>BNJU01003340.1_pt1 | contig 135301 bp, 162 predicted proteins | sample 8539281 | NCBI WGS metagenome assembly BNJU01 (sample SAMD00202456, study PRJDB9452) | human saliva metagenome | isolation source: human saliva | place: Japan | reverse complement strand
TCTTTCAGCAGGTTTATAACATGGCGGATTCCATCATCGTCGGTCGCTTTGTCGGGTCTTCCGCACTGGCGGCAGTTGGTGCCTGCGCTGCCCTGACCAATGTTTTTATATGTGTGGCGCTTGGTGCCGGTGTTGGAGCCGGCGTTCTTGTCAGTCGCTATTTTGGAGCCAAAGAGTATGGGAAAATGAAGACGGTTGTGTCAACATCCCTGCTTAGCTTTCTTGTTCTGAGTCTTTTTCTTTCCGTCTTCGGCTTTTCTTTTTCCTACGTCATGATGAAAGCTTTGCAAACGCCTTCCGACATTCTTAGGACCTCGGTGCTGTATCTCAGAGTCTATTTTATCGGCTTTCCGTTTCTTTTTATGTACAATATTCTCTCCACCATGTTTACGTCTATCGGAGAATCCAAAATTCCGCTTGAACTTTTGATTTTTTTCCTCCATCTTAAATATTTTTTTCTGGATCTTTGGATGGTAAGAACGCTTGGCCTCGGCGTGTTTGGTGCAGCCCTTGCGACGCTTATCGCACAAGGCGTTTCCGCCGTACTCTCTCTTCTCATTTTCTTTTATCGAATAAAGCGCTATCAAAGCAGTTTTAGCTGCTTTGACCTGGAGGAACTATCTTTCCTGCTTCGGATTGCCGTTCCCTCCGTCCTTCAGCAATCCACGGTTTCCGTCGGGATGATGATTGTACAGTCTGTGGTCAATCCCTTCGGCACACAGGCACTTGCGGGGTATTCGGCAACGATGAGAGTGGAAAATGTTTTTTCTTTGATTTTTGTCTCTATCGGGAATGCCGTTTCACCGTTTGTTTCCCAGAATCTTGGTGCAAAGAAAATTCGTCGTATCAAAGAGGGCTATCATGCGGCACTTCTTCTCGATATCGTGTTTGCCGTTTTTGCCTTTTCTGATTATTGAAACCCTGCACACAGAGATTTCTTCGCTGTTTCTCGGAAAAGACGGAACTGCTCTCGCCTATCAGGTGTCTTCCGATTATATGAGATGGCTCGGCTATTTTTTCCTTTTTATGGGAGTGAAAATGGCGACCGACGGAGTCCTTCGAGGGCTTGGAATCATGCAGCCTTTCCTCATCGCAAACATGGTGAACCTTGCGATTCGCCTGTCCGTTGCCTTATCTTTAGCACCTCGTTTCGGCATTTCCTTTGTCTGGCTTGCCGTGCCGGCAGGCTGGTTTGTCAATTTCCTGATTTCTTACTACGCGCTGAAGAAAGCATTTCCCGGGGAGTCCGGCTTATCCGCTCGCTAGTGCAGTTTATTTACCGACAAGATGTGAACCTATAAAAAAACTGATGAATTTCTCTGTCCATTGGTTTATCTGATGTTGCCGGAAAAGTACAATATCGCACTTGCTATCGAATCTTAATCCCCATATAATTGCTAGGAATTTAAGGGCGATAAAAATCTTTTCGCATTGTTTTACGGTGGCGGTATCGTGGATTCGATACCATGGAAACAGGGAGATTGTAGACAGGAGGAAGATAAAGTGAAGAAGAAGTGGACAGCAGTGTTTTCCGTTTTGGCATTGAGCCTCGCTCTCGCTTCTTGCGGCGGAGCGAAGAAAGCTACGGAGACAAAGGCAGGCGGAGCAGAGACCACGGCAGCAGGCACAGCCGCTACGGGAGAGAAGACGAGTAGCGGAACGGATACCTTTACCTATATTATCGATGGGGACACCGGAAATACCGTGAATCCGCTCACGGCGGATGACCGCTACGGTTTGATGACGATGCACGCCCTTTTTGCCCCTCCTTATCATATTTATAATGACGGGACAGTGGACTACATCCTTGCCGAGAGCATGACGCCTTCCGAGGACGGTCTTACTCTGACTATGAAGTTAAAGGATGGTCTGAAGTGGAGTGACGGGGAGCCGCTTACTGCGGATGATATCGTCTATACCTATGAGGAAATCAACAAACTCACGAAGAATCTTTATATCGGAGACCAGCCGATTACGCCGGAGAAGAAGGACGATACGACGATTCTTTTCCATTTGCCCTCCGTTTCCGCCAGTGCCATGGAGATGCTTTCCGATGAAATCAGTATTATCCCGAAGCATATTTACGGAAGTAAGGAAAATGCGGATATTTCCCTCCTGGAGGATAAAGTGGTCGGTTGCGGCCCCTATACTTTAGAGGAGTATAAGACCGGAGAATATCTGAAGTTCAAGGCCAATCCGAACTATGTAAAGGGGAAACCCTATATTGATACTTTGATTTACCGTATTATCGAAAAGGCGGACACTGCGACGCTCGCTATGCAGAACGGAGAGGCCGATGCCCTGGTCATTTCTCCGGATCAGGTTGCACAGTACAAGGACAATGACGCTTTTACGCTCACGAATTACAGTGAGGGTCGTGTGCCTTACATCCGTTTGAATGTCAATACCGATGCCATGAAGGACAAGAACTATAGAGAGGGTGTCCTCTATGCGCTGAATCGGGATGAAATCATGAAAGCGGCATATACCGATTCCGATTACTATAAGCTCGGCTATTCTTTCCTGCCGTATGACAACAAGTACTATACGGATGACGTGGAAAAATGGGATCAGGATCTCACTAAGGCAAAGGAGCTTACGAAAGAGCGGAGCAAAGAGTCTGAAAGCTGGGCTATATCGCAAGCAGTACCGTATTGGAGAGAGAGGCTCTTGCTATCCAGGCAGAGCTGAAGGAAGTAGGCATCAATGTGGAACTCGAGGGCATCACGGATGTGGCGTACTCCAAGATGTACAGAGAGAAAGGCAATAAGGACTACGATATTATCCTTGGCGGTTATGTCATGGGATCCGACCCGGATACCTTTGCTTCTCTTTTCTCCACAAAGAAGGACAATGGTTTGAATTATAACAGTCCGGAAATCGATCAGCTCTTTGAAGAGGGAAATGCGACCCTCGATGATGCAAAGAGAGTGGAGATTTATAATAAAGCGCAGAAGCTCGTTTCTGAAGAGGCAATCTACTATCCTCTGGGAACGAATCTTCGTACGCTGGTTACCAAGAAAAATGTCGATCCGACGGAGGCAAAGCTTGTACCGATTTACACCTTCGGGGATCTTTCCAAGTTGAAGTTTAAATAAACAGCTTTTTTAGAAATCAGGAATGTATGGCAAAATATATCGGAAAACGATTGCTGCAAACCATCCCTTTACTTTTTCTCATTACGGTGCTTTGTTTCTCCTTGATTAACTTAGCACCGTATGATGCGGTAGATGCAATCAGTAATTCGAAAATGACAGAAGCACAGCGAGAAGAGAAGCGGGAAGAGCTCGGACTGAACGACCCGCTTCCTTTGCAGTATATTCGTTGGGTGGGAAATATTATGCGAGGCGATTTTGGGAACTCTTTGCTCAACCATACCAGTATTGCGAAGGATCTTTCCATCCGGATTCCCAATACGATCAAGCTTGTTCTTCCTTCGTATCTGACAGCGTATCTTCTGGCTATTGTTCTCGGTCTTTACAGTGCAAGCTTTCGCGGAAGGTGGCAGGATAAGTTGATTGAAGGTTCGTCGGCAGTGGGACTCGCGATTCCCACCTTCTGGATTGCCATGATTTTCATTTATTTTTTCGGCTATAAATGGAAGATATTTCCCCTACAGGGGATGCAGACGATAGGGAAGGAAGGGGATTTCCTGGATTACTTAAGACACCTGGTTCTTCCCTATCTTGTTTTGGTGATTGCTTTTCTTCCGGATCTTCTTCGCTATGTCCGTTCGTCTGCTCTGGTGGAACTCAAGCAGGACTATGTTCTTGTGCAACGTGCCTTTGGAGCCGGAAAGCGGGATATTCTTTTTCATCATGTGGCAAGGAATGTGCTTCTGCCCTTACTGACCAAGCTCGGAATGGCTCTTCCGCTCCTGGTCACCGGCGCGGTTATTACGGAGAGCGTCTTTTCCTGGCCGGGGGTTGGACTCTATTTCACAAAGGCGGTGGATGCGCTGGATTATCCCATAGTGATGGCAGTTCTTCTATTTTTCCGGAACGCTGGTCATTCTTGGAAATCTACTGTCGGATATCCTGTATGCAGTGGTGGATCCGCGGATTTCCTTCCAGAAAGAACAATAGAGAACTTTAGCTGCACAGGTTTAAAGGAAAGACAGGATTTTTGATATACGTATTGGAATAGAAGAGAAGGTAGAGCGAAAGTTCTTTGGGTAGGAACAGGATGAAAGAAGAAAGAAAACGATTTGTAGAAAATGTAAAGCAGGATAAGAGCGCAGTTCTTGCGCTCTCTTTCCTTATTCTTGTCCTCTTGGTCAGCATTACCGTGCAGTGGATTCCTATTGATCCCGATAAGCTGGACGTGCTGCATAGTCTTGCGGCACCGTCCTTGCAGCATCCTTTTCGGGACGGATGATGTGGGGAGAGATTATTTTATTCGAGTACTATATGGCGGTAGGGTTTCTCTTTTGATCGGTTTCCTTGCGATGGTGATGAGCATGAGCATCGGCGTAGCTCTGGGACTCATCTCCGGTTACTTTGGCGGTATTATCGATGCGGTGCTGATGCGCCTTGTGGATGTCATTTCCTCCATTCCCTGGATTATCATGGTGATGGTCATCGGTATGCTGTTCGGAAGAGGATTTCTTTCGTTGGTTCTGGTAATTGGACTGTTGAGCTGGATGGAAATCGCGAGATTAATTCGTTCAGAAGTCCTTTCCCTAAAAAGGAAGGGAGTATGTCCAGTATGCCCGCTTTCTTGGCGTTCCTGCCTGGAAGATTCTCCTTTCGCACATTTTTCCGTCCATTCTTCCGACTACGATTACGGCGGCAACGGCGAGTGTAGCTTCTTCCATTATGGTGGAAAGTGCCTTGAGCTTCCTGGGACGGGGAATCTCCGCTCCGATGTCCAGTTGGGGAGTCTGCTTCAGAATGCACAGAAATTCTTGCAGAAGGCGCCGTACATGGCAGTTCTTCCGGGCATTCTGATTATTCTGACGGTTCTTTCCTTTAATAAGCTCGGAGAAGTTTTTCGTAAGTCTTTGGAGCCCGGCGGAGAGAGGCGGTAGTGCAGCAGGAAACTGTACGCATAAAACCATACAAAGCAGAAAGAGAACGGAAGACAAAAAGAGAAGAGAGACAGGAAGAGAAGAAATGAGCAGAGTAGATGTGACAATGGGGGAAGAAAGTCCGGTAAAAGATGGTACAGAGAAGGAAGTGGAGCAGCATCTCCTGGATGTGCGCTCGCTTTCCGTAGAGATTCCTGCCGGAAAGAGGACAGTTTATCCGGCAGATTCCGTCAGTTTCTCTCTTTCCGAAGGAGAGATTCTGGCTTTAGTAGGAGAGTCCGGAAGCGGGAAGTCCGTAACGATGAAAAGCCATCATGGGGCTTCTTCCGAAAGGCACGAAGGTGGAAGCGGAACAGATTGTCTTTCGGGGGAGAAGTCTGAAGAATCTGACGGAGAAGGAGTACTGCAAAGTGCGGGGAAAAGAGATTTCGATGATTTTTCAGGATCCGATGACCGCACTGAATCCGCTCCTTCGCATTGGAGAACAGATTACGGAAGTTTTACGACGGAATAGTGAGCGGAAATACAGCAAGAAAGAAGCGGAGAATCTGGCAATCCGTCTTCTTCAGTCTGTAGGGATTCCGGATGCGGAGAAGAAATTCCGTTTTTATCCCCATGAATTTTCCGGCGGAATGCGACAAAGGGTTTTAATTGCCATGGCGCTATCCTGTTCGCCGAAGCTTCTCATTGCGGATGAGCCTACAACGGCACTCGACGTCACTATCCAGGCCCAGATCCTTCGTCTTCTGAAGAAGGAAACCAAGGAGAGAAACACGGCAGTCATTTTGATTACGCACGACCTTTCTCTTGTTGCGGAAAATGCGGATAAAGTCTTGATTATGTACGGCGGAAAACTGATGGAGAAAGGAAAAACGGAGGAAATATTTACGTCTCCCCGACATCCTTATACGAGAGCCCTTCTTGCGGCGATTCCTTCCATGAACATGGAAAAAGGCGAGCGCTTGAAGCCGATAGAGGGAAATCCGCCGAGTCTTTTAGAGAAGACGGGACGCTGTCCCTTTTATGATCGTTGTAAGGAAAGGCTCCCGATTTGTGAGAAAGAAATGCCGGAATGGAAGACGGTAAGCAGTACAGAGCAGTATTTCTGTCATCGGGACGATTGATACTCTCTTATGGGGTTATGGAGAGAACGGTACGGTTTTTGGATAGTGCTGCGAGTCAGAGGATGCTCCCTCTTATAGGGAGAGCGAAGACAGTCGAAAAGAAGAGATAGAGGAAGAGGACAAAGTGCAGAACGAGATCATCTTGCAGGGATTGGGAATTCGAAAAGATTTTCCCATTCAAAATTTTTTCGGAAGAAAAATGGGAAATGTTGCGGCAGTGAAGGATGTCGACATCACGCTTTACAAAGGGGAAACCTTCGGCCTTGTCGGAGAGTCCGGCTGTGGTAAGTCCACACTTGGCCGCTGTCTTCTGGGCATTCTTCCCCGAACAGCGGGGAAACTGATTTTCAAGGGAAAAGAAATCCCGGAGGGGGACCACCGCGCGGTTCATGCTATGCAGAGGAAAATGCAAATTATTTTCCAGGATCCCTACTCTTCCTTAAATCCCTATTGGACAGTAAGGGAGATTCTGGAAGAACCGCTTTCTGTAGAAGTTCTTTCCAAAAAGGAGAAAGAAGAACGGATTTTACGGATTTTAGAGAAGGTTTCGCTAAGCGAAGACGACCTGAACAAGAATCCTTACGCTTTCTCCGGTGGACAAAGACAACGAATCGGGATTGCAAGGGCACTGATCTGTCATCCGGAGCTTGTCCTTTGCGATGAGCCGATTGCCGCACTGGATGTGTCTATTCAGGCGCAGGTGGTGAACCTTCTGAAGGACTTACAGGAAGAACTCGGGGTAACCTATCTGTTTACCGCACATGACCTCTCCATGGTGCGTTACATCAGTCATCGAATCGCTGTGATGTATCTGGGAAGTATTGTAGAAACAGGGGAGACGGATCAGGTTTTTCAGCATGCGCTTCATCCTTATACGAAGGCATTGCTTTCCGCGGTACCGGAGCCGGTGGTCGGAAAGAAAAAAGAAGCGATACTGGAGGGAGAGCCGGAAAATGCTTTAGATGCGGCTGAAACAGCCTGCCTTTTTGCGTCGCGCTGCCCCTATAAAACGGCGGCCTGCATGGCGAGCCGGCCTAAGTTGGAAGACATTGGAGACGGGCACTGTGTTTCTTGCCTGAGATGGAGAGAAATTAACGACTAAGGAGTTATTTTTCGATGGAAAAGCGTGTGTATGGAGAAAAAATCAGTATAGATCCCCAAAATACGGTGAACTTTTTTGATCAAAGAGCAAAGACAATCAAAAATAGAAAACAGGAGTATACTACCGTACTCTTGGGAGATCAGGATCCGGATTCTTCCGTTCGATGGGATGAGTATGAGAAGCAATTTCTTCTTTCCCGTTTAGAGCTGAACAAGAATAAATCGGTTCTGGACCTCGGTTGCGGAATAGGAAGGCTCGCGGAAGCATTTTCAGATTGTTGCCGGGAGTACATCGGAGTAGATTTTTCTCCGGAGATGATTGCTGTTGCTAAAGAGAAAATAAAGAACGAGAATTGTCATTTTTATACGATGTCGGTTGTGGATGCAGTCTCTAATCCCGCTCGTTGCTTCCCGCCAATATGATATTGTGATAGATGCCGGTGTTTCCATGTATATCAATGATGACGAACTCCGGAAATACTATCAGGGACTAAGGCGGTTAGCCCATCGCAATTCGCTGTTTTATTTTGAGGAAAGTGTCGGAAAAGAAGAGAGACTGACCTTAAAATCATATCTGGTCGGAGGATTTGAAAGATTATTACGGCGCAATTTACAGAACACGCGAAGAATACAAGAGTCTCCTCGCTGAGAGCATGCAAGGGACTGGAGTATATCGAAGAAGGGTATATGGCGTATCTCGATCATACCGAAGAGGCTGAAACCAGCCACTGGTATGCTTTTATTTCGGATTCGGTAGGAGAAGAGCCGGAGCTTCTTTCATGATGCAGCTCAAGTATTCTTGTTCGAAAGAGGGCAAAACGGCTCTTTCCATATCTGAGTTTGACATGGTAGGCTATCGGTATTTCTTCCTGACATCTTTATGCCGAATCGCATGCTTCGTCCACTTATTGTCTCTGTGCAATGCTGCAGAGAACTACGGTAATCCTCTCTTCATACACTTTTGCACTCTGAAAAAATATCCTATAGAAAAAAATGTCATTCCCTTTCAATTCAGTAAAGTATAATCTATTTTTTTATTATTGAAAATATACAAAAAAATAATAAATAATTAGCGAAATATAGAAAAGATATGCTTAAAAATATGATTGACAATAAAAATAGTATCGCTATTCTTTAGTTGAGAAACTTATTTGGTAAAATATTTTCGTGAACATAATGATAAATCAGCAAGGAGGAATAGTATGAAAAAGATCGTGACGTTTTTTTTGCTGTGCTCTATGACGGTATCTCTGTTTGCGTGCGGTGGAGCGAAACAAAAAAATGAAAATGGTACAAAAACAGAGACGAAAATGGATGGAAAAAAAGAAGACAAACCTTCTGTAGCATTTGTTTGCACTGGTCAATTAGGAGATAAATCTTTTAATGATTCAGCCAACGAAGGAATGAAAAGAATTTCATCGGAATTGGGGTTGAAAACAAAAGTTGTTGAAATTGGCAGAGATAATACGAAGTGGTTGCCGGCGTATGAAGATTTAGCTGAAAGTGGGGAATGGGATATCATTGTCTCCAATGGTTCCTCTTCTGCAGAAGTAATAGAACAGGCAGCTGAAGAATTTCCAAAGCAGAAGTGGGTGATGTTCGATTCCACCATGGAAGAAGGAAAATGGCCGAATTTGTATGCTATTTCTTATAAGCAGAATGAAGGGTCTTATTTAGCAGGTGTTTTGGCTGCACTTGTTACCGAATCAAAAATGGAACATGCGAATGCTGACAAAAAAATTGGATTCATTGGAGGAGATGAGCATCCCATTATTACCGATTTTTTGGTTGGATACATAGCCGGAGCAAAATCAGTCGATCCGGATATTAAAGTGTATGTTTCTTATATTGGCTCATGGGATGATACCGCTAAAGGGAAAGAAACGGCTATAGCGCAATTTAACCAAGGCGTAGATATTATATTTCCGGCAGCAGAGCAGGCTGGGCTTGGTTGTGTAGATGCCGCTGTAGATATGGGGAAATATATTATTGGCGTCGATTCGGATCAATCTATGCTTTTCGCCGGCTCAGATGAGAAAAAAGCCAATACAATATTGACATCAGTTATGAAGAATGTGGGCGAATCCCTTTTCAGAACTGCTCAGTTACAGCAGGAGGATAAGGTTCCTTATGGGAAGACGGAAAGTTTAGGATTAAAGGAAAAAGGGTCTTGTTTGGCGGAAAACAGTTATTATGAGAAGAATGTTCCGGAAGATATCAGAAAAAAAGTGGATGAGGCTGCACAAGAAGTAGCGGATGGGAAAATAGAGGTTCCCACTGCACTGGGAGATGTTGATCAGAAAAAAATTGATGAGTTAATTCAGTCTGTTGCACCATAAGATGAGATTTGTATTTTTGCATAGGGAGAGGCAAAATGAGCAATGAGATTCTCCGGATGGAGCACATTACAAAAATTTATCCGAATGGAACAATTGCGAATCAAGATGTAAATCTGTCCATTGAAGAGGGTGAAATTCATGCCCTGATGGGAGAAAATGGTGCGGGCAAAAGTACTTTAATGAAAATTCTGTTCGGAGACGAAGAGAAAACCGAAGGAAAAATTCTCTTAAAAGGTGTTGAGATTAATCCGCAGAATGCCTCTGAAATGATAAAAAAAGGAGTTGGAATGGTTCACCAGCATTTTATGCTGGTGAATTCACTTAGAGTATATGAAAATGTTCTCCTTGGGATAGAACCTAAAAAGGGCATTTTTGTGAATCGAGAAGAGGCTATTAGAAAAGTCAAGGATACTGCTGCCAAATACAATTTAAATGTGAATCCCTTAGACTTTATTGAAGACATATCAGTGGGATTAAAACAAAAAGTGGAGATATTAAAGGTTCTTCTTAGGGGAGCAAAATTGCTTATACTGGATGAACCGACAGCGGTATTAACACCGCAGGAGACACAGGAACTTTTCGAACAACTATTGCTTCTGAAGAAGAGCGGACATACGATTATCTTTATTTCTCATAAGATAAAAGAAGTAATGCAGATTTGTGATCGAATTACAGTTCTAAGAGATGGGCATACAGTTGGAACGATGTCTGTTGAAAATGCGACTGAAGAAGAAATATCAAAATTTATGGTTGGGCGAGATGTGATGCTTAAAGCAAAGAAAACTCGACCCTCCTTTGGAGATGTTTTGTTAGAGGTTAAAGATTTGTTTTTTCAAAGGGAAGGACGTCCTATTTTAAGAGATGTTTCATTTCAGTTACGAAAAGGTCAGATTCTGGGAATTGCCGGAATTGAGGGAAATGGGCAAAGTGCGCTTTCTGAAATTATATTCGGAGTGCACCATGGTTGCACCGGGGAAATCTTGTATCAAGGTAAAAATATCCTTGGAAAAAGCATACGTTGCATTCGTGATTTAGGAATATCTTATGTATCGGAAGATCGCATGAAAACAGGAGTTTCAGTGGATGTACCGATTTGGGGAAATCTTATAGCAAATCAAATAGATGAAAAAAACGATTTCGTAGTTACGGAATGTTGAATGATACAAAAATTCATAGATATACAGAAGGACAGATAGAATCCTTTCAAATTCGTTGTCAAAGTGATGAAGAAAATGTAGGAAGTTTATCGGGCGGAAATATGCAAAAGGTTGTGATTGCCCGGGAGTTTTCATCTGACCCGGAAATCTTGATAGCAAATCAGCCCACTAGAGGGATTGATGTAGGAGCAAATGAGTTTATTTGGCAGAAAATCATCGAATTAAGAGATAAAGGAAAAGCAATTCTTTTAATTTCTGCTGATTTAAATGAGATACTAGAGCTTTCTGATAGCATCATGGTTATGTGTGAAGGGCGAAAAGTCGCCTATTTTGATGATGCGAGTGAAGTGGATGAGTATGAATTAGGAAGTTATATGTTGGGGCTAAAAAAACAGGAGGAGATGGTGTGAAGATGAAAAAATCAATATCATCCTACATTGAAATGCTTCGAACCGTACTTGCTATTTTTATTTCTTTGCTTATCGTTTTTGTCATTATTCTTCTAGTGTCAAAGGAGCCGTTAACCGCATTGCAATCCTTTGTTCTTGGTCCAATGATGAGCTTGAGGCGTTTCGGAAATGTAATTGAAGCAATGATTCCTCTTATTTTCACCGGAATGGCAGTAATTATCTTATTCCGCCCCGGACTGTTTAACTTGTCCATGGAAGGAGGCTTTTTTCTTGGGGCTGTAGCAGCGTGTGCATCTGCTTTAACTGTAAAGGCACCGGGAATCTTGGGCTTAATGATTGCTATGTTGGTCGGCTCGTTAGTAGGCGGCCTTACTACTTCTATTCCGGGGGTTCTTTCTGTTAAGACCGGAGCAAACGTTTTGGTCACTTCCTTAATGTTAAATTATATTTGTTTATTTTTTGGATCATGGATTATTTCCTCATTTTTGTATGATCCGACACAGAACGTTAATTATTCGTATAAGTTTCCGGAGAATGTTTGTCTGCCTAATTTAATACCGGGAACCAGAGTCTCTACGGGATTCGTTATAGCGATAGGCACAGTGCTATTGGTGTATCTGTTTTTAAATAAAACTTCGCTTGGATTTAAAGCAACGCTTGTTGGAAAAAATAGAAGAATGGCTGATTACTCCGGCATATCATCGGATAAGGTTATTCTCTTAACACAGGCACTTGGCGGGATGCTTGCCGGGCTGGGTGCATCCGTTGAATTATTTGGCATGTATAAACGTTTTCAATATAGTTCATTGCCGGGGTATGGATGGGATGGCGTTTTAATTGCAATCGTAGCGAAAAATAAAATTCAATATGTTCCTATAGCTGCTTTTTTCTTGGCGTATCTGCGGATAGGGGCAGATATTATGTCTAGAACAACAGATATTCCTTTCGAGATTGTGAACATTATTCAGGCAGTTATGGTTTTATTGATTTCAGCTACAGCTATTTTAAGTGGCGTAAAGAAGAAAATGATTATCAGAGAAGCCGTGAGTACGAATCAGTTGAAGTAAAGGAGGAAATAATGAATATCTTAAATACAATCTTTTCTGCAGATTTCCTTTTTACTTCACTTCGTGTGATGACGCCTATTTTATATGCTGCTTTGGCATGTATGGTTTTTACAAAGGGAGGAATAGATGCCATAGGAACGGAAGGAATCATGCTTGCCTGCTCATTAGCGGGACCCGTTTTTGGCTTTTTTAGTCATAATGCCTTTGTAGGAGTGGTTTGTGCAATGATTGTAGGGGTTTTAATGGCCTATCTTTTTGGCTACTTTACCATTGTACTCCATACAAATTCGGTTCTTGCCGGAATTGCATTAAATACTTTATCCGGAGGTCTCACCGTTTTTGCAACATTTTTTTTAACCGGCAATAAGGGATCCACCCAAAGTCTAAATAGTCCGGTTATTCCGAATATGAGAGTTCCATTCTTAAGTCAAATTCCTTTTTTGGGAGAAGTATTCTCGGGTCATAATTTGATTACCTATTTGGGATGGTGCTTTACTATTTTTTTGGCATTATTTTTTTGGAAAATGCCAGCGGGGAATTAGAGTGCGGGCTGTCGGAGAAAGTGAAGCTGCGGCAAAATCCGTTGGGCTTCCGATTGTCAAATATAAGATAATGGCTTTAACAATGGCGGGAGCTTTGGCGGGAATAGGCGGCGCATATATGTCTATGGGTTATGTTTCCTTTTTTTCCAGAGATATGGTTGCCGGAAGAGGCTGGATAGGAATGGCGGCGGAAGCGATGGGAAAGGGTTTACCGGGACCGATTATGCTTGCGGTTTTGATTTTTGGAATGGCTGATTGTTTAGCAATTCGACTGCAAATACTGAACCTTCCATCGCAGCTTATACAGTGCATCCCGTATATGGTAACGATTATAGCGATATCCGTATATTCGTATATGGCAAGACAGAAAGAAAAAAATCTACGAAAAAGAAGAGAATGAGTGCTTTGATAACAGAGACAAAAGTAGAAGGAGATTAATTATATGGCAAAGAAGGCCTGGGAATATGAGAGGAAATGGATACTGGAAGCTATTCCTCCCGAAGTGGATGAGAGCAGTGATAATGAGAAAGAGTGGATGGTTTATTTGGACAATGCGAATGCATCAGATTGTCAATTATTTACGGATTGGTATAGTGAGGTTCCCGGTTCAAAGGCACCGTGTCACCTGATAGTTGCTGCAATTGAGTGTATGAGAGAAAAGGGATATTTGGTTGCTGAAGCAGAGAAATGGATTGAACCCGGATTAAAAGCAGTCCAGGAAAAAAATGGATCAGACATTCAAGTGATTACTGCAAAAATTTATCGTGCTTTACAGGAAGCGGAAAAAAATGAGAATTCTCCGTATTGGAATCATAGAATTTACCGCAGTTTTTTAGATGTTAAAAAAGATGTATCTTTTGTAGAACCGATTTACTTTGATGTGCACAGTAAACAATTTCAGGAAAAGGTATACGCGGGTTGGATGGGGCAGTTGATAGGAGGATGTCTCGGAACACAAATCGAAGGATACACCACGGATAATATCCGAAAAAGGTTTGGTGAGGTTAGGGGATATTTAAGAAAGCCGGAGACCTATAATGATGATATAACTTATGAATTGGCTTATTTGGATGGGTTTAGTGAAAAAGGATATAACATTACTTCTTTGGATGTAGCAGATAAGTGGTTGGAATTCATAGCGGACGGATATTCTGCGGAAAAAGTTGCTTTAGAGAATTTACGACATGGGTTAGTCCCCCCGATGAGTGGTCAGATCAATAATTATTTTTCGGATTGGATTGGGGCACAAATGAGAACACCAATGCATGGAATGCTTGCCCCGGGGAATCCGGAATTGGCAGCTAGACTTGCGGTGGATGATAGTGTAGTTTCCCATTCTAATAGTGGAATGCTGGGGGGAATGTTTAATGCCATGCTTGTTTCACTTAGTTTTGTTGAAAAGAGTATGAAGTCTGTTTTACAAAAGACTGTAGATATGATTCCCCATGAGAGTGAATACTATACTGTAGTGAAGTATGCTTTTGAGCTATGCAAGACGGAAAAAGAATGGGAAGAGGCTTGGAAAAAGGTAGAAGAAAAATACAAAGAATATAACTGGATTCATGCGTATCCGAACGTTGCCGCAGAGATTATCGCCCTGTGGTATGGAAATGACGAATTTGAAAAAACCTGCCATATCATTGCCATGGAAGGGCAAGATGTTGATTGTACAGCGGCGCCTGTTTTAAACGCGTTTGCTTTGCATGATAGGTCTAGAAACAGTTGGGGAGCATTGGATAAAGCCGATAGGAAAGAATATAGCAACGTTAATGAGAAGAATGAGAAATTTGACAATAGATGAACTATGTGAAAAAACGGTAAATGCAGTTAGAAAGGCTACAGCATGAGAGTATTAGTTTATGGTTCTTTGAATATTGACTATGTGTATGCAGTGAATCATATATTAAAACATGGTGAAACAGAAACTTCAGATAATCTACGTATCGTTGCTGGGGGAAAAGGATTAAATCAGGCTATTGCATTATCTAAGGCTGGTGTAAAGGTTTTTCTAGCCGGTCAAATTGGGAAAGAAGGCGCGTTTTTGGAAAAGATATGCACGGATGCTTTAGTGGATACATCATTCCTTCAATATACGGAAGAGAAAAGTGGTCATGCTATTATTCAGGTGGATTCGAATGGTGAGAACAGTATACTTCTTTTCGGGGGCGCAAATAGAACACAAAAAAGAAATAAAATAGATGAAGTTTTTGCATATTTTGAAGAGGGAGATTATTTATTGCTTCAAAATGAAATTAATGAGTTGGACTATATTATTGAAAAGGCATACAGTAAAAAAATGTATATCGTATTGAACCCATCTCCTTTCGATTTGCATTTACAAAAATGTGATTTGCAGAAGGTTTCCTTATTCATTCTAAATGAAATAGAGGGAGGGCAGATTACGGGAAAAATCCGAACCTACTGAGATTGAGGAAGAGTTAGAATCCCAATTTCCCCAGGCTGAAATTCTTCTCACGTTAGGCACAAAGGGGTCAAAGTACTTTGGTAAAGGAAAAAAGGTATTTTTTCAGGAATGTTATAAGGTGAACACCGTGGATACGACCGGAGCAGGGGATACCTATACTGGATATTTTGTTGGTATGAGAATGAGGGGAAGGGAGATAGCAGAGAGTATGCGATTGGCATCTGTCGCTGCAGGCATTGCGTGTACAAGGAAAGGTGCTTCCGTCTCCATACCGGAATATAAAGAGGTCGAAAGAATTTAGAGCATAAGGACAAGAATGTCATTTTGAATTTCGTATACGAACAACCAATCCGGTTCAACATGACATTCTCTTGTTCCTTTATTCTTACCGGGGAGGTCATGACCTCGATATTTTACCTCTAATATGCCGCCTTGAGATCATCCATAGTTTTATAGGATTTTACACTACTATCTAAGGCAATACGGCGTCCTTCCTCGATAGCAGCAACTGTCTCTTCATTTGGAGTATCCAGTTTTAAAGAAAAGGGAATCCCTGTTTTCACGGATAGTTGTTCTAAGAAACATATTGATGGCGGTAGTCATATTCAGTCCCAGCTCGGAAAAATATTTGATCCGCCTGCTCTTTAATATCCTTATCGGTTCTGATGTTTAAATTTGTTGTTGCCATGCAAAGTACCTCCCAATCAGATATTTCTACATTGTTATTTTAGCTTATTGACTTTTATGATAAAATACATCAAAATTCGTTTGTTATCAATACACTGTCATTATAAAAACGAAGTATCAGTTATGAATGAAACAAGAGTTCCTGAAGGAGTGGGGAGAGGAAATGAATTAAGCTGTTTATCTCACAAGACGCTCGTACCCATTTTCGGTAACGTATATAGGACCCTGTTCTTTGGCGCAGTGCTTTTCCACTTCTACTGTATTCTTTTAAATCTTGCGTAGAAATCATTTTCATAATAAGAACCTCCCAAAAGTGCCTATATTCTATATCAAACTTTATCCTTGGAGCAATCGCGTTACCTCGCAATCCAATTTATCCCTGGAACAATCTCGCCCCTCCCGTAGTCGTCTTGTGAACTTTATGTTAAATAATTCATAGCCATATTGAATTAAATTTATACCGATGTTACAGTGACCGAACACACGATGGTTCATCCATCTTCACGGGGAAAATCCCCTTTCATAGAGAGTGAGGAATCTTATGAAAGCACATGAAATTTTGAACAACCCTTTTTTAAATAAGGGCACGGCATTTACCATGGAGGAAAGGGAAAAATTAGGTCTTATCGGACTTTTGCCACCCCATGTGCAGACTATTGAAGAACAGGCGGAAGAAACCTACGCACAGATGCAGACGAAGGGAAATAATCTGGAAAAAAGGCTCTTCTTAATGCAGATTTTCAATACCAATCGTACTCTCTTCTACTATCTGTTTTCTCAGCATCTCGCAGAATTTAACCCCATTGTTTATGACCCGACCATTGCAGAAACCATTGAACATTATAGCGATCTTTTTGTAGATCCCCAGTACGCAGCGTACTTGGATATTAATCACCCTGAGAATATTGAGAAGACCTTGAAAAATGCGGCGGGAGACAGAGAAATTCGTCTTATCGTGGTAACCGATGCGGAGGGAATCCTCGGAATCGGAGACTGGGGAACCAACGGAGTAGACATTTCCGTAGGAAAGCTGATGGTTTATACCGGTGCGGCAGGTATCGACCCTTCTTATGTACTTCCCCTTGTGATTGATGCCGGAACGAACAGAGAAGAGCTTCGTAACAATCCGCGTTATCTTGGAAATCGTCACGAGAGAGTTCGCGGAGACCGTTACTATGATTTTATTGATCAGTTCGTACAGACCGCAGAACGGCTTTTCCCGAAGCTTTATCTTCACTGGGAGGATTTCGGAAGGGGAAATGCTGCCAATATCTTAGAGAAATATCGGAAGCAGATTCCGACCTTTAACGATGATATTCAGGGAACAGGAATCGTAACCCTGGGCGGTGTTTTTGCAGCAATGGCGATTTCCGGACAGAAGCTTACGGATCAGGTTTATCTTTGCTTTGGCGGCGGTACGGCAGGCGCCGGTATTGCATCCAGGGTGCATCGGGAAATGGTAAGAGAAGGTCTGTCCGAGGAAGAGGCTTACAAGCGTTTCTTTATGGTGGATAAGCAGGGCTTGCTTTTTGACGACATGGAGGATTTGACGCCACAGCAGCGTCCCTTTGCAAAAAAGCGTTCCGATTTCCCGAATGCTGACAAGTTGACGGATCTTGCCGAAGTGGTACGGACGGTGAAGGCGACTATTCTGGTGGGAACTTCCACAAAGGCAGGTGCTTTCACAAAAGAAGTGGTAGAAGCAATGTGTGCGAACACAGAGCGTCCTTGTATTTTCCCGATTTCCAACCCGACAAAGCTTGCAGAGGCTCGTGCGGAGGATTTAATCACCTGGTCTGACGGAAAGGCTTTTGTGGCAACCGGTATTCCCGCAGATGATGTGTCCTATAAAGGCGTAAACTATGTGATTGGACAGGCCAATAATGCTTTAATTTATCCGGGACTGGGGCTTGGTATGCTGGCATCGGAGGCGAGTCTCCTCACCGATGAAATGATTGCGGCTGCTGCAGACTCTCTCTCCGGCATTACCGATATCACAAAGCCCGGTGCACCGGTACTTCCGCCGTTCAAGTATGTGGGCGAGGTTTCCATTAAGGTCGCGGAAGCGGTTGCAAAGAAAGCGAAGGAGCAGGGACTTGCCCGCGCAAAGGAACAGGATATGGTGAAGGCAGTGCATGACTTTAAGTGGTATCCGAAGTATCAGTAAAGGAGGGAAAAATGACTGTATTTCTCACCTCGATTCAGAGCATTATTCCTATTATTGTGATCATTGCTCTGGGCTACATTTTACAGCTTAAAGGATGGTTCTCGGAAAGCTTCGGGCCGAACCTTTCCCGCCTGATTATGAATGTGGCCTTACCGGTATCTATCTTTGTCTCGGTCTTAAAGTATCTCACCGTGGATAAGCTCATTAGCCTTTCCGGTGGCTTGCTGTACACCTTCGGGGCTTTTGCACTGACCTATGTCTTCGGCTTTTTGGCAGTGAAAGTTTTTGGTGTGCGTGCCGGAAGACGAGGCACCATGATTAACACCTTTGTCAATGCCAACACCATTTTCATCGGATTGCCGTTAAATATAGCTCTCTTCGGAGACGATGCGCTTCCTATTTTCTGATTTACTATATTACAAATACAATTTCTACCTGGACGCTGGGAGTTTACATCATGACTACGGACAGTGTAGGAGGAGAAAAGAAAAAAGGAACAAAGTTTGACTGGAAGAAGCTTTTACCGGCACCCTTGGTGGGGTTCCTGATTGCACTGGTATTCCTCGTTTTACGGATTCCGGTACCGACCTTCGCAGGAAATACCCTGACCTACATCGGAAACATCGTAACGCCCTTATCTTTGATTTACATTGGTATTATTCTTGCAAAGGCAGGGCTAAAGAGTATCCACTTTGATAAGGATACCGTGGTGACGATTTTGGGACGATTTATTCTGGCTCCGGTTATTATGTATGTTTTACTCTACTTTTACCGGAAAGGGCTTACCCACAAAGGAGTTCAATACCTTCGTGATTCAGTCTGCCGCGCCGGCTCTTGCGGTTCTCCCAATCCTTGCCAGTCAGGGAGACGGAGATGTGGAGTTTTCCACCAATGTGGTAACCATCAGTACGGTGCTGTTTCGTCGTTGTCGTACCGGTAGTGATGACTTTACTGGGATAAAGGAATTGAAAAATATTAAGACTTCATTTGGGGCAGTAGCTATGCCTATAAAAAAGGATTGAAAAAAGAGCGGGAAAACCGCTCTTTTTCGTTCTAGGAATGAAACAAGAGTCCCTCTAGGCAGGTAAGAGAGGAAATGAGTTAAATTGGTAAGGGAGATTACTAAAAATTGTTTATTTCCCTCACCAGTTCATCTAAGTTTCTTCGGCCATAAAGAATACGAAGGATATAAATCGTCATTTCCGCTGCATCAGGAAGATAGTATAAGACGTAGTTTCCCACAAGAGACTTTCTTATTTCTTTGTCAGGAAGAAATTCATTTTCCACCATTCTGCCAATTTTAGGCACAGAACAAATAGAAGCTATTACTGTTTGCACATCTTTTAAAAAGCTTGAAGCCGCATCCGGGTTAGAAAGTTTAACGGAAATATAGGATAGAATTTCATCCAGGTCTGATTTCGCTTTTTTGGTAAAATGATACTGATAATTAGAGGTCATATTTCTCCTTTAATTTGCGAATCGTATCGACTCCATCTTCGGTATTTCCCTCTTTTAAATCCTTCAGCCCCTCCATAACGGCTTTTGCTTCGTACATCTTTTGCATAGTTTTCTCATAATACTCAATATCCATGACCACAAGACGCCCGTACCCATTTTTGGTAACGTAAACAGGGCCCTGCTCTTTGACACAGTGCTTTTCCACCTCTACAGTATTTTTTAAATCTCTCATGGGAATAATTTTCATAGACAGTTCCTCCTAAATATGGCTATATTATAGATTGAATTTAGCCACAATACAATCTCTCAGAACCCAAAAGTATAGAAAAAAAGAGCGGAATCTCGCTCTTTTTCAAAAACGGATTGTCTTGTAAAGTCATTCGTCCTTATTTCTTCCTTACTTTCCGGATTGTATCAGCTCCGTCTTCATGAAATCTGCACTCTTTTGTAGACTCTTTATAGGATCCTTGTCCACCCAGTTTTTATGGGTTTCCAGAATAACTCCTTCCACTCCGTTTTTCTTCGCAATCTCTGCCAAGGTCTTTAGATCCATATTGCCATAGCCAAGTTCCATTTCCTCTTCTTTTAGGATGGGGGTAATATATGGACCCTTTTTTCGGGAACCTCTGTCGGTGATGTGCCAAAGCTTCATTCGGTTTCCCAGTTTCTCCATTAAGGCGGGAACATCCACTCCGGCATCAGCCATCCAGTAACTATCCAATTCAAAGTTTAGATAGCGGGGATTGGTTTCTTCAATCAAAATGTCATAAACGCTCTTATCCTTTGTCAGCTTCTGTGCCTCTACATTATGGTTATGATAGAGTAGACGAATTCCATACTTGGAGAGTGCTTCTCCTGCATGATTCAATCTTTTGGCAAGCTCTTCTACCTGCTGCAAATCGCTGTAATCATAGCGATACATGGCGGTAATCACAACGGTATCCGTGCCGAAGCATTTCGCTTCTTCCGCAATGCTTTTCGGATCCTTTTCGATGGCATCCAAATAACAATGCAGGCTTACCACCTTGAGACCGCTATTTTCAATTAACTTGGGCCAGTCCAATTTTTCCGCCATTACCAACCGGCATACCGGCAAGCTGTGTGAGAATCTTCACAATAAAAAGGCGTTTTGTGAATCATAAATTCATTCAGCTCAATGCCTTCATAGCCGGCATCTTTGATAGCCTTTAAAGTCGTTGTAGCTTGTTCAAGATTACTGCACTTTTGTTCCTATCATAATCTGTTGAACGGCAGTGGTGATATGCCCGTTCTCGTGATTCACGCTTCTACTGACCTTTGTATCGGTTTTTCCGTTGTAGTATCTTGTTTCTCCATTTCCCAGCATTTCCAGAACAAGAAAAAGGATTGCGGAAAACAGAAGGAACAAAATCCCTACGAGAAGCCTTCCCTTTTTATGCTCTTTGGAAAATGGTTCTTTTTTAGCATTGATATTCCTCCCCTTACTTAGGAGCATCCCCCGGGAGGGATTCTCCACAAAAATGTTTTTTCATAGCGGAACTACTTTTCATAGCGGAACTATTATAAGTTGACCTTCATCCTATTACAATTGCGAGGCAGAACTTGAAAAAAGAGAACAATAGACATACACTTTGTTGAGACCAACTTTCTGCAATATATTTTGTCCTATAACTCAGATTAGTCCTATAGCTCGGTTTTACCCTCTAGGACGCATGGATTTACACAGGAGAGGAGCTTTTATTTGCGCGATTTCTTGAAAAAATATGCTTTGGTACTTCTGATCGGCGGCGTTTTCGAAGCGGTGGCGGTAAGCCTTTGGCTTACGAAGCATAATCTTTTTTATCTTTTCAACTTTAGTTATATCGGAATCTCCTTATCCTTAGGAATTTTTCTGCTCGGAAGAAAATATCCCCATGCCCGTCGTGTGGTACAGCTTCTGGTCGGGCTCTATATGCTTGTTTATTTAGGGCTTATCAACCGGGAAAATATGCAAATTGAGGGATTTTGGTACTACTTGTTCACCGGCGTTTTCGAAGCGGCTACCATTCATTATGCGGTGGCAAAAATCTTCGGACCTCTGATTTTCGGAAGAGGCTTCTGCGGTTATGCCTGTTGGACTGCCATGGTTTTGGATTTTCTGCCCTATAAAACAAGAGAGCTTCCCCGGAAAAATATCGGATGGATTCGTTATCTGACTTTTGCTTTATCTTTCCTCTTTGTTTCCGCCCTGTTTCTGATGAAAGTGGGGAATCTGGAAAGGATTATGTTTTGGGCATTTCTCTTTGGAAATCTTGCTTATTATCTTGTAGGCATAACGCTTGCCTTTCTTTTCAAGGATAATCGGGCTTTCTGCAAATATATCTGCCCGGTTACTGTATTCCTTAAGCCTATGAGCTATTTTTCGCTGGTACGGATTCGTTGTGATAAGACGAAATGCATTTCCTGCGGAAAATGTAAGAAGGTCTGTTCCATGGATGTGGAGATGACGGACAATTCCAGGAAGAGAAAAAACGGAACGGACTGTATCCTATGCATGGAATGTGTAAAGGTCTGCCCGAAGGGAGCGCTGTAAGGGAGAAAAAAGGATAGATTAGCTGAGGCAGGAAATATGAAGATTTTTATTGTAGAAGATGAAGAAAATATCGTAAGGCTTTTAAAGGATGAGCTTATGCAGTGGGGCTATACGGTGGAGTCCGTAAAGGATTTTCAAAGAGTGAGCGATGAAGTAGAAGAAGGAAATCCTGAACTGATTCTTATGGATATCAGCTTGCCCTGTTATAACGGATTTTATTGGACGGAAAAAATCCGTAAATTTTCCCATGTCCCCATCCTCTTTCTATCTTCCCACAGCGAGTCCATGGACATGGTGCAGGCCATGCAATTCGGGGCGGATGACTATATTGTGAAGCCCATCGATTTATATGTGACAAGGGCGAAGATTCAGGCGCTACTTCGAAGAACCTACGAATACACCGCGGTGCAGGACAAAGCTTTCTTTTCAGGGATTGCAGCTGGATTTAGCGAAGGCAGTTCTTCAGGGAGAAGGCTTTCGTATCGACTTTAACAAAGACAGAACTGCTCATCTTGGAGTGCTTTGTTCTTAGCCAAGGGTGGAATTTCAAAAAGAGAGGAAATCATGAACCATTGCTGGCAGGGAGAGGATTTTCTGGATGACAACACCCTTTCCGTCAATATCACAAGGCTCAGAAAAAGCTTTCTGCCGTGGGCTTAGAGGATTTGATCCAAAACCAAGAAAGGGATTGGGTATTCTTTTGTCATTTCCAAAAATAGTTTTTTTCAATTTTTAATTATATTATCTGCAACTTTTTCGGGACTTTCCGATAAATCGTTATCAATCCAGCATGAAATAATGGTTTCAAAAAGATGCGGAGAAGGCTTTTATAACAATTTCATCTGAAATCTTTGTATTTATTTTTGATTTTTTTCCCTAATATTTGTATTGTTATTGATTAAATCGCAAAATTAGTTGCTGAACTTTGTCTTTAAATTGAACGTGAGGCGCTTTTTGATATTGCTTTAAAATGCTTATAATCTTTTTGAAGTAATAGTAAAGCCTTTAAAAGCATATCCTTTTTATCTAGATTTCCTTGCGTTAAAATCGTCCAAAATCTTTGCATCGTCTCTGTTCCGATAGAATAAGCTAAATCATCCTTATCAAGAAAAATGTTGATAGAATGTTCCTCTGCTAATGTTTGCTCTCCGGGTTATGTTTTTCTATGGTTATTTTTGAGTACTCCTTTTCAAGTAGGAGATCTATCAAAGCAGCCTTGATATTGGAAACACTATTGGTTTTTCTTTTTTTTGTCATTTTTTCCCTAATTAAACACATTGTTTGATTTTTGTCATGGTTAATATATGTATAACAGTATATTCTTTTTATGCGGAATATAAAAGTTAAAAATAACTGTTTTATGTTCACGAAGATAATCGATGCATCCTTAATCATTCAAAAAAATAATTAATGAAGGGAGTAGAATTTGATGACAAAAATCAAGAAGAATTTTAGGATTTATAGGGCTTATTTTAGCAATGTTTATGGGAGCTTTAGATGCAACAATCGTTAATATTGCCTTACCGGATATTATGGAAAAACTTAAATACGGGATTGACTGATACAAGTTGGGTAGCAACAATCTACGTTTTAGCAATGGCTGTATTTATTATTCCAGCTTCAAAACTCGCTGATATCTACGGTAGAAAGTTGGTTATGCTAATTGGTGTAGTAATATTTGGTACTTTCTCATTTGCTTGTATGACGGCTGATTCGTTATTTCTCTTAATTATTTTTAGGTTATTACAAGGAATCGGGGGTGCAATATTAACTCCAATTGTTCTGCCAATGGGGAATTGAGCTATTTGGGAAAGAGAATACCAGCCGTATTACTGCTATTATGGGTGCCTTTAGTGCCTTGGCTGCAGCGGGAGGGCCGGTAATAGGTGGTTTAATTATCCATTGGACTACATATCATTGGATTTTTGGTATTAATGTTCCAATCGCCATCTTTGCTTTCTTAATGATCCTAGTGGGGACAAAAGAATCATATGATTTAACAATAACAAAGAATATTGACTGGCTAGGCATGATTTTTCTTACTTGCACTTTAGGTGGACTTACATTTGGCTTATTGAAAGGTCGCGAATATGGTTGGGTATCGCAAACCATCATAGCTAGTTTTGTTATTAGTGTTATAGGCCTATTTCTTTTTATTTTAACCGAAAGAAGAGTAAAATCACCTATTATTGAATTGAAATTATTTAAGGAAAGTACATTCACATCTTCAAGCATTATTTATACTAAAGTGTTACGCGTAATATATGATTATCATTTATGCTTAACATTGTAAAATTGTTAGTTGTTATTAAGGAGGTAAAGATATGAGCATTCTTTTTAATGTTTGGATGCTGCCTATTTTATTTATTTTACATGATTTTGAAGAAATAATTTTTATGCCCTTGTGGAAAACACGGCATCATCAAAAAGTTAGAAACTTTTTAGGAAACCGTTCTTTGGTTCCGTTACGCAAGGTTCCGCTTTTTGCAGTAGGTGTGTTCGAAGAATTTATCATTCTGGTGTTTATTTCTGGGTTCTGCCAAATAACTCACAACAGTTTATTCTATTTATCTTTTGTAATAGCTATACAGCTCATTTTATAATCCATTATATCATGTGTCTGCAATTTAGGGGCTATGTTCCTGGAGTCGTCACGGTAACCCTAGAATGGCCAATGGTTCTAATGATTATTTCACACTATTGGACTTCTGACATTTCTTTGTTATCAGTCGTTGTCTATCTTTTATTGGCCATGGTAATAGCTTTTACGAATCTTAAAATCATGCATCTCATCATGCCAAAAATTCAAATACATCTAGAAAAATACGCGAAATGAAAAACGATTAAATGAGAGCTACTTTTTAACCTTTCTGATATAACTGGTTAATGAGCAGCCAAGAATCAATCGAAGAGGCTGATAAATATGGCTTGACGATGGTCTTTACAGGAGTAAGATATTTTAGACATTAAAAAGTAAAAGGAAAATGCCTTCAAAACGACAAAGAATAGCAATGGTTTTTCAACTGAACAAAGTAGAATGGTTAATGCAATTGAAACAGCTGCTCAAAAAGACAGATAATCTTCCGGAACCTAAAAAAACGGGAGTGATTATAGCAAGCTTTTATGATGCAAATCAGTTATTGATAAATGGAATAGAAAACTGTTAGTTCAAGTGTACCTCAGTTATCAAGTAGTTTTGAAAACTATATCCGGAGGGCAATCCGAAGTCGGTACAGCTATTAAATTATTAGCTCAAAAGGATGAATTAACAGCTGCTCTTGATACCATTGTTGAAGAAAAAATGAACAGTTGAGCAGGGCATTTGATAATGTATTTATTATCGGAGCAATCATAGTATTGATATGTACCCCTTTGGCTTTGATGACAGAAAAGAGAAAAGAGGTATAAGCAATTGATTTTTTTGATATAAAAAAAGCCGGCCTAGATAAAAAGGCTGGCTTTTTATATAGATGATGATTCTTCATTTTTAAATTTTAAATAGACGAATTTGAAAATGGAAAAATCTTTATTCGATAATATTGTAACTCTACTTCGGATAGTGTAGAGTTTTTTTGAGTGTCTTGAAAAGCCGTGATTTAACAAAAACTTCGGTTTAAGAAAGTACTCTTTAAAAATACTGTAAAACAAGCTACTACTTAAAAAAGTCACTATCGAAAAAGAATCCAGTGCAAAAAGGAGGCGGAAAAACACGATGAAGAGTAAAAACCGGATACCGGCGTATCTTCAAACAAAATCGGATTTATTAGGTTTTTTTCCTGCTTTTTGCTGTCTCTTTTTCGGAGGAATTTTTCTTTGGGCATCTACCTTGGAATTACTTTTGTTTTAGGGGCGGAGTTAAGCAGCTTTTTGCTCTTTGTCTATCTGATCCTTGGCTACTTTTCCTTTGTCCGGAAGGAAAGCCTGGAAAAAGCTTTGGAGCGGATGGAGGAGGAGAAAAAGGAAGAAGAACGCAGGAGGATAGAGGAAAAGAGGGAGCTTTCCGAGTATTTTCTTCTCTGGGTGCATCAGATTAAAACACCGATTACCGTGTCCAAGCTCCTTCTTCGAAAAACGGATAGTGAGCATAAAAAGAAGCTCGAAGAGCAAATGTTTTATATCGAAGAGTACAGCAACATGGCGATGAATTATTTGAAAATGCAGAACCGTTCCGCCGATATGGATATTCATCCGGTGGATTTGGAAGCCTGTTTAAAACGTCTGTTCAAAAAGTACGCGCCCATTTTTATTGAAAAACAACTATCTCTTCACTATGAGGGGTTCAGCACGGATGGCACCGGAGAAAAGGCGGAAGTGATTAGCGATGAAAAATGGCTTTCGATTCTCTTAGAGCAGCTTCTTTCCAATGCTCTAAAGTACACGAAAGAAGGCAGTATCACCTTCTCTTTTGACCGGGAAAGTTCCTCTCTTCGGATACAGGATACGGGTATCGGAATTCCCTCTTCCGACTTAAAGAAAATCTTTGATCTGGGCTATTCCGGCTTTAACGGCCGGGCTACGGAGAAGTCCAGCGGACTGGGACTCTATATGGTGCAAAAGATTGCCGGATTTTTGCAGATTTCCGTATCGGTAGAATCTACCGTGGCGGTGGGAAGCTGCTTCACTTTGCGTTTTCCAAACTCCTCCAATCTTACAATTCTGTAAGCTTTATCCCTTATTTTGTCATCTTAAATAAAGGCAAAAATCGAATAATCGTTTTATACTTCTTCTTGTTCCAAGCCTTCCTGAAAAGAAAATGAGGCAAGGCAATGTATAGAAGGGAGTTTAAAACGAATGTCCATTTTAGAATGTAAGAATATCAAGAAAGTGTATCAGACCAAGAATCTGACAACGGAAGCCCTTCGGGACGTGAATTTCTCCGTGGAAAAGGGGGAGTTTATCTCGATTATGGGAGAGTCCGGTGCAGGAAAGACTACCCTCTTAAATATCCTTGCTACCCTGGACAGTCCCAGCTCCGGTGTTCTTTTATTAAATGGAAGGGACGTGGGGAGTCTCAAGAAAGAAGAAGTTTCCGCCTTTCGAAGAAAGGAACTCGGATTTGTCTTTCAGGACTTTAATCTTTTGGATCAGTTTAATAACCGGGACAATATCTTCCTTCCCCTTGTTTTATCGGAAGAGAAAGAAAGCCTGATGCAGGAGCGTTTAGCAAAAATGCAGGGGATTCTGGGAATAGAGGAGCTCCTAGAGAAGTATCCCTATGAGGTGTCCGGTGGACAAAAACAGCGTATCGCCATTGCCAGAGCCATGATTACGAACCCCTCTCTCCTGCTTGCGGATGAGCCTACCGGTGCGTTGGATTCCGCGTCTTCAGAGATGATTTTACAGCTCTTCCATAAGATTCATGCAGAGGGACAGACTATTTTGATGGTAACCCATTCTCTTCGAGCCGCCTCCTACGCCAATAGAGTCTTATTTATCAAAGACGGCGTGGTTTTTCATGAGATTTATCGGGGAAATGAGGAGGGACAGCGTGATTTTATGGAACGCATCTCCGAGGCACAGCTTGTACTGGGAAGACGGAAGGAGGTTTAGGCATGCGCTTTTTTATGGCAAGACGCTTCGCTCTGAAAAATCTCCGGGCGAATCGGCTTTTAGAAATACCCTTTGTACTCTCTTCCGGGATTATGGGAATGCTTTTTCTTTATCATGGCTTCTTTACTGGAAAAATCATTACGTAGAAAACCCGTCATAGGGACTTGCCCTTTTTATCCGAGTCGGTACGATTCTTCTTTGCATTTTTACTTTTGTATTTGTTCAATATGCAGTTAATTTCATGCTGAAGAAACGAAATAAGGAGTTTGCTCTTTATGGCATTTTGGGCCTGGAGAAGAAGCACATCCGAAAGATTATTGCCATTGAATTTTTCTGTCTCTTTGCCTTTATCTTCGTACTGAGCATTGTGGGGGGATATCTCTTTGGGCAAATGGTCTTTCTCATGCTGAACTTCATCATGAAAGACGTGGCGGGGAGTTTGATGGACTTTCCTTTAGCTTTACTGCCCTGCTCTATACCACGGTTTTGCTCTTTGTCCTCTATCTTTTCACCTTGCTCCGCAGTAGTTTTCGGATTTCCTTTTCTACCCCGATGGCGCTTTTACAAAAAGGACATGAGGGGGAGGGTGAACCGAAGTCCAGAGTGATTCTGTCTCTTATCGGCTTCCTTTTCCTCGGCATCGGCTACGGTATCGCGCTCTTTATCCAAGGCTTACTGTCTTCCTTTAATTACTTTTTCCTTGCGGTACTGGCGGTAATTCTTGCGACCTATCTTTTGTATATTTCCTTTTCCGTGCTGCTTTTGAAAATGGAGAAAAGGCGCCCTTCTTACTACAAGCCGGAGAAGTTCTTAAGCATCAGCGGACTTCTTTATCGTATCAAGGGAAATGCAGTTTCTCTTGCGAGCATTTCCATCTTAAGTACTGGAGTGATTTTGAGCCTTGCCACCACCATTTGTATGTACGCAAATATTCAGAATAAGGGAAACAGCTTATTTTCCAGAGAGTACAGTATGGAACTTTCCCCATTTTCCTATCCGAAAAAGGAAGGGGAAGACTTGAAGCGGTCTTTAAATCAAATGGTGCTGGAAAGCGTGAACGAGCCTTCCGAGGTAGAGGGCTTATATACCATGGTAACGCTTGCTACCGCGGGCTATGTAGAGGAAGGTCAAATCCTCCCTGTGCAAGGGCAAGAGAACATGGCGAATGCTAAAGATCCCAATATGATTATTCTTTATGATTTAGCCGGCTACAATGCCCGTTTTCAGAAGCATATTTCTTTAGGGGAAAATGAAATTCTGCTTTGCAACAATAGAAATACACCGAAGGAGCCGGGTAGTTTGAAAATCGGAGACCGTGTGTTTCAGGTGAGTGAAATTCAGAATATCTTGCCGGTGGATATGGTGGCTTTAGGAAGCTACGGCATTGTGGTGAGAAATCTTGCCACCATGGAATATATAGAGAAATGTTTACAGCCTAAGGAGCATCGCAGTGAATCCACTGCCATCGAATTTAGTACCCATTGGAATCTGAAAGGGATTTCCGGGGAGGCATATCAGCCGAAGTACAGCGCCTTAAAGAAACAGCTAAAGGCATTTTCAGAAAAAAATTTCAAGGGAAACGCCAGATATTCTGTAGAAAATAAGGACGAATACCTGCAATCACAATATGAAGTAAACGGCGGATTTTTATTCTTAGGGGTACTGATTGGCATCATTTTCCTGACAGGCACGGTATTAATCAGCTACTACAAGCAAATCAGCGAGGGCTATGAAGACAGAGAAAAAATGCAAATCATGAAGAAGCTGGGGCTTTCCGACCGTTTGATTCAGAAGACCGGAGCGGCTCAGATTCTATGGCTGTTCTTCGGCCCCTTAGCGGTGGCAACCCTGCACTGCCTCGTAGCCTCCAAGATTGTTTTTCAGGCTGCTGGAACTTTTCGGAGTGGGAAGTCTGACCCTTTATGCCGGCTGTTTGTCCGCGGTACTTCTTGTCTTTGCGCTGGTTTATCTTGTGATTTTCCGGCTGACCAAGAAAGCCTATTCGCGGATCGTAGAATAAGAACTATTCTTTACGGAGAGGGTGATTTGTGGAAAGAACATACTATTTATGGAGAAAACGTTCGGATTGTGAAATGAGAAAATCCTCTTAAAGTGCGTTTGGTTTTGGAACAGGGAAAGTGAGGAAAAGACGATGAAAATAATAGGGAAACTTTTGAAACTTGCAGGAAAAATTGTTCTTACGCTGCTAGCCTTTCTGCTTGTCTGTATTTTTGCTTTTATTTTTGGAAAAATTAAAGTTCGAGGAATTGCAGGCTCACCGCGAAATCAAAGAGGTTCAGGCGGAGATGAAGCCCCTCTCCGCAGAGTATATACCGGAGAATATTTCCATCCTTTCTATCGGGGAGGCGGCCCATGGCTGTAAAGAAATGCAGGAGCTGAAGCTGTCTGTTTTCAAGGAAATGGTGGAGAAACGAGGCTTTACGGCATTTGCCCTGGAAGCGGACTATGGGGAGTGTGCGGAAATTAACCGCTATATTCAAGGAGGAGAAGGAAGTGCCGAGGAAATGGTACAGAAGTTCGCTTTTCCCATTTACCATACTAAAGAAATGGCAGAGCTGATTTCCTGGATGCGGGAGTGGAATGAAAGTGCTCCGGAAGAGAAGAAGGTCCGCTTCTACGGCTTTGATATGCAAGATCCTGAGGGAAGTTATGCCTTTTTAAAGGAATACAGCCTGTCTCACAAGCTGACGAGCGAAGAAGAGTTTGCAAAAAATCTGGACTGCATTAAGGATGAGAATTTCAGTTTAAATGAAAAGAATGCCGGAGAAGTGATTGCCTTTTTGGACAGCTTAGAGGAAAAGGTGGAGAAGAGTCCGGAAGAGGCGCAGAAGGAGCCGGGAAACACAGCGGATGAGCAGGAGGCTACAGATAAACAAGCGTTTAAGGAGAATCTAGACTTTCTGATGGAGTTAAATACCGTCCGACAAGCCGCGGAAACTTGGCTTTCCAAAGAAAATTCCTCTGTTCTTCGGGACCAGGATATGGAAGAAAATGTGAAGAAAATCCTGGAAATAGAGCAAAAAATCGGTTCCGGAAAGCTTGTTATTTCTGCTCATGACGGGCACATTCAGAAGGAAAATCCGATTTATAACAGCATGGGTGTGCTTTTGACTAAGGACTTCGGGGAAGCCTACTATGCCATCGGAACAGATGTCTGGAAGGTAACAGACAATATCAAGGTGCTTGGAGAAGCGAAGAGAACGGTGCAGAGCTTTGTTTCCGTAGACCCCTTAGCCGCACAGGCAAGATTTGCGAAGGGAAAGCAATATGCCTTGTATTTTTCAAGCATTACAGACGAGAAAAGCAAAGTCTATCAGCTGATTCATACGCCGATAGAAATGTTACAGCTGGGAGAGGGCTACTCTTTCCTTATGCGCTTTATCCCGAATTCTTATCGGGTGAAGGGGGATCCCGTTCAGCGCTACGACAGCATGATTTATCTTTATGAGGGAAATCCGATAGAGCTTTTGGAGAAGAAATAGCTGCCGGCGAGGCGGAGTATTTCTTGTAAAAAAAAAACAAGGCGAAGGCATCCCACTAAGTAAAAATGCAATATCGTAATATGCAAAAGTATGTTATTGCATAATACGATATTGCATTTTGTTCCATTGGAATGGATTATTCTAATTTAAAACCGCTCTATAGTTTTGATTTTTACTTACATAGCACTAAATTTATTATAGAAATGAATGCTAATCATTGCAAAAATGCATTCATTTTTTTGGTATATTTCATATATACATGAATGTAGATAGGGAGGTGGAAACAATGGCAACAATTACAGTACGAATTAATGACGAAGATAAAAAAAGTATTAGACCAAGTAGTAGAAGATATGGGCTTGAATTATTCCACATTTTACAGTATTTATACGAAGAAAGTTTTACGAGAAAGACGAATCCCTTTTTGAAGTATCTGCCAGTGTGGATCCATTTTATTCGGACAGCAATATTCGTTCGCTGAAAAAATCTATAAAGGAATTGCGTGAGGGTAAAGGCAAGGTACATGAACTTATTGAGGTAGACGATGAGTGAAAAAAATATGGTCTGATGATGCATGGGAAGATTATTTATTGTGGCAAAAATACCGACAAGAAAATTGTTAAAAGAATCAACCAGCTTATTAAGGATATCGAGAGAAACGGATGCTCTGATGGAATTGGAAAGCCCGAAGCTCTAACCGGTGATTTAGGCGGAGAATTTAGTCGAAGAATTGATGATAAAAATCGACTGGTCTACCATATGGAAGATCAACGTATTTTTTTATCGTGCAATGTAAAGGGACATTATCAGGATCATTAAGCAAATGGTGCAGTTTCTCTGCACCATTTTATGCCCTTTTTAAAGCGTTATAACAGATTTATATGATATTATCCTTGCAAGTGAAGCTTATCAGGAATAAAAATCTTAGGAAAAATGCGGTGCAGAAAGAAGATAACAATACAAGGAGATAAGCAATGACTTCAATCAGTATTACTAAGGCAAGAGCAAAGCTTAATCAGATTGTTTCAGAGTAAATGAATCTTCTCAGCCAATCACGATTACCAACAATAGAGGGAAAAATGCGGTATTAGTCGGTGAAGAGGATTGGAAAGCCATTCAGGAAACTTTGTATTTGAATAGTATTCCGGATATGAGCCAAAGTATTTTGGCGTCAAAGGAAAAAGAAATTTCCTATCGCTCATCTTTTAAATAAATAGGAGAAATCATGAAACAATCTTTAGAAGAAAAAAACAGTCACTAGCTATGGAAGGCTTAGCGGCAGGAAAGAACTGCGAATAGCTGCTGCGGAGCCGGCATTTGTAAAGACTTAAGAGGGATAGGCAAAGAAAAGCCTCTTTGCAGCTGTGAAGATTGCATCAAAGAGGCGATTGCTTTGCTATATTAGAAAGTTGCAGAAGTCAATGAACCTTTTCCTCCACCTCCTGATAGGGATAAGCCTTACGGAGTGCCCGGAAGCAGGGACAGTCTTCTTCGTGGTCGTTAATGACTCCGCTGGCTTGTAAAAAAGAATAGACAATGACGGGGCCGGTATACTGAAAAGCCCCGTTTTTTTAAATCCTTACTGATTTTCTCGGAAAGAGCATTTTTCGCCGGCATTTCTCCCTTTTCATGCCCCTGATAACAAAGACTTTTTCCGCCGGAAAACTTCCAAAGGTATGCATCAAAGCTCCCCTCTTCTTTTTGCAGGGCTAAAAATGCTTTGGCATTTTGCACCATGGCTCTGATTTTTTTCGCTCCGACCGAATCATATTTTTCCGTATGCATGATTCTTTCAATATCTTCTTCCGTGAATGCTGCGACTCTTTTTCCGGGAGAAAAAGTTTGCAAAAACAGCTTCGAAAGAGTTTCTCTTTTTCGAAGAATCAATGCCCAACTAAGACCTGCCTGCATGGATTCCAAAAAGCAAATATGCAAAGAGCTTTTTGATCATCATGCGGTGGGTACGCCCCATTCCTTATCGTGGTAGGATATCATTTCCGCACTGCTGTTTTTTTCCATTGACAAGCCATAGCGCCTCCTTACTTGGCATTGCTCCGTATCGTTTTTCCATCACGCCGTATCACTCTACATCCAGTTCCGAAACTTCTTTCGGGTACTCTCTCAGTTCCTCTTCCGTGTGGAGCGGGGTCCACACTTGGGCAAAAAATTGATCCTTCTTGGCGCGGACACCATAGTTCCAGGACTTTCTTTCGCACTCATCACACCAGTGTCCGCCTTCCAGAATCAGTCTTGGACTTCCCTTAAAGTGATGCCCGAACTGACAGGTAAACTTGAGTGGAGTGCTCCAGTCTCCCTTCTTCATCGTTTCGGAATCGCAGCTACCGCCTCTGAACTCGGCAGCCTTTTTCATGTCTTCGAGATTCAATTCCTCTTCGGGCTTCGTTTCATCATAGCCGTGATTAAGGTGAATCACATGATTCCAATCCTTAAAATGCACCATATCACTCAGCTTATCGGGAAGCGCTTCCCATGCTTTACGGGATCCCCAGTAAGCATCAATATGATCTTCCATATTGTCCTCTATAAAATGAATCGTACCGTGCTCTGTCTTTGCTAACTTGGTAAAGTTTTTCTTCACTATATTGCCAATCAGTTTCTGCCCTCCGGGAAGCTTAGAGATAAAGCGGAAAATGGGGACAACGGCACCCAAGCCTTTCACGTAAGAATCGTAAAAGTACTGTATGGAGTCCTGCCGAAAGTGCAGATAATTCTCCAGTTTATCGGAATCCTCGTAGAAATGCCCGTGGAAATTTCTTATTGCCTGCTCTTTTGGAGAAAAGATATAGTCCGGATTCGTGATTCCCAGTTTACCAAAGGATTCCTTGTACATTTCATACGCACTGACTCTACAGCTTTCACCGCCGCCGATATTGTAGATATGATTCCAGAAGCTTTGGTCCAGCGTTCCCTTCACATCATACGCGGCAAGATTTTTCATTGCTCTGCCAGAGTCTCTGTCGGAAACATATTCCAGGACATTGTCAAAGCAGTTATGGAATAGAATGGCATCTTGTATTTTCGACATGGCAGGACCGATGATTCCGGTTTGCCGTAAAGACACCCAGTATTTCAGTCCCGATTCGATGAGATAGCGCTCGGCGGCAACCTTACTTACCGCATAGTAATCGAACATGGAGGGCTTGATGGGATCGCCTACTCTTCCCCAATGAATGGGAGGCATCCTGTCTCCCGTCTCTGCTACCGTTCCGATATAGACAAATTTAGTGCTTTGTTCCTGCTTAAGCTCATACAGAGCCTCAATCATATTTTTCGTACCGCCGTAATTTACCTGCATTGCTTTTTTTGAATCATAATCTGCCTGAGGGGAAACGAATGCTGCAACGTGAAGAATCAGGGAGACATCTTTTAAATATTTTTTCAATGTACTTTTATCGTTCAAATCTCCCCAGCAGATTTCTAAACCTTGCAGCTTTTCATACGGGGCAAGGATATTTTGCTTTTTCTCCGATGTTTTTGCAAGGATTCGCAAATCATAGAGGTCTAAATCTTGTACCATGGCTTTCAAAGACTCCATTCCCATTGTCCCTGTTGCTCCGGTAAGAAATACGATTGGCTTAGCCATTTTCTGTTCCTCCTGTAAGAGATACTGTTGAACGATTCAGAACCTCTTTCCCGATTGGGAAAATGGCGCTGTCTTATATTCCTTTCTCTGTTCTTTATGTATCGTAATTTTTGCGTTTCTTGTTTCCCTATCGAACATTGAAATCTCAAGTACATAATAAATACATCGCGTATTGTTTACAACTTTCAATCTTGCTTAGAATATTTCTAAAACTACATTTATGGAAATCAATATAGTTTTAGAGATAAAACGGGAAGAAGGGTGGTAAATACAAGATTTGCAAAGTGGTAGTAGAATTATGCTGAACGAAGTGCTTGCGCTGACAAAGCTAAGAATAAATGATAGAAAATGTGCTATTTGCAATGCAGGGACAAGAACAAGTTTACATGTAGCATCTGTAATTGCAATGTAGCTTGACGAGAGTTTTAAATCAGTTAGTTTTATATAACTTTTAGACATTTTTAGCAGATTTTTGCTATACTGATAAAAACATACTATGCTTACCTATATTGTGTGAGCATTTCAAAAAAGGATAAGATCTATTTTTTTCAAGGAGGGAAAAGAATGTTTGAACAAGTAAAATTAGACTACAGCTTTGATGCTCTGGAACCGCACATTGATACTTTGACGATGGAAACCCACTACGGGAAGCATCACGCAACCTATACCAAGAACTTTAACGATGCCGTAGAAAAGGCTGGATTATGCGGAAAAACGGTAGAGGAAATCCTCTCTTCCTTATCGTCCGTTTCGGATGAAACACTGAGGACAGCTTTACAGAATAATGGCGGCGGATATTATAACCATAATCTGTATTTCTCACGATGAGTCCGAAGAAAAATACGAAACCTAGTTCGGAACTGGAGGAAGCCATCAAGAAGGGTTTCGGATCACTTGAGAAGCTGCAAGAGCTTTTACAGACTTTGGCATTGGGGCAGTTCGGTTCTGGTTGGGCATTTTTAGCTGCGGATCAAGAGGGAAAACTTTACGCAACGAAATCTCCGAATCAAAATAACCCGTTGATGGAAGAGGGACATCATACCCCAATCCTCGCGATTGATGTATGGGAACATGCATATTATCTAAAGTATAAGAATTTGAGGGAGAGTACTTGCAAAACTTCTTTGCCGTTTTGGACTGGGAGAAGGTAAGCGAAAATTACAAGAATAGAGCGTAGGGCGTCTTGGAGGACATGCCGAGGTTCTCTTTCTTGGCATATCCTCCGTTTATTAAAGGGGTTTTTTATTATTCATTTTTAGTTTTCCTACAATTTTTTTCACTTTTTTTGCTTGCTTAAAAAATTCTTTCTGGACAGTGCGCGTCTTCGGGAAAAAAAGGATTAGAAATTGTCCTGTGCCAATAAGAACTGCACTACAGTCTGAATCCAGTTCCGCAAGAAGTGCATCCTTTTTTTCATTGTATTCTTTTGTGATGTGCGAGAGCCTGGCGCGAGGTTTTACATAAACTATTTCTTCTCCTTCAACCATATACATCACGTCGCAGTATGTATTGTGTGCTTCGAAGAATGCGTTTTCAGTGGAAGCGGTTTCATACTCTTTAAGAATTAAAAAGGCATTTTTCTCCATCAAGTTCTTTTTCTTCCACTTCGGTAGTTTTCCGGAGTGTAGAGTTTTGAAATTTTCAAAAAAATTGGGCAAGTCCCGGGTGGATTTCTATGTATTTTTGATGCGTTATCCATTGTGTCAAGAATCATGTTCTTTCCCTTTCGTAAATAAGATCTATTTTATGGAGATATTTGAAATATCATGAATGAATCCATATTATAAGGATTGCCTTTTTAACTTCGTAATTCTGGTTTTTTTATAGAAATTAAGATGCGTGAATTTGCATATTCCGGATTAGTTATCGGGTAGTCCTCTCTATAGTGACTTCCTCTGCTTTCTTTCCTATTCAGCATGGAAAGGAGTAAAGCTCGACTCAAATCGATACACTGATATGCTTTTCAAAAAGGGATTTTAGGGTGGGAATGCTGTTACAATCCTTTATTGTTGCTTCACCCTCCAGGTAGTTTCTCATTGCATCAATTTTGCAAATCGCCTTCTTTAAACCCTCCTCCGTTCGAACCACATTTCCGTATTGCCACATTAATTCCTTAATATGTTGTAGGATTGTTTGACAGGTAACAGCGAGAGTGGAATTTGTTTCCGCGCTCTTTTGTTTCTTTTTTATAGTATTAAGCCAATCAAAAGTCAATGATTGCGTGTCTAAAGGGGCAGTGGAAGAGGCCGATGCGGAAGTAAAGCAATGCTGCAATTGTACATCAACACATTCTTTTGAAATTGGAGTAAAGTCGATGTTATCGATATATGTACACGCAGATTCGGCTGCCAGTGTACCGAAAACGAGGCAGCTGCCGGAAGACATACCGCCGAGCCGGTCGGCACCATGAATTCCTCCCGTGCATTCTCCGGCTGCGAAAAGCCCTAAAATATCAGTTCCACATTGATGATTTATGAAAATCCCCCCATTTGCCGCATGAAAGAATGGAGCAATGGAGATTTGGGTATGGGCAATATCTATTTCGTGTTCCTGTTGCAACCATTTTATGTAATCTTGCACATAGACACGCGGATCATGAAGGATATCCGGACTATATTGGATGATGCAACCAAGAGAGGAATCAAATTGTTCACGGTTTGCTTGGATGCTCCGTTGAATGGATTTCATCAGTGCAATGTCAAAGTAACGAGACATATCGGAGAAAGTGAACGGTCCATGTGGCTCACGGAGAAGCAGACATTCCTGATAGTCCTTTTCGGAAGGAAGGAGTTCTCTTAGTACATCTTTTCCGCTATGGTCCAATAAACCCGTGCAGTAGCGGAGACTGCCTTCCCGGAAAACAATTTTATGAATAGGGGAAATAAAGCCGGGAATAAACTGATTAAATTCGAGGTTGATCAGTCGCGCGCCGGCTTTTAACGCAATTGCTTGTGCACTTCCGTAGACATCTGCTGTGTTTAAATTATGAAGATACAATCCTCCCATACCTCCGGAAGCCAGAATCACCGCTTTACATTGTACAGAATAGATTCCCTCTTTATTTAAGAAAAGCGCGCCGCAAATTCGCTTGTCTGCTCTAAGAAGCTGGATTAAATCACTGTGTTCCACTAAGTCTATATTTTCTTCTGCCTGTATCCGTTCTCTTACTTTCTTCGGATGGAGTCCCAGTCCTTACAATAGTACAGATCACGATAGGTTTTTCCGAAGCAGGCGATTTTCTTTTCGGGGAGTTTATGAACCGGTATACCGGTTTCCGGGAGTTTGCTGATACATTCTTCGATGTGGTCTATATAGTATTTTCCCATCCATGGGTCATTCATTTGATAACTACAGGATTCAATATCATTATAGAAGGCTTCTTTGTCGGAAGCGCCTGCGGTGCAAAGACAATGTAGGCTATCCATTAGCGGATAGAAGCTGGAACCGGAGCAAAGTTCCGCCGAGGAAAGCAAGAGTACTTTCTTTCCTGCGTTAGAGGAGCTTACAGCTGCTCTGATTCCGGCTAGACCGGTACCGACTACGAGGATATCGTATTGTTTTTTCATGTAGTGAATTTCCATGCCATCTCCTTAAAAACAGTAGATTTTACACATTCCGTGGAGGCTCTATCAAAGACATTTTTTTGTCATGTTTTGTCATAGAAGTTATAAAAGTGTTCCTGCATAGCCTCTATATATTTATCGTAATCTTTTTCCAGCAGGGCAAGGTAAATTTTATGATGCTTATCTACAGTGCGCTCCATATTGTGGTGAGGGGTTTTTACTTTATAATATTTGTCACATGCCCAGAAGAACTCAATAATCGATTTTAGTAAGGTGTTGTCCACGGAGTGGAAGAGGATTTTATGAAAGCTGGCATCGGATTTAGCAAATTTTATGCCAAAAATACTGCTACGGGATTTTTTGATTTGGGAAAATAAATCCGCCATATTTTGTACCTCGACATGGAGTGCTTCGAGATCTTCTGTAGAAATACTTTTCGTATGCTTCTTTAGCAAAACCAAGTTCCAGAACCCGACGGAGTTCTTCTATTTCTTTAAATAACTGCTTTTTCATCGCTTATGCTGTAAACGAGACTTCTTAGAAAGAAGTTGATGTTAAATTCCTGAATTACAATTCCTGCGCCCGGAGTAGAACTTACTGTCCCGGTGATTTCAAGGGATTTAATCGCTTCCCGAAGAACATTGCGGCTTACTCCGAGCATTTCACACATCTTCATTTCAGAGGGCAACTTATCCCCGGGAAGAAGATGGTTTTCTTCATATAATTTTTTTTATTTCATCATAAACTTGCAAATACAGTTTTCTGGATTTCAGATTTTTTTCATTTCAGAGGCATCAGGCATTTTCTACTTTCCTTTCAGAATAAGTAAAATAGATTATCTTTAGATATGGAATATTTGTACTACAAAGTACATTATCTATCGATAAATAATATAATCACAATAGAGCAAAGGGATAAAAAAAGTCAATTCTGAATAAAGTATACAATTGTACAAGAAAAAACAAGCAAATATAAAAAAATATGCCTAAAAAGAATATGAAATTAGATTGACAAGAGCTTTAAAAAAATATCATATATTGGTGCAAGAAAGTATCAACGAACGCAAAACAAATAGTTTGTACTACAAAGTACAAACAGAAGAAAGGGAGGATACAGATTGTGAGAAAGAAACAATTCATGAGCATGCTCCTCGCGGGAGCGCTCGCAGCAGGAACTCTGTTCGGTTGTGCATCCGGTGGAAAGAGTACGGGAAAGACAGAACAGGCGTCCGATGCATCGAAGTCTGCGGAGAAGGCGGATTCAAAAAGTGCAGAAGCAAGCGGCACACCTCTTGCGGATGTTAGGGTTCGCCAGGCGTTGGCTTATGCTATCGACATGGATACCATCGTGAATAGTTTGTTTGAAGGAAAAGCGGAAGTTGCAAAAAGTTTTACAGCTCCCGGAGATTGGCTGAATGCAGACATTCCGGAGTACAAGTATGATCCGGAGAAAGCGAAGGAGCTTCTGAAAGAAGCAAATTGGCCGAAGGACTATACTTTGGATGTGGTGTATTACTATGATGATCAGCAGACAGTTGATTTGATGACCATTATTGGTCAGTATTGGCAGGAAGTAGGCGTAAAAGCAAAGTTTAGAAAGCTGGAAGGGGACCTTGCTTCTCAGTTATGGGTTCCGCCCACAGACAAAGAGAAAGGACCGTCAGTTGTAAAGTGGGATTTGGCGTATGCTGCCGTTGCAGCGCTTTGTGAAAGTGAGTTCTATAACCGCTTTGCTTCTACTGCATCCAATAACTCTACTGTACCTAAGCAGGAAGGTTTAGATGAACTGATTACGGAATCCAATGCTACCATGAATGCAGAGGAGCAGAAAAAAGCCTTTTTCAAGATTCAGAATCTTATCGCTGAGAAGGAATTGGCAATGCCGTTGTATCATCAGGTTTGTTTCATTTATACCAGTGACAAACTCGATACTGCCGGGGTTAAATTCGGAAACGATCAGTTCTCCTATGAAAAAAACATTTTAGATTGGAAGATTAATCGGGATGATAAGACCATGTATACCAATGGCGGTCCGGAAGAGTTTTTTTCTGGTCTCCTATGGTAAATCCGGGATATATGCTGAGTACGGAATTGGTTTTTGACAAGCTGATTAACGCGGACAGTACTCTTACACCGACGGATGGAATGCTTGCAGAAAGCTATAAGGTATCCGAAGACAATAAAACAATTGAGTTTGTTCTTCGAGACGGATTGAAGTGGCATGATGATCAGCCTTTAACCGGAGACGATGTAAAGTTTACCTTAGAGCTGATGTTGAAGACACCGGGTACAAATGCGGTTGCTTCGGAAGTGGTAAAAGCAATTAAAGGCTCATCTGACTTCCTGGATGGAAAAACGGATAACCTGGAAGGGGTTACTGTAGAAGGAAATAAGGTAACTGTGAACTTTGATTCTGTTTCAGCGAATGCACTTGCTGTTTTCTCTCAGTGGCCGATACTTCCGAAACATTGTCTTGAAAAGGCGAATCCGGAAACGCTTCAGCAGGATCAGTTCTGGCAGAAACCGATCGGATCCGGACCCTATAAGGTAGATGAAGTGGTTTTGAACAACTATGCAACCTTGAAGAGATGGGATGGTTATTACAAAAAGGGAAGCGGCAATATTGATAAAATTTACCTCTTTGCAAGTGGAGAAAATGATGCAAACCTGGTAAAGAATGCCGGAGCAGGAAAGATAGATTACGCATGGAGCAAGTCTACAGAGGATGCAAAGGCAATTGAGGCTATGGACAGTATGAAGGTAACTTCCGCGAATATCCGTTACACAAGATGCTTCTATATTAATCAATTCCCTCATGAAGCGAATATAAAGTAAAAAAGCTAAGCTCGTGGCGGATCGATAAAACGGTCCGCCATGTTTTTCACGGTAAAAGAATAGAGAGATAAAAATGGGCAATTACATAATACGTAAAGTCTTAACATTAATACCGATGATGTTGGTTATCAGTTTCCTGATTTACCTCGGAATGGAGCTGATGCCGGGAGACGCTATTGATTTTTTAATCCCGCCGGATGCACTTTCTACGATGTCTCCGGAGCAGCTCAATGCTATGCGAGAAGCTTTGGGCTTGAATGATCCGTTTTTCCTTCGCTATCTTAAATGGCTTGTTGGTATGCTTCACGGAGATTTCGGATATAGTCTGCAAAGTGGTGTGCCTGTTCTGACTCTTATGAAGAATCATCTTCCGGCAACCATTGAGCTTACATTTACAGCACTTGTAATGTCTTCCGTCTTCGGGATTCTTCTTGGAGTGATTAGTGCCTTGAAGAAAGGAACAATCTTGGACCAGATCTTAAGTGTATTAGGTATGGTTGGGGTTGCCATTCCGCAGTTTTTATTAGGGCTTATCTTTATCGACGCCTTTGCATTGCATAACAGTATTCTTCCGGTTGGCGGACGAATGGCTTATGCAGGACAGAATTTTATTCAGAGACTTCCTTACTTGATTATGCCGGCGACAGTTCTTGGCTTTGCTTTAACCGCCGGGGTAATGCGCTATGGTCGTTCAAGCATGCTGGATTCTATGGGACATGATTATATGAAGACAGCCAGGAGCAAGGGTTTACCTGAATGGAGGGTGAATCTCCTGCACGGACTCCGTGCTGCCATGACGCCGGTTGTTGTCCTGATTGGCTTTCGACTTCCGATGTTAATTGGCGGAGCTGTGGTTGTGGAAGAGGTTTTCCAATGGCCGGGAATTGGGGTTCTCTTTGTGTCTGCTGTGCGGTCACAAAATACACCACTCGTTATGATTATCGGATTTTTCAGCGTTTTGATGGTTTTGATTGCGAGTATCGTTGTAGATATTATTACAGCTATGCTTGATCCGAGAATTAAGTTGAGTTAGGGGGATGCGATGAAAAGTGCATTGGATCGGAAAATGGATCGGATACTCGCGAGGGAGAATTCCGGAAAGATTAAGAAAAAGATTAAGAATCGTGCTTTACGAAAACTATTTGCCAACAAGCTATCTATTTTTGGCTTTATTATATTTTTTTCTCATTATTTTTTTCTTTGCGTTTTTGCCCCGCTTTTTTTACACCGTATAGTTCTACAAAAAGTGGATTTAAGAAACATTCTGAGTCCTCCTACGGGAGCCCATATCTTGGGAACGGATAAAGTAGGAAGGGATATATGGGCAAGAATTCTTTACGGCGGAAGAATATCCATAGAAGTAGGTTTAGGTAGTGCACTCATTGCAACGATTCTGGGTGTCTCGCTGGGAACGATTGCCGGATATAAGGGCGGTTTCTTTGACGGTGTTGTGATGAAAGTATCGGAAATACTGATGTCTTTTCCACAGATTATCCTGGTTCTTATTTTGGTGACGATTACCGGACAAAGTTTGTGGAACTTGATTTTTATCTTCTCCTTAACCGGATGGCCATCGATGTATCGAATGGCACGTTCGCAGATGTTGTCTTTAAGAGAGCAGGAGTATGTCCAGGCTTTAAAGGCTTTTGGGGTAGGCAGTATGCGTATTGCTTTTGTTCATATGCTCCCGAATGCAATCGGCCCTATTTTTGTAAACATTACCCTTTCTACTGCCATGTTTATTTTACAAGAAGCATCTTTAAGCTTCTTGGGTCTTGGAGTTCCTTTGGAGGTTGCCACGTGGGGAAATATCTTAAATGCAGCACAAGATTTAATGATCTTGAAAAAAATGCATGGTGGGTATGGCTTCCAACAGGTGTCGTAGTTACCCTTTTTGTGATTGGCATCAACTTTATCGGAGATGGCTTTAAGGGATGCGACGGATCCGACGCAGATTGGATAGTTGAATAGAGGGTGGAGTTGTTGAAAATGAGGGAAGACGATGAGTGAGAATACAGTGCTTGAGGTTCGCGATTTAGAGGTGAACTTTTATAATAATGATCGTTGTAATAAGGTGCTCCGCGGTGTTTCTTTCAATCTGGAAAAAGGAAAGATTATGTGCATCGTAGGAGAGAGTGGATGCGGTAAATCCGTTACGGCGAATTCTGTCATGGGATTGCTTCCGGATCTTTCTCGAATAGAAAAGGGAGAAATTCATTTTTATGATGCGGGAAAAGGATATCCGGATAGATCGATTAAAAAGAAAAGGAAAAGAAATGCGAGAGATACGGGGAAACGGTATCTCGATGATTTTTCAAGACCCGATGACAGCCTTAAATCCGGTATTTACTGTAGGATATCAAATTAATGAAGCTTTACTGTATCACAATATGGCAAGAAATAAGCGTGATGCGAAGGAGAAAGCAATTGGATTGTTAAAGGATATGGGCATCCCGCTTCCTGAAAAGAGGGTGGACGAATATCCCTATCAATTTTCCGGGGGGATGTGTCAGAGAGCGATGATTGCCATGGCGATGAGCTGCCAACCTAAGGTTCTGATTGCGGATGAGCCGACGACCGCGCTGGATGTGACCATTCAGGCACAGATTTTTGAATTAATGTTACAGCTTAAAAATGAAAAGGATGCCGCCATTCTTCTTATCACGCATGATATGGGAGTTGTGGCGGAGCTTGCAGACAATGTGGCAGTCATGTATATGGGAAATATTGTAGAAAGCGGAGACGCTGAAGCAGTGCTTACCCGTTCTGCACACCCTTATACGAAGGCTCTTATTCAGTCCATTCCCGTTCTGGGAAGAGGGAAAAAACAGGATTTACAGCCAATCAAAGGCTCTACTCCGGATCCTTATAATCGTCCGAAGGGATGTCAGTTTGCACCCAGATGTGCGTATGCAACGGAACTTTGTCAGGAGGAAATGCCGGATGAAGTGGAAATTGAACCGGGACACAAGTGCAGATGTTTTTTTGCTTTGAGTGGAAAGGAGGGGTAGTAAGATGAGCACAAATGTAGAAGAAAGAGTGGAAGAAAAAAAGAGTGAAGAACGTAAAGTTCTCATTAAAGTAAACGGATTAAAAACTTACTATCCTGTGAAAAAAGGAATATTTAGAAGAACTGTTGGTCATGTGAAGGCAGTAGATAATGTTAGTTTGGACATTTATCAAGGAGAAATCCTCGGTGTGGTTGGGGAAAGCGGATGCGGAAAAACCACATTGGGAAAAAGCATCTTACAACTCATTAAACCGACAGAAGGCAGTATTCGCTATGCTTTTTCGGATGGAGAAAAAGAATTGATAGGAATGCCGAAGAAGGAACTGGATGAGGCAAGATCTAAGATGCAGATTGTTTTTCAGGATCCTTATTCGTCTTTGAATCCTTCTTTTACCATCTTCGGATCCATGCAGGAACCGCTCATTCGCTTTGGAGAGAAGAGTAAAAAGAAAAGAAAAGAAAAGATTGCAGAACTGCTCAAAGATGTTAATCTTCCACCGGAGTATATGGACCGGTATCCGAATGAATTTTCGGGTGGACAGAGACAGAGGATTGGTATAGCAAGAGCTTTGTCGGTTTCTCCGGAATTTATTGTCTGTGATGAAGCGGTGTCTGCACTGGATGTATCCATACAAGCACAGGTTTTACAACTTTTAAAGAAGCTACAGGTTGAACGGAATCTGACGTATATGTTCATTACACACGATTTATCGGTAGTGGAGTATATCAGCGATCGTATTGTAGTGATGTATTTGGGTAGAATTGTAGAGATGGCAGATACCGACGAGCTCTTTGAAAACACGTTACATCCCTATACGAAGGCTCTTCTGAGTGCGATTCCCATCGCGGATATTCATAAGAGAAGAAAAAGAATTCCTCTTCAAGGGGATGTACCGAGTCCTGTTAATCCACCTTCCGGATGCACCTTTCATCCACGTTGTTCTCACTGCATGGAAAGATGCAAAACGGAAGTTCCGGAACCGACGGTGATTGTAAAAAATGGCAGAGAGCATGTGGTCTGCTGTCATCTGGTCAAGGAACAGTTAGAGAAAACAAAAGAGTCATAAAATCGAAGGAAGTAGAAAGAAAAAGAAGAAAGGACGGGAAGAGTAACCATGGGCCATTTTGCAATGAATGAGATGAAAGGTGTTATACCGGCTATGCTTAGCTTTTTTGATGAGAGAGAAAATGTGGATGTAGAGTGCACAGAGCGAATGGTGGACTTTATGTTGGAAAAGGGTGCAGACGGATTCTATTTAACCGGAAGCACCGGTTCCTGCTTTACGATGACGGGAGAAGAGCGGAATCTTGTAGTGGATACGGTTGTAAAAAAAGTAAATGGTCGTGTTCCGGTAATTGTTCATGTAGGGGATATTGGGACGAAAAAGTCCATCGAACTTGCGAGACACGCGTATGAAGCTGGCGCAGATGCAATATCCTCTGTTCCCCCATTTTACTGGAGGTTTGGAAAAGAGGATATCTACAATTATTACAAGGATATCGCGGCGTCGACGCCTCTTCCGATGGTGGTCTATAATATTCAGCTTGCCGGCCTTATGGATATGGATTTGCTGTTGAGATTGACAGAGCTTCCGAATGTACAGGGATTGAAGTACACTGCTCGTTCCCATGATGAAATGGGATTTTTAAAAGAAAAGCTGGGCAAAAACTTTATGATTTACTCGGGATGTGACGAGATGGCTTTTTCAGGGCTCTGTGCAGGGGCGGACGGAATCATCGGTTCATTCTACAATTTATTCCCGGACTTATATCAGAAGATAGTGAGAAAAATTTAAGGAAAGTGATATTCAGGGTGGAATGCACTTACAAAAAGATTGCGGATGAAGTTATTTTTTTGCAGCTTTAAAGTATGATTTTCCTTCCGTTCTTCATAGCATGATGCGTTGGAGAGGGCAAGAAGCAGGCTTTGCAAGGAGACCATTTCGAAATTATACGGACGGCGAGCTTACGGGCCTTAAGGAAGAGATTGCAAAGATTAAAGAAAAGTATCAGACGAAGGAGTTGGATATCTTCCACTTTTAACCTCTATCCTCCTCGTTCCCCATCCTCCTCTTTCCAAATTTTCCGTCCTGTGTCATAATACAGCTTTAAAAAGAGTAGAGTTGAGTTGCCGGAGCCGTTGGAAGGGAACCGGCGTGAGCAGTAGGAGAGATGAGGAAAGCAAGATGAATAAACCGATAATTGGAATTTCTACAAGTGTACTGGTGGATGAGAGCGGAGAGTTTGCCGGATATGAGAGGATTTATGTCAATAAAGACTATGTGTCCGCAGTTCTCCGTGCCGGAGGGGTTCCTCTTATGATTCCGATGGAAGAGGATGAGGAGAATCTTCGGAAGACGGTCTCCTTCTGGATGGCATCATCTTCTCCGGAGGGCAGGACATTGCGCCGGAACGATACGGAGAAGAACCCCATGCCAAGCTTGGAGGAATTTGCCCGGAGAGAGATGCTTTTGATTTTCCGCTCTATCGCCTGGCGAAAGAGCATTCGTTGCCGATTCTCGGGATTTGCCGCGGCTTTCAGTTAATGACCGTTACGGAAGGGGGAAGCTTATACCAGGATTTATCGGAGCGGGAAAAGGAGAGTTTTAAGCATAATCAGGGGAGCGGTCCTTCGGTTCCGACCCATACCGTAAAGCTGGAGAAGGAAAGCAAACTCTTTGCTATTTTCGGGAAAGAAGAAATCCGGGTGAATAGTTTTCACCATCAGGCAGTAAAGAACGTTGCGCCTTCCATATCCGTTTCGGGAAGAGCGCTCGATGAAGTGGTGGAAGCAATTGAATTGAAAAACTATCCCTTTGGCATTGCCGTGCAGTTTCATCCGGAGATGTTACAGGAAAAGAATGAGGATATGCGGAAAATATTTTCCGCGCTGGTATCTGCCGCGGAAGCGCATAAGAAGGAAAAGGGATAGAGATGAGTAAGACGGAAAAATTAGGATTTTGGTCTATTGTACTACTTACTATTAATTCGATTATCGGTACCGGCATTTTCCTGTCCCCCGGATCGGTGGTGAAGCAGGTGGGTACTTATGCGCCGCTTGCGTATTTGTGTGCGGCAGGCTTTGCGGTTGTACTTGCCTTGAGTTTTGCGTCCGCTTCCCGTTATGTGGTGAAGAGCGGAGCGGCTTATGCGTATGTGGAAGCCGCTTTTGGGGAAAATGCGGGACTTTATGTCGGCATTACACGATTTGTGTCTGCGAGCATTGCATGGGGCGTAATGGCTACCGGTGTGGTGAAAACGGTTTTGCAGATTATGGGACTCGATACATCCCGCTTTAGTCTGGTTACCATCGGCTTTCTTCTCCTGATGTTCTTACTTTTTATCATCAATGTTTTCGGCTTAAAAGTTCTGGAATGGGTATCGAACCTTTCTACATTGGGGAAAATACTCGCGCTTGCACTTACGATTGTAGCGGGACTTTTCCTTCTTTCCGGACAAAATGGCGCGGCGGATCTGTCAATGCTTCTCCCGGGAAAGGAAGGCGGTGCCGTGCCTGCGATAACAAGCAAGTCTTTTGTTACCGCCGTTATTGCCGCGTTTTATGCTTTTACCGGATTTGAGGGGGTAGCGAGCGGGTCCTCCGATATGGAGAAGCCGGAGAAAAATCTTCCCAGAGCACTTCCTCTCTCCATTTTTCTGATTGCTGCGGTTTATCTGGGAATCGTCTTTGTATCCATGCGCTTGAATCCGCTTGCGCTTCTGGAATCGGAAAAGGTTGTTGTGCTTGCGGATGTTTTTAAGAACCCGCTTTTACAGCAGGTAATTGTGCTCGGTGCGTTTGTTTCGATGTTCGGTATTAATATCGCGGCTTCGTTCCATACGCCGAGACTCCTGGAGGCGATGGCAAGAGACGGTCAGGTGCAGGCCGTATTTGCCAAAAAGGACAAAGGGGGATTTCCTTTTGCCGCATTTCTTTTCAGCATTGTATTTGCCATTATGATTCCGATGGCGTTTCATTATGATATGAAAGGCATCATGATCATCAGTTCCATTGCGCGTTTTGTGCAATTTCTTTTAGTACCGCTTGCGGTCATCTGTTTCTATTACGGAAAGCAGAAGGGAGAGTTGATTCAGAATCCGATCAGAAACTTCCCTACTTGATGTTCCTTTGTCCGTTCTGGCCCTCCTGCTTACGATTTTCCTTCTCACACAGTTCAACTGGATAGGGCAGTTCAGTGTTACGGTAAAGGATACAGTGGAGCTGAACTACTATGCCATTTTTTTGCTATGCTGTTCGGGTATGTTCTCTTCCCCATACTTGCCTTTTTTTATGAGAGGACGGAAGAGTTCTTTGTAACGGGACGATGTTTTGTGAAGAGTTTTTCCTTCTATTCAAATAGAAAGAAGGGCTTTAGATGTATAGTGCCATTGATAATATACATTTTCATTTTTTTATATTGATCGCTACTCTTTTGGCAGAAATTGGATTTTTCCGGAGACGAATACCCTTTATTGTATGCTTAGGTATATCGAATCCGGAACAGCCACTTTTCATATAAACAATCATGAATTTGCCGTGAAAAAAGATCAAATTGTTTATATTCCGAAAGGTGTTCCGCTCGCTTGCTATTCTACAAGTAGTCATTTTTCTTTTACAAGCATTCGCTTCACGACTTCCGTTTTCTTTGAAGGAGGAGATTTACTCGAAGAATATTATCATCTGCCCCAAATTATGGAAGGAAAAGGGGAGAGCCTTTATTTTGATGAAATGTATAATTGGGTAAAAAAAGATAGTCCGGCGAAAATGTTTTTTGTCAGAGGCTATTTGGAACTCTTAATTGCCTCGCTCATTGCAAAGAATAATCCTGTGGAAACTGCCGATAATGCTGTTCTCCCTTTCGAGGAAGGAACGGAAGAAAAACTGTCTTCCAAATTCACTCCTTTATCGGAAGAAGAAAAGTTATCCAAAATCAGAGATAAGATCAAAAAGAATAATATTGCACCGGATTATCGCATTCAGGCTGTAGTGGACTATATTGTGTTACATCCAAAAGAAAATTATTCCCCAAAGCGTCTTTCGGACATGGCCGGATTAAGTAAACAGAGATTCAGTTCTTTGTTTACTTCGCAAGTCGGTAAATCTCCTATGGTTTATGTTAAGGAACTGAAACTGACTACCGCAGCCAGAAAATTACTGATTTCCAATCTGCATATTAACGAGATTGCTTATGAACTGGGGTATGAGGATACAAACTATTTTATTCGGGAATTTAAACGTTCATTCGGCTGCACTCCTCGTCAATATCGGCAAATCGCTAGAGAATAAAAAAATATTTTTTTACGAATATCTATATAAAAAAATACAACCGATTACTATTAAAAGCTTCATTTTATAAGCGCAAAATGCTATTTTTTTGCGCTTTTTTTCCATAGAATCTTCTATATTATTTGGCTATCATACTGTTAAATAGGTCATATTTAACAAACTTGCAGAGCGCATTGCAAGAGTATGAATGAGTAAACTGGTACAGTTTTATCTGTAACAGGAAAAAGAATAAGGAGGATACTTTTATGAGAAAAAAAGATTTTTAAGTGCTAGTGCTGAGTCTTGCTTTTGCTTTGTACAGCTCTTAGTGCTTGCGGAGGCAGTGCTGCTAAAGAAGGCACAAAAGCGCCGGGGCAAAACAGTTCCACAGAAAAGGGTAGCGAAGAAAAGGCGAAAGCGGATAGTGAACTGGAAGGAGATATTACTTTCTGGCATTCCTTCACACAGGGCCCGAGATTGGAAACTATTCAGAAGCTGCGGATAAATTCATGAAGGAACACCCGAAGGTTAATATTAAAATTGAAACCTTTTCCTGGAATGACTTTTACACCAAGTGGACAACAGGACTTGCTTCCGGAAATGTGCCGGATATGAGCACCGCGCTGGTAGGGCAGGTTTCCGAAATGATTAATTCCGACGCTATCATTCCGCTGAACGGGTTAATTGATGATATCGGGCGGGATAAGTTCTATGAAAACGCATTAAATGAGCTTTCCGTAGACGGTAACAACTATGCTGTTCCTCTCTACTCTCACGCCATGGTGATGTGGGTTCGCAAGGATTTACTGGAAAAAAATAACTTAGAGGTGCCAAAGACATGGGATGAGCTTTATGAAGAAGCCAAAGCGCTGACAAAAGACGGCATTTACGGTCTGTCCTTTCCCTGTGGATCTACGGACTTCCAAGCAACCAATTTCCTGAATTTTTATGTAAAAGGTGCCGGCGGAAGCTTGTTGACGGATGATTTAAAAGCGAATCTGACCAGTGATTTGGCTATAGAAGGAATTAACTACTGGCTGAAGGTCTATAAGGATTGCTCTCCAAAGGATTCCATTAACTACAATGTACTGGATCAGGCAACTCTCTATTATCAGGGAAAAACTGCCTTTGACTTTAACTCCGGATTCCAAATCTCCGGTGTAGCGGCAAACTCTCCGGATTTACTGGATTATGTAGACTGCTACCCGATTCCCACCATTAAGGGCACAGAGCAGAAGGGAATTACTACTTCTAATCAACCGTTGGTCATTTGGAAGAATTCTAAACACCCTGAAATTTGCGAAGCCTTTATCAAAACCTTATATGAAGAAGACACCTATGTGAAATTCCTCCATTCCGTTCCTGTCGGAATGCTTCCGGCAATCAAGGGAATCGAGGATTCCGAAGCGTATAAAGATGACCCCACTATTGAGAAGTTTGCCCATGCGGAAGAAGTGATTTCTTCCCAGATTCCCGGCGGAACAGCGATCGGATTTGAACACGGTCCGAGCGTACAGGCCGGTATTCTTACAAACCAGCATGTTATTGAGGAGATGTTCCAGGATATTATCACGAACGGAACAGATGTAAAAAACAGCTGCGAAAGCTGCTGAAGATAAATTAAACAGCTTGATGGAAGCTGCTACACAATAATTGTTTTTCCCGGAGAAGGCTGTAGGAACTTCCCTTCATACAGCCTCTCCAAACTAGAAAGGTAGGTTAGAAAATGAAGACAAGGTCTTATACGAAATGGTTATTTGTTCTTCCTGCCGTCATTGTCGTAGCCGCACTCTTTATCTATCCCATTTTTTCCAGCCTTTTTTACAGTATGACCACGAAGAATTTGATCCGTCCGAAGTATCACTTTGTGGGACTGAAAAATTATCTGGATATCCTTAGGGATCCTAAGTTTTGGGCTGCTTTTTCAAATTCTTTAAAATGGACTGTTTTTTCCTTGTTGGGACAGATATTGGTAGGCTTCACGGCTGCTCTTGCCTTAAATAGAGTGAATCTTTTTAAGGGAATGTATAAAACTTTACTCATTATCCCTTGGGCTTTTCCGTCTATCGTTATTGCCTTCTCCTGGACCTGGATTTTAAACGGAGTGTATGGGATTTTACCGAATTTATTAGTGAAGTGGAAAATATGTGAGAGTGCACCGCAGTTTCTTACAGAAAAAAATTTGGCTTTTATCGTATTGGTTCTCATTAATATCTGGTTCGGAGCGCCAATGATTATGGTGAATGTCTTATCTGCCCTGCAAACCGTGCCACAAGATCAATATGAAGCCGCAAAGATTGATGGCGCCAGTGCTTTACAGACATTTAAGCATATTACGCTTCCCCATATTAAGCTGGTTATGGGACTGTTGGTGGTCCTTAGGACAGTTTGGATTTTCAACAACTTTGACCTAATCTACCTGATTACCGGAGGCGGACCGGCAGGAAGCACGCAAACGGTTCCACTATACGCTTATGAAATGGGATGGGAAACCAAGTTATTGGGAAAATCTTCTGCTGTGACCGTTCTGCTGTTTATTTTCCTCATGAGTGTTTGCATCATCTATTTCACCATCATGGGTTGTTGGGAAAGAGAGGAAAATAAATGAGAAAGAAATATTCTGTGAGCATCATAAGCCATATTTACCTGTTGCTCCTTTGCTTCTTCGCTATCTTTCCTCTGCTTTGGATTATGATTTCCTCTGTCAAAGGAAAAGGGGAATTAACCGGGAATCCTACCGCCTTTCTTCCCAAGGTAGTAACTTTGGAGTATTACCGTCATGTCATCTTTGATTTGGGATTTATCGTAAATATACGAAACAGTGTGATTATTTCCATAGCAACAACAGGGATTGCCATTACGATTTCTACTCTTGCCGCCTATGGGATTGTACGTTTCTTCCCGAAAATAGGGGCTGTACTGTCTAAAGTTTTGGTTACCACATATATTTTTCCGCCAATCCTTCTGGCGATTCCCTATTCCATTGTCATGGCGAAGCTGGGACTCACCAATACCAGAACAGGTCTGGTTTTAGTTTATCTATCCTTTAGTATTCCGTATGCAGTCTGGCTTCTGGTCGGGTTTTTCAAAACGGTTCCCATCGGGATAGAAGAGGCAGCCAAAATAGACGGAGCCAATAAAATTCAGGTATTTCTGCAAGTGGTAATTCCATTGGTGGCACCGGGAATCGTGGCCACCGCCATTTATACCTTTATCAATGTTTGGAATGAATTTTTATATTCGTTGATTCTCATCAATGATACCTCCAAGATGACGGTTGCCGTTGCCCTTCGCTCACTGAACGGTTCGGAGATTTTGGACTGGGGAGACATGATGGCGGCTTCCACCTTGGTAGTTATTCCTTCCATCCTCTTCTTCTGCCTGATTCAGAATAAGATTGCAGGCGGCCTGTCCGAAGGGGCTGTGAAATAAGATTTAGTTTAAAAGATGCTATTGAAAAGCGAAAGAATAGTATTCGAAAAATAACAAGCAATAAAGAAAAATCTGATTTTTAAATCGTGCAAAAGTTAGGAGTAAATCATGATAAATTATGCCGTAGTGGGTGTGGGCTATTTCGGTGCGGAATTAGCCCGTATAATGAAAGAGCAGGAAGATGCACAAGTTGTTGCCGTATACGATCCGGAAAACGGGGAAACGATTGCGAAGGAATTATCCTGTGACGCGGAACCAAGCTTAGAAGCTATCGTATCCAGACCGGATGTGCAATGTGTCATTGTGGCTACGCCGAATTATTTACATAAAGAGCCTGTCATTTTGGCAGCGAAGCACGGAAAGAATGTTTTTTGTGAAAAGCCTATCGCCCTCTCCTACGCGGACTGTGATGAGATGGTAAAAGCCTGTGAAGAGAATCATGTGATTTTTATGGCGGGACACATCATGAACTTTTTCAATGGTGTTCATCACGCAAAAGAACTGATTAATGCAGGAAAAATCGGAAAGGTTCTCTACTGCCATTCCGCAAGAAACGGCTGGGAGGACGTGCAGGAATCCGTTTCCTGGAAAAAATCCGGGAAAAAAATCGGGGGACATCTTTACCACCATATTCACGAACTGGATTGTGTTCAGTTTATCATGGGAGGCATGCCGGAAGAAGTGACGATGGAAGCCGGAAATGTAGCCCATCAAGGTGAGGCCTTCGGCGATGAGGATGATATGATTTTCATTACCGCCCGTTTTAACGATGGACGATATGCCGTTTTGGAGTGGGGTTCCGCCTTCCACTGGCCGGAGCATTATCTGCTTATTCAGGGAACAAAAGGTGCTATCAAGCTGGATATGTTTGATGCCGGCGGAACACTGAAAGTGGATGGAAAAAGAAAAGTCATTTTTCTTCTCCATGAAAGTAAAGAAGAAGATGACGACAGAACACGTATTTACCACGGTACGGAAATGGACGGTGCTATTCAATACGGTAAGCCCGGCAGAAAGCCGCCACTTTGGTTACAGGGTATTATGAAGAAAGAAATGGCTTTCCTGAATGGCATAATGCACGGTAAGGAAGTGAGTGATGAGTATAAGCCGCTTCTTACCGGAGAAGCCGCAAGAGCAGCAATTGCAACAGCGGACGCTTGTACAAAGTCGAGGATGGAAGACAGAAAGGTAAAGCTTTTCGGAAATCATCGGGAACAAATAAAGCGATACTCGTTATGAATAAATGGGGCTGTAAAATCAAAGCGTAAAGCATTTTGGTTTTCACAGTCCCATTTCTCTTCATAACAAAAAGTAGATTTCCATCATTTTCTCTTTGCTTATGAATAAAGATGCTTCAGGTATTCTCCTGTGCTTCGGTTATAGAGATTTTCTTCTTTCATATTGCGGTATTCCTGAGGGGAAATTCCCTTTTTCTTACGAAAGATTTTTCGAAAAAGCTCAGAGGGTCATGATAACCTACGAAAGCTGCAATTTCGCTGATAGGCCGATTGGTTCTACGAAGGAGGGCTTTCGCATTTTGGATTCGGATATAGAGCAGGTATTCTTTCGGAGAGTAGCCGGTGTCCGTTTTGAAGCTGTTGAAAAGATGGGCACGGTGCACCCCTATTTTTTCTGCTAAAAGGTGGATACTGATTTCTTCACCAAAGTGGTGTTCCATGTATTCCCTCACATATCTACTGCTTTCCCGTAGCTTTTCTCTTGGAGAGAAGGCAGGGCATTCTGTTTTTTCTGTGCGTTCCTTGTCCCGAATGAGGTTTGCAAAGAAGAGATGAAGATAGGCAATGCGAGAAAGTTGCGCTTCCATTCCGGAACCCTGTTTTTCGAGGATTTTGTTGATATATTGCAAAATGCTGTATGGATCATGTAAGATCCGTACCGGATTTTCCGGACTAAAGCCGGCATCAGAAAGAAAGGCGGCAGTATCAATACCTCGACAGGCTAACCAGAAATAGGACCAGGGGTTCGTTAAGTCCGCTTCATACCAGGCAACGGTATTCGGGTAAAGAAGAAAGGCATTTCCGGCTGAGAGCTGATATAAGTCTCCATTTAAACTCAGTGTTCCTTCACCTGAGTACACGATATGAATGAGAAAAACATCTCTTTTGTTTGGTCCGTATTTGTGCCCGGGATGACAACGCTCTTTTCCGCAGTACATGAGCTGTAGGTCAGAGGCCTTGCTTTCGGTATCTTGAAAATTTGTATACTGTTTATCTTTTTCCGAAAAAAGAGATTCCGTCATTTCTTCTTTTGTTTCATTTTTCATACGTCTTTTTCCTGTGCCTCTTCCTTCAGAGTAAAAAGGATTGAGGCAAAATCGCCACCTTTACGGCTCAGGTCTTCCCTTGCGATGGGAATGCCGATTTCCATGAGTTCTGCCCCGGATGCGACATAATTCATGGACTTTTTCTGTAAGTTAAATCCTGCGTGAAGAACTGCCTCCGCTTCTCTTTCCAAAGAAGGATCGAGGTTTGCTTTTACGCGGTAGAATTTCTCTTTAGAGAGTCCTTTCAGTTTGAAGCGAATCCAGGAGGCATTTACGAAGTTCAGCTTCTGAAAGTACAGGGCAATCGCTTCTGTCTGCTCCGGAGAAACGACGGAGAATCCGCATTCATTCCCGGAGAAAGGAGAGAGCAGACGATAGAAATCTCCTTCTATTTGCAGCAGCTTTCGGTGCTCTTTCATAAAAGCAATTTCCCGCTTTACTTCGGCGAGCTCTATTTCCGACAGAAGGTTTAGGTCCAGTTCATAGCCGAAGGTACCGAAGTAGGCAATATTTGCCCGCGTTTCCAAAGGGGTATGCCGATAGACCTGTTGGTTCGGTACAGCGGATACGTGCGCGCCGATGGAAACGATCGGGTAGGCGATGGAGGTGCCGTATTGGATTTTTGCGCGTTCTCCGGCATCGCTATCGTCAGAACACCAGGCTTGAGGAGCGTAATAGAGGAGCCCTGCATCGAATCTGGCACCGCCGCTGGCACAGGATTCGATAAGAATATCCGGAAATTCTTGCGTGAGACGATAGTAGAGGCTATAGACGCCAAGGATATAACGGTGCATCATTTCGCCCTGCTTTTCCGGAGGAAGGGACGGAGAGTAAGGCTCGGACATATAGCGGTTCATATCCCATTTGATGTAGGAAATCTTGGATTCTCGGAGAATTTTTTTGCGACTTTCTCATAAATATAATCCACGACTTCACTGCGGGAATAGTCCAGGACGTGTTGGTGCCTTGCATGGGACGGAAAAACGACCCGAGTTTGAATCATCCAGTCCGGATGGGCACGATAAAGGTCGGAATCCATGTTGACCATTTCCAGCTCAAACCAGAGACCAAAGCGGAGTCCCATGGCTTCGACTTTTTCCGACAGTCCCTTTATGCCGTTTGGCAGCTTCGTAAGGTTCGCTTCCCAATCGCCCAGTCCCCGATAGTCGTCATTTCTTGCTCCAAACCATCCGTCATCCAGAACGAAGAGTTCCGCACCGACTTCTTTTCGCTTTTTTTGGCAATCTGCAAGATTTTCTCTTCGGTAAAGTCAAAGAAAGTTGCTTCCCAGTTGTTCAGAAGAATCGGCCGAACTTCCTTTTTCCACTTGCTATGCATCAGGCGATTTTTCATGAAATGATGGAAAATGTGACTGAGACCGTTTAAGCCATTTTCGCTAAAAGCAAGCAGGGCTTCGGGAGTTTGAAACGATTCTCCTTCCCTAAGACAGTAGAAAAAAATGCTCCGGATGGACGCCCAACATGACTCTTGTCATTTCAAAAGTAGAAACTTCCACTTGGGAGAGGAAATTTCCGCTATAAACGAGGTTGAAGCCGTAAACCTGTCCCCGGTCTTCATTTGCATCAGGGCGTAGGAGAGCGATAAAAGGATTGTGCTCTGCACCGCTACAAGTACCGTTTAAACCCTGAACACTCTGTATGCCCATCTCCAGCTTACGAGTCTTTACATAGCGTTCTCTTCCCCAGGCACCGGCGAGGTGGAGGAGGGAGAAGTCCTTATCGGAAAACTCGAGACTCATGCTGAGTGCACGCTCTAAGAAAATGTTCTGCTTGCCTTTCTGGGTAAACCGTGTATTTCGGCAAAGCACAGGGGTAGTCCCTGTAAAGGGTATATTCTAAAATCATTTCCGTTTCGGAGACGTCGTCATAAAAGTGGATATCCAGTGTGAGTGCTTCCGCTTCCGACTCAACGTAGGACATGGGAAGAGGAAGGTAAGTCGGTTTTCCTTTCCGTATTTCGTGTGCAGTATAGTGGAAAGCAGACACCCGGGAGCCGTTCTCCTGCAAGATAGTAAAGGCCGGACTGCGGTAGTCGCCGGTTCCGTAGGAAGGATATTCCTGCTTTGTGTAGTGCAGGGAAAGCAAACTTGGCTCGGGAACACAGATGCTCATCTGGGATCGGGGCGCTTCTTCGTGATAGACGGAAAAACCCTTTTCTGTCAGGTAGTGTTGCACCGAAGTAAAGATGTTCAGCTTGTCCGTTCTCCATAATGCGTAAAATATAGGAAATCGATTCGTTGTATAGGGTGAAAAATCTTCTCTTCTTCGTGAAATTGAATAGCAAAAGCGCATAGAGTTCTCCTTTTTCTATAAGCATGGAACTTCATTGTAGGATGAAATCGACATTCTTTTTCATAAAGATTGTTCGTATTCTCCATAAAAATTGATTATAATTTTCCTCCACTGGTTGCGATGCCTTCGATGAATTGTCTTTGGAAGAAAATATAAAGAATAATCATAGGAAGGCAGGCAATAAGGGATGCTGCCATGAGTTCGGGGAATTTTACGACATATTGTCCTTGCATTTTTGCAAGCGCAGAAGATAATACCAGCATATCTTTATCTGTATTTACGATAAGAGGCCACATCAGGTCTTTTGTAGGCAAAAAGTGCAGTGAAAAATTCCCAGCGCAACCATGGAGGAGCGCATTAGCGGCATCATTACAAAGAGAAAACACTGTCCAATATTGCAGCCGTCAAGGCGCGCAGCTTCTTCTAAATCGTTTGGAAGACTCATAAACCCCTGTCGAAGAAGGAAGGTACCAAAAGCAGTCACCATTCCGGGAAAGACCAGTGCAAAGATACTGTTCAGCATACCTATTTTTGAAACCATCAGGTACTGGGGAATGAGAAAGACCTGATTTGGCACCATCATTTGAAAGAGAACAAGAGAAAAGGCAAAGTCTCTTCCCGGAAAATGAAGTCTTGCGAAAGCATAGCCGGCAAGCGTTGCCGTGACGACTGCACAAAGCACACGAAAAAAAATAAGAAGAAGCGTGTTTCTGTACAGCAGTAAGAAATTCATATTCTGAAAAAAACAGTGCGAAAAGCATCGGTTCTCCATTTCTTTGGAAAAAAATCACAAAAGGATTCACGGATGTTGCCTCCGTGATACTTTTTAAAGGATGTTAAAATCATCCAGAAAAAGGGAACAAGCATGGTGAGAGAGACAAGAATCAGGATAAGATGAATGAGAAGAATTTTTAGTTTTCGTTTCCGTTCTAAACTGTCCATATTGTTTTCCTCATTTTAATCGACTTTACATTAGGCTTAGTTATAAATGACCCATTTCTTTTTGCCCCATCATTTGTAAAACCGTAATCAGCAGGGTAAGAAGCATTAGTACGACAACAATGGTTGAACCGTAGCCTATATTTTTTTATTGATAAAGGAGTACTTGTAAAATAAGTAAACCAGAGACTGCGTTTTTTTGGAAGTGCCGGATTGGTTTTATCCATAATCATGTACATTAAATCAAAAACTTGAAGGGAGGCAATCAGACGGGTTACCAGGACGAAGAAAATAGTAGGAGAGAGAAGAGGAACAGTAATATAGAAGAAACTCTTGAATCCGCTGGCTCCGTCAATTTCAGCTGCTTCATAGTAATCGTGCGGAATTTCTTGCAGACCGGCAAGAAACAACACCATGTTGTAACCCAGAATCGACCATATTCCAATTAAAGCAATGCTATAGAGGGAAAATTTAGGGATTACTGATCCAACTGATGTTTGTATGAAAGATATGGTTAATTAAGCCGAAATCTGCATTGTATAGCCATCTCCACACCATGGCAATCGCTGCGGGAGCGGCAACCATAGGCAGAAAGATAATCGTTCGATAGAGAGAGCGGCAGGCGATTTTCTTGTTTAGAAAGACGGCAATTACGAGGGAAAGAAGGATAGAAATAGGGACTTCAACTAAAGTATAACGGATGGTGTTCCAGAGTGCCTGCCAGATTTCAGCATCATGAAATACACTTTGATAGTTTTTTTAATCCAACAAAAAAATATTGCCCTTTTCCAAAATCCCCTGTTTTATAAAAAAACTTTGCAGAATGGTATGTAGGATAGGGATGATGTTTAAAAAGATTAGACCGCATACAGTTGGCAGAATAAAAAGCCATCCCCATAGAAATTCACTTTTTTCTCTATTACTGAAAGGCAAAATGCGCTTCTTTTGTTTTACCATACTGGCTCCTTTAAAGAAGGAGCTGTGAAGAAAAGACATTCACAGCTCTTTCAAATCAGTACTAAAGGCTTTGTAAACGATACTTGTTATGGCGCACGCCGAATTATTTATGTTCTTCTGCAAGTTTTTCATTCATCTGTGCTGCCATTTTCTTACAAGCTTCTTCCATCGTAAGCTCTCCTGTATATACTTTGGTTACCAGCGCATTGTTTTCGTCTTCCCATGCAATGGTACTTCTGGAGTAGGGGAGGATTTCCATATCTTCCATCATATTCAGGTATGCTTGTAAGTTGAAAGGAGCACTTTTCGCCCATTCTTCCGAGGTGCCTTTATAAGCGGACATCGTTACTCCGAGGCTTGCCTGTTTCCGCTGTGCTTCTTCGGAACCCAGGTATTCAATGAGTTTCCATGCCTCTTCAGGGTGCTTTTGTATTCTTTGCCGCTGCCCATCCGAGCCCGTTATAGATAGAAACTCTTCTTCCTGTTGTTTTGTCTTTGGGCAGCTCTATGCAATCCGCATTTGCCAAGCTATATTCATTGTTTTTGTGTGCGGCGATCATCCAAGAACCCTGGAAGCACATTGCCGCTTTTCCGGATTGGAAGAGGACATCTTCTGCGTTCTCTGCCATAGTTTCAGCGGAAGGAATCAGTCCTTCTTTCACCCATGTTTCTACAATCTTCATGGCTTCGATGGTCTTTGGATCGTCAAAAACCGGATTTGGTTTTGTCTTTATTTAAGATAAAGCCGCCGTGGTCAAGAATCATGTTATAGTAACCTGCTTGATTATTATCCGGCTTTAAGCAGAGACCGTATTGCGAGCCATCCTCTTTCTTTAGTTTTCTTGCAGCTTCCGTTACGTCATCCCATGTCCAATCTGCTGTAGGATAGGAGAGACCTGCTTCATCAAAGAGTTTCTTGTTATACCACAGTGCAATGGTGTCAATATCTTTTGGAACAGCGTAATTTTTTCCTTCGTAGCTGTATAATCCCCAGATATCCTTTGGGTAATTCTCCATTTTAATGACTTCAGAATTCTTGATTTTGTCGGTTAGATCCAGAAGCATATCATTACTCATGTAACGTTCGGATTCATTGGAGTGCATCCAGAAGACATCAGGAAGCTGTCCACCCTGTGCAGCGGCCTCCATTGCAGTCCAGTAATCTGCCCAACGTACGACGGATATTTTGGTCTGAATTCCGGTTTTTGCAGTAAAATCTCCGAGAATTTCTTTAATACCCGGCTCTTGGTTTGCATCCCATATTTGGACGGAAAGAGTTTCGCTATCTCCGTCCTCTTTTGCATTTTCTGCGGATTCCGCTCCCTGTGCTTTTACTTTCTGTACTTTTTCTCCTGTGTTTCTCCCTGCTTTCCACAAGCGGAAAGTGCGAGGAGAGATAGTCCCTACTGCTAGAGCATACTTCTTCATAAATTCCTCCTTTTGGCTTTGCCATGATTTACTGGAAGAATGCCTTGGGAGGAATTCCGTAAATTCATTTTAGGGAAGAATGCTATCTACTTATTTTGCGTATACCATTCGGCCCTATGAAAGTGCTTTTCTTTCCTCATCAGGCATGAAATCCAGTCTGAAAAATTTTTTTATACAAGAAAAAGAATGGATGAGTTGCCACTCTATGTCTTCTGTATTCAGTGAAGGGATGGCGCATGGATTGCGCAGAATCCCTGCGTACAGATGGATAAGAGATATTTTTTTAATCGACCACGGAATCCATTCTTATGCTGAAGCAATGGAAAGACTTTTCTTCCCTTTTGAATGATTTTTACTCTATTTCTTTCATTATATTGTGCTCCATGACTATTTGAAATGGAATAATGTTGTAAATTTCATGCCAAATGTAATGGAATAGAATGTAAAGAGTTGTACTTATCTTTACAGGAAAAAGGAATGAAGGTTTTAGACTTATATAAGGATTTTTGTTGATTCGTAAGAACTTTTTTCTGCCGTTTTGCTTTATAATACCAGAGTCTAAGGAGGAAGTAGAGGATGGAATTGAAGGATTTTACAGAGAAAGAGCAGGAAGAAAAGTTACGATAAGTTGAGCTGAGCAGGGGAGGTAGCGGATGGACAGCAATTTACAGAAAAGAAATGAAGTGTTGGCTGAAACGGTGATAAAAGGGCTCAAGTCCCGCAATATGGCCGGCTACTACGCAAAAGATAAAGAGGAGGCTTGTCGAATTGCGTTAAGCCTGATTCCGGAAGGAAGCAGCATCACCATGGGCGGCTGCATGAGTGCCAAGGAAATTGGCTTAGTGGAGGCCTTGCAGGGGGATGCGTATCATTTTATTGACAGAAACAAATTAGAACCGCGAGAGGCACTTCTTGCCGCCTATGATGCCGATATTTTTTTGTCAAGTGTCAATGCAATGACGGATGACGGCATATTGGTCAATATTGACGGCAATTCGAATCGAGTTTCCTGCATTGCACAGGGGCCGAAGAAAGTCATCATGATTGTGGGACTCCAGAAAGTTTGTCCGGATCAGGATAGTGCCTTGAAACGTGCCAGAAATGTTGCCGCGCCTGCCAACGCACAGCGTTTTCCGATTAAGACGCCTTGCAGAGTGACGGGGAAATGTTCGGATTGTAAGTCTCCGGATACGATTTGCTGCCAGTTTCTGATTACCCGCTATTCAAGGCATACGGATCGTATCCATGTGATCCTGGTCAATGAGGAGATTGGTTTTTAGAAGATTTATAAAAGAAAGCAGGTCTGCAAGAGGACAGAATGTTTCGTCCTCCATGCAGACCTGTTTTTTATAAGCTATTTAGGATATTTCAGGGAAAAAGTGTTTCCTATTTCTTTTATTTATATTTTACAAATTCAATCTTCTGCACTTTCATCGGATTCGATACTGGTGCATCATCCTTATCGGTTTGCTGGGAGGCAATCTTCTCTACCACGTCCATGCCTTCGTAAACCTGTCCGAGTACGGTATATCTGCCGTCCAGTTCCGGGATACCGCCGACTTCTTTGTACTTCGCCTTTACGTTCTCCGGAAGGGAGAGAAGCGGAAGCGCTTCTTCGTTCCGTACTTTACTGCACTGCACAATATAGAACTGGTTTCCGTTCGTGTGCGGTCCGTTATTGCCGAGGCAAAGCGCACCGTTAAAGTTGTGGAGTTCTCTGTTCACTTCGTCTTCAAAAAATCCGTTGTAACTGGACTTCGACTCATCGCCGGAGCCGTCCAGTGCACCACCCTGAATCACGAAATCTTTAATAACACGGGCGAAAGGTGTTCCATTGTAAAAAGCCCTGTTTGGAAAGCGCAATCCAGTTCTTTACGGCAACCGGTGCTTTCTCCGGGAAGAGGCGCATCTTGATGACACCGGCATCCGTGGTCATGATGCAGACTTCCTCACCCCTCTTCGGCTTATCCAGCTGGTAGATATGTACATCGGAAACATCTACGCCCTTGTCAGCCCAGAGGATTCCGGTGATTTTCCACTTTAAGCCTTGTGCGTTGCCGAGACGAGCCATTTTTAAAAGGACGGTGTGCTCGGTCAGCTTATTCTTCTTCTCTACGGTTTCGAACTTCAGTTCCAGAATACCGCGGAGGTCGTTATACTCATCTGTTCCGCTAACGCGATGCATAACCGGCATCTTCGTGTAGACATAGCGGAGATCTTTCTTGCCTTCAAAAGTACGGAAGAAATTCCGGATATTTTCCTTCTCTCTTCGGAAATATCAGGTGCGATAAAGTCCTCTATGCCTTTGTGCTCCTGAATATCTTTCAAGAAGGTAGTGAACCGCTCCTTCAGTTCGTCTTCATCCCAGTGGCGGGAGAGGAGCTGCCAGGTCTGGACCTCATCGTCATAATTCTTCGCGAAGCTCGGGGCTGCAGTGAGGGTAAGGGTAGTGAAAAGAGCACAGGTAAAGGCCACTACCGGTTTCCAAAAAAAGATTTGCGCATAAAAACTCCTTTCTGTGAAAAAAATAGATAGACTGCTCTGTCCATTTTGTTATGTCCCTTTAATAATAGCAATAAACAGAAAGGAATTAAAGAATTGTTCAGTGGTTTTGCATAAAAACATATTTTATGGCTTCAATCTGTACATAAAAAAATTTTTAAAGGAAAATCATGAAGCTAGAGGAACATTATGAAGGATTGGATACGCTTTCCTTCACCTTCCGATTGTCAATTTTATAAATGCTCAGAAGATTGAAGAGAAGATTACTGTCCTTCGGGTAGGAGAGGTACCGTGCCTCCCAGGTCGGAGCGAATTTCTCTTTATAATTTCTCAGCCCTCCCGAAGGAATAGAAACGGTTTGCAAAAGCGTAAACCAGGAAGGCAAGTTTTTCTTCAAAAAAAGCTGTGGTCATCCTGGCCGACATTTCGAGAGCGAGTGCCATGCCGAGTTCAAAAATGTTTTACGTTTTGTTCCTTCAAATAGAGAAAAATTTGCACAAAAAGATAGTCCATAATCCCGTTTCGTTCTGTTTCCGGGTCGTATCGCATGAGGTCAATGCTGGAGTCTTCTTCGTTGTTAGAAGGAAGAAGGTTCGCAAAGGCCTGCACTTTTCCATTTTTCATCATAAACGCAGGCAATGGGGGCAAGGGAGAGGTAATCCCGCTGGAAGAAACCTAGGGAGAATCCTTTTTCCTGTCTGCCTTCCAGCCAGTCATTGGAGATTTTTTCCAGCTCATCGAGAAATTCGTCTGGAAAAGGCGGATTTTTTATAGCGAAATGGAAGCCGTTGTTTTCTCCACGGTTTAGAATGGCGCGGAATTTCTTTCCGCTTTTCCCAACCAGGTCAAAAATGACTTAAATCCACGGTTGCACTTTCTCCGAACTTCATAAATTCATAGCCAAAATTGTGTAGAAGCAGGGTTTCCTTCTGCCCGACCTCATAAAAAATCGGAATCAGGTTCTTCTTCCGCTTCCGTAATAAAGGCGGAAAGCGCTTTTTCAAAATATTCTGGATGCCCGATGGGATTGCCCATGACGACGGCTTTCCCGTCTTCTAAGGTAAACTGAAAAGCAACAAGGTCCGTTCCCTTTTCCTGATAATAATAGAGCAGTTTATCCCTCGAGGAAAGCGAGAGAAGCATCCATATCCGTATTCGGGAAACCGGCAAGAAAAGGCCTGATAACGGGCTTTGTCGAAAGTTTCCCCGAAGGAGAAGTGAGGATCCTTCGCCAGGGATTCAATCAGGATGTAGAGCAGGCAATCAGAAGAAGGTAGAAGGCAAGATGCAGAAAGGAAAGCAGAAAAACATTAAAAAGTGCGGCGTACTGAGGGCTATGGGAGAGACTGTTTCGATTCCCTCTACGGTATGCCGTATTGCACTTTCCTTCTGTCCTTCATTTTGCAGGAGCCCATGATGAAAAAAGCAGGAAGCCTAAGCTTTCCCTTCCCGTATTGCCACCGGAGACATAGAGCAGAAAAAAAGGGTAATGAGAAAAGCTTCCGGCAATGTAAGAGATGTCTTTCAAACGGTCTTCCAGGGATAGAAGAAAGCTTTCCTTGTCAGGTCTTTTCTTCTGCCGTGCACAAGAAGGAGAAAGACAAGAAGGTATACTGTACTGAAAGGGGATGTGCCGCCGACATTAATATAGAAGAGGCTGAGAGAGAAAGAATAAAAAGAAAGCGGGTAGGCAAAGGAGGAACGACGTTTCAGTAACCTGCCCAGAAGGAAGAAGAGACTGCCGAGAAGGAAACTCGGAAACTGGAATAAGAGCTGTCCGCGGATGGGATCCATTTTCCCGATAATCGGAATGGAGTGAATTTCATTCGGGAGAATTGCAGTTGCCATTAAAAAACCGAAAAAGTTTGCCATAAAGTGGCTTTGTAGCCCCTGTCCGAGTAGGCTCCCGAGTTTTTTGGGAATCCCCATAAACTTATCGTTCATCTGTCCGCCCATACTTTTCAGGAAGAAGAAGAGGCCGATAAAGAAGGGAATGATGTAGTAAAACACACGAAAGAGGAGAAGCCAGCTTGCCGCCTCATTTCGATTTACCGAGAAATGCAGGAGTCCGCTAATCATCATGAGATCAAAGCTTCCGAGACTTCCAGGAATCATGGAAACGATACCGATGGAGATGGAAATGAAGAAGAGCGGAAGGGTATTGCCGAGGGAAACGGAGTAACCGAGGGTGTGCCCGATATAGAAAAAGAAACAGGACACAAAGCCCCAGTCGAGCACGGAGGTGACGATCAGGGCACAAATCTTCTTTTTACTCAGGTTCCCGAAGTAGTTCAGGCTCTTTCTGGTAGAGAGAAAGAGTAAAACCGGAAGGATCCAGGAAGCGAGAAAGAGGACAAAACTATAAGGCTTTAAGACGGAATCTTTCGGAATACGGAAAAGCAGGAGGAGTGAGAGAAAGGAGAAAATCGAGAGTCCGGACATGAAGTAGGGCATCACCTTGGAGATGCTCTGCATGGCTTTGCCTTCCTTCTCCTTTTCGGAAAAGTAGCTGTATCGAAGACCGACGTCGACGAGTCCGGCAAAACCGATCAGGTTATTTAAGCTGTTGATAGTCCAGCTGTTTTCAATGAGTTTTCCGAGGGAAATCTTTTTTTCCCATTTCCTTTCGTAAGAATATAGTCGTACAGCATCATCGGGGTCACGGCAAGAATCCCTAGGAGGAAGAGGCTCAGTACCTGAAAAGTGGAGAGGCCTTCCAGGATATGCTTTACTTCTTTCAGGGAAATTGTTTTTCCCATGCGAATCAGCTCCAGAACGACGAGGAGCAGAATGCTTTGCAAATAAAAATCCCTTGAGAAACATTTTTGCCACTTTTTAAAAAAATTGAAATGCTTTTATTCATCATTACTCCTTACCCTGTTGCTTGATTTTTCCTTACTCTCATACTTTCAAGCTATTTTTTATTTTTATTCTTCTTTTTAAGCTTTCTTCTTCTTTTTCGTTACTCTATATTCTTTCTTCTTCCCGGATTTCTTTTACGAGATCCAAGACCGATTGGTTAAAGAAGGCACTGTCTTTTTTCGGAATATTGTGTCCCTGCCCTTTTCTTTCCAGGAATCTTCCCTTTGGAAAAAGCTTTGCAATGCTTTGGCTATGCTTTCGTTTTATCATATCGCGGTCTCCGACCAGAACCAGCACCGGATAGGAGGCGTGGTGAAAGACTTCCTTCGGTACATCCACATTTTCCCGTAAGAGGGGAGAGACGCGCGCTCTTCTTTTGAAGAAAGGAAGGAAGAGCCCAAGGGCACGATAGAGAGCTTCTTCAACAAAACAAGCGTAACGGGGAAGGAATTTCAGGCCGGAGAAACGGATATTTCCGCTGTTTGCGAGGATTCCCGCGACGCGCGCCCCATATCTTCCGGCGTATTCCAGGGCAAGGTTTGCGCCATCACTGTGCCCTACAAGAAGACATTTTTTTATAGATAGAGAAGCAAGAAGCTCTTCCAGACTGTCTCGCCAGGTAAGAAAAACTGGTTTCTCCCGTAAGCGGGCCGGACTGTCCATGCCCCAGGCTATCTACGAAAATCAGTTGTTCTTCCTTTGCGAGAGGTCTCTGCCGTTCAAAATACCGGCTGTTTAAATTGTTTCCGTGGAGAAAGACTATCGGAAAGCCTGTCCCAAGAATTTCGAAGTGTATTCTTTTCTCCATTTTTTTACGATAAAAAAATCCATTTTTTTCGCACTTTCCATCGTTTTTAAGCGTTATCTTCTCTATTTTTTCGTAGCAAAACGCTTGCGCTGCCGTTTATATGTATTTCTTTAACTCTCCATAGCCTTCTTTTTCCATCTCTTCATACGGAATAAAGCGTACGGAAGACGAGTTGATACAATAACGCAGCCCGCCAAGCTCCTTTTGGTCCGTCGGTGAACACATGACCGAGGTGATAGTCGCCTCCCTCGGATCGGACTTCGACTCTGTGGCGACCTAAACTGTCATCATCTTCGTAATGCACCGCTTCCTGCGCAATGGGTTTCGCGAAACTCGGCCAGCCGCAGGCGGACTGAAACTTATCTTTTGAGGAAAATAAAGGCTCACCGGTTGCCCGGTCAACATAGAGCCGCGCTCCATCGAGTCCCAATACTGATTTTCAAAAAGGTCGGTCAGTTGCAGAATTCACCAGGACATCATACTCTTCCGGATTTAACTTCTGCTTGAGCTCCGCATCGGATAATGGCTGATACTTCTCGTCGTCGAGTAACGGCTCATCAGCAAGTTCCAAGGGAATATGGCAGTATCCTGTCGGATTTTTCTCTAAATAATTCTGGTGGTACTCTTCCGCTTTGTCAAAGCGTGCCAAGGGGAGCACTTCAACAAGAATTGTTGCATCATAGCGTTTCTGTTCTTTTTGCACTGCCGAATCGATTCCTTCTTTGTCCTCCGGCTCTGTGTAGTAGATTCCCGTGCGGTACTGCGTGCCGACGTCATTTCCCTGCTTGTTCAGGCTTGTCGGATCGATCACGCGGAAGTAGTAGCGAAGAAGATTCTTTAATGGAAGAACGGTATCCTCATACTCGATTTTTACCGTTTCCGCGTGCCCTGTATTGTTTTCGACAGACTTCTTCATAGCTCGGATGCACGGTATTTCCGTTTGCGTAACCACATTCTGTAGAAAAGAATACCCTGTATTTTTGAAAAATAGGCCTGCATACCCAAAAGCAGCCGCCGGCAAGATAAATTGTTTTTCATAGAACTCCTTTTCATAAAAATATTTAGCCTACTGTAGCACAGAATAAAGCGGCATTGTGTGATTTTTGTGCGTATTTTTCTTTCATAATAAAAAAAGGAGGGAGTGGGGACATTAAAAATCACGGGTATCCTAAGTCAGAGATGCAGTTGTGCGAATTTGGCTGTAGAGGTCAGACGAGGAAGTAACAATGTCTGTACCTATCGGAGGAAGAGAAAGAGTTGTGATTCGCTGCAAGATAATCTGATTTTCGATTTAGAAGAGTTCGTAGAAGCAAAGATCAAAGATAAAAACAAAATATGGAGTGCCAAAATCTAGATATTGTGGATTTTGAAAGTGCAAAATTTTTTCGAATTTGAGATGCATTTTTGTTGACAAGCCGATTTCAGAATGCTAATATACACAAGCTGTCGCTCTAAACGAGCTGACAGGGAAAGACTTTTCTTCAGCTTTTCGACGCTGAAAGAAAGTCCTCACAGAACCTTGACAATCAAAGATCGAATAATACACAGACCCTGAAGATTCTTGAAAAGAAGTTCTTCGAAAGAAGAACGAAGAGCCGGAATTCCGGCAGAGAAAATTCAGAAGCACAGAAATGTGCAGCGAAACAAACTTTTACAGTAGTAGGGAAAAAAACAAGCTAAGCGCGTTTTGACTTGGACTGAACAAACTGTTCGAGAGAACAGATAATGTCTTTTTCATTCATGAAAAGCATTACTTTATTATGAGAGTTCGATCCTGGCTCAGGATGAACGCTGGCGGCGTGCCTAACACATGCAAGTCGAACGGGATGCGTATCGGAAAGCTTCGGCCGGAAGATGCGTTATCTAGTGGCGGACGGGTGAGTAACACGTGGGTAACCTGCCTTATGGAGGGGATAACAGGAGAAATCACTGCTAATACCGCATAAGCACACAGTACCGCATGGTACAGGGTGAAAAGATTTATCACCATAAGATGGACCCGCGTCTGATTAGCCAGTTGGCAGGGGTAAAAAGCCTACCAAAGCAACGATCAGTAGCCGATCTGAGAGGATGACCGGCACGTTGGGACTGAGACACGCCCAAACTCCACGGGAGGCAGCAGTGGGGAATATTGCACAATGGGAAACCCTGATGCAGCGACGCCGCGTGGTGAAGAAGATGTTCGGTATGTAAAGCTCTATCAGCAGGAAGATATGACAGTACCTGACTAAGAAGCCCTGACTAACTACGTGCCAGCAGCCGCGGTAATACGTAGGGGCAAGCGTTATCCGGATTTACTGGGTGTAAAGGGAGCGTAGACGGAGTGGCAAGTCTGAAGTGAAAACCCTGGGCTAAACCTAGGGGACTGCTTTGGAAACTGTTAATCTAGAGTGTTGGAGAGGTAAGTGGAATTCCTGGTGTAGCGGTGAAATGCGTAGATATCAGGAAGAACACCGGAGGCGAAGGCGGCTTACTGGACAATAACTGACGTTGAGGGCTCGAGCGTGGGGATCAAACAGGATTAGATACCCTGGTAGTCACGCTGTAAACGATGAATACTAGGTGTCGGGGAGCAAAAGCTTCTCGGTGCCGTCGCAAACGCAATAAAGTATTCCACCTGGGAGTACGTTCGCAGAATGAAACTCAAAGAAATTGACGGGGACCCGCACAAGCGGTGGAGCATGGTTTAATTCGAAGCAACGCGAAGAACCTTACCAAGTCTTGAGATCCATTGACAGAGTATGTAATGTACTTTCCTTCGGGGCAATGGAGACAGGTGGTGCATGGTTGTCGTCAGCTCGTGTCGTGAGATGTTGGGTTAAGTCCACAACGAGCGCAACCCCTATAGTTAGTAGCCAGCAGTAAGATGGGCACTCTAACTAGACTGCCAGGATAACCTGGAGGAAGGCGGGATGACGTCAAATCATCATGCCCCTTATGACTTGGGCTACACGTGCTACAATGGCGTAAACAAAGGGAAGCGAGAGAGGTGACCTAGCAAATCTCAAAAATAACGTCTCAGTTCGGACTGTAGTCTGCAACCCGACTACACGAAGCTGGAATCGCTAGTAATCGCAGATCAGCATGCTGCGGTGAATACGTTCCCAGGTCTTGTACACACCGCCCGTCACACCATGGGGAGTTGGTGATGCCCGAAGTCAGTGTTCCAAGAGAGGAAGCTGCCGAAGGCAGGACTGATGACTGGGGTGAAGTCAGTAACAAGGTAGCCGTATCGGAAGGTGCGGCTGGATCACCCTCCTTTCTAAGGATAAAGTAGGGGTTTGTGTGTTATTCGATTTTTGATGAAAAGGGGAAGAAAGTTTTTCGACAGCTATACGATGCCGAAGAAAAACCCGTATAAAGGTATGATTCGAAAAGAATATCTTTGATAAAAACAATTAGATAGTTTATTCTTTGTCCGGTGTTGATGCGTTTGGGAAACACCGTTCCATCTCGAACACGACGGTTAAGACTTAAGCGGTCGAAAAATACTTTTGCTGGTAACGGCACGGGAAGATAGGGTGGATGCCGGGCATTTTTAAAGAAAAATACAATGCTGCGAAGAGCACAGGGAGGTTCATGACTTCATTGTACTGCTTACGAAAGTAAAGCAATGTACTTTGAAAAACTACATATCCGAAAGAAATAATTATTCTAGTAATAGAGTAAGACATCCGAGGGTACAAGGTAAAACTTGTACAAAAAGAGAAGTGTTTTTATGAAGAAGTAAGAGCACTTCAGGAGAGAAATCTTCTTCACAATCAGAAAAAGAGATACGCTAGTATCTCGACACTTGAGCAATCAAGTGGAGAATTGGTTAAGCAATAAGAGCATAGGGTGAATGCCTAGGCACTGAGAGCCGAAGAGAAAGACGTGATAGCTGCGAAAAGCTGCGGGGATTGGCAAATACAGAGTTGATCCCAGATATCTGAATGGGAAACCCACCGAGTAAACCTCGGTACCGTACAGCCAATACATAACTGTACGGAGGGACCCACTGAACTGAAACATCTAAGTAGGCGGAGGAAGAAAAAACAACCGTGATTCCGAAAGTAGTGGCGAGCAGAAATCGGAAGAGCCCAAACCAGGGTGCGTGCACCCGGGGTATGGACTGCATTTAGATTTGTGAGTGAGTGGAAGCCGATGGAAATAGGCGCCATAGAGGTGAAAGCCCCTTACACGAAGCGTAAAGAATCGAGCAGGATCCGGAGTACTACGAGATACGTGGAACCTCGTAGGGAAGATGGGGGACCACCCCAGGCTAAATACTACTCAGTGACCGATAGCGATTAGTACTGTGAAGGAAAGGTGAAAAGGACCCCGGGAGGAGTGAAGAGAACCTGAAACCCTGTGTTTACAAACTGTGGAACAGCGCAAGCTGAACCGCGTACTTTTTGTAGAACAGTCCGGCGAGTTATAGTTGCTGGCAAGGTTAAGGACTTTGGGTCCGGAGCCGAAGCGAGCGAAGTCTGAAGAGGGCGTACAGTCAGCAGATATAGACCCGAAACCAGGGTGACCTATCCATGTCCAGGATGAAGCTAAAGTAAAATTTGGTGGAGGTCCGAACGCACATCCGTTGAAAAGGGTGGCGATGAGGTGTGGATAGCGGAGAAATTCCAATCGAACCCGGAGATAGCTGGTTCTCCTCGAAATAGCTTTAGGGCTAGCCTCGCAATGAGTCTTTCGCAGGGTAGAAAGCACTGAATTCTTGAGGGGGCGTCAAAGTCTACCAAGAGATATCAAACTCCGAATGGCGGTAAGATATAAGCAGAGTCAGACTGCGGGATATAAATTCCGTAGTCAAAAGGGAAACAGCCCAGATCTACAGCTAAGGTCCCAAAGTACATGTTAAGTGGTAAAGGATGTGGGTTTCATAGACAACTAGGATGTTGGCTTAGAAGCAGCCACATTCAAAGAGTGCGTAATAGCTCACTAGTCGAGAGGTCCTGCGCCGAAAATGTAACGAGGCTAAAACATGACACCGAAGCTTAGGGATGGCGAATGCCATCGGTAGAGGAGCATTGAAAAACGAGATGAAGCGGTACCGAAAGGAGCCGTGGATTGTTTTGAAGAGAATGCCGGAATGAGTAGCGAGATGGGTGAGAATCCTCCAGGCCGAATATCTAAGGTTTCAGGGTAAAGCTGATCTGCCCTGGGTAAGTCAGGGGCCTAAGGCGAGGCGGAGACGCGTAGTCGATGGACAACTGGTGTAGATTCCAGTACCTTACTAAATCAGAAATGTGGGGACACATGGAGGAAGAGGAGCCGGGAATGAGAAGACCGGTGCAAGGGAGGTAGGAGTGTAGTAGGAAAAAGCCGCTGCACAATCTGAAGACCTGATGCGGATCGAAGTTTAGTAGAAGCTCTTGGACTCTGTGTCAGAGAAAAAGCCGCTATAGTGTTTAGTAGCCCGTACCGCAAACCGACACAGGTAGATGAGGAGAGATCCTAAGGCCGGCGGAGAAGCATTGTTAAGGAACTCAGCAAAAATGACCCCGTAACTTCGGGAGAAGGGGTGTCCCAGGCAACTGGGCCTGCAGAGAAAAAGGCTCAAGCAACTGTTTAGCAAAAACACAGGTCTATAGCGAAACCGTAAGGTAAAGTATATGGGCTGACGCCTGCCAGTGCTGGAAGGTTAAGAGGAGAGGTTAGAGCAATCGAAGCTTTGAATTGAAGCCCCAGTAAACGGCAGCGTAACTATAACGGTCCTAAGGTAGCGAAATTCCTTGTCGGGTAAGTTCCGACCCGCACGAAAGGCGTAATGATTTGAGCGCTGTCTCAACAATGCACCCGGTGAAATTGAAGTGCCAGTGAAGATGCTGGTTACCCGCGCCAGGACGGAAAGACCCCATGGAGCTTTACTCCAGCTTGATACTGGGATTCGGTAATGTATGCACAGGATAGGGTGGGAGACTGAGAGGATAGTACTCAGTATTATCAGAGTCGCTGTTGGGATACCACCCTATGTTATTAGTTTCTAACCTTAGGGCCGTAAGCCGGTCAAGGGACAATGTCAGGTGGGGGAGTTTGACTGGGGCGGTCGCCTCCGAAAGTGTATCGGAGGCGCTCAAGAGTTCCCTCAGGATGGTTGGAAACCATCCGCAGAGTGTAAAGGCATAAGGGAGCCTGACTGCGAGGTTGACGGACCAAGCAGAGTAGAAATACGGACTTAGTGATCCGGTGGTATGAAAGTGGGATTGCCATCGCTCAACGGATAAAAGCTACCCTGGGGATAACAGGCTGATCTCCCCCAAGAGTTCACATCGACGGGGAGGTTTGGCACCTCGATGTCGGCTCATCGCATCCTGGGGCTGAAGTCGGTCCCAAGGGTTGGGCTGTTCGCCCATTAAAGCGGTACGCGAGCTGGGTTCAGAACGTCGTGAGACAGTTCGGTCCCTATCCGGCGCGGGCGTAGGATATTTGAGAGGATCTGTCCTTAGTACGAGAGGACCGGGATGGACTGACCTCTGCTGAACCTGTTGGGAATCAATCCCATCGCAGGGTAGGCAAGTTGGGAGAATGGATAAACGCTGAAGGCATCTAAGCGTGAAAGCCAACCTCAAGATGAGATATCCCATCGTGAGGGTAAGACCCTGAAGAGAACGAGGTAGATAGGGGCTGAGGTGTAAGTGCTGCAAAGCATTCAGCTGACAGCTACTAATAGGTCGAGGGCTTATCCAATGCGTCTGATTGAGATGATGGATTACTGCTAGAATTATTTCCGATATGTGGTTCAGAAAGGTATGCCGATATAGCTCAGTTGGTAGAGCAACTGATTTGTAATCAGTAGGTCTTCGGTTCAAGTCCGAATATCGGCTTTTAGTCTAAGCTTTGCTTGAACTTTTTTATTACCATTTTTCTGCTTTCCATAAACAGAAATTCGCATTTTCCATAAATAGAAATTCGCGGTTTAGCTTGCTAAAATAGGGTTCATTCCCTTATAATACTTCTTTGGAACCGTAGCTCAGTTGGTTAGAGCACTCGGCTCATAACCGATCGGTCCAGGGTTCGAGTCCCTGCGGTTCCATGACAGAGCGATGCCATAGCATTGCTTTTTTAGTTTCTAAAAAGACGCTCATAAAAAAGTGAATTTTTCAATTTTAATAGCACTCATACTTGATGAGTGCTAACATCTGTGCTATAATCTGTTCATTGTTTGGCGTATGTCGTGTTTTCAGGCACGTATACAAATACAGTCTATGTAAAGAGAGGTATAGTATAATGCAAAAAAATGGATCTTTATCTATTCATAGTGAGAATATTTTTCCGATTATCAAGAAATGGATGTACAGTGACCAGGATATCTTTGTGCGGGAACAGATTTCCAATGCGACTGATGCGGTAACAAAGCTAGAGAAGCTCTCTTTGATCGGAGAGTGGACGAGACCTTCCGATTTTTAAAGGAAGAGTAACGGTTACGGTTGAACCGGATAAGAAGACGATCACCTTTAGTGATAACGGAATCGGTATGACTGCGGAAGAGGTAGAAAAAGTATATTACACAGATTGCCTTTTCCGGTGCTGCCGATTTTATTGAGAAGTACAAGGACAAGGCAAATAGTGACCAGATTATCGGGCACTTCGGTTTAGGATTTTACTCTGCTTTCATGGTTGCAGATAAGGTGGAAATCAATACGCTCTCCCTATAAAGAGGGCTCTACCCCGGTACACTGGGTATGTGACGGGGGAACTGACTACAGCATGACGGACGGCGATAAAAAGGAGCATGGTACCGATATTATTCTTCATTTAAATGAAGACTGCGTAAAGTACGCGAATGAGTGGGAACTCCGTTCCGTGATTGAAAAGTATTGTTCTTTTATGCCGGTTGAAATTTATCTTGTGAAGTTGCCGAAAGATACAGAGACCATAGCACTTAGCGAGAAGAAAAGACAGCGACGTTGTATTGGAAGAAATCCCGGAGAAAGTGGAGAAGAACGAGAAGGGAGAAGAAACAAAGACGGAGGCGAAAGTGAAGATTGAGAAGCGTCCGGTTCTTCTCAATGACACCCATCCCCTTTGGGCAGAGTCCCCCTCCACTGTTACCAAGGAACAGTATTTGGATTTTTATAGAAAACTCTTCCATGATTATAAAGAGCCCCTGTTCTGGATTCACCTCAACATGGATTATCCGTATCACTTGAAAGAATTCTGTACTTCCGAAGATTAATTCGGAGTATGAATCGATTGAAGGCACGATTAAACTCTATAATAACCAGGTCTTTATTGCGGACAATATTAAAGAAGTGATTCCCGAGTATTTGCTTCTTTTAAAGGGTGTGATTGACTGTCCGGATCTTCCGCTGAATGTTTCCCGTTCTCAGTTGCAGAATGACGGATTTGTAAAGAAGATTTCTGACTATATCACGAAGAAAGTTGCGAGAAGCTTTCCGGAATGTGTAAGACGGAAAGAGAGTCCTATGAGAAATACTGGGACGATATTTCTCCGTTCATTAAGTACGGTGTTCTTCGTGACGCGAAGTTTGCAGAGAAGATGACGGACTATATTCTATTTAAAGATTTGGAGGAGAAATACTGCACCCTTCCCGAACTGAAAGAGAAGGGCAAGACAGGTGCTGAAAAAGAAGATTCTTCTCAGGCGGAGAACGCAGGGGAGAATGCGGAGGAGAAAGTACAGAAAGTGTACTATGTTTCCGATGCGGTAGCGCAAAGCCAGTACATTACTTTGTTTAAGGAAAATCATAAAGACGCGGTTTATCTTACAGAACGGATTGACCAGCCTTTTATTACAGAGCTGGAGGCAAAGAACAGTGACCTGCGTTTTAAGAGAATTGATGCTGACGTAAGCAGCGCTATGCAGGACTCTCTCTCTAAGGAGGAAGAAGAAAAACTGAAAGATGCCGGAGAGAAGCTGGAGAAGGCGTTCCAGAGTCTTCTCTCGAAGGATAGATTACACGTTAAGGTAGAGCAGCTCTTATCAGAGACACCGGCGAGTCTCCCTCACTATTTCTGAGGAATCCAGGCGGATGCAGGATATGATGAAAATGTATGCCGTTTCCGGAATGCCGATGGAAATCTTCCGCTTGATGAAAGTCTCATTTTGAACGCGAAGAATCCGCTTGTGCAGTATCTTCTAAAGCATGAGGACGGCCTGGAGTCGGAAGAGGGAAAAGCTATGGAGGAGCAGCTCTATGACTTGGCAAGAATTCAGAATGCACCTTTGGAAGGGGATGCCATGAAGAAGTTTGTCGAGCGTTCGGAGAAGGTTCTCTTGAAATTGATGCAAGCATAAGTCTTGGTGAAAAATATCAAATTGTCTAAAAATCGGTGGAAATCTTGTATTTTCCACCGATTTTCGTCAATAACTAAACTTTTGCAATATGGTATAAATAGTAGGCTTATGTTAATCAGGAGAAACAGGAGTTTGCAGTATGAAGAAAAATGAAAAAGTTTTTATCTTACTTTAGTGATTCTTGCAGGGAATCCTTGTTGCGGTTCTTCTTGAATTCGTTCCTGGAGTGATCCTTCTAAAAAGGTGAAGATGGATGTACCCGAGAATGCGAAGAAGGCAACCGTGACAGTAGCAGGCTTTGGCGGAGATATGGAGATTGAAGTCAGTGCCGATGAGGAACAAGATTTATGCCGTGAATGTTCTGAAGAACCAGGAAACGGACGGCATCGGAAGTAAGGCGGTTGAGGCGTTACCGGGAGAATGGTGGAAGAGCAGACCTTCAATGTGGACGGCATCAGCGGAGCGACGGTTTCCTCTACTGCGCTTAGAACCGGTGTAGAGCAAGCGTTGAAGGAGATGGGACTGGATCCGGAGAAGTTCTCGAAAGCGAAGGCGGGAAGTACGGAGAAGGCAGAAAAAGAAGGATCAGAATCTGGAAGCGGATGTCTGCGTTATCGGAGCAGGCGGTGCCGGAGATGATTTCTTCAATTACCGCTGCGGATGCAGGAAGACGGTTGTGCTTCTGGAAAGTCAGGATATGGTGGGTGGCAATTCCGTTCGTGCAACGGGAGGCATGAATGCGGCTCACACGAAGTGGCAGGCGGAGAATCCGTTTGAAGAAGGTTCCGGTGTAGAAAAAGACCTTGCAGACTGCCGCGGAAAAGTATAGTGACAATGAAAACGATTACAAAACTTGCCAATACGGTAAAAGAGCAGTATGCAGCTTATCAGGCAAAAGCTGAAGGGTACTGACTCGGTAGAGTTAATGGAACTGGACACCATGGTCGGTGGAAAAGGAATCAATAATCCGGAACTCGTGAAAAGTACTTGCAGGAGCAAAGTGGACCGGCTATCGATTATTTAGAGAAACTCGGTATGACGATTCATAACGTTGGTGCCTTTTGGAGGTGCTTCCGTGAAGAGAATCCATCGTCCGGTAGATGAGAACAACAAGGTGATTGCAGTTGGAGCGTACATGATTCCGATTCTTGAGAAGAATCTGAAGGAGAGGGATAAGATTCAGCTTCTTACCGGAGTTACAGCGGATAAGATTTCCGAAGACGGCGGAAAGGTTAGCGGCGTGCACGGTGTTGCAAAGGATGGCAGCCAGATTACAGTAAAGGCTAAAGGCAGTTATCGTTGCCACAGGGAGGTTTTGCCGCAAATAAGGAAATGGTAGAAAGTATCAGCCTTCTTTGAAGGGATATATGTCCACCAATGCATCCGGTGCACTCGGACAGGGGCATTACGATGGCGGAAGCCATCGGCGCGATCAGATGGATATGGATCAGATTCAGATTCATCCGACCGTTACCGTAAAGGATGCCCATTTGATTACCGAAGGGTTAGAGGCGACGGTGCAATCCTTGTTAATCAGGAAGGAAAGCGTTTTACGGATGAAGTGGGAACCAGAGATGCCGTTTCCAAAGGCGGAGATAGCCCAGACCGGTTCTGAGGTATATCTTGTTCTCGACAACAAGATGGTAGAAAAGTCGGCTGTTATTCAGGGTACATTAAGTCCGGCTACACGGTTACAGGTGAGGACTATAAGAGCCTCGGCAAAGCAATGGGCGTTCGGAAGAAGAGTTTGAAAAGACGATGAACAGCTGGAATGAAAGCTGTTGCAAAGAAAGAGGATTCGAGTTTGGCAGAACAAGCTTTGCGGAAGCACTGGATACCGCACCGTTCTATGCGATTAAAGTTACACCGGCAGTCCATCATACGATGGGCGGACTGAAAGATTAATACCGTAACGGAAGTGCTGGATAAGGATGGAAAGGCTATCCCGGGACTTTTCGCAGCGGGAGAAGTCACCGGAGGAGTACACGGTGCAAACCGTTTGAGGCGGAAATGCAGTCTGCGACTTCACCGTATTTGGTAAGATTGCGGGAGAATCCGCATCCAAGTATGCCGGATAAAAAGAAAGCTAAAGAAGCAGAGAAAGTCGAAGTTGTAAAAGAAAGCTAAAGAAGCAAAAAAGCCGAAGTTTTCAAGACGGCGAAAGCGGTAAAGAGCTGAAGTATAAAAAGTAAGATAAAGGGAAAAAGAGTAGTCCGTTTCTGTGGAAGAAAGGATTACTCTTTTTCTTCTGGAATTTTAAAATTTATGTGAGCACTTGCAGTGCAGAGGGAAATGCGTTAGAATGAGTCGAGTTTTAAGAGGACGTGCCATTATGAATAACGATTTAAGTCATACGCAAATTATCAGACCACTACAAGATAGCAGTTTAGCCGTTACGGAAGTTTTTAGAGCGGGTATATGAGGCTCTGACAGAGAAAGGATACAATCCGATCAGTCAGATTGTCGGTTATATTATGTCCGGGGATCCTACTTACATTACAAGCTTTAAAGGTGCGAGAAGCTTAATTATGAAAGTGGAGAGAGCGAAAATCCTGGAAGAACTTATGCGGAATTATGTGGAAACGAAGTTAAAGAAAGCGTAAGAAGGCTGTCCGAAGTTCCGGGGAGACCTTTTTCTGCTTTATAGGAGTAGTATGCGCATTTTGGCATTGGATTATGAGCTCGAAGACAGTGGGCTTAGCCATTACGGATGCTTTGGGGTATACCGTCCTGCCTTATAAGACGCTTTGGAGAGAACGGAAGGTAAACTCAGACAAACGGTACGGGCGATTTGTGAAGTGGTGGAGAAAGAAAGCGTGGGGAAGTCGTTTTAGACTACCCTTAAATATGGATGGTAGTAGAGGAAAGAGCGGAAAAAGCTACGGCATTTTATGCGCTCTTGAAGAAGAATCTGTCTTGCCCTCTTATTTTTCTTCGATGAACGACTGAGTACGGTAGAAGCAAGAGAAATCTTGGATGAAAACGGTGTTCCGAGAGAAAAACAAAAAGAAGTGTTGGATCAGGTGGCGGCGCAGGTGATTCTGGAGGATTATCTTCACGATAAGTCTTCTTTATAAGAATATTTTTGAGGAGGGAATGCTCAGAAAATACCGAATTTTAGAATACTTATAGGCAAGAATACTCATTTTTCTGCATCCTGCTGTAGGAGAAGTTAGTTTGCGCCATGCATAAAAGCGCGGAGAGAAATGTTGCATTAAGGAGGAACAGATGGAAGGTGGAAGAATTCGTTTGCAGTCTGAGGACGGAGCACTGGAACTGGAGATATTGGAAGAAACGGTAGTAAATGGTGTGAATTATATCCTGGTGACGGATGCACCGGAGGGGGAAGACGGAACCTGTTATGTGATGAAGGACACCTCTCTTCCGGAAGATGAAGATGCGGATTATGTTTTTGCCGATGGAGAGGAAGCGGAGACGGTGATGGATATCTTTGCGAAAAATCCTTGAAGGAGAAGATAACGATAGAGCGGTAAGATATTGAGAAAGGAAATTTGAGGAACGAAGAAACAAAACAAACGAAAAAGTAAAGCGGATTCGCCGCATAGAATTGTGAATATTCATCGGGATAAGATGAGTGGCAGAGAAGAACAGAAAGGCGGTTCTTCCGAGAAGAGAAAAGTCGGCGGACAAGCGGATAAGAGGAGACGCCCTATGCCGAACCGTAAAAACAACAATGGAGCGGAGCAGGGAAAAGGGGACACGAAAGAGATTCGCATGAATCGCACGCCGCATAGTGCAAGCCGTACGAATAGAAGCACGGCAGAGAAGAAAAAGAACGGCAAGTGCGGAGGGAAATGGCAGAGAGTACAATCTTCAGGACTTTCCCTGCTCGCCAATACTGTGGAAGTTCAGGAAAAATAAAAATAAAGCGAAGAAGAATAAGAATGCATTTCGTGGGTCTGTGAAGATTATTCCGCTCGGCGGCTTTAGACCAGATTGGAATGAACATTACGGCTATCGAGACCGAGGAAAATATGATTATCGTAGACTGCGGACTGGCATTCCCTTCGGGAGATATGCTCGGAATCGATCTCGTCATTCCGGATATTTCTTATATCAAGTCTAAGATTCACAAAATGAGAGGCTTTGTGATTACGCACGGTCATGAAGACCATATTGGGGCACTGCCTTATGTCTTACAGCAAATCAATGTGCCGATTTATGCCACTAAGCTGACCTTGGCGCTCATTCAGAAGAAACTCGTGGAAAACGGGCTGGATAAGCTGGTGAAGATGAAGACGATGAAGTTCGGGCAGAGTGTAAGCTTCGGTGATTTGAAAGTGGAATTTGTGAAGACGAACCACTCCATTCAGGACGCCTCCGCCCTTGCGATTACGACCCCGGCAGGCGTTTTTGATTCATACGGGAGACTTCAAAATCGATTATACTCGGTTTTTGGAGACCAGATTGATTTACAACGCTTTGCAGAACTCGGGAAGAATGGCGTGTTGGCCATGATGTCCGACTCCACCAATGCGCAGAAACCGGGATTTACGATGTCGGAGCGCTCCGTGGGTAGAGACCTCTGACCTGATTTTTGCAGAGCATCAGAACAGCAGAATCATTGTGGCGACCTTTGCGTCCAATGTCGACCGTGCAACAGATTATCAATACGGCGGTGAAAAGTACAAGAGAAAGTGGTGGTTGAAGGCAGATCCATGGTCAATGTCATCTCGGTTGCCTCCGAACTCGAGTATATCCATATTCGGAAGGCACTTTGATTGATATTGAGAATCTGAAAGACTACCCGGACGAGCAGACCGTGCTTATCACAACCGGTTCCCAGGGAGAGTCCATGGCGGCACTGTCCAGAATGGCGAGCGGAATGCATGGGAAGGTGCATATCGGACCGAATGATGTCGTAGTGATGTCTTCTCATCCGATTCCGGGAAATGAGCTTGCCGTGGATCATGTCGTAAATGAACTGTATAAGCTGCATGCGAAGGTTATTATGCAGGATACGCATGTCTCCGGTCACGCTTGTGCGGAAGACTTAAAGCTACTCTATTCTCTTGTGAAACCGAAGTTTGCCATTCCTTTCCATGGCGAGTTCCATCATAGAAGAGCGGCGCCTCATTGCGGAATCCGTGGAGTGGACAAAGACAAGTGCCTGCTTTTGGAAAATGGAGATGTGCTGGAGTTTAACACGGAAGGCGGAGAGACGACGTGCAGCGTGAAGGAAAAGGTACAGGCGGGCGGCGTATTCGTTGACGGACTGGGTGTTGGAGATGTCGGTAACATTGTGATTCGGGATAGACAGAACTTGTCCCAAAACGGAATCATCGTTGTGGCACTTACTCTGGAAAGATATTCCGGAAATCTCATGGCGGGACCCGATCTCATTTCAAGAGGATTTGTCTATGTGCGGGAGTCGGAAGATCTTATGGAAGAGGCAAGACTGGCGGTGCAGAACGTGGTCGATGATTGCCTGCAAAGCAGGATGAACGATTGGGGGAAGATTAAGAATCTGATTAGGGATAGTTTGTCTGATTTTCTTTGGAAGAAGATTAAGAGAAATCCTGTTATCTTACCGGTCATCATCGGAGGTTTAAGGGATGGATAAGCGGCGCTCATTTTCGCTCTTTTACGAAATCCTGCTCAGCTTTTCCTTTCGCATCCTTCTCCTCATTGGGCTTGTGTTTCTGATTTTGCAGGGCATGAATGTGAGTTTCCGTTACGGGCACGGACTCTTTTATGAAAGAGCAATGGAGAAAGAACCGGGACGAGGATTCAAGTAGAGATCCGGCAGGGAGAAAGCCGGAAGGAAATCGCGGAGAACCTCAAGCGTTTAGGTCTCATCAATAATGAGGACGGCCTTTTGTTTTTGAAGGCAAAACTCTACCATTCCTTGCTGCTTCCCGGAGAGTATACCTGAGTACGGCAATGACGCAGGTAGAGATGCTGGATTATCTTTCTGAGGAAGGACAGAAGAACCAGGAGCTGAGCGACAAAAAGATTCTGAAGGAGACTGAAACGGAACAGAGCAGCACGGACGACAGTAATGTCATCGGCGACGGTAACGAAAGTGAGTAGGAGAGTTTGGAAGAATACAATCAGTCAGCAGTTTCCTTTACAGGCTTTTCTAAGGGAAAAATAATTCCCTTTTTAGAAGAAATACGAGAGGAAGCGCAGAAGGATGCCGTTCCGATTATTCGGATGAGACCGCCGCGCTTCTTCGCGTATGTTTGGAGATAAACAAACCGAAGAGCATATTGGAGCTCGGTACGGCAGTAGGCTATTCCGCGCTCTTATGCTGGATTGTTTAGATGGAGGTGCGTCTCTCACTACGGTGGAGAACTTTCCCGAGAGGATACGGAAAGCGGAGAAAAACTTTCAAAGGAGTCCATACAAAGAGCGGATTTCCCTTTTGGAAGGGGATGCAGGGAAGATTCTGAAAGAACTGGTTCGGGAAGAGCGCCACTTTGATTTTGTTTTCTTAGATGCCGCAAAAGCACAGTACCCGATATGGCTTTCCGACATTCTTTTCCTTCTAAATGATGGAGGAGTCCTTTTTGTGATAATATATTGCAGGACGGTTTATTGTTGGAGAGTCGCTTCTTCCTGGAACGGCGGCAGAGAACCATTCATAAGCGGATGCGGGAGTTTCTTGCTCTGTTAAAGCGAACCCGCTCCTCGAGAACAGCATTGTACCGATTGGAGACGGTGCAGTATCAGTGTGAAAAAGCCTGCAAAAGAAGGAAGAGGACAGAAAATAGTGAAACGGAGAACATTTTACAAATGGTAAAACGGCATGAAACGAAACGATGAAAAAAATGGCAAAAGTAGTGAGACGGTCACGGCAAAGAGTAGTGAGACAGTTACGGTTTTGAAAGAGAAAAGATAGAAAGTAGATACGAATGAAGAGGAAAAGTAGAGTTATTGATTCCGGCAGGCTCCATGGAAGGACTGAAGACGGCCATTCATTATGGAGCGGATGCGGTTTTATATGGGGAGAGGGCCTTCGGACTTCGAGCCAATGCGAAAAATTTCACCATAGAGCAGATGAAAGAAGCGGTGCGCTATGCACATCTATACAATGTAAAGGTTTACGTTACCGCAGAATATCCTGCTCACAATGCGGACCTGGAACCGATGCGCGCGTATTTTCAGGAATTAAAGGATGTCGGGATGGATGCGGTACTGATTGCGGATCCCGGTGCATTCCTTCTTGCGAAAGAGGTGATGCCGGAAGTGGAGATTCATATTTCCACAGGGCGAACAATACGAATTATGAAACGTTTCTTTTCTGGTGGAAACTCGGTGCAAAGAGGGTGGTTTGCGCAAGGGAACTCAGCCTGGAAGAAATCAAAGAGATACGCGCGCATATTCCGGAAGAGATGGAGCTAGAAGCCTTTGTACACGGAGCAATGTGTATGTCTTATTCGGGAAGATGTCTTCTATCCAGCTTCTTTACCGGAAGAGATGCCAATCAGGGAGCCTGTACCCATCCTTGCCGCTGGAAGTACTCTTTGATGGAGGAAAAACGACCGGGAGAGTATTATCCCGTGTTTGAGAATGATCAGGGAACCTATATCTTTAATTCCAAGGACCTCAATATGATTGCCCATATTCCGGATTTGATTGAAGCGAAATTGATTCTTTAAAAATTGAAGGGAGAATGAAGACGGAGCTTTATGTGGCGACGGTTACCAGAACTTACAAGATGGCGATAGAAGATTATCTGGAGGATCCCGCGCTGTATCGGAAAAGACTGCCCTTCTATGAGGAAGAGATTCGAAAGTGTACTTATCGAGACTATAGTACAGGCTTTTACTATCAGAAACCGACGGAGGAAGATCAGATTTATGCGAACAATACCTATCAGGCAGGGAGCGACTTATCTCGGAACGGTAGAGGAAGTGGATGGAGAGTTCGCCCTATCTTACACAGAAAAAAATAAATTCAGTGTGGGAGAGGAGATTGCCATCATGAGTCCGGGACAGGAAGATCGCAAGGCACAGGTTTTGGAAATGTTTGATCGGGAGAGCGGGGAAGCCGTTTCTTCTTGCCCGCACTCCAAACAGGAATTAAAGGTTCGTTTTTCCGTTTTGCCCGAAAAGCAGGATGTTTTACGAAGAATGGAGTAAAAGATGCTTGTTCTTTTTACTGATGGGAGTTGCTTCCTTTCTCTATTTTGCGTTTCTTCTCAGCACTTCTTCCGTACTTTTCGGAGATCTGGATATGGTTGCTTATCGGAGGAGCGCATTTCTTTCTCGCTTTTTGTTGAAGAGAAAGGCGGAGTGGAAAGCGAAAAATCCGTTTTTCGAGTCAAGGTTTTCTGCCTTACATCGTATCTGATTTTCTTTTTCACGATTCTTTCCATCGCTATATTTCTTACGCAGTATAAAAAGGGAGATGGAGAAAAACCTGGATTATGTCCTGGTTATCGGCTGTGAACTGGTAGATAACAGTCCATCGGAAACGCTGAGGAATCGTCTGGATTTAGCGGAGCAGTATGCAAAGGACAATCCGAGTACGCGCTTTGTTCTGGTAGGAGGAAGAGGAAGACTCAGCGCCAGCGCAGAGTCCAGTGTGATGTTTCATGATTTCCTGCGAAACGGGATTTCCAGCGACCGTCTCCTGATGGAATTTTATTCGAAAAACACGAAGGAGAAGGTGCAGTACGGCTTACGGAGCATTGCCCATTGGAAAGAGGAACTTCTCTTACAGGATGAAGAGATACAGCGTGAAAGAGGAACGGATGAGGAAAAACTACTCTTATCTGATAGAAGATGCTTTGGAAGGGAGGACCGTATTCCCCGTGTGGGTATTTTAAGTTCACAGTATCAACTCTATCATTGTATACGATTTGCCGAAGCGGAAAATGCCTATTCTTACGTCAGTATGCGTGCCGATACTCCCCCGTATCTCCTGCCGCATTATTATACGAGAGAAGCCATTTCTCTCCTTATCGGAAGGTTGCTGCATCAGGTATAGTGGAAAGACAAAGATAGAAAGATAAGAGACAGAAAAAGGAGCGGAAGAAGATGGAGAACTACAGTTTAGTCGAGGAAAAAGAATTGGCGAGCTTTCTACGGAAGCCAGGGTATATGAACATAAAAAAGTCCGGGGCAAGGGTGCTCTGCCTGAAGAACCGGGATAAGAATAAGGTATTCAGTATTGCCTTTCGTACACCGGCTACGGATTCCACAGGGGTTGCCCATATTACGGAGCACTCCGTGCTTGCGGTTCTCGGAAGTTTCCTTTGAAGGATCCTTTTGTGGAGCTCATAAAGGGGTCGCTCAACACTTTTTTTAAATGCCATGACCTATCCGGATAAAAACGGTTTACCCGGTTGCTTCCACGAATGATAAGGACTTCTGGAATCTGATGGATGTGTGATTGTGATGCGGTTTTTCATCCGAATTGTGAGAAGAACCGGAATACTTTCTTTGCAGGAGGGATGGCATTATACATTAGATGAAGCGGGAAAAACTCGGTTATAGCAGGGGTGGTTTACAATGAGATGCGAGGCGTTTTCTCCGATCCGAGTCCGTTCTGGAACGCTATATTTTCCATCTCTCTTTCCGGATACGACCCTATGGAAATGAGTCGGGGGAGATCCGAAGGACATTCCGAGTTTAAGTTATGAAGATTTTCAGGCGTTCCATGCCCGGTACTACCATCCGTCCAATTCCTATATCATACTCTATGGCGATATGGATATGGAGGAGAAATTGCAGTGGCTGGATGAAAAACTATTTGCAGGAGTATACGAAAATCGATCCTGATTCCGGTATAGCAATGCAGGGGCATTCTCGAAGAGAGAGAGAGACAGCCTATTATCCGATTGCTAAAGGAGAAGATCCGACGGGAAAAGCCTATTTTTCTTATAATTTCGTGCTTCCGGACGGACAGGATGTGAAGAAAAGTCTGAGCTTATTCCTATCTCGGATATGCCTGCTCACTGGACCCGGGTGCGGTACTGAAGCAGAAGCTTCTTGAAGAGGGGCTTGAGAAGATATCTTTGGCGGCTATGCAGACGGATTATTGCAACATTATTTTTACCGTCACGGCGAAAAATGCGAAGGAGAGGACCGAGATCGTTTCCTGAAAGTGATCACGGAGACCTGGAGGAAGTTTTAGAGAGGGACTGGACCATAAGAGCATTCTTTCTGCAATTCATCATGATGCTTTCGAATATAAAGAGGCGGATTACGGCAGTACACCGAAGGACTTGTTTTACAGCCTGAAAGTGCTGGATTCCTGGCTTTATGACGGGAAACCGTGGGAAGTATCTGGAAATGGAGCGCTATTTTAAAGAACTGGAGAAGGATGTGGAAGAGGGTATTTTGAAGCCCTTCTGAAGAAAAGATTTTATCGGAAACCGGCACGCGTCTTTTTGGAATTGCTCCCTAAAGCGGGGCTTACGGAAGAGAATGCAGCAAAAGCTTGCCGGAGAAACTTGCAAAGAAGAAGGCGTCCTTCCGTGCGGATGAGTTGGAGACTATCCGGAGAGAAGAGGAAGCGCTCCTTCAATATCAGAACGAGGAGAACAGCAGGAGGCCCTTGCCAGTCTTCCCGTTCTTACCAGAGAGGATCTTGGAAAAGAAGCGGAGAAGTATCCGAAGGAGGAAGAGGTACTTTCCGGAAGAACGCTTGCTCTTTTATCCGACAGATGCGCAAGGCGTTTTTATCTTCGCCTGCTCTTTAATACCGGAGATTTTTCCGAAGAAGAGCTGTCCTATCTGTCTCTGCTCTCCACCTGCCTCGCGTATATGGATACGGATCACTACAGTTTCAGGATTTAAATGCGGAGATTTATCTCCATAGCGGAGGATTCGGAGCGGATCTTAGCGCATACAATAATTTTTAAGGAGAAGAATCACTATACCGGTGTCTTTTCCACCGGCTTTAAGTTTATGGAAGGGAAATGGAAAAGGGATTAGAGTATCTCGCAGAGATTCTCTCCATACCCATCTTACAGACGAAAAGCGTCTTTCCGAAATTCTTTTTGGAAGTGAAGTCCAGAGAGAGAATGCGGATGGAAGGGGCAGGGGCACCATTATGCGGTGAACCGCGCGATGGAAGCTTCTCCTTCTGCTTACTACCAGGAGAGAGTCAAGGAGATACGTTACTACCATTTTGTTGAAAAAGCTGGAAAAAGGATTTCCGGAAAAACCCGAAAGCCTTGGGAGAAAAGCTAAGCTCTCTTGCGAAGAAATTATTCCGCGGAAAGAATCTGCGCTGCACGATTGGAGGCGACCTCATTCTGTATCGGAAAGAACAAGAAAGCCTTTCCGCTTTTCTCGCGAGTATTTTTCCGGAAAAGGAAGAGTGGGAAGAATCAGTCTTTACGGAGAAGAAAAGGGAAGAAAGAGGCTTGGATTACGCCGTCGGAAGTGAACTATGTGGCGAGAGTCGGCATGAGTCATGATAAGGTGTTTCCTTTACGGGTGCTTTAAAGGTACTGAAGAATGCGCTTTCTTTTGATTTTCTCTGAAGAATATTCGGGAGAAAGAAATGCTTATGGCGTGATGAGCGGATTCGGCAGGGACCGGGGGAGTGCTATGTGGTTTCCATAGAGACCCTCATGTAGGACGCAGTATGAAGTCTATAAGAAAATACCGGACTATGTGCGTACTTTCGAAGCGACGGACCTGGCTATGACGAAATATGTGATTGGCGCGATTTCCGGAAATGGATACGCCGAAAACAGCTACACCAAGTTCTTACTTTGGCATCAGCTGCACGCTTTTCCGGGCTTAGTGACAGCGATTTACAGAGGGAAAGAGACGAGGTTTACAGGCGGATGTCAGGCAATCCGGAATCTGTCGAAGTATTTTTGATGCAGCATTTCAGGGGAAGTGTACCGCACGATTGGAAACCAGGGAGAAGATTGAAGAAAATAAGGCCTATTTCGATGAAATTCAGGAGATTTAGCGGAAGAACAGGAGTTATGGCGTAGAAAAACCGGAAAAGAGGGGAGGGCGTATGAATCAGGTGATAGAGGATTTTTGCGAAGGAAAGAGGAGAAGAGAATCTGCGTGAGGAGAAAGAGGCGGAAATAAAGTCCGGCTTTGTTTCCATCGTCGGTCTTCCCAATGCAGGAAAAATCCACCCTTCTAAATGCGCTTGTCGGACAGAAAATTGCCATTACTTCGAAGAAAGCGCAAACGACCAGAAACCAGATCATGGCAGTCTATGACGATGACAGGGGACAGATTGTGTTTCACGATACGCCGGGAATCCATAAGGCGGAGAATAAGCTTTCCGTCTATATGGAATCGGTGGCGGAGAAAGCGCTCGGTAGCGGTGATTTAATTCTCTTTCTGGTGGATGCCACGGCAGAGAAAGGGAAAAAGGAGGAACAGGTGCTCTCCTGCTCTCCCATAGTAAGTGAAAAGCTCCTCCTTGTTTTAAATAAGATTGATTTACTTGAAGAAGCGGCGGTGGAACGAAAAGAAAGCGGAATATGCCCGGAGTCTTCCCTTTGTTGCTACGGTTTCCGTTTCCGCTTATAGAAAGAGTGGACTCGAGGAACTGCTGGACACGATTTTTGCTTTCCTGCCCTATGGACCCCGGTATTATGATGCGGATACGGTGACCGATCTTCCGGTTCGGGAGATTACGAGGGAATTGATTCGAGAACAGGCACTCTATAAGCTGGACAAGGAGATTCCGCATGGAATCGCCGTTTTGGTGGAAAGTATGCAGGAGCGAAAGAACGGGATATGGGACGTGAAAGCAACTATTGTCTGTGAGAAAGAGAGCCACAAAGGCATCATTATCGGGAAAGCCGGCAGTATGCTGAAAAGCATCGGGAGCGGTGCGCGCATTCAGATAGAAAAACTCCTGGAAGCGAAAGTCAATTTACAACTCTTCGTAAAAGTCAGAAAAGACTGGAGAGAGAATCCGGCATACTTACAGAGTATGGATACAAAGAACAGAAGTAGGTAGAAGAGGCAATTTGTGAAGGAAGAAATCGTGGTTCATGGGGTTGTGCTCGCAGAGAACAGCCAGAGAGAATTTGATAAACGTCTTTCTCTGCTTACCATGGAGCAGGGGAAAATGACAGTTTGGGCGAGCGGGGCGAAACGACCGACCTCTCCTCTTATGGCTGGGAGCCGAAGCTTTGTCTTCGGCACTTTTTCTTTAAGAAAGGGAAAAACAGGCTATAATCTGCAAGCGGTGAAAGTCGATGCGTATTTTACGGAAATTGCATCGGATTTTGGAGAAAGGCCTGTTATGCCGCTTATTTTCTGGAACTTGCCTCTGTAGTATCCCAGGAAAACCTGCCTGCGGAGGGAACGGTGAACCTGATTTATCTCTCCCTGAAAGCACTGCTTCACAAAAACCTGAACAACCGTCTGGTGCGCGCTGTATTTGAACTTCGTCTTCTTTTTTTAGAGGGGGAGTATACGGAAGAGCCTCCTCATTCGAAGAGGAAGGCGGTACAGGAGGCGTGGCAGTATGTGCTGTCGATGCCTCTCGGAAAGCTCTATACCTTTACTTTTGGAGGGAGCGCGCTGGAGGATTTTTGTGAAAATGTTTCCACACTTTGCCAAGAGAGTTTTCCCGTACATTTTCAAAGTATGAAGATCCTGGAGAGTTTGCGGAATAGGAATAAGGAATAAGGAATAAGGAGTGTAAAGCATGAATTACTGGATTACTTAGCATGGAAACGATGTCCCGCTGTCTATCGCCCTTTTTAATGAGGGTGGACAATGTTATCCTTGCCTATTTGCATTTATATTGATTTTGCTGCGTTACGGCAGGAATGGGATGGCTTCTATGATTTAAAAGGAGCTCTTTCAGTGTTTTTTTGCGAAAAGTATTCCATGGAAGAAATCAAGACATCAGGGGCGGTTTACGGAGCGAGCACCGCTATTATTGCAAAAAGATGATGGAGGGAGCGCGTTTTCGGGATACAAAAGTCGGGTACTATGTGAAGGACTTTGATAAAGATACAGTGAAAGCAATTTACTGCCCTTTGCTTTCTCCTTCCGGATGGTCACGAACTATGTTTCCTTTCGAGGACTGACGAGACGATTACCGGTTGGAGAAGACTTTCTCATGAGCTGTCAGTCGAAACGGCAGGCGCTAAGGAAGCAGTGAATTATATCAATCGAGTAGCTAAGGTTTTGGAAGGGCAGCTCATTTTGGGAGGACACTCGAAAGGCGGGAACTTTGCGATGTATGCGGCTGCCTTCTGTGAGGCAGAGAACAAGGAGCGTATTGTGCAAGTTTATAATAATGACGGCCCTGGGTTTTCGAGAGGAAGTGATTCAGTCTTCGGCATTTCAGGAGATTTTACCGAAAATTCTTACCGTTGCGCCTCAGAGTTCCATTATCGGGCAACTTCTGTCCAATCCGGCAAAACAGCATAGTGATTCACAGTACGGCAAAGGGCATTTTGCAGCATGACGCTATGACCTGGGAAGCGGAAAAGGATGCCCTCGTCTCTTCTGAACTGGATGAACTTAGTGAGTACACGAAAACCACCTTGGGAAGCTGGCTGGAAACCATGGACGATGAAACCAGAGAATCCTTTTGCACAACCGCATTTTCCCTGATTGAAAGCACAAAGTCGGAGACCTTTGTAGAGTTCTCCGGAAATTTAAGGAAAAAAATATGAAAATCATCTGGAAAGAAATGGGAAAGCTTCGGAAGAGAAGAAAAAAGAAATCATGAATGCTTTAGGCAATTTGATGGAAAGCAGTACACAAGCCGCCGTTTCGCAGATTAAAAGCGGTGGACAGACGGTGCTCAGCCAAAATACAGAGCAGCGGGCAGGCACTGCTAGCCAGATGCAAAAGCGGAGGACACGCAGCCATTAGTCAGGGTGATGGGAAAGACGAAGGAGGAAGAGGAGAAGGTGTAGAATAATATATCTAATCTATACTTTTGAGATGTCATTGTTTAAAGAAGTGAAAGAGCTTCTGCGCCTGCTTAGAAAGTGCGACCACTGTGATCAAGTAGACACTAACACTGCCGCTTTAGTCTGTTTGTACATAGAGCTAGCATCCGTGTATTGTACATCGGAATGTAGCGATCATATACACATAAATTAAATAATATGTGTATTTTTGATTATTTGAGATTATGAGTATAATAAAAATCAGACATATATAGGAATATTGTGTGTTTGATTTTTGTAAAAGCGGGTACGCTCATGGATATTCAAAATCAAGTTAAAAATATAATCAACCAACAAGGCGGAATAGCCAAATCAGCCGATTTTTGTCGCTGCGGGAATTTCCGCTGTTCAAGTAGTATCTTTGAGCAATATGGGCTTTCTTGAACGTGTTCGTCATGGATATTACAGCCTTGCTGACGATGATCCTGCTTCAGAAGAGCAGATGCTTGCTAAGCTTTTCCCAAAGGGAATTGTTTGTGTTGAATCAGCGCTCTTCCATTACGGATACAGCGATTTTGCTCCTCGTAAATGGTCGATAGTCGTTCCTCGTTCTATATCGCGAAGGAAACTCGGAGACAACATTCTTCCCTTTGCAGGTATATTACGTTCAGCAGGACATTTATGAGCTTGGGAAAATAAACGATACTTTTAATGAAGTAAAGCTGCCTGTATATGACCGTGAACGAACAATTTGTGACTGCTTCAAATATCGCACAAGGCTTGATACGGAGACTTTTAACAAGGCTCTCAATGCATATGTAAATGATGCAGGAAAAAACTTGCAGAATCTTTTCGATATACGCAAAGAAATTGCGTATATATAAAAAGTGACTGAACTAATGGAGGTGTTACTGAATGGCTGATATTGCTGCGTCTGTGCTCGCAAGGCTCAAAAAATAAAGCTGCTAAAAGCGGTAGAAGCTATCAGCTCTGTCTACAACTCTTCTGCCAGGAGGAATTTCTGCGAAGACTGGAAAAGTCCAAATATGCGGAAAACTTTGTTTTAAAAGGTGGTCTGTTCATCTATTCCCTAACAGACTTTGACAGCCGTGTTACCGTTGACGTTGATTTTTGCTAAGAAAGATACCGAATACACCGGAACAACTCAAGGCTATAGTTGGAAGAAATCATAGCAACTGACACCGGCAACGATTTTATTACCTTTGAGATCAGAGATGTAACTCCCATCGCGGTGGCAAAGAAATATGCCGGAATCGGCGCTTCTCTTGTGGCGAAGATCAAGAATACGAAAACTCCGTTTGGCATCGACTTCGGCGTCGGTGATGTAATCGTGCCGAAGCAGGAAAAAGCGAAAGATACCGACGCAGCTTGACGATTTTAACGTCCCAACAATCAACACGTATTCTTTTGGAAACCACGGTTGCGGAAAAACTTGATGCTATCCTTTCTAATGGAATTCTCCAGTAGGGATGAAGGACTATTACGACCTTTATTACCTTGCAAATAAGTTTGACTTCGACGGTGCAACGCTGATGGTAGCTTTGAAAAAGACCTTTGAGAATCGCGGGCATCACTTCACCATAGCGCATTTCGAGCAGGTCATGACCTTTGGCAGTGATGATGCTATGCAGAAAAAAAGTGGAAAGACCTTTTGTCGAAAGATTGATACAAAGACTGATAGCTTCAACACGGTGCTGAAAATGATAAGAAAAGTTCTTGGCAAAGCCGTACAATGCAGCGGTAGAGAATAAAGAATTTGCTGAAAGTTGGTCTGCTCCCAACGAAAAGTGGAATTCAACATGATATATAAAAATATCAAGGTGAAGGGTCACTTGATAAATAGCAAATCAAAAATATTAACCAAAAAGTTTCTAAAAATATTTACAAATTAGTGCATAGTGATATAATTGCGTTAATTATTTTTAATATTATATTAACTTGGTTTGTATGATTTAGTATATATTGGAATGCTTTTTGTTATGGGAATTTAGCGATAAAGAAGATAATCGATGATATCAGGTTAGAGATTAAGTCCTTATTTTTGAAAGTATATACATTAGAAAAAAATCATTCATAAGTAAGATAGGAATATAGAGCATACAAGACTGTACATATATTTTTAGAACAAAAAGACCTGTAAAAACAGATCTTTTATATCGCACAATGCGAACCAGTGGCGCTTTCGGACAAATCCTTATTTGCACTCGCTTTGTTAATTCCCTTGTAGGATAGCATATAAATAGTCAATATACAATTTCAGAAAAAGGAGAGCAGCAGATGGAAAAAGCAAGAATACTATTTAGGGCTGGATATGGGAACCAGTTCTGTAGGGTTGGGCAGTGACAAATACTAAGCATGAACTGCTCAGGAAAAAGGAAAAGGATATGTGGGGAATTCGTGAGTTCGATGAAGCAAATTCTGCGGCAGAAAAGGCGGACTCATAGAGTTGACAGGCGTAGAAGGCAGAGACAGCTTGTGAGACTGGGATTATTAAAGAGTTATTTTAGTGAAGAAATAGCTAAAATCGATCCTGATTTCTTTATCCGTTTGGAGAACAGCAAATATTTTCTTGAAGATAAGGACGAAAGAGTACGCACTAAAAACGGAGTCTTTAATGATGATGATTATAAAGACGTTGACTATTACAGACAATATCCAACTATTTTTCATCTTAGAAAAGCATTGCTTGATCTTGATCATCATGGTGAAAAATTCGATGTACGATTGGTTTATCTGGCACTTGCCAATATGTTTAACTGACAGAGGACATTTTCTCTTAAATGCTGAGGGAGATGCTTTAAACACTGAACAGGTAGATATAGTTTATCAGGAAATCTTAGATAGAGCTTTGAAAATGATTATGAGATAATAATAGAGCATAAATCTATACAACAGGTAATAGATGTACTTGGGAGCACTGATATTGGTAGAAAGAAGAAGCATGAAGAACTTCAGAAACTGTTCGGAGTGGGCAAAAAAGACAAGAGAGTGAATGAATTCTTGAGGTGCCTATGTGGGCTAAGTGTAAATGCAAAACTTATCTTTTGATGAAAATGCGGAAGAAAAAGGTAACTCTTTGTTTCAATGATTTTTCCTACACAGACAAGATATCAGAGTTAATGGAGCAATTAACGGAGGAAGAATATGCTCTTATTGAACAGCTTAAAAGTATCTATGACTATGCTGTTTTTAGCAGGAACTCTAAAGGGTATGATTATCTTTCCTGTGCCAGGGTAGAACTATATGAAAAGCACAAAAAGACCTTAAAGTTACTAAAGGCATTGTATCGTAAATATAAGACTGAAGAAGAATACAATAGGATGTTTCGTTCAAATACAGATGGAACTTATTCTGCTTATGTTAATTCATTGAATTCGACAGATGCAATATTAAATTCTAATGAAGTTGTTGAAGATAGCAAATACAGACGAAACATGAAGAAACGAAAATCAGAGGATATCTACGCAACAATAAAAAAGCATTTAAGGATATTACAGAGGATAAGGATGTTAGCTTCGTCTTAGAAAAGATTGAAAAAAGAACAGTTTCTCCTAAACAGCTAACAGGTGCCAATGGTGTCATCCCTAATCAGGTACACAAAAAGAGATGGAAAGAATATTACAAAATGCTGAGAACTTACCTCCCATTCTTAAAAGACAAAGATGAGAGTGGATTGACGGTTTCGGAGAGAATAATTCAGCTTTTTACCTTTCAGCTTCCATACTATGTGGGACCTCTTGGGGAGAATAGCAAAACAGGTTGGATAGTGAGGAAAGAGAAGGGGCGATTCTCCCCTGGAATATCCATGATAAAGTCGATATGAGTGCAACCTCAGAAGCTTTTATTGGTAACCTCATCAGAACCTGTACCTATATTCAGGGGAGAAGGTTATGCCAAAAGCATCCCTTTGCCTACGAGAGATACTGTGTACTGAATGAAATAAACAATCTCTGCATTGACGGTGAAAGGATTGATACAAAGTTAAAACAACAAATATACAAAGACTGCTTTTATGAAAGGAAAGCGAGTTACTAAGAAAACAGCTTTGTCTCTTATTTGGCAGCACAAAATGCTATACATTCAGAAGAACAGGTAACAGGAATAGATAAGAATATCAATAACTCCTTTCTTCTTATGGGAAAAATGTATGCCATTTTTGGTGAACGCTTGAAAGAAGATGCAATCCTTGCGGCTGCTGAAGACATCATTTATTGGGGGACAATTTTTGAGACTCCAAGAAGATGCTTAAACAGAGGCTTAAAAAAGTATGTTGAAGAGGGAATAATAGATGAAAATCAGCTAAAAAGAATACTTGGCTATAAGTTTAAGGATTGGGGTAGATTTTCAAAAGCCTTGCTTAGTCTTAGAGGTTGTGATAAGTCAACAGGAGAGATAATCACTCTTGGGCAGGCGATGTGGGAGTATAGCTAAAACTTTATGGAACTCATCAACAGTGAGGAGTTTACATTCAAAGAAGAGCTTGAAAAACATACCAAAGTTGCTATGAAATCACTAGGTGAATTCACCTATGAAGACCTGGAGGATAGCTACTTCTCAGTGCCTGTAAAGAGAATGATATGGCAGACCTTACTTGTTGTGCGTGAAATAGAGCAGGTAATGGGATGTGCACCTAAGAGAATCTTTGTAGAAATGACCAGAACAGAAGAAGAAAAGGAGATAAGGGCAGGAAGGAATCGAGAGAAACCAGCTTTTAGAGCTTTATAAGAGTATTAAAAATACAGAAAGCCATAACTGGAAAGAAGAGATTGCAGCAGCTGATAAAGACGGCAAACTAAGAAGTAAAAAGCTGTTTCTGTATTATATGCAGATGGGGCGTGACATGTATACGGGTGAAGAGATTGATTTGGGAAGGCTCTATGATGACAATTTATATGATATAGATCATATTTACCCAAGGCATTATGTCAAGGATGACAGTATTATGAACAATCTCGTACTGGTAAACAGGAGGGCTAATCAGGATATTAAGAAGGATTTATACCCTATACCCGAGCAGATAAAAGGCAAACCCAAAGGTTCGTGAGCTATGGAATGCACTTCATAAGCAGAAGCTAATCACGGATGAGAAATATGCAAGGCTTAACTCAAACACAGCCTTTTACAGAAAAACAGTTGGGAGATTTTATTGCAAGGCAGCTTGTGGAGACAGGGGCAGGGAACGAAGGGGAGTTGCAGATCTTTTGGAACAGCTATTTAAGGATACTGTTATTGTATATGCCAAGGCAACAAATGTATCGGATTTTAGGCGCGACAATGGATTCTTGAAGAGCCGCTCTAGTAAAATGATTTCCACCACGCGCAAGATGCGTATCTGAATATTGTGGTTGGAAATGTATATTATATCAAGTTTACTAAGAATCCCTGGAACTTTATTCGCAAGGACTATGAGAAAGATAAGGAAAAGAACCGTTACAATCTGGCAAGGATGTTTGATTGGAATGTTGTTCGTGGAAGTGAGACAGCCTGGATGGCAAAGAAAAAAGATGAGGAGGGAACTATCGCAACTGTCAGGAAGATGATGCAGAAAAACACCCTCTTTATGACCAGAATGAATTTTGAACAGCATGGAAGCATAGCTAATGCAACACTGTATTCGGCAAAGAAAGCAAAATCCGAAAAACTATCTTCCTCTAAAAAACTGCTGATGAAAGAATGAGCGATGTGAAAAAGTATGGAGGCTATACTTCCATGGCCGTAGCTTATTACTTTATAGTACGTCATAAAGAGGGTAAGAAAGAGAATGTCACAATTGAGGCGCTTCCTCTTTATTGCAAAGGCAAGGTGGAAAGGGAGGCAAATGGTCTGGAGAAATACTGTGAGGAAGTGCTGGAGTATGGAGAGGTAAACATTATACGAAGAAAACTAAAGATTCAGTCGCTCCTTGAGTTTAATGGATATAAAGTCATTTATCAGGGGAAAGTCAGAGGGAGGTTGCTTTTGAGAAATGCAATGAGTCTTTTGCTTGCCTACAGAGTGGGTTACGTACATTAAAAAGTTTGAGAAGGCAGTTGATATCAAGATTATGGAGGCGAGTTATAACCCCTGAGAATAATATCAAGCTGTATGATATATTAGCGAGATAAGCATGTTAATACAGTCTATGCAAAACGACTCAAATACATTTGGTAAAAATTATTAGATGGAAGAGAAAAGTTTATTTTACTTGGAGTTGAAGAACAATGTGAGGTATTGTTGCAGGTATTGCAGTTAAGTAGATTGGAACTACAGTAGCAAAATCTGAAAAAATAGGAGATCTGATGGCTCAGGGAGAAATGAAGACTAGCAAAAATTTAAAAAGCGTCAGATGAGCCTGCGAGTTATTAATCAATCTGCTAGTGGATTATATGAAAAAGAAAGAATGGATTTTCGATAAAATTGTAGAAAAATAGAGGAGAGGATATGAGTTGGAGAACAGTGGTGATATCCAGTAATGCAAAACTGGATTATCAAATGGGGTATATGGTTGTTCGTAGGATGGATACTGTAAAAATACATTTAAGCGAAATGGAAATTTTACTCATTGAGTCTACTGCTGTTTCTCTAACTGCTGCACTTTTGGCTGAACTTTCCAAAAAGAAGATTAAAGTGATTTTTTGTGATGAAAAGCGAAATCCTTCTTCAGAGCTCATCAGTTATTATGGATCGCATGATACCAGTACAAAGATTCGTACACAGATCACATGGAAAGAAGATGTGAAAAAAGCTGTATGGACAGAAATTGTGGCAGAAAAAATACGTAAACAGGCGGAGCATAGTGTATTTTAATGCATTATTCGATCTGGATTTCACGAGGAACAGAAGAAAACAGTACGAGATGCGGCTCTTAATTATGGATATTCTCTTTTGTTATCAACATTTAATCGTTGCATATACAGCAAATGGTTATCTGACACAACTTGGGCTTTTTCATGATAATATGTTTAACCCGTTTAATCTTGGCGTCAGATTTAATGGAACCATTTAGACCAATTGTTGATTGGAAAGTCAAGATAATGCAACCAAATAAATTTGAACACGAGAGAAGATGGAAGTCCTGGGAATCCTTCAGTGTGATGTGCAAATCAATGGTAGAAATGAGTATCTCAACAATGCCATCAAGATTTATTGTAGAGTATATTTGATGCTATCAATCAGGAAGATTTATCAGAAATAAAAATTTTACAAATATGAGTTTTAGATATGATGAGTGATCGTATTTTTGATTTACCGGTACTACAGATGCCAATAGGATAGATTACCGCACTTTCGTAAGTTCTTAATTAAAGTCCGGCTTTATGATGATTCAGGAATCAGTATATTGTAAGCTGGCACAAAAATAGTTCTATGGCGGATATCATGGTTGAAAATATAAAGAAAAATAAACCGCACGATGGATTAGTGCAAGTATTAAGAGTCACAGAGAAAACAATATGCCAAAGATAGATTTTATAGTAGGTGAAAAAGACCGAGATATTTTGACCACAGTTGAAAGATTAGGTAATACTATGAGGGGCTATATACACAAAATATAGAATAGAATTTTACTTGAAGAAAAATCAAATTATTACGCTTGTAGTGGAAAAGTCCGCGTGTTATGAATGATATGCTTAGAGATTTATTTAAGCAAACTAATGGAGAGGAGGGAGGGTGGATTTCTGTCGGAGCAAGACAAAGATTTTTCCACTTGATAAAATTAGCTTGCTAGTGGATAATCCACTTACTATAGATTGCAATGAGAAAAGGATTTTGACAAAGCTATATAAAGGAATTGTCTGAGCAGACCAAAACAATAAGCTACGAAGATTATACACAGTTGAATGCGGAAATAGTTTCTTTTTTTGGATAGGCTATTGGATACTGTTCCTTATCATATGGAATTTGGAAATGGATCCGGATATTTCGACTTTATTAAAGGCATATAGCGTGAAAATACAATTTGAGGGAATTGAGACAGCGGAAACCCTAATTGATTACTTGCGTGATAAGTGCTGTTTGCTCGATACGTATAGTTTGGATTTTAAATTTAAAAACAATTTCTTACAAAAAAGCAGGTTAAGCAGCTATATGAGTTTTGTTTCTATGAGAAAATCTACTTAATTAATCTGGAGGGACATACAAAATATACCTTAGAACAGGAAAAAAGTGTTATAATAGACGAGGATTTATGTGTAATATATTCTTCTGTGGATTAACAGCATTTCGCAAAATGAATGGCTTGGTGAAAACTCTTGGTATGAAATTGGGGTTTGAGAGCTTTGTTAATTCAGAAGAGTGTAAAACATAAAAAATCTAAAAAGTCATATATATATCGTCGTTTGAGAGCTTTGTTAATTCAGAAGAGTGTAAAACGCCCTAACGAGAAGACAGGCGAGCACGAGGTGTTTGAGAGCTTTTGTTAATTCAGAAGAGTGTAAAACTATAAAACGCCAGAGATGCTTATATACCTTGTTTGAGAGCTTTGTTAATTCAGAAGAGTGTAAAACTAGTCAAATAGTACCACTTTCCCTTATCCTGTTTGAGAGCTTTTGTTAATTCAGAAGAGTGTAAAACGTGCTGAATTTGTAAAGTTCAGTACTTCTATGTTTGAGAGCTTTGTTAATTCAGAAGAGTATAATAAAGGAGTTTAGTTTATAGGCTTCTTGTGAGTTGACAATTTAAAAGGTATAGAAGAAAGCCTAAAATGCAAGGAGGAGGCAAGACTATGCAGTTGTTTATCGTGTTGTTTGTGGTGTATAAATTTACATTGGGATTGTTATTTGATATTTCGAAAAATTTCTTTAAGTAATTTGCTACTTTGTTTACGTCTCCCCTCCTACGGGGGATGAAACCGGAAAAAGCGATGCAGGTTGGTGGCTCAAATATTCCCGAGAATAAAAGGTTAGTGTTATGTATATCGATAAATCACATAATTGTCATACACATAGCATTAACGTTGGAGAGGAACATATAGAAGTTCATTATCTTCTTAATTACAGTATCAATACTAGTATTTCTTGTGGATTCAAGGGATTAACATCACGGATTAAAAAGATGATGAAAAGCCTAGCGCACTCATCTATCTGTGCAGAGAATGATAAGGTGCGAGATAAAGCATATAGCATTGTGGTGAACGAAATATTCAAATGTTCAGTATAAATACCTCAATACGATAGGGCGATTGTGGCTATCATTACGCTAATTTCGCCTAATGATGTACAAGAGTATCAAACAGAATCGGATGAGATTTTTAAAAAAAGTGGAAAAACGATAGGTTAAAAAATAGCACCGAATTATCCGGCGCTATTTTTATTTTAAAGGAGAACCATGGAACTGGTTGAGATCTTTTTATAACAAACTGAGTGATTATCAGAGTTAGAAGGATTGTAAATGATTAATAACCTATCCATTTAAGTATGCGGTAGAGTTAAGATTCAATAGGATAACTCTGAGGCTTCTGATTATTGTATTGTTTTTACTTTATACAAAAGAAGATTTTTGTCATTTATATCGAACAAAAATCTTCTTATTACTAAATATCAAGTATAATGGATTCATATTTCCCATCAATCCCAAAGGAGGCCTCCCCAAATGATTCAACGTGAGAGATACATCAATAACATTAAACCGTTTATCGGAAAGGATATTGTCAAGGTTCTGACCGGAACTCGCCGATCAGGGAAAGTCTGTTATGCTCCGCTTATTCAAGAGGAAATTCAAAGACAAGGTGTTGGAGAGACTCAGTTTATCAGCTTTTAATTTTTGAGTCCATGGAAAATGCGGATTTCTGCACAGCGAGTTCTTTTGTACCAAGAATTGAAAAGAAGGATTGCATTAATCCAAGGAAAGGTTTATTTATTTTTGATGAAATCCAAGAAGTAGAGTCAGTGGGAAAAATGCATTAATTCTGCCCGTGTAGATTTTGATTGTGACATCTATATCACTGGCTCAATGCTAAAGCTACTTTTCCGAGAGCTGGCAAGCTATCTTGGCGGACGTTATGTAGAGTTTGTGATTTTTCCCATTTTCCTTCGAAGAATATCTGGAGGTCTATAAAACAGGAAAAAATAAAGATACTTCCGTTACAGAAGAATTCAAGAATTATCTGGAAATGGGAGGGATGCCTTTCTTGTGAATCTTCGTTATGATAAAGAGGCTTCTCTACAATATCTAAGAGATGTCTATAATTCCGTGCTCTTAAAGGATGTGGTCCAGCGTAATAATATTCGTGATGTGTGGAACTGTTGGAGAGGATGATTCTATATTTTTAGATAATGTAGGACATAGCTTTTAGTGCAAGAAGCATATCCAATTATTTAAAAGCAGGAAAATCGGAAGAGTTTCTGCGAAACCATTTTGAATTATATAAAAGCATGCTGCGATGCTTATCTTTTTATGAAACTTAGACGGGAAGATCTCAGGAAAGAAAATTCTCAGTGTAAATGAGAGTATTATTCGGTGGATCATGGACTACAGGGAAGCTATCTTAGAACGAACACGAGAAATATCGACCAAGTTCTTGAAAACATTGTTTTGTGTGGAATTGCTAGACGAGGCTATACAGGTTACAATTGGAAAAAGGGGAGGAGAAATTGATTTTATAGCGATAAGGACAAGACTGTATATTCAAGTGGCTTATCTTCTTGCCGGTTCTGAGACTATTGAACGAGAATTTGGCATCTATGACTCAGTTCAGGATCATTATCCCAAGTATGTCCTTTCTTTGGATGAATTGGATATGAGCCGTAATGGCATAAAACATTTGAACATGCGGGATTTTCTTCTTGAGTAAAGAGTATTAAAGAGTGAAAACTTACAAATACTTGATTTAAGAATATATCATTTAAAAGCCTCACTCCACTATCTAGTCAATTTTAACGAACTCCTTCTATGTAAAATACATTTAGAGTAAGCAAAGTATGCGCATTGCTGAAATAGAATGGATGGTATGTTTGCATGGAAGAGATGTATTTTACAATGACGAGTTGCAATCATTATTTCAAGTAGTTTTTGAAGGAGGTAGTATGCGCTCCAAGAATATAGATTTTCGAAAGATAAGCGATAATTTTTGGCATGTTTCATGAATGATGAATTGAGAAAAGTAGTGGAAAGAGGTATCCAGGAGTGGATTTAGTAAATTATTCTCTACTAGGTATATAGACCATGAAGCCGGCCTAAAGCTTGGAAGTTCTTGCACTATTATCTAAAAGATGCTGAGGAAGTTCATATTTTTGAGCCAGAACGGATATATCTTCTAAAATTCGCATTGGAGCTATCAAAGATGAAAATATATGTTTTTGGAGGATAGGAACGGCGAACTTAGGAGAAAAGATAGCTTTCTTTATTCACGAGGATGAAAATGGAGGTATTGCACTTTGTTCCAATATGAATCCCAGCCAAAAGATTACCGCGGAGGATTTAGAAGATGGAACGATGTTAGAGTCTTCGATACACAACTTTATTCGGGAAAAGAATCAAGATCATTTTTGGGATATTTTAAAATACGATGAAGATTTATTTTTCCTATTTTCTCCAATCCGGAAGCTATGCAAATCACGCCTTGCATAAGGAGAGAAACTAGACAGTAGAAAATAAGCATGGGGGCGACAGCATGGTAGTTGTTTTGAATTTCTTAGTCGAGAGCCTGAAAAATGTCATTACCTGCAATGCATTTTCAGGTGGATAAGCTGGTATTTTTCGAAATCAGAAAGGGACATTATCTCTCAGAAGGAAAGACGGAGAAATTTCTGAGAAAATACTGTGCTGTGAAAGCGTTGTCTTTTGCCTTTGTCGGAAAGCAATTTGCAGTCGGTTTTTGAGAGACGATGCGAGGAGATAGAGCTGGAGCTTAGCCGAAATGCCAGCTCTTTTCGACATTACCGGGGAGAAAGCCTGATGCTGGTGCGCTTTGGTATGTTGTCCCGGGAATATGAAACCCCTATGCACATGTTTGATATTTTCAAAAGGAAAGTTTTTGGAGTTGGATCAGAATCATCGCATTACGATGAGTGGATACAGAGGCTTTGAACAGAGATAAACAGGATGATGACGAGGTCAATACAGTGTGCCCCTGATGCGAAAGAAGGCAAAAACATCAGCAGTATAGCGGTAAAACGACTTGTTCCCATGTCTCTGGACAAATTGATTGAAATGCACGCGGGTCATTAACTATAAGCTGCAAAAAGAAATAAAAAGAAGTTCCTGACGAGGGAAAGCCGGGAGGATATTTTAAAAATTTGGAAGGTGATGAAGCTTCATTCGAGTATTGGAATCCTTTTTCAGAGTTTTTAAGAGAAAATATGAGCCCTGATGAGGAAGGCCGAGTGTATCGAAAAGGAAAGTACGGTGCTGAAGGCACTGGCAGGTTCTTCCAACAAATTAAAGAGTCTGCCCAAAGTTTTATCAAATCATGGAGGATTTGATCAGGCAGGGAGCGATTCTTGATTTAAAAACATTCTGAGGGATATCAATTTGCTTTAAGAACAAGACGATTAAAGGGATATCTTTGGGATGGAGCGGTATTTTTAGAGCTCTATACTTATTTGCAGGAAAAAGGGCATAGTGATGAGTGCCAGTGGGGGTGCATCTGGACTGGGATGGGGTACTGGAAGGCCCATCCGGAATAGATGTGTTAAATGAAATCGACGTCCTGTCTCTTCATGGCTATATTCCGGCTTTATTTCCTGCAAGAGCGGGAAGCTATCTCCCCAGCAGTGCTTGCATGCTCTTTATGAGCTGGATACAGTGGCTCATCGCTTTGGAGGAAAATATGCCAAGAAGCGCCTGGTATTGACAGCAGAGATGAGTCGGAAGTCTATCAGAGCGTGCTTTGGAAATGGGGATAGAGCTGAAAAGTGGAATAGGAAAAATACGAGATGGGATGGATGAGTTTTATTCTGTGCGTTAGAATGATATTACAATAGGATTTGTTTTAGCCTATTTATTTCAAAGAGGTTTAAGACTGGATTTTTATAGAAAAAGTTAGACTAGAGCGTATTAAAAACGGATGGTTTGGAAGCATTTTTAGAGAACGAAGCAGAAGCTTGGAAGAAAGTAGCTTCCCGCTGCTTCGGATTTAACTAGGCAAGAGAAGAAGGGGAAATATGGCAAAGAGTATACGATGGACACGATTGTATCTTTGGCAAAGTCGAGAGGATTTGTGTATCCCGGTTCGAGATTTACGGCGGACTGGCGAATACCTGGGACTATGGCAATCTGGGCGTGGAACTGAAGAACAATATCAAGAAGGCCTGGTGGAAGAAGTTTGTGCAGGGAGTCCAAGTATAATGTAGGAATCGATTGTGCGATTTTTGATGAATCCGCAGACTTGGGGTTGCCTCGGTCATCTTGCCGGTTTTTCGGATCCTTTGATGGATTGTAAAGAATGCCATGAGCGTTTTCGTGCGGATAGCTGATAGAGGAGTTCAGTGCGGCAAACGGCATTGCGCTTGAGGGCTCTGTAGATGCCTGGTCCAATGCCGATATGGAGAAATTTGTCGCAGAGAAAAATATTCCCTGTCCGTCTTTGCGGAAAGCATGATTTTACGCCGATTCGACAGTTCAATCTGATGTTTAAAACCTTCCAGGGCGTGACGGAAGACGCGAAGAACACCGTTTATCTTCGTCCGGAAACCGCACAGGGCATTTTTGTGAACTTTAAGAATGTGCAGAGAACGGCGAGAAAGAAACTGCCTTCAGTATGTGCAGATTGGAAAGTCTTTCCGAAAATGAGATTACACCGGGAAACTTTACTTTCCGTACAAGAGAGTTCGAACAGATGGAACTGGAGTTTTTCTGTAAGCCGGATACCGATTTGGAATGGTTTTCTTATTGGAAGGACTACTGCAGAACTGGCTTTACAGCCTTGGAATGAAGAAAGAGATGCTCCGTGCGAGAGACCATGAAGGAAGAGCTTTTCTTTCTATTCGAAGGCGACGACGATTTGAAATCTTTTCCCTTCGGCTGGGGAGAGCTTTGGGGAATCGCGGACAGGACGAAATTATGACTTATCCCGCCACGAAGAGGTTTCCGGACAGGATATGAAGTACTTCGATGATGAGACCAACGAGCATTATCTTCCATTTGTCATTGAGCCATCTCTCGGTGCGGACCGCGTAACGCTGGCTTTCCTTTTGCGCAGCCTATGATGTGGAGTGAACTGGAAGGCTGGGGACGAAAGAACCGTTCTTCATTTCCATCCGGCGATTGCTCCGATTAAAGCTTGCTTCGTTCTTCCGCTTTCCAAGAAGCTCGGAGAAGGAGCGGAGAAGGTACATGAGGAACTTTCCAAGTACTATATGACGGAATATGATGATCGGGGAAATATTGGAAAGCGTTATAGAAGACAGGATGAGATCGGAACGCCGTTCTGCGTAACCTATGATTTTGAATCGGAGACAGACCATGCCGTGACCGTAAGAGAACGGGACAGTATGAGTGCAGAGCGTATTCCATTGAGAAATTAAAGGAATACTTTGACGAGAAAACTGGCTTTCAGGATTTACAATAAGATAGGGCAGGAGAGATCTGAAAAAATCGGATAGGATTTTTCAGGTCTCTTTTTCGGAATGCGTTTAGAAGGCTTTAAAAAGAATCGATACAGGCTGATTCCTTGAGAACTGCACTAAAAACATCTCAATGCAATGTATTTTTGCTATAATGGACGGATAAGGAAAAATTTTTCAGAATGTGTTACCTATGCGTATTGGCTACTGGATATGGAGGAGAGCATGTACAAAATCACTAGAGTTGAGCATCTCGTTGATAAGGACTGGCTCATGGATGTGGAAGCACCCTTTGTTGCGCGTAAAGCGGAGCCCAGGGCAGTTTATGATCGCGAAGTTGGGGGAGCTGGGAGAAGAATTCCTCTGACCATAGCGGACTATGACAGAGAGAAAGGAACCATAACAATCGTTTTTCAGGTGATTGGGGCATCGACCGAGAAGTTCAGTCACTTGAAAGAAGGCGATTTCTTTACGGATATCGTAGGGCCTTTGGGACGTCCGTCCGAGCTTGTTGAGATGTCTCAAGGAAGAGTTGGAGAAAAGAAAATATTATCTTTATTGCAGGAGGCGTCGGAGCAGCTCCTGTTTATCCACGGGTAAAAGTGGCTTCATGAAAGAGGAATTGAAGCCGATGTCATTCTCGAGCAAGAAATAAAGATCTTATCATTATGGAAGAGGAACTCCGTTCCGTTGCAAAAGAACGTCTATGTTACGACAGATGACGGTTCTTATGGAGCAAAGGGGCGTCGTTACCGATGTATTGAAGCGCCTTGTGAATGAAGAAGGAAAGCACTATACGCGTTGTATTGCTATCGGACCGGTAATCATGATGAAGTTTGCAGCGCTTACCACGAAAGAACTGGGTATTCCGACCATCGTTTCGATGAACCCGATTATGATTGACGGAACCGGCATGTGCGGTGCCTGCCGTCTGGTTGTAGGAGACCAGGTCAAGTTTGCTTGTGTAGACGGTCCGGAGTTTGATGGCCATCTTGTTGACTTTAACTTAGCCATGAAGAGGCAGCAGACCTATAAGACGGAAGAGGGAAAAAGCTCTTCTGGAACTGTTGGAAGCGGAGAAGTCCCATGGTGGATGCGGAAATTGCAACTAAGGGAGGAAAAGTATGGCTAATATGATGAAGAGAGTTCCGGTAGCAGAACAGGAACCGAAGGTTCACGCGAAGAATTTTTGAAGTATGTTTGGGATATACGGAGGAAGAAGCAAAGGAAGAGGCGGAGCGTTGCCTGAACTGTAGAAACTGAAGTGTGTGGTAGGTTGTCCCGTATCGATTCAGATTAATGAATTCATTCATGAGGTAAAAGAAGGAAATATCGAGAAAGCGGCTGAGGTCATCGCCCGTTCCTCCGCGCTTCCTGCTGTTTTGCGGAAGAGTGTGCCCTCAGGAGACACAGTGTGAAGGCGTTTGTATCCGCGGTATCAAGGGAGAGCCGGTTGCTATCGGAAAGTTGGAGCGTTTTTGTTGCAGACTGGGCAAGAGAGCATGGCTATCAGGCAGCGAAGGCCGGTCAGCCGAACGGAAAAGAAAGTGGCTGTCATCGGTGCAGGTCCTTCCGGTCTTACTTGTGCGGGAGATCTTGCAAAGCTGGGCTGTGACGTAACGATTTTTTGAGGCTTTTCATAGAGCCGGGCGGCGTATTACAGTATGGTATTCCCGAGTTCCGTCTTCCGAAGACGAAGGTAGTAGGACCGAGATCGAGAATGTGAAGAAACTTGGGGTAAAGATTCTGACAAACGTCTTTGTAGGACGTTCCATCACAGTAGATGAGCTTTTAAATGAAGAAGGCTTTGATGCCGTGTTCCTGGGAACCGGTGCAGGACTGCCGAAGTTTATGAATATTCCGGGAGAGACGGCAAATGGCGTATTTTCCGCGAACGAATTCTTAACCAGAAACAATCTGATGAAGGCATACCGTGAGGGATGCAGATACGCCGATGAAGGTCGGAAAGAAGGTTGTTGTGGTCGGCGGCGGTAACGTGGCAATGGATGCGGCGAGAACGGCACTTCGACTCGGTGCGGAGGTGCATGTCGTTTATCGTCGTTCGGAAGAAGAGCTTCCGGCGAGAAAGAAGAAGTGCATCATGCAAAGGAAGAGGGCATTATCTTTGACCTTTTGCAGAACCCGGTAGAGATTCTTACCGATGAAAATGACTGGGTAACCGGAGTGAAGATAGTAAAGATGGAACTCGAGTGAGCCGGATGCATCCGGAAGAAAGAAGACCGATTGAAATTCGAATTCCGGAGTACACGATGGACTGCGACACCGTGATTATGTCTCTCAGAACTTCTCCGAATCCGTTGATTAGTTCCACAACGAAGGGCCTGGATACGGATCGGAAGGGATGTATCATTGCGAAAGAGGAGAATGGAGCAACCACAAAGACGGCGGTTTATGCCGGCGGAGATGCGAGTAACTGAGTGCAGCAACCGTAATTCTTGCCATGGGTGCAGGAAAAGCGGCGGCAAAGGGAATAGACGAGTTCTTATCCAAGAAATAAAGGATTTGCCGGGAATAAGATCTTTTTTCAAGAATAAGAAACGGCATGGTCGAAAAGGACCATGCCGTTTTTGTTATGCTTCGATGAATAGGAAAGAAGCTGCTGTAAAAGAGGCTTAAATTGCTCTTGTGTACTTCTTCAGGAATTCCTTCTCTTCGTCGTTTAAGTGCGGTGCAATCTCTCGTATACTCTCTTGTGGTAATCGTTTAAGTATCTCTTATTCTCTTCGTTCAGCATATCCGGATTGATGGCATCGAGATCAAAAGGAACCAGAGTGATGGTCTCGAAGTAGAGGAACTGTCCATACTCATTCTTGGCACCGTTTCTGGCAAGAAGCTCGTTCTCGAACGGATACCGTGAGAATCGGTAATGTAGAGACCCGGCTCATCGGTCAGAACCATGCCTTCCTGAATCTCTTCCGTTTCTCCTGCTCTCCACTTGTAACGGAAGCCGGCAGGACCTTCATGGATGTTCAGAAGATAGCCTACGCCGTGTCCTGTTCCGTGATTGAAGTTCATGTCTCTATCCCAGAAAGGCTTTCTCGCAAGGATATCCAGAGTCAGACCGGTAGAACCCTGTAAGAATCTGGCATTCGCAAGCTGTAAGTTACTGATGGCAACAAGTGTAAAGTCGTCCTTCATCTGCTGCGGAATCTCACCGAACGCAAAGGTTCTTGTAATATCGGTAGAACCTTCATAGAAGCCTGCACCGGTATCACTTAAATACAGAGTTCGGATGGAATTCCATCGGTCTCCGGAGAAGCAGTATAGTGAACTATTGCGGAGTGCGGTCCGAAAGGGAAATCGGCTCGAAGGAGTCCCGAATAAAGTTCCCATCTCGCACGGAATTCGTCAAGCTTTGCGGAAGCGCTGATTTCGCAATCTTGGTCTTTCCGACATTTTCCTTTAACCACTTCATGAAAACGAACGTGTCACGCTGTCCTTGATTTCGCTTTCTTGATATTCTCGACCTCAACCGGATTCTTCAAGGCCTTCATCAGAATTGCCGGATTTCTCTTTGTTTACCGTATGAACGGAATCCGGGATATTATTGTAGATAGCGTAGTTCAGCTTTGCCTTATCAATCATGACATTGGCACCTGCCGGAGCTTTTTACATCTTCGTAAAATCGCATTGTAGGGGTGGAAATTTACGCCTTCCTTCTTTTAAAGAGAGCTTAGTTTATCATCGAGCTTTTCCTTTCATCAATGTAGAGCTCAAAGCTATCCTTCGATGATGAGCATAGGGAGAGTACCAACGGAAGAAGTCGATATCGTTACCGCGGATATTCAATGTCCAGCAGGTATCATCCAATGTGGAGACAATGTGGGGTCGTCAACCTGCATCAGCCATTTCCTTTACGGATACGGAGAGCTTGGGAAGCAGTGCTTTCTCCGCTGTATTTTTCCTCCAGGAACCATGCCGGCTCTTCGGAAAGAGGAGGACGATCATTCCAGATGGCATCAATCAAATCTTCCTGGTAATCTACCTTGCGCCTTTTTCTTTGCGATTTCAGCGTACTCTTCGCCTTCTCCGACAGAGACAACACGACCGTCGAAAGAAAGAGTCTGTCCTGCCTGTAGTGTATCCTCAAGGTATGTAGTCAGAGTCGAACACCCGGCTCGCCCATCTTCATGAGCTCTGCAGTGGTTCCTTCCAACTGCTTTTCTCGGCCTGAAGGAAATACCGTCCATCTGTCCATAACTTGGCATCATGTAAAGTGATTACTGCGGTACCTGCTGATCCGGAGAAGCCGGTGATGAACTTTCTGGCTTTAAAGTGCTCCCCAACGTACTCACTGATGGAAATCAGCAGTCGGTACGATGTACATATCATGTTCTTTTCCGCATCAGCTTACGCAGTGCGGCTAGCTCTCTGGTACTGTCATACTGCCCTCCTTAGTGATTGTAAAAGAGAAAAAGATGCTTCTTTTTCCTTTAACAAACAAAGAAAAACAGCAAACCTTATTTGTTATTTTTCTGCCATTCCATTGTAACGCATTTTCCCACTTTGATTAAAGCTCAGGAGAATAAACCTATTTATAGAAAAATGGAATAGAATATCCGGCCCTTTGCACACTTTCACAGTTTCACCGCTTTTACCTCGCTCTCTGTCGATTTTTCTCCGAGAATCAGATCGCTTTGTGTAGGAAGGCTTTCAATCCAGTCACAGAAACTGTGCCATCTCACGAGTTTCATGTGACTTCCTGCCGAAAATCTACATATTAATGAGGTTTTCATAATCCATGCTGCAAGTGCGCATCTGGTTATAGAACTCGGAAGAAGCTGAATCAGGGTGTACCAGTCTTCCTCTTTTCTCTTCAACGAATTTCAGACGGATGCGTTCCAGGTCTTCCACGGTCTCGTTTTTAAGCTGTGGAGCCCTCTTCTGTCAGATGGTCATGGGAAAAGTCGTCCAAAGCAAATTCTTTGGAGTGAATCTTATGCATGGTGGAGTGGAATTTGCTACGGTACTGATTTTATACGTGTCATATTCTTTCCACCAATAAAGAGGCGCAGTGATATCTACGGAAACAAAAATCTGTCGGATGTACTTTCTGTGGTCCGGTCCTGCAAGACGAAGTCTCTTTGCCAGAGATAAATCATTCGGTCAGGGATATGGTTGCCCTACATCATGTGAATCGCTTCTTGCCCAGGAGTTCATGGGATTTCTGTCTCACAGAATGGCATTTTCAAGGTTCATTACAGAAGTGCGTTCTAGTTGAATCATCAGTCATCCTTTCTACATCAGGTTCTACTGCTTTTCCAGAGAAAGAAATTCAGAGAAAGAAATTTTCTAAAAGAAAAGACCGTATATTGCAAAAACTGCGGGGTAACTCTCGCCTATTGTAGCTTGAAGATTGCGCTTGAGAAGAGTTCCCCGTTGTTAAAATTAGATAAAGAGGGAATTGATTAAAACATACGTTTGCATTAAAATGAAGAGAAATGTATAAATGGAAAAAGAAGCGTAAATGGAAAATAAGAAGTGTAAATGGAAAAATAAAGAAAAGAAGCGTAAATGGAGTACGAGGTAGAAGTAAAGAAAGGAGTAAGAGAGATAAGCAGGATTACAGCAGAGATGCGAAGAATCCTCCACGTGGATATGGATGCCTTCTATGCCTCCGTGGAGATACAGGACAACCCGCTCTTTCCGGGAAAGCTTTGATTATCGGATCCAAACCGACGGAGCGAGTGGTGTGCACCTGTAATGTATGAAGCAGAAAGTACGGCGTACATTCCGCGATGAACAGTAAGGAGGCTTTTTCGGCTTTGTCCGAACGGAATTTTTCTTTACCCGGATTTTGAGAAATATAAAGCGGTGTCGGCAGAATTCCATGCCATCCTGGAAAGATATACGAAAGTTGTGGAGTACATTGCATTAGACGAGGGATATCTGGATTTAACGGATACGACGAGAGATTTTTCAGAAGCGGAGCGCATTGGACGGGAAATACAAAGAAAGGGTTTCGGAGGAACTCCGGTCTGAGCTGTTCCGTAAAGGGATTGCCTATGGAAAGACAGCGGCAAAAACAGCCAGTGAGGAGAAGAAACCGGAGGCTTATTTCTGATTCGGAGTAAAGAAGAGTTTGAAGCGCTTCTAAAGGACAGGGATGTGCGTTCTCTCTTTACCGTCGGAAAGAAAACAGCGGAAAAGCTGTATTCTCTCGGTATCCATACGGTGCGGGAAATGCAGGAGCGGGAGAAGGAAGTGCTCCGTTTTTCTGGGGGCATCAAGGGAGATGCTCATCCGGCTCTCCCATGGGGTAGACGAACAGCAGGGTTATTCCTATCGACCGGAGGATAGCCAAAGCATCAGCAGGGAAATGACCTTTCAGGAGGATACGGAAGACTTTGCCTTTTGATGATGCTTTGTCTTTCTTTCTTTTCGGTGGAAAATAGAGCGAAGCGACATGGACTTACGGACGGGCGTGTCCCTAAAAATAACGTATCAAGGCATGAAGACCATTACCCGCTCTTCCCTGATGCGTGAGAGTACACAAAGCGCTTTTACGCTGTATAAGAAAGCTTCGGAGATGCTAAGAAAGTGCCAAAGGCAGTGTACGACTTATCGGGGAAGGATTTTACCATTTAGAAGAAGAGGAAGGACGGCAACTAGCTTTCTGGACATTTTTACAGCGGAAAAACGAGGGAAGAGAAAAGAATGGAGGAACGCTGGAAAGCGTTGGAGTGCGGCAGTCTCTGTAGAGAACAAAGATCTGCCGTACTTTCCGGCGAACGAATCTATGATTTATTGGAAGAAATGCGGGCGTATAGGGGATAACGCAGGCTATCCTACCACTTCCACGCCCTCCGGCAGAAGCTCCGCATTCACGATGGCGTTTCCGCTCATTTTCACTCTCTTTAGATTCGGAAGATTCCGAAGAACGGAGATGTCGGTGATATAGGTTATTCGAGAAACTCACTTCCTCCAGGCTGGTCAGTCCATCCAGGCAATCCAGGCTTTGCAGTTTATTGTTACTGATGTCGAGACTCTTTAACGCCTTGTAATGAGAAAGGAAAGGTCAATATTGGCGGAAAAATCTTCCGACTCGTTATCTATATTCCGAAGAATAGCTTGTGTGAGAGTCAAGGACTCCACCGTGTTGTCGTCCCCATGCGGCTTAGGGAAACGGGAAGGACAGGATCGCTACTTGCTGCTTGGTTTTTGTTCGGCGTGAAAAGGAGTTCTCGACCCCGGTATTCGTAAACGTCTCTGTATAATCCTTATAGCGGCTGAAGGGGAATCCTGAAATTCCAGCCGTGAAAGGAGGAAGCGCCCGAAGGACAGGTCTGAGGTCCGGCTCCACCCTCATCGGTAATGCCGTTTCCTATGATGAAGTGTTCGTTAAAGCATTCATCCCTGTAGCGGCACTGTACTCACTGCCGTAGTTATCGATGGTGAGATTCTTTATGGAAGGCATGGGAAATGGAATCTCGGTCCATGGAATAACACTTCACATTTTCCAGCGCACTGAACCGTGTAAGTCAGGAACACCATACGTGTGATAGCTGAGGGAAAGCGTCTGTAAAGAACTGAGGGGTGCTGAGCGCATTGACATTTTTCCAGAGAAGCAGCAGTCAATGGAGAGCTATTTAAGGAAAAGATGCCCCGATAAACTGTCCAGATTCAAAAATCGCAAGATCTTCCAAGTTTAGAGACTTTAATTTCGGCATGTTCTGCACAAAGTTTAAGTCCTTTACATCCTTTAAATTCCGTAAGAAAGCTGCTCCAGCTGCGGCATACCGGAAAGCACCCTGAGATTTTTCCACAGAGAATCATCTGTTCCCAGTAGATCCAGCTTACTTAAGCTGCTTAAAAGAAGAAAGAGGGGAAAGGTCCGTGGGCTTGTCTCCATAGAGCCCCAGAGCAAGCGTCTTTAGCTTGGAAAGTTTCGAAGGAACAGAAGCCCTTCGTATAGTCATCATCGATATGAATGCTAAGCTCTTCCAGAGAAGAAAAATGCCTTAAAAGGAGCGTCCGGGTCTTCCTTCTTTTTCTTCGTCGGAGTAGGAATCACCGGTAGCATCATCGTCCAGAAGAATGTTATAGAGACCGAGAATCTGATCGGGACTCGCGAAAAAGTTTCGAGACAGTTTGAAAATCCTCATTTTTGTCCGGAAAAAATAGCGCGAGATTGGTCGATTCTTCAGTGTCTTCGCATCGGAGTCGGCATCATAGTTGAAATGCACCTGATATCCGAGCGAGAGCGTGGTGAGGCCCGTAAAACTTGCATATCCGCTTCGTCAAGGCTGTCCAGGCAGGAAGATAGATTGTTTCCGGATCCTTTGCCGTGCCGTCCTCATTCACGGACTTTGCATAGTTAAACTGCCACTGCTCGCTTTTATCGGCATCGGAACTATTCACCAGTTTGGATGGACAGGGCAGCAATGGAGTGATAATCCTCCGTTGTGATATCCTTTAGTTGCTTTCCGAAAGCCTTTTTCTACGAAGCTCTTCACGGTTTCATCCTCCGGCACGGTGCGGAACTTTGCCGTCATGCAGGAGGAACCGATAGAAGTTGTATGAGGCGTGCGGAATATATTGCTAAGAATGAACATAAAGAAAATAAAAACAATTCCGCCAATGACGGCTGCTGCCTGTAGTGCACGGAGGTCCTGCCTTACCGGAGCGCTTCTTTTGCCCCATATTGACATTATCGATATGGATGTTTTGTGTAATGTTCGGCTTATTCGGCTCGATATAGACCTTCGTCTTGCAATAGGCGCAGGTAACGAAGCCTTCCTTCATTCCATCCGGAATCGTGAGTGTTCCGTGGCAGTTCAGGCATTCCATTTTTGTAAGATTCATCTTCTGCTCTCTTGTCAAAAATACTTCTGAAAAGAATCTGTCCGTTGTCCAATCTCTCCTATGTATAAAGAATTCTTCCATCATTCCATTCTTCTTTTCTGAAACTGGGAAAAACGGATACTTTTCGAACTTTTTAAGCTATAGCATAAGCGAGTTCCATGCGCGAGAAAAAGAGTAGAATAAAGGGAAAGTTTTAGCAGGAAAAAGAGAAAGCTGCCATCTTGAGTGGAAAAGGATGCATGGAGTACAAGAGCTGTCCCCGGCTCCATATCCGGAGATGACTTTTCTCACGGCTCTTTTTTTATGTTAAGCTGTTCCGGTGCGAAAGAGTTGTGTGAAGGAAGGCTTAAAAGTGGAGGAACAGATTATGTTTATAGAAGAATTGAGGAGAAAATATGATAAATTTGGTTTTTCCCTTGGTTTCAAAAATACTCTCCCTGCTTGTTCTGGTAGGGAGCAGGGGTAGTGCTGGTGAAAAACGAAAAATGTTAAAAAGGAAGACAGCGTTGCTTTATCGAAGATTTCGGTTTTCTCCTGTCTCCCTGTGTATTGTGAGTTCCTTTTCCATGAAGGTAGACGGAAAAAGCGGGCAAAGTCTTCTACTCTGCTTCTTTTTATGCCATTTTGGCAAACTTCCTTTTTCTCTTTTCTTGGCACTTTACTCGAAAAGCCGCTGCATCTCCAGTCCTGTAGAGGAAATGTCTATGGAATACACGAACTGCGAAATTTTTGTTCTTCCCATCGTTGCCAGTGTCCTGGGAGAGGAGTATCTGCTTTTATGTATCGGCGTACATTACCGTGTATAACCTCTTAGTCTGGACGCACGGTATTCATTTGTTTCAGGGAAAGGCGGAGCAAACCAAAGAGGAGAAATCGAAAGGAGAACAGTCTGGAGGAGGACAGAAACAAAACGCCTTTCTTAAAATCTTGTTTAACCCCAACATTCTTGCTATTCTTTTGGTGTCTTTTTGTTCTTCACGAAGATTTCGCTTCCGGCACCGATCTCCCTTATGCCATCTCGGATTTAGGGAAAATGATTGGGCTGATCAGTATGTTGATTACCGGTATCATTTTGGGCAGTATGTCTTTCAAAAAGATAGTATCCTATCGAAGAATCTATATGGTTACGGCTTTCCGTCTGCTTTTCTTCCCTTTTATCTACCTTTTGCTGATTTCTGTGCTCAGCAGGATAGACGGCTTTCTGGACAATCCCGTCCTTTTCCTCGTGACCTTTTTAAGTGCTATGGCTCCGGCGGCTGCGAATGTTTCCCAGTTTGCCATTCTCTATGGAAAAGAAGAGGAGTATGCAAGCTGTATCAACATTTTCACGACCCTCTGTACCATCTTTTCCGTGCCGATTCTGGTGTATCTTAGCGGGATGATTCTGAAGTAAGAGGGAATCTGAAATTTCCCGTTATGAAACGCGACATTTCCACCACCTCATCCGCCACTTCCTGTAAAAAGGCATAGTCGTGAGACACAAGGAAGAAGATTCGATCCTCTCGAATAGCGGACTTTAAGAGACTAGCGATACGAAGCATATTCTTCTGATCCATGCCGCTGGTGGGCTCATCAAAGAAGAAAAGCTTTGCCTCCTGATAGAGGGTTGCGGCAAGGGCAAGACGTTGCTTTTGTCCGCCGGAAAGACTCATGGGATGACGGTCTTTTAGCTCGGAAAGTCCCAGCGCGCTGAGGAGTTCTTCTTTTGTCGTATTATGTCGTTTTTCTTTGTTTTGTTCTTGCGTTGTTGTTTCTTCCGAAGTTTCTATCGTCTTCATCGCTGGTAAGCTATACTTCGTTTTTGTCCTGTCTTCCCCAGCTCCATCTCTTCTTCCACGGAGTCTCCGAATAATTGCTGATTTACGTCCTGCATAACCATAGCGGAGAGAGCAAGTCGCTGTTTTTGGAGAGCTCTTTTTCGTAAAGAGAGAAGTGGCTTTTTTCCTTTTCTAAGCCGCTGAGTTTACGGAGAAAGGTGGACTTTCCCATTCCGTTTTCTCCCACAATACCGTAAATTTTTCCAAAGGAAAAAGAGGCAAAGCGCCCTTCCTTATAATATCTTAGGGCTCCCTCATTTTTCCATTCCGGAAGAGAAAGCTTGGTTTTGTTCTGGGCAGAAGCCCCATGGCTTTTGATATTTTTCCTCCGGAAGTGCCAGAAAATCTTCTTTGGAAAATAACTTGCAGAGTCTTCCCTTTTCAAAAACCACCCGGTCAACTAAGTCCATCAGATAATAAAGGCGGTGTTCGGCGATAGAATCGACATCCCTTTTTCTTTCAGAGTGTGGAGCATGGTTTTTAGAACGGCAATGGAGCCTTCGTCCAGGTTGGAAGAGGGCTCGTCCAAAAACAAGGAAGGACAGCCGGAGAGGTAAGCGGAAGCAAGGGCAAGAATCTGTTTTTCTCCGCCGGATAAGGTGAAGATATTTCGTCCAAGCAGTTTTTCGATAGGGAAAATGGAGAGAAGCTCTTCCATTCGCCTGTCCATTTCGCTCGGTTCAGTCCCATATTTTCCATGGTGAAGAGCAATTCTCTTGTGGTGTTGATATTGAAAAAATGGGTTTTCGGATTTTGGAAAACGGTGGCAATTCGTAGGGCGATTTTGTAAATGGGAAGGGAAGACAAGTCTTCTCCCTGAAAAGGACTTTCCCCCTGCTTTTTCCGTTGTAGTACTGGTGTCAGACCGTTTACGGCATGAATCAGGGAGGATTTCCTGCCGCTTTCTCCCGTAAGAAGCAGACATTCCCCTCTTTCATCGAGAGGGTTATGTCCTGTAGCACCGGAGCACTCTCCCCGTAGGATAAAGAAAAATTTTCGAAAGCAAGCATAAAAACTCCTTTTTTACCGTTTTTTACCGCATTTTTTACCAACGTAGTCAGCGAACTCCAAAATAGCTTAGCCCCAGTATCAGCAGGATACAAAATAGAAATACAGCGTCTACGATTTGCAGACGAACCGTATTGTAGCGCGTCTTTTTGATGGATTCTCGATGCATTTGCATTCCGCCGCCTTCGCGATGTCCTCCGCAATATTCGAAGAAATAATGAGGAGGAATGGAAACTATAGAGCAGGTTTTGAATGGGATTCCGAGTCTGAATCCTCCGAATCTTCATAGCTCGCTCAATGGCTTTCTTCTCTTCCGTGAAGGCGGGAAAAAACCGAACATCACGGCTATAGGGATGGAAACGCATTGTGGGATATGGAAAAATCCATGGAGCTTAAGATTGCGCCCACATCTGAAGTCCTCATGAAAAAGCTTCCTGCAAGATAGGGTAAAAGCAGACGGAAAAATATAAAGAAAGGAAAAGAGGATGCGTAAGGGACCGGCATAAAATACTGAGGAATACCCCGGAATAAAGCAGAGCACGGCAAAAACAAATGGGGAGAACAGAGCGGTTCTTCGAAGACATTCAGAAAAGAAGAAGACAGAGAAGAGAAGCACCACTGCCCATTCGCTGTAAAAAGGGAGATAGTGCATAATCGTGAAGCCTAAAAACAGTAAAACGAAAGTTTCGTAATCGGGTTCGGATTAAAAGGATTCCGTTTTTCTGCCCAGGTTTTTCTTTGATGCTGCTCTAAATTACTTTTTATTTTGCATTATTTTACTCCATACCGTTCTATTTTCGTATTATTCTATTCCGTATTATTCTATTCCGTATTGTTTAGCTCCGTGTTGTTCTGCTCTGCCTTGTTCTACTCGTATTGCGCTGCTCCGTGTTTCTATACAATTCCCGCTTTTTCAAAATGTTTCTTCAATAGCTTTCTTCCGAGAAAGGCACCGAGAAGACCAAAAAGGAAGGTGCAGACATAAACGATAGCCATATTTTGCACACTAATCAGCTTCTCAATGGCATTTCCGTAGTTCTCTCCCATTTCTTTTATCACAAACTCCATATAACGCTCTTTCAAAAGAAGCATTTGCAACAAGGAATTGCAGGGACAGAGACTGAAAAATCGCATAACTTAGCATCGTGAAAAGAGCCGGATTGATAGTTTCCTATCCGCCGGATTCCTTCTGCAAGGAGGCAGAAGAGAAGGGAGAGGAGAGGCACCACAAAGGTATGCCCAAACAGGAACATGATACAGGGGCCTATCATGCCGAAAATGAGCAGTCCAAAGGGCTTATTCACCTTTGCCATAAAGAGCATGACGATAGGCCCACCGATAAGGGCGCAGGCGAGCAGGATAGACGAGATATAAAATCGGAACGACACCCATCATCCCGACAGCAAACATACAGATAAAGTAAATCACGACAAAAACGCCGATGACAAACCAGGTCTTTAATAGTCAGTTTGTTTCTATTCATAAAAGCAAGTCTTCCTTTCGTAAAAACGGCTTTAATAGCTGAATTCTTCGGCAAGCCGGCTCTTTTCTACCAGATTCCGATAGACTTTGGAGCGCTCCAGCAGTTCTTCGTAGGTGCCACCGCATCCACCTCTCCGGAGGATAGCACCAGGATGCGGTCTGCTTTCTCGATGGACTTCATACGGTGGGAAATAAGGACAACGGTTCGGTTCTTTCCACGGATTAAGCTGCTGAGACTTTCCTGAATTTTTCTTTCGTTATCAATATCCAGATTTGCGGCAATTTCATCTAAGAGAGTATGGGAGCATCCTTTAAGAAGGCTCTTGCGATGAAAGACGCTGTCTTTCTCCTCCGGAGAGCTCTGACGCCGTTTTCTCCGATTCTGGTTTGGAAGCCCTCGGAAGCTTTTTCAATAAAGTCCAGACAGTTCGCAAGACGCGCGCTTCCCACTTCCTCTTCCGTGGCATCCCTCTTCCCAGACGGATATTTTTCCAGAATGGTGGTATTAAAGAGGTTCACTTCCTGGAAGACCATGGCGATTTTTGGAAAATGGAGTCCGTGGCGTGTTTTTGTAAATCCTTTTCCCGCCGATGAAAATCTTTCCGGAATTTGCATCATAAAGTCTGGAGAGTAAGCGTAAAATGGTGGTTTTTCGCAGCCGGAGGGCCTACTAAAGCGAAAAGTTCTCCTTCCTTTACCGACAGGGAGACGTCTTTCAGAATCGCCCTGTCTTCATTGTAAGAAAGGACTACATCCTGAAAAATCAATGGAGAAGTCGGAAAAGGGTTGTACTGAGCCCTTCCTGCTTCTTTGCCGCCTTGATTTCGGAGATGCGCTGCACCGCCGGTGCGATATAGAAGATTTCCATCAGGCTTTCGCTTGGAAATGTCGAAGATTTCCTTTAATTTCATGGAGGCGATGATAAAGCCTAAGAGTAGAGAATGGAAATGCTGCCACTTCGATGGAGCGGAAACCGACGAAAATTACTGTAGCCACATTTAAGAAAGCAAAAATGGCAGAGCATCCCACGACGATAAAGGGCTCATTTCCGTCTTTAAGTGGGAGCTTTTTCTTGCTCGTCCATTTTTTGAAATAAGGCTTCTCGAACCTCCCTGTCAGGAGAAAGCTGCTGATTTCCTGATGCAGGTCGATATGTTCCTGAAAGCTTCGCATTTTCCGCAAAAAGATGATAGTACTTCTGATTGTTTTGCACCACGAGCTTTCTGGATAAGGAACTAAAAGAAAGCTGAAAATCGCAGGGAGAAGGGTGGCAAGGACAGCTTCCAGTTTGAGAAGCACATCAGGATTCCCATAATCGGGAAGAAGAAAAACATGGCTACGATTTTGGGAACAGAATGAGCTTAGGGCGTGTTCAATCCTCTCCACGTCAGACATAATGCTTTCGACAAATCACTTAAGTCGTGCTTTGAAAAATAGGCAATGGGAAGGGTCTGCAGGGTTTCCGCAATGTTCTTTCTTAAGTTTGCGGATTCTTTGTAGGTCGCGTTATAGAGGCAGACATATTCCTTGGAAAGCAGGAGGTAGAGGAGGAGTAGAATGGCGAGAGTCGGAAACAATCAGCTCCCATGGCGAAGGCATTCCTATCCGTATTTTTCCAGAAGGAGTTTCGCGAGATAGAGTAAGAGCATAACAGGGCCCATATTGATGCAATAGCTAAGAAAGCAGTGAGGCTGGCTTTTTGCAGGTTTTTGCACCCTGCTCCGTAAGGGAGAACTGTTTTTGAACCAATTCATCATTTGTTTATCCTCCAATCTTCCGTAGTTTGATAAAGTTCCCAGAGCTTTTTATAACGACTGTCTCTTTGCGAGCTCCTTACTGCTTCCTCGTTCCACAATCTTTCCCTCTTCCAAAACCAGTATTTCATGCAAGCCTTGAATACTGGACAGGCGGTGAGCAATCATAATCACGGTTTTCCCCTGAATCAGATTCTTAAACGCATTTTGCAGGGCATACTCCTGATCCGCATCGATGGAAGCACTGGCTTCGTCCAGAATTACGATGGGAGCATCCTTTAAGATGGCTCTGGCAATGGCGATTCTCTGCTTTTCGCCACCGGAAAGGTAAACGCCTTTTGCGCCGATTAAGGTATTTTCTTTCTCGGGAAAACGCTCCAGAATTTCCCGGCAACCTGCCAAGTCAAAGCCCGATGCACTTCTTCGCAGTAGCATCGGTTTTTCCTAAAACACATTTTCATAAAGTCGTCTTATGAAAGAGCTATGTGTCCTGGAAAACGAAGGAGATAGCCTCAAAGGGCATTCTTGCTGTAGCTTTCAATGGGCAAATTCCCGATTCGAATCTGTCCTTTATCTACTTTGTAGAAGCCGGAGAAGAGCTTCGCAATGGTGGATTTTCCGGAACCGGAGTGCCCCACAAGGGCATAGCTTTTTCCCTCTTCTAAGTGGAAGGAAAAGTCCTTCCAAAAACCTTCTTGTCTCCATAGGAAAAATCTACATTTGGAACTCCATGCTGTAATTTGAAAATTTTTCCTCCTTGCCGTATTGGAGGCTGTCTTCCTGCATTTTCTTGTAGAGTTTTTCCATTTCATCGATGGCAAAGCTTGCATTGAAAATGTACATGCCGGACCACATGATTTTCATAAAAGCCACCATGATAACACCGTCCAGAAAGAAAATCATAATCAAATCGATGATTAGTTTTTCGGGATGGGGTTCTTTTACGAGGAGAAAGGACAGGGGAATCGACAGAATCGGAATTGATCTAAAAAGATCCATTGGTAGAGAACATAGGAGTTTACAGCTTAAACTGTATTCATAAGCGTACTTTGCATAGCTTTCAATGGCCTCTTTCATGGCTTTGAAGCTTTGCAGGCGGTTTCCGAAGAGTTTTACGACCTGAATACCCCGAACGTATTCCACGGTTTCTGCACTGAGATGATTTAAGGCTTCCTGATAAAACTTCATAAATTGGCTGCCACCCATCATTTTTCTGTAGGAAGAAGCCGCTAATCAGGACAAGAAGCTGGAGAATGATGCCTACCCGAAGACTCACAAAGAAGCCAAGGGCAAGGCTTAGGAGGGTACAAGAAAGGCCTGGGCACTGTCCGGAATCATGTGGGCACTGCCTGATGGGTTTTCTCTGCATTGCTGTCAATGGATTTCCGAATGTAGCCGGATGAGTGCAGGTCGTAAAAACGAAATGAAGCGGATGCCAATCCCTCAATCCCTCGGAGATTCGTCTCCAGGCGGAAGGCAAAGATGTGGGATAAGACACCGGAGAAGAGATAGCAGTCCTGCCAGGGTGAGGGCAAGTACATCAGACTCAAGATATAGCTCTGCCCTTCGTCTTGGAAAAAGAATTAAGTTTTCCAAAAAGAAGTAGAGGAGCATATAGGCGTAGACCAGAATCACTCCGGAAAGAAGGGAAGTCAGGATAGAAAGAATTCCCGGCACGATTTTTCTCCGGAACGTAGCGAAATACTTTTTGTAAACGTTCATGGGTGCCTCTAAATATTGATTAGTAAAACTATCTAAAAAGTAAACAGTTAAAACATAAGATCAATGCATATCATATAATAGTTAGTCATGTATAACAATAGATAGAGAAGTATTTTGATCATTGTTCCCTATAAAAAGTTTATTTCCGGGATAAATTTTTAAATAGAAAAATGGGATGGAGATAAGCGTAGTTTGCATTAAAGGAAAAAGATTTTTTAGGATGGGAAAAAAGTTTCGTCATGGTATAGTCTTTTGATTCATTTCGCTTACGAAATGAGCCGGAACGCCGCAAGGAGAATATTGCGGTGACGGCAAAAGGATGTTTTTAAAAGAGGATGAATAAAGCTGTTTTTTCAATAAAAATGGAGGAAGAAGAGATGAAAACAAGAAAGGAAGCGTGTGACTATGCTTTTGTCCTTTCCGGAGAGTTATGCGGAAAATCCTTTTCCGAAAGCGGACTGGACGCTGATCCGTTTTAAGGAGAATCAGAAAGCCTTTTCTTTTGTTTATGATAAAGATGGCTTTGTAAGGCTGAATGTGAAACTGACTCCTTCTTCGAGGGAGTATTATCGGAACGGTTTATGCTTCGGTACAGGCGGCATATCATCAGAATAAAGAGCATTGAATAGTATTATTCTGGACGGAACGGTTCCGGAAGAGATATCGGGAAAATGATAGAAGAGAGCTACCGCCTGGTATCCGATACAGCGACGAAGCGGATTTATGAAGCGGTGAAAAAGAATTCCCAAAAGGCTGTGTCGCAAGCTATAAGGAGGTTGCGGAAATGGCGGGAAATGAGAGAATGTCTCGTGCTGTAGGCAATGCACTTCATAAGAATCCGGATCCGCAGCACATTCCTTGTCATAGGGTCGTAAACAGTAAGGGGTGAGCTTGCTCCGGTTTTGCCTTTTGGCGGGGAGAGGAGCAGAGGAAGCGACTTGAAAAAAAGAGGAGTGGAAGTGAAGGACGGGAAGGTAGACTTGAAAAAGTACGGGATGGATGGAAGAAGGAAGGACGGTTCCATGGAAGAAGAATTCAGAAAAATGCGGAGATTTAAGCAGGAAATTACGAAGGAGGAATGCATAAAGGTGTTAGAGAAGCGCCAAGAGGCGTACTCGCACTCCACGGAGAGAATGGATATCCTTATGCGATCCCTTTGAATCAGTTCTATAACGACGAAGACGGGAAACTCTATTTTTCACGGAGCATTACAGGGATTAAAGCTCGATTTGCTGGCAAAGGACAAGAAAGTATGCTTTTACGACAATAGACTGAAGGCTTTTAAGAAAGAGGGGGAGCGCCTGCACTTTCGCTCGGTGGTTTGCTTAGGAAAGAATGGAAATCGTAGAAGACCGGGAAAAGGTGCTTTCCATTTGTAGAAAGCTTGCAGAACGATTCTATCCGACAGAGGAATCCATAGAAGAGGAAATCCGAAAAGCGGGAAGCAGGGTAAAAATGCTTGTGATGACGATTGACCGAATGAGCGGCAAGCTCGTGAAAGAAGCATAGACAAAGGATAAATCTATGGCGGGTTTGGATGTCGCCGCTGCTTCGGTAAAAACCATATCCGAATGTGGAGGATAGGAAATACAAGCTGTTCCATGATAGAATCTTTCCTAAAGACAGAGGTCTTTAGAAGTTTCTGTTTTGGAACGGCTTTTTTCCAGTCATCGTTCCTGTTCCTTTTTATTCATTATTTATTCTCTGTTTATTCTCCTTTTCTACTCAATTTATTTGGTCTTCTGCATTTATCAGAATCTGCTTCTTCACCTTTTCTTTCTTTTGCCGGTAAAGGAGGCAATATGACATTTCTTCATCCCCGAAAAATGAAAGCGGCGCTACTTCTTCTTTTGTTCTGTACTTTCCTCTTCGTATTTCTCTCTATAAAAGAGCGTGACAAAAACAATCTTTGTCGGCAAAGCCGGAGAAAAAGGCGGATGGACTTCTTCGGAAACGGAACAGACTGTGATAGAACGGTCGACGGAGAAGAAAGCACAGAAGGTGGAAGAAGAAAAGAGGGCGGAAAAAGCCGGGGAAGAAAAAGCAAAGTCGGGAAAAACAAACAGAACCGAGTACAACGGAGACAGGTGTGACGGAAAGGAAAATGCGCATTCGGCAGAAGAAACGGGGCGGAGACTATTTTCGAAGGAAAAAGAAAAGCGAAGGAAAAATCAATATTAATCGGGCTTCCGCAGAGGAACTACAGAAATTAAAGGGAATCGGACCGTCGACGGCAAAGAGCATCATTCTTTACCGTGAGGAATATGGCGCATTTTCAGAGATAGAAGAAATTATGAATGTGAAACGGATTGGAGAGAAGACCTTTGCAAAGATTAAAGAACAGATATACGGTGAAAGAGGAAGAATAGCAGCGCATCTATCCATCTTCCTATTCTGCATATAGGAAAAGCGATAGAATAAAAAAAGCGGATAGGTGGAGAATCCCAGCGTCCTTCTTCTGCATGGAAAAATAGATAGAATATTGTAAGCTTTTAGCTCTTGTACTTTTTCTTTTTCAGCCGATTATCATTTGAGGATAGTTTCTGTATTAAGCTATATCTGTTTTAAGGAAGAGGCGGAGAGCCGGAGAAGGGATTGGAGAGGAAATGCAAAGTACTTTTAGACCGGAGGATGGGCATCATAAGAGAAGGAACAGGGAAGATTTCGTCTAAAAAGAGCGATATTGCTGCGAAAAGGCTGTTCTATTTTCCTTTGTTTTGTCTTCTATTTTTTCCGCTCAGTCTTTCGGAGAAGAACGGGTCTATGGAATCAGTTCCTACGGTCCGGTTTCTGTAAACGGATATGGAGTCGGCTCGGGGGAAAAGATCCAAGCTACGAATATATTGAGGGATCTGCTGTACAATAACGATTCTTCCAATAATCAAAAGAATAGCAGCAGTGTAAATAATACGAACGCAGGAACAAATGCCGTTCCGAACGGGAACGGAAAAACCGCTGCTCCTTTTAGAAATCTTGCACAGCTCTCCCGGAACGGAGCGACAAAGACCCTTTCCACAGAGATTGATGCAAAGTATGCAGTGGTTTTTGATTTGGATAATGGCAGTATATTGGGTGAAAAGAATGCGGGAGAGACGATGACGCCTGCTTCCATGACGAAGGTGATGACTTTGCTACTGTGCGTGGAGAATCTTTCCGATCCGGAGAAAAAAGCTTACTATCACAGAGGATATTGTAAATTATATCCAGCAAAGAGGGGCGAGCAATTGCGGTTTTGTGGTAGGAGAAGAGGTTCCCGTGAAGGACTTGTTTTACGGGGTCATCCTGCCTTCGGGAGCGGATGCCGTCCTTGCCCTTACGAAGGAAGTTGCCGGATCGGAAAGCGCTTTTTGTCGATAAGATGAACCAGAGAGCGAGAGAGATGGGCCTGTCTTCGCAGTGCCATTTTTCAAAATGCACCGGACTCTATCATGCGACGCATCACATGACGGTGAAGGATATGGGGCAGATTATAGCGACGGCTATGCAGAATCTTCTTGCAAGAGAAGTTCTGATGAAAGAACAGTATCAGACTTCTCCGACGAATAAACACGGTAACGGTTTGAAATTCACGAACTTATTCCTTCAGCGGATTAAAACGCAGGATACAGGTGGCGCAACAGTACAGATGGCGGAAAACCGGATATGTCAGCCAGTCTAAGTTCTGTGGTCAGCAGCGGAAGAGGGAAGAATGGAAAGAATCTTCTGATTGTGACCGGAGGCAGTGCAAGTGCATGGCAGGCCGTAGAGATCAGGCGGCACTGTATAAACGCTTTGGGGCGTAAGAGAGTAGGAGGGAAGCATGCCGATAAAAGTACAGAATAATTTACCTGCAAAGCATATTCTGAATCGGAAAAATATCTTTAGTGATGGATGAGAACCGTGCGGTCTCCCAGAACATTCGTCCGCTCAAGATTTTGATTTTGAATCTTATGCCTTTGAAAGAGGACACGGAGTTGATCTTCTTCGTGTACTTTCGAACTTTCCGATACAGACGGAAGTTACATTTATGAAAGTCTCCAGTCATCAGGCGACACATACCAGTTCGACGCATCTTAATGCGTTTTATGTAGAGTTTCGGGATATTCAGGAGAAGAATTATGACGGCATGATCATCACTGGCGCGCCGGTAGAAAAGATGGACTTCTCCGAGGGTGGAATATTGGAAGGAACTTACGGAGATTATGGATTGGACGAAGACCCATGTCTTTTCCACCTTCCATATCTGCTGGGGGGCACAGGCAGGGCTTTTTATCATTACGGGTATTCAGAAAGTTCTATTGAAGAAGAAGCTGAGCGGCGTATATAAGCATCGCGTATTGCATCGGAAGAAAATGTTGATGCGCGGGATGGATGATGCGTTTTATGTTCCCGCAATCCCGTTACACCGGCTTTAGATGAGGATGCGCTTAGAAGAAATAAAGAGTTGTATGTGGTAGCGGACGGTGAAGAATGTGGGAGTTATCTGATTCTAGCCTGTTCTTCCAGACAAATCTCTGTGACGGGACACTCGAGTATGACCGTTATGACTCGATAAGGAATAGACAGGGATCTCGAGAGAGGGACTGAAGCCGGATGTTCGGTGCACTATTATCCGGAGGACAATCCGGAGAAAAGAGCCGATTTTATCCTGGCGTTCCGGATCGAATTGCATCTATAGCAACTGGTTGAATTTTTGTCTACCAGGAGACACCGTATGATTTAGCGGAATTACATCCGGTCACGGAGGACAGTTATCTGAGAGGGACCATAGTAGCGAACAGGGACAGTACCGTAAGCAAAAGGATAAAAGAGAGACAATCGGCAGTTAAAAATAGAAAGGACAGAGTTATGGATGCAGTAGAACGTTTAATTTCTTATTTAAAAGTGGACACAAGGTCGGTTCCGGATCAGGAGAAGATTCCTTCCAGTGAAAAACAGTTTAACCTTGCACGAATTCTGGAAAAAGAATTAAAGGAACTTGGCGTTTCGGATGTTCGCCTGGATGAGCATTGCTACGTATACGGAAGGATTTTATCCAACCTTTCCGGTGAGGCGAAGGAAAAGACGCTGCTATCGGCTTTATTTCCCACATGGATACTTCTCCTTCCGCAAGTGGAGAAAATGTACAGCCTCGTATTGTGAAAAAAACTATGACGGAAAAGAGATTCGTTTAAATGAGGAAGAACAGTTGTCTCCGAAGGTCTTTCCAAGACTTCTTGAGCAGGTCGGGGATGATTTGATGGTTACGGATGGGAAGAACGCTCTCGGGCGGATGACAAGGCAGGGGTTGCGGAGATAATGGCCATGATTGCCCATTTGCAGCAGCATCCGGAGATTTTGCACGGGGATATCGCGATTGGCTTTCACTCCGGATGAAGAGGTAGGCTGCGGCGCATCTCTTTTGATGTAGCGGGATTCAAAGGCGGATTTTGCTTATACAGTGGATGGCGGACAGCTGGGAGGCGTAGAATATGAGAACTTTCAATGCAGCCTCAGCACGCCTAAAGATTCATGGCGTCAATGTACACCCCGGCTCAGCGAAGGGAAAGATGCTGAATGCCGTCCTCCTTGCTATGGAATTCAACAGTATGCTTCCTCCCCGCATCCCGGCAAATACGGAAGGGTATGAAGGTTTCTTCCACCTCTGCTCTATGTCGGGGAAGAGAGTCATGCGGAGATGGAGTACATTATTCGTGACCACGATAAGGAAAAGTTTGAAGAAAAAGAAGAAGATTTTTCAGGATAGCGGAGAAACTGAACCGGAAGTATGGGGAAAAAGGCGCTTCGTTCGAAGCGGTTGTCAAAGACTCCTATTATAATATGGCGGAGATGCTGAAGGACCGCATGGATATGTGGAAACGGCGAAGAAGGCTTTCGAGAAAGAAGGAGTTACGCCTATTGTGACACCGATACGTGGCAGGGACGGATGGCGCAAGTCTCCTATAAGGGACTTCCATGCCCGAATCTTTCACCGGTGGAGATAATTTTTCATGGCATTTATGAGTATCTGAATCAATGCATTCTATAAAATGATTGATGTGCTTGTTCGCATTGTGGAAGAAGTCGTTGCCCGTTAAATTCCATTTTGCTTTATAAGTCAAGAGATTGAACCGCCCTACAGCCTTTGTGTATCAAACTGTAGAGCGGTTTCCATCAACACGTTTTGTCCATAACTCAGATTGCGCTCTGCGAGCGATACTCGTTAAGAATGAAGAAGAGGTGCAGTCATTCGACTGCACCTCTTCTATAAAACAATCCTTTAACACTTACTACTTTTTCGAGCAATCCATAAAGTAATTTAGGAAACACGCTATGGATTTCGCTATTCCACTGTACTTTCTTACGACTCGTAGCGCCTTTGTTTTATGACCTGCTCGTCATCGTAATGATATACTTTTTCTATTTTTCTATGAGTTTCCCTCTATATTTTAACTCATACGATATTCAATTATTTTATGTAGCCATTGGTTTATACCGCCTTTTTATTTCAGCCTTTTTATATTTTTAAAAATGGACTCGCACCATAGATTTTCTAAAAATACAATGGTTGATGGGGTATCTTCTTTTCTTTTGAAGGTCTCTTCGTTTCGGAAAATAAGAAGAAAGTCTTCACAAACCGATAGCCTAATGCTACGCAAAATATTCGTTTTCTCTAACTAAGATTTTCCTTCAAAAAGAAGTACTGCTCTGGGTCCATCGGATTGTACCTCTCTTTCTTTGTTATCGTTCGCAAAGCTTTTACCGCTTGCACTTTGCGTTGTCCTTCTCTTTCTCTTCAGAGAAGAAGCTTTTCGCATTGCTTTTTCTGTTCTGTCTGCACTATAGCACAAGAAATTTCTTTTTGTAAATAGAAATATAAAAAATATTATTTTTATTTTTCAATTGTTTTTATTACAAAAATGAAAAATAATTTCATTCAAGAAGGGTATGGCATAAAGGAAGAGATTTTTGCCCTTCTTTTGCTATACTAGTAAATGCCTAAAGACAGTCGTTTACTTGTACAGAAAGGGGAGAGCCGTGTTTTCGTTTTTCAAAGACAGATGCGGAGAAGAAAAATGGAGAGAGAAAGCCTTTGCATTGCGAAAGGATTCTCATCACGGGAGTTGAAAAGAATGGAATACGGCATTGGAGAGCCGCCTGCTCGAGCATCCTTCTTTTCTCTTCGGAGACAGTCTTCACCCTATGTCAGTATGGAAGAAGAACCGGATACAAGAGAGCTGATTTCCACAGCGCTTTCTATGGGAAAAGGAAGTGTTTGTTCCGCGATGCATACCCGGAAAAGAACGGCAAATGGAAGCGGTTCCCATCCGGAGTTAGGGAAGATTTGGAAGAAGGAACACTCGGGATTTTAGAGCCGAAGAAGGAAATTGCAGGAAGTGAACGTAGACAGTTTTTCTTTAATGCTGATTCCTGCGTTGCAGCAGATCGAAGAGGGGCGCCTCGGTCATGGGGCGGGATACTATGACCGTTTTCTTAAAAGACGCGGAGGGAAGAAAGCTATGCCTCTGTTTTTTTCGCGTTTGCTGTTTCCAAAGATTCCGATGACAAGAAAAGGATGTTTATATGGATGCCCTTCTTACGGAAAAAGAGATGATTTTATGCAGGAGAGGATAGAAAGGCAGCTATTTTGCTTTTTCTCCTACGTCCATCACCGTTTGCATATCCGCTGGAAGGGGAATAGAAAAAGTGTATCTCTTTCTTTTTGATCGGGTGGATGAAGCGGATAGAACTGGAGTGGAGTGCCTGCCTTGCGATAGAAGGAACGCTTGTCTCTCCGTTCCCGTTTTTGTGGACTTCGTCTTTTCCTTTATGCCGTAGAAGCAATCCCCAATAAGGGGCAAGCGATATAGGCTAGGGTGTACACGAATCTGATGCGTTCTTCCCGTTTCCAGTTCTAAAAGACAGGAGAGAACAGTTGATTTCGGAAGGAATTGTATGGAGAGAATGTTTGTGATGGCATCTTGTCCGATTTCGAAATCGACAGTACGGCGCATTTCGGCTCGCGCTGTGCGGGCTATCGGGGCATGGATTCGGATTTTCTCTTTTCCAAAGGAAACGCCGCGAGGAAGAGTGCCTTCCTCCGCCATTTGGGAAACACGCTGATAAGGGTTTCCGATGCAGAATGCCGTAACGTCTCGAATCTGCCCTTCTGCATTTCTTCATTCAGGAAGGAAGCGGAAAATTGATTTTTGCGACAAGAAGAATACCGCTTGTGTTCAGGTCCAACCGGTGAATCAAGCGACAGACAAAGGGCAGATGCCTTCCTCCTTTCATAGTGATACACTATGGCACCGAGAGAGTTCCTTCAAAATGCCCGGGAGAGGGATGACACGGAATACCCGCGGGTTTATTTAACAGGAGAATATCCTGATCTTCGTAAAACAATCTCGAGCGAAAGCGGAAAAATCCGGTGCAGAAAGGCTCTTCTCCGTTTCCAGAATGGAGATACGTAGTGATCGCCTATCGAGAGACGATCGACGGTAAATACCATTTGCCATTTTTCTATACCGTGACAAATTACTCCATTTTCTTCATATTGCATTCGCTTCAAAGAGGAAAGCAGTCTTTTTGTGTAGCTTCCTCACGTAAAAAGCTTCTACGGTTTTCCGTGGAAGCTCTCCGGTACGGTATATTCAAAAATGCGTAAATTTCGTGCCATTTTAGAAAAGTAAAACTTTCTTTGAGAGGAAGCCAGAGTTCATCTTTTCGGACAAGATCAAGGGGCTTCGTCTTTCATGTGATAGCCTGCACTTCCGGCATTTCCTGATAGCTGCCGCTAAGTTCCGGCCAGATGATGCCGATTTCGGGATCATTCAGGCAAGCCCGCCCTCATCACCGGGGTGGTAGAAGTCGGTCACCCTTATGAGGCGAACTCCGCCGTGTCGGAAAGGACCAGAAAAACCGTGTGCAAAGCCTTCCGGGATGTAAACATTTTTATTTTCTTCGGTAAGAATGATACCGAAGTGTTTTCCGAAGGTTACGCTGTTTTTGCGGAGGTCGACAGCTACGTCGTAAACTCTTCCCCTAATTACACGAACCAATTTTCCCTGCGGATATTCTTTTTGAAAATGGAGACCGCGCAGAACGCCTTTCTGGGACATACTTTGGTTGTCCTGTACGAAGCGTAAGTTCAGGCCCGCTTCTTGAAAAATCTCTTTCATTATAAGACTCCATGAAGTAGCCTCGACTGTCTTTGTGGACAGTCGGTGTAATGACACACAGACCGTTAATCTCTGTCTTTTCTATATGAATCTGTCCCATATCCTGTCCCTTTCTTGAAAATCATTTTTCCTCTTGCTTTCTCATCCATAACTTTGTACCGCTGCTATCATGCACAAGAGATAAAAATATTTTTAGAAAAATGCTTGACAAAGAGAAGAAGGAACTTTATATTATGCAATGTTGATAGTGATTATCAATTTTGCTTTTATCGAGAAGAAGATAATACAAAGTAAGTAGAAAGGGAAAGGCTGATGAATTATTCCAGACAACGAGAAGAAGTCTTGGATCAGATTCGTGGTCACAAGGATCACCCTACAGCGGATACTATATTCGCCGAGTTAAGGACGAAGGATCCCAGTATCAGTCTGGCGACTGTGTACCGGAACTTAAAGCTTCTGTCCGATAGGGGAGAGATTCGGAGGTTAACGTTTGTTTCGGGGCTGACCGCTTTGATCCGACAGTGAAGGCACATTATCATTTTGTATGTGAGAAGTGCGGAAGGGTGTATGACGTACCGATGAAAGTTGCAGAAGCGTTGGACGCTGAAGCAGAGGAGTTTGTTCCGGGAGTCGTCACCGGTCACGATTTGGTCTTCTATGGTGTGTGTGATTCCTGTAGAGCTGTGGAGGGTTCTATGGAAGAAAAACAGCAGAAGGTTAAACAATTTCCTGTAAATGAGCATAAGGGAACTTGTTTAATTATATCGGGAAGTTCCGATAAGTTGAGTTTAGAGTTGTTAAAGTTGAGTTTGCCTAGTAAGGCGGAGAAGGAGAATATGTGAAGACTTGGGTTTGTTCAGTTTGTGGTTACGTGTTTGAAGGGGAGACCGCTCCCGAGAAGTGTCCGGTATGTAGGCGCCGAGAGAGAAGTTTGTAGAGCAGGGCGATGAGATGGTATGGGCTGCAGAGCACGTTGTTGGTGTAGCGAAGGATGTTCCGGATGACATCAAGAATGACTTAAGAGCGAATTTTCAGGTGAGTGCTCTGAGGTCGGTATGTACCTGCTATGCGAGTAGAGCAGCTTACAGAGAGGGCTATCCGGAGGTTGGTGATTACTATAGACGTGCTGCATTTGAAGAGGCGGATCACGCTTCCTCGTTTTGCAGAGCTTTTTAGGAGAGGTTGTTTCTCCGTCCACCAAAGAGAACCTGACTGTTCGTGTAAAGGCAGAGAATGGTGCTACAGCCGGTAAAGTTGACCTTGCAAAGAGAGCGAAGGCACTGAATCTCGATGCGATCTCATGACACGGTTCATGAGATGGCGAGAGACGAAGCAAGACACGGAAAAAGCTTTCCAGGCTCTTTTTAAAGAGATATTTCGGCTAAGCTGAGTTTACCCCTCAAAAAGGATTGTATCAATACTGTATTAAAAATCCAACAAGATTCGCTTGAATTATTTTTATCGAAGGATAGAATTGCTTTTAAGTACATTTGTGGATTGTCCCGTGTTTGAACGTGTTTTCGTTTGACACATAGAAATAGAGGAAGTGTGCTTCCTCTATTTCTATTTTACAGAAAGGGCGTGAAGAGAATCTATGTCGCGTAGAGCGAGGGACAGTGCATTTATTGTGTGACGGAAGTTGATAGTTCAGGGTGTAAAGGAGGATACAATTATGGCAAGTTACAAGGGAACAGAGACAGAGAAAAATTTGTGGGAAGCGTTTGCGGGCGAAGCAAAGGCAAGGGATAAGTATAACTACTATGCAGCCCAGGCAAGAAAAAGACGGGTATCAGCAGATTGCCCAGTTCTTCGATGACACGGCTGCGAATGAAGAGTACCACCGAAAGATGTGGTTCAGGAGAGCTTGCAGGACTTGGCGGCGGTATTGGAGACACCAAGGAGAACCTGAAGGCGGCAGCGGACGGAGAGCACTACGAGTGGACAGAGATGTACAAGAACTCGCTGAGGTAGCGGACAAGGAAGGCTTCATGAGCTTGCTGCAAAGTTCCGTCTGGTTGGACAGGTTGAGAAGTCCCATGATGAGCGTTTCCAGAAGCTTTTGCAGGATTTGGACGGAACCACCTTCAAGGACGAGGAAGAGTACTACACTTTGGCATTGCAGAAATTGCGGATTTATCTACGAAGGAGCGGAGGCTCGGAGTTCTGCCCGTGCTGTAATCACCCGAAGGCGTACTTCGAGAGGAAATCCGGAAAAATTATTAATTTTCAATGAAGAAATGTCGTATTGCGAAGTTTTGCAACACGACATTTTTATGTATAACGAAGATCACTCGAAAAGCTTGCGGTATCTCGTTTAACGAATATCGTACGTGGCTCGTGGAATATCTCGACAAATCGTATCGCCGCAAGAGGGGACTTGCGTTCCTACTCCCATTTTACATAGTGAAGAGAAGTATTTGCAGGATAGAGCGAGGAGTTTTATTGACGTTCGAAGAACTTTGGGATAGACTTTTTCTGGTATGAAACGAATAAGCAGATGTATTTGCTTTTTGAAATGGTATAGAGAAAGAGAGGATATAGATGAAGAAAACCAACTGTTTTGTTGATCCTCGATGGTTATGGGGAAAGAAAAGAAAAAGAGGGCAATGCCATCGCCCTTGCGAAAACGCCGGTGATGGATCGTCTCAAAAGAGTTTCCTGTGTTGAAGGACAGGCTTCCGGCCTTTTGTCGGACTTCCGGATGGGACAGATGGGAAATTCAGAAGTTGGACACATGAATATGGGTGCCGGAAGAATCGTGTATCAGGAACTGACGCGGATTACAAAGGCGATTCAGGATGGACATTCCAACCCAGCATTGAAAGCGGCTGTGAGCATTGTAAGAAAGACATTCCGCATTGCATCTTATGGGACTTGTTTCCAGCGGTGGCGTGATTCTCATATTGATCATATTGTGGCGGTTTGTTGAACTGGCAAAAAGAGAAGGACTGGAGAAGGTCTATCTTCATGCTTTCTTAGACGTAGAGATACCCCTCCCGATTCCGGAAAAAGGTTTTCTACAGGCGGTAGAGAAGAAGATGCAAGAACTCGGAGTGGGAGATTGCTACCATTTCCGGAAGATACCACGCTATGGATCGAGATAAGAACCATGACAGAGTGGAGAAAGCGTATCGTGCAATGGTGGATGGCGTAGGCGAGACGGGTTCTTCCGTGAGGAGCTGATGGATGCCTCCTATGCGAAGAAGGTTTATGATGAGTTTGTACTGCCTACCGTTATCTGTAAAAGAGGAAAGCGCATAAGATTGAGGATGGTGATGCATATTTTCTTCAATCGTCCGGACCGTGCAAGAGAAATTTGTCATTGTTTTCTGTGATGATATTTTTTCTTTTTCAATAGAGGAGAGAGAAAAAGGTCTTTTTAATCTGCTTTTACGGATTTATGACCGACGATTCCGAACAAAGAGATTGCTTTTCCTGAAAGAGACTCATAACACCTTGGGTGAGGTGGTATCGAATCTGGATAAGACCCAGCTCCGATTGCCGAGACGGAAAAGTATGCCTACGTCACTTTCTTCTTTAACGGGGGAAAGAAGAGCCGTATAAGAATGAGGACAGAACTCTGGTGCCGTTCTCGAAGGAGGTTCCGACCCATGATTTTGAAGCCGGAGATGAGCTGCCATATCGTGACGGAAAAAGCTACAGAGGCCATCCAATCAGGGCGAAATGATGATCGGTAGTGGCTAATTTTTGCAAATCCCGATATGAAAGTGGGCATACCGGCGTGCTTCCCGCAGCGATTAAGGCTATTGAGGTTGTGGATGAGTGCCTCGGCAAAGTGGTTGAAGCGGTACAGTCTGTTCACAGGCAATCTTTTTGTGCTTGCAGACCACGGTAACGCGGGATGTCATGATTGATAAAAGACCGGAGAGCCTTACACGGCACATACCGACGAATCCGGTAACTTTTCATTTTAGGGTGAGTGAGGAAGATTATCGCTTTAAGAGAAGGCGGATGCCTTGCGGCGGATGTTGACTCCGACTCTTCTGGAACCGATGGGTATTCCACAGCCGAGGCGAGATGACGGGGAAAGCAATACGTAACTTCC
>BNJU01002431.1_pt1 | contig 135428 bp, 142 predicted proteins | sample 8539281 | NCBI WGS metagenome assembly BNJU01 (sample SAMD00202456, study PRJDB9452) | human saliva metagenome | isolation source: human saliva | place: Japan | reverse complement strand
GAGAACTATTCGAAGGCATCTGCCTTTCGCTTGCTCTCAGAAGCGTCTGGGAAACTTTTAGCGAGCCGCTTTTTATGAGTCAAACGAATGGGCTGGTGACCCTCGTCTCTCATTCGGCTCTCTTCGGTTCTCAGTCCCCGGCCGGTCTGAGGAAATTCATCCTCCCCGTTTCGGGCCGGAGAGAACATTACGCACCGACCACCGCTGTCAATCTGCAGAGCGGTGACGGTGCCCACAAGGCATCGTCACCGCTCAGCAACCGTGTTCGCGAGATCCAGCTTTTCCCTGACGGCGGAGCCTAAACCGTGCGTCCGACGGCCAGGTTCCGCCGTCCCTGCGCACCAGCACCACTCCCCCGGCGAGCAGGTGCTCGGGGCCGATGACCACGGTCTCGTCGGCCACCTTGACGTTGTTGAGGTAGGCCCCGCCTCCGGCAATGGTCTTGCGGGCCGCATTGCGCCCTGCGCTCCAGCCCCGTGCCCACGAGCAGGGTCCACGATCGTGGTCTGTCCGACTCGTCACCTCACTGGAGGCGAGATCAGCCGTGGCCGCCAGGATCGTCGCCTCATCGATGTCGGCGAGGTCGCCGCGGCCCCACAGTGCGGAGGTCGCCGCTTCGGCCTGGGCAGTCGCGTCGGCTCCGTGGACCCACGTGCAGACTTCGTGCGCCAGAACCCGCTGCGCCTCACGTGCCTTCGGGTTCTCCGCCGTCGCCGCCTCCAGGCGCTCGATCTCCTCGCGTTCCAGGAAGGTGAAGACCTTGAGGAAGCGCACGACGTCGGCGTCGTCGACCTGGAGCCAGAACTGGTAGAAGGCGTAGGGGCTGAGCATCTCGGGGTTGAGCCAGATCGCCCCGCCCTCGGACTTACCGAACTTGGTGCCGTCGGCCTTGGTGATGAGGGGGTTGGTCATGACGTGGACCGAGGCGCCTCGACCTTGTGGATGAGGTCCATCCCGCCCACGAGGTTGCCCCACTGGTCGTTGCCGCCGACCTCCAGGGTGCAGCCGTAGCGTCGGTAGAGCTCGAGGTAGTCGTTGGCCTGGAGGACCTGGTAGCTGAACTCGGTGTAGGAGATGCCCTCCTCGCTGGCCAGGCGCCGGGCGACGATGTCCTTGGAGAGCATGGTGCCCATGCGGAAGTGCTTGCCCAGGTCCCGCAGGAAGTCGATGGCGCTCATCGCCTGGGTCCAGTCCAGGTTGTTGACAATCTGCGCCGGGTTGTCCCCGCTGAAGTCGAGAAGGTTCTCGAGCTGTTCCTGCAGGCTGGCCGCCCAGCCGGCAACGACGTCCTTGGTGTTGAGGCTGCGCTCCCCCTTGGCGCGCGGGTCGCCGATGAGGCCGGTCGCCCCACCCACCAGCGCCAGCGGACGGTGCCCGGCCAGCTGAAGATGGCGCATGACCTTGACGGCTACGAGGTGCCCGTGGTGAAGGCTCGGCGCCGTGGGGTCGAACCCGCAATAGAAGGTGACGGCCCCGTCGCTGAGCGCCGCTCGCAGCGCGTCAATGTCGGTGTGCTGGGCGATGAGCCCGCGCCACTGCAGTTCGTCCAGGATGTCCGTCACCGTCCAGTCGCCTTCCGTGGGTTGTCGTGCTTGCCGCACGCATGATCCCGGCGCGTCACGCTCGGGTCCGGCTGATACCTCCGGCGCAGATAGTCTGCCATGCTCCGGCTCGGCTTCCACGAAGAGGCCAGGGCCACGGAGCCGTGAGCCGGATACGGGGAGCTCTTCACGAGCCCTCAGTCGGGCGATCCCATATGAGGTGTATCGGTAGTAGAAGCGCCGTCGAGTCCTGGCCCCGGGAAGCAGCCGGACTGCCGCCCTACGAATCTCGGCCAGGGACTCTCGTGGAACACGAGTGACCACACCGATGTCTGAGCTCTCCCGTCGCAGGGCGCCGACCACGTGCAGAGGCAGGACGGCCAGTGCGGACAGCGTCCAGTCCCACAGGCTCTTGTTGGCGGCAGGCCGACGACGATCAGACGCCCGCCGGGTGCCACCAGCTGACTCAGCCTCACCAGGGCGGGTTCCAGTGGGAGGTGGTGCAGCGTGGCCACGCAGGTGACCGTCTCAAAGGTGCCGATGCGCTGAGGAAGGTCCAGATCCATGACGTCGTCGAGCAGCACCTCGGCCTGCGGGAGTCCGTTCGAGACGTCTGCGCGCTCGAGCAACCGCCTCGCCCGTCGGTTTCAAGTCCGACGGCGCGCCGGCACACCGCCGCCAGGCGTGCGAGCAGGAGCCCGTCACCGCATCCGACATCGAGCGCGCTCCACCGCGCAGCGCCGCGTCCCGCACGATGCGCCGGTGAAAAGGCGACGTTGTGGTTCCAGTAGTCACTGGCCACTGCGGGAGCCTGGCGGAGCAGCCGCCGTGGTCGGACCAGCTGTGTCGCTCGAGGTCTTGGGGCTCTCAGCCCGGTCGGTAGACGCAGCGGTCTCCTCGTTGGGCTGCGTCGCTGATCCGCGCGCTACGACGCCGGCTTCACGCAGCAGTGCCTCGCGCAGGTGGGGCACTGCTGCGAAGTACGCCCTCATCGGCGTCCTCCACCAAACGCGTTGCCCGGGCCCCGACATCTCTCCCTGCCGCTGTCATGGTCACGATCCGGGCACGGGCGTCCTTGGGATCCGGCTGCCGCGACACCAGACCGGCCCGCTCCAGCCGGCGCAGCACCTGGCTGGTGGTCTTCACGTCCATTCCCGCCTGGGTCGCGACCATCACCTGGCTGGCCCCGTCCCGTGCTCCTCGAGCCACTGCGTGCAGGCCAGGAGGACGAACTGGGAGTGCGTCGGTCCAACTGGCTCCAGGGCGGCAGCGATGTCTCGCTGCCAGGCCAGCGCGGCCCTCCACATGAGGAAGCCGGGGCTCGCCTCAGGACCCTGGAACCTTGTCTTCACATATCGACCCTAGCAGCCTCAACGAGCGAGTCGATGGCCTGCGGAAAGTCCTCGGCGATTCCCGGACCGATCGTCGGGCCTACATCGTCGGCACCGGGGCCGTCGATGTCGAGGCGGGTGGTCACAACGCTCTTCCCTTGTGTCTGCGCGGGCATGAAGGAGTGGGTGAAGGTCAGCTCCACTCCCCCGTAGGAGACCCGGTCCGCCTGGACATGAGGGGGTTCCCAGCGGATCACCGTGATCTCGATACTGTCCTGCCCCTCCGGAGTCATCGTGATCGAGGCGCCGGGTCCCACAGGCTCGCGCGGCTCGTAGCGATCTCCTGGGGGAGCTCGATCTCACCGGAGAGCACCTTGATCCAGGTCTCCCACAGGACCTCCGCCGGGAGATCCACTGTCCGTTGGCACTCAGTCGACCACATGGCCGTCCCCTTCCTCGTCCTCCGCGCTCGGCGGTTCCGCACCACAAATAGTCTTTGCAGCGATAATCTGTGTACCCATTATTAGCGGACAGGAGTGGCGTGGGCAAGTGGAGACCCATCGGAGTTGGGCTCGGCGAGGTTCAGCCCTGTGAGCGTCGCCTGGTGACGGCCGGCCGGTACGGCGAGACGGTGGGCTCTCCGTCCAGCCAGAAGCGCCACGGGAAGGCTTCTCCGTCTCCCCCGGGGCCGGCCACCCCGGTGCGTGGCCCACGGCGGATGCGTCCGGCATCCGGTGCCTGCTGCGGCAGCGTCAGGCTGATGCGTGATCCCGGCCCGCCCAGCAGCGCGCCGTCGTCGGAGCGGTCCAGTCCCAGTGCGGCGCACAGTCTGGCCGGGCCACGGGCCAGGTCGCGGTCAGTGCGGGCTGCGGGGCGGCGTCCCTGGCCTGCTCGAGCCCTTCGACGACCTCTCCCCGCGCAGCAGCACCGCGCGTGAGACTCCCGGCAGGGTCCGGTGACGATGTTGAGGCAGTGGTGCATGCCGTAGGTGAAAGTAGACGTAGATGCACCCGCCGGCCTCGAACATGGAGGCGTTGCGCGCCGTGCGTCCCCGGAAGGCGTGGGAGCCCGGGTCCTTCTCGCCGCGGTAGGCCTCCACCTCGGTCAGGCGGATCGCGACGCGCCCGGCCGAGTCGGCAACGGTGATGACGGCGCCCAGCAGCGCCGGGGCCGCCTCCAGGCTGTCGCATCTGAGCAGTGAGGCGACCTCGGCGCTCAGCTCGATCGCCGTCTCCCTCAGGGAAGCGTCTGACATCGACCCTGCCGCCCCGGCTCAGTCCTGGTCCTCCTCGCCCCATTCCTCATCGGTCTCACTGGGGCTCGGGCCACTGGGGACCGGCGGGGCCGTCCAGCAAGGGATCCCTCCCAGGCGAAGACTCGCAGCTCGGCGCTGCGGGCGATGGCGCGGGCGAGCTGCTCCACCACACGCACCGGGGCGGTGCCGCCGTGCCCAGTGCGGGCGGCCACCGACCCCTCGGCTGAGAGGACCTCCCGCACCCCCGGGGTGAGCCGCCCATCAATGGCGGCGAAGTCGGCGTCGGTCAGGTCCCACAGCTCAATGCCGCGCTTCTCGCACTCGCGCACGCAGGCACCGGAGATCTCGTGGGCGCTGCGGAAGGGCACACCGTTCTTGACCAGCCACTCCGCGATATCGGTGGCCAGGGAGAACCCCTGAGGGGCGAGCTCCGCCATGCGCTCGTAGTGGAGGGTCATCGTGCTCACCATGCCGCTGACGGCCGGCAGGGAGGACGGCCAGGGTGTCGACGGCGTCGAAGACCGGTTCCTTGTCCTCCTGCAGGGTCCCGGTTGTAGGCCAGGGGCAGGGCCTTGAGGGTGGCGAGCAGCCCGGTCAGGTCGCCGATGAGGCGTCCGGCCTTGCCGCGGGCGAGCTCGGCCACGTCCGGGTTCTTCTTCTGCGGCATGATGGACGAGCCCGTGGAGTAGGAGTCGTCCAGGGTGACGAAGTCGAACTCCTTGGTGTTCCAGACGATGATCTCCTCGCTCAGGCGCGAGACGTCGACCGCGGTCATCGTCAGCACGAAGCTCGAGCTCGGCGACGACGTCGCGGGCGGCCGTGCCGTCGATGGAGTTCTCCACGGCGGCCTCGAACCGAGGTCGGCGGCCACGGCATCGGGGTCCATGCCGAGCGTGTTGCCCGCCAGCGCACCCGGAGCCGTAGGGGGCTCACGGCGGCCCGGGAGTCCCAGTCCTCGAGGCGCTCGACGTCACGCATGAGCGGCCAGGCGTGGGCCAGCAGCTGGTGGGCGACGAGCACCGGCTGGGCGTGCTGCATATGGGTGCGTCCGGGCATGATGGCGTCGGAGGCCTGGGCGGCCTGGTCGATGAGGGCGTCGACGACGTCGAGGACGAGTCCGGCCACGTGGCGGGCCTGGTCGCGCAGGTACATACGGATGAGGGTGGCGATCTGGTCGTTGCGGCTGCGCCCGGCGCAGACGGCCCCCAGGTCGTCACCGGCGCGCTCGATGAGGCCGCGCTCCAGGGCGGTGTGGACGTCCTCGTCAGTAGCTTCCGGGACGAAGATGCCGGCGACGACGTCGGCCTCGAGACGGTCCAGGGCCTCCAGCATGCCGGACAGCTGACCCGAATCCAGCAGGCCGGCCTGCGCCAGGGCGCGGGCGTGGGCCCGGGAGCCGGCGATGTCGTAGCGGGCCAGGCGCCAGTCGAGTGGGTGCTCACCGACAGGGCGGCCAGCGCGTCGGCGGGTCCTCCTGAGAAGCGTCCGCCCCACAGGCTGACGCCGGCGGGGGCCGCGTCCTGCTGAGCTTTCTGAGGCGACGGACTGGGCAGCGGATGGCTGAGCGGACTGGCTGGAGAACTGACTCATGGCTCCCATCGCGGCCCATCTGCCCGCACAGGTTCCTCAACGATCAGTCCGGAAGGGTCCCTGTCGTGGCTCGTAGACAAAACGACCCACGCATTCTTGAGGAAGATACGGAGCGGGACCAGGACCAGCGCCCCGACCAACGGGAAGGAAGAAAGGCCTGTATCTCGGTTGGCACGCAATGCCATGATGAGCCAATGCCCGCCGAACAAGACGCACTTTTCCCAGGCAAGCAGTTCATCTCCACCGTGCTCGAGGCCCTCGAGACCAAGACCCGGATGACCGGGGTGATCGCCCACCGCTATCTCATGCGCGCGGCCATGGCCGGCATGATCGTGGCGGTCTTCTATATCGTGAACTACGCCATCGTCGGCGTCTTCGACGGCCTGCGCGTCGGGGACACCTCGCTGGCGGGGCTCGGGAAAGATGCTCGGGGCTCTGTCCTTCGGCCCCGCTCTCGTCTTCATCTACTACACGAAGTCCGAGCTGCTCACCAGCAACATGATGGTGGTGGCCATCGGCCACTACTACAAGCGGATCTCGACGTGGCGGGCCCTGAGGGTGCTGGTCATGTGCCTGGCCGGCAACTTCGCCGGAGGGCTGGTCTTCGCGGCCATGTACCGCTTCTCCACCCTCGTGGAGGCGGCAACCGGCGAGCAGGCCGTGCACTCAGTGGCCGCCAAGCTCCACTACCTGTCGTCGGCCTCGGGAATCGGGGACCTCTTCGTGCGGGCGGTCCTGTGCAACTTCATGATTAACCTGGCGATGCTCCTCATCTACAACGGCTTCATCCGCGAGGACTGGTCCAAGATCTTCGCGATGCTCATCTCCGTGTTCGTCTTCGCCTTCCTCGGCCTGGAGCACTCCGTGGCCAACACGGTCCTGTTCACCGTCGTCGGCCTGACGCACGGGATCGATGTCCTGCCGGCGCTGGGGAACGTGGCTGTGGCCCTGCTGGGCAACTTCGTGGGCGGAGGGCTGCTGATCGGCGGCTACTACGCCTACGCCAATGACGACTCCCGCTGGCTGCGCCGCCAGCCCCACCACAACGAGGCGCAAGCGGCCACGTAGCCGAGTGCTTCGAGGTGGTGGGACCGGCGGTGCGGCTCAGTCAGAACCCCCGACCGTCGCCGGCGCGCACGTCGCGGGCGGCGGCGAGCTTGGACTGCATTCCGTAGATCTCGATGAAGCCCCGCGAGGAGGACTGGTCGAAGGTGTCTCCGCTCTCGTAGGTGGCCAGGTTGAAGTCGTACAGGCCCGTCTCGGAGCGGCGCCCGTTGACGGTCGCCCGACCGCCGTGCAGGACCATCCGGATATCACCGTTGACGTAGCGCTGCGTGTCCTCGATGAAGGCGTCCATGGAGCGCTTGAGCGGGGAGTACCACTGGGCCTCGTAGACGAGATCGGCCCAGGTCTGCTCCATGCTCCGCTTGTAGCGGCGCTGCATGCGCTCCAGGGTGACGGCCTCGAGCGCCCGGTGGGCCTCGATCAGGGCCACGGCGCCGGGGGCCTCGTAGATCTCGCGGGACTTGATCCCCACGAGCCGGTCCTCGACCATGTCGATACGCCCCACGCCCTGGGCGCCGGCCCTGCGGTTGAGCTCCTGAATCGCCTCCAGGGGGCTGACGTCGCGACCGTCGATGGCTACGGGGATGCCCTCCTTGAAGGTGAGGATCACCTCGTCGGGCAGGGGCGGGTAGGCGGGGTCATCGGTGTAGACGTAGACGTCCTTGGTGGGGGCGTTCCACAGGTCCTCGAGGTACCCGGTCTCAATGGCGCGGCCCCAGACGTTCTGGTCGATGGAGAAGGGGTTGTGCTTGGTGGTCTCGATCGGCAGGTTGTGCTTCTCGGCGTAGTCGATGGCTACGTCACGGGTCAGCGCCAGGTCGCGTACCGAGGGAGATGCAGTCCATGTCAGGGGGCCATGGAGGTGATGGAGACCTCGAAGCGGACCCTGGTCGTTGCCCTTGCCGGTGCAGCCGTGCGCCACGGTGTGCGCGCCGAACTCGCGGGCGGCCTTGACCAGGTGGCGGGCGATGACGGGGCGGGACAGGGCCGAGACGAGCGGGTAGGTCCCCTCGTAGAGGGCGTTGGCCTTGAGCGCCGGGCATGCAGTAGTCGTTGGCGAACTCGTCGCGGGCGTCGGCGACATAGGCCTCGACGGCGCCGCAGTCGAGGGCTCGCTGACGGATCACCCTCAGGTCCTCGCCGCCCTGGCCGACGTCGACGGCGACGGCCACAACCTCTCGACCGGTGGCCTCGCCGATCCAGCCGATGGCGACGGACGTGTCCAGGCCTCCGGAGTAGGCCAGGACGACACGGTCCTTGTGGATGCTCAATGGGATCACTCTTCTCTTCGTGATGACGCCGCCGCAGCGGCGCCGAGGTGACTGGGGGATGTCAAGGGTGGTGGGGAGAGGTCAGGCTCGGGCCGAGGGGTCAGCCAGGGCGAGCAGGTGCCTGGCCACATCGGCTGCGACCTGAGCGCCGCGGGTGATGACCAGGACGGTGTCGTCGCCGGCGATGCACCCCATGACGCCCGGGCATCATGGCGTCGTCGACGGCCCCGGCGAGCAGCTGGGCGGCGCCGGCGGGAGTTCGCAGGACCACCTGGGGGCCGGCCCACTCGGCGGTGACCAGCAGCTCGGCGCACCACCGGGACAGGCGGGCGGTGGTGTGGGCGCGCAGGGAGTCCTCGGTCTCCTCCGTCTCTAAGAGGGCACCGGTAGGGACCTGGCCGGGGGCACCGGCCTCGGGCATGGAGTAGATGAGCTCTCCGCCCGGGGCTCGGATCTTCGTGGCCCGCAGCTCCACCAGATCCCGCGAGAGCGTGGCCTGGGTGGTGCTGATGCCGCGCTGTGCCAGGGCCTTGCGCAGCTGGGCCTGGGAGCGGATGCGTTCGCGCGACAGGATCTGGACGATGCTGGCGTGCCTGGCGGTCTTGGTCCCGGGCACCAGGGGGGCCGTTGCCCCCAGATCGCGCTGAGAGGCCTCGATGGCGGCGCTCATGAACCGGCTTTCTCTGACAGTGCCCGGGCAAGGACCTCGGACAGCGTGGTGGTGAAGGCTCCGGCGTCATCGTCGGAGAGGATGAAGGGGGGAGCCAGGCGGATCGTGTCGGGGCGCGGCGCGTTGACGATGAAACCGCGGGCCGCCAGGGCAGCGGCGATCTCAGCAGCGGGTGGGAGCCCGTCTTCCAGCCCGACGCCGAGCAGCAGGCCCCGGCCGCGCACCTGATCGACTCCGTCAACGGCTGCCAGCTCCCTGGACCAGGCCGAGCCGAGCTGCTGAACCCGCTCCAGCAGGGACTGGCTGCGGATGGTCCCGATGACGGCGAGCGCTGCTGCACAGGCCACCGGGTTGCCGCCGAAGGTGGTGCCGTGCTGCCCCGGCTCGAGGAGAGCGGCGGCCTGCCCAGTGGCGACGACCGCGCCGATGGGGATTCCTCCGCCCAGTCCCTTGGCCAGGGTGACGACGTCGGGGACGACGCCCGGCGCCAGCAGGTGGTGGGCCATCCAGGCGCCGGTGCGTCCCATTCCGGTCTGGACCTCATCGATGATGAGCAGCGCGCCGGCGGCCTCGGTCAGCTCGCGGGCCGCCTCCAGGTATCCGGCGGGCAGCTCACGCACCCCGGCCTCACCCTGAATGGGTTCGACGACGAGTGCCGCCACGTCCGGCCCCAGCGCGGTGCGCAGGGCCTCGATGTCGCCGGCGGGGACGAACTCGACTCCTCCGGGCAGCGGCTCGAAGGGCTCGCGGTAGGCGGCCTTGTGGGTCAGAGCCAGGGCGCCCATGGTCCTGCCGTGGAAGGCGTCCTGGAGGGCCAGGACCCGGGGGCGCCGGCTCCCGCCGTGGCGGCGGGCGATCTTGAAGGCGGCCTCATTGGCCTCGGTACCGGAGTTGGCCAGGAAGACGCGGGAGTCGTGAGCGGGACGGTCGGGGAAGGTGAGCCGGACGAGCTCCTCGGCGAGGCCGACCTGGGCCGGGGTGGTGAAGAAGTTCGACACGTGCCCCAGCTCGGAGAGCTGCTCGGTGACGGCCCGACGATCGCGGGGTGCGCGTGCCCCAGGCAGTTGACGGCGATGCCCGCCAGCAGGTCGATGTACTCCTGGCCGTCGGCGTCCCAGACGTGGGCGCCCCTCCCCGCACCAGGACCCGGCTGGGGTGCCGAAGGTGTTCATGACGGCGTCGGTGTGGCGGGCCAGCCAGCCGGCGTTGCCGGTGCCGGGCCCTTCGCCTCCGCGGTGGGAGCCGGTGCTCGCGAGGAGGGGGTCATAGGCTCTTGCCTCCGTTCAGCGGTGGGACCGGGGCGTCTCCGGGGTGGATGACGGTGCCGACGCCCTGGTCGGTGACGATCTCGAGCAGCATGCTGTGGGCCTGGCGTCCGTCGACGACGTGCGCCTGCGCGACTCCCCCGTAGACGGCCCGCAGGCAGGCCTCCATCTTGGGGATCATCCCGGCCTCGAGCGTGGGCAGGAGCTCCTCCAGCGCGGCGGTACTGATGAAGGGCACCAGCGTGCTGCGGTCGGGCCAGGCGGAGTAGAGCCCCTCGACGTCGGTGAGCATGAGCAGGGTGCGGGCCTTGAGGGCCACGGCGATCGCGGCGGCAGCCGTGTCGGCGTTGACGTTGAGGACGGTCTCGGAGTCCGTCGTCAGCGGGGCGACCGAGGAGATGACCGGGATACGGCCCTGGTCGAGCAGGTCGATGATGGGCTGCGGGACTGACGTCGACGACGTCGCCGACCAGGCCGACGTCGACCTTGTTCCCGTCCACCGTGGCCAGGCGCTGCCGGGCTCGCAGGAGCCCACCGTCCTCACCGCTGATACCGACGGCGGCGGAGCCGTCGGTGTTGAGCAGGGAGACGAGCTCGCGCTGCACGGAGCCGGTGAGGACCATGCGGACCACGTCCATGACCTCGGGGGTGGTGACGCGCAGGCCTCCGCGGAACTCCGAGGCGATGCCCAGCCGCTTGAGCATCGCGTTGATCTGGGGCCCGCCGCCGTGAACGACGACGGGGCGCACCCCGACCTGGTGCAGGAAGAGGATGTCCTGGGCGAAGGCGCGCTTGAGCTCATCGTTGACCATGGCGTTGCCGCCGTACTTGATGACCATGGTGGCGCCCTTGTAGGTGCGCAGCCACGGCACGGCCTCCAGCAGGACGGATGCCTTGGTCTGTGGGTCGAGAGGGGTACGTTTCATGTCGTGTAGTCCGCGTTGATGGTGACGTATCCGTGAGTGAGGTCGTTGGTCCACACGGTGGCCTGGGCCGGGCCCGCCGACAGCTCGATGTCGATGCGGGTCTCGCGTGGGCTCATGTCCACCGCGTCCCGGTTGGGTTGGGGGGCGCCGTGGCTGAAGATCGTGATGCCGTTGATGGCGACGTCGACCTCGTCAGGGGTTGAAGGGGCAACGTCCTCGGGCACGGTCCCCAGCTGGGAGAGGATGCGCCCCCAGTTGGGGTCGGCCCCGGCGACGGCACACTTGAGGAGGTTGGAGGAGCTGACGGTGCGGGCTGCGGCCTCGGCGGCCTCCTCGCTGACGGCGCCGGGAGACGGTGATGGCGATGTCGTGGGTGGCGCCCTCGGCGTCGGCCACGAGGCGCCGGGCCGAGCCGGCTCATCACCTCGGTGAGCGCCTCGTCGAGCTCGCCCTGGGAGGGAGTGGTGCCCGAGGCTCCGGAGGCCAGCAGGAGGACCGTGTCGTTGGTGGACATGCACCCGTCGGAGTTGATCCGGTTGACGGTTCGCATCGTGGCGGAGGCCAGGGCGTCCTGGGCCTGCTCAGGGGTGAGGACGGCGTCGGTGGTGATGACAGCGAGCATCGTGGCCAGCCCTGGGGCCAGCATGCCCACGCCCTTAATCATGCCGCCGATGGTCCAGCTCTGCTCGCCGGTACCGACCGTGAGGGCGTCCTCCTTGGAGACGGTGTCGGTCGTCATGATGGCGGTGGCGGCGTCGGTACCGGCCTGAGGCGTGTCGGCCAGGGCGAGGGCCGCGACGTCGACGCCCTCCAGGAGGACGGGCATGTCGATGCGCTCCCCGATGACGCCCGTGGAGCAGACCAGGACCTGGTCCGGTTCGGTGCCCACCAGGCCGGCGGCACGGGCTGCGGTGGCCTCGGTATCACGCAGGCCCTGCGCTCCGGTGCAGGCGTTGGCGCTGCCGGAGTTGAGGACGACGGCGCGGGCGTGGCCCGGCTGCCCGCCTTCCTGGCCGGCCAGGAGCCGGCGTGACCAGACCACGGGGGCGGCGACGACCCGGTTGGTGGTGAACACCCGGCCGCGGTGTCCAGCGGGCCCGTCATTGACGACGAGGGCGAGGTCGGGCTTGCCGGAGGCCTTGAGGCCGGCGCGCACGCCGGCGGCGCGGAATCCCTGTGCTGCGGTCACGCTCACGGTGCGACTCCTGGGTGGTGATGGCGGTGGTCTCCTCCAGCCCGAGGGCGAGGTTGAGGGACTGAACGGGCGGCACTGGCGGTGCCCTGCCGAGGTTGTCGATGGCGCACATGGCCACGACGGCGTCCGCGCCACGGTCGATGGCGACCTGAACGGTGGCGGTTCCGCTGCCCCAGGACGAGTGCCGGTGGTGGGCCAGGGTCCCCTCAGGGCAGTAGCTGGATGAGGCTCTCACCACTGCCGGCGGCACCCGTAGGCGTCATCCCAGGCGGCTCGCAGGGGCGGCTTCGGGGTCGGGGAGCCTCGCGCAGAGCCGCAGTCATGGGGAGCGGTGACGGTGGCGAGGATGCCGCGGCTCATGGGGGACCAGGACCGGGGTGAAGGACAGGCGAGCTGCGCCGGCGGCACCGGCCACCTCCAGGTTCTGGAGGATCTCGGGAATGTGCCGGTGGGTGCCTCCGACGGCGTAGGGGCTGAGCCGACCCCAGCGCCTCGGCCGCGGTGAGATGGGGCTTGAGGGCCTTGCCCTGCGCCGGAGTATCCGACGGCCAGCACCGCGGTCAGCCGCGAGGGGTCGAGGGTCCGGCGGCGATGCCGGGCTGGACCGCCAGGGGTGACGGCGGTGACGTTGCAGCCGGGGACGGCGATGCGCCTGGAGGCTGCCAGCTCCTCGCGCTGGGCGCGGGCTCGCGTCTCGCCGTGGTGCAGGGAGCTCGGGCATGCCCGTAGGGTCCAGGCGCCGGCGTAGTCCGAGCCGTAGAGGCCTCCACGCCTGCTGACTGGTCAGGCGGTGGTCCGCGCCGCAGTCGATGAGTAGCGGCGCGCTTCTGCCGCCCGAGGCGAGCTCCTCGAGAGCCGCCGTGATGGCTCCGGAAGCTCCGTGCGGCAGGGCCAGGACGACGACGTCGTGCTCGGCGAGGATCTCCGCCTCGGTGGGCTGGACGATGCGGTCCGCCAGGGAAAGCAGGTGCGGGTGGTGCTCGCCGAGCCGACTGCCGGCGGACGAGGCCGCGGTGAGCGCACCGACCTCCACCTCCGGGTGAGCCGTGAGCAGGCGCAGAACCTCACCACCGGCGTACCCGGTGGCTCCAGCAACAGCAACTGACCAAGTCATGCAGCAACCATACATCCGCCTGCATAGAAATGCAGTCATCGTCTGCTGCTGTGACTCATCTCCCCTCCACCCTCAGGGCCGGGGACGCCAGGGACGCCGGGGGCTAGGACCGGTCGCAGCGACTGGTGAGCGTGTCGTCATAGAGGGAGGTGGCGATGGCGTCGGCCCACTGGCGCACCTCGTCCCAGTCGCGGTAGTCACCCTCAGCTCGCTCCCCCGAGCTTGGCGATGGAGCGCTCGCGCAGGCTGAGCTTGGAGGGGTCGAAGCGGCCCGCGAAGGTCACGTGGTCCTCCGGGTCGATGGCCAGCAGCACCGGGCCGATGCGCATGGGGTCGGAGACCTTTGCCCTAGGGCAGGCCGGAGAGCCCCACGGAGAAGGCCCACACGGGCTGGCTCTGAGGACGTCACGGAAGCGCGTGGTGAAGTCGACGGCCTGCGGCATCCACGTGGTCATGTAGACCGCGCTGCCCAGGATGAAGGCGTCGTACTCCTCGACGCTGTCAGACATCCTCAGGGGCGCTTGGTCTCCACATCGATCTGGGCGGCCCGGAGCCGCTCAGCAATCACCGCAGCCACCTCATCGGTGGACCCGTGCTGGAGGAAGAGGTCAGCAGGATCTTCATGCCGCCTAGTATTACCGAGACCACACCCGCTGTCTGGGATCCCCTGCTCGACGAAAGCACTGAAGAAGCACTGACGGCCATGATGTGCATCACATCATGGCCGTCAGTGCTGCTAGAGCACTAGCCGGACCTGCGTGGGTTCAGCTGCGCAGCTCGGCTCCCCAGGAGCTTGGCGGCCGCTTGACCACGCGCTTGCGCACGCCGGCGGTCTCCTCGGCGGTCAGCGTGCGGTCAGGGGCTCGCAGCACCAGGGAGAACGCCAGCGACTTCTTGCCCTCGCCGAGCTGGGGGTCCGCGGAAGACGTCGAAGAGGCGGACCTCCTCGGCCAGGTCCCCGGCGGCCTGCCTGACCAGGGCCTCGACCTCGGCGGCGGTGGTGGTCTCGTCGACGACGAGGGCGATGTCCTCCTTGGCGGCCGGGGAAGGTGGAGACGGCCTTGACCTGGAGCGCCCCGGCGTCGCGGGCGGTCTCCAGCAGCGGGTCGAGGTCGATCTCGACGGCGCAGGCCCGCTCCGGGAAGTCCGAGCGCGCACGACCCGCGGGTGGAGCTCGCCGGCGTGGGCGATGAGCCTGCCGGGCTCGATCTCCTTGCCCCGACGTCGGCCGGGCAGGGCGGATCTCCGCGGTGCGGCCGGGGTGCCAGGGGGCGTAGGGGTGCTCGGGGGCGCGGACCTCGATCGTCACCCCGAGCGCGGCGGCCACGGTGCGGACCACCTCGACGGCGTCGGCCCCAGTCCCAGGGGCGGCCGGCCCCCAGGACTCCACGCGCTCGTGCTCACCGGTCATGACAGCGCCGATGTGGGTGGGCTGGGCGGGGATGCCCGCCTCGAGGGCTGCCTCCTCGGACTGGCTGGGGCGCCCGGAGACTCCGGGGATCAGGGGCGGGAACGGTGCCGGCCGGGTGGGTGACGGAGCCGACCTCGAGGACGGCGACGTCAGTCAGGCCGCGCGAGACGTTGCGCCGGGCGACGTCGACCAGGGAGTCGAGCACGCTGGTGCGCAGGTAGGGGCGTCCTCGGCCAGGGGTTGGCCAGACGGACCGTCTGTCGGCGAGCGTCGTCGGCGGGGATCTCGAGCAGGTCGTGGATGTCCCCGATGAAGGGGTAGGACAGGGACCTGGGTGAGTCCGGCGTCGGCCAGGGCGCGCACGATGTCGCGGCGGGCCCTCTGGTCGGCGCTCAGCCCCGTGCCGGCGGGGGCCGTGGGCACGATGACCGGGATGGCATCGTATCCGTCGAGGCGGGCGATCTCCTCGGCCAGGTGAGCAGGCCCCACCAGGTCCGGGCGCCAGGTCGGCGGGGTGACGGTCAGCAGCGCGGTTCCGTCGTCGGCGGAGCCACCGCGCTCCACGGTGCAGCCGATGGTGGTGAGCAGCTCGGTGACGCGCTCGGTTCCGTAGGCGACGCCGGTGAGGCGCTCGGCGGCGTCGGCGCGCATGGTGATGGGCTCGGGGGCCCGGGTGCGGTTGATGTCGGTGGCCACGGGCTCGGCGGTGCCGCCGCCGTACTCCACGAGCAGGTCAACGGCGCGCTGGGCGGCAATGGGGGCCAGCTCGGTGTCCACGCCGCGCTCGTTGCGCTTGGAGGACTCGGTGGGCGGCTGTGGCGTCGCGAGGGCAGGGCCACGCTGACCGGGTCGAAGTGGGCGGCCTCGATGAGGACGTCACGGGTATCGGCGTCGACCTCGCTGAGGGCCCCGCCGAAGACACCGGCCAGGACCAGGGCCCGTGAGCCCTCGCCCTCCGGGGAGTCGGCGATGACCAGGTCCTCGGGGTCGAGGCTGCGGGTGACCTCGTCGAGGAAGGTGAGGCGCTCGCCGTCCTTCGCCCGACGAACGACGATGGGGGCGGTGAGCTTGCCGGCGTCGAAGGCGTGCAGTGGCTGGCCCAGGTCGAGCATGACGTAGTTGGTGACGTCCACGGCCAGGGAGATGGGTCGCATGCCTGCGGCGGTGAGGCGGTCCTGCATCCAGGTCGGCGACGGTGCGCTCGGGTCGATGCCGCGCACGAGGCGGGCGACGTAGCGGTCGCATCCGGGGCGCCCGTGGATGGGGCGGGGGTCCTCGGGGACGACGACGTCGTAGCCGCCCTGCCCGGCGCCGGCCACGCCGTTGGGGTACAGCCCCGTGTTGGTGGCGTCGGCGGGGTCGGTGAAGCGGGCGCCGGTGGAGTGGGAGTACTCGCGGGCCACGCCGCGCATGGAGAAGCAGTAGCCGCGGTCCGGGGTCACGTTGATCTCCAGGACCTCCTCCCCCAGGCCGAGGATGCCGATGGCGTCGGTCCCGGGTGCGGGCGGCTCCTCGCCGTCGTGGCCGTGCTCGGCCAGCCACTGCTGGAGCACGATGATGCCGGAGTGGTCCTCCCCGATGCCGAGCTCGCGGGCCGAGCAGATCATGCCGTCGGAGACGTGCCCGTAGGTCTTGCGCGCGGCGATGCGGAAGTCGCCGGGCAGGACGGCGCCGGGCAGGCAGACGACGACGTAGTCTCCGACGTCGAAGTTGTGGGCGCCGCAGACGATGCCGCGGCTGGGCAGGTCGGAGGGCTCCTTGCCGGTGCCGGGGGCGTCGTTGTGCTCGGGGCCGACGTCGACACGGCAGTAGTTGATGACCTTGCCGTTGGACTGCTCCTTGGCCTCGCGGGTGAGGACCTTGCCGACGACGAGGGGCCGGTGACGGCCGGAGGAACGATGCGCTCCTCCTCCAGGCCCACGCGCACGAGGTCGGCGGCGAGCTGCTCGGCGCTCAGGCCGGTGGGGACGTCGACGTGCTCGCGCAGCCATTCAATGGGGACGTAGGGCATGTCAGTTTCCCTTTCCGGTGGTGCCGAACTGCTGGGAGAAGCGGATGTCGCCCTCGACGATGTCATGCATGTCGGCGATTCCGTGGCGCAGCATGAGGGTGCGCTCCAGGCCCATGCCGAAGGCGAAGCCCGTGTAGACCTCGGGGTCGATGCCGCAGGCGGTGAGCACGTTGGGGTTGACCATGCCGCAGCCTCCCCACTCGATCCAGCCGGCACCGCCCTTCTTCTGGGGGAACCACAGGTCCATCTCGGCGCTGGGCTCGGTGAAGGGGAAGAAGGAGGGGCGCAGGCGGGTGCGCGCCTCGGGGCCGAACATGGCCTTGGCGAAGTGGTCGAGGACGCCCTTGAGGTGCGCCATGGTCAGGCCCTTGTCCACGGCCAGGCCCTCGACCTGGTGGAAGACGGGGGTGTGGGTGGCGTCGAGCTCGTCGGAGCGGAAGACCTTGCCGGGGCAGGCCACGTAGAGCGGGGGCTGCTGCTCGAGCATGACGCGGGCCTGGACCGGGGAGGTGTGGGTGCGCAGCACGAGGTTGGCAGCCTGCCCCTCTCCGGCCCCGACGCTGGCACCGTCGATGTAGAAGGTGTCCTGCATCTGGCGGGCGGGGTGGTCGGCGTCGAAGTTGAGGGCGTCGAAGTCGAACCACTCGTGCTCGACCTCCGGCCCCTCGGCGATGGACCAGCCCATGGAGGTGAAGAAGTCGCAGACCTCGTCGATGAGGACGTCGAGGGGGTGACGGGCACCGGCCTGCGTGCGCGAGGTGGGGATGGTGACGTCGACCGCCTCGGTGCGCAGCATCTCCTCCTCGGCGGCGGCCTCGAGGGTCTCCTGCCTGGCGGTCAGAGCCTTGGCGATGCGCCCGCGAGCGCCGCCCAGGAGCTTGCCGGCGGTGGGCTTGTCCGCCTTGTCCAGGGTGCCGATGAGCCGGTTGGCCAGGGTCAGGGGCGAGGCGTCGCCGGTGTGGGCCAGGCGGGCCTCCTTGAGCTCGGCGAGGGTGCCGGCTGCGGCGAAGGCGGCCAGGGGCCTCCTCGACGGCGGCGTTGATGCCGTCCTCGTCCAGGGGAGAGCGCGCCGGGAGCGTCAGTCATGTTGCGGTGCCTTCCACCAGGTGTCTCCGGAGTTGTCCGCCCTTAGGGTAGTCCGCGCCGTCGCGTGGGTGTGAATCGTCCCGTCACCGGGGTGGCGCGGCGACCTGCCCAACGTGGTCATGGGTTGGTCATGGGTTGGTCATGGGCTCCGGTCGGATTGCCGCCGCCTGGGACTTGACGGTGACGTGACGTCACCTGCTGTCATGGATTCATGAACGTCAAGGAGCTCGCCCGGATCGCCGGAACCACGCCGAGGGCGGTGCGCTACTACCACCACCTGGGTCTGCTGGAGATTCCGCCCACGGTGCGGGGGCGGCGCGAGTACGGCGTCGAGCACGTGGCCCGTCTGCTGCGTATCCGGTGGCTGGCCGATGGCGGACTGTCGCTGACCCAGGTGGCGCAGATGCTCGCCTCGGACACGATCGGCACCGATCAGGACTCCCGCCGTGAGGCGGTGCTGCGCGACCTGAGGGCCACTCGGGGCACGATCGAGGCGCAGCAGCACAGCCTGGCCGAGCAGGCCTCCCGGGTCGATGAGCTCATCGCCCGGGTGGAGCGCGGTGAGGGCCTGTCCCCCGCTCCCAGCGCCCTGACCCGTTTCTATGACGACATCGAGGCCCGGATCATCCGGCTGGGCGGCAGTGTGCGAGGCCTGCGGGCGGAGCGGCAGATGATGGTGGTGCTCGCCTCTCTGGGCATGGTGCCCGACAGTGCGATCCCCTTCATCGAGGCGCTCGATGAGGCTGATCGAGAGCTGTCCGCCCAGCAGGTCGCGGACTTCGCCCGTCTGACCACCTTGCCTGAGAGCGAGGGGCGCGCCGAGGCCCACCGGCTCGCGCAGAACAGCTGGGGGCTGGCGTACCGCCACAAGAAGCACGCCCTGGCCGTCCTGGACGACCTTCCCTCGGGTGCTCTGGGGCGCGCCATGTGGCGACTGACCCATGTGCTGACCACTTCCAGCTACCCCCCATCCTGCTCAGCAGGGCCTTCGTGGCTGAGCTCATCGAGCTCATGCTCGCCGATCCGGACTTCGCTGCAACCATCCGCCGCTCGGCGGGAGAGGAGCCAGTGCTGTGAGAGTGAAGAGAGCCGAAGCGGAGAAGGCAACGGGTACGTCAGCAGCGCCGTCCCGCTCGGATACGGGATGAGCCCACGACGGACTCCTCTCCCGCCGCGGTCCGTGACCTGGGCGCCCGGCGGCGAGCCGCCGGTGCGCGTGCGGCCTGGTCAAGCACTTCGGGGCGCTTCAGGGCGCTCGACGGCCTGGACCTGACGGTGGAGGCGGGCAGCGTCCACGGCTTCCTCGGCCCCAACGGGGCGGGTAAGTCCACCACGATCCGCGTCCTGCTGGGGCTCTACCGGCCCGACGGCGGAAGCGTGAGCGTGCTGGGCAGCGAGCCGTGGAGGCAGGCCGCGGCCATCAACCGGCAGGTCTCCTATGTTCCCGGTGACGTGGCGCTGTGGCCGGCCCTGACCGGTGGCCAGGTGCTCGACGCCTTGGCCGGGCTGCGCGGCTCGCGCGACGCCGAGCGGGAGGCTGAGCTCATTGAGCGCTTCGATCTGGATCCCAGCAAGCGGGTACGGACCTACTCCAAGGGGAATCGGCAGAAGGTGGCGCTGGTGGCCGCCCTGGCCGCGCCCACGAGCCTGCTGGTGCTCGACGAGCCCACCAGTGGCCTGGATCCGCTCATGGAGCGGGTCTTCACCGAGGAGGTCACCAGAGCTGCCGGCGAGGGCCGCACGGTTCTGCTCTCCAGTCACATCCTGGCCGAGGTCCAGCGCCTGTGCAGTGCGGTGACGATCATCAAGGACGGCCGGGTGGTCGAGCAGGGCGACCTGGGGACTCTGCGGCGGCTGTCGCGCACCCGCATCGAGCTGGGGCGCTGCGAGCGACGAGCTCGGCACCGTCGGCAGGGCGGTGGAGGCCCTGGGGCTCGACGTCGTCGAGGACGGTGGCCGCCTGAGCCTTGAGGTGGCGGCGGAGCAGGTGCCGACGGTGCTGAGCCTGGCGGGCGAGCACCGGATCCAGGACGTCACCTGCGAGCCGGCCAGTTTGGAGGATCTCTTCCTGCGTCACTACGAGGAGGCCTGATGAACGCCTCATCGAGCACAGCAGCGGGCACGGCAGTGGCGATCATCAGCTCCGGCGCGCACGGCGCCCTGGCCGGCTGGGAGGCCTACCTGTGGATTCTGCTCAGACGATTCCGGTTTCAGATCGTGGCCTGGCTGGCGCCCCTGTGGCTGTTGGTCGGTGTCACCGCACCGAGCTACGAGAGCGTCTACCCCTCATTGGCGACCCGGACGGTGCTCATCGAGCAGATGCGCAAGTCTCCGGGAACGCGCCTCCTCTACGGCTATGTCCCCTTGCCCGGCCGGCTCGGTCAGCTCCTGCAGTGGGAGACGGGGACCTTCCTGCTCGTGTGCACCGCACTCATGGCGATTCTGCTGACCTGCCGGGTCCTGCGGGCCGATGAGGATGAGGGGCTCGTCGAGGTTCTGCGCGCCACGGGCGCGGGCAGGTCGGTTCCTTTTCTCGTACCGGTAGCCCTGATCTGGGTGGTGGTCGTCGCCCTGTCTGCGGGCGTCGGAGGCATTCTGACCTGGCAGACCGAGAGCATCGAGGAGCTGACGGTGAGCGGGGCCTGGGCACTGGCCGGGACGATCTGCGTGACGGGCTGGGTGTTCTCGGCCATCGCGGCGGTGGCCTGCCAGCTGGGTCGTCAAGTGGGCCAGGCCAGGGGCCTGTCCATGCTAGTGCTCGCACTCGCCTTCGCGATGCGGGTGAGCGCCGACCAGATCTCAGACGACACCGACTCGGACTGGCTCCGGTGGCTGACTCCCCTGGGGTGGCGCGACCTCGTACGCCCGTACACCGATGACCGGTTCGCGGTGCTCCCGGTGTGCTGCGCCGTAGCCATCACTGTGGCACTCAGCGCCGCGGTGCTCGCCGCGCGCCGTGAGTACCTGGACGGCTACCTGCCCGACCGCAGCTCGTCTCGGCGCCGGTGGCGGGTGCGGGGGCACATGGATCTGCTCGCGCGCCTGTCATGGCGGAGCCTCATCGGCTGGGCACTGGCCTCGACGGCTCTGGCACTCCTGTACGGCTCGGTGTCCGGCAGCATCAAGGACCTGCTGGCCCCCGGTTCTCCGACGGCCTCCTGGGTCGGCAAGATGGCCGTGGGGTCCCCGGTGGAGCAGTTCATGTCCCTCATGACGGTGGTCACGACGCTGCTTGTGGCCGTGGCGGCGGTGCGACGGGTGAACGGGTTGGCGGGCCTGGAGCGCGCGGGACTGGTGGAGGTCGAGCTCGCCGCCGGGGTCAGTCGTGGCCGAGTCTCCTCTCCCAGGTTCTATACGCGCTGATCGAGTCGATCGTCCTACTGCTGGTCTCGGCGACGGTTCTGGCGGCGACGACGGCGACTCAGCTCACCGACGACCACGCCGTAGGGCGCTCCTTCGTGTTCACGGTGAGTCAGCTGCCCGGCATGGTGGCAGCCATCGGGATCGCAGCCGCCCTGGTGGGTCTGGCGCCAAGACTGACCGGCCTGTCCTGGGCGGCCGTCACCTGGAGCGCTTTCGCCCAGTTCTTCGGCGGACTCGTCGAGCTTAAAGGACTGGGCCAAGGACCTTAGCGTGCTCGGGCACCATCTCGACGTCGTCGGAACCCCCGACTGGAAGCCCCTGGCCGTCCAGGCCCTGGTTGGCCTCATCGGCATCACGATCGGCCTGGTCGCCTACACCCGCCGCAACCTGCCCGCCTGACGACGGAAGACGGTGCTACAGTTGCTACGGGGTGATGTACATGCAGACGATCATGCACCGGGAACTGCGCAACAACAGCGCCGCAATCCTCCACCGAGTTCAGGCCGGCGAGACGTTTGAGATCACCAACAATGGTGAACCCGTTGCGATACTCTCACCTATTTCCCGGGACCGGCTCTCCATCCTCAAGCGGCAAGGAGCGGTCCGTAAAGCGACGCATGTCGACTTCAGGGCACTGAAACGCACAGCAGACGTGAGTTCCCAAGCCGTACTGGACGATCTTCGCGGGGAACAATGAGCGTCTACTACCTCGACACCTCCGCAGCCTTGAAGCTCCTCATTGAGGAGAAGGAGTCTGAGCCACTGGCTGCCTGGCTCACATCGCATACAACCGACGGAGACTCACTATGTTCCTCTTTCCTCCTGCACACTGAGCTTCCACTGCGCCGCTCGACGACGAGGTGAACTCAATCAAGAGGCAGTCGCGTCTCTCCTTTCAGGGATCGACCTCATCGACGTATCAAGGTCACACCTCACTGATGCAGCGAGAACATCGATGGGGTTAAGAGCAGCAGACGCCATCCACCTGACAGTGGCACTGGATATTCAAGCAGACGCCATCGTCACCTATGACATCGAGATGCAGAATGCCGCACGTTACTGCAACCTCTCTCCAGTGGCTCCCTCTTAAGAGATGACTCCGCTGGCGAGGGTAGGGTGATAGGTTGCCTCACCCTCAGCGGGTACGTGACTCGATGTAGCGGGCCAGTGCCCCTAGGGACCAGTTCACGATGATGTAAAGCACGGCGATGATGACGTAGTCTGGAAGAAGACCGACAAATGGGCATCGATCTTGGCCTGGCCGATCATGGTGGAGCCGCGATACATGAGCTCGGGGTAGGCGAGCACGTACGCCAGCGTCGTCCCCTTGATGATGGTCACCATCTGCGTGATCAGGGTTGGGAGCATGAGGCGCAGGGCCTGCGGCGCCAGGATGAGGCGCATGGTGAGCGATGGACTCATCCCCAGTGCCCAAGCGGCCTCCGTCTGGCCACGGTCCAGCGCCCGGACACCGGAGCGGAAGACCTCCGCCGTCGTCGCCGAGGTGCACATGACGATGGGCAGTGCCAGCTTCCAGAAGTCCGAGATCGTGGCGAAGCGGGGAACCACCAGGAGGAAGAAGTAGACGAGCAGCAGCATCGGTACCGCCCGCATGGCATCGATCCACAGGCCTATCAGCCACTTGATGGGGCGGTTGTCCAGCAGGCGGAGCCAGCCCAAGGCGATTCCCAGAGGGAAGGTGAGTACCGCGGCAACACCCCCCAGGGTCAACGTGGTCCCGGCCGCCTCCAGAAGCTGACTGACGACCGACTGCCCCAGGAAGTAGCGCCACTTGGGATAGTCGAGCTGTCCCGCGAGGTCCAGCCGGTAGAGGACCGCGGCCGCCAGCGCCGCGATTCCGATGACGGCGACGACTGATCCGATGGCGATCAGGATGCGCCCCCGCGGCCCGGGCTCATCGAAGAGCAGTGCCGCATCCGTCGCCCCGGAGTCCTGACTGAGCTGGCGGCGTGGACGGGGCTCTGTCATCGGCATGATGTCTGAGCTCATGCTCGCCCCCTCCCCATGAACTCGAGGCGCCTCTCAAGGAGCCCGCCGACCTTCGTGGCGGCGAAGGCGATGGCCAGGTAGGTAAGGCCGGAGGTGAGGAAGGTGATGACTCCCGCGGCTCGTTCCTGGTTGATTCTCTGCGTCACGGCCGTCAGCTCGACGACACCGATCGCCGCGGCGAGCGAGGAGCCGATAAGGCAGGCGATGAAGATGTTGACCAGTGGCTGGATCGTGCGGGCCAGCGCCTGGGGCAGGACGATGCCGCGAATGATGAGCCCGAAGGGCATGCCCAGTGCACGGGCGGCCTCGATCTGCCCCTTGGGCACCGAGTTGATCCCGCTGCGGACCGTCTCACACACGAATCCCGATGAGGAGAAGACCAGCGCCACGATCACCGACCAGAACAGCGGGATGGTGATACCAACATGAGGCAGCGCCAGGCCGACAAGCACCATGAGGCACAGATTGGGGATATTGCAGGCCACTGTCACCCACGCCGCACCCAGCGCACGCAGCGGAGGGATGGGACCGACCCGGAAGATGGCCATGAGCGACCCCAGGAGCAGCCCACCCAGGTAGGACAGGACGGAGATCACCAGCGTGACCAGCAGCCCCCAACCGATAGCGGGGAGATTGTCGGTAATGGCACTCACAGTCGCCTCCTTGAACGATGCGGGTCGTCACCATGACGGGAATGCTGTCGGCTGCCGCGCCGTCGGCCCTGCAACGGGTCCGCTCAGGCCGACGACGCAGCGAGCCTGACAGGCAGTGAGGTCGTTCAGGAGCTCTGCGGGGTCGCGTCGCCGCCGGCCGCGGACCCGGGCACCGAGCCGAGGGCCGGGGGCTGAGGGGCGGTGCCACCGAGGGACTTGCCGATCGTCGCCTCCCAGATCCTCTTCCAGGTGCCGTCATCCTCGATCGTCTTGAGGAAGGTGTTGACGAAGGCCTGTGCCCCGGAGTCCTTGGGAAGTCCGATGCCGTAGGGATCCTCGGCGAAGGTCTCACCGACGATCTTGACCTTGTCATTGGACAGGACCTCGCTCTTGAGCAGGGACTGGTCCACGACGTAGGCCTTGACCTGCCCGCTCTCGACGGCGGCGACGCACTTGGCCTGGGTGTCGAAGGGCTTGGCGGTGGCCTTGGGGGCGTACTTCTTCAGGGCGGCGGCCGACGAGGAGTTGGACTGGACCGCGACGTCCCCGGTGAGGGTGTCGACGCCGGTGATGTCCTTGTTATCGGCCTTGACCAGGATGGCCTGGCTGGAGGCGTAGTAGGGGCCCTGCGAAGTCGATCTTCTTGGCCCGCTCCGGGGTGATCGTGTAGGTGGCGATGACGGCCTTGACCGTGCCGTTGGTCAGGACGGTCTCGCGCGTCTCGGAGGTGACCTGCTGGACCTCGAGGAGGGAGCGGGCGTCGTCTCCGCCGATGATGTAGCGGGCCAGCGCCTGGGCGATGGCCGCATCGAAGCCGGAGATCTTCTTCGTCTTGGAGTCCTCCCAGGAGAAGACCTCGGAGGTTTTGGTCCCGCCGGTGACGAGCTTTTTCGCCTGCTTCACGGAGGCGGCCCAGGGGAGGCGGCCACGACGTCGGCAGCGGCCACCGGACCGGAGTTGATGGCCTTGTCGTAGTCGGCGTCGGAGGCCGACGACGAGGCGACGGCCTTGCCATCGGCGCCCGTGTCTGCGCAGGCGGCCAGGACGCCTGCCAGGGAGAGGGCGCCGGTCGTGGCCAGGAGTCCGCGGCGGGAGAGGGTGGTCATGGTGTTCCTTTCGTTCGGACGGGGAGGGGCCGTCCCAGGCGCTGGGCCTGCGGTGGTCGCCGCACTCGGGAGAGGATGCGGTTCGGGGCTCAGTGGCTGAGCACCTTGGAGAGGGAAGTCGCGGGCGCGCTCAGTGCGCGGGGAGGAGAAGAACTCGGCAGGCCGGCCGGACTCAACGATCTGGCCGCCGTCCATGAAGACGACCCGATCGGCGACCGAGCGGGCGAAGCCCATCTCGTGGGTGACGACGAGCATGGTCATGCCCGAAGCCGCCAGGTCCTTGATGACGTCGAGGACCTCGTTGATCATCTCCGGGTCCAGGGCGCTGGTGGGCTCATCGAAGAGCATGAGCTTGGGGTCCATGGCCAGTGCACGGGCGATGGCGACGCGCTGCTGCTGACCTCCGGAGAGCTGGGAGGGGCGCTTTTCCGCCTGGTCCTCCAGACCGACTCGGGCCAGCAGCTCACGGGCACGTTCCTCAGCCCGCCCCCGGGGGATGCCTCGCACCTTGATGGGCGCCAGGGTGATGTTGTCCAGGACCGTGCGGTGCGGGAAGAGGTTGAAGGACTGGAAGACCATTCCCACCTCGGCGCGCAGCTGAGCCAGGGCCCGGCCCTCCTGAGGCAGCGGGATTCCGTCGATCTCGATCTGCCCTTCCTGAATCGGCTCGAGGCGGTTGACGGTACGGCACAGGGTCGACTTGCCCGATCCCGAGGCGCCGATGACCGCTACGACCTCGCCACGGTGGATGTCGAGGGAGACGTCATCGAGAGCCTTGAAATGGCCGTAGTACTTGGTGACGTTGCTGATCCGCACCAGGACGTCATCGTCCCGGTCTGCGGCGGTCTGGTCAGGAGAGGGTGCGGATGCGGTCACGAGTACCTCGTCTCAACATGGGTATGGGAGCGTCATCTGTCTCATCGACAGCAACAGCAACACATCCGCATGCGCACTGCATTCCTCCTTGGCTTGTGTCGGCCTACACAAATCAGAGAGTTCCAACCTCTCGTCAGGAAGAGTAGCACCGTCTCCAACCGGAGCGTCAACCGTCTCAGAACGCCACGATCCCTGGGACGATGCTCACACGCCATGCAGAGCGCCTAACCGCGTACGCCGACCGTGCGGTCGTAGTCTCATCTGCATGAGTCCAGCGAATACCACCGATCCGCGTCGCCGCCTCCAGCCCGAGCAGCGTCGGGAGGAGCTGGTGAGAGTCGGCGTCGAGCTGTTCGCGGAAGGAACACTGGACCGCACTCACGTCAACGAGATCATCAAGCGGGCCGGCGTCTCACGCACGCTCTTCTATCACTACTTCCCCTCCAAGATCGCCTTCGCCCGAGCCATCGTGGAGCACGAGATCCTTCACCTTCACGGCCTGGTCGAGCAGCAGACGGCACTGACCCTGGAAGGGGCGATCTCCACCTTCGCGGGCTACGTGAAGGCCAGGCCCGACAGCCTTCGAGCGCTTCACACCGGAGGCCTTGACCAGGACCCTGAGATCGCGGCCGCCCTGGCTACCAGCTTCGAGCGTTACGAACGCCTCGTCCTCATGCTCATGGGCATCGCCGAGCCCGACGAGTGCGCCATGTTCGCCGCCGAGGTGTGGATCAGCACGATGATCACCCTGTGCCTGGCCTGGCTGGATCACCCCGAGATCAGTCAGGAGACCATCACGAACATGTCCGCCCAGACGCTGCGGAGCCTGGTGTCTCAGGCTCGACAGGGTGCCGAGCACGCCTCCGAGCCGGCCACGACACCGGCCACGACGCCGGCCACCGCCCACGAGCCGGTGAGCGACCGCTAAGGGCGAGTACTAAGGGCGAACCGAGCCGCATCGAGACTCAGACCTCCCCCGGTGCCGCACACACTTTCTTCCAGTATTTCGAACCTGCCGTAAAAAAGGCGTTCGCGTAGGCGCGAACGTGCTACTCTCTCCCCCGGTTGTACAAGACGTACAATAGAACGACGATGAGGGCTCACCCGCACTGTGGCACCCCTCGCTCTCAGAAGGAGAGCCGATCATGCCTCAAGGCACCACTGGTGATGTGGTGGCTGTACGCCGCAGGACATCGCGTGTCCTCTTCGCTCCGGAGACATTCAACTTTGCCGAGGTGACCCGTGCGATCGAGGTGGCCCGCCGGATGCCTTCGCACGTTGAGTGCGTCTTCGCCGGCTTCTCGCCACGCAACACTGAGTACGTCAGGGCCGCGGGCTTCGAGTTCCGCCTGCTGACCCCCTACCTCAGTGAGGAGGAGGGAAGGCTGGCGCTGGACTTCGACCAGGGTCGCAGCCTGCGTCACCCGTTCACGGAGAAGATGCTCGCACAGCGGGTGACAAGTGAGCGCGTCCTGCTGCGTTCCTTGCGTCCCGACGCCGTTGTCATCGGAGTAACTCCCAGCCAGTTTATTTCTGCGCGGGCGGAGTGCGTGCCGCTGGTTTTCGTACGGCCCTTCGCTTACTCCCTGGCGCACCTGGAGGCGGCGCGCTCCACCGGCGCCACCGGCTTCCTGCCCCGCACTTCCCCGGAGGAGTGCCTGGTCGACAACGTGGCCGCTCGCGCGCTCCATGCGCTCGGGACGCGGCTCCCCCTGCCTCGTTCCTTCCATTCTGTGGCCAGGACCAATGGTGTTTCGCTGCCCCAGGGAGTGCTCGCCGGGCTCACCGCCGACCTCAATCTCATCGCCACTGCCCCGCACCTGCTGCCTGGGTGGCTGAGGATGCCTCAAGGGCACCGGGTGGTGGGGCCGGTCTATGCCCGCCTGCCCGGGGAGCTCCCCGAGTTCCTGGCCGACCTGGCCGCTGGCCCCCAGCCCTTGGTGTACTTCGCCATGGGCTCATCGGGGAACCGTGACCTCATCCTTCATGTGCTGGCAGGCCTGGGCCGGGCGGACTGCCAGGTGCTGGCTCCGGTGCGTTCCCACCTTCGCCAGGAGGATCTGGAGACTCTTCCACGCAATGTCCACGTCACTGACTGGCTTCCGGCCCACCAGCTGGGCGACGCCGTCGACCTGGCCATCACTCACGGCGGGGAGGGAACGGTGCAGACCAGTTGCGTCCAGGGGTGGCCCTTCATCGGGATCCCGTTGCAGTTCGAGCAGCGTTTCAATGTGCAGCGTTGTGTGGCCTTCGGCTCGGCCAGGCTCGTGTCGCAGCGGGAGGCTCGCAGGACCGACTGGGCGGAGCTGGTGCGCCAGGCCCTGGCCGACGACGGCATGCGTTCACGCGCCAGGCGGATGGCCGAGTTCATGGAGGGACTCGACGGACCGGGCCGGGCCGCTGAGGCGATCTGCGAGCTGCTGTGAGTCAGCTGCGGCCAGAGTTCTGGGCCTGTGCCCGGGCGCTGGCGTAGAGGCAGACGGCTGCGGCCGCGGCGACGTTGAGGGACTCCGCCTTGCCGTAGATGGGGATGGAGACGACGGCGTCGGCTCGGCTCAGCGCCTCTGAGGGCAGTCCGTGGGCCTCGTTGCCGAGCAGCCAGGCACTGGGGGCCTCCAGGAGCGACTCGGCCTCAAAGAGGTCGAAGTCCCCGCGTCCGTCGGCGGCTAGGACGGTGAGTCCGGCGTTGTGGAGGGCGGTGACGGCATCGTCGAGGGCCACGCCGGTGACCACGGGCAGGTGGAAGAGGCTTCCGGCGGTGGAGCGCACGACCTTCGGTGCGGTGGGGTCCACGCTGCCGCGCACGAGGACGACGGCGTCGGCTCCGGCGGCGTCGGCGGCCCGGATGATGGTGCCGGCGTTCCCGGGGTCCTGGGCCTGGGTGAGGACGGCAACGAGCCTGGCCCCCTCCAGGGCGGCGGCCAGCGCCTCGGAGCCGGTGGCCTCCTCGGTGGCCACGACGGCGAGGAGGCCCTGGGCGTCGGGGCTCATGGCGTCCATGACCTGCTGGGTGGTGACGTGCACGTAGAGCCCGGCGGCCACGGCCTCGTCCCAGATCTCGCTGTGGCGCTCGAGGGCCGCCTCGGTGAGGTAGACGTCGAGCACGCGGCCGGGGGCGTGCCTGACGGCCTCGCGCACGCCCTGGGGGCCTTCGACGAGGAAGCGACGGTGCTTGGCCCGCGCATTGCGACGCGACAGGCCCGCCACCCGGGAGATACGGGCCGAGGTCTGATTGCTCAGCATCTCGTGGCCGGCGGCCGGCCCCTCACTGACGGTGCGCCGCCGCGGCCCACGGGAAGCAGGCCGTACAACGGTGTCATCTAGAAGTTCGTCAGGGTCAGGCATGAAGGTAGAGCTCATGACATGAGCCTACGGGCAATGGAAGCGAAACGTCAGTGTCCCAGACTGCAAACAGAGCAAGAGACTCTCACCCTCCGGAACCAGGTGCCAAACAAAGTCATTGCGAAGTGTTCTGCATCTCATTATTATCACAACATGACCCATAGACCAATTCAACCTCAATCCCTCAGCGCCACCCTACCCGCACCTTCACCCAACGTCCTCGACATCTTCGTTGTCTGGCACCCGGCCGACAGTGAGGGCGAGAGTATCTGTGACAGACTATTTCAGCACTACCACTCCGACGCCTTTGCAGGACTCGCGGGCAGCGCTGTGGAGGTGTACGGACGATCTTGCCCACTGATCGGAAATAACGACACCCCTGCACCTATCGTCACCGTAGATGGAATTGTGGGAAACAAAGAGCAAGCATTAAACGTCGACCCAGCACAGCACTCCGTCATCCTCCCTTTCATTGACGAGAATCTCATACGCGCATCCATCAAAGGGAAGCCTCACTGGAAAGACTACCTCGGCGATATCGCGAGACTGCAAAGCAAATGCGGACAGTCGAATTTTCACACACTAGTCCTACCTATCCTACCTAAAGTAGTTCCCGATTATTCAAACTCCCCTACAATTGCCGCCCTTATGAGCAGGCAAGGAGTAAACGAAGGCCACATCGGAAACCTAAGCGGCTTCAGTAAAAAACACTCAATCGCTTCCGAAGGAGAACTAACCAGGGATCTCGGTCAGGCCATCATACAAACCCTCCTAAAAGAACCCAAACGACAGGATCGACTACATATTTTCATCAGCCACTCACGATCCGACATCCCCAAGAAAGACAAAGAAAATATCGCCCCAACAGGAGTCGTTTCAAAAGTTCGATCTTGGATAGGAAAAACCAAGCTGGCCGACTTTGTAGATATTCGCGACATCCAACCTGGAGACGACTGGAACACAGAAATCGTAGAACAAGTTCAGTCGGGAGCACTACTCATGGTTCGGACTGACCACTACAGTTGTCGTGAGTGGACACAACGAGAAGTACTAGAAGCGAAAAAAGCAGAGATGCCGGTCGTCTGCCTCAGTGCCCTCACTGAAGGAGAGCAGCGGGGCTCATTCCTTCTCGACCATGTTCCAACCGTGGCCTACCCCACTTCCACTGGCAACAAAAATAAGAAGAAAAGTAAAGGCGCTCAAGGGAGAGCTATAGTCTGTGCTATAAATCGACTTATCGACGAAGCACTCAGACAAGCATTGTGGCGTCACCAGGAAATTCCCAAATCCGTCAGCCAGGCACAAGAAAGTGAAAGGCAAGCCTCAAACAAAGAACCTGACGCAACACGCCATAACGACAATCATGGTTTCGACGCGGCGCCAGCACGCGCTCCCGAACCTCTCATGCTCACAAGATTCCTATCGGAACATAAAAGCAGGTTCCCCAACGACACACATTTGTGGCTTATTCACCCGGATCCACCCCTACTTCCTCCCGAACATGAGATAATGGTGGACTTATGCACTCTAGCTTCATACGAGCGTAGTCAAGTCCATATTCTCACCCCACGCACATTCTTTGCTGCTGGGGGATCATACGGTCAGGGAGAGCCTCAGCTTAGCACTCCGAATCTAGCACTGAGTCGACCACTAACCGGGTTTACGCTGGGCGTCTCCTTGTCTCGAAACGAGGACATCAAGGCGCTAGGACTGAGAGAAATGCATCTTGAACTTGTCATGGCAGAAGTGGCGCAGATGATGCTGCTGTCCGGTGGATGCATCACATACGCTGGTGCGGTTGGAACCCACATTCCAGACCTCACTGCCGCAGTACTCAGAGTGATTAGAAGATACATCGAAGAAAGCAAGTTACAACGACACCAACTAGACTACTGCGAAGGCAACAGTTCCCAAGCCCCAATCCATGTAGGCGACATGTTTAGGCTAACCGTCCCTTGTACCAGCCTCCAAAATAAGGAAACTCGCAAAACGCTAATAGAAACCTCAAAGACATTTGCATCTACAGGAACTGTAGAGATACTTGACAAAAATGGAGTGACGCAATCGATTCGAGATGCTGATCTATGGAAGAATAAAACGCATAAAGAGACCTCAATGGCATTAAGCAAAATTCGCAGCGCGCTGCCTAATTATTGTGACGCACGCCTTGTCATTGGCGGGAAAACCGTCCCCGTTACGAGTGATCCCCTGAACGGCTATCTTGGAGACTTTCCGGGAATCATAGAAGAGGCACTTTACGCCGTGCGAAACAAACAACCGTTGTTCGTTGCAGGGGGTTTCGGTGGGGCTGCCGCTTTACTCGCACACCACCTAGAAATCGCTAACAATATTCCAATAGCAGCAGAATCCCTAGCTGCTATCGAAATGAACCGTAGATACAGCGAAGCCATCACAGAAATCAGAGATCTTTACGATAAGCAGTTATCGGGCCTTGATGACAACGACCTAAGACGATTGACAACAACTCAACGAGCCTCCGAACTCGCAGGACTAGTCATCAAAGGTATTGCCGCTAACAGGTAGAAAATTACTCCTAACATCATCGTTTATCCATCTTCAAGGGGCAACATTGACGTCACTCAAAGTATTTCTTAGCTACAATGAAACTAAGATGGGCGAACAAACTGCTGCAGGACTAAAGACTGCGCTCTCGGCTGCACATATTGATGCTATCATGGCAAGACATAGCATTACCCCTGGAGCTGAATGGGAGCCAACGATCCGCAACTATCTTGAAGAGAGCAGCGCTCTAGTTTGTGTCGCCACCTCGGGGTACTCTGCACGGCCCTGGTGCCAACAGGAAGTAGGATGGGCACTCGGTCGACATGCGCCTATTTTGTGGATTCAGTATGAACCGAACGAAAAACCATGCGGATTCCTAGCTTCGCAACAGGCGCTCGTACCAGACAACGCAGACAACCATTCTGAAGTCGCCACCTCAGTCGCAATGTGGCTAGCCAATAACAGTAACACTAGGGACGATATGGCAGAAACGTTACTAAATGCACTGGAGAACGTCGAAACGTACGATGAATCTCGTTACGTCGCGAAGTTACTCGCCAAATTGAGTTGGCTCAGCGCCGACGAGTGGGCTCGCGTCGAGAAAGCCGCAGCCGACAATGACCAAGTTGGAGATGCCCGCATCTGGACACGCGAGCATTTCACTCCGATTGCGTATCAACCCACAGTTTTGCAATGGCTTAATGAGGCTCTCGACATCAAGACTAGCGCAGATTAGAAAACGCACCTGCCGCCAGTGTTGCAAAGGTTCTGAACCCGTCCACGCTGCCTTGGAACCCATTCTCGGAAACTTTGGTGATCTAGCCCTTGCCCTAACCAGGGAACGGGTCCTGGCGATGCCAGTTTCATCCAAGGCCGCTTGACCGGCGTGGACGGCAATAAAACGCTCAGCCTTGGGAGATTTCTCGCCATCGATAAAGGACCGAGTTCGTTTCTCTGGAGGAACCTTGAGGATCTGGTTGTCGCGTGACGCTCGCTTCTTGTCGTAGGCCCACACCGCTCTCCGTGCGCGCAGATGGGTCAGTGCGTCTACAACGGATAGTGACGCCTGCGGTGTTGCGCCCACTACTTGAGAGCCCTTTCTGGACTGACTCACGACACTTTAGTGGTCTAGATGTATGAGGTCACCTGACTTGGCTCATTGTGGGGTGGTTGGGTTGCTGGGGGTTGGTTGTTGTTGGGATTGTGGGGGTTGCGTGGGTTGGGGTGCGCACTAACGTGGGGGTATGAGTCCGTACGTTCGCACGGTCAGGACGGCGTCGGGGGCCCGTGCGGTGCAGATTGTGCACTCCTCCCGGATGGGGGCGCGCAGCATCGAGCACATTGGCTCGGCCCATGATGACGCTGAGCTGGCGGTGCTCAAGGAGGTCGCCAGGCAACGGCTCAACGCCGGCCGCCCAGCCTCGACCTGCCGGGCCTGAACAGTTAGAACGACGCAGGTTCTGCGCCGCACGAACCGGCTGGGGCAGGGTGCGTGGCACCTATCGCCTCCAACCGGATGGGAGTGCTCCTGGAGGCCCTGGAGACGGCTTGGAAGGCGGTGGGGCTGGACAGACTCGATGGTGCTGACGAGGTCTTCCGCCAGCTCGTTACCGCCGGACTGATTGAGCCGACCAGCAAGCAGGACTCGTTGCGGGTCCTTGCCGAGGCGGGCCTGTCACCGGTGTCCTACGCGACAGTCAAGCGTCATCTGCCCAGCTACGCCGCTGAGGACTTCACCCGGGACCTGTCACGTCTGCTGGCCGGGTACGCCCGCATCGGCCGGGCCTCGCTGGTCCTGTTCGACGTGACGACCCTGTACTTCGAGACCGACAAGGCCGACGGCTTTCGCGAGCCGGGCTTGTCCAAGGAAAGACGCCTGGAGCCGCAGATCTCGGTAGGGCTGCTCACCGACGAGACAGGGTTCCCTCTACGGGCCGGGGCCTTCGGAGCGTGTTCAATGGTTTGTGTAACCCACCCGCCGCAGGTCGTCCTCACGCTCGGCCTCGAAATAGAGCGTGGTGACGTCGTAGAGGCACAGGGCCAGACCGGACGGGTTGGTGACGTGCTCGAACAAGGCCCCAGAGATGCTCTCGCGGTAGCCCCGCTGCCCGCAGCGCCCCAGGGAGCGGAACAAGGTCCGTACGGTGACGGCCTCCAGGCCCAGGTCACTCAGCACCCGGGGGACCTGGGCCTTGGAGGTCGGCTCGATCAGGCGCGCCAGAACCATCTGCTCAAAGGCCTGATCACCCTCGACCGTCTCACCCAGGCCCAGACGCTGGTAGGCGCCGTGCAGGGCCTCCCACAACAACCTGGAGTGCTTGGACTCCACCGTGGTCCTGGCCAGATTGGTGTGTCCCGGTGCCGGTTCCAGGGACTCCAGGTCCAGCAGCCCCTGGCCCTGCCAGGCGGCGATCTTCTGCCGTCCGGCCTCCAGCAGGGCCTCCAGCTCGGTCTCGTCGTGGGCTGAGCCCAGGTGCTCCACGATCCGGCGCACACCACCGGACTTGGACACGATCTGAACGGCCGTGGCCCCTGAGGCTGTCTTGACCTTGCGCACAAACGGGCTCACACCAGCACACCATACGGGTATTTAGTGCCCCACCACCAGACCCCCAACACCGCAATACCAACGAAAACTCACGCCGAGTCACCGAAAACCCACCAAAGTGTCACGAGTCAGGTCAAACGGATCGTCTCGCTGCGCATGCGCCTGCGTGAGGGCCCCGTCCAGCTCGCTGCCCGCACCGGGGTCGCGGCCTCGACCGTCCACCGCATCCTGCGAGCCGCCCACCTCAACCGCCTGTCGTACACCGACCGGGCCACCGGTCAGGTCGTGCGCCGCTACGAGCACCCCTACCCCGGATCTCTTGTCCACGTCGACGTCAAGAAGATCGGCAACATCCCCGACGGTGGTGGATGGCGCTACGTCGGTGCGCGCCAGGGCGCGCGCAACCGCGCCTCCACCCCCGACAAGGCCCGTAGCCCGGCCAGCCGCAGACCGGTGATGGGCTACGCCTGCGTGCACTCGGTGATTGATGACTACCCCGCGTGGTCTACAGCGAGATCCACGACGACGAGAAGGCCGATACCGCCGTCGGAGTGCTCCAGCGCGCGGTGTCATGGTTCAGCGCCCGAGGAGTCAAGGTGGAGCGAGTCCTGTCCGACAACGGTTCTGCCTACCGCTCCCAGGCCTGGCAAGCCGCCTGCCAGGACCTGGGCATCAAGGCCAGGCACACCCGCCCCTACCGCCCCCCAGACCAACGGCAAGATCGAGCGCTTCCACCGCACCCTGGCCGACGGCTGGGCCTACGCCCGCCACTACACCTCCGAGACCCAACGCCGCCAGGCCCTACCCACATGGCTGCACCTCTACAATCACCACCGACCCCACACCGCCACCCAAGGCCACCCACCCATCACCCGCCCTAACCAACCTCCCCTGATCAGTACAACTATGCGACGGAAAAAGCACCATTATACAGCTTAATTGCTGTAACTCGAACAAGCAAAACCTGACTTCGGCTGATCCATCTCTGTAACTCTAGACCAATCGTCCGACGAAATCGATCGGCGCACGACCTTGCAATTGTCATCATACCAGGAATCCGGATTAAGATCTACTTTCAACGTAACCTCCTTACCTGTCGAACTGTCAAAATAGTTTAGATATAACGAAGAACCTGATGGACTAAATTGAACCGCGGCCGCTGAATATGGCATGCCAGGCAACGGAATCGTTCCAATTTTAGTTCCCGCGGCCAACGAATACACCGACACCGAATTCAGTGAATCCACATAGGCAAGATACTCTCCGCTATCTGAAATATCAGTAGCCGACGACGTTTGCCGATACGATCTTTGCTCAGTCGCACCATACCTCGTGTTCGCAACAAAAGTTCCGTTTCTCGACGTAGTGACACTCGAGCCATCGTTACCTAACCAAACATAACGATCATAACTCTCGACTTTTCCGTCATTGTATATCACCTTAAACACCCGAGAGTTCGCGCTTTCATCATTATCTTCCGCGACCACAATTCCATGAGAACTCATTTCAACTACGCGACCTTCGGGTGACGTTCGATCGAACTGACGCGTTTTGTAGTTGAAAGACCAGACACTTGATCCGTTCGAAAACTTTAGGGAACTTCCGTCCCATACCCCTTTTATGCGCCCTGGATTAGATAGAATATCCCCGGAACTAGCGTCATTTTTGGGCCAATGAGGTATTTTCCAGCATTGCTCAGAAGCACCATCTACCGCACGATAAAGACATGTTTTCCCGTTACTGATAGCAAAATAGTCTTCGTCAGTTCGCCAGGCAAGGAAATCACCCTTTTCAACCACACTCTCCGTTCCGTCGTCAGAATTAAGAACAAACGTAACGTCACCGGCTGGGCCATTCCAGTACTGAGCCAGATACTTTCCTGACTTAGATGGGGCAATTCTGGCAACCGCACAATCATCGCACATAGGTGCCGCGGTATTTTTATATCTCCTAATTATCTTTGATGGAGTGTCTGTTCTCCAGTATGAGACACTTGAGCCCACCGCAGTAAGAACCACATGTTTAGTTGGCACAGATAATGAGGAAAGCTCATTACCAACAGGCAAAGTATTGGCTTTCCATTCGTTCGGTTGATCGTCCTCTACATCATACACTGCAAGCCCATCCGCATTAATGACTGCAGCGGTCACGCCATCTGAAGAAAGCGCTGGCAATGGCCATCTTGTATAGGCATGCTTCACCCATTTAAGCTCCCCGTTCAATGGTGTCAGCTTCTCATTCTCACCGGCGTTCTGTTGTGTTGAAACTACTCCACCATCGCCAAAAGCATATGCTCCATTCTCAGAAAGAACAGGAGACTCATCATCCGGCCCCATTATCCGATGATGAATCCTAAATTTAGACTATTCTCATCAAGGGAGTATGTATCTATTCTGGTGTAACTTTGGATGACGATCGACTCATCGTCAGGGAGCGCTATTGCGTCATTCTCGTTCGTGGAAAATCGTGTCCCTACATCAATGTCCAACCATCCACAGTCCTGCAGTCCGCCGCGCAACACCTTTACAATTCCAGATTCTTGAGGGGGCAATGCAACTGTATTTCCTGACGGCGATACGGTGGCTCCACCATAACGATCCAACACGCTGACGCATTGTTCTTCACCAGTTTCCCAAATTTTTACCTCGGCTTCATAATGTCCTGAATACACATCAGGCCATCCTGTTGCTACAACAACATCTCCTGCCTGACTCGTAGATATCCTTTTAACTGGATAACGTACTTTTCCAATTTGCTTCAGAACATTTGTCTTAATTTCCCATTGTTCCACCAAGCCGTCCTCATGACCGATAAATACTGCGGCAGCATCAGAACTCGCAGTCAGTGCTGTAACGCCACTGGGTGTAACTCTATTGGCGACCAGCATACTAGATTCTACTACAGACTTAAATAGAGTGCTCGAGTGATTTCGTCTTTGTGAAGATCCCAGGCTTGAGCGGATAATACTCGCGAATCAGCTGCATCGCTCTCAGACAACTCGTTGGCACGTGCCGCAAATGCTCTTGCTGTCGCGACGTTCAGGTTCGATAAGGCTTCATTCCGTGCAGATACCGCAAACCAGGAAATTGCCACCGAGATCGTGAGAAGGATGGCGAGTATTGAGAAAGACAGCCGCCGAAATCTCACAAGGCGATTCTGACGCTTGTTCTCGCGATCTAAAAGAGCTTCTTTCGAAGTATTCTGAACCCGCGACGATATACTAAGAACCGCGTCGAGAAATTCCGGATGATTTTCTAAGGATTCCTGCGACTCGCCCCTTCCTCTCAGATCTATCCATAGAGGCTCATCATTAATTTTATTTAGGATCTCTCTCGGAATATTTGTCGTTGTTTTGGAAAAACTCTTCGCTTCTCGATCCCAAAAGATGACACCGTCATCCACTATAAGTATGAGTTTCTCGACGCCGTTCCGTTCAATGTACCACTTAAGTTCTTTAGTGACCGGGTCTGATTTAGCGGCGTTCTCAGAACAAATATACACAAGCCATTCAGACCGCTTGACAATGCGTTCGAGCTCTTTTTCCAACCTCATTGTTGGCCCAAGCGAGCTTCGATCTAAGAATACATTGAGCGCCCGGAAACTGTACCAGTTTCGACTGAGCTTCTCTAAGCTGTCGTGCAACGTAAATGCGAGCGTTCTAGATGGGTCGTGACTGTAGGAAATGAACACGTCATAGTTGCCCACTCGCCGATGCTTCCATCGCATCCACTGAGCTTTAACCATAGAAGTCAATTTATCGGCAAGGTCTCGCTTCATTGGGAGCTCCTTAGTGGTCGACGTTCACGCCGTGGCTGTTCTTTGTCGAAATCCAAAGCGGATGTTACAGTTCGATCGAACTGAATTTTTACGTATTCTACCACGTAGATACGACGGTGGTGCCGTCACCCTGGTCAGGGTGACGGCACCACCATCGTCAAGTTCTGTTCAGCAGGCCATCGGCCCGCTGACGTATGTCAGGCCTTGGGGGCGTTGACGTCCTCGGGGAGGGCCTTGCGGGCCACCTCAACGAGGGCCTTGAAGCCCGCGGGCTCGTTGACGGCCAGCTCGGCGAGCATACGGCGGTCGATCTCCACGCCGGCCAGGCCAAGCCCCTGGATGAAGCGGTTGTAGGTCAGGCCCTCGGCGCGGGCGGCAGCGTTGATGCGCTGGATCCACAGGCGACGGAAGTCGCCCTTGCGGGCGCGACGGTCGCGGAACGCGTAGACGCCGGAGTGGGTGACCTGCTCCTTGGCCTTGCGGTAGAGGCGCGAGCGCTGGCCGCGGTAGCCCGAGGCCTTCTCGAGAACGGAACGACGCTTCTTCTGGGCGTTAACAGCCCGCTTCACACGTGCCATGGTGAGACTCCTTGGTGGGTTGGGCGGTCAGCGACCGAGCAGCTTCTTGACCTGGCGGACGTCGGCCGGGGCGACCGGCTGGTCCTGGGACAGCTTGCGCTTGCGGCGGGAGGACTTGACCTCCAGCAGGTGGCGCTTGTTGGCCTGCTCGCGCATGAGCTTGCCGCTGCCGGTGACCCGGAAGCGCTTCTTGGCACCGGAGTGCGTCTTGTTCTTCGGCATGGGTAATTTCTCTTCTCGGTCCCTGGGAGACCAGTGGTCGCCGGGACTGCGGACCCCGCTCACGGTGGCGAGGGGGGTGGGTCGGTGGTGTCAGGTGAGTGTCGAGTGCGCCCTCGGGCGCTCTCAGGCGTTCTCGCCGGCAGCTGCCCCGTCCGAGGCCTTGGCGCCCTTGGGTGCCCGGCCCGCGTGCTTCTCGGCGCGGCGGGCGGCGCGGGCCTCCTCGCGGCGGCGGCGCTGGTCGGACTTGACCTCGGCCTTCTTGCGGACCGGGGCCAGGACCATGACCATGTTGCGGCCGTCCTGACGGGGGTGGGACTCGATGGTGCCCAGCTCGGCCATCTCCTCGGCCAGGCCCTGCAGGAGCCTGATACCGAGCTCGGGCCGGGACTGCTCACGGCCGCGGAAGCGGACGATGCACTTGACCTTGTCCCCGCCCTTGAGGAATCGCTCGACGTGGCCGCGCTTGGTGGCGTAGTCGTGCTCATCGATCTTGGGGCGGAACTGGATCTCCTTGAGCTGGGTGTTTGCCTGGTTGCGTCGCGCGTCGCGCGCCTTCATGGCCGACTCGTACTTGAACTTGCCGTAGTCCATGAGCTTGCACACCGGAGGGCGGGCGTCGGGTGCCACCTCGACCAGGTCGAGGTCGGCCTCCTCAGCCAGACGCAGGGCGTCCTCCACGCGGACAACGCCGACCTGCTCGCCGCTGGGGCCGACGAGACGCACTTCGGGAACGCGGATCCGTTCGTTGATACGGGGCTCGCTGATGTCGGTTCCTCACTCTGAGTCACGGATGGGTGCGGAACGAGGAAAGGCCCCCGTTCCTGCCGCGCAGGTCGGAGGCCTCGTGATGAGCGCGATCACCGCACGGCCGTGGCCGAGCAGGGACCGCGAAGGGCTGGTCGCCCTCGCATGAACCCGATTCCCGAAAGGAACCCAGGTGGGATCGCTCCGCTTGCGCACCGGGGCGAACCCCGGGTGGTCAGTGAGGGATACTACCAGGACACGGGCTCGCTCTCCCACCGCTCCTCGCCCCTCTTGACGTGAGTCCTCCCACGTGTGAGGCGTGCGTCGAGGCGAGGCAGGTCATCAAGAGGCCCGGCGGTTCGTGCGGACTCCCCACACGACGGCGACAGCACCGGCGGCGGCCTGGATCCCGAGCAGCGCCGTCGTCGGCACCGCGATACCGCTGGCGACCAGCGCCGTGGTCAGTGCTCCGACGACGACGGCGTCGGGCCCTTGAGTCAGCATCTGCAACACTCCCGGCGGCAGGGAGCCCATGGGAGAGGCGATGAGTCCGGCGGCGAAGTCGGGCATCTCCCGGTACCCGGAGCGCAGCGCCACCCCGGCCCAGGCCCAGCCGCTCACCAGGGCCAGGGCGACCACGATGGCCAGCCCCTTCCAGGCGGCCGCAGCCCCGAGGGCCGCCATGGCCGGGGCCAGGCTCAGCAGGGACCAGGCGCTCGCGAGGACGGCCGGCACGAGCAGGTGGCCTGCTCGCACCACCCAGGGCGCCACCGGCCAGGGAGGCGTCAGGACCGCCGTCGAACCAGGCCTGGCGCGCCGGCTCGGCAACGGCCAGGGTCGCGATCCAGCCTCCGATGAGATAGGCGACGGCGCGCAGCGGGGCGCCGACCGCCCCGGACAGGAGCGGCAGCATCGCGATGGCCAGCCCGACCCCCATCTGAAGCAGGCGCCGGCGCTGGCGGCGCAGCAGGATCCAGTCCGCCTGAGCCACTGCTATCAGCACCCCCAGCGGTCGGGGCAGTCGGCTCCCGATCCGCGCCGCCCGCAGCGGCGAAGGATCCGCGGGCCGGGTGGGATCCGGGGAAAGCAGCCGCCCCAGGGCCCTGGTGTCCAACGACAGCAGCGAGACGTGCGCGCCGAAGGACCGCGCGACGACGGCCAGGAGCGCAGCATCATGCACCTGTCCCAGGCCGCCCCTGGCCCGCCGCCATCCCAGCACAGCCAGGAAGGCCAGCGCCCGGCCAGGAGGGCGACCGCCGTGTTGCCGAGCAGGGAGCGCGGGAAGGGCAAGCACCACACCGGCCAGGATTCATGCTGCGACCCCAGCCACGATGAGACGACGCCGCAGCGGCTCGACATCGCGGTCAAGAATCTGGGCCTTGATGAGCTCGGTGAGGACCAGGCAGGTCCCGGCCGACAGCAGGGCAGGCCACGCCGCGGCAGCGATCCAGCCGCCTCCGGCCGCCACCGCCGGGAGCACACCCGCCGCGGCTCCCGCGGTGGCCGCGATGAGGTACTCGACGCGGGCCACCGGCACCAGGAGACTGGCCCCGGTCTCCAGGCATGGGCAGCCACCAGGCCGCCTCGTGGGGGCGCAGGAAGAGCGGGCCGAGCCGGCCGAGTGAACCGACACCGACCGCCGCCAGCAGCACGATCAGCGCCAGGAACCCCCACCCGGGGTCGAGGCCCACCGTGGCGAAGTCGCCGAGCGTACCGGCCCCGACTGAGCCAGGCTGAGCCACGAGCATCCGACGCAGATACGGGGCCAGGATCGTCACGACGACGATGAGTGTCAGGAGTATGGAGTAGACGTCCCCCACGAGCGCCCAGACACCGTGGAGGTGCCGCCGAGTACGGCGCCGCACCCACGTGCGCAACGCGGCCCCATCGGGAAGGGCCATCGTCTCCAGCTCAGTGGAGAGGACCGGCGCCGTCCGGTCACCCGGCGGCGTCACCTCAGCCCCTCCTCAATGGCGCGCACGCCGTCGTCCACGCTGAGCATCCGGGTGTCGCGTCCGACGAGGAGCACGTCAGTGGCCGCCTCCTCCACGATCTCCGGGTCGTGGGAGACCATGAGCACTCCCCCCACCGGCCTCACGCTCCTCAACGAGCATGTCGGCCAGGAGCAGACGGGTCACCCGGTCCAGGCGCTGCTCGGGCTCGTCGAGGACCAGCAGCCTGCGGGGCCGGACCAGGACTGAGGCCAGCGCCAGTCGGCGCCGTTGCCCCGAGGAGAGCTCCTCGGGCAGGTGCCCCGCGAGTCGCCGGAGCTCCAGGTCCTCCAGCAGGTCACTGACCCGCTCATCGGCCTCGACGACACCGTGCCCGAAGCAGACCATCCGCAGGTGCTCGGCGACGGTCAGGGTGGGGAAGAAGGACTCCTGCCCCAGATCCGTGGCGAGGGCGGCGCGCTGGGCGCCTGAGCGCGGATCCGGGACGTGTCCGAGCACGTGAACCTGCCCCGACAACGGACGCAGTAGCCCGCAGCAGGTACGCAGGATCGTCGACTTGCCGGCCCCGTTGACCCCGACGAGGGCCAGCACCTGGCCGGGAAGCAGGTCGAAGGTCGCCGGGGCGCAGACCGGCTGGTCACCGTATCCGACACTGAGGTCGCGGGCGCTCACCAGCGGCTCCCGACTCACCGCCGGGGGCTGGGCACCACTGTTGACATCATGCCCGATGCCGGGTGTTGACGGCGGGTCCGGACGAGATGGGACTGTGGTGGTCGACTTCGCGCTCATCGGAACTATTCCAACATACGTTTTTTTCGGTGGCCTGGTTGAATCGGATGCCTTACGCTCCGCAGTCATGGATTGGAACAGCGTGAGGACCCCGGACCCCAATGGCGCGTCCGACGACGATTCCGCCCTCTCCCGTGAGGCAGGAACCGACTGGAGCACCACGAGGGACCCGGGCCCCGGCCGGGTGATGGTCTCGACCCGGGATCTCGCCCAGATCCGTGGGATCGCTGAGGCCTGTGCCCGGATCGCCCAGAGAGCCGAACGCCCCCAGGACGGCCAGGGCTCTGCGCGATGTCGTTGCCCGCTTCGACCAGGTGGCTGGGCCGCTGGAGGACCACTACGGACAGGTCGAGCAGTGGGAGGCCCGCATCCTGGGGCGCTCCTGAGATCGGGTTCCAGCCGCTCAGATCAGGCGGGAAGCGGGCACAGCTCCACGGTGTCGATGAGGTCGCCCCAGGCCGGGTTGACCATGACGTACTGGCAGCCCTCCAGGCTCCGGGCCACGCCGGCGCGACCGCCTGCGGCGTCGATGCGGATGAAGACCCGCAGCTCGGCGCTCTCACCGGGTCCCGAAAGGCCACGCCGGTGACTCCGTCGACCTCCTGGAGCTGGGCGCGCACCTCGGCCTGAACCGGCTCGTTGCGCCATGAGGGCACCCACTCCTCTCCCCCGGCCAGGGCCACGACGGCGGGACGCGGCAGTCGCAGGTCCCGGCTACCGGGGTCGAGCACCCACAGCTGGTCGGTGGACAGGCAGGCGACCTGGGCCGCTCGCTGGGGCGAGACGGGCACGGGGCGCACGTCGCTGCGCCAGCGGCTCATGGCCTCAGCGCTGGTGAACACCGGTAGGGCGATGTGCCCGTCGGGCAGGTTCACCGCCAGGGTCGCCGCGTCCTGGCAGGCGTCAGCAGTGTGAACCTCATGAGCCGGAACCTGCGGTGCGCCGTCGCCCGACGGGCCATGCGGCAGGCCCGCGGACTGCGCCAGACTCCCCTCGAGGCGTCCGGGAAGGGCGTGAGCGGCCACGGGAACGATCAGCCGGCCAGCGACGAGGGCCGCCCACAGCTCATCGAGGTACTGATGACGCGGCAGGTCCACGGCCTCCAGCGCCTGGCGCACCTCCGGACTGATCGAGCCGTCGTCGTCGGCGAAGGGGGCCGGCGCAGCCAGAAGACGCTCCAGCTTGGCCCGTGCGGCTACGGCCGCAGCCACCTGGGGGTCCTGCGGGGGCTCGGGCTCGGCCGTCGAGTCACCGACCGGCGCGGGCGCTGGTGCGGGAACTGCCTGCTGATTCTGCGCTGACTGGCTCACGGCCCTCACGGTAGCGCCTTTGACGTCCCCCTGTCCCTGACGCCGGTGAGCATGCCGGCGATGCGGGAGCCGGGGCGCCAGAGGCCCGGAGTAGTCAGGAACGAGCCTTTGAGGGCTGCCTCTTGTCCTCGTCACCGGCCACGGCCAGGGCCTCCTGGAGGGTGAAGTTGCCGTTGTAGAGCGCCTTGCCGACGATCGCGCCCTCCAGTCCCAGCGGCACCAGGCGACGCAGCGCGACCAGGTCATCGAGGTGGGCGATACCACCGGAGGCGACCACCGGGGCAGGGGCTGCGCTGGCAGACCTCGGTGAGGAGCTCCGTGTTGGGGCCGCTCAGCGTGCCCGTCCCGGGTCACGTCGGTGACGACGTAGCGCGCGCATCCTGCGGCGTTGAGCCGCTCGAGGGTCTCCCACAGGTCTCCGCCCTCCTTGGTCCAGCCGCGGGCCGCCAGGGTGGAGCCGCGCACGTCGAGGCCGACGGCGATCTTCTCCCCGTGCTCGGCGATGACCCGTTCGGTCCACTCCGGGTCCTCCAGCGCCGCCGTGCCCAGGTTGACCCGCGCGGCGCCGGCGGCCAGGGCGCGGGCCAGTGAGGCGTCATCACGGATGCCCCCGGAGAGCTCCACCTTGATGCCGACCTCGCCGACGATGCGCGCGAGCAGCTCATGGTTGGAGCCGCGCCCGAAGGCGGCGTCGAGGTCCACCAGGTGGATCCATTCGGCCCCGGCGCGCACCCAGTCCCGGGCGGCGTCGACGGGGCTGCCGTAGTCCGTCTCTGAGCCGACCTCTCCCTGAAGGAGGCGGACGGCCTTGCCATCGGCGACGTCGACGGCGGGAAGTAGAGTGAGCATGCGTTTCTCCTGCAGTGGTCGTGGGATGGCTCGGGTGTGGTCAGAGGGTCGTCAACCAGTTGCGCAGCAGCTGGGCCCCTGCGTCACCGGACTTCTCAGGGTGGAACTGCGTGGCACTCAGGGAGCCGTTCTCGACGGCGGCGATGAAGTCGTGGCCGTGAGTGGCCCACGTGACCTGCGGCAGGCGGGTGGGACCGGGGCCGAGCAGCTCGGCGGGGTCCTGGGTGGCCGCATAGGAGTGGACGAGTAGAAGCGCTCCTCGGCGACGCCGTCGAACAGGACGGAGGCCGCGGGAGGCCGGACCAGACTCCATCCCCATGTGCGGAACGACGTCGGCTCTCAGGCGGGACACGGTGCCGGGCCATTGTCCCCAGCCCCATCCTCCGCGGTCCCATGCTCCTCGGGAGCGCTCGAACATGACCCTGCATGCCCACGCAGATTCCCAGGACCGGCCGCCCACCGGCCAGGCGCCGCTCGATGAGACGGGGGGCATCGACCTTCCGCAGCTGCCTCATGACCGCGCCGAAGGCACCCACCCCGGGGACCACGAGCCCGTCGGCCTCGGTGACCTCGTGCGGGTCGCTGGTGAGGGTCACCTGCGCTCCGACGCGTTCCAGAGCACGCATCGCTGAGCGGACATTGCCGGATCCGTAGGACAGGAGGGTGACGCGCGGCGCTTGCATGTGACACACCCTACCGTCCCGATAGATCGTTCTGAGTATCCTCCACACTCTGAAACGCCCTGTGACGTGCGCAGAACCGGCACCGGCAGCGCCGCCGCAACAACCTTGGAGCGGCGGTTCGGGACGCGTCGCGCTGATCGTGGCCTCGCGCGGGGACAGTGAGAAGGCCGGGGCACATGTGCGATCCCGAATCCGGGTCGTCGGCTTCCTTTCACGAATCACCCAAGATGGGCGAGTATTCATCCGTGAGCATGCAGTTCCCCTCCGGCCAGGCCTCTGCGCCGCCTTGGCCGGCATCCCCGTCCCCACCGCATTCGCAGGCGTCCTCGCCCCACTCCCCCGCAGCGGCCGGGGGACAGGTTCGGGCGGCTCCAGCGGGTCGCGCAGTGCTGCGCCGTTCTCCATTCCCGGGGTGCGGATCACCTCGGTGCTGGGGCGCGGTGGCTTCGCCACGGTCTATGCCGGGGTTCAGGACTCCCTGGAGCGTCCGGTCGCCGTCAAGGTGGACTCCCGCCCCTTGGATGATCCCCGCAATGAGCGGCGGTTCATGCGTGAGGTGCAGGCGGCCTCGAGGATCTCGGGGCATCCTCACGTGGTTTCGCTGGTCGATACGGGCAAGCTGCCCGATCTGCGCCCCTACCTGGTCATGGAGCTGTGCGCGGGCGGCAGCCTCTACGACCTCGTCTCGCGCGGGCCGACCCCCGCCTCCGACGCCGTGGCCCTCGTGGAGGCCGCTGCCTCGGCCCTGGGGGCCGCCCATGCCGCCGGCGTCATGCACCGGGACGTCAAGCCCGCCAACATCCTTCTGGACTCCTACGGCTCTCCCCGGCTGTCGGACTTCGGTATCGCCGCTGTCCAGCGCGAGGGTCAGGACCCCACCGTGACCCTGGAGTGCCTCACCCCCGACTTCGCCGCGCCGGAGGCCTTCATGCTGGCCAGCCCCGGCCCCGAGGGCGACGTGTGGTCCATGGGCGCGGTGCTCTTCGCCCTGCTGACGGGCCGAGGCCCCCGGCGTGGTCCCGACGGCGTGCAGCGCAGCCTGCCGGAGATCGTCCGTTCCCTCGACGACCCCCTCAACCTCACCGACCCGAACGTCCCCGAGGTCCTGCTGCCGATCCTGAGCAAGGCGATGGCTCCGGATCCTAAGCACCGCTACCGCAACGGCACGGAGCTCACGGAGGCTCTGGGGCAGATCCGTGAGGCTCTGGGGACGGGAGACCTGGCCGTCCGCGGGCCGGTGACCTCGTTACGGCTGGTTGAGGCCGGACTGGCACCGCCTCCGCGCAGCGAGGAGGCGGGCTCACCCAGCTCCTACGCTCCCAGCGGCGCATCGCAGTGGGCGGCGTCGGACTCCGTCTTCCCGGTCCGCCCGACCGGTTCCTCGGGGTCCGCCGCCTCGGCGCCCTCCATCATCTCAGGCGGGCTGGATCGCTCCGACAAGGCGCTGCTGAACGCGCCCGTGTCAGCACAGCGGAGTCAGTCGCTGCGACTCTCCGGCCGAGAACGTCGGCGGATCACTCTGCGCTCCGCAGCGATCGGCGCGGTTGCCGGCCTGGTCGTCGGCCTGGGCGCAGGATGGGTGGCGGGTGCCCGTCTGGCTCCTGCGGCCAGTGCCACCGGCCCGTCAGGAGCCGTGTCCCAGCCCTCGTCGTCGGGTCAGGACAACGCCTCGACCCCACCGCACCCGGTGGGTACCTGCCTGGCGGGCACCACCTCGATCTCGGGCCAGACCACGGCCAGGAAGGTCAGCTGCAACGAGCCCCACTCCTGGGAGGTCTACCAGGTGGGGACCCTGGCGGAGAGCACCTCGGGTTCCAGTGATGACGACCTGGCGGCCGATCCCAACGTGCAGGCCACCTGTACCGCGCAGGCCGCCCAGCAGTACGGGGCCGCCGATCCGAGCACATCGGTGCTGGGACCGGGGGAGGCCGGCTGGAACGCCGGGAAGCGGGGCTTCTCCTGCATCGCCTCCGACAAGGACGGGCAGCGGACGAGCTCCTACGCCGGCTAGGAGCCGCCCGCCCCTGGTCGGCGGCGGGCGGCGCGTGCCGGTGGGGTCACTGCGGGGGACGGCGCAGGCCGCGTCCGAACCAGCGCATCGCCCGGGGCGCCTGGATCTCGGAGGACTTCACCGCTCCGGGGACGTCGTCGGCGTCGATGACTCCCAGGAGGACGTCCTCGACGACCTGGTCCATGGAGGCCAGCAGGAGCCCCGCCGAGGCCTCCTCGCCGGGCTGGCCGTTGGTGAAGTGACGGGCGGTGATCGTCCCGGACAGGCCGGACTCGATACCGACGTCGGTGGCCAGGTCGGCCGTCATGAGGACGGCGCCGGCCCGGGACAGGCGGGAGAGCTGGGCGGCCAGCTCCGCGGCCTCGGCCGGCTCGGAGTCGGAGCCGCCGAGCAGCTCGGCCACGTCCCAGTCCGAGTGGGCGGAGACGAACTGCTTGACCGCGAAGGCCCCGCTGGAGGAGGGCACCACGGTGCAGTCGAGGTCCAGCAGGGAGCACATTCCGGCCAGGCCGTCGGCCCGGTTCAGCGGCGTCATGACGACGGCGACCTTGACCGCCCGGGGAGCCTGGTCCTCGGACTGATCGGGCACGTAGGAGCTCAGGGATTCGGCCGCGGCGGCGATCTGCGCCTCCTGAGCATCGGTGAGCCGGGAGCGGTCGGAGTCCTCCGTTGTCTCGTCTCCCCCGTTCAGGGGACGGTAGGTGTTGTGGGGGACGTCGTCGGGCCTGATGTCTGCCGGTCCGCTCTCCCCCGCGGAGCCGGTCGATACGGAGCCGTCCTCCACCGGGGCCTGCCGGCCCGGTTCGCTGCCGGCCTCCTGCACAGCCCCCAGGTCCTCGGCCGAGAGGTCGTCGGGGATCTCCACGTCGCCCATGAGGGCGGCGAACTCGGCGTCCAGGTCGCGCTGGTGGTCCTGGTGGTCATCGCGACTCTCGTCGGGTCGGGGGGTCTGGTCCATCACAGGCTTCCCTTCGTCGATGGGATGGTCTCAACACGGGGGTCGTCCTCGACGGCTGCGCGCAGGGCGCGGGCCAGGGCCTTGAACTCGGCCTCGGCGATGTGGTGGGGATCGCGCCCGGACAGGACCCGTACGTGCAGACAGATGCCGGCGTGGTAGGCGATGGCCTCCAGCACGTGGCGCACCATGGAACCGGTGAAGTGACCGCCGATGAGGTGGTGGACGAAGGCCTCGGACTCCCCCTCGTGCACCAGGTAGGGGCGTCCGGAGATGTCGACGACGGCATGAGCCAGAGCCTCGTCCAGGGGGACGCTGGCCTCGCCGAAGCGGCGGATGCCGCGCTTGTCCCCCAGGGCCACGCGCAGGGCCTCACCGATGCAGATGGCGGTGTCCTCCACGGTGTGGTGCACGTCGATCTCGGTGTCACCGGTGGCTCGCACCGTCAGATCGATGAGTGAGTGGCGCCCCAGCGCGGTGAGCATGTGGTCGTAGAAGGGGACAGTGGTGGAGATGTCGGTCTGACCCGTGCCATCGAGGTTGATCTCGACGACGACGCTCGACTCGCTCGTGGCTCGCTCAATGCGCGCGGTACGGCTCATAAGTGCTTCCTCAGCATCGGGTGTCGTGCTTTTTCAGCACAGTGGTTGATAGGTATCTCAATCGATAGCAACCCTACCGGTCCCAGGCGCCGATCGCTGCCGGTATCCCTCTCACCTGCCGATGGCTGAGGTCAGGGCGGCGCGCAGGCGTGCCATCTCCTCCGGCGTTCCGACGCTGGCGCGCAGGAAGCCCTCGGGCCCGACGACACGGATGAGGACCCCGGCGTCGAGCAGGGCCTGCCAGACGGCCTTCCGGTCGGGGAAAGGTCCGAACAGGACGAAGTTGGCGTCCGATTCGTGCGCGCTCAGGCCCTGGGTGCGCAGCCAGTCCACGAAGGCATCGCGCTCATCGCGCAGGGAGGCCACCTGAGCCATGAGCTCATCGCGGTGGGACAGGGCGGCCAGGGCGGCGGCCTGGGTGACGGCGGAGAGGTGGTAGGGCAGGCGCACCACGCGCAGGGCGTCTACCAAGGCGCGGTCGGCGGCCAGGTAGCCCAGGCGCAGGCCGGCCGCTCCGAAGGCCTTGGACATGGTGCGGGTGACGGCCAGGTGCGGGTTGTCCGGCCCCACCAGCTCCAGGGCGCTAGGTACGCCCGGGCGGCGGAACTCGGCGTAGGCCTCATCGATGACGACGACGCAGTCGCTGGCCCGAGCGGGCGAGCCGATCTCGGCTCCGAGCGTGGGGCCGTGGCCGCGGGCGGCCTCAAGGATCCGCTGATGTCCTCCAGCGGCAGGGGCGGTTCCGGTCGGGTTGTTGGGGCTGGCCAGGATGACGACGGCCGGCCGCAGCTCCTTGATCGCGTTCACTGCGCCATCCGCGTCGAGGCTGAAGTCCTTGCGGCGCGGTCGGGTGGCGTAGTCAGTCAGTGTGTCGCGGGCGTACTCGGGGTACATCGAGTAGGTGGGGGTGAAGCTCAGGCAGGTGCGCCCGGGGCCGCCGAAGGCCTGGAGCACGTGGAGCATGACCTCGTTGGAGCCGTTGGCCGCCCAGATCTGCTCAGGCGTCAGGTGCGCGCCGGACTCGGCCTCGAGATAGTCCGCGAGCGCGGCCCGCAGCCGGGGGAAGTCCCGCTCCGGGTAGCGGTTGAGTCCCTGGGCGGCCTGAGCCACGGCGGTGGCGATCGACTCGATGACCGCGGCCGAGGGCGGGTAGGGGTTCTCGTTGACGTTCAGTCGCACGGGGACGTCGATCTCGGGGGCCCCGTAGGGGGCCTCGCCCTCCAGGTCCGGTCTCAGGGGCAGGTTCGCGTTCACGCCTGGAGTCTACGGCTCGGTCCGCCCACGGCGGTTGGGCCGCCCATCCGGTGGTACTGCGGCGCCGAGGACGGCGGTCGCCGTGTCCTGCTGGCGGCGTTGTCAGTGCGGATCGCTGGTGAGCATGATCTCCTGGTAGTCGAGGCGGTTCAGGGCGTGCTCCAGGGAGTCGGCCGAGTAGAGGCCCTCGTCGCCGGCGTCGAGAAGGGCCTCGCGCTGGGCTCGGATCATGTCCAGGGCGCGTTCTCGCATGGGGGCGAGCTCGTCGTGGCGCCAGGTGGGGTCGGCCCAGGCCTTGGCAACGGCTGCCGGCGAGACGACGACGTCTTTGCCCTGCCTGCGTACGAGGCCGTGCTGCTCAGTGGTGGGGCTGAGGCTCTCGTTGTTCTCTGGGTCGGGGGCGCTCTGTGAGACCTTGTCCAGGCCGGGAGCGCTCGTCGTCGTCTGTGCGTCCGAGGGCGTCGGGGTCTGCGGCACCGGTGAGCACTGTGGGGGCGGCCTGTTGGGAGGCGCCGTGAGTGTCGACGGAGGCGACGTCGCGGGCGGCGTTGACCAGCAGCGAGATGACCGCGGCCTTCTCCTCCTCGTCGGCGGGCCCGGCCATGGCGGGTCTGGCGACGCGGACCAGGGCGGGCAGCGTGAGTCCTTGGATCGTCAGTGAGCCGGCGGCCACGAGCATGGCCACCAGGAGGAGGAAGGAGTAGTGAGGGCGCTGTGACCGGCAGGGTCTGGGCGGCTGCCAGGGTGATGGCGCCGCGCATGCCCGCCCAGACGATGACGGCGCCTTCGCGTCTGCCCAGGGGCTCGGCTGCGAAGTAGTCCAGGTCAGCGCCCCGGCGTCTGACTCGGCTGGAGAGGCTGCGTGCGCGCCGAGCGATGCTCTCGTGGTTGGTCGCCCGGCGGAGCTTGCGCTGGACCTGTGCGAAGGGGCGCCGGTCCCAGGGGAACCGGAGGCATCTCGGACTCTCCGCGCACGATGGCCGAGCAGCGGTTCTGGAACTGGTGGATGGCCTCCTCGTTCTCCTGCCAGTGGATCGCCCAGCGCGCGGTCCGGTGGCTGAGGACCTTGAGCATGGGTGCCACCACGAGCGCCCGGATGACGACGGTCAGCGCCCCGGCGACGACAGCGACCGCGATGGCCCGGACAATACCGAGAGCTGAGGCGCCGACCTTCTCCACGACGCCGAAGAACTCCAGCCCCATGACCAGGAAGATGAGTCCTTCCAGGGTGAGCTCGACGGTGTGCCAGTTGGTGCGTGAGGCCACCCGGTGGGCGGGCGGCAGCATCCGGGGACCGCGGTGGCCGGTGATGAGCCCGGCGACGACGGCTGCCACGAGACCCGAGCCGTGCATGTGCTCGGCCGGGATCGCCGCGAGGAAGGGGACGGTGAAGGACACCACCGTGTCCACGGTGGGGTCGGTGATGTGGGAGCGCACCCGCAGGCTCGCCTCGCCGACGAGCCAGCCCACCCCCAGGGCCACGAGGACCGCCAGGGCGAAACCGCCCAGGACGCCTCCGACACTCACTCCGCCGGAGGTGGCCGCGGAGACGGCGGAGGACAGGACCACCAGTGCGGTGGCGTCGTTGAGCAGTCCCTCCCCCTCCAGGACGGTGATGATGCGTTGGGAGACTCCCAGCCGGCGGGCGATGGAGATGGCCACGGCGTCGGTGGGGCTGAGGATCGCCCCCATGGCGATGGCCCAGGCCAGGGAGAGCCCCGGAACCAGGAGGGTGAGGACCGCGCCGATCACCGCGGCGGACAGGGGCACCAGCAGGATGGCCAGCACCGCCACCGGGGCGAGCTCGCGGCGGAAGTTGATGGTGGAGATGCTCACCGCGGTGGAGAACAGCAGCGGGGGGAGGATCCCCTCCAGGACCACCTGGGGGTCCAGCTCGATCGCCGGGATGAAGGGCAGGAAGCCCACCGCAGTGCCGCCCGCCAGGAGGATCAGCGCCGGGGCGACCCCGATGCGGTCGCTGAGCTGAGAGGCCGCAGCGATGGCCAAAGTGCCCAGCACGGCGATGATGAGGAGGTCCATGGGCCAAGACTATCTAAGGCAGTGCCGTCTTGATCGTCCACGCTACCGTGGTTCTGTGACGATCACAGGCCCCCAGGACCCCAAGGACGCTGAGCGCTCCGTGCGCCCCGATCCGCTCGACTCGCCCGTGCGTGAGCGGGCCGAGGCCGTCCTGCGCGAGCTCGTGGGCCGCAGCGACGCGCGCCTGCGTGAGGACCAGTGGCGGGCGATCGAGGCGCTGGTCATCGCACGCCGCCGAGCCCTGGTGGTCCAGCGCACCGGGTGGGGGAAGTCGGCGGTGTACTTCGTGGCGACGGTCCTGCTGCGAGAGGGCTGGGGAGGCTGGAGCCCGGGCACCCCACTGCCATCCCCCGGTGCGCGCTCCGGCACCGGGGCGAGCGTCATCATCTCGCCGCTGCTGGCCCTCATGCGCGACCAAGTGGCCGCCGCCGAGCGCGCCGGGATCCGGGCCGTGACCATGAACTCGGCCAATGTCACCCAGTGGGAGGAGATTCAGGCCCAGGTGGCCGCTGGTGAGGTCGATGTCCTGCTGGTCTCCCCGGAGCGCCTCAACAACCCGGTCTTCCGCGATGAGGTCCTCCCCCACCTGGCTGCGAGCGCCGCACTGGTGGTCATCGACGAGGCCCACTGCATCTCGGACTGGGGCCACGACTTCCGCCCTGACTACCGGCGCATCGCCACCCTGCTGGCCGGTCTGCCGCCGCGCACCCCGGTCCTGGCCACGACGGCGACCGCGAACCGCCGGGTCAGTGCCGACGTCGCTGAGCAGCTGGGGGCGTCCCTGGAGGCAGGCGGGGCGGGCGGCGAGCAGGTCCTGGTGCTGCGGGGGACCCTGGAGCGCGGCTCCCTCCACCTGGGGGTCAGGATGCTGCCGGATGCCGCCTCACGCCTGGCCTGGCTGACCGCCTATATCCGCTGCGCTCACGGCAGCGGCATCATCTACTGCCTGACGGTCTCGGCGGCGCAGGAGGTCGCCGAGCACCTGCGTGCGGCGGGCGTGGAGGTGGCCGCCTACACGGGGCAGACCGAGGCCGCCGAGCGCGAGCGCCTGGAGGAGGATCTCAAGGCCAACCGGGTCAGGGCGCTGGTGGCCACCTCCGCTCTGGGCATGGGCTTCGACAAGCCGGACCTGGCCTTCGTGGTGCACCTGGGGGCTCCTTCCTCGCCGGTGAGCTACTACCAGCAGGTGGGGCGCGCCGGCCGCGGAGTGGAGCGGGCCGAGGTGGTCCTGCTGCCCGGGCCAGGAGGACCGGGCCATCTGGGAGTGGTTCGGCTCGCAGGGCTTCCCGCCCGAGGAGCAGGTTCGCGTGGTCCTCGATGCCCTGGAGGAGCGCAGGGCCGCGGGTGGCGGGGCGATCTCGACGGCGGTGCTGGAGACGGCGACCTCGTTGCGGCGCAGCCGGCTGGAGTCCATGCTCAAGGTCCTCGACGTCGACGGCGCCGTGCGCCGGGTTCGTGGCGGCTGGGAGTCCACTGGCCGCCCCTGGTCCTATGACGCCCAGCGCTATGCGCGAGTGGAGGCCGCGCGCCGGGCCGAGCAGGAGGCGATGGTCGCCTATGAGCGCCTCGGGACCGGTTCCGGCGCTGGGCGGACAGCCATGTCATGCCGGATGGCCTTTCTGAGGTCGGAGCTCGATGATCCCTTGCTTGAGCCGGGATGGCGCTGCGGAGCCTGCGACCTGTGCGGAGGCCTGGACCTGCCTGACGCCCCTGACCAGGAGCAGGTCGGTGCCGCCCGAGCTGCGCTCGGGCGGGTGGGGGTCGAGCTGCGGGCACGCCGCCAGTGGCCCACCGGGATGGATCGGCTGGGCCTGGGCCGTTTCAAGGGTCGCATCGGGGCCGACCGTCAGGCGGCGACCGGGCTGGCTGTGGGCAGGCTGGATGGGTTGGGGACCTCGGTGGTGCTGCGCGAGCTGGTGGCCTGCGCCTCCGACGGCGAGGTCCCGGCGGCGCTCAGGCCACAGGTGCTCGAGGTGGTGGACCGGCTCGCTGAGATCATCCGCGACGAGCAGAAGGCCGCCGGCTCTGACGGGCCGCTGGGCAGAGAGCCGGCCGTCGTCGTCGTGGACTCCCGCACCCGCCCCCGCATGGTCCGCCGGCTGGGGCACGCCGTGGCCGCACGGCTGGGCGCACGGGCCTTGGGCGTCGTGGGTCTGTCCGGTCAGGAACCACCGCAGCATGATGTGGGCTCTGCGTTTCGCCTGGCGCAGGTGGCCCGCAGCCTGACGCTCCAGGGGCTGGTCGGCCCAGGCCCTTGACGAGCTGCGCGAGCGCACCGTGGTCCTCGTGGACGACTGGAGCGACTCCGGCTGGACGCTCACGACGGCCGCCTTCCTCCTGCGCGAGGCGGGAGCGGCGGCGGTCCACCCCTTCGTGCTGGCGCAGAGGTAGGTGCCGGTGGGCACAGCCTGAGCAGGCATCGCCCACCGGCACCGGCGTCCTAGAAACCCGTGGAGACGGCGGCCAGTGCGGGAGCCACCTGGCCTCCGGGGGTTCCGACCTGATCCTCGAGGTAGTACCACCAGAAGGGGGCTCCCCAGGCGTCGGAGCGACCCAGTGCCGCGCCGGTGACGTGCTCGGCGACGGCGGTGCGGGCCGCCACGGGGTCGGAGGCCGAGCCGAACCACCAGGGACCGGCGTCGAGGTCCGCTCCCCCGTACCCGAGCTCAGTCACGGCGATCCGAGAGGAGGAGAAGGCGGCCTCCAGGGTGCTGAGAACCCGGTCGGCGGCTGTTCCCAGCGGATGGAGCTGAGGGTAGACGGACAGTCCCACGACGTCGATCAGCTCCCTGATCGATGCGGGGAGCTCCCTGGCTGCATAGCTGAACAGGGAGTAGGTCGGGATCCGCCTGCCCGAGCTGGTAGTAGAGGGTGAGCACCGTCGTGGCGCTGGTGCGCTCGCGCACGGCCTTGGCCGCTCGCTGGGCCTTGGCCACCGGCCCGGTGCCCAGCCAGTCCCCACCGATCTCGTTGCCGATCTCCCAGGCGTCGACGTTGGGAAGCGCCTTGATGAGGGTGTCGACCCGCGTGTCCCAGGCGGAGTCGGTCAGGGCGGCCAGGTCGTGGGAGTCGCAGATCTGGACCAGGGCCTGACCGCCCTGCGCGTGCAGGGCCTCCACCGTGTTGCGCCAACCGGTCATTTCCTCGGCGTCATTGGGGTCGCCGATGACGAGACGGGCCGAGACCTTGCGCCTGCCGCCTCCCGGTCCGCTGGGGGCCAGCGCGGCGGCGATCTCGGCGGAGGTGGGCACCCGGGTGAAGGTCACCCCGATCACGGCGTCCTGCGGCGCCTGAGCGGACAGCGCCCGGTCCAGGGAGAGCTGGGCCCCGGCGGCCGACTCCAGGGCGGAGTTCGCCAGGCGGCCCCGCTCCGTCCAGGACTGGGCCTTGGCACAGGCATCCAGGGACTGCTGGGCGGAGGCCCGCAGCTTTTCCGCCTCGTCAGCGCCCTTGAAGCCCTTCGCGGTGGCCTGCGCGAGGCGCTCGGCCTGCCGCCCGTGGAGGGTTCGGGCCGCCAGCTCCAGGAGATCGTGCTCCCCGGAGGCCGGCAGATCCGCCATGAGTGCCGAGTACCCGTGGCTGGTCGGCCACGACAGGGTCAGCGTGCACTCACGTCCGGCAGGCACATCGATGCCGATGGCACCGCCCTCATCCTGGTAGAGGGGACCGACGGCGATGACCTCCAGGGTCTTGGCGTCCAGCAGCGCGTCGTCATAGCCGACCTCGCCCTTGCCGTTGGACTGAATGCGTCGCAGCGCCTCGAGGTTGAGGGCACTGCCCTGAGCATCACTGACGTGAAGGCTCACATGAGTGGTCGCCCCGTCCCCCATGGCCGTCGGAGTCACGTTCGCGTGCCCGCAGGAGGACACTGACGCTCCCAGAATCCCGGTGCCCAGGAGCGCCAGTGCCCTTCTGCGGTTGGTCTCGATTGTCATGAAAGCAGTATCCCAGTCTTCTGAAAGCGATTTCGACCGAACGGTCCCTTCTCCGCGATTCGGAGACGGCTGAGTCTCACAGCCTGCGCTGCGGTCATCTCAGCTCCGAGGCCGGCACGAAGGTGTACCCTCGGCCTTGATACCGGCGACGATCTTCTTCAGCTCGGCCAGCGGGTAGTAGGGGTGGAAGAAGAAGCTGGCGGTGGCGTGAGTGTTGACCAGGTTGAGCTTGGCCGCGTCGATGACCTCCTGAGCCAGGCGCGGCGGGTGCTGGTTGATCTCGTTGGGCTCGAAGTTGCCCAGGTTCTCGGGCAGGACGTGGGTCCCGTAGGGGTCGTTGACCGCGTAGGGGAAGAACTGCCCGTAGTAGTCGTGGGGACCGGCCTGGGTGTTGGTCAGGGTGCCGGCGTAGAGGAGCTCGCGCTCGTAGCGCACCGGGTAGTGCTCGCCGATGCCGTAGTAGGCCTCACGGGTGGCCGAGTAGTGCGGGGTCTCGAAGATCTCCGGAGTCGGCAGGCCGACCTCGCCGAAGATCTGGCGCCCCTGGTCCACTCGCTCGGAAGCCCATTCCTGGGAGGTACCCGGCAGGGTGCCGCCGATCTGCACGAAGGACTTGTCCTCGCAGTCGATGGCTGGGGCCTTGGTGTCATTGGTGGCCGAGCACCACGAGCGGATGAACTCGAAGTCGTCGGCGGAGACGGCGTTGTATGGGTTGTCCAGGGTCCCGAACTGGTGGGTGGTGCCGTGCTGAACGATCGTTCCGCCCTTGTTCACCGCGTCCTGCAGGACCTCCACCAGCTCCGGGGCGTCCTTCAGGGTGAGCTCCTTGGGCGTCCCGTTGTTCTCCGTCCCCTTGGGGTCGATGTACTTGGGCACCACCGCCATCTGGAAGGGCACGTTCTGGCTGTGGAGGTAGTCGACGATCGCCTGCAGCTCCTCGGGGTCGCTGTCCGGGGTCACGTCCTCCAGGCGCACAGCGGCCTGACGGAACTGCTGGGCACCGGGCTGGAGGAAGTCCAGGAGGATGTCGGCGGCTGCGATGTAGCGGTCCTGCTCCCCCAGGTAGGTCAGGGGGATCTCACCGATGAAGGTCATTCCCGAGGAGCTGACCGCCCACGGGAAGGAGGTGGTGCCGGACTGGGCGACGGAGGCGCAGGCGGTGGCCGCGCCGTCGGGCTTGGAGCACTCGGCGCGCCCCAGGACCTTGACGTCCTTGTCCCGGACGATGTGCGGAGCGATGATCCCACCGGAGTTGAGCTCGTTGCGCTTCAGGGAGGCGCCGTTGTAGCTGATCGCGGTGACCCGGTCGGTGGAGTCGATGTAGGAGGTGGCCGCGTCCCAGCCGTAGCGCTGGGTGAAGGCGGCGCGGTCGGCGTCGGTCTTGGCCAGCTGCCAGATGTTGAAGCCGGACCACATGACGGGGATGTTGCCGGTCAGGGCGTCATCGATGAAGGCCCGCGGCAGGGGCTCGTCGTAGGTGGAGCCGATGTAGACCACGTTGGTGAAACGACCGGCCAGGCCTGCGACGTAGTCCTTGACCGGGAGGGTCGTCACGGCCCCGGAGTGGCTGGCCAGGGTGCCCATGCTCAGGGCGTAGTACTCCCCCAGCTTGGCGTAGTCACCGGTGGTGTCGAACAGGACCAGGGTCGATGCCGGCCCCGCCTCCTGGTTGGAGAAGCTCACCGCTCCGACAGGAACCTCGGGCGCGTTCTGCTTCAGGTCGCGGATCTTGACCTGTCCTGCGGCGGGCGCGGGCTTGTTGAGATCCACGTCGGCCTGCTTGTCGCCCTTAAGGGGGAGCTCCTTCTTGGCTGCGGCCGCCGGCTCGGGCGGAGCCGGAAGCGGGTTCTTGGCCGGGTCGGCGTCATTGGCCTGGGCCCCGCCGGCGGGCTTGGCCGCGGCGGCCTGGACCGCGGCCGGCACCTGCGCGCCGGCGGCGGGTGCGGCCTGAGCGGGGCCGACTGCGGCGATGGAGCTGCCCAGGCACACCGCGATGGCGGCCAGTGCGCAGCGGCGGCGTCGTGCGGTCACAAGGGTCGGGGGGATCATGAACGCTCCTTCGATGAGGTGGGAACCGGTTCAAACTCGGGAAGGGGGACACCGCGGCCGAACAGGGCTGCGGTGGCGGCCAGGATGCGCTTGCACGCGTGTCCGTCGCCGTAGGGGTTGGCGGCCTGGGCCATGGCCGTGTAGGCCGCCTCGTCGGTCAGCAGGGTGGAGACCCTCTCGACGATGCGTTCCTCGTCGGTCCCGACCAGCTCGGCGACCCCGAAGGCGACCGCCTCGGGACGCTCGGTGTTGTCCCGCATGACCAGGACGGGCTTGGACAGCGCGGGCGCCTCCTCCTGGACGCCGCCGGAGTCGGTGAGCACGACGTCGCAGCGGTCGATGAGTGCGCAGAAGGCGCCGTACTCCAGCGGGTCGCACCAGATGACGTTGGCGTGGCCCTCGATCTGGGGCAGGAGGTCCTCGCGAACCTTGGGGTTGCGGTGGACCGGCAGCACGAAGAGCACCTCGGGGTGCTTGTCGGCCAGGCGCGCGACGGCGCGGCCGATGGCCCGCATCGGCTCACCCCAGGACTCGCGGCGGTGGGCGGTGACGAGCACGACTCGCCGGGAGGCGTCCTTCAGTGCTGCGGCCAGCTCCTCGTCCGGTGGCGGGACCCGGCGGTCGACGGCGACCAGGAGCGCGTCGATGACCGTGTTGCCCGTGACGCTGACGGTCTGCGGGTCGGTGTTCTCGCGCAGCAGGTTGTCCCGGCTGGTGGTGGTGGGGCACAGGTGCAGGGCGGTCACCTGGCTGATGAGCCGCCGGTTGGCCTCCTCGGGGAAGGGTGAGGAGATGTCCCCGGTGCGCAGGCCGGCCTCGACGTGGAGGACTGGGACCTCGTGGTAGAAGGCCGCCAGCGCGGCGGCGAAGGCGGAGGTGGTGTCCCCCTGGACGACGACGGCGTCGGGTCGGTGGGCCTCGATGGCCTGCCCCACCCCCTGCAGGCAGCGGTTGGTGATCTGGGTGAGGGTCTGCCCCGGCGAGTGGATGTCGAGGTCGTCGTCGGGCACGATTCCGAAGAACTCGTGCACCTGGTCGAGCATCTCGCGGTGCTGTCCGGTGACGACGACGATCGGATTGAAACGCTCGTCGTCGCGCATGGCGGCCACCAGGGGGGGCGAGCTTGATCGCCTCCGGGCGGGTGCCGTAGACGAGCATGACTCTCAGGGGGCCGCCCGTTGGCGTGGAGTCGGTGGTCATGGGGTTCTCCTGGTCGTGTGTCGGGAGTGGGACGAGCTGGGCCTCAGTGGTGGTCGAGTCCGGCGCCGTCATGGCGGGCAGGACCTACTTGTCCTCGGTGATCGGGGTGAAGGTGACGTCGGAGTCCTCGCAGTAGGCCGCCACCTTGCCGGAGCGGTAGGGGGACTGCTTGTCGGTGACGGTTCCGAGCTCTGCCCGTCCACGGTGATGGTGAAGGTCGCCTCTGAGGGCTTGGTCGTATCAATGGTGACGGTGACGTCGTGGCTCTTCCCGGGTGGGTAGACGGGCGTGTTGCCCGATGACAGGAATCGCTGGTACCCCGGGTAGGCGGTGTCCTGCTTGGAGACCTCCCAGCCGTTGGGCTTGAGGGCCAGGGCGTAGAAGTGGTTGTTGTCGGTGTAGTTCCACAGGAGCCAGGCGACCTCCCAGGCATTGGGCTCGCCGTCCTCTCGCAGCTGCCTGACAGTGGTCATCGTGGTGTGGATGGTCTGGACGCCTCCCGCCTCGATCTCGACCGAGGTGGAGGTGGCCAGACCGGCGTGGGTCGTGTCATGGGAGTCGGCCGACGTCGGTTTGAGGCGCAGCAGGCCCTCGGAGCACGAGGCCTCGCCGTAACCGTCGAAAGATGATCTCCCACTGGGAGCAGTCCGGTGCCTCGGTCTCTCGGGCGTGGCAGTACACGGTGACTCCTAGAACCAGTGCCAGGACGCAGACCGTCAGGAGGGCGCGACGCAGGATCCTGCCGCGACGAGAGTCGTCGACGGCTCCTGCGTGCTGAGGTGCGTTGGCAGCTGTCATCTCATCTCCTCATTGGTCAGGCTGCTGGATGTCGGACGGGGTCGGCGCACGATCACGGCGGTGGGGTTCAGCACAGGGGCGGGCCGGCACGGTCGGGGCGGCCGGGACGGTACTGCCCGGACCCTGCGGCCTGGGGGGCCGCGAGGGGCTGCACCCTCTCCGGCCCGCTGGGCGGGCGCTGCTTGCTCGGTACCGGCGAGCCCATGGCTGCCGATCCGTTGGAGCCGGTCACCGGCCCGCTGGGACGCGCCCTGCGCTCCTTGACCCGGTTCCGCCTCCCGCGCGGTCTTGGCCCACCCGGTGCGTCCGGTCAGCTCCCGGGCGACTGCTCGCCAGCCGTAGAGGCTGGGAAGGAGGCCGTAAAGGACGAACAGGTGCGCGTAGCCCACGGACTTGAGCAGGCTCAGGCCCTCACTGCGCTCGATGCGCCAGTAGATCCAGGCGTAGATGAGCGCTGGCCCGAAAGCGATGACATAGGCCCCCACGAGCCAGGCCCATGACTGCTCCCACCTCAGGACCGCGGCCACACCGGCGGTCACCATGGTGATGAGGAAGGACAGGGTCAGCAGGGAGCCGGTCAGGAGCAGGTAGGGCGTGAGGATCTGCCAGAGCGTGTCGGCCCGCCCCAGACCGCGCTGCTCGCGGGCCACGGAGCGCAGCAGGTGCAGCGCCTGGAGGTTTCCCTGGAACCAGCGGGTGCGCTGACGCAGGAGGCGGCGCATGTTGGTCACGCCCTGCTGGTGAACCGAGGCCGCGGGCCAGAACTCGTTGGTCCAGCTGGTGGCGTTGAGTCGGATCCCCAGGTCGAAGTCCTCGGTCAGCGACCGGGTCCAGGGCCGGGGCCCCAGGGCGTCGAGTGCGCTGAGGCGGACGAACTGGGCGTTGCCCCCCATGCCGACGCTGCGGACCCGGCGCCGGCCTCGCTGGAAGACCTCGGTGAAGATGACGAACTCCATGTCCTGCATGCGGGCGAGCAGGGAGCCGAAGCGGTTGTTGATGCGCACCCCCATCTGAACAGCACCGACCTCCTGCGGGGCGAAGGCCTTGCGCACCTCCCCGATGGCGTGGGGGTCGAGCCTGCCGTCGGCGTCCATGACTCCCACGACGACTCGTGAGGAGGACACCCTGGTGCACCGGGAGCGCACGATCGACAGCGCGTCGTTGAGGGCCTCCCCCTTGCCCAGGCGGGCGTGGGGAGGACGACGGCGAACCACCTCGACACGCTCGTCACCGGCCTGGGCGGCCACCTGGGCGGTGTCGTCGTCAGAGCCGTCGTCGATGACCATGATGCGCAGACCGGGGTCCGGGATCGAGGTGAGCCGCCGGACGCTGGCGCCGATGACCGCCGCCTCGTTGAGGCAGGGCATGAGGATGACGACGAGCAGCGGCGCATCCGGATGCGAGGGACCGCCGTGCCGTGGCGCCCCGCGCGAGGCGATGAGCATGAAGAAGGTGTAGGCCAGGGCGACTGCGATCATCCCCAGGGCACCCCACCAACCGATGCGGTCGAGGACTCCCAGGAGGCTCGAGGAATCGAAGCTCATGGGCAGGAACGGGGTCTGGATCCTCATCACGCCCGCAGACTCATCAGGCCGCTGCGCTGCTGCGCGTGACGCCCGACGGTGCGCCTGGAGTGCGGGCTCAGGGAGCGGGCCGCGCCATAAAGGTTGGTCAGCAGGAAGAAGGCCAGGATGGCGACGAACACCAGGCCGGCGCAGTCAATGAGGAAACGAGCGACGAGAGCGGGAGGGGAACCTGCCGGGGCGACGTACCACACGACGAACAGTCCGGTTCCGGCGGCGAATGGGGAGTAGTGCATGAGGCCATCCATCTGGATCCAAGGGGTAGGGCCGGCGCCGACCGTCATCACCGCATGCGCGAGCAGGCCCGGTCGGCAACCAACGCCTCGGTGCGGCGCGCCCGGGGATGACGGGATGTGGGAACTCAGCCCGTCGGGCACGGCGCACCGTGCGTCACCACCAAATATAACAATAGAATAACGCTTTGCAACACTGTGTTATTCGACCATGCAATAAGCGCCCTCTTGGAGGTGGCTCACAAGAGCAGGGAAACGGCAGGATTCCGCCAGTTGAACCGCCAACGAAATCCGAGCCTCGCTCCGGCGCCGTCCCCTGACGCAGCAGGGGACGGTCACCAGAAGGTCACAGGATGGTCTCAATCGGCCTGCTCAGCAGGCTTTTTCACTGCCTTCGAGCACGGGCCGCCTCCCCGTGGGCGGGCAGATCCTCACAGCTCGCCAGGACCCCCAGCGCCGGCGTCATGGACTCCAGGGCGCTCGCGCTGTACTCGATGAGCTGGACCGGTTTGAGGAAGGCCATCACGCTCAGCCCGGCCGCGAACCGGGCGGTGCCGCCGGTGGGCAGGACGTGGTTGGAGCCGGCCAGGTAGTCCCCCAGGGGCACCGGGCTGTAGGGCCCGACGAAGATGGCTCCGGCGTTGCGGATCCGACGCGCGACCCCGGGGGCGTCGGAGGTGTGGATCTCCAGGTGCTCGGCCGCGTAGGCGTTGGCGACCTCGATGGCCTGGGCGAGGTCGCGCACCAGGACGGTTCCCGACTGCGGACCCCTCAATGCGGTCGATGCCCGCTCCCGGTGCCGGGTTGTGCTCAGTCTGCGCTCGAGCGCCGCATCGACGGCGTCTGCCAGCTGCGGGGAGTCGGTGATGAGGACGCTGCCGGCATTGGGATCGTGCTCCGCCTGGGAGAGCAGGTCGGCGGCCACGTACTCGGGGTCGGCCCCGGCGTCGGCCAGGACGGCGATCTCGGTGGGCCCTGCCTCGGCATCGATGCCGACCGTCCCCATGACGGCTCGCTTGGCGGCGGCCACGTAGACGTTGCCAGGACCCGTGATGACGTCCACGCCCCGGCACAGGACCTCTCCCCCGGCGTCCACGCGGTCGATGTCGTCCTGGGCGTCGGCGCCGTAGGCGAGCATCGCGATGGCCTGGGCGCCGCCGACGGCGTAGACCTCGGTGATCCCCAGCAGCGCGCACGCCGCCAGGATCGTGGGGTGGGGCAGACCCGCGAACTCGGCCTGAGGCGGGCTGGCCAGGGCGATCTGCTCGACGCCGGCGACCTGGGCGGCCACCGCGTTCATCACCACGCTGGAGGGGTAGACCGCCAGCCCTCCGGGAACGTAGAGCCCCACCCGCTCCACGGGGATCCAGCGCTGGGTGACGGTGCCTCCGGGGACCACCTCCGTGGTGCGCTCAGCGGGCACCTGGGCGGCGTGCCCGGCCCGGTTGTGGGCGATGGACAGCTCGAGGGCCTCGCGCACCGCGGGGTCCAGGTCGTCGAGCGCCTGGGTGATGGCAGCGGCGGGCACACGCAGGTGAACGGGTCGCACGCCGTCGAATCGCTCGGCGGCGTCGCGCAGTGCGGCCGCTCCCCGACGGCGGACGTCCTCGATCAGTGGAGCCACGGCGGCCTGGGCGGCGGTGACGTCAAGGGCGGCCCGGGGCAGGGCCTGTGCCAGCTGGCGTGCGGAGAGTCGGGTACTGCGCAGATCGGTGCGGGTGAGCATGCCCGTAAGCCTACCGGCCATGCACAAGGCGGCCCGGGAGAGCACGTTGTCTCCCGGGCCGCCTCAGGCCCCTGCAGCTGAGTCAGAGGCTCATCAGGCCTCGCGCACGGCGCGCGCGGCACCGACCAGGCTGGTCAGGCTCGCCTCGGTCTCGGCGTAGCCGCGGGTCTTGAGACCGCAGTCGGGGTTGACCCAGACCTTCTCGGCACCCAGGGCGTCGACGGCCCTCTGGAGCAGCTCGGTGCACTCGGCCTGGCTGGGCACGCGCGGGGAGTGGATGTCCCACACGCCCGGGCCGAGCTGACGCTCGAAGCCGTGCTCGGCCACCGCGGGCAGGATGTCCATGCGCGAGCGGGAGGCCTCGATGGAGGTCACGTCGGCGTCGAGATGGTCGACCGCGTCAATGACGACGTCGAACTCCGAGTAGCACAGGTGGGTGTGGATCTGGGTGGCAGGAGCCGCCCCTCCGGTGGCCAGGCGGAAGGAGCCGACGGACCACTCCAGGTAGGCGGGGCGGTCGGCGCGCCGCAGCGGCAGGGTCTCGCGGATGGCGGGCTCGTCGACCTGGATGACGCCGATGCCGGCGGCCTCGAGGTCCGCCACCTCCGCGCGCAGGGCCAGGCCCAGCTGGTCGGCGACCTGGGCGCGCGGGATGTCGTCGCGCACGAAGGACCAGGCCATGATCGTCACCGGGCCGGTGAGCATGCCCTTGAGGGGCTTGTCGGTCAGGGACTGGGCGTAGGCCGACCAGGTCACCGTCATGGGCTCGGGACGGGCGACGTCGCCCCACAGGATGGAGGGACGGGTGCAGCGCGAGCCGTAGGACTGGACCCAGCCGTGCTCGGTGGTCACGAAGCCGTCGAGCAGCTCGGCGAAGTACTGGACCATGTCGTTGCGCTCGGCCTCGCCGTGGACCAGGACGTCCAGGCCGAGGCGCTCCTGAAGGGCGACGACGCTGGCGATCTCGGCGCGCATGGCGGCGTCGTAGGCGGCGTCGTCGATCTCGCCCTTGCGCCAGGCGGCGCGGGCCTTACGGATCTCGGCGGTCTGCGGGAAGGAGCCGATGGTGGTGGTGGGCAGTTCGGGCAGGCCGAGGCGCTCGTCCTGGGCCGCCTTGCGCTCACCGTAGGGGGCGCGGGTGCGGTCGGCGTCCGTGACGGCGGAGACGGCGGCGCGGACCTCGTCGCGGTGCACGCCGGGGTGGGCGGCGCGCTGCTTGCGCAGGTCGGCGTCCTGGGACAGCTCTGCGGCGATGGCGTCACGCCCCTGCTCCAGGCCCTTGGCCAGGGTGATGACCTCCCCGACCTTCTGGTCGGCGAAGGCCAGCCAGGAGCGGATCTCCGGGTCGATGGCGGTCTCGCGCTCGACGTCGTGGGGCACGTGCTGCAAGGAGGTGGAGGTCGCCACGGTGATGGGGGTGCCCTCGGGAAGGCGCTGGCGCAGCTGCTCGAGCACGTCCATGGCCCGGTTCAGGTCGGTGCGCCAGATGTTGCGGCCCGAGACGACGCCGGCGACGACGGTCTTGCCCTTCAGGGCGGCCAGGTCGCCGGCCTCGGGCAGCGCGCCGGCCACGAGGTCCAGGCCCACGGCCTCGATCGGGGTCTGAGCGAGCACGGGCAGGGCGTCGCCCAGGGAGCCGTAGGTTCCGGCCACCAGGATCTGGGGGCGCTCCACGATGGCGCCCAGCCAGGTGTAGGCGTCACGCACGGCGTCGAGGACGCGCTGGCGCTCCACGTTCCAGGAGTCGGAGACCAGGGCGGGCTCGTCGAACTGGACCCAGGTGGCGCCGGCCTCGTGCAGGTCCATGAGGAGGTGGCCGTAGGCGTGCAGGACGTCGCTGAGGCGGTCCAGGGGGTGGAAGTCCTCAGCCGCCTCGTCGGAGGGCTTGGCCATGAGCAGGTAGCTCACCGGTCCCACGACGACGGGGCGGACCTCGGTCCCGACGGCCTTGGCCTCGCGGACCTGGTCGGCGATGGCGGTGTCGACATAGTCGATGGGGGTGGAGGCGTCGATCTCGGGGACCAGGTAGTGGTAGTTGGAGTCCAGCCACTTGGTCATCTCCATGGCGGGGCGGGCGCCCTCACCACGGGCCAGGTGAAGTAGCCCTCGACATCGAGGGCGCCGTCGGCGTTCAGCAGGTCGCGGAAACGGGCGGGCGCGGCCCCCAGGGTGGCGGTCACCTGAAGAACCTGGTCGTAGAGGGTGAAGTCCGCCGGCACCGAGGCGGGCTGAGTCAGCCCCAGGTCCGTCAGGCGCGAGCGGGTCGCCCCGCGCAGCTCGGCAGCGGCGTGCTTGAGCTCCTCGACGCTCAGGTTCCCCTTCCAGAAGGACTCCACGGCGCGTTTGAGCTCACGGTCCCTTCCGATGCGGGGGTATCCCAGGATGGTGGCCCCCGGCAGGGGAGCGGAGGGGACCTGTGACTCGGTCACGGCGATCTCAGCCGGCGAGGCGGGGGCGACCGACTCAGGGGTGGCGCTCATGCATTCTCCTTGGTGATGGTGGTGAGGGGCTGAACGGGGTGGTGGGAAGACACTGCTGCGCGGGCAGAGCCACGGCGCAGGAAAGAAGGGCCTCGGCCGGGTGTGGCCTGGAGGTATCCGCGATCGACGGCGTCGCGCACCTCCCGATCGGGCGCGGCTCCGGCCAGGATGCCGCCCAGACGCAGGTGGCTGATGACGTCGAGGGCCGGACGGGTGCGGTTGAAGGTGTACAGGTGCAGACCGGGGGCACCGGCGCGCAGCAGCGCGGTGGCCAGGTCGAGCGTCGCGCCGATGCCGCGTTCCACGAGGGTGGCGCCGCTGGCCGACCCCAGCGAGGATCGCAGGCCGGTGGGCACGCGCACCCCGGTGAGCGCCTCCAGGCGGGTGAGCCGACGCAGGTCGGTCAGTGGGATCACGCCGGGAAGGATCGGGATGCTCACGCCCGCGTAGGAGGCCGCGTTGGTCAGCGCCACGTAGTCGGCCGCGTCGTAGAACACCTGGGTGATCGCCATGTCGGCCCCGGCGGCCTGCTTGGCGGCCAGGACCTCAATGGCCTCGATGTGGTCGTTGGTGGCCGGGTAGGCGGCCACGGCGATCGTGACATGGCGCCTGCCGTCACCGAAGAAGTCGGCCTCGACCTCCCGGATGACCCGGACGAGGTCGTCGGCGTGGCGCAGCTCCCCGGCGACGTCCTCGGCTCGGGTACCAGCCGGCGGGTCGCCGCGCAGGGCGAGGAAGCGCCGTACTCCCATGCGCAGGAAGCGAGTGACGATGTCGACGGCCTCCTGCTTGCGGTAGCCGATACAGGTCAGGTGAGCCATGAGGGGGATGGTGCTGGAGTCCAGCACGTGGGCGAGCACGCACTCGGAGGGGTTGGTCTGCTCCTGGACCGCGCGCACGCGGGGCGCGGCCTCGCACCGGCCCGCCTCCGGCTCGTGCTCACTCCCCCGGCCCCCACCGCCAGTGACCCCGCCGGCGGGGTCGGTGACGAAGGTCGGCCGGTAGGTCACCGAGACGAAGTCGGGCCCGGTGGCCAGGAGCCTGTCAATGCGACCCCAGGTGGCCGAGGCGGCCTTACCCGGTCGAGGGGGGAACAGCTCCAGGCTGACGGTGGGCAGTCGCCGAGCGGTTCCGGTCTCGGCGCTGCTCAGGCCTCGCCGCGACTCCCGGCCGCGGCGGTGGGCCCGGTGGGCTCGTTGTCGTGCACGTCGTCTCCATCGATCCTGGCTGAAGCACCCGCGTACCGGGTTGCTGCGGCGTCATGGAACCAGGTCTCTCGGCCGCTCTGGATGGTCGAGCGTATCAAACCACGACTGTTTCCCAGCCCCGCCGCCGTCCCACATAGCGAGAACCGATCCGCTCAGTCGTTGGCCCGCTTCTCACCCCATCGTGCCCAGCAGGCGAGCCGCTGCGGCGGGGCCCAGCTCGAGTCCCCGGTGCCGACCTCCCCGGTGGCCGCCGAGACCACCAGGGAGGCCAGGCTCGGTTCGCCTCGAGCAGCGCAGTCATGGGCGATCATGGAGAGCAATGGCCCCATATGACGCGGCAGCACGCTCCGTCCGATCGAGTCGCTGAGCTCGCCGTAGGTGATGACCTCACGGTGCTGCGCGACCTCTATCAGGACGGAGCGTGCTGCGTTGGTGGCCTCAGCCAGCCTCGGGGTGAGTCGGCGCATCCTGTCCCCCACGGGGAAGTAGTCACCGACGGTGATGGCGAGCGACTCATTCACGGTGTGATGATCCGGGTTGTCCGGGCTCTTCACAAGCTTGTCCGCTCTGCGCCCACCCCGAGGCCGGCAACGATCAGCCGGCCATGCGACGGCGCACCAGGATGAATCCGCCGCCCAGGGCGATGGCGGCCACCGCCAGGACGATGCCGGTCATGCTGGCACCGGTGAGCGGAAGACGGCTATCACCGGTAGCCGCTGCAGCCGCAGCGGCCTGGCCCTGACCGCCCTGAGCGTTGCCGCCGGGCTTGGCGATTCCGGAGTTCTTCTGACCGGCCCCCGCCTTGGAGTTGGAGGGGTTGGCGCCCTGTGCGTCCTTGCCGTCGGTACCGGCGGCCCCGTCGGTGACGGTCGAGCCGTTGTTGTCGGCCTTGCCACCGTTGTTGGCCTTGCCGCCGTTGCCGCCGTTGTTGTTGGCGGCCTTGTCACCGTTGTTGGCGTTACCGCCGTTGCCGCCGTTGTTGTTGGCGGCCTTGTCGCCGTTGTTGGCAGCCTTGCCGCCGTTGTTGGGCGGCCTTGTCACCGTTGTTGGCGTTGTCAGCGGGGGCGTCCCCGGCACCGGGAACGGCGCCGCCGCCCCAGGCGACGTTGACCAGCGCACCGCGGTCCACGGCGACGTTGGCGTTGACGCCGAGGGTCTTGGCGATGTCCTCGGGCAGGGCGTGACCGTTACCGGAGGCGGGGCTTCCCTCCTTGAGGTGGAAGTCCGAGGTCTTGTCCATCGGGTTGGCGGACTCCTTGACGAAGAACGGGTTGTTCTCCGGGGAGCCGTGCAGGTCCAGACCGTTGGACTCCTTGCCCTCGGCCTTGACGCTCGAGCTGGCCGTGAAGTCGGAGAGCTTCTCGGCGTTGACCGACTGGTTCTTACGGTCGGCGCCCCAGTTCCACAGGACCGTGGTCGACAGGGTCTGGGGGTTCTCGTGGCGGTAGTAGACGTCGTAGTCGATGCTGGAGACCATCTCATTGGCGTAGACCGCGCCGGAGCCGTCCTGGTTGGCTCCACCCAGGACCTGGACCATGGCGGAGTAGCGCCACGGGTCCCCGGGCATGGGGGTGGTCTGCTCGGAGGAGAAGATGTTGTTCATCACCTTGGTGTTGGTGGTGTCCCAGCTCAGTCCGTGCTCGGCGCTCCACTTCTGCACCTGGGTGCACACACCCTGGGCGTTGCGGGCGTTGCAGCCGTCGGAACGGGTGTCCTCCTGGATCCACAGGCTGGTGAGCGCGTGGGAGACGGTGTTGTTCCACACGCGGGTGTCGTTGGACCCGGAGACGTGGATACCGATACCGGCCCCGGCGACGATGTTGGAGGCGATGAGGTTGTTGGAGGAGACCTCGTTGAAGATCGCCACCGGGACGTTGACGAAGTAGTTGCCAACGATCTCGGAGTCGATCACGCCCTCGTCGAACCAGACTCCCGCGGCCCGGTTCTGGTCATAGGCCGAGGGGTCGGAGATGTCCGTGCCGGTGGCCGAGTAGTCCACGGTGTTGTTGGCGAAGCGGATGTTCTTGGAGTGGGTGATCTTGGTGTCGGCCAGGGTGCAGTAGGCGCCGCAGTCCTTCGTGATGAAGCCGGAGGTGTTGTTGTTCCTCCACATGTTGTTCTCCACCTTGGCACCGCTGGAGTCGTTGATGCCGAAGGCGTTGGAGCCGTTGTTCTCGAACAGGTTGTTCGACACGACCGCGTTGGTCGAGTCGATGACCTGCAGCGCACCGGCCGTCGAGGAGTAGCGGAAGGTGGAGTTCTCAATGCGAGGAGCACCGTGAGCGGCCACGACCATTCCACCACCGGAGATGGTGCCGATCTCGGGATCCTCGTAGTCCCAGCGCTGCACCGCGGAGTACTTCTCCACCGTCAGCCCCGACAGGGTGATGTTGTCGGTGTTGAAGGACATGGCGCGGGAGTGCTGGACCACCTCGACCTGGTGCTGGTTGGGGTCGACACCGATGACGTAGGAGGTGCCCCGGTGCGGCTTGACGTTGTAGCCGGCCTGGTTGTTGTTGGGGTTCTTCAGGGTGACCGGGTCGGGGTCCTCCACGTAGAAGGTGGACTCGGTGACCTCGGCGCGGCTGAGCACCTGGGTCAGGGGCTTACCGTCCACGAATACCTGCTCGGGGTGGGCGGCGATCCCCTCCTTGGCGGGGTCGGCGTTGATGGTGCAGACCGTGCAGAAGCGGACCATGTCCTTGCCCGTGGACCACTTCCCGTCACCGCCGGCGTTCCAGCTCTTGGGGACCTCGGCACCGGTGAGGACCGGCTTGGCGCCCTCGGCCGCCTTGATGGTCACGCCCTTGTCGACGGCGAGCTCGCCCTCACGGTAGGTGCCGTTGGCCAGCTCGATGGTGTCTCCGCCGGCGGCCTTCTTCAGGGCGGCTCCAATGGTCTGAAGGGGCTTGGCAGCGGTTCCGTCTCCCGCGTCCGAGCCTCCCTCGGCCGAGACATGAATGGTGTTGCCGTCGGCGGCGGCGGCTTGTGGTGCATGAGTCACGGCCAGAACAGGCGCCGACAGCGATAGAGCGAGTATCGCCATCTGGGCGACGATTCGACGCTTCATGGTGTCTCCGTCTCCGTAGTGTGATCAGAACGCCGTTACCCTACCGTGATAAATTTTGTTTGGCATCCGTTATATCCGCATACTTCTGAGAGACGCTTCTCTCACTCGCCTCGCCGCCGGCCGCTCTGCCGGGGCGCTACCTGCTCCGACGTGCGCATCTCGTGCCGCGTCTGCGAGGATCCACCTATGACGCATGCAACATCTCAGCGCCCATCCCGGTACCCACTCATCTCAGTGTCCGGAAGCATCCGGCTCGGCCAGTTCCTCAAGCTGGCGGGCCTGGTGGAGGACGGCGCACAGGCGCGCATCGCCATCCAGTCCGGAGACGTCACTGTCAACGGCGTCGTGGAGACACGTCGCGGGCACCACCTGGCCGGTGGTGACGTCGTTGTCGTCGATCACCCCGCGGGTCAGGTGGGCGCCGCCGTCGAGCAGCTGGGGCCCGGGCAATGAGCCCGGACCCCAGCACCAGGAGCAGTCGGCCGACTTAGTCCTCCTGCCTCCGCTCCGATCCCGGCGGCACGTCCTCGGCGCCGTCGACGGCGCGGATGTCGGCACTCAGGTCCTGCGCGGCCTCGTCGGTGCCGTCCTGGCAGCCCTCACCGGCTGCGTCGTCGCCGTCAGTAGTCGATGACAGGCTGGTGTGCAGCTCGATGGTCTCGACCTCATGCGGCTCGTTGGCCGTCGTGACCGCGGTGGTGACCGAGTCGACCAGGACCTGGTTGGCCAGCGAGTGCCGCAGCAGCATGGGGTCGTTGTTGAGATCCTTGTAGAGCGAGACGCACAGCAGCAGCATGACGAAGACGAAGGGCAACGCCGAGACGATCGTGATGTCCCGCAGACCGGTGAGGACCTCGCGCGGATCATCCCCACCGGCGAGCAGCATGGCTGAGGCCACGCCACCGGTGGCCACGCCCCAGAAGACGACCGTGAAACGGCTCGGATCGGTCGCACCGTTCTCCGAGAGCCCTCCCATGACGATGGAGGCCGAGTCGGCACCGGTGACGAAGAAGATCGCCACCAGGACGACTGCCAGCACCATGAGGACGATGAGGACCACCTTGTGCACGGGCATGGCGTTGAGCAGGTCGAACAGGATCGTGTCGAAGTTCAGGTCGGGCGTGCCATCGGCCTTGAGATGGACGAGGGCGTGCGCCGCCTGGCCGGCGCGCTCGGCGCGTTCCTGAAGCCCGATGGCGCCGCCACCGAAGATGGCGAACCAGATGAGGGAGACGACCGAGGGGACGAGCATGACCCCGGTGACGAACTGCCGGATGGTGCGGCCGCGCGAGATGCGGGCGATGAACATTCCCACGAAGGGCGTCCAGGAGATCCACCAGGCCCAGTAGAAGATCGTCCAGGAGGACAGCCACTGGGCCATGTCCTGATTGCCCACGGCCGCCGTGCGCGAGGCCATGGCGGGCAGCTCGTCGATGAAGTTGCCGATCGCCGAGGGGATGATGTTGAGGATGAACAGGGTGGGGCCGCCGATGAAGACGATGATCGCCAGCAGCACAGCCAGCACCATATTGATGTTCGACAGCCACTGGATGCCCTTCTCAATGCCGGAGATCGCGGAGGCCACGAAGCAGGCCGTCAGGATCGCGATGATGCCGACCATCATCGCGGGGGTGGACTTGGTGACGAGGTTGGTCGACACCATGCCCCCGCCGATCTGCAGGGCCCCCAGCCCCAGGGAGCAGGCCGACCCGAACAGGGTGGCGACGATCGCCAGGATGTTGATGATGCGCCCGCCGATCCCGTCGATGGCCTGGCGCCCGAACAGGGAGGTGAACATGGCCGAGAAGAGCTGGGAGCGTCCCAGCCGATAGGTTCCGTAGGCCATCCCGAGCCCGACCAGGGCGTACATCGCCCACGGGTAGATGGTCCAGTGGAACATGGCCGTCCCCAGGGCGGTACTGGCGGCCTGGGCGGTCTGAGGGTCGACCGTCTCCGGCGGGGGCGACATGTAGAAGTAGAGCGGCTCACCGACCCCGTAAAAAATCAGTCCGATACCCCATTCCCGTGGCGAACATCATGGAGACCCAGGAGCCGGTGGAGTACTCGGGCTCCTCTCCGTCCCCGCCCAGGGGGATCTTGCCGAACCGGGAGGCCGCCACGAAGACGACGAAGACGACGAACAGGGTCGAGGACAGGACGAACAGCCAGCCGAAGTTGCTGATCGTTCCCCCCAGGGCCCACTTGGAGGCCCTCCCCAGCCCGTGCGGAGAGATGAAGCCCCACACCACGAAGGCGATGGTCGCGGTCGCGGCGACGCCGAAGACCACCTTGTCCATTCCCTCACCGACGTCGTGGGGCTGGCGCGAGACCGACCTCCTCAGGCGGTCGAGCAGGTGGCGCTGGCGCCGTTTCACGGTTGCCGGGGAGGTCTGGAAGGCCGGCGTCGCGGTCGCCGCGCCTTGGAGGACCTCCCCTGTCCGCCCTTCCTGCGGGCCGGAGTCCCGCTCCTCTTGCTGCGTCAACGTTGGAGGGTTGAAATCCTCGTCACTCATCAAATTACCTCATAGACAATACAGTCACCGACTGCTTGTGGACATTACGAGAGTATCAAGATGAAGACGGGGCGCCACGTGAACGCCAACCCTGGTGGAGATAGCACGACCTGTAGGAATACCGCGTCACAACCGGTTTTCACCTTCCCGAAGGCGAATCTGCGGCCCTCAGGAACGACGACGTGTGGCGTATTGATGAGGACACGGTGAGATCACGAACGGGTTTGCGAACGGTGCCCGCTCGGGCTGGCATCGGTTGCTCGACGTCCCCATCGGGGCGGGCGATCCACTCCCTGGGAAACGGCTTTCTAGTGGCGCAGGCACCCCGGTCCAAGGAGGGCCTTGATATCGGAGTAGAAGGCGGGCGAGGCCTCCACCCGTAGCGAGGCGTCCAGCTGGGTACGCACCTCGCGCCCCGGGCTGGTCAGCGTCAGACGGACCGTCGAGCCGCCCGGGTGCTTGGTGAGCACGTCCTTGAACTGCTCCACCAGAGGCCCGGTGCACCGGTTGGTGGGAAGGGTGATGAGGACCGCCTCGTGGGCGGCGCTGGAGATGTCCGGGATCGTCATCTCCTGGGCGTACAGGGCGACCTGCCCGTCACGCCGGTTGAGACGTCCGCGCACCGTGACCACCGTGTCCGGGGCCAGCATGGTGGAGACGGTCTGATAGGTCTGGGGGAAGAAGAGCACCTCGATGCTTCCGGCCAGGTCCTCGACCTGGGCGATGGCCCACAGGTTGCCCTGCTTGGTGGTCTTGCGGGTCAGGGAGGTGATGAGCCCGGCGATGGTGACCATGGCGCCGTCGGGCAGCTCATCGTTCTCGTGGAGCTCGGAGATCTCCTTGTCCGCGAGCTTGCCCAGCAGCCCCTCCAGGCCCATGAGGGGGTGGTCGGAGACGTAGAGGCCCAGCATGTCGCGCTCGTAGGCGAGCTTGTCCTTCTTGTCCCACTCCGGCAGGTTGGGGACGTCGGAGGAGAAGACCGGACCGTTGCCGAAGGGTGAGTCGTCGGCGTCGTCGGGCCCACCCATGAGGGAGGCGAACAGGTCGAACTGGCCGGCGGCCTCGTTGCGCTTGACGCCGATGACCTCATCGACAAAGTCCTCGTGGCAGGCCTGCAGGGAGCGCCGGGTGTGCCCCAGGGAGTCGAAGGCTCCGGCCTTGATGAGCGAGTCGATGGTGCGCTTGTTGCACACGACCGCGGGAACCTTGTCGAGGAAGTCCTCGAAGGAGGTGAACTCGCCCTTGTCCTCCCTGGCGGCCACGATCGCGTCGACGACGTTGATGCCGACGTTGCGCACCGCGGACAGCCCGAAGCGCACGTCCTCACCGACCGCGGAGAACTGGGCCCGCGAGGCGTTGACGTCCGGGGGCAGGACGGTGATGCCCATGTGGCGGCACTCCCCCAGGTAGACGGCCAGCTTGTCCTTGTTGTCCTTCTGGCTGGTGAGCAGGGCGGCCATGTACTCGGTCGGATAGTGCGCCTTGAGGTAGCCGTCCAGTAGGACACGACGCCGTAGGCGGCCGAGTGGGCCTTGTTGAAGGCGTACTTGGCGAAGGGGACGACGACGTCCCACAGAGTCTTGACGCTCTCCTTGGAGAAGCCGGACTGGACCATCCCGGCCTCGAACTCGACGAACATCTTGGCCAGGATGTCCATCTTCTTCTTACCCATGGCCTTGCGCAGCGCGTCGGCCTTGCCCATGGAGAATCCCGCCAGGTCGGTGGCGATCTTCATGACCTGCTCCTGGTAGACGATGAGACCGTGCGTGGTCCCCAGGATCGGGTCGAGGGCCTCCTTGAGCTCGGGGTGGATCGGGATGACCTCCTGCAGGCCGTTCTTGCGCAGCGCGTAGTTGGTGTGGGACTCCGCCCCCATGGGGCCGGGCCGGTAGAGGGCGCCGACGGCGGAGATGTCCTCGAAGTTGTCCGGCTTCATCAGGCGCAGCAGCGTGCGCATCCCCCGCCGTCGAGCTGGAAGACGCCCAGGGTCTCACCGCGTGAGAGCAGCTCGTAGGTGGCGCGGTCGTCGAGCTCGACGTGGTCGATGTCCAGGGCCGGCTTGCCGTTGGCGACGATGTTCTCCAGGGCGTCGGAGATGACCGTGAGGTTGCGCAGTCCCAGGAAGTCCATCTTGAGCAGGCCCAGGTGCTCGCAGGTGGGGTAGTCGAACTGGGTGATGACGGCGCCGTCCTGCAGGCGCTGCATCATGGGGATGATGTCGGTCAGCGTGGCTGAGGACATGATGACGGCGCAGGCGTGGACGCCCCACTGACGGGTCATGCCCTCCAGCCCCTTGGCCAGCTCGACGATCTTCTGGGCGTCGGGGTCCTCGGCGTGGAGCTTGCGGAACTCCTCGGCCTCGCCGTAGCGCTCGTCGGCGGGGTTGAAGATGCCCTTGATGGAGATGTCCTTGCCCTGGACGGAGGGGGGCATGGCCTTGGTGAGCCGGTCGCCGACGGCGTAGGGGTAGCCCATGACGCGACTGGAGTCCTTCAAGGACTGCTTGGCCTTGATGACGCCGTAGGTGACCACCTGGCTGATGCGGTCGGCGCCGTACTTCTCGCGCACGTACTCAATGACCTCGTCGCGCCGACGCTCGTCGAAGTCGACATCGATATCGGGCATGGAGATGCGCTCGGGATTGAGGAAGCGCTCGAAGATGAGTCCGTGGCGCAGCGGGTTGAGCTCGGTGATGCCCATGGCGTAGGCGACCATGGAGCCGGCTCCCGATCCACGCCCCGGCCCGACCCGGATGCCGTGGGCCTTGGCCCAGTTGATGTAGTCGGCCACGACGAGGAAGTAGCCGGGGAACCCCATCTGGGTGATGACGCTGATCTCGTACTCGGCCTGCTTGCGGCAGTCCTCGGGGATGTCGCCGTTGAACCGGCGGTCCATGCCGCGCCAGCACTCCTTGATGAACCAGGACTCGTCGGTCTCCCCCTCGGGGACGGGGAAGGCCGGCATGTATGAGGCGCCCTCGTCCACGGTGCGGAAGTGCACGTCGCACTGCTCGGCCACGAGCAGGGTGTTGTCGCATGCCTGGGGCATCTCGGAGAAAAGACGGCGCATCTCGGCGCCGGGGCGCAGGTAGTAGGTGTCGCCGTCGAACTTGAAGCGGTCGGGATCGGAGAGCACGGAGCCGGAGTTGATGCACAGCATCGCGTCCTGGATGGTGCGGTCCTCGGGGCGCACGTAGTGGGAGTCGTTGGTGGCCAGCAGCGGGGCCCCGATCTCCTTGGCGATGCGCAGCAGATCCTTTGGTGACGCGCTGCTCGATCTCCAGGCCGTGGTCCATGAGCTCGACGTAGAAGAACTCCTTGCCGAAGATGTCCTGCAGCTCCCCGGCGACGCGCAGGGCCTCGTCCCACTGGCCCAGGCGCAGGCGGGTCTGGACCTCCGAGGAGGGGCAGCCGGTGGAGCCGATGAGGCCGCTCGCATAGCGCGAGAGCAGCTCGCGGTCGATGCGCGGCGCCTTGCCCCACTGGCCCTCCAGGGAGGCGAAGGAGTCCATGCGCATGAGGTTGTGCAGGCCCTCGTTGTTGCGTGAGAGCAGCGTCATGTGCGTGTAGGAGCCGCGGGCGGAGACGTCGTCGCTCCGCTGGGACTCATCGCCCCAGAACACACGGGTCTTGTCGAAGCGGGAGGTGCCCGGCGTCATGTACGCCTCGACCCCGATGATCGGCTTGATGCCGGCGGCCGTGGCGGCCGCGTAGAACTCGTAGGCTCCGAACATGTAGCCGTGGTCGGTGATCGCCAGGGCGGGCTGGCCCAGCCGCTTGGCCTCGGCCACGTAGTCCTTGATCTTCCCGGCGCCGTCCAGCATGGAGTAGTCGGTGTGGACGTGGAGGTGGACGAAGTCGTCCTTGGGGGCTGCTTCTTCCTGACTGCTCATCTCCGCCATGGCCCCATCCTAGGCCCGCCCGGCGCCCTGTCTCCTGGAGGGGCCCAGCGCGCTCCAGCGCGAAGGCAGGGCCTTGCCCAGCCATGACGGGACACCGCCGAGGTAGTGGCTAAGCCGGGGGAGAAATCCTCTGCTGGGCGGCGTCCCTTCCCACCGCCTCCGAGAGGTGCTTCGGGCTCAGGCGCCCGCCCGGGCGGCGGCCTCTCGCGGGAGCCAGGACGCTGTGCGCGAGGTCGAGCACGGGGGTGGGCACGCCCACCTCGTCGCCGGCGCGGCACAGGGCACCGAGCTGGGCGTCGAGCTCGCTGGGCAGCCCCGCGGCGATGTCCCGCTGCATCGATGTGGTGGCTCCGGCCGGCTGGGCGTCGGCCATGCGCAGGGCCGCAGCGACCGGGTCGGGGGCGGCGTCGGTGGCCAGGTCGTGACCCAGTGCCGCGGCGACGGCGACGACCTCGCTCACGGCCCGGGTGAAGGCATCTCTCAGGTCGCTGCGCAGGACGCCGATCGGTGCGTTCGCAGCGGCACCGAGGGCCCCCTGGACGACGACGAAGGAGACCTTGCGCCACAGCTCGGCCCAGATGGAGCCCGGGCTCCAGGCCCGGATTCCGGCCGCCTCCAGGGCCTGAACGGCGGCGCGGCTACGAGCGGTGGCAGCACCGTCCCACTCCCCCAGGGCCAGGGAACCGGCGCCACCGATGGTGCGGACCTCCCCGGGCGAGGCGATGGCGGAGTAGACACGGGCGACCCCGGGCAGGACGTGCTCCCTGCCGACGGCGTCGGCGAGCAGTCCGGGCGCACTGATCCCGTTCTGGGTTGAGACGACACCGGTGCCGGGGCCGGTCAGGACTCTGAGCGCCGGGGCCAGCGGTGCCAGCGCATCGACCTTCGTGGTGACCAGGACCAGGTCAGGCTGGCCTTCCAGGGTCTCGGTGAGGGCCTGCGGATCCTCACTGGCCAGGGGCGTCTCGATGCGGGCGGTCACGAAACCGGGCTCGCCCCGGGAGCAGTCGCGCAGCGTCAGCCCGCCTCGAGCGCAGGGCCGCCAGGGTGCGATCGTGAACGAGGAACCCGACCTGCTGGCCGCTCGCGGCCAGGCGGGCGCCGAGCCATCCTCCGATGCCCCCGGCACCGATAACGACGATCCTCATGTGTGTCTCCTCTCAGTCCTGCTGCTGACCGCACGAGCACGTACACCCAGGGGTCAGCGACCGGCCTAGGCGGTACGGCCGGAACTGTCCTCGGTGCTGATGCTGCTGACGATGCGGGCCATGTCCTGGTGCCAGATACCGGCGTCGAGGTAGCGGTGACCGTCCAGGACCCGGTATCCGCAGCGCTCGTAGAAGCCCATGGCCTGCTCCTGAGCTGAGAGAACCACCTCCACGCGGGGCCGGCCGGAGTGGCTCAGTGCAGTCTGCTCGAGGGCAGCGACGATGCGGGCGCCAAGCCCCGTACCACGCACGATGCTCCGTACAGCCAAGCGACCCAGATGGACCCGACCGGGGTGGTCGGGCTCCATCAGGAGACGTCCGGCGCCCAGGGGTGTTCCGTCAGCTCCGCTGGCCAGGAGATGGATCGTGGTCGGCTCCTCGTCTCGGGCGTCGATCTCCTGGACGAGGGGAACCGCCTGCTCAGCGACGAAGACCTCAAGGCGAACGTCGGCAACAGCCCTGCGGAGCCGATCGGCCTCGGGGCCCGTCTCATCGCCACGGGCGGCTGCGAAGCCAATGGGTTCGTGGACGGCGGTGGCCGGGCGGATCTCGAGGGCTGGGAGTTCTCCGAGACCGCCTCGTCCGCGCTAGGCCTCGTCGTCGGGGCCGTGGTCGAGCGGGGCAGGCGATCAGTCACTGTTCTCATTCATCTCCGCGCAGAGCCTGTTCACGGCAGGCGCAAGACATCGAGGGCATGGACGAGGTCATCGGGGTAGTCGGAGGTGAAGACCATGTGCTCGCCGGTGATGGGGTGGGTGATGCCGAGCTCGCGGGCGTGGAGCCACTGGCGGATCAGACCGGTGCGTGCGCTCATGGCCGGGTCAGCGCCGTAGGTGGCGTCTCCGATGCAGGGGTGGCCGACGGCGGCCATGTGGACGCGGATCTGGTGGGTACGCCCAGTCTCGAGGTGAATCTCGGCCAGGCAGGCCCCGGGCATCGCCTCGATGACGTCGTAGTGGGTGATGGACTCGCGCCCGCCCTCGATGATGGCCATCTTCCACTCCCGGCTGGGGTGACGTCCGATGGGGGCGTCGATGGTGCCGCTGGAGGGATCGAGGTGGCCCTGCACCAGGGCGTGGTACACCTTGTCCACGGTGTGCTCCCGGAAGGCACGTTTGAGCACCGAGTAGGCCCGCTCCCCCCTTGGCCACGATCATGACGCCCGAGGTGCCTACGTCCAGGCGCGAGACGATGCCCTGGCGCTCGGCGGCGCCGGAGGTGGCCACTCGTACGTGCATGGCCTTCAGGGCGCCGAGGACGTCGGGGCCGTCCCACCCCATGGAGGGGTGCGCGGCCACGCCCGCGGGCTTGTCGACGACGACGATGTCCTCATCCTCGTAGAGCAGCTCCATGCCCTCCACGGGAGTGGCGACCGGTTCGACGGGACGGGGGTCGGGCAGGTCGACCTCGAGGAGCTCGCCCGCGCGCAGACGAGAGGATTTGGCCAGCGTCTCGCCGCCTCGGCGCACCTCTCCGGCCTCGCACAGGTCCTCCACCCGGCTGCGGGACAACCCCGTCATCCGGGCCAGCGCGGTATCGACGCGTTCGCCGTCGAAGCCGTCGGGGACGGGCAGCAGGCGCATGCTCATTGCGGCTCCACGGAGGTCGCCTGCGTCGATGCATCCAAGGACTCCTCCGGCTTGGAGGGCGCCTCGGCGCGATCCTTCCCGCGGGTCCGGGATCCTCGGCGGATTGAGGAGGGCGGTGCACCGACGCCTTTCGCCTCCGGGTCGTCCGGGGCGCCGGCACGCGTGCCGTCGATCTCCCAGCCTCCCAGGGACAGGATGATGATGCCCGCGGCTGCCGCCACGATGGCGATGTCGGCGACATTGCCCACGAAGTAGCCGCCGTAGTCGATGAAGTCGATGACGTGGCCGCGCAGGAAGCCGGGCTCGCGCAGAAGGCGGTCGATGAGGTTGCCGACCGCCCCGCCAAGAACCAGGCCGAGGGCCACCGCCCAGGAGCCAGACGCCAGGTTCCGGGAGACACGAATGATGATGGCCACGACACAGGAGGCGATGAGCGCGAAGATCCACGTCTGCCCGGTGGCGAAGGAGAAGGCGGCGCCGGGGTTGCGCACCAGGACCAGCCCCAGCGCCCGGCCGAACAGCGCCGTGTGCCGGCCGTCGGACAGGGCTGAGAGCGCCCACTGCTTGGAGGCCTGGTCCACGACGATGACGATGATCGCCACCAGCCACAGCACGATCACGGGGAGGCGTTTGGATCGTCTCGCCCCCGCAGTCACCTCCTGCGACGTCACGGCCTTCTCCATGGAGCTGAAGGGATTGTCCGTGGGCAGTGGGACAGCGTTATCCGCGTTATCGGCGTTACCGCCGTCGGCGGCGTTGCCGGTGGCTTCCTGCGCCAAGGAGGCGGGATCGACGTGGTCAGGCATAGGGCTTTCTCGCATTGCGCTCAGAGGAGAACGGGTGACGAATGGGCTGTGTACCCAGCGAAGGGCGGCGACCCGTGCGGGTCGCCGCCCTTCGTAGGAGGCCGTGTCACTGGTGACTGGAGGAGCGGAACCATCCTGATCGGATGGGGACCGTCGTGATGAGGCTCCGTTGGCCAGTCCCGAAGGTGCTCGCGGGGATGGACCGGGAGGCGATCACGGCCTGGAGGATCACGACCCCTGCAGGATCACAGGCTGGAGATGGAGCTCTCGCCGCCGTCCTCGACGTTGGCCAGCAGGTTCTGCAGGTAGCTCTTGAGGCGAGTGCGGTAGTCGGACTCGAAAGCGCCGCAGCTCGTCGATCTTGTGCTCGAGGGCGGCGCGCTCCTTCTCCAGCTGGGCGAGGGTGCGGTTGCGCTGGTCCTCTGCCTCGCGCACGATCTGCTCACCGGTGGAGCGAGCCTCGGTGACGATGCGCTCACCCTCGGCCTTACCGTTGGCGACGTGCTCGTCGTGGAGGCGCTGGGCCAGCTCGAGCATGCCGGACGCGGCAGCCGGGCCCTGAGCACCGGTGTCGCCGGCGGAGACAGCCGGCATGGACAGGGCAGGGCTCTGCCTGGACCGGAGATACGGGGAAGCGGGGGCGGAGGGGATGGCAGCCCCCTCGCCGAGCTGGGCGACTCGGCGGTTGGCGGCCTCGAGCTTGGCCTTGAGGTCGGCGTTCTCAGCCTCCAGCTGACGCATGGCCTCGACTACCTCGTCGAGGAACTCGTCGACCTCGTCCTGCTCGTAGCCCTCACGGAACTTGGTCGCCTGGAACTTCTTGTTGAGGACGTCGTCTGCTGTCAGCAGCGTCATGGGTCGTCACCTCGGTGTCGTTACGGATAAGGTCACGAGCACCGGGCATCCGGTCACTCATGCGGACAGAGTACCTGAACTCGAGGTTCAGGCCACATCAAGCGCGCTATCTCACGCTGACGTGAGAACAGCACTCTAGCGGTTCGCTCACAACTTCACACCTGTTCAGATGACAAGTCCGAGGAACCACTGGATGATCCAGATCCCGAAGACCAGGACCAGGAAGCTCAGGTCGATACCGACCCCTCCCAGGCGTGCCATGGGAACCCTCTGACGGATCACTCGCAGAGGAGGATCCGTCAGAGCGTAGACAAGGTTGGCCAGCACCAGGACGATCCCCTGGGGGCGCCACTGGCGGGCAAAGACCTGAATCCAGTCGAGCACGACCCTGACCAGGAGGATGAGGAAGTACAGGCTCAGAATGCTCGACAGGATCCCGGCTACCGCGGAGACGAGGTTCACGTACGAGTCAGCTCAGCTCTGGTTGAAGAAGCGGCCGCGGGCCTCGGCGACCTCGCCGCCGTCAATCTCCACGCTGGCCGGAGTCAGCAGGAACACGCGCGGAGTGACACGTTCGATGGCACCGTGCAGCCCGAAGACCAGACCGGCGGAGAAGTCCACCATGCGACGTGCGTCGGACTCGCTCATGCCGGTGAGGTTGATGATGACGGGGACGCCGTCACGGAAGGACTCGCCGATGATCCTGGCCTCGTTGTAGGTCGAGGGGTGAACCGTGACGATGCGGCGAAGGTCGGGGGCGGCGGCAACGGGCTCGGGCGCAGCCGGGGCGGAGAAGTCCTCGTACCCCTCGTCAGCGAAGTCCTGCTCGTGCTCCTGCACGGCGTAACCGGCGTCGGCAGCCTCGTAGCTGTCCTCGTAGGTCTCTTCCTCCGGCTCCGAGTAGCCGAGGAAACTGGTCATACTGCGCAGCGCGCCCATTTATCGCTCCTTGGTTCGTCCGGTCCCCTGCGTTCCGGATGTGCTGCGACGGTATCCGCCCCCGCGACACCGCACGGGGACCTCACCTCGGCGTGTCCCCCACCTCAGGTTTCAGGAAGGTCACGCCCAGGAGTTATTCAGCAGACGGGACTTATTGCGGAACTCCAATGCCCGCCAGACGTCCGGTCACTCCGTCACGGCGGTAGGAGAAGAAGCGAGGGTCCTCGTAGGTGCACCACTGACCGGCGCTGATGTGACCAACACCCGCGCGCTCGAGCTGGGCGAGGACCCCTGCCGCAACATCAAGGCCGGGCGTCCCCCACGATGTGCGCGAGGCGCACGCCGGTTCGCGCTGCGCGGACAGTGCAAGCATCTCCTCGGGGACCTCGTAGCAGGAGCCGCAGATCGACGGCCCCACGGCGGCCCACAGATCCGCTGGATCCACTCCACCACGTCGGAGGGGTCGACGGTGGCGGGGACGACGCCGTCGAGCATGCCTCGCCGCCCGGCGTGCACGGCAGCCGTCAGAGCACCGTCCCGGGACGCGAGCAGAACGGGAACGCAGTCGGCCACGAGAACGCAGCAGCCTGCGGGCGCCCCGCCTGTCCGAGAGTCCAGGACGAGGGCGTCCGCCGTGGGCACCTCACCGGCCTGAGCCGTGGCCACGACGGCGGAGTGAATCTGGTTCATCCAGGCCAGGTGACTCCCCTGCTCAAGCCCGAGCAGCTCTTCGAGCCGACGACGGTGACAATGAACACGTTGCGGGTCGTCTCCGACGTGGAGCGCCAGATTCCACCCGTCATATGAGGTCCCTTCCTCACTCTCGGCATCTCGGTCCTGGGCGCCGCCTCCCGGGGCCGAGACGGGACGGGCCCGCAGGCCGCGGGTGGTGAAGAACCCACGAGCCCGCGGGCCCAGATCCACCTCGATCAGGTCCGAGGCCTCGACGGCGGTGGTATCGCACATGTTGCCGCGCCCCCGGACAGCGATGCGGCTCAGCGCAGGAAGTCGGGCAGGTCGATGCCGTCATCGTCGGCGTCGACCCCGATCACCTGAGGAACCTCAAGATCGGAGACCGAGTGCTGCTGCGCCGGCACCGAGCCGTAGGAGCCGTAGGACTCATCCACATAGGCCGGCATGCTCCCCGAGGAGAGGGCCTCGGCCGCACTGACCTCCGACAGGTGCGCCGCGGCCGCCGGGGAGGCGGAGGGCGGAGGAGCCAGCGGGACCGGACGAGTCACCGGGTTCTGGGCGGCATGGGCGCCACCGCGAGGAGCCGGGGCCGGGGGCAGGTCGTCGACCGGGGAGGAGGGCACCGGCGGCACCGCGGCGGCGCGCGAGAGCCGAGTCATCGGGATCGGCCAGGCCACCGACGACCGGCTCGGAGTCGAAGCCGGCGGCGATGACAGTCACCCGCACCTCGTCTCCCAGGGCGCCGTCGACCACGTTTCCGACGATGATGTTGGCCTCGGGGTGGACGGCCTCGCGCACCAGGTTGGCGGCCTCGTTCATCTCGAACAGGCCCAGGTCGGAACCGCCCTGGAAGAACAGCAGCACGCCGTGGGCGCCGTCGATCGAGGTCTCCAGCAGCGGCGAGGCGATGGCCTCCTCGGTGGCCGTGATCGCGCGCCCCTCACCAGTGGCCGAGCCGATACCCATAAGTGCGCTGCCTGCGCCCTGCATGACGGACTTGACGTCGTTGAAGTCGACGTTGATGAGACCGGGGGTCGTGATGAGCTCGGTGATGCCCTGGACGCCCTGAAGAAGAACCTGGTCGGCCTGCTTGAAGGCGTCAACGACGGAGATGTTCTTGTCGGCGATCTGCAGGAGGCGGTCGTTGGGGATGACGATGAGGGTGTCGACTTCCTCGCGCAGCGCCTGGACACCGTCCTCGGCCTGGGCCGAGCGGCGGCGTCCCTCGAAGGAGAAGGGACGGGTGACCACACCGATGGTCAGCGCGCCGATGCTCTTGGCCAGGCGGGCGACGACGGGGGCTGCGCCGGTGCCGGTGCCGCCTCCCTCTCCCGCGGTGACGAAGACCATGTCCGAGCCGTCGAGGGCCTCGCGGATCTCGGACTCGTGGTCCTCGGCGGCCTTGCGGCCGATCGCCGGGTCGGCCCCCGCCCCCAGCCCTCGAGTCAGGTCCCGCCCGACGTCGAGCTTGACGTCAGCGTCGGACATGAGCAGCGCCTGGGCGTCGGTGTTCACGGCGATGAACTCCACGCCACGCAGATCGGCCTCGATCATGCGGTTGACGGCGTTGACGCCGCCACCGCCAACACCGACGACCTTGATCTCTGCCTGGTAGTGCTGTGAGTCGTCCACAGCCATGCTCTCGACCACTGGCGTCCCCCTCCGCGAGTTTCGTCATGAGCCCTCCGACGAGGACTCCCCTCAAACCTCAACCTCAAGTTGAGGTCAATACTTATGTCATTCTCTGAACGACGGGCTTAACGCTATGAGACATCCAGGACGTCGCATCGCATTGAAGCCCGGCGTGTTCGTGTGCAGTTGCCTGCGGATTCCCTGCTATATCGCTGCAATTTACCTGCGATGAACCTGAAGGTTCGCGGGTGCGTGCTGCTGCGCGCCCCGCCGTCCCCGGAGATACCGCGCAGCGGTGGAACGCAAGAACCGTTCAGGACGTCGGCGATGGCGCCACGGGGGTCGCGCCGGCGCTGTCAGCGGATCGTGTGGTGGGGCGATGCGGCGAGGAGACGTCGTAGATGGAGGCGGTGGTGGTCATGAGAGTCGCCAGAACGCGTGCCTTGAGCGCGTTGTCCTGGTTGTTCCCCCAGACCACACTGGCCCCGCTGGACAAGGTCAGTGTGACCTGCCCCGCCTCAGTGGCGCTGCCGCTGCTCACCTGGGCCAGGGTCTCCGGCGTGAGGGAACCCACCACCTGGGTGACGGCGGCAACCTGCTTGGCGGAGATCTTCTGTGGCCCCGATGCCTGCGCGGCGGGATCGGGCACGATGTTCACCAGGCCCGACGGCGGCTCGGAGACGCGCTCGAGGACCACCGCCTCGTTGTCGAGGACCTGGTAGCCGTCCGAGTCCTGCACGGTGGCCACCGGCACGCGCATCGTCAGGTGCACCCGCAGCCCGTGGGGCCAGGCCCTGGTCACCTGCGCCCGGCGCACCCGGACCAGCTTGTCACTGACCTGGGTGGAGAGCCGGCCGGTGTCGAGCCGCAGCAACGAGTCGCCCTCGTAGGCGGCCAGAACCTCGCGGACCTGCTGGTCCGAGACGCTGCCGTCCGAACCTGCCACGGAGATCCTCCGGGCCTGCAGCCCCAGGAGGGGTGAGAAGGCCAGGGCCCAGACCGCTACGACGATGGCGACCACCACGACGGCGGCCCTCACCACCCGTCGCAGCCGCAACCGGCGCACGGCGGCCTGACGCTCCTTGAGCCGATCGGCCAGTCCGGTGGAGACGACCCGGTCGTCTCCACCGGAAAGAGCCACCTGCCTGCGGCCGAAGACGGTCAGCTCGGTGCTCGCCGCCGCCTCGGGGCTGGAGGACTCCTGGCGGGGGCTGGTGCGGCCTGCGCCCTCGCCACCGCGACGCGAAGCCGGCGAGGAGCTGGACGCGCCCCTCGACGTCGACGGACGCCTGGGTCGCGAGGCCGACCCGGCGCCGCCCGACTCCTTGGGGTCCTAGGGGCCGAAGCGCTCCGGGGCCGCTTGGCGGGGGCCGCCGGCCCGGCCTGCTCAGCTCCGTGATGCGCCGTCGGGGTGCTCGGCGTGGATGAGCCCTGCGCCGAGCGGGAGGGACGCGGACGCCTGGGGCCGGAGCGGCGCGGCGGGATGCTGGCCGGGGCGTCCTGAGCGCGGTTGGAGCGCTCGGGGCGGGGGGCCGAGGGCTTCCTCATGCCCGCTCGTCCCGGTCCGCGGGCGAGGGGGCTGCACCGCCCTCGCGTGCCGCCAGGTCGGCCAGTACCGTGCCGGCGAGCTCGGTGACGTCACCGGCACCGACTGTCAGCAGCAGGTCGCCGGGGCGCGCCAGGTCGGCCACCGCGTGGGCGGCGTCAAGGCGCTCGGCGACGAACCTGGCGATGCCACCAGGGGACGCGCTGGGCGACGGTGTCCCCGGTGATGTCGGGGAAGTCCGCCTGAGTCTCCCTGGCGGGGTAGACGTCGGCGATGACAACGGCGTCGGCCAGGGCCAGTGCCTGTCCGAAGCGGTCGGCGAAGGCCCGGGTGCGGGAGAACAGGTGCGGCTGGAACAGGACCAGGACCCGGCCGCCGCGCTCCTGGGCCACGCCCCGTGCCGTGCGCAGCAGGGCCTCGATCTCCGTGGGGTGGTGGGCGTAGTCGTCGATGACGCGCACACCGTCGGCCTCGCCCCGGTCCTCGAAGCGCCGGCCCGTCCCCCCGAAGGCACCCAGTGCCCGGGCCATCCGGGCCGGTTCGACGCCGAGCTCGATGCCCGCGGCCCAGGCTCCGGCGGCGTCGAGGGCCACGTGGTCCCCGGGTACGGCCAGCACCAGCTCGACCGGGCCGTGATGCGGCTCCTCGCCCGCACCGCCGGCGGGCTCGCGGCCGGCTGCCGTGGTGAGGGTCAGCAGTCCCCCGAGTGGATGAGGCCCCACGTTCCTGGATGTCCAGGTGGACGTGCCCCTCCCCCACGAGCACTCCGCCGGGGAGGGTGTCGGGGCCTGCGAAGGAGTAGGTGACGACGCGCAGGCCCTCGGCTGCAGCGGACTGCGCCAGGCGCAGTGCGCCGGCGTCGGCGGCGCAGGCGACCAGCAGGCCCCCGGGCACCAGCCGGTGAGCGAAGTCGACGAATGCCGTCTCGAAGGCCTCCGCGGTGCCGTAGCTGTCGAGGTGGTCGGGCTCGACGTTGGTGACGATCTCCACGCGCGGGGTGTAGTTGAGGAAGGAGCGGTCGGACTCATCGGCCTCGGCGACCAGGGCGGGTCCGCTGCCCAGGTGGGCGCCGGTGCCCAGGGCCCGCACGACCCCGCCGATGGCGAAGGAGGGGTCGGCTCCGGCCTCCGTGAGGGCCTCGGCGAGCATGCCCGAGGTCGTGGTCTTGCCGTGCGCACCCGCCACGGCGACGAAGTCAGGCCCCTGCGCGGCCAGGGCCAGCGCCTGGGAGCGGTGGATGACGTCCTGGCCCCGCCGGCGGGCCTCGGCGAGCTCGGGGTTGGTCTCCTTGATCGCGGTGGAGACCACAACAGTGCTCCGCTCGGGCACGTTCGCGGCGTCATGCCCCAGGTGGGTCGTGATGCCCAGATCGGCCAGGTGGTCGAAGGCGGGACCCCCGTGGGCGTCGGAGCCGGAGACCTGGGCGCCGCGGGCCGCGAGCAGCTGAGCGACCACGCTCATCCCCGCTCCCCCGATGCCGATGAGGTGGAAGGCCCGGTCTGCCAGAGTGCAGTGGTCGCCGTCGGCCGGTCGGCGCGAGGTGCGGGAGGCGTCCTGGGGTGTGGTGGCGGTCATGCCGCATTCTCCTCGTCAGTGGGAGTGTCGTGGATGGAGGCGCACTGCCGGATGAGGGCGGCCAAGCGGGCCGCCGCATCCTGGACGCCGGTGGAGGCCGCGGCCCGGGCCATGGCGGCCTGCCGCTCAGGGTCGGAGATGAGCATGGCGAAGTCAAGGATGTCCGAGGGCTTGAGGTCGGCGTCGAGCACCATGCGCCCGCCTCCGGAGGCCAGGACGTCAGCGGCGTTGAGACGCTGCTCGCCGTTGCCGATCGGCAAGGGGACGTAGAGCGCTGGAAGCCCCAGGGCCGTGATCTCTGCGACGGTACCGGCACCGGAGCGGCACAGGACCCCGTCGGCGCAGGCATAGGCCTGCTCCATCGTGGTCAGGTAGTCGAGCACGTGGTACCGCTCAGCGAGGTCCTGCGCAGCGCCCGAGGCCACTGCCGCCTCGAGGGCGGCGCGCACCGGGGCGTCCTTGTCCTTACCGGTCAGGTGCAGCACCTGCAGGCCGGTTGGCAGGGAGTCCAGAGACTCGCTCAGGACCTCGTTGAGGTGCTGGGCCCCCAGGGATCCGCCCGTCACCAGCAGCGTGGGCAGTCGGGGTCGAGTCCCAGCGCCTGGGCGCCCTCGACGCGGGCCCGGCGGGCCCCCTCGTCCGTGGCACGCTGCGAGACCAGGGTGGCGATGGCCGGGCGCAGCGGCAGCCCTGTGACCTCGGTGCAGCCCTTGGACGCCTTGAGACGGGTGGAGGCGAAGGTCAGGGCGACGGCCTGGGCCCAGGAGGCACCCAGCCGGTTAGCCAGCCCCGGGCGGGCGTTCTGCTCATGGATGACGACCGGCACCCCGGCCTTCCTGGCGGCCAGGTAGGCAGGGGTCGACACGTAGCCGCCGAAGCCGACGACGACGTCGGCCCTGACCGTCTCAATGGCCTCAGTGGCCGCGCTGATCGCCTTGCCCAGCCGGTGCGGCAGACGCAGCAGGTCACCGCTGGGGCGCCGCGGCAGAGGGACTCTGGGGACCAGGGCCAGCTCCAAGCCGGCCTCGGGCACCAGTCGCTTCTCCAGTCCCTCGGCGGTCCCCAGGACGAGGATCTGCGTGCCGGGGTCACCGCCCAGGGCCGGGTCCCGCAGGGCCGCGGCCGTGGCCAGCAACGGGTTGACGTGGCCGGCGGTGCCCCCGCCGGCCAGCAGCACCCGCAACGGCCGGTGCCGCTCCGAGCCGCTGGGACGCTCCTGCTGGGGCGAGCCTGCGCTCTCACTTGTCTCGGGCACGGTTCCTCCTAGGGACAATGACTGCCAGGGAACGACGCAGCGCCCCGGGACTCGTGGACAGGGCCTCCTGCGCGCCGGGTTCGTGGCGCGCGAAGGCCAGAAGCACCCCGATGGCCAGGAGGACCGACACCAGTGCGGTGCCTCCACGGCTGACGAGGGGAAGCGGGACGCCCAGCACCGGCAGTGCACCGGTGACGACCCCCATGTTGATGATCGCCTGCCCCACGATCCACGCACCGATGGCCGAGGTCGTGGCCACGACGTACAGGGAGGCGTGGCGTCTCATGATCCGCAGGCAGCAGGCCCCGATGACGGCGAACAGGGCGATGACGACGAGGGTGCCCACCAGCCCGAACTCCTCGCCGAGCACGGCGAAGATGTAGTCGGAGTCCGCCTGGGTGAGGTAGCCCCACTTCTGGCGCGACGATCCTGGCCCCACGCCGAGCCAGCCCCCGGTCCCCAGCGCCCACATCCCGTGCTTGGGCTGGTAGCCCACCCCCATGGGGTCGGCGCCTCGGGATGGATCCAGGCGGTGATCCGGGCGCGCCGGTTGGCACTGAGCATGGAGGCGGCCGCGAACATGACGATGCCACCGGCCCCCAGGAGTGCGAACCAGCGCTTGCGCATTCCGCCCACCCACAGGGCCCCGGCGACGATGATGACCAGGATGATGACGGTTCCCAGATCCTGTCCGCCCAGGACGCTCGCGATCGCGACTCCGACACCGCCCCAGCCCGCGACCCATGCCCGGTCCCGGGGGCGCTTGTTCGCGTACCAGGTCACCAGGGTGCCCAGGACCAGGGCGAGGGCCACCTTGATGAACTCCGAGGGCTGGGCGGTACCGATCCCCGGGACCTGGATCCAGTTGCGGTTGCCGTAGACGTTGACGCCCACGGGCGTGAACACCAGGCACTGCAGGGCGATCGTCAGCGCCAGGAGCCCCCAGGCCATCTTCGGGAACCAGGACAGCGGTATGCGGGAGACCCCCACCATGCCCAGCGTCCCCACCGCCGCGAAGATGAGGTACTTGGCGAAGTCGGTGAAGGCGTTGCCACCGTTGGCGGCCACGGTCACCGACTGCACGGAGAAGACCATGATGAGCCCGAAGGTCTCCAGCACCAGGGTGGACACGAGCAGGCAGTAGTAGGTCAGAGTCACCTGCTCAGCGCTCTGGGTGGAGTCGGACCCGCCGGAGGGACGCCGACGACGCTCCTCAGGGGCGCCCTCGGGCTGCGGACCCCCGCCGTCCCAGGGTCGTGAGAGTCGCTCACCCCAGCGCGTCAGGCGCTTGCGCCAGGCGTCACGCAACCGACCGCCCGCGGCCGTGGGCCGGGAGCCGGAGGGTTTTCTCGGCTGCCGGGATGAGGCGGTCGTCTCCCTGCGGGGGCTGCTCCGCTTCGGCTTGCGGCCGGCACCGGCCCCCCGCGACGAACCTGCGGAGGCTCGTGAGGAGCCTGACGAGGAGGAGGTCGACGAGCGGGCGTTGGTGGCCGAGGTGGACCCGGTCTTCACAGCTGCTCCTGGTCGCCGGAGCCGTCCGCGTCCCGGGGGCCATCGCCTTGGGTGTAGGCCTGGGCGCAGGTGGCGAACAGGTCGCCGCGCTGGGCGTAGGACGTGAACTGGTCCCAGGAGGCGCAGGCCGGGGCCAGCATGACGGTGTCGCCTCTGCGGGCCATGGCGCCGGCGGCCTCCACCGCGGCGGCACTCACCTGCTCGGCGCTGCCGTCGCTGACGCGGGTGACGGGCAGGCCGGGGGCCTCCCGCTCCAGGGCCGTCAGGATGTCGTGCTGGTCCTTACCGATGACGACGGCGCCGCGCAGGTGGGGGCGCACCGTGCGGACCAGGTCGAAGAACTGGGCGCCCTTGGTGTCGCCGCCGCAGATCCACACGCCGGTCCCCTGCGGCAGGGACGTCAGTGCGGCCTGGGCAGAGTGCGGGTTGGTGGCCTTGGAGTCGTCGACCCAGGTGATGCCCTCCGCCTCGGCGACGGTGACGATCCGGTGGGCTCCGGGGCTGTAGGCGCGCAGTCCGGCGGCGACCGCCTCCGGGTCGGCTCCGGCCGCGCGGGCCAGCGCCGCGGCCGCCAGGGCATCGGCCAGCAGGTGCGCGGGCAGGTTCTGGGCACGCCGCCCGGGAGCCAGGTGCGCCAGGTCGGCGGTGGTGGCCAGCTCGACACCGCTTGAGCGCCGCTCGGCGTGGAAGGCACGGTCGACCAGCAGGTCCTCCACCATGCCGACCTGTCCCAGCCCCGGTGCGGCCAGGGTGAAGCCGACGGCTCGGCAGCCCTCGACGACGTCGGCCTGGCGGACCATGTCCTCGGTGGCGGAGTCGGCGAGGTTGTAGACGGCGGCGAGCCGGGTGCGGGAGTAGACGCGGGCCTTGTCCTGGGCGTAGGCCTCCAGGCCCCCGTGCCAGTCGAGGTGGTCGGCGGCCAGGTTGAGGCAGGCCGAGGCCAGGGGCGCCAGGGTCCTGGTGGTGTGCAGCTGGAAGCTGGACAGCTCCACGGCCAGGGCGTCGGCACTGCCGGCCAGCACCGCCTCAATGACGGGGGTGCCGATGTTGCCCACGGCCGGAGCCGTGAGCCCGTGGGCCTCAAGGATCGCCGAGAGCATGCTGACCGTGGTGGTCTTGCCGTCCGTTCCGGTCAGAGTCAGCCAGGGCACGTGCGGACGCGCTGAGTCCTGCTGGATCCTCCAGGCCAGCTCGACCTCGCTCCAGGTCTCGATACCCGCCGCCGCGGCGCCTCGCAGGACCGGCCCGGTGGCCGGGACCCCGGGTGAGACGATGAGGAGCCTGGCCGGGGACTGCGCCAGGGCGGCCGCGGTCGCCTCGGCGTCGGCGACCGTGGTGGAGGCCACGGGGGTCTGCAGCATCTCGAGGGAGGACTCGCGGCTGTCGAAGACGTGGATGCGGGCCCCCAGCGTGGCCAGGGCGTCGACGACGGCGCGCCCGGTGCGCCCCAGGCCGACGACGGCCACGTGGGCGCCGTCGAGCTGGTCGCTCAGGGACCCGCCGGGGCCGGTGACGGCACTGGACGGCTCACCGGGGACTTCAGTCAGGCTGGTCACGGTGCGGGCTCACGCTCCTGGTTCCTCACTTCTCCTGACGGGGCTTCCGGCAAGAGAAGACTGCTTCAATGGTTCGGGTCGCAGTGGCCCGGACGTCCTGGCTCATCCGAAGATGAGCTGGCGCAGGTACTCGGCGTAGAAGATTCCGAGTCCCGCGATGACGCACAGGCCGGCGATGATCCAGAAGCGGATCACCACGTTGACCTCGGTCCATCCTCCCAGTTCGAAGTGGTGATGCAGTGGAGCCATGCGGAAGACGCGTCGGCCTGTCGACTTGAATGAGACGATCTGGATGATGTCGCTCATGACCTCGGCCAGGAACAGCCCGCCCAGGATGACGGCCAGGAACTCGGTCCGGGTCAGGATCGACAGTCCGGCGACCGCCCCTCCCAGAGCCAGGGACCCGGTGTCGCCCATGAAGATCTTGGCCGGTGAGGCATTCCACCACAGGAAGCCGAAGCAGGCCCCCATGAGGGCGGCGGCGATCATGGCCAGGTCTCGTGGGTCCCTGACCTGGTAGCAGGTGGTGGGAAACCATGGTCTCGTGGCCGTAGTTGCAGGACTGGTTGGTCTGCCACACGCCGATGAGCGTGTAGGCGCCGAAGACCATGGCCGAGGCGCCGGCGGCCAGTCCGTCGAGCCCGTCGGTGAGGTTGACGGCGTTCGACCAGGCGGTGATGAGGAAGTTGGCCCACAGGATGAACAGGATGAGCCCGACGACACTGCCGGCGAAGGCCAGGTTGATCGCCGAGTCCCGGGCGAAGGAGATCCGGGTGGAGGCGGGGGTCAGTCCGTTGCGGTCCGCGAAGTGCAGGGCCGCCACCGAGAATCCGATGCCGATGAGCGCCTGCCCCACGATCTTCTGCCAGGCCCTCAGCCCCAGCGAGCGCTGCTTGGAGATCTTCTCGAAGTCGTCCAGGAATCCGATGAGCCCGAGCCCGACGACGAGGAAGAGCAGCAGGACCCCGGAGGCGCGCGGGGTGCGCAGCTGGCTGAGATTGGCCAGGGTGTAGCCCAGGACGGTGGAGATGATGATGACGAGACCGCCCATGGTCGGCGTGCCGCGCTTGGTGAAGTGTCCCTGGGGGCCGTCCTGGCGGATGAACTGTCCGTACTCCTTGGCGTGGAGGTAGCGGATGAGCAGGGGGGTCCCCAGCAGGGTGCCCACCAGTCCGACCACGCCGGAGATGAGGATGGCGGTCATCGGGGACGAACCTCCTTGAGGTGGTCGGCCAGGCGCCAGGCGCCCGAGCCGTTGGAGCCCTTGACCAGGACGGCGTCGCCGTCGCAGAGCAGGGCGTCGATCTGGGAGATGGCGGTCGCGGCATCATCGAAACCGACGACCTCGACCCCTCGCGCCCCGGCCGCCTCGAGTGCCTCCTGGGTGGAGCCGATGCCGATGAGCATAGCGGCTCCCGCTTGGGCCGCGAGCTCGCCGGTGCGCGCGTGATCGGCCGCAGAGGACTCCCCCAGCTCGAGCATCTCGGAAATCACGACGACGCGACGTCGCTCCCCCGCCAGAGCCGGCAGCACCGCCAGCGCCGCCGTCATGGAGTCGATGTTGGCGTTGTAGGAGTCGTCGATAAGGAGAAGATCACCACTGAGTTCCGAAATATCCATCCGGTGGGGACTCTCGATGCTCACCGAGCCGAGTCTCTCGGCGATGAGCTCAGGGGCGATACCCGCGGCCAGGGCCAGGCCCGCGGCGGCCAGGGCGTTGGACACGTTGTGCACGCCGGCCACGGCCAGCTGGACGCGGCGGGGCTCGGCGAGACCGGGCAGGTGGAGGTCGAAGGCAGCTCGGGCGGCCGCGTCCAGGTCCACGTTCTCGGCCCTCAGGTCGGCCTGTCGCCCCCGGGCGGAGAAGGTCAGGACGCGTGCCGGTGCGAGCTCGGCCATGGCGGCGGCGCGGGCGTCGTCGGCGTTGAGGATGGCGATTCCCTCGGGCCGCAGGCCGGCGATGATCTCCGCCTTGGCCGCAGCGACTCCCTCGATGGAGCCGAACCCGCCCATGTGGGCGTGGCCGATCATGAGGACCCCGGCCGCGTCCAGGGGGGCGATGTCGGTGAGGTAGGCGATGTGGCCCGGTCCGGAGGCTCCCATCTCCAGGACGAGGTAGCGGGTGGACTCGTCGGCCTCCAGCACGGTCAGCGGCAGACCGATCTCGTTGTTGAAGCTGGCCCGGGGCGCCACCGTGGGGCCGGAGGCGGCCAGGAGCTGGCGGGTGAGGTCCTTGGTGGTGGTCTTGCCCACCGAGCCGGTCATCGCCACCACGGTGAGACGCTCGCCTTGCTCGGCTGCCGCCTGGCGCAGTGCCTCCAGGTGGGTGCGGGCCAGCGCGCCGAGAGCCGCCACGGTGTCCTCCACGAGGACGAGCCCCATGGACGCCTCCTCGGCCTGCCCCTGGGACAGTCCACTGCGGGCGGCCTCCAGGTCGGAGACGATGGCGCCGACGGCGCCCAGGGCGCGGGCCGATCCCAGGTGGGCGTGGCCGTCGGTGCGCTCGCCGTGTACGGCGACGAACAGTGAGCCCTCGGCGGCCTGGCGGGAGTCGGTGACGACCGGTCCGGTCACCGGCGCGTCCGGGCCGATGAGCCTGCCGCCGACGGCGGCTGCGATCTGACTCAGGCTGAGCCTCATGCCCGTCCCCATTTCTCCTCGACGGCCTCAGCCATCACGGGCGCGTCGTTGTAGCGGATGAACTCCCCGGCCATCTCCAGGAAGGGCTCGTGGCCCTTCCCTGTGACGATGACGGTGTCGTCGGGTCCGCACAGCTCGACACCCCGGCGCACGGCGTCGCCGCGCCAGGTAGTGATCTCCTCGACGTCCGTCAGGTCGGGGCGCACGCCGCGCACCCCCTCGAGGATGGCGTTACGGATGAGCTGGGGGTCCTCGCTGCGGGGGTTCTCGTCGGTGACGACCAGGACATCGGCCAGGCGTGCGCACACCTCGCCCAGCATGGGCCGCTTGCCCTGGTCGCGGTCGCCGTCGGAACCGAAGACCACGATGAGGCGCCCCGGGGTGATGGGGCGCACGGCCTTGAGGGCCAGCTCCATGGCATCGGGGGTATGAGCGAAGTCGACGATGCACAGGCCGCGTCGGCCGTCACGCTGGCTGATGCGCTGCATGCGGCCGGGGATGTTGTGGGCGCCGGCCAGGGCCGTGGCGGCCGTGGCGGCGGGCACCCCGGCACGGATGGCCATGACCAGGGCCAGGGCGGCGTTCTGCACGTTAACGAGTCCGGGAAGGGGGCAGGAGGCCTCGATCTTCTCTCCGTCGGGCCCGTGAAGGGTGAAGGTGGTGGCTGAGTCGGTCAGGGAGACGGCGGCGTCGCTGACCCACCAGTCGGCGGGAGTGTCACCGGGGTAGGCGCGCACGCGGTCGATCTCGATGGGGGCCTCGGCGGCCAGGTCGCGCCCCACTGGTCGTCGACGCAGACCACGCCGCGGCGGGCGTGCTCGGGGGTGAACAACTGCGCCTTGGCCTCCAGGTAGCCCTCCATGGTCTTGTGGAAGTCGAGGTGGTCGCGCTGGAGGTTGGTGAAGCCGGCGACGTCGACGACAATCCCATCGAGCCGGTGCAGGACGATGGCGTGGCTGGAGGCCTCCAGGGAGGCGGCGCCGACCTTGTCCTCCACGGCCAGGGCCATCATCCGCTGCAGGACGGGGGCCTCGACGGTGGTGCGCGGGGACTCCACGGAGCGCTCCCCCACGCGCAGCTCGACGGTTCCGGCCACCATGCAGCCGCCGACGTGGGCGGACAGGATGGCGTCGAGGAAGTAGGCGGTGGTCGTCTTGCCGTTGGTTCCGGTGACGGCGGTGGTGACCAGGCCGCGCGCCGGGTGGTGGTAGACCTCGGCGCTCAGGGGGCCGACGACGGCGCGGGGGTCGCTGTGCACGAGGACGGGGGTGCCGGGAGCCGTCTGGTGGACGATCTGGGCGCCGTCGGCATCGGTCAGGACGGCAACGGCACCGGAGGCGACGGCCTCGGCGGCGAAGCGGGCGCCGTGGACGGTGAAACCGGGCAGTCCCACGAAGAGCTCGCCCGGGGCGGTGTCAGCGGAGTCGACGCTGACCCCCAGGATGCTCAGGTCGTTGAGGGCCGCGGCGTCCTCAGCCGAGGCGGGAGCCAGGGAGAAGCGCTCGCACAAGGTGCTGATGGGGATGGGACCATTGGAGCTCGGCCGTAGGGCGGCGGCCGACTCGTAGGCGTGGTTGCTCATAGTTCCTCAATCTATCGCGACCTTCCACTGTCGATGTTCCACAAGAGCCCCTCCGGCCCACTTCGCCGAGGTGCTGGTGGTCACGCTCATCTACCCATAGGCATCCTCACTGATTCGCGTCCCTCTCTCCTCCGGCCCCGTTGCGAGCCGCCCGAGCCGCCACGACGCTGGGGTCCGGGGCGATGTTGAGCGCCTGCATGGCTGCCAGCGCCACCTCCCGGAAGACGGGGGCGGCAACGGTGCCTCCGTAGATCCCCTCGGGGCGGTTGACGATGACCGCGATCGCCAGCACCGGGTCGCGCGCCGGCAGGAAGCCGACGAAGGAGGCCACGGTGGAGTCGTCGGTGAGGATCTCGGTGGTTCCGGTCTTACCGGCCACCAGGTAGCCGTTGATGGAGGCCGACTCCGCGGTGCCGCCCTCCTGGGTGACGCCGATGAGCATCTCGGTGAGGGTCTTGGCCGTCGTCTCAGAGATGACCCGCACCCCCTCGGGGCGGTCCTGAGGGGTCTCCTTGCCGTTGGCGTCGATCCAGGCGTCGATGACGCGTGGGGCCACGCGCACGCCCTTGTTGGCCACGGTGGCCAGCACCTGGAGGGACTGGAGGGTGGTGCCGGCCACGCCCTGACCGAACATCGTGGTGTAACGGGTGCGGTCGTCCCAGGAGCTGGGCGGGTAGAGGATGCCGTCGGACTCCGCCGGCATCTCGATGCCCGTGGCCTGCCCCCAGCCGAAGCGCTTCATGTAGTCGTAGCGGACGTCGTCGGCGAGCTTCTCGCCGATCTGCACGGTGCCGACGTTGGAGGACTCCGCCAGGACCCCGGCGGTGGTCATGGTCTGGGTCTCGTGCTCGTGGGAGTCCTTGAAGGTCTGCCCGCTGGCCGAGGTCCAGGTGTAGGGGATGGTCCAGGTGTCCTCGGGCTTGATGACGCCCTCCTCCAGAGCGGTGGCGAAGGTGACGACCTTGCCGACGCTTCCGGGCTCGAAGACGGCCTGGACGCTGCGGGCGGTGCGGTTCTCCTCGGAGGTGGCCGAGGGGTCGGAGGGGTCGACCGAGTTGGAGTCGGCCAGGACCACGACCTTGCCTGTGGCCGGCTCCATGGCCATGACGATGCCCCAGTCCGCGTGCTGGGCGGCCACCGTCTTGTCGATGGTCTCCTGGGCGATGGACTGCAGGTCGGGATTGAGGGTGGTGCGCACCGTGGCACCGGGTCTGGCCGGTTCGTCCTCCTGCTCACCGGTGGGGATGATGACGCCGCTGCGCCCGACCTCCTCGCTGCCCTTGCCGTCGGTTCCCGTCAAGACCTTGTTCTGGGTCAGCTCCAGCCCGGCCGCCCCGATGAGCTCGCGGTTGTGCTCGCCCTCGTGGGTGAAGCCCAGGACGTTGCCGGCCACGGTTCCGGCCGGGTAGGTGCGTCGGGTGCGCTGGTCGGGCTCGACCCCGGGGATGTCCAGGGCCTTGATCTTGCGCCAGGTGTCAGGAGAGACCTCCTGGGCGATGACCTCGTAGCTCCGATTTCCCACGAGCTTGGCTCCCAGCTCCAGGGGATCGACGTCGAGGATCGGGGCGAGCTGGGCCGCGACCGCCGTCGCCCCGTAGTCGACGACGACCTTCTCGTTGGCGCCGGTGGACTCGTTGAGTCGCATCTCGGTGCGCTCGTACTGGGCGATGGCGGACTGGTTGACGCCAACGTCGTAGCTGACCGCCGAGGAGGCCAGGACGGTGCCGTCGCGCCCGGTGATGTCGCCTCGGGGGGCTCGGTTGACCCAGGTGACCGTGCGCTCGGCCTTCGCCTTCTCAGCCAGCTCGGGCCCCTCGACCGCCTGAACGTAGACGGTACGCCCGGCCAGTGCGGTGAACATGAGCAGTCCCTCCGAGCTGGAGCGCCTGACGACGCGAGGGATTCACAGGCGCCTACTTCCCGCTCTTGGCGGCGTGGGCGGGGGTCCCCTCCGTGAGCTGCCCCTTGTTGACGTCGACGACGCCGGGGGCGGCGGCGGGCACCATCCCGAGCTCCTTGGCTCGGCCGGCCAGCGCATCGGGCGCCGAGGCCTCCTGAACCTGGGTGCGCAGCGTCTCGACGTGGTCCTCGGCGACATTGAGCTCGATCTGCTTCTCCTTCATCCGGTAGGCGGTGTCGGCCATCTTGGCGTTGAGAAGCATCGAGGTGATGAGAGCGCCGGCCAGCACGAGGATGATGACGGTCAGGAAGGGAAGGGAGGACGAGGCCGCCCGGGAGGCGCCACTGACGACGCGCAGCTGGGGCCGGTTGACGGCGCCCGCCTCCGCGCGCCCCTGGGTGCTGGTGGAACCACTTGCCTGGGCGGTGCGCCGCGTCGCGATCGGGCGGGTGACTCGAGCAGTAGCAGTGGCGCTCATCAATGTGCCTTCCCTGTGCGTAGTTGGACTGGTGTGGATGGAGGATGGTGCAGTGGGATCGTTGACCGCCTGGGGCGGTCCGCCGGCGTCTGGGGCGGGCTGGGCCGCCTAGCTGCGGTGGCGACGACGCGCGGTGCGTTGACCGCTCCGGCGCCCGGGGTCCCGTCCTCGACCGCCGACGGGACCAGAGGCCTCCGGCGAAGGGGCCTGGTCAGCCGGACGCAGGCGGACGGCTGCCCGCAGTCGCACCGGTGCTGAGCGGGGGTTGTGGTCGAGCTCGCGGGCGTCGGCCTTCTCCGCGCCGCTGGTGAGCAGCTCCAGGTAAGGGCGGTCCGCCTCGGGAACGACCGGCAGGTCCTGGGGTGCCCGGGAGGTGGCCCCGTGGGCCAGCGCCCGCTTGACGATGCGGTCCTCCAGGGACTGGTAGGACTCAACCACCAGACGCCCTCCCACGCGCAGGCTGTTGAGAGCCCGGGGCACGGCCCGCTCCAGAACGTCGAGCTCGGCGTTGACGGCGATGCGCAGCGCCTGGAAGGTCCGTTTGGCCGGGTGCCCGCCGCTGCGGCGCGCCGGTGCGGGCACGGACTGACGGACGAGCTCGGCCAGGTCCTGGGTACTGGTCACCGGATCCCCGGACTCGCGGCGACGCACGATGGCGGCGGCGATGCGGGAGGCGAAGCGCTCCTCGCCGTAGGTACGCAGGATGCGGGTGAGCTCGGCGGCGTCGGCATGCTCCAGCAGGTCCTGGGCGGTCATTCCTGAGCCCTGGTCCATACGCATGTCGAGAGGCGCCGGACGGGCGTAGGAGAAGCCCCGCGAGGCCTCGTCGAGCTGGAGGGAGGAGACCCCCAGGTCCATGAGGACGGCGTCCACGGTCCCCTCCGCACGAACGGAGTGCTCACGAGCCACCCGGCTGACGGCGTCGTAGGTCGCCTGAACCGCGACGAAGCGGTCCCCGAAGCGGGCCAGGCGCGCCGAGGCCAGTGCGATCGCCTCGGGGTCGCGGTCGATGCCCACGACCTTGAGGGTCGCGAAGCGCTCGAGCGCCGCCTCGGTGTGGCCCCCCATGCCCAGGGTGCAGTCGATCATGACAGGCTGGGCCGAGCCGGGCGCCGCTGCGCTGCCGGCAGCGCCCTCGATGGCGGGTGCGAGCAGTCCAGGCAGCGCTCCAGGAGCACCGGCTCGTGCCGGCCGACGGCGTCGGCAGCGGATGCCTGCGCCTGCGAGCTGGTCATGTGGCGTGCTCCTTTCTGGTGCTGGCCCGGCCCCGGTTCGGGTACCCGGCTGGTTGTCAGTTGCTGACGAGCCCTCGACATCCGCCCCTCCCCGGCGCACCGGGCGGGGCGACCATCTCGCCAGGACTCCTCCCGTGGTTCCGGCGCCGGGGAAGAGGCGTCGGACTCGACATCGGGCGGAGACCTCACGAGATGGTTCGCCAGAGCCCTGATGGCATCTGCGTGCGGTCCGTCGGGTTTGTTCAGTTGTCGAAGAGGTCGAGGCGTCAGAAGAAGCCGGGGATGATCTCCTCGGCCGTGTCGGCGAAGACCTGTTCCTGGGCGGCCAGGTAGGTGCTCCAGGACTCGGAGTCCCAGATCTCCACCCGGGCGCCGGCTCCGATCACCGCCAGGTCCTTCTTCAGGCCCGCGTAGGCCCTCAGTGGCGCCGGCAGCGTGATACGCCCCTGCTTGTCCGGGATCTGCGAGTCCGCTCCCGAGAGCATGACGCGCACGTAGTCACGCGCCTGCTTCTGAGCGAGGGGGCCTCACGCAGCTGGGCGTACATGCGCTCGAACTCGGCGGCGGTGAATGCGTACAGGCAGTGCTCCTGACCTCGAGTCAGAACCACGCCGCCCGCAAGCTCCTCACGGAACTTCGCCGGGAGGATGAGACGGCCCTTCTCGTCCAGCTTGGGTGCATGCGTCCCCAGGAACATGAGCCACCTCCTTCCCCTCGACGACCCCGTGCACCCCACCCTACTCCACTTCCCTCCCTTTTCTCCCACCCCTCCTCCTCGAGAGCATCACAGCTCCGTATCACCAACGACGGCACCACCACCCCAGACCTCTGACTTTTCGTTGGAATCACAGCAGTTCAGTGCCTGTTCACGCGAAGTGGAGGGAGGTGGAGGACAGGTGGAGGGAGGCATTCACCACCACCCTCCTCGGCGTGGTGGACATCCAGGAAAAAAGCAGAGTCCACTCGGCCTGCACGCAGAGTTCGGATGGGGTTCAGGGCCTCCGAGCGGAGGTAGGAGCGGAGCTGCACCGCTCTTGCGCCGGCTCTCTAAGACTCAAGGCGTTCCTTGGGATCCTCAGGATTGTGTCCCGGCGTCGCGAGGTCCGCCGAGGGCTGATCGGGGCCTGCAGATACTCAGGTCCTGTCTGCAACGGGTGAGCGTTGGAGACAGGACCTGTGGAGCCGTGCCGGCGGGGAGGAGGTGGAGGTGGAGGGAAGTGGGGGCGGTGGAGAGATGTGGGGATCGGCGTGCGCCAGCACCGCTGCAGGGGCGCGGGTGCGTGGTGGAGCGGCTGGAGGAGGAGTGGGTGGAGCAGGGGGGAGGCTCGGGGGATGCGGGCCGGTCAGTCCTCTGAGTCGCGACGGCGATCCCAGCGCTCTGACTGGCGATCCATGAAGGAGGAACGCTTCTTCCCGCTGTTCCCGCTCGTGGCGGGCCCGCCTCGACCTCCCGCGGGGCGACGCGGGCTCGAGGCGCTCTCGACCCGGGTCAGCGCCAGTGCGACCCCACCGACGGCCACGAGGAAGCCGGCGACCCCCAGCAGGATGGACAGGAGGCTGTGGGGCACTGAGACCCCTGCGATGAGAAGCGCCAGACCGACCAGGACCAGGGCCACACCGCCACCGATATGGCGGGGCGACGGCCGCGAGAGCCGACGCTCCTCACGCTGGAAGGTCTGAGCCAGCTCGGGGTCATCCTCATGGAGCTGCGATTCCAGGTCTCGCAGGACCTGCTGCTCTCGCTCTGACAGTGCCATCATGCTCCTTGCTTCCGGGCGGGGCCGGGGATCTGCGCCGTAGTTGCCAGGATAGGCGCTGTGGGGGCTCAGGAGAAACTCACCGAGGAGGTTGGCCGGGACGCAGGAGGCTCCTGCGCCCGGGTCACGGACGACGACCTCGCCCTCCTCGCCCCTCCTGCCCGGGCGGCGCCCCGGTAGCGCCGTCTCCTGACAGGAGGCTGGCCGGGGCCACTGCGTGAGCTCCCCACCTGCGGCGCACGGCGTCGGCGGCCCGCTCGGAGGCGCCGCGCCGCGGATCCTCGTCCAGGAGGAGCTGCACGCCGTCGTCGGGGCGCAGCAGTCCCTCGACCCGCACCCCCAGGAGGCGGAAGCCACCGGGCGGGGTGGGCAGGGCGGAGTAGAGCGAGGAGATGGTCTCCCAGATGTCCTGGGCGAGGTCGGTGGGGGTGGCCAGGGTGCGTGAGCGGGTGACGGTGGTGAAGTCGGCCCCTCGGGCCTTGAGGGACGGCGACCCGGCAGCGCCGGTCCGCCGCGCGCAGGCGGGCGGCGCACTGGTGGGTCTGGTCCAGCAGGACCCGCCGGGCGTGCTCCCGGTCGGTGAGGGTTCTCGAAGAAGGTGGTCTCGGTGCCCACCGACTTCTCCTCGCGCACCGGCTCGACCCGGCGGGGGTCGACGCCGTGGGACAGATCGTGCAGGTGGCGCCCGGCGGCCCGGCCAAGGATCCTCTCCAGGTGGCGTACGTCGGTGTCCGCCAGGGTGCGTACGTCCTGGATCCCCCATCTGGCCAGGACCTCCTGCGTCCGGGTGCCGACACCCCACAGGGCCCCGACCGGCAGCACGTTGAGGAAGTCCTGCGTGGAGGCGGCCGGCACCAGGAGCAGGCCGTCGGGCTTTGGCGTGGGAGGAGGCGAGCTTGGCGATGAACTTGGTGGAGGCGATGCCCACCGAGGCCGGAACGCCCACTCGCCGGCGTATCTCGGCGCGGATCCAGCGGCCGATGATCACCGGCGAGCCCATGCGGCGCCTGGCCCCGCTCACGTCCAGGAAGGCCTCGTCGATGCTTACCTTCTCCAGGGCGGGGGTGACCTCGGCCAGGACGGCCATGACCTGGGCGGAGACCTGGGAGTAAAGGCCGTGACGCACGGGCAGGACCACGGCCTGGGGGCAGCGGCGGGAGGCCTCGGCCATGGACATCGCCGAGGAGACGCCGAAGGCGCGGGCCTCGTAGGAGGCGGCCGAGACGACGCCCCGGCCGTCGCTGCCGCCGACAATGACGGGACGGCCGGCCAGCTCGGGGTGCTCGAGGAGCTCGACCGAGGCGAAGAAGGCGTCCATGTCGACGTGGATGATGGGGGTGGCGGAGTCATCGTCCCCCCAGGACCGGCGCGCGGCCTGGGAACGGGGCGCCCTGCTCATCTCCACCTCCTCAACGAGTGCGACGGACTCATCGGCCGACGGCCCCGAGGAGTCCGCCCGCGCTCCTCTCAGGCTACCGTGGGGCTGTGACACGTAGACGCAGGAGCTCCGGGGCCCCGGCGCTGACCGACCTGCCCTCCGGCCCGGTGCGCACTTCCCTGGCCACGGCCGAGCTCGTGGCGCGAGACACCGGGATCCTTCTCATGCTCGACGGCGCGGAGTCCTCCTTCCTGGACCTGCGCGACCCCTCCCACCTTGACTTCGAGTACCACCAGCAGATGGACGCGGTGCTCGCGGCGCTGCGCGGCGAGGGCGGCCCCCTCAGGGCGCTCCACCTCGGAGGGGCGGGCTGCGCCCTGGCCAGGGCGTGGGACGTGACCCACCCCGGCTCCCAGCAGGTCGCCGTCGAGATCGATGAGATCCTCGCGAGCCAGGTGCGCACCTGGTTCGACCTGCCCCGGTCCCCCAGGCTGCGGATCCGGGTCGGCGACGCCGCCGAGGTGGTGGCGGGGCTGCGGCCGGGCCAGTGGGACGTCGTGGTGCGCGACGTGTTCAACGGTGGGAGCGTGCCGGCCTCCTGCACGAGCCGGGAGTTCTTCGACTCCTGCCTGAGGGCGCTGGCGCCGCAAGGACTGCTGCTGGTCAACACCGCGTCCGTGCCGCGCGCGCTGGCCGGCGCTGAGATCGCCACGCTCGCCGGTGCCCTGGACGGGGACATCGCCCGCGCGTTCATCGTCGCCGACCCCGCTGCGGCGCGTGGCCGGCGCCGGGGCAACCTGGTGCTGGTGGCCCGCCAGAACCCCTTCACGGCCGATGAGCTCGAGGAGGCCGAGCGCGCAGTGCGCCGCCTGCCGCTGCCGGTGCGCACCTGGTCGCTCGATGATGCCGCGCTGCCGCGCCCAGAGGGTGGCCGAGCCCGCTAGACCCGCATGAGGCGAATGACCGGCCGCGCCGGTCCGGGCTGCTGGCGACGCTCGGTACCGTTCAGCCCCCGCGGCCGGGGTTCCAGCCCTGGGGCCCCAGGTCCCCGGAGTCGTTGGCCTCCAGGAAGGCCTCCAGGCGCGCGCCGATCTCCTCGGCGCTGGGCAGGTTGAGGATCGGCGCGGAGGTGTCGACCTCATCGATGGCGATCCTGGGGGCCATGGCGTCGTACTGGGCCTCCAGGGCGGAGACGACGGCGCTGACCTCCGGCTGCTGAGCGGCCTCTGCGTTGATCTCGGCGCGGTTGATGCTGGCGGCGGCCTCGAGGTCCCCCACCGGCAGCGCCAGGCCGGTGGCCTGCACGACGGCGGTCAGCAGCGCTGAGGCCCCCTGCGGGAACTCGTCGCGGGCCACGTAGTGCGGGATCGCGGCCGAGACTCCCCGAGAGTCCAGGCCCAGCTCGCCCAGACGCAGCTCGAGGTAGGCCGACATCGACCCGGGTAGCTCGACGTGCCCGAACAGCTCGGGCTGGTTGGGCAGCAGGTCGGGCTGGCTGCCGTGATGGTGCACGTAGGTCGGGCGCGTGTGGGGCACGGCCATGGGGATGCCGCTCATGCCGACAGCCTGGCTCACGCCCATGGAGACGGCCAGGTGGGCCACGGCTCCGACGAACTCGTCCCAGCGGTAGTCCGGCTCGCTGCCGTGGAGCAGGAGGACGTCCTCGCCATCGTCGTCATGGAGGAGGTCCAGGACCAGCTCGGGCATGACGACTGAGGAGTAGTTGTTGTGGACGAAGGTCATCGTGGGACGCCGGGCGCGGTAGTCCACGAGGGCGTCGATGTCGAAGGTGGCGACACGCTCACTGGGGAGCGTCATGAGCAGCTGGTCGACGGCCAGCGCGCCGGCGTTGCCGGCGTCCATGGCGCCCTCGAAGTAGTGGATGAGGACCCTCGGGGAGATCGGCTGATCCGCGGGGTGCTGGATGGTGAACAGTGGTCTCACGAGCCCGTCTCCTCCTGTCTGGTCTGGTTCATCCTCCCGCGGCATGGAGCCGTTGGTGCGCTCGCCGCCCGAGGTGACGGGCGGGCGAGACCGACGGCGCCGGGGAGGGCGTGTCCGTGTCGTGCGATGGTCATGGTCTGAGCATGGCCTGGGTTCGGCGCCCGGCGAGAACCCACCTCAGTCGCTTCCTGGTCGAGCGACGTCGAGCGTCCTCGGCTCAGTGAGACGATTCGGCGTTTTATCAGGATTCGTCCGGGTGAGTGCCCGGGAACGGCGGTTAGCGTCCTGGGCACTCCTGCCAACACCTTCTGGATTGTCGATGTTCCCGCCCGCGCCGGGTTCGGGCGCCTTGTTCGCCCTCGGCGTCCCCGTCGGGGCGTCAGCAGGAGAATAATGGGTCGACCGTACTGAAGCCATCACCGACCCCAGTACCCGTCAGCGTCAACCAGAGCCGGCCAGTGCACCCCGCGCGCATGCCTGCCAGAACCAGAACCGATGCGAGGCCTTGTGAGTCAGACGATCCCCCCTCTCGCCCACCGCACTCCCAGCAGGAGACGCCGTCGCGGGCGGAGGAAGATGCGGGCAGTGTCCGCGAGCGCGAGATGCGCGGTGAGCAGGTCGTCGTCGACCTCGCCTACAGCGAGCTGGACCGCCAGCTGGCTCAGGCCCGCCACTCCCTGGCCCGCACCGAGGCCCAGGGCGTCAGCGGCACCCACCAGTCCCGCGGGGAGCGGGATGCCTACGCCGTGCACTACTCGTCTCTGGTCTCCTCCCTGGAGGGGGTCGAGGACCGTCTGGTCTTCGGACGGATGGATATGAGCACCTCGCCCGATGACGCGTCGGACTCGGGGTCCTCCGGGCGGGTCCCGACCTCGGCCTCCGGTTCTGGCAGGGGCATGGGCGGCTCCTCCCCGGTTACTGACGGGGGGCGGCGCCACTACGTGGGGCGCATCGGTCTGCAGGACGCCCAGCACCGTGAAGTGATCCTGGACTGGCGCGCCCCTCTGGCCCGGGCCTTCTATCAGGCCACGGCCTCCGAGCCCATGGGGCTGGTGCGCCGGCGGCACATCGACACCCGGGCCCGTCAGGTGCTCGGGGTGGAGGACGAGGTCCTGGACCTGGCCGCCTTGGAGGCCGGCCAGGCCCCGTCCGGTTCGTCGGGGACCGCTGTGGCGGCCGGGGACCTGCAGGGCGAGGGGGGCGCTCATCGCCGCGATGTCCAGCGCCCGTGACGGCCGCATGGGTGACATCGTGGCCACGATTCAGGCCGAGCAGGACCGGGTCGTCACCTCCTCGGGCCGGGGTGTGCTCGTGGTCCAGGGAGGCCCGGGGACGGGTAAGACGGCGGTGGCGCTGCACCGGGTGGCCTACCTGTTCTACTCCGAGCGCGAGCGCCTGGAGCGTTCCGGCGTGCTCCTGGTGGGGCCGTCGCGCACCTTCCTGCGCTACGTGGAGCAGGTGCTGCCCTCCCTGGGTGAGACGGGGGTGGTCTCCACGACGATCGGCGACCTGGTTCCCGGGGTGCGGGCCACGGCCCAGGAGGACGCGCGCGTCGCCGAGCTCAAGGGGCGCTCCCCTGTGGGTCAAGGCCCTGGAGCGGGCGGTGCGGGGCCTGCAGCGCGTCCCGGATGCTCCCCGTGAGATCGAGGTCCAGGGGGTGCGCCTGTCCCTGGAGCCCGACGACGTGCGTGAGGCGGCCTCACGGGCCCGTCGGGGCGGCAAGCCCCACAACCTGGCCCGCGAGGCCTTCGTGATCTGGCTGCTGGAGCGCCTGACCGACCAGTACGCGGCGGCCACGAACCAGGACGCCTCGGACGCCGACACGCGCGCCTGGATCCGGGAGGACATCCGTACCGCCCGTGACGCCCGCCGAGAGATCAACCTGTGCTGGATGCCGACAACGCCCCAGGGGCTGCTGGAGCGCCTGTGGAGCCGGCCCGCCCTCCTGGAGCAGGTGGCGCCGTCCTTGAGCGAGCAGGAGCGTGCGCTGCTGCGCCGTGAGCCGGGGAGCGCTCTGAGTGCGGCGGACATCCCGCTCATTGACGAGCTGGCCGAGCTGCTGGGCCCCAGTGAGGACGCCCAGGCCCGGCGCGCCCGGCTGGAGGCCCGCCGCCGCGAGGACCTGGTGGCCTACGCGGCCCAGGCGATCGAGTCCCAGGAGCTGGGCGGTGGAATGGTCAGTGCCGAGATGCTGGCCGACCGGGTCTCCCAGGGCGGCCCCACTCTGACTCTGGCCGAGCGGGCCCGGGCGGATCGGACGTGGACCTACGGGCACGTCGTCGTCGATGAGGCTCAGGAGCTGGGCACCATGGCGTGGCGGGCGCTGGCGCGTCGCTGCCCGGTGCGCTCCTTCACGGTGGTGGGGGACCTGGCCCAGTACTCGGGCCCCCACGCCCCGGGCAGCTGGGGCGAGGTACTCACCGCTCTGGGGACGGCGTCGGCTGAGGATGCTGCGCAGGCAGGGGGCCGCTCCCGGTCGCAGTCCCGTCACCGGGCCCGTTCGCGCTCGCGGCAGGGGCCGGCAGTCAGGGGCGCTCGCGCGGAGGGTCGACCCCGCTGCGCGAGGAGCCCTCAGCGTCTGCTACCGCACGCCGGCCACGATCATGGAGGCGGCCGAGGAGACGGTGACGCACCTGGGCCACCCGCCGGTCTACCCGGTGCGCTCGGTGCGCGACCTGCCCGGCTGCCTGGAGGTCACCGATCTGTCGCAGTCCCCTCAGGGCGCCCAGCCCGATGCCTGGGCGAGCCTCCTGCGCGAGGTCGTCGCCCAGGAGTCTGCCCGCCTGGACGAGCAGGTGGGGGCCGGCGTCGGGCGCATCGCGGTCATCTGCCCCTCCCCCGGGCGTACTGAGGCGCTGCTGCGCGAGGACCCGGACCTGGCCGCCGCGATGGAGGCTCCGGGAGGCGACGTGCTGCGCTCGCGGCTGCTGGTGGTCGACCCGGTGCTGTCAAGGGGCTGGAGTTCGACGTCGTGGTGCTTGTGGATCCCGCTGAGATCGGTGAGCGCAGCGCGGGCGACCTGTATGTGGCGATGACTCGTCCCACGCGCCGCCTGCGGGTGGTCAGCCGCCTGCCGCTCCCCCGGGGCCTGGAGCCGCGTCCCTCCGGTCGGTGAGCCGGATCGCACACGACCGTCACCGCCACCGACCACGCAGGTTACGCCACCGTAGGTTACGGTTGATCCTGAGTTCTCATCGTCGCTCCGGGCGGCACCCGCGGCGGGCGAGACCCTCCCCGTCGGGGGAAGGCTCACGGCAGACAAGGGGGAAGACCCATGAGTGCTTCACGCACGTCGGTAGCCGCGCTCACGAGCGGCGCCGCGTCGGCGGCCGACTCTGACGCCTCTGGCGATGAGGCCCTTGAGGCCGTCTACCGTCAGGCGGGGGTGCCCTCCACGATCCCTGCGGTGAGCGAGCCCCTGTCGTGCATGCTGCGCGACGCCGCCCGGGACTTCCCGGACCGGGTGGCCCTGGACTTCCTGGGCGCCACGACGACCTACTCCCAGCTGGAGACCCAGGTGGCGCGGGCCGCGGAGGCCCTGCGGGGCCTGGGGGTCGGGCGCGGGGACGTCGTCGGGGTCATTCTTCCCAACTGTCCCTCAGCACGTGGTCGTGGCCTACGCGGCCTGGCGCATCAGGGGCGATCGTGGCCGAGCACAACCCGCTGGCGCCCGCCGCCCAGCTGCGCGAGCAGTTCCACATCCACCGCGGGCGCGTCATCATCGCCTGGGAGAAGACCCTCGAGCGCCTTGTGGCGGCGGTGGGCTCCCTGGAGGCGGCGGGCCTGGGGGGCCTGAGCGTGTACTCGGTGGATCTGTCCCGTCATCTTCCGTTGCGCAGCCGCCTGGCCCTGAGGCTGCCGGTGGCCGCTGCCCGCACCCAGCGCCGCGAGCTGCGCGGCAGGATCCCGGCAGGGGTGCGCTCCTGGGACGACCTGGCCGCCTCCGCCATCCCCTTGGCCACGGGCTTCCCGCTGCCGAGTGTCTCGGAGGCGGCGGCTCTGCTGTACACCGGCGGGACGACGGGCACACCCAAGGCCGTGTGCCTGACCCACGAGAACCTGCGCTCCAACGCCGAGATGTCCTTGGCCTGGGCGTCTGGCACCACGAGCGTGGGTAAGGAGACCTTCTACGCGGTCCTGCCCTTCTTCCACGCCTTCGGCATGTCCCTGTCGCTGCTGTGCGCGGTGGGGCTGGCCGCCACCCAGGTGGTGCTGCCCAAGTTCGGGGCGGACCTGGTGCTGGCCGCATGGAAGCGCCGCCCGGCCACCTTCTTCCCGGGGGTGCCGGTCATGTTCGACCGTCTGGTGACCCGGGCGCGGGCCACGGGGGCGAACCTGTCCTCCTGCAAGATCGCCGTGTGCGGGGCGGCCCCCAACCCGCTGGCGGTGGCGCAGGCCTGGGAGGAGGCCACCGGTGGCACCATCATCGAGGGCTACGGGATGACCGAGTCCTCCCCCCATCATCTTGGGAAACCCGATCTCGCCGGCGCGTCGGCCCGGCACCCTGGGGGTGCCCTACCCCTCCACGCAGGTGCGCCTGGTGGACCCTGAGGACGTCGAGCGCGAGGTGGCTCCCGGGGAGGTCGGCGAGCTGCTGGCCCGCGGCCCCCAGGTGTTCTCCGGCTACTGGGACAACCCCGAGGAGAGCGCCGAGGTGCTGCTGGACGGGGGCTGGCTGCGCACGGGCGACCTGGTGCGCCAGGAGGCGGACGGCTTCTACGTCATCGCCGACCGCCGCAAGGAGCTCATCATCTCCGGGGGCTTCAACATCTACCCCACGGAGGTGGAGGCCGCGGTCCGCTCGATGCCGCAGGTCGAGGAGGTCGCCGTCGTCGGGCTGCCGGCCGAGGCCGGCAATGAATCCGTCGTCGCCGCGATCCTGCCCAAGGAGGGCCAGACGGTCACCCTGGAGCAGGTGCGCGAGTGGGCGGCCAAGAACCTGTCCAACTACGCCCTGCCGCGCCAGATCGCGATCCTGACCGAGATGCCCCGCTCCCAGATCGGCAAGGTGCTGCGGCGCGTGGTGCGCGACGAGCTCCTGGCGGCCCGGGAGGCGGCCTCCGGAGCGGCGACGGCGGCGGCCGTCTCCATCGTCGAGCACTTCCCCGGCCGGGGTGAGCGCAAGGACGACGGTCAGCCGGAGGGCGGCCAGGACAGCAAGGCCGGGCCGCATGACAGCGCGGCCTCCAGCTGAGGGCCCGATCTCAGATCGCAGCCGTTCCAGAACACCTGACTGCTCCCACTCACAGCCCGATTCGACTCCACAGACATGACTGACAGCACGATCAACGCCGCCGCCTCGCCGCGGCAGGCGGCCCAGGACCACCGCCACTACCTGCGCCCTCACTACCAGCCCGGTATTCCCGCGGCGATCGAGGTTCCCGACGCGCCGCTGAGCGAACTGCTGGAGACGGCGGCGCGCTTCTACCCCGACCGGGTCGCCATCGACTTCCTGGGTGCGACGATGACCTATCAAGAGCTGCTGGAGGCCTCGGAGCGGGCGGCGCAGGTGCTGCGGACCTCGGGGGTGCACAAGGGCGACCGGGTGGCCCTCATCATGCCGAACTGTCCGCAGCACGCTGTGGCCCTCTACGGGGCGCTGCGCGTCGGCGCAGTGGTGGCCGAGCACAACCCGCTGGCGCCCGCCGAGGAGATCTGCTCCCAGCTGGACGCGCACGGGGCCCAGGTCGTCATCGTGTGGGAGAAGGGCGTCCGCCTCGTCACGGATCCCAGTCCGGCTTCACGCACCGACGGCGATGCGCTCCAGGGGCGCACGGTCTTCAGCGTGGATCTGTCGGCGGCGATGCCGGTGCGTCTGCGCGCCGCGCTGCGTCTCCCGGTGGAGCAGGCCCGCCGGCAGCGGGCCGCCTTCCGGGCCCGGAGCCTGCCGGCGGGGGTGCGCTCCTGGGACAAGGAGGTGGCCGGCGCCCACCGGATCCCCTCACGCTTCCCCTACCCGTCCGGCTCCGACATCGCGGTCCTGCTGCACACCGGTGGGACGACCGGCACCCCCAAGGCGGCGATGCTCACGCACACCAACTTGCGGGCCAACGCCAACCAGGCCATCGCCTGGGTGCCGATGCTGCATGAGGGCGGGGAGAACTTCCTGTGCCTGCTGCCCTTCTTCCACGCCTTCGGGCTGACCTTCAACCTCTTCTGCGCGGTGCAGAAGGCCGCCACCCAGGTGATGCTGCCCAAGTTCTCGGTGGATCAGGTGCTCGCCGCGCACGAGCGGCGCCCCTTCACCTTCTTCGTCGGCGTGCCGGTCATGTTCGAGCGGATCCTCGACGGCGCCCAGAAGCGGGGCACGAACCTTGGCACTCTGCGCTACGGCGTGTGCGGGGCGGCCCCGATGCCGCCGGAGGTCGGGGCCCGGTGGGAGAAGGCGACCGGCGGTTTCTTCGTCGAGGGCTACGGCATGACTGAGACGAGTCCGATCGTCGCGGGCACGCCCATGGGGCCTTCGCGCCGACTGGGCGCGTTGGGTCTGCCCTTCCCGTCCACGGACGTGCGCGTCGTGGACCCCGAGGACCCGGATCCCGAGCGGGAGGTGCCCGACGGCGAGCCGGGCGAGCTGCTGGTGCGCGGCCCCCAGGTCTTCGCCGGCTACTGGGAGGACGAGGCGGCCACGCAGGCCGCGATCCTGCCGGGCGGCTGGCTGCGCACGGGCGACATCGTGCGCCGGGAGGACTCCTTCCTGTGGATGGCCGATCGCAAGCGCGAGCTGATCCTCACCGGCGGCTTCAACGTCTACCCCAGTCAGGTGGAGGCGGCGATCCGCTCGATGAGGGGCGTGGCCGACGTCGCCGTGGTGGGGCTTCCCGACGGCGCTATGGGCGAGCTCGTGTGCGCCGCCGTGGTCCTGGCCGAGGGGACCGTGCCGGGGTCGGTGACCCTGGAGGCGGTGCGGGAGCACGCCGAGCGGATGGTCCCGCGCTACGCGCTGCCGCACCGCCTGGAGGTCATTGAGGAGATGCCGCGTTCCCAGATCGGCAAGATCCTGCGCCGTGTCGTGCGCGAGCAGGTACTCGCCAGAGCCGCGGAAGAGGGCTGAGCGGCCGCGGTACCGGTCGCCTCTGAGCCCGCCCCGGGGCTTACGGGGTCAGTGCCCGCTCCCAGGGCTCGACGTCGCCGGGGACGACCCGGAAGATCGGGTGCGCTTCAAGCCGCTCCGGCAGAGGCAGGAGCTCGGGGGCGCGGCCCGGCCAGCTTGGCCTCAAGGTGCCTGCGCTCCAGGTCCCATCTGCCCCTCGGTGACCGTCAGGCTGACGCCGGTGCACTCCGGCTCAGGCAGGTCGATGCGGGAGGCGTCGAAGCGGTAGCCGCGCCGGACGGCCTCCTCGCGCAGCCCCCACAGATAGGCGCCCACCGCCACCGCCGGAGTGACCGGATCAGGAACGGCGCGGAAGCGTTCGAGCTGGGGGTGGTTGCGGTAGCCGCGGGTGCGCCCGGCCAGGACCGCCTGGGCCAGGAGTGACTCGCGCCAGCAGGCCACCAGGCCCGCACGGTCCAGGTGGCTCGGGTGCACCGACCACATGCGCATAGCGAGCGTGTCCTGCCGGTTCTCAGAGCAGTCCGGAGGCTGCCAGGACCTCACGCAGGGCGGCGACCTCGGCCTCCTCGGCGCGCACGAGGGGCAGGCGCAGGGCGGGGCTGGGCAGGCGTCCCTGGAGGTGCAGGGCCTCCTTGGCCATGACGGCCCCCTGCCCGCCGCCCATGATGGCGTGGACCAGGGGGCGCAGGCTGCGGGCGAGGGTGCGGGCGCTGGCCAGGTCTCCGGCGTCGACGGCGTCGATCATCTGGCGCCAGGAGTGGGCATCGGCGTGGGCGGCCACGGAGATGACGCCGGAGGCGCCGTGGGTGAGCCAGGCGAAGTTGAGGCCGTCGTCGCCGGAGTAGTACTCCAGGCCCGGTGGACTCCATGCGGCGGAAGCCCTGCTCGACGTCGCCGGTGGCGTCCTTGACGGCCTTGACGCGGGGGTTCTCGGCCAGGCGGGCCAGGGTCTCCTCGGTGATCTTCACGCCGGTGCGCCCGGGGATGTCGTAGACCATGACGGGCAGGTCGGTGGCCTCCACGACGGCGTTGATGTGCCGGTAGACGCCCTCCTGGCTGGGGCGGTTGTAGTAGGGGGCGTTGATGAGCAGGCCCTCGGCTCCGGCCTCCTGGGAGGCCACACCGATGCGCACCGCGTGGGCGGTGTCGTTGGAGCCGGCGCCGGCCATGACCATGGCGCGCCCGGCCAGGGCGTCCTTGACCTGACGGATCAGCTCCTGCTTCTCAGGGGTGTGGGTGGTCGGGGACTCACCGGTCGTGCCCGACAGGAGGATCAGGTCGGCGCCGTCGTCGACCAGGCTGACCGCCAGGGCTCGGGCGGCGTCGTAGTCGACCTCCCCACTGGGCGTGAAGGGGGTGACCATGGCGACGCCGACGGAACCGAAGCTGCGGGAGGGGGCTGCGCTCATGGCGCCACCCTAACGTGCACCCGGCCCGCTGAGGGTCTCTTCTCATGATCTGTCTCATAGGCACCTGTGTTCCCGCCTGGGCTCGTCGGCCCGGCGGGACCATCACCTAGGCTCGGTCCATGACCTCCTCGACCCCCTCACCTGCATCGCCATCATCGTCCTCCGGGAGCCGGGACGGCTCCGTCCTGGGCGCCGACCCCCTGGCCGGGCTGAACCCCGACCTGGACGCGCGTACGCCGCACCACCACTCCCCCAACTCTCACGACTGTGCAGAGCATGACCATGACGGTCCCCAGGCATCGGGGGGCTTCGTGCGCCCGGCTCGGGCGGAGGACCTGACGGCGATCGGGCAGGTCCAGGCCGCCACCATGCTGGCCTCCCTGGAGGCCGGCCACACCGCCGAGCACAGTGCACCCCTGCCCGCGGGCGTGCGGGCGATGATCGCCGCCCCCGTCATCGCGGCGGGCTGGGAGACGGCGGTGGCCGCGCCACCCTCGCCCGAGCACCACGTCCTGGTGGCCACCACCGCCCAGGCGGATGCTGCGAGCCGGACGGTGGTGGGCCTGCTGGGCCTGGCCCCCACCCAGTCCATGGACGCCGAGGGCCACGTCGACGAGGCCGGGGTTCAGGCCGTGGAGGTCACGGCCCTGGGCGTGGAGCCGGCCAGTCAGCGCCGCGGGCACGGCTCCCGGCTCCTGGCGGCGGCCGTGGACCTGGCCCGCCAGGACGGGGCCAGGGCGCTCGTGGCCTGGGCAGTGCGCGGGGATGAGTCGGTCAGCCGGCTCCTGTCCTCGGTGGGCATGGCGCCGACCGGGGCCCACCGGGTGCTCGGCGTCGGCGAGGGCATCACTGAGGACTGCTGGGCGGCCTCGCTGTAGCGCCTCACCGTTCCTGACCGACTCCCGCCTGGTTCCTTACCCTCTCCCCCGCCTCAGAGGTCGAGCAGGGCGTCCAGGCCGATGGTCAGGCCGGGGTGGCTGGAGACCTGCCGGACAGCGAGGACCACGCCGGGCATGAAGGAGGCCCGGTCGAAGGAGTCGGTGCGGATGGTCAGCTGCTCACCGGGGTTGCCCAGCACAACCTCCTCGTGGGCGGTCAGCCCCCGCAGGCGCACGGCGTGGACATGGACGCCGTCGACGACGGCCCCGCGAGCGCCGTCGGGGTCGGTCTGGGTGGCGTCCGGCATAGCACCCAGGCCCGCTTTGGCGCGAGCGGCGGCGATGCCCTGGGCGGTGGCGACCGCGGTGCCCGAGGGCGCGTCGACCTTGTTGGGGTGGTGGAGCTCGATGACCTCGGCGGACTCGAAGTAGGGGGCGGCCTTCGCGGCGAAGCTCATGGCCAGCACGGCGGACAGGGCGAAGTTCGGGGCGATGAGGACGCTGCGGCCGGCGGCCTCGGGCCGGGCCAGGTGCTCGCGGATGCGTCCGTAGGACTCCTCGGTCCAGCCGGTGGTGCCCACGACGACGTCCACTCCGGCGTCGAGCAGGGCGTGGACATTGGCCTCGGTGACGCTGGGGACGGTGAAGTCGACGGCGACGTCGGCGCCCGCCAGGTGCTCGGCGTCGAGGGTGTCCCCCACGTCCAGGCGGGCCACGAGTTCGAGACCCTCGGCGTCTTCCACCGCCTGGCAGACGGTCGATCCCATGCGCCCGGCGGCGCCCACAACAGCTACGCGAATCGTCATGGCTCCACCCTAGCGACTGGCCCGCCCGCAGCGGGGGCCGTCTTACTGGCCGTCCTCGAGCAAACCCGGACGGATGAGCTCGAGCCAGCGCCGACGGATCTCGGCGGAGCCCTCGCCGGGGTAAAAGACCATGAGGATGTAGAGGTCGGAGACGGCGAGATCGCGTCGCAGCCGGCCGCTGGAGCGCCCCGCCTCGATAAGGCGCCCCAGCGCCTCGGTGGCACGAGTCTCAGGCTCGGCGTACTCCACCTCCACCCCCAACGCCTGAGCAACACTCTTCGCGGCGTGACTGCGGGCGATCATCTCCAGGGCCCGCTCCAGGAAGCCCAGGAGCTCCTGGGCGACATCGGACCGTCCGGCCTCGACGCGCTCCCAGGCGCTTTGAGCGTCATCGGCCAGCGCCTCGACGTACTCGTTGACGACCGCCGCGAGCAGGTCGGCCTTGTTGGGGAAGTGCCGGTAGAGCGTGCCCACGGCCACACCGGCCACCCGAGCGATCTCCCCCATGGCGACCTCAGCGCCCTTCTCGGTGACCAGCTGCTTGGCGGCCTCCAGGATGGCAGTGCGGTTGCGCACCGCGTCGGCACGCCGTGCCGAGCGCTCCGACGTCGCGCCACGAGTCTGCGCCACCGCCCTATCCCGATCGGCCGCATCATGGGTCACCCGAGCCATCCTTCTCCCCTTCCTCAGGTCTGCCCGATACCGTGCCGAGCATCGCACTTGCATAAACATGAATCTACATTCATGATAGTACCTGAACGACGATTCATGTTAACGAGAGGACACCTCAGACGATGACCACCACCACGTCCGATCAGGCCACCGCCACCACGAGCTCTCCTGCCGGCTCAGCAGACCACGGCACCACCCGCACCGCGCTCGTCACCGGCGCCTCCTCCGGTATTGGCGAGGACACCGCCCGCAAGCTCCAGGCGCTGGGCTACATCGTCTACGGCGCCGCCCGCCGCACTGACCGTCTCCAGGCCCTGACCACTGACGGCATCCGCCCGCTGGCCATGGACGTGACCGACGACGCCTCCATGAACGCCGGCGTGAACCGCATCCTGGAGGAGACCGGCCGCATCGACGTCCTGGTCAACAACGCCGGCTACGGCTCCTACGGGGCCATCGAGGACGTCCCGATCGACGAGGCCCGCCGCCAGTTCGAGGTCAACGTCTTCGGTCTGGGGCGCCTCACCCAGCTCATCACCCCGCACATGCGCACCCAGGGCTCAGGCACCATCATCAACATCTCCTCCATGGGCGGGAAGCTGACCACGCCGCTGGGCGGCTGGTACCACGCCACCAAGTACGCCGTCGAGGCCCTGAGCGACGCCCTGCGCATGGAACTGCGCCCCTTCGGCATCGACGTCGTCGTGGTCGAGCCCGGCGGCATTCGCACCGAGTGGGCGTCGATCGCCGCCGACCACCTGGAGGCCACGGCCGAGGGCAGTGCCTATGCCGATCAGATCCGGGCCGTGGCCGGAGCCATGCGCAGCGAGTCGAACAGTCGGCGCTACTCCCCGCCGGAGGTCATCGCCCGCACCATCGGGAAGATCGTCACCGCCCGCCACCCCCGGACCCGCTACGCCGTGGGCTTCATGGCCAAGCCGCTCATTGCCGCGCGTCGGGTTCTGCCGGACCGCGCCTTCGATCAGCTCATCGGTGCTGCCTTCGGCTTCCGTCGCTGAGCGAAGACCCGGCCCACGCGGACCAGTAGCACCAGGGGCCGACGACGACTGCCTGTTGCAGTGCGTCGTCGGCCCCGTCAGTTGTCAGGCGACCGGGCCCACGAGGATGCGGGCGCGCTTCTGCTCCACCAGCCAGGCGGCCATCTCCCGCACTTCCTCAGGGGTGACGGCCTCCAGGCGGCGTAGGTTGTCCTCCATGGAGCGCAGGCGCCCGGTGACGACCTCGGCCCGCCCCAGGCGTCCCCATACGCGCCAGGGAGTCCTCTCCCCCCAGGACCATGGCACCGCGCAGCTGGCCGCGGGCGCGCATCATCTCCCGCTCGGTGACGCCGTGCTCGGCGAGTTCTCGAACTCACCGATCATGACGGCGCACACCTCGTCAACGTCGCCGGGGGCGCAGCCCGCGTAGAGCCCGAAGGCGCCGGCACCGGCGTAGGAGGTGTCGAAGGCGTAGGTGGTGTAGGCCAGGCCCCGCTTCTCACGCACCTCCTGGAACAGGCGCGAGGACATGCCCCCACCCAGGATGGTGGTGAGCACGCTCATGGCCCAGCGCCGCTCATCGCGCACGGCGATGCCCTGGCAGGTCAGGTACAGGTGGCTCTGCTCGCTCTCGCGCGGGACGGTGATGTCGTGGACGTCCAGGGGCGCGAAGGGCTCGATCTCGAAGCGGCGCTCGCGCGGGGCGGCGTCGGGTGAGGCGTCCCAGCCGGCCGCGGCCAGGTCGGCCAGAACCCGCTCGCAGACCTCGTCGTGATCGACGGCGCCGGCGGCGGCCACCACAAGGGTGTCGGAGGCGTAGGTGCGCTTGTAGTGCTCCCACACGGCGTCGCGCGGAACCGCAGTGACGGTCTCGTTAGTGCCGCCGATGGGTCGGCCCAGCGGCGTGTCCTCACCGAAGGCGGCGCGGGCGAAGGCCTCCTGGGCGACGTCGGCGGGGTCGTCGGCGGCGTCGGCCAGCTCGGAGACGATGACACCGCGCTCGGTCTCGACGTCGGTGGGCTCCAGGAGGGAGGAGGTCACCATGTCGGCGAGCACGTCGAGGGCCTGCATACCGTCAGGGGCGAGCACGCGGGCGTAGTAGGAGGTGTGCTCCTTGGAGGTGGCGGCGTTGGACTCCCCGCCGATCATGTCGAAGGCCTCGGCGATGTCGTGGGCGTCGCGCGTGGCGGTGCCCTTGAACAGCAGGTGCTCCAGGAAGTGGGTGGAGCCCTCCTGGCCGGGTACCTCGTCACGGCTGCCGACGCCGAACCACATGCCGATCGAGGCTGAGCGCAGCCCCGGCACGGACTCGGTGATGACGCGCACCCCGCCGGGTAGGACGGAGCGGCGGGTGAGCGCACCGTCGTCGTGCAGGCTCAGCTCGGTGCCGTCGCGGCCGGGCCGCCCGCGTCCGAGCTCCACCTCGGCGTAGTCGGTCGGGCTCGAGGACTCCCCGGTCACGGGGGTCGAGGAGGACTGAGAGGCCGCCGGCCGGTCTGAGCCGGCGCGCATGTCTGGGTTGGTCACCCGCGAAGACTAGCGGGCCGTCAGGCCCGGTGTCGTTCCCGCACCCGGCCGCGTCCTGCCGCGCGCAGCGAACGCACTGCCCGATGACGGCGGTGTCCCCGCCCGGCCCAGAGGACCGGACGGGGACACCGGAGAGATGCGTCAGTCGGCTAGGGCCGCTGAACGGGTCTCACTCCTCCTCGGAGGACTCGGCGCTGCGCATGCGACGACGGCGCGGACGACGCTCACGACGCGGCTGCTCGCCGTCCTCGTCCTTGGCCTCGCGGCGCGAGCCGCCCTCACGGGAGGCCTTGCGGGAGGCCTCGCCCTCGGCCTCGGCGGCGAGCTGCTCGTCGGTGAGGACCGCGTGCAGGCTCAGCTTGCCGCGCTGGTCGATCTCGGCCAGCTCGACCTGGACCTTGTCCCCCACGTTGAGGACGTCCTCGACGTTCTCCACGCGCTTGCCGCCGACGAGCCGGCGGATCTGGGAGATGTGGAGCAGGCCGTCCTTGCCGGGGGTCAGCGAGACGAAGGCGCCGAAGGTCGTGGTCTTGACCACGGTGCCCACGAAGCGCTCACCGATCTCGGGCATCTGCGGGTTGGCGATGGCGTTGACGGCGTCGCGGGCCGCCTCGGCCGAGGGGCCGTCGGAGGCGCCGATGTAGACGGTGCCGTCGTCCTCGACCGTCAGGTCCGCGCCAGTGTCCTCCTGGATCTGGTTAATCATCTTGCCCTTGGGGCCGATGACCTCACCGATCTTGTCCACCGGGATGCGCACGGCCAGGACACGCGGGGCCGTGGGGGCCATCTCGTCGGGGGCGTCGATGGCCTGGGCCAGGACGTCGAGGATGAACAGGCGGGCGTCACGGGCCTGGCCGAGCGCGCCGGCCAGCACCTCGGAGGGCAGGCCGTCGAGCTTGGTGTCCAGCTGGAGGGCCGTGATGAAGTCACGGGTACCGGCGACCTTGAAGTCCATGTCCCCGAAGGCGTCCTCGGAGCCGAGGATGTCGGTGAGGGTGGCCCACTTGGTCTCGCCGTCGATGACCTCGTGCATGAGGCCCATGGCGATACCGGCCACGGGCGCACGCAGCGGCACACCGGCGTTGAGCAGGGACAGGGTGGAGGCGCACACCGAGCCCATGGAGGTCGAGCCGTTGGAGCCCAGGGCCTCGGAGACCTGGCGGATCGCGTAGGGGAAGTCCTCGCGGGTGGGCAGGACCGGGCACGAGGGCCCGCTCGGCCAGGTTGCCGTGGCCGATCTCGCGGCGCTTGGGGGCGCCCACGCGGCCGGTCTCGCCGGTGGAGAAGGGCGGGAAGTTGTAGTTGTGCATGTAGCGCTTGTGGGTGACCGGGGAGAGGTCATCCACCTGCTGCTCCATGCGCAGCATGTTGAGGGTGGTCACGCCCAGGATCTGGGTCTCGCCGCGCTCGAAGATGGCCGAGCCGTGCACGCGGGGCAGGACCTCGACCTCGGCGGCCAGGGTGCGGATGTCCTTCAGGCCGCGCCCGTCCATGCGCACGCCCTCGGTGAGGTGCGGTGGCGCACGATCTTCTTGGTCACGGAGCGGAAGGCGGCCTTGAGGGCCTTGGTGTCCTCCTCGGTGGGGAAGGTCTCGGCGAGCTCGGCCAGGACCTCGTCGCGCACGGCGTCGGTGGCCAGGTCGCGGGCCTGCTTGCCCTCGGTGGCGATGGCGGCGGCCAGGCCGTGGGCCTCGGCGGCCTTCTCCACGGCGTCGTACTGCTCGTCGGTGTAGTCCAGGTAGAGGGGAACTCGGCGGTGGGCTTCGAGGCGTGCTGGGCGACCTCGAGCTGGGCCTCGCACAGGGGCCTTGATGTGGGGCTTGGCGGCCTCCAGGCCCTCGGCGACGACGGCCTCGGTGGGGGCCACGGCCCCGGCGTTGATGAGCTCCCAGGCGTGCTCGGTGGCACCGGCCTCGACCATCATGATGGCGACGTCACCGGACTCCAGGACGCGACCGGCCACCACCATCTGGAAGGTGGCGCGCTGCTGCTCGGAGTAGCGGGGGAAGGCCACCCAGTGCCCGTCGATGAGGGCAAGGCGGGTACCGGCCACGGGCCCGGAGAAGGGCAGGCCGGCGATCTGGGTGGACATCGAGGCGGCGTTGATGGCCAGGACGTCGTAGTCGTCGTCGGGGTGGATGGCCAGGACGGTCTCAACGACCTGGACCTCGTTGCGCAGGCCCTTGACGAAGGAGGGGCGCAGCGGACGGTCGATGAGGCGGCAGGCCAGGATGGCGGCGGTTCCGGCGCGGCCCTCGCGGCGGAAGAAGGAGCCGGGGATGCGGCCGGCGGCGTACTGGCGCTCCTCGACGTCCACGGTCAGGGGGAAGAAGTCGAACTGGTCCTTGGGGTGCTTGCCCACGGTGGTGGCGGACAGGACGGCGGTCTCACCGTCGAGGTAGGCCATGGCGCTTCCAGCGGCCTGCTTGGCCAGGCGGCCCGTCTCGAAGCGCACCACGCGCTTGCCGAAGGAGCCGTTGTCGATCACTGCCTCGGCGGCGGTGACCTCGGGGTCGTCAATGAACATGAAGTCTCTTTCTCGCGATCGTCGTGCCGGGTCCGTGGCCTTCGATCGAGGCCCACGGAGCCGAGTGCTGCCATACGCGGATCTCCTTGATCCGACGGCGCGAGCGCGGTTCCGGAGGCCACCACCGAAAACCGACGGGGCCGGCCGCTCCCCGGGTCTCTTCCCGGAGGCGGACTGCGTCACCTGCGCACTCCTGGCCGGCTCGCACGCTGGGAGCGCATCGATGAGCCGGCGAGTACACGAGGGCACAGCCGCGCAGATTCTATCGTGCGCGGCCTCATGATGCCGATCAGCGCCGCCGGATGCCACGTGAGATGGGACGCGCGGAACCGATGCCTTCCTGGACTGGGCTCGACCGACCGCGACAAAGCGGTGACCAACGGCAGGACGAAACTGGCCTGCGCCCCGCAACCCACTAGGGCATCAAGGCGCCCTACACCTCGCTGCTCTGAGGGCGGGCGAAGCGCCCCCCACGCGACGCGGCCCGGCTCCCCTCCAGGGGCCGGGCCGCACGACTCGAGGCTGTCAGCTCGCTCAGCGGCGGATGCCGAGGCGGGCGATGAGGGCACGGTAGCGCTCGATGTCCTCCTTCATGAGGTAGTCGAGCAGGCGACGGCGCTTACCGATGAGCAGGTAGAGGCCGCGACGCGAGTGGTGGTCGTGGGCGTGACCCTTGAAGTGCTCGGTGAGGTTGGAGATGCGCTCGGTGAGGATGGCGACCTGGACCTCCGGGGAGCCCGTGTCGCCCTCGTGGGTGGCGTACTCGGCGATGATCTCTTGCTTGCGCTCTGCGGTAACCGACATGCGGACTCCTTCGGGTCTCGTTGCACGGAGCGCCGGGGCAGGTTCTCCCGGGCATGAGGTATCCGTGGCCGATCGACGGCCCGCCAACCTTACCAGCGCCACTTCCCTCCGATCACACCAGAGGCTGTGCGAACCGGCACAGTTCCGGGGCGGATGCGCGATGCAACGGTCAGACCCGACGACGTGCGCCCGGCGACGGCTCGGCCCACCCGCCGGGGCTACTGCGCGGTGACGTCCTCGGGACGGATCGGCTCGGGGACCGGAACGTCCAGGATCCGGGCAGTGTCCTCGATATCGGCGCGCATCTGGACCAGGAGCGCATCGAGCCCATCGAAGGCGAGCATGGGGCGCAGGCGCTCGACGAGCTCGACCCCCCACCTCCTCGCCGTAGAGATTGAGGTCGGCGCGCCCCAGGACGTGAGCCTCGACGGTGCGCTGGGGGACGTCGTCGAAGGTGGGATTGGTACCGATCGAGATGGCGGCGGGCAGCCGCTGGACATCGCCTTCGTCTGCGCAGCCGCGGATCAGCCAGCCGGCGTAGACCCCGTCGGGTGGCACGACGCCGGCGGTGGCGGCCTCCAGGTTGGCGGTGGGGAACCCGAGCTCGCGCCCGCGGCGCAGGCCTCGCACGACGACGCCGCGCAGCCGGTGGGGACGGCCCAGGACCCGGCTGACCTGCCGCATGTTCCCGTCCTTGAGGCACTGGCGGATCCACGTCGAGGACCAGCGACGCCCCTCGTCGGAACGGATGGTGGAGACGATCTCCACCTCGAAGCCGTCCTGGCGACCGATCTGCTCCAGGGTGGCGGCGTCCCCGGAGTTGTGCCAACCGAAGCGGACGTCGTCACCGACGACGACCGCGCGAGCCCCGAGCAGCTCCTCCAGCCAGGTGCGCACGAAGTCCTGCGGGCTCTGGGCGGCGAAGTCGAGGGTGTAGGGTGATGACCAGGACCGCGTCGAGACCGAGGTCCCCCAGGGAGGCCAGGCGGTCGGTCAGGGAGGCGATGAGGGGCAGGTCGGCCTCGGGCTGGTGGACGCTACGGGGTGGGGGTCGAAGGTGACCGCGACGGCCAGGGGCCGCTCACCGTCGCGGGCGAGCTCGTGGGAGAGCTCGACGACGCGTCCCAGGACCGCCTGATGCCCGCGGTGGACGCCGTCGAAGATGCCCATCGTGACCACGGTACCCGGCCCTCCCGGAGCGCTCAGGCTCGCTGGCACCTGCTCGGCGCCGTACCAGACCTCCACTGTCGCTGTTCCTGCTCTCATCGGCCCGTGGGCGCACCGCGCCCCTGTCTTGATCCGCATCCGCACGCCCCTGCCCACCCGGCCGGGTCGGGAGAGGTGCGCGCGCGGGACAACCCTGCCACGGGGGCGCGGCCGGATGCGAACCAGCCACCCACGACACGCCTTGACGCGTTTCGACCGTCAGTCTATTCTCGATACCGACCGTCAGTCGATTAGCGTCGAGAACCGTTCCCTCATCTGGGAAAGAGCCCGCAAGACCGAGGACAGACTCCAAGGAGGCTGCTGTCATGCTGATGCGACTTCTCAAGGCGGACCTGGCGCGCGGCGCCGTCGTGGCCGCCACCCTGACCGCCCTCATCGCCCTGGCGGCCACACTGATGTCGGCCGGGACGTCCCTGGTGGTGGACAGCCTGTCGGCCACGCACCGGCTCTCGCAGCGGGCCAGGCTCCCGGACCTGGTGCAGATGCACTCCGGCCGGATCGACGACCGCGACCTCCAGGCGATCGAGACGTGGGTGCAGGCGCGCAGCGACGTCACCGACCACGAGGTCATCAAGACCCTTCCGGTAGCGCGCCAGGAACTATCCATCAACGGCGTCAACCAGTCCGATTCCTACAACGAGCCCGCCTTCATCACCTCCCCCAAGCACCTCGACCTCCTGCTCGACGACGACGGCGAGCCCGTCAGCCCGGGGCCGGGAGAGGTGGTCCTGCCGATCCACTACCGGGCGATCAACAGCGCCGATGTCGGCGACACCGTGACCGTCTCCAGCGCCGGCAGGACCACGACCCTGACCGTCGTGGGATTCGCACGCGACGCCCAGATGAATGCCGCCATGATCCCCTCCAAGCGCCTGGTGGTCTCGCCCGAGGACTTCTCCGCCCTGGAGCAGCAGATCACCGAGCCCGAGTACCTCATCGAGATGAGCCTGACCGACTCCACCCCTCCCGGCGGCGTCATCGACGCCTACAAGGAGGCGGGTCTGCCCAGTAACGGCATCAACGTCAGCGCCTCGATGATCCAGCTCATGAACTCACTCAACGCCATGCTCATCGTGGCAGTGGCCCTGGTGGTGGCTGTCATTCTGGCCGTTGTCGCCGTCCTCGCTCTGCGCTACACGGTGCTGGCGGCCGTCGAGACGGACCTGGCCCAGATCGCCGTGCTCAAGGCCATCGGGGCACCACTGGGGCGGATACGCCGCCTCTACGTGGCCAAGTACCTGGCTCTGTCAGCGCTGGGGGCGGCCCTGGGCTACGTGGCCGGCCAGCCCCTGGCCACCGCCCTGGAGGCCCCGACGACCCTCTACCTGGGCCGGCCCGCGACAACCCTGTGGAGCGTGGGGCTGCCGATCCTCACGGTTCTGGCTCTGGCACTCGGAGTCATCGGCTTCACCTGGTTGGCTCTGCGGCGCATCGGCCGCATCTCGGCCATCGAGGCCCTGCGCAGCGGCACCAGCGCCTCCCTGCGCCCACGCCGGCAGCGCTGGAGACTGACCACCCTTCGCCGCCTTCCGGTACAGGTGTGGCTCGGGGCGCGCGAGGCACTGCGCCCCTCCAACGCCCTGATGCTCGGTGTCCTGGCGCTGTGCACCTTCGCCATGGTGCTGCCGACGAATGTCTCCTCGACTCTGAGCAACCCACGTGTGGCCACCTATCTGGGGGCCGGTCGGGCCGATCTGCGTATCGACGTGCGCGCCGGGGTCCAGGACCTGGCCGCTGTGGAGAAGGCCGTCGACTCCGACCCTCACGTCACCCGGCACACCACGATGCTGCGCCGCAGCTACAAGATGTCCACTGCCACCGGCGGCTGGGAGACGACGCTCATTGATATCGGGGACCACAAGGCCTTCCCCATGGAGTACCTCTCCGGGCGCGCCCCCACCACCGACGACGAGATCGCCCTGTCCTACAGCCAGGCCCAGGACGCAGGCACCAAGGAGGGAGCCACGGTCACCGTCCAGACCGCCGACGGCGACAAGGACCTGACGGTCACGGGTGTCTACCAGGACATCACCAACAACGGGCATACCGCCAAGGCCACCTTCGACGACGGCGCCCCCGCGCTGTGGCAGATCGTCTACGCCGATGCCGGCTCCACCCAGCAGGCCAGCGCCCTCGCCAAGCAGCTGAGCGGCGAGTACCCGGGGATCCAGGCGATCAGCATGAATCAGTATGCCGCCCAGTTCTTCGGGGCGACTGGCTCCCAGGTCCGCGTCGTCACCACGCTGGCCTGCGCCATCGCGCTGGGGCTGTCCTTCCTCATCACGGTGCTGTTCACCGTCCTGATCGTCTCGCGGGAACGGCCTCAGATCGGCGTCCTGATGGCGCTGGGGTGCACCAGACGGGCCGTTGCGGGGCAGTACCTCATCCGTTTCGGCCTCCTGGCGCTGGTGGGGACCGCCCTGGGCCTTCTGGGGGCCTCCGCTCTGGGCAGCCCCGCGATCGGGACGGTCATGGCCTCGCGCGGAGCCCCCGACCTTCAGCTCCTCCCCAACTGGTGGCTGGTGGGGACTCGTCCTGCCGGGGACACTGCTGGCCACCGTCGTCGGCGCCGTCGCCCTGGCCCTCAGACGCCTACGCACCATGCCCCTGACCATGACCCTGACCACCGGCGAGTAAGGAGAGACAGAATGCGTGCCTCCACCCCATCGCGCTCCCCATGGCGCACCGGCTCAGCAGCCGCCGGACCGACCGTGACCGCGGGAGCCGGGCAACCGGCTCTGCGAGCCCAGCACCTGTCCAAGAGCTACCACTCCCCCGTCCTACGAGACCTCGACCTGGATGTCGAGCAGGGGCAGTTCGTCGCCATCATGGGGCCCTCCGGGTCCGGGAAGTCCACCCTCCTGCACTGCCTGAGCGGTATGGACCAGCCCGACGCCGGCTCGGTACTCCTGAGCGGCCAGGAGATCACGAGCCTGAGCGAGAAGAAGCTGGCAGCGCTGCGGCTGACACGTTTCGGATTCGTCTTCCAGCAGGCACACCTCATGACCACCCTGTGCCTGCTGGACAACATCGTCCTGCCCGGGTTCCTGGCAGGTCTACGCCCGCGCTCCGAGGTCACGGCGCGTGGAGAGGAGCTCATGGAGCGCATGGGGATCGCCAAGCTGGCCACCAGCGGCGTCACCGAGGTCTCCGGAGGCCAGCTGCAGCGCGCCGGCATCTGCCGGGCCCTCATCAATGACCCCGGGATCGTCTTCGCCGACGAACCCACCGGAGCGCTCAACTCCGCCACCGCGCTGCAGATCCTCGACCTGCTCGGGGAGATTCATGCCTCGGGGACGACTCTGGTCATGGTCACCCACGACACCCAGGTGGCGGCCCGGGCCGACCGCGTCCTGGTCCTCGTGGACGGGCAGATCACAGAGGACCTGCTCCTGGGCAAATATGAGGAGGCTGAAGGACCCTCACGCCTGGCGACGGTCACCGAGGCCCTCCAGCGCCACAGCGTGTGACGGGGCCGGGTCAGTGGCCTCCGCAGCCGCAACCGCCACCGCCCGAGGCGGAGGCGGAGACATCGCGCAGGCCCAGCAGGTTACCGGCCTTGTGCCCGGGGGTGACGCCCTGCGGTGCTCCCGCTCCCAGGGCCGTCGTCACCGCTGAGGCGATGGCAACGGCGTCGACGACCTCCGGGGAGGTCTGCACGGGCTCGGGCCGATAGCCCTCACCCACCGGCTGGGCGACTGCGGGCGCTGCGGCCCGCTCGTCCTGCTCGTTGCGCTTGCCGTGCCCGCCGCATCCGCAGCTGCATCCTCCGGTCTGGCTCATCATGTCTCCTCACGCAAAGGTACTCATCGGGTGTGCTTTCGCCGGACGGGCCGGCGGCCCGGGTGCGCGTCTCAGGCCGGGTCCAGGACCAGTACCGGGCGCGCACGTGGGCCCTGGTGCCTCAACAGTGCCACGAGGCGCCCACCGGGGGCGAATCCGGCCACGACGCGCTGCTCGGCCGTCTTCGCAGAGGCCTGCAGCCGCCGGCCCTCGGGGGCCTCGGCCCTCTCCAGGACCTCGGCGTCAAGGGGCTGGCCGTAGCGCAGTGCGCGCGCCTCGTCCTCGGTCAGGGCCAGCCGCTCGAAGCAGCGCCGGGCCACCTCCTCCAGTGGGATTGTGGAGACCCCGTGAGGCTCAGGGCTGGAGGCGTCGGTCTCGACTTGGGCGGACAGGTCCGCCAGGGTGTGGGCCTCGTCAATGTCGAAGGGGCCCACTGCGGTGCGCCGCAGCGCGGTCAGATGAGCCCCGCAGCCCAGCTCCCGCCCCAGGTCCCGGGCCAGGGCGCGCACGTAGGTGCCCGACGAGCAGGAGACGAGGATGTCGATGTCGACGGCCTGCACCGCCGAGTTAGGGCTGTCGCTGAGGGTACCGTCGGCTTCGACGATTGCCTTCCGGGGCTCTGCGGTCAGGCGCAGCTCGTGAATGGTGACGGGCCTGGCCTGCAGCTCGACGTCCTGCCCGTCACGGACACGTTGGTAGGCTCGCACGCCGTCGACCTTGATGGCGGAGACCGCACTGGGCACCTGCTGGATCGGTCCGGTCAGGGGCTGTCAGCGCCTCCCTGGAGGCGGGCCTCGGGCAGGTCCGCGATCCGGCAGCCTCGGGCCGCGACGATCTCCCCATCGGCGTCCTCCGTCGCGGTCTCCACCCCGAGGCGAACGGTGGCCTCGTAGGTCTTGTCGGCTCCCACCAGGTAGGTGAGGAAGCGGGTGGCGCGCCCGATGCCCAGCAGCAGCAGGCCGGTGGCCATGGGGTCGAGGGTGCCGGCATGCCCCACCTTGCGGGTGGCGGCCAGGCGGCGGGTGGCGCCGACGACGTCGTGGCTGGTCAGCCCTTGGGGCTTGTCCACCACGAGGAGCCCATCGGCAGCGGTCACTGCGCCGCGGGGAACGTCGGGGCGACGACGTGCGCGGTCGGGGCCGCTATCGCGGCCGGTCCGCTCCATGGACTCGGCCCGCTCAGAGGCCGTCACAGGTCCCCGGCGTCCGTTGCGGGCGCCTGATCGGTCTCCTCAGCCTGGGGGTCGCCGTCCTCAGACTCCTCATCCTCCTCATCGTGGCGGTAGGGGTCGGCGTCACCGGCGTAGGTGGCGCCCTCGGCGACCTTGGCGATCTGGGCGTCGCGCACCCGTGCCTGGGCCAGGGCGTCCTCGAGGGTCTTGGCGGTGGTGGGGAGGGCATCGAGCTGGAAGGACAGTGAGGGGGTCAGGCGGATACCCAGCGCCTTGCCGACCTCGGAGCGGATGAGTCCCTTGGCTGAGCGCAGCGCCTTGGCCGTCTCCTCCCGCTCCTCATCGCTGCCGTAGACGGTGTAGAAGACGGTGGCCTGCTGGAGGTCCCCGGTGACACGAACGTCGGTGACGGTGACGAAGCCCAGGCGGGGGTCCTTGATTCGCCCCTGAAGGAGACGGGCGACAGTCTCATGAATGCGGTCGGCGACCTTGCGGGCGCGGGCGGCGTCGGCCATGGCGGGGCTCCTTCACGTACGGGGTCCGGGCCTGTCAGGCCCGGGGCTGAGCGATCGGGACCGATCGGCGCGCCGTCCTCGCCCGCGAAAGAGCGAGCCCTTCCCAGGCGGTCCAGTGCGCCTCACTATGCTACGCGGAGCGGCGACACAGTCACCGCAGCCATCCCCGAGCGCGAACGGATCAGGAACAGATCACAATGAGCTCCTCCCCCCGGTGCATCCTCCTCGAAAGACGGCCCCACCGCTACGCCACCGGCCCGTCCTGGGGCCGCGGCGACCTCGGCGTCAGGGACGCTCGATAGCACTGGGATGGCTCTGGTCATCGGCTGCTACACCCTGTGGGGCGTCTTCCCCCTCTACTTCCACCTCCTCTCGGCCGCCGGCAGTGTGGAGATCATCGGTCACCGGATTCTCTGGACGCTCGTCTCCTGCCTGACGCTCATCGCCCTGCGGCACCGCTGGGCGCAGCTGGTTCACGTGGTGCGCTCACCGCGCCTGCTGGGGATGCTGGCCGTCTGCGGGCTGCTGGTCTCAGTCAACTGGCTCGTCTACGTCTACGGCGTCAACAGCGCGCGCACGGCCGACGCCGCCCTGGGCTACTTCATCAACCCGCTGGTGACGGTGGCCCTGGCCTCGCTGGTGCTGCATGAGCGGTTGCGCCCCGCTCACCGGGTCTCGATCGCGCTGGCGAGCGCTGGAGTGGCCCTCCTCGTGATGCTGCAGGGCTCACTGCCGTGGATCTCCCTGGCGCTGGCCTTCTCCTTCGCCCTGTACGGGCTGGTCAAGAAGCAGCTCGGGCCCGACGTGGACGCTCTGACCGGGCTGACGGTGGAGAGCGCCGTCGTGACTCCCGCCGCGCTCGCCTACCTGGGCCATCTGGCCTGGCAGGGTCAGTCGGCCTGGCAGGCCCCCGATCAAGGGTGGTGGATCCTGGCGCTGCTCGTGGTGGCCGGTCCGGTCACGGCCGTGCCCCTGCTGCTCTTCGCCGCCGGGACCAGGCGCGTGCCGTTGTCCGTGGTCGGGATGGGTCAGTACATCGCCCCGACCATCCAGTTCCTGCTGGCCTGGGGAGCCTTCCACGAGCGGATCCCGCCGGCCCGATGGGCGGCCATGGTGCTGGTGTGGGCGGCGGTCGCAGTCTTCATCGGTGACGCGGTGCGCCAGCTCCTTCGCCGCCCTCGCCCTCGTTAGTCTCCGGCAGGCCGGTCTGGGGGCCGAAGCGCTCCAGGAGCGGTCCGATGATGTCCATTGGCAGGGGGGAAGACGACCGTGGAGTTCTGGTCGGCACCGAGCTCCAGGAGGGTCTGCAGGTAGCGCAGCTGGAGGGAGGCCGGTGACTTCGAGAGCGTGTCGGCCGCCTGGCGCAGCTCCTCGGAGGCCTGGAGCTCACCGCGGGCGTTGATGATCTTGGCGCGGCGCTCGCGCTCGGCCTCGGCCCCACGGGCCATGGCCCGCTGCATCTGCTCGGGGATCTCGACGTCCTTGATCTCGACGACGCTGACCTCCACACCCCAGGGCTCGGTGAGCTTCTCGATGATGTCGCGAAGGTCGGCGTTCAGGGCGCTGCGGTGGGCGAGCACGGTGTCCAGGTCGACCCGCCCGAGGACGGACCTCAGCGTGGTCTGCGCGATCTGGGAGGTGGCGATCGCGTAGTTCTCCACCGCCATGACGGCTTTGACCGGGTCGGTGACGTTGAACAGGACGACGGCGTTGACGCGCGCCGGCACGTTGTCCTCCGTGATGACCTCCTGAGGCGGGATGGTCAGGGTCACCACTCGGGTGTCGACCCGTACCAGGCGCTCGAGGAAGGGGACGACCAGGTGCAGGCCGGGCTCGTAGACAGGTCGCAGGCGCCCCAGCCTGAAGACGATGCCCCGCTCGTACTGGGTGATGATCTTGAGCGAGAGGGCCAGGGCGAGCAGGACGAGGACGGCCAGGGCCGCAATGGCGGTGGTGGTTGTAGTCATGAAGGATCCTTCAGGAAGGTGGGTCGACGTGGCTCAGAACTGGGCCCGAATCATCTGCTGGTGGTGTCGGTGGCCTCATTCCACGCCGAGGACCACGAGCGCCGGGCCCCACCGCGGGTGCCATCCGACCCGAGCTCGGCGCCAGTGGTCGGGACGCGCTTGCGGGTGCGCAGGGCGGTGACGCGGCGCAGCTCGGGCTCCACGGAGGCAGCGGAGGCGGCAGTCCCGCCGTCCGCCTTCGCGGCGCCGTCGGAGTCGGCGAGGAAGGAGACATGCACGGTGCGCCCCGTTGCGGCCGCACGGGCCTGGGCGGTGGCGATCGCCTCGGCCGCCTCACGCACTGAGCGGTATCCCGAGGGGCGTGCGCTGATCGACACCGGGACGGGCCCGGTGCCCGATGAGCGACGAGCCTCCTCGGCCTCCCGGTACTCCTGCGAGCCGACGTGGGGCAGGTGGGCCGGTGCGTTGTCGGGGGCGCTCCACAGGTGACGGGCCAGCGGCAGGACTCCGGCCACGATGACGACGACGGTCGTCGTGCCCAGGACGATGAGGTCGCCGGTGGCGTGAAAGACCACCATGAGCAGTACCGGGATGAAGACGCCGACGCAGGCGATGACCAGGCCCACGCCACGGTGGAAGCGTCCGGCGTCGGAGTAGGGCCACGGGTCGACGGGCCGGGTAATCTCCCGTGGGCCGGGAGTGGGCGAGCAGCTGTCCTTGGACGGGCAGCGCCCGCAGATCGCATGGGCACCCTCATAGCGGATGACGCGCTTGTCCGGGTCGAAGGCAGTGGGCCACAGCCACTGGTCCTCGTGGCACCTCCAGCCGTCGACGTCGTCGTGGTACATGAAGTCCGAGTGCCTCCAGGACATGGAGTGCCGGGCGCTGCGTGAGCCGAGGACGTCCACGGCCCACGCAGCAGCCAGCATGACGAGCGCGTAGACGGCGATGAGCCACACGCTCAGGTCGGGTGAGTCCATCAGTCGTTCAACTCCGCGCGCTCACCGCGCCAGGCCTTACGCCCACCCTGAATCTCCTCGTAGAGGGCGTCCTCGGCGAAGGTGTCCACCGTCCGCCCTCGACGCCAGTTCCTCAGTCCCAGGAAGGCGATGTAGAGGTAGGGCAGGGACTCCGCCGAGGATGAAGATGAGGGTCGCTGGGCATCCGCCCCCACTCGATGATCGTGTTGACCGAGTTGGTGACGTAGGGTGAGCTGGCGGGCCTCGAAGTAGCCCGTGCTCACCGAGTAGCGCAGCTGGAGGATGCCCAGCGGCAGCAGGGTGGCGAAGCACATCCAGGCCAGACCGATGTTGAGGCTCCAGAAGGAGGTCTTGGCGAGCTTCTCGGGCCACTTGTCGGCCGGCACCAGGTAGCGCAGGGCGAACATCCCCAGCGCCAGCGCCATGAAGCCGTAGACGCCCATCATGGAGGCGTGGGCGTGGTTGGCCGTCAGTGCCGTCCCGATCTCGTAGTAGGACACGATAGGGCAGGGTTGACCAGGAAGCCGAAGACACCGGCCCCAGGAAGTTCCAGAAGCCGACGGCCATGAGGAACATGACGGCCCAGCGATGCGGGAAGGGACCAGCCTCCTTGCCGTGGCGGTTGGCGCCCAGCTGCATGAAGGCCCAGGCCTCCACCGTCAGGAAGGTCAGGGGGATCACTTCGGCGGCTGAGAAGAAGGCGCCCAGGGCCATGTGCTCGACCGGCGTGCCGGAGAAGTACAGGTGGTGCATGGTGCCGATGACGCCGCCGGCGGAGTACAGGATGATGTCCATGAAGATGATGCCCAGTGCGATCCTCTCGCGGACAACGCCCAGCAGGACGAAGACGTAGGCGACCATGACGGTGGTGAACAGCTCGAGGAAGTCCTCGACCCACAGGTGCACCACCCAGAAGCGCCAGAACTCGGCGACGGTGACGTGGGTTCCGGTGCGCGCCATCATCCCCACGGCGTAGAAGGCGGGGATCGCCAGGGCCGCGAACATGAACAGCCAGGGCATGTTGGCCACGTGCTCGTTGCTCAGGCGCGAACGCATGGCGCGCCAGATGATGAACACCCATACGAACAGGGCCAGGGTCAGCAGCACCTGGAAGACGAAGGGCAGGTCGAGGTACTCCCACTGCTGGGCGAACAGCGGCCCCTTGGCCCAGCTCAGGCCGTGCTGGCTGGCCCCCTCCGCCAGGCAGGACAGGACGACGACCACCGTGGCGGCGATGAACAGGGTCCACACCAGCACGTGCTGCTTCTTCGGCTCGCGCCTGGCGATGAACGGGGTCAGGAACAGGCCGGCCGCGAGCAGCCCGATGGCGGTCCAGAACAAGGAGAGCTGGACGTGCCAGGTGCGGGCCAGGGAGAAGGGCAGGAGCCGGCCCAGGTCGAAGCCGAAGAAGGACAGCACGTCGGCCCGGTAGTGCTCGGCCAGGGCACCCAGGAGCGTCTGGACGAGGAAGAGGGCGGCGATGGTGAAGACGTACCAGGCCACCACCCGCTGCGACTTGGTCAGTCCGACCTCCTCGGGCTGCCGGAAGGACAGGGCCGGGGCCTCCTCGGAGTGCCAGCCGATCTTCTGGCTCCAGCGGCCGTAGATGGCGAACATGACGCCGGTTCCACCGATGAGGACGATCAGCGACAGGACCGACCAGATCATGAGGTCACCAGTGGGCGCGTTGCCGACCAAGGACTCGGCGGGCCAGTTGTTCGTGTACGAGTAGTCATGACCGGGGCGCTGCGCTGACGAGCCCCAGGCGGTCCAGCCGAAGAAGGCCGTCACCTGCTTGACCTGGACAGGGTCGGTGATGAGATCCGGCTTGAGGCCGTGGCTGTGTGCATCGGGCCCGAACATCGTGGTGTAGTGGCTGACGGCCTCGTTGTAGGCCTTGACCTGCTCATCGGTCCACACCAGGGTTCCCGTGGAGGGGTCGTAGCGGTTGGTCCGCATCATCTCCTTGGTGGCGGCCGCCGGGTCGGCGACCCCCTTGGCGGCGAGCTGCTTCTTGACGCTCGTGGCCTCCATGCGAAGGTACTCGGCGGTGAAGTCCGGACCGAGGTAGCCGCCGTGCCCCAGGATGGAGCCGTACTCCATGAGACCTCTGGCCTGGAAGAGCTTCTGCCCCTCGGTGATGTCCTGCGTCGTGAAGAGGGTCTCACCGCTCTCGGTGACCACCTTCTGCGGCTGAGGCATGGAATTGGTGTAGGTGCGGTAGGCCAGCAGGCCCATGACAGTGAATCCGAAGAGCATGACCAGGGCGACCCCCTGGATCCACCCCTTGCCGATGAGGCGAGCGCGTCGGGAGGACGCCCCCTCAGTCGTGGCAGCGGATGACATGAGATTACCTCCGTGTATCTCAGGAGACGGCGGACGTCTTCCGCGTCGTCACAGCCACCGTACAAGCCTTGCAGAGCATCGCGGGGGAACAATCCAGGACTTCTCCGTCGATATCCCGGCCAATCGGTCCCATTTCCTCAGATTCTCTCCATTGATATTCAACACGTGGAACGACACGACGGCCAGGACGCCACCTATTTTAGTCACTATTGTGTTTCCTATTTAAGGAAGGCTGATATAACTCCACCTCCGCCGCGCCGACATCTCGATCGCGACATCTTGTCACCATCCCCTACATAGAACCGAGAAACAGCAGTACAATCATTTATACGGAAAGACTGTCACCCCGTTTGTAAGGCACGACGATGTCCCTTTTGCCCCTAGCCGCACAGACCGCCAACGACGTCGCCCAACAGTGCGTCGACACTGAGACCTTCCCACTGTGGTTGCGCGTCACCCACTTCATCAACTTCCTCCTCATGGGCGTGCTCCTCCGCTCCGGGATTGAGATCATCGCCTCGCACCCGCGCTTCTACTTCAAGGACCAGTGCGAGCCCGGCTCCGAGTGGATCCGGTTCACCAAGGACAAGGTGCCCCTCGAGGAGGGGGCCTTCACCGCCCGGGACGATCAGCGCGACCTCTCCCCCCTGCTGTCCCTGCCCGGCCGAGCCAAGATCGGGCTGGGGCGCGCCTGGCACGGGGTGGCCACCAGCTTCTGGCTGCTCAACGGCGTCATCTACGTCGCCTTCCTCGTGGGCACCGGGGCGTGGAACCGCCTGGTTCCCACCACGTGGCGAATCCTGCCCGAGGCCTGGGACTCCCTGCTGACCTACGCGCACCTGCGCACCCCGTCCTTGTGCGACTTCACCCCTTTACGACAGCCTCCAGCAGCTGGGGTACTTCTTCATCGTCTTCATCGCCGCTCCGCTGATGATCATCACGGGACCGGTCATGTCCCCCGCTGTCGTGGGCCGCTTCCCCTGGTACGCCAAGATGTTCGGCGGCCGCCAGGCCGCCCGATCCCTGCACCTGATCGGCATGTTCATCTACCTGGGCTTCGCCATCGTTCACGTGGGCCTGGTGTTCATCGTGCACGCTCCTCACAACCTCACCCACATCGTCTTCGGCTACTACGACCCCAGCCGGGTGGGTCAGGCCTACGTCACCGTGATCGGGACGATCATCGTCGTGGTGGCGCTATGGATCGCCATGTCCTACTGGACGCTGACGGACACCCGTCGCAGCCAGCGGATCCTGTGGGACGCCACGCGAGGGATCCGCCGCCTCACGGTGGACCGCTTCAGTTCTCAGCAGGCCGTTAAGAAGCCCTGGACGGAGAAGGACATCTCCAAGTTCCACTGGGTCAACACCCGCACCCCCTCACGGGAGGAGTCTCCGGAGTACCAGGAGCTGGCGGCGAACGACTTCGCCGACTTCCGTCTCGAGGTGGGTGGCATGGTCTCGGCGCCGGCGTCCTTCTCCCTGGCGGAGCTCAAGGCGATCTCCAGCCAGTCCCAGATCACCATGCACACCTGCATGCAGGGCTGGACGGGGATCGCCAAGTGGACGGGGATCCGTGTGCGGGACCTGCTCGCGCAGGTCGGTCAGATCGATCCCGAGGCCGGCTGGGTGATGTTCGAGTCCTTCGGCATGGCCCAGCACATGCACGACGGGCGTCCGGTCGAGCCGTACTACACGTGCCTGCCTCTGGACATGGCCCTCGAGGATGACACGATCCTGGCCTGGGGCCGCAATGACGCGCCGCTGTCGGGCATGTTCGGTGCTCCGCTGCGCCTGCGCTGCGAGACGAGCCACGGTTACAAGATGATTAAGTGGGTCCGGTCGGTGACGTTGATCCGTCACTACAGCGAGGTCGGTGACGGCATGGGCGGGACCCGTGAGGACTCCGGGTACCAGGACGTCAACGCGCGCATCTGACACTCATCGCCCCACCCGCCGATTCTCGCGGGCAAGGCGATGCGGGTCCGTCTGACACGGTGGCCGGCCACCCGCAATGCGGGGCGGCCGGCCACCGTTGATGAACGTGGTCGTTCTCAGTCGCGAGGCTTC
>BNJU01000347.1_pt1 | contig 135438 bp, 165 predicted proteins | sample 8539281 | NCBI WGS metagenome assembly BNJU01 (sample SAMD00202456, study PRJDB9452) | human saliva metagenome | isolation source: human saliva | place: Japan | reverse complement strand
CGTCAGGCAGCGCATCCCAACCACATACGGGGACTGCTGATACGCGCCGAGGACTGCGCATTCCCACAGATGACTGCAGGCCCCACCGAGAGTTCTGTGGGAGAACGCAGTCCTCGTCAGTACGTTCTCGATCAGTCCACCCAGCCCCACGCACCACCGACGTGTCACGATTGGCGACCTTTTCAGAGCCCACCGGCCCTGCCCACGCCACACCTCCCCGCAACCAGCCCTGACCAGCATCAACGCCCGCACGTCACCTCTACGAGATTGCCGGCAGATGCCGCACCACCCGAAAAGTCGCCAATCGTGACACCAGTCCAGAAGCGAACAGGCCTGCGCGACATGGCGGCGTTCACCAGCCCGGGATAACCTGGCACGGCAGAGCGCCCGCTCCACGCCGATGTCAGCCAAGGCATCTGCGACAACCACCAGCGCCACCCCGGGACCGCACCTCGACCAAACAGCGCATCACAAGTTGCCTTGGATCCGTGGACGATCCGATTATTGCCAGATCGGCGCTGAAGCACGGCCTGAGCGAGGCCGACATCCTTCACGCCTATCACCACCCCATCCGCTGGGACATGGGAGATGGTTTCACCATGCCCTGGGAGCCAACCGGCTGCCCTTGTTCTCGAGATTGGCTACATTCAAGGCATCACCATCAATCGTCATCGTCCACTCCATGCGTGCCCGAGAGAAGTTTCTGAGGTGATGACGATGCCCCGTACTGTTGACGAGATCCTGGCGCATGCCGATGAGCTGGCCGCCCACTTCGAGAACTACGACCCAATCGAGGCCGATGAGGTCGACGTGGCCGCATTAGCGGCCTTGCGAGACGCGGTTGCTGAACAGGCCCAGGCCGAACGACACGTCCTTGATGCCACCGAGGCGCTCGGACGCTGGATGTCCTGGGCAGCCATCGGGAAACATGGTCGGAACCTCCGGTGAGGCAGCCCGCCAGCGCTATCAGCCACTTGTGGCGTGAGGTAGATCAGGCCACGTCGGAAACGACAGGCCTGCGCCGATGGGGAGGCATTCACCAGCCCGGTAGCCTGGCACGCATGAGCGCCCCGCCACCGACAGGTCTGCCCGATCCCGAGGACGTCTTCGATCATCTGCGTCGCGAGGACGGGGAGCATGTGGGCTATATCGAGATGAGTGCGGACGGCCGGTTCATCCTGTATGACCGCGCTGTGGGCCCGGCGCGGTGAGGCCACCGATCTCGATGAGGCCGAGGTGGTCCTGGACGCGATCGGCCTGCGGCTTCTGGCGGAGGACTGGCTCCTTGAGGAGGACGATCTGCAGACGGGCGAGGCGAGCTGGACCCGGGTCAGGATCCGCGAGATTCACCGGGACCGCGTCATCGTCGCCAGGCGATGGAGGACCTGTCGGCCACCAGCGTCGCCAAGTCCGTGGACCTCATCGGTGCCATCGAACTTCCTCTTCCGACGACGCGGCTGCGCTCAGCCTCCTGAGCGACCATCGCCGGCCAGAGCCGTCACTGGCCCAGGCGCTGCTGTCGGCACTCGGTCACCTGAGCGGCCAGGCGTTGCTTCTCGCCCCGCTCGCGCAGACCGAAGACCGCCAGGACATTGGCGACGGCGCCGACGGCCACGATGACGACGCCGAAGGCCACGCCGCTGGCCTCACCGGTCAGCCCCACCAGCGGGCTGACGAGCCCACCGATGACGAACTGCAGAAAACCGAGCAGCGCGGAACCGGTTCCCGCCCACCGGCCAGTGCGGTCGAGCGCGAGCGCAGGGGGCGTTGCCCATCGACAGTCCCAGGCAGGCCTACGCGCCAGGAAGAGGGCGACGACCGCCACCAGCAGCGGCATCCGCTCTGGCCCGGTCACGGCTCGCGCAGCCACGTGAGGCAGGGCCCCGCGAAGACCGTCGTCGACGACCAGCCTGCGATGGGCCCGACCCGCACCTGGCGGGCCTGGGAGAAGCGGCGCTACGAGCGACGCCGCCACCGCGATCGTCACCGTCACCGTCGCCCCGCACTAGCCCGAAGACCGCCGTAGAGCAACCGTCCCCATGCCCAGAACGTTGCGCAGGACGAAAAGGAGCCGCAGACAGGTAGGCCACGAGCAGCCCGAAGGACAGGGCATTAATGAACAGCAGACGCACGAGGACATGGTCGCGAGGGCCAGCTCGGGTGCGCCGTCGAGCAGCATCCGCAGGCCGCCGTCGTGACGCCGCTCGGCGGCAGGGACCCGGGCACCCAGAGAAGGACCATGACCACGAGCAGCCCGGTGAAGGCGGCCACGACTCTGGATGCTGCGCCACCCGATGGCTCGACGAGCACGCCCGAGAATCGGCGCTCACCACCGGGGCGATCCTGAATCGCCATGACGACGCTGAGGGCCCGGGCGACGGTGATCCCACGGGAACGGTCGGAGATGACTGCCCGCCCCAGGACCATCCCGGCCGCGCCCCGAGCCCTGGAAGAAGCGGGCGATGAGGAGAACGGGCAGGCTTGGGGACAGGGCGGCACCAATGCTGGCGGCCAGGGGCGAGCACGCCGTCTCATTGCAGCAGGGGACGCCGGCCGACGCGATCGGACAGGACCCCGATACCAGTTGGCCGAGCGCAATGCCCACGAGGAAAAGTAGTCATCGTCAGCTGAACGCTGAGGAGACACCCAGGTCATCGGCCATCTGGGCGAGGCCGGCAGGGTAGGCGTCGGTGGCCAGAGGTGCGACGTCGCGAGCGCGCCAGGGCGATGAGGAGCGTGGCGAAGGCCGTCCTCAGCCCCTGGTCGGTCGGGCAGGTGGCGCAAGCTGTCATGCCCTGAGAGTACGGAGAGTTCCGACCGAGGCGTCAGTACGCCCATGCGTGACGCGGTGCACGGCGCGCGGACTCGTTCCGCACAGTGACGTCAATACCTGTCACCCTTCCCGGTTCTAGACTGGCCGGGTGACCGATCCCCTGATTGAATCCCTGACGCGTGCCGTAGGCCACTCCCGGACGACGTCCGGCTGCGCACCCATCTGGCCGAGCTCCTCGTCGATGCCGACCGCAACGCTGAAGCAGTCACCCACCGCGCCAGTCGCCCTTCAGTACGCCCCCACCGATGAGGCGTGCCCGCACCATCATGGCCAGGGCACTCACCGCAGGCCGCGCAACCACCCGTCGGGAACGCTCGGCAGAGCCGGCGGCCCAGCGCAGCGTCACCAGTCGACGCTCCACACGACTCACCACTCCCCACGCCAGGTCGCCGCCCCGTCCGCCCCCAGCTCTCCAGAGGCTCGGCCCCACAGGACTCGACAGCATCGGACGACTTCAGGCGACTTCGACTGGCGGCGGGCCGAGAAGGACTTCGACGGCGGACCCGCCGCCCCTTTCGTGTCCTCAGAGTCCTCCGAAAGTCCTCCGGGCTCCGACGCCGGCTCTCTCCGAGTCCCACCTCGGTCAGTGCCGACAACCCACAGCCTCCCCGGGAGACTGGGAGGTGGAGCGGGCCGATATCTGCCTGGCCGACGTCGGCGGCATGGTCGAGGTCAGAACCGGCTCGAGGCCTCCTTCCCGGCCCCGATGCGCATCCCGAGCTGCGCCGGCTCTACGGCAAGAGCCTCACGCGGCGGCCTGCTCCTATACGGTCCGCCCGGGAACGGGAAGACCTTCATCGCCCGCGCCATCGCCGGCGAGATGGGTGCTGTTCTTGTCGGTGACGCTCACCGACATCCTCGACCATCATACGGGCATCTCCGAGAACAACCTCCACAGGATCTTCCAGAAGGCACGCAACCACGCTCCCTGCGTCTCTTCCTCGACGAGATCGACGCCTCGGAATCAAGCGCTCACTCACACGCAACTCAGGTATGCGCAGTGTCGTCAACCAGCTCCTCGAAGAGCTCGACGGCATCAGTAGCGACAATGATGGCGTCTACATCCTGGCCGCCACCAACACCCCTGGGACATCGATCCGGCGCTGCGCCGGCCGGGACGACGGACCGACCCTGCTCGTCCTGCTGCCGGACGAGCCGGCGCGCGCCACTCATTCTGCACACACGCACCTTGCGCGAGCGTCCCGTGGAGGGCATCGACCTGCAGGTCCTGGCGCGCATGCACCGAGGGGCTGACCGGAGCGGACCTGTCGCACGTGTGCGACTCCGCCGCGAGAAGGCGCTCATCGACTCGGGTGCGCACCGGCCGGCCTCGGCTGATGAACATGCAGGACATGTACGCGGCCATCCAGGAGGTCCGCCCTCGACCGGCCCCTCGTTCGAGACCGCGTCGCACCGTCATCGAGTACGCCGACTCTCCGGAGAGTATGCGATCTGCGCGAGTGGATGAAGCGGCACCGCATGTTATGAGCGAGGACAGTACAGCCAGGAGGTCGACTCGGGCCGGTTGGCTCATCGAAGTCGGTCAGCATGAGCGGGCCATGCAGATCCTCGCTCACCTGCTCGCCGCTACCCGGACAATGCCACATCGTACAAGGTCATGGCGCTCGCCCACAGCAGTGTGGACCGCTTCGGGGACGCCGAGGCCGCGGCCCGCAAGGCCCTGGCGGTGCAACCGAATGATCCTGACGCCCACCGGCTTCTGGCTGAGGCCCTGATCGCCCAGGACCGCGATCCGGAGGCGGAGCCCTCTCTGAGGACCGCCCTGCAGCTGGCCCCCGAGGATGATGCACGCTCTTCCCTCACGTCCGCTGACGTGATCAGGATGGGGCGCACGGAGGAGGCGATGTCCCATGCCCGTGAGGCCGCCAGGCTCTCACCGGGTTCAGCTGACAACCACATGATTCTGGCAGTGGCGCAGATGGAGACCGACCCGCAGGCGGCGGAGACCGCCCTGCAGGAGACGCTCGCACTCGACCCCATATTCGACGACGCCTCCTCCGCTGGTCCTGATGCTCGATGAGCGCGGAAACCACCACGACGCCGCTAGGCGCTCGCCGCGTACACGACTCAGACCTCCGATCCGACAGGTCGCGTCACGTGGTCGACGGCATCTCTCATGAAGCTCACCATGCGAGCGCGTGCCTCGGCTGTGCCGGGGCCACGATCCCGACGCAGCTCATGTTCCTGCCGCTCGTCAGGTCCATGAACCTGCCCAGCAATCTCTTCTGCCCGCTGATCCCTGGCGCTGATCCCCACGTATCGAGTCGGCCAACTCACGCATGTCGGGCGTTTCTGGCGCGCATTCACCGGCCGTAGCGGGCGAATCACTTCGGTCCTTCATCCGTACTCCATCGATTCCTCAGCTCTGTGTCCGGCGCAGCTGCCGTCTCTCGCTGGGCATCATCCTCGCCACCGTCTGATGCGATATGGGGGCCGACGCCGTTCTCTTCGGCGGCCAGACAGCCTGGTCGCTGGCGCTCCGGCTGACTCGCTCCCGGATCATCCCTTCATCCGAGGCCGGAGCGCCTGACGCGCCAGGCCCCGCTCAAGCCTCCCCTGCTCGGCCTCGGGGGCGACCATGACGTGGTCGCCGTCGGGCACGATCCGCACTCGCAGCCCGTAGACCTCGGCGAGGATGTCGGGCTGAAGCACTCGGCGGGCGATCCTCGGCGCGGATCGTCCCGCCGGCGAGGATGGCGAGGCGGTCGCAGAAGCGGGCCGCCAGGTTGAGGTCGTGCAGGGCGACGACGGCGAGGCGGCCGGGTGTCCCTGCGGCAGATCCGGCGCACGTGGAGAGCACCGAGACCTGGCGGCGCAGGTCGAGGGCGGAGGTGGGCCTGTCGAGCAGGATGAGTCCGGGCTCGCGCACGAGCGTCTGGGCCAGGGCGACGAGCTGGCGCTGCCCGCCGGAGAGCTGGCCCAGCTGGGCGGTCGGCCAGCTCGGCCACCCCGAGCTCGTCCAGGGCGCTCCAGGCCAGGTCGATGTCGGCCCGGCTCGTGTGCCAGGTCACGCTGCGCCGCGAGGCGGTGAGCACCGACCCAGCGCGGTCAGGGGCGGCGTCGCCGGGCAGGCCCTGCGGCATGTAGCCGATCGTGCCGCGCAGGTCGTGGCCCCGGCGCCCGGCGAAGCTCACCTCCCCAGGTGGCGGCGCAGCTGGGCCACGCAGGTGACCAGGGTGGACTTGCCGGCGCCGTTAGGGGGCCGAGCAGCCCGACCGTCTGGCCTGTCTCCCAGGTGGCGTCGACGCCCTTTCAGGACGGCCCGCCTGCCGTAGGAGAAGGTGAGGTTGTTCAGGATGAGGCTCATGAACCGCTCCTGACCGCCGAGCGCTGGCGTCCGAAGATGATGGTGAGGAACACCGGCACACCCACCAGGGCGGTCAGGATGCCGACGGGGTACGGCGACACCCGGCACGATGAGCTGGCTGGCGGTGGGCCGCGGTCAGCAGGGTGGCGCCGCACAGGATGGAGGCGGGCACGAGGAACCGCTGGTCCTCCCCACCAGGCTGCGGGCCATGTGCGGCCCCACGAGCCCCACGAATCCGATGATCCCGACGAAGGCCACGGACAGGGCGGCCAGCAACGAGACGCCGACCAGGGGTCCATGCCCGCAGGCGCGCCACGTTGATGCCCATGGCTGCGGCTCGCGCCTCCCCAGGGTGATGGCGGTCAGCCGCCAGCCGTTGACCCAGAAGACGGGCGTGGCCACGATCAGGGCCGCCGAGACGGTGGCCACGGCCGGCCAGGTGGCGCGCATGAGGGAGCCCATCGACCAGAACACGATCTGCTGGAGGCTCTCGGTGGAGGCCCGGTACTGCACGAGCGCCAGGAGCGCCTGGCAGCTGAAGACCAGGGCGATGCCCAGCAGGATCGTCATCTCCTTCGTCACCGAGGGCAGCCTCGAGACCATCGCGATGGTGAGGGAGGCCGCCAGTCCCCGCCGTCATCGCCACGATCGGCAGGGGTGGCGCCGGTGGCCACCGGCAGCACGAGGCCCGTGACGATGGCCAGCGCCGCTCCCCAGGGCCGAGGCCGCCGAGATCCCCAGGGTGAAGCGGCTCGGCCAGCGGGTTGTCGAGGATCGTCTGCATCTGCACGCCGGCCAGGGACAGTGCCCCACCCGACCAGGACCGCGAGCAGCGCTGGCGGCAGGCGCAGGTTGATGACGATGCTGGCGACCCACGGGTCGTAGTCGGCGTCGAAGAGGGCTCCGAGCACCTGGGCCGGGCTGAACCCCCAGGGGCCCCACCATGAGGGCCACGAGGAAGACCGCCAGGAGCAGGGTGGCCAGCCCCAGGAGCATCGCGACGCGCCGCGCGGTTCGACGGCGGTAGGAGGCGTAGGCCGACGCCGCCGTCCGTCGGGGCGCATCGGTCGGCCCGTCGGCCTCGTCACCGACGCCGCACCGTCCGGGTACCCGGCCGGTATCGGACTGGGCGCTGCGACGTCGTCGGAAGGAGCCGTGACGTGGGGTCCCCCATCAGATCGCGGCGAAGAAGACGCCCTCGGCCTTCCAGGGCATGTACTGCTCGTGGAAGTCCTTCCAGACCTTGGCGGGTCGACGTCGGAGAAGGCCTCGGGTTCTGCCACTTGGCGAAGGTGAGGTAGGCGATGAAGTTGTAGGGGGCGTCGTAGAACTGGTGGTAGATGCCGTAGACGTGCCGGTCGGTGAAGGCCCGATCTGGTCGTAGCCGGGCTGGTTCTTCAGCTGCTCCAGGCTGGCCTTTGGCGGAGGGCCCTCGTCGGCCTTGTAGCCGAGGTGGACGTAGCTGGTCTGGGCGGTGTCCTTGATCTTCTGCTGTTGCCACCGCCGCCGGTGGCGATGATGTTCTTGGGGTTGGAGGCGATGACCTGCTCGGGGGTGAGCACGCCCTCCTCCCCGGGACAGGAGGCTGTCGGCGATGTTGGTGCCGCCGGTGGCGGTGACGATCGCACCGAGGTTCGCGGTGGAGTAGGTGAGCCGGGGTCGTTGACGCCGCGCCGCGCCACAGGAAGGTGGTGGGCTTGGAGGACAGGGACTTCGCCTGGCCACGATGGGGATCGACCCTGCTTCTTGTAGAAGCGACGAAGGTCTCGGCCTCCTTGCGCTTGTCGAAGACGGGCGCCCATGAGGGTGACCGAGGGACGGTGTTCTTCACCGGGTCGCGGCGGAAGTCGGTGACGACGTAGGTGATCTTCTGGCCGTCCAGCTTCTCGAGGTAGCCCTTCTCCTGGCGGAGTTGTAGGCGTCCAGAGTCATGCATGAAGACGTCGGCTTGTGGCTCACCAGGGTCTCGATGGGCAGGCCGTCCTTGGCGATGTTGCTGATCTCGGCAGGTCGGCGGCCTCGGGGGCCACGGAGAGGATCTTTCGTAGAAGTCGGGGGCGGCCTTCTGGAGGTCCTCGCCCAGGCGACCACCTTTGTCGATGGGGTTGGTCTTGTTGAGGAAGGCCAGGGAGTAGACGTGGCGAGACTCGCTCAGGACGATCCTCTGGGGCTGGGCGCTGAAGGTGACCTTGCGGCCGACGACGTCGGTGACCTCGAAGCCGCCGCTGGAGGCGCCCGCGGAGGCGCCGGCGCTGGAGCCCTTGCCGGCGCGGGAGGCGACCCGCAGCTGGCGAGGACGGCGGTCAGTGGGAGGGCCATGAGCAGAGTACGACGGCGCATAGGAGTCCTTCGGTGAGGCGAGGGCGGAACGAATCACCCTAGGACCTTAGGGGTCTACCTCAGTTAATTTGCCAAGGATGTCATCTAATTTTAGTAAGGTCATACAAATCTTACGGCAGGTATGTAGAGGTTGGCACAGGTGCCGCTCGCGACAAATCGCCGCGAGCCGGGGGGCCGACGTCAGCCACTCACCCACGACGCCGCAAGCTCGACGGCGCTCATGAGTTCGACGGAGGACGGCGACTACCGCCATCAGATGACGAGACGTCACCTGGGCCAGAAAAATGACTCCGATGCAGATGAAGATGATCGCGACCGCCCGGTTTCCCTGGGCGAAATTCATGACCGCGGAGATGATCGCGAGCACCCCCACGATCAGCCGGAGAATTTTGATGTTTCGGGTAGAGAACATACTGACACCTCCTGTTGAACGTCACGCCAGGAGCGGCGATCCACCCTCACCATAGGCCCAGGCCAGGCCCCGTCGAAGGATTTCAGGGACCGTCTCCGCGTAGGGACTCTCGCCCTCCGGAAGTATTGGCACCTGATGCGACGCCATTCTCCGACGTCGCTCAAACTGGCTCTTGGGCAACCGGCTCGATGTCGGAGGCCGTGGCATGGTGGGGAGGCCTCAACGGCGGATCTGCCCTGGCACCTTCCTGCTTGATTCAGCAGGGTGTCGATCCACCGGAAGGGAGGTGAAGGGGCATGCGTGACCGTCTTCGGCATGCGGCACGGAAGGATGTTGAACAGCGCAGAACCCCGACGTGGTGCGAGATTGTTGGCTCGCTCGCAACCGCCGTCGGAGTCCTGATCAGCTTGATTCAGCTCCTGTGGGGCTGAGCCCTTCGGGAGCCGCCCGACAGCCGCCGGGTGGCTCCCACTCACAGCTCGGGACCGGCTCGAGTGTCCATCGCGATATCCCTGCGCTCGTGGGGACTACCACGCCCGCTGCGGCTTCACAGGAGACCCACAAGGTCAACCTACGCCTGGCATACGCGGGGCCGACACGGTTGAGTCATGCACAGCTCCGACACCCTCAGCCCGCCCGAGTCCCACCAGTCCGGCCAGGACCACGACTCCGGCCGGCGCGACCGCTCCCCGACGTCCCAGCAAGCACCCGCGCCGCCGCTTCCTCCTGGGAGGCGCCGCCGTCCTGGGCCTGGCCGCCACCGGCACCAGCGCCTGGGCGCTCAACCGCTTCGTCATCGAACACGTGGAGGTCGACGACGTCACCGCCCTGGAGGCCAAGGCGCAGAAGGCGGCAGGCTCCTCGGCGACCCCGGCCACGAACGTGACGGTCGGGGACAACCCCTACCCTCGTCCAACACGAGCATCCAGATTGAGCAGGTCTCCACCGGCTCGGGCAACGACACCGTCACCTACTACGTGGCCGACGTCAAGCTCACCAACGCCACCGACCTGCGCAGCGCCTTTCGCCAACAACTCCTACGGCACCAACATCGTCGCCAAGCCCACCACGATGGCCTCCGAGCACGACGCCGATCCTGGCCATCAACGGCGACTACTACGGCTTCCGCAGCGACGGCATCCTCATCCGCAACGGCGTCATCTACCGCGACAGCGGCACGCGCGACGGCATGGCCTTCTACAGCGACGGGCGCGTGGAGGTCTACGACGAGACCACCACCAAGGCGCAGACGCTTCTGGACGCGGGCGTGTGGAACACGCTGTCCTTCGGGCCGGCGCTGGTCAACAACTCCAAGGTGCTCTCCGGCATCGACCAGGTCGAGGTGGACACCAACGTCGGCAACCACTCCATCCAGGGCAAACAGCCGCGCACCGCCGTGGGGTGGGTGGAGACGAACCACCTCAAGCTCGTCGTCGTCGACGGCCGCAACGAGGGCTACTCACGCGGCGTGACCATGACCGAGCTCGCCCAGATCATGGCCGACCTGGGGTGCGCCTGCGCCTACAACATCGACGGCGGCGGCTCGTCGGCCATGTACTTCAACGGCTCGATCATCAACCAGCCCTCCAACGGGGCGAGCGCGACACCTCCGACATCCTCTACATCGCGAACGGAGCCTGAGATGAGCGGCACCGACACAGCCCTTCAGACTCACCGCGCATCCTGCCGCGGGTCATCGCCCCGCGAACCGGACCGCCGTCAATCGGACGGCGGGTCAATCGGACGGTGGGCAACCGGACGGCGGCGCGGGCCGGGGGCGAGCGCCGTCCCCGGGCGGCGGTGACGCTCGTGGTCCTCATCCCGGCCTACAAGCCCGATGAGCGTCTGGCCGTGCTCGTGGCCCGTCTGCGCGGTGCGCGCCGGGACTGCGCGGTGCTGGTCGTCGACGACGGCTCGGGGCCGCAGTACGCGCCCTTCTTCTCCGCCGCCCGCGCCCGGGGCGCCGAGGTCGTCAGCTCCCCGGTCAACCAGGGCAAGGGTCAGGCGCTGCGCACGGGCCTGGCTCACGCGGCCACCACCTGGCCCGACGCGGACGTGGTGTGCGCCGACGCCGACGGGCAGCACACGCCGTCGGACATTGAGGCCGTAGCCGCGCGGGTGCGCGAGACCGGGCACATGACCCTGGGGGTGCGGCGCTTCACCGGGCCGGTGCCGCTGCGCAGCCGGATCGGTAACGACGTGACTGCCCTGCTGTTCCGGGGCGCGACCGGCTGGAGGCTGGGCGACACCCAGACGGGCCTGCGCGGCTACCCCGCCGGGCAGCTGGCGTGGCTGCAGGAGGTTCCCGGGGACCGCTACGAGTACGAGCTCTCCGCGCTGCTGCGCGCTCACGAGCTGGGGATGGTGGTGGAGCAGGTGGAGATCGCCACGGTCTACGAGCCGGGCAACACCTCCTCCCACTTCCGGCCGGTGCAGGACTCGGCGCGGATCTACGCTCCGCTGCTGCGGTTCATGGGGGCGTCGCTGGCGAGCTTCGGGATCGACTGGCTGGGTGTCATGGTCATCTTCGCGATGACGGGCAGCCTGCTGGCGGCGGTCGGGGGCTCGGCTGGTGTCCGGGACGGCGAACTTCTTTATGAATCGCCGCGTCTTCCGGGCGCGGCGCGGGACAGTGGTGCGCACGGCGGTGCGCTACACGGTCCTGGCGGTGAGCCTGCTGGCGGCCAGCTACCTGGTGCTCAAGGCGCTCACGGCGGTCGGGATTCCGCTGGGGATCGCCAAGGTTCTTGGCGACGGGGCCATCTACGTGGCCAGCTATGTGGTGCAGCGCCGGCTGGTGTTCAAGGAGCGGAGGTGAGGTGAGCCCGGGGCAGTTGGTGCGACCAGGGCAGTGCCGGCCTCCGCGAGGTCCTACCGTAGGTCTCGAGGTCGTACCCCTACCCCTCGACCTCACGCCCTCAGGTACGACCTCGATCCAGTTCGCCCCCTGTGGACCTCAGCGGGGGCTGATGAGGCCGGCCTCGTAGGCGGCGATGACGAGCTGGGCGCGGTCGCGGGCACCCAGGCGGGCCAGGAGCGCGGTGATGTGGCTGCGGCAGGTGGCCCGGGTGATGCCGAGCTCGACCTCGATCTCAGTGTTGGACAGGCCCCGAGCGATAAGCAGGAGGACCTCGCGCTGGCGGGGCGTGAGGGCCTCAACATCACTGGCCCAGGTGCTACGGGAGGTGCCGGTCGACGTCGTGCGCGGCATGCGGGCCACGAGGCGGGAGAGCACCTGGGGGCTGAGCAGCGACTGCCCCTCGTGGACGGTGCGCACGGCGTCGACGAGGGACTGAGGGTCGGCGTCCTTGAGGAGGAAACCGCAGGCGCCGGCCCGCAGGGCGCCCAGGACGTAGTCGTCGATCTCGAACATGGTGAGGATGAGGACGCGCGTGGCCGCGAGCGCCGGGTCGGCGCAGATCCTTCTGGTGGCCTCAATGCCGGTCAGGCCCGGCATCTGGATGTCCATGAGGACGACGTCGGGGCGCAGCTCGGTGGCCAGGGCAACCGCTCGGGCACCGTCCTCGGCCAGGCCGACAACGCTCATGCCGGGCTCGGCCTCGAGCAGGGCGGCCAGGGTGGTGCGCAGGAGGGCCTGATCCTCGGCGATGAGGACCCGGATGGGGGCGCCGGGAGCCTCGCCGGTCTTGTTCGTCAGCGCATCGGTGGGATCCGTCATGGCTTGCCCCTGTCGCTCCTGGGATCGGTATCCGGTGACTCACTGGTGGGTCTGCGTTCCGGGCCCGCACTGTCTCCGGAACCCAAGGTGCTGCTGGTGGGCCGGGCCGCGTCGTCGGTGGGAATGGGCAGGATGGCTTCGACGGCGAAGCCCGGGGCGTCGGCGCGGGGGCCTGCGGTCAGGGTTCCGCCGAGCGCCGTCAGGCTCTCGTGAAGTCCGCGCAGTCCTTGCCCGGCCCCGGGGTGAGGCTCCCATCCGGTCGCGGGCCCGTCGTCGACGACGGCGATGCGCAGCCGTCCTGACTCGCGGCGAAGGGTCACGCGGGCGCGCGTGGGGCCGGCGTGGCGGGCGGTGTTGGCCAGGGCCTCGGCCACGACCCGGGTAGCGGCCTGCGCCGTCGGAGCCGGGAGACCGTCGGTCATCGCCGCGGCTTGGGCAGTGCCCACATCTGCGCCGATGTGCGCTTCGGCGTCGAGCTCGACGGCCACGCCGGTGCGGCGGGCTCTGCCGATCAGTTCCCGAAGGTTCTCGGCGAGGCTGTTGACGGGGCCGGCTGCCGGTGCGTCTCCCGCCGGGATCGCCGCCAGCGCCCCGGGCGTCGGGGGCCTGTTCTCGTCGCGCAGGACGGCGAGCATGCGCCGCAACGCGTCGGTGGCCTCGCGGGAGGCGGTCTCGACGTCGTCGAGTGCGGTTCGCAGCCCGTCGGGGGTGGTCTCGAGGCGCTGGGCCACGGCGCAGCGCACGGTGATGGCTCCGAGGTTGCCGGAGACGGCGTCGTGCAGCTCACGGGCGATGACGAGGCGGTCCTCGGCGACGGCGCGCGCGGCGGTCTCCTGGGTCAGGCGCCGCTCGTGGGCACGCCGGTCGCGCCGCCGCAGCCACAGGGAAGCGGCGACGAGCCCGGCCATGACGAGCAGCACCGTCATCTGGGCGCGCCGAGAAGGATCCGGGGAGTAGCCGACCAGGGTGCCCAGGCCAAGAACAATCACGGTCAGCCCGGTGATGGCGCGCCCGAGCGGCGAGTGGCGCGGTGGGACGTCTGGGGCTGGCACGCGGCCAGTCTAGGAAGGCGGCTCGGGCGCTTCATCGAACCTGGGGTCTGACGGACCTGGGTCTGAGGTGGCGGGACCGCCTCGGCTGGGCGGCTGATGCGCGCTGCCGCTCGGCGCGCTGGAGTTGGCCCATGATCGCTATTGAGAACCTCGTCAAGCGGCACGGGGCGCGGGAGGTGCTTCACGGCGTGAGCCTGAGGGCCCGTCCGGGCCGCGTCACTGATTCGTGGGGCCCCGAACGGCGCCGGGAAGTCCTCAACCCTGAGGTGCCTGCTGGGGTCTGGACCGGGCCGACGGCGGGCGGGCGCTCATCGGTGGGCGCCCCTACCGCGAGCTGCGCGAGCCGCTGCGCACGGTGGGGGCGGTGCTCGATGGCTCGGGCGCGCATCCTCGCGCACGGGCCCGCGGTCACCTGGGCTGGGTGGCCCGGTGCGGGAATCAGTCGGCGTCGGGTGGCTGAGGTGCTCGACGTCGTCGGGCCTGAGTGAGGCGGCCGGGCGGCGGGTGCGCACCTTCTCCTGGGGAATGGGGCAGCGCCTGGGGTTGGCGACGGCGCTGCTGGGCGACCCGGAGGTGCTGGTCCTCGACGAGCCGGTCAACGGCCTGACCCGGAGGGATCCGCTGGATCCGCAGGCTGCTTCGGCAGCGGGCCGACGCCGGGGGCACGGTCCTGCTGTCCAGTCATGTTCTGGGCCGAGCTGGCTGAGGTGGCTGACGACGTTGTCGTCATCGCCGGTGGGCGGGTGCGGGCGGCCGGGACGCTGGAGGAGGTCGCAGCGGGCTACGCGAACCTGGAGGAGGCGTTCTTCTCACTGACCGCCCCGACCGGGGGCGAGGCCGGCAGCGGGGTCGGCGGTGGGGCCGGTCAGGCTGGCTGGACTGGACGGGTCGACCGGGCGGGCCGGGCCGAGCGCGAGGATGGGGGCCGTTCGTGAGTGCGGCGACGGCGCTGGTGCGCTCCCCTCAAGGCGGAGGTGCGCAAGACGGTGGGTCTGCCGGGGGCCTGGCTGGGGCTGCGTTGGCGGTCGTCCCTGCCGCTCCTGATCGAGTACTACACGGATCATGACCTGGCGGCGCGGCTGGCGGCGGGCGACCCGGATGCACCGGCGCGGCTGGGCGACGTCGGCGTCATCGGGACCGTACGTGGGGACGACGGGGATCGTGGTGCTCGCGGTGAGTGTGGTGGTCAGCGAGTACGCGAGTGATCCGCGCACGAGCGGGGCCTCCGGCGCTCCGCGTCAGGTGGCGACGACGATGCTGGTGCAGCCGCGGCGCGGGGCGTCGGTGGCCGCGAAGCTGCTCGTGGTGCTGGGGGCTGCGACGGTGCTGCTGGCGACGGCGTGGGCGGTGACCTACTGCCGTGCCGGCACCTGCTGGGGTCGAGCGTGCCCTTCGAGTCGGTGCCGTGGTGGATGCTGACGGGGATCCTGACGTGGTGGGTGTTCTCGGCGATGGCGTCGATGGCGCTGGCGATGGTGACGCGCAGCGCGCTGGTGTCGATGACGGTTCTCGTCGCGATGTCGACGATGCTCTCGCCGGGGGTGCTGCTCATCAAGTCCACCGATGCGGCCCGGTTCCTGCCGGACACGGCGGCGGTGCGGCTCATTGCGAACCCGACGACGCTCAACTACGACCGGCTCGTCGAGCTGCTGTCGATCCCGATGGCGGCCGCCGTCTGCGCGGCGTGGGCGGGCGGGTGCGCGGCGGTGCTGCTGGGTGTGGATGAGGCGGGACGCATGAGCGGGAGCCGGTGCGACCAGCAGGGTGAGGGCTAACGCTGGGGTGGCGACCGTCTGGGGGCGGGCGCTGCACGCGGAGCTGGTGAAGGTGGTGACGCTGCCGGCGATGTGGTGGTCGGCGGCGGTGGCGGGCGCGGCTGCGGCCGCCACGATGATGTCGGTTCTGCGTGACGTGGTGGATGGGCGGGGCCTCGGTTTCGAGGAGGTCGCTCCGGTGTGGGCGCTGGCGGTGCAGATCGGCTTCGTGGCGGCTGGAGTGGCCGCGGCGGGCGCCGAGCACTCCACGGCGCAGGGCATGACGAGTCTGCTGGTGACGCCGGCGCGGGGGCGGCTGGCAATGGCGCGACTCATAGTGCTGACCAGTACGGGACTGGTGGTGGCGAGCGTCCTGGTTGGGGCGAGCCTGGCGGCGTGCCCGACGATGTCGACGGCATCGCTGTGGGCCGGTGGAAGAACCGTGGTCTGGTTGACCGCGGTGCTGCTGCTGTCGGCTGGGCTCGGTGCGGCACTGCGCAGTGTCATTGGTGCGTCGACGGCGGCCGTAGCGCTGGTGATTCTGGCACCGCAGCTGGCCGTGTTCCTGGGCGACGCCGCCCGCTGGCTTCCGGGCCAGGCGGCCCAGATCTGGCTGGCGGCCGACACATCGCGGGCGGACGTCACCTCTGCCGGACTCATCGTCCTGGCCTGGACAATGGCCGCCCAGATAGTCGGCATCGTCCGGCTGGTGCGAGCGGATGGTGAGGATCAGGACGCCACAGGTCGACCCAGCCACCGCCCATCAAATTTTGCCAGGGTGGGCAGGTGAGGGCGCTCCCACCCTCATCCTTGACGAGTAGACCCAGATCACTCAGCATCGTTCCCGCGACATACTCGCAGAGACATTCTGCCATCGCGCAGACATCCCCATCTCTCACCCGCTCTTTCATGAGGACACCATGGACCAGCGACATGTCTACTCCAGAAGAGGAGCTCGATGCACACCAGCTACCATGAAATGGTTGAAGAGCAACGCATCAACGGACATGAAATACTAACCTTTCAAACCTCAACGACGGATCTCCGTTGGCACGGTCACCGAATTCAGCCAATCAACGAAAATCAAGGAATATGGCGCCCAAAGCAGTTTCGCGGGAGCTTTTTCCTTCAAGACCACATCTACAGAAGAAGATTCCAGGTCTCTTACGATGACACCACATCGACGACGATGGGCTTCTCCACCTATCAGTTCACCGATTCGGACAACAAAGCATGGACAAACAATGCAATAGATCGAGGCGCACCTGCGTGCAGTACCCATCGTGTCGGCTTTATTCGAGTACCATCAATGAAGAATCAACATTGTACTATATGCGATTTCCGGCATCATCATGATATCAACCCGGAATCGGGAGTTTATTATAGACATCGATGATTGATCTCCGGGAACCTCACAACCCCACCTCCTCATTGAAAAAGAAGTACAAGTCAAGATGATGAAAGAACGCATCCACCAGCACGACTTCAGGAACACGTACCAGCGCCTACCAGATCTCTTGCGCAGTCTGCGATCTTTCCGCACGCGCAGCTCCGAAAGCCTGCACATCATCGCCGACCCAGGAAGCGGGAGTCCCTGAGGTCAGCAATGGTTTGGCTCTGTGCAGGCTCCACCACACCGCCTACGACCGTCACCTCCTCGGCATCGACGCCGACCTCGTATCCACGTGGCGACACGAGCAAAACGCATCGAGACCGTCCATCTGCAAACTGGCTTACCGCCATTTGAAGGCCGCCCTCGACGCACGCTGCCGCTGCCAAACAGATGCGCCCTGATGGCGACCGCCTTGCAGAACACTTCAAAGAGTTCCTCCAGACAGAGGAGCAGACAGTCGGTAGGCCCCAAAGCTTCCAGCAAGCTACGCACCACTCCAGAGAAATGAAGCCACCACTCGAAGGAGCGATCCATCCACGAGACATCACGACTGAAGCCGAGGCGGCGGTGCTTGAACACGCTGATCGCCTCGCCGCCGTCATCGGCAAGCACTGGCATCCCACGGACGACACCGCTCGAGACGACGTCATGCTGCTCGTCGCCGATCTCCTGCGCGCGCACGCCGAGACAGGGATTGAGATGCAAACCTGGAGATCGCACTCGATGTAGTCATGGACTTTGCCGCGAGCCGGAAGCGAGCAGATCTGTCCACCGCCTCGGCCGTCCTGCTGGTCACCGTCATCGGCACGACCAAGCGATCACGAGAGAACCAGTGTTGTCCTCCCGGGACGCCGCCGCCCGAGGTAGCCACCGCGCCTGGAGCTACTACAGGTTCAGGCACCCACCGCAGCAGACGCCGTCCGAGCAGCGTTACGTGACCGACCGCCGCCTGAGGCGTTCGCATTGCGAAGCACCCACTCCGTCGCGATCGGAAATCGTCGCGCCACCCACCAGCTGCCTGAGGTGACGTCAGCGAAGCCTCGCCGTTGCAGGCACTGCTTCGCCTGCACGACACACGGAATTGGAGGGCTCCGCAGGCCCCATCTGCCCGTGGTCGATCTCCACCACATCACGCCACCCTCAACTCCCACGATGTGAGGCACGCGTCACCTACCGCGAACACAGTCCCCGCCGTTTGTTGATGCGCCACGTTCGCAATGCCAGACGTTGCGAACGACGCACATGCGCAGGTAAGACTTGCGCATCGACCACCGCTCGAGACGGCGGGAAATCGACGGACCTACTTTGAACTCCGCAGGCGACGCCGTCCCCGTCCCGATCCAGCTCTTCACGGTATCCAGGATCGCCCTGATGCAAGGGGCCGCACCCGACTCTTCGCCTTCGCAGTTAGAAAGCACGTGCTCTCAGCTCGGCCTCAGCGGGCGCGGAGCCGCTGCGCACCGCGACTGCGCGTCGCCCCTGGTGTCGGTCAGCCCCGCGTCGGTGGTGCAGGAGACCTGACGGCGCCTGCGTCGTCGGAATCGGCGACGGCGTAGGACCCGTGGGGACGGGGCTGACTCGAGTAGGCGACGGAGAGGAGTTGAGTGCGACGGCGACGGCGAAGCAGTCACCGTCGGAGATGTTGCCGGTGCCGGCGAACCCGCATCGTCAGCCACGGATGGAAACCCCGCACCCGGCCAGGCCGGCACAGGTCGCCATGCGCTACAAGGCCGCGGACGCCGACCGCACCACCATCCTCTGACGACCCGACATCCGCAGCGGCCAGCCGCTCACTCCAGTACAGGAGGACAGTAAGAATCCAGAATGGATGGAAAATACCTTCATGAGAACCTCGATAGGGGAAAAACAAAGACAGCATAGGTGTCACGTCATGCCGCACAGCACTCCACGCGACATGACGAGACACCTAGTCACCAAACCTGAGGTAGAGCCGGCGGCGACCCACCGTAGCGACAGACGAGCCTCACTTATGCTGCAAGCAATACCGTCGTGGTTACGGTCCAGTTCGGGACGGTAGCCAGGATCACCTCATACTGCTGCCGCCCCAGCCGCCTTTGGCCTCCTTGCAGTTGGCGTGAACCTTCTGAGGCTCGGGGGCTGACTCGACTTCTTCTGAGACTCCGACCGGAGTCTGCCCCTGACTCGGAGCCCTCCTCCGAGTCCGAGCCGCCCAGCCAGCCACTCCAACCGGACGAGTCCTCCGTCGGCCCGCGCGGCAGGCTCCTCACCAGACTCTCTCGGCGGGCACCGGAGGCGGCAGAGTCGCTCCACCAGCCTCCCTGCTGGGACTCGGCTGGCGCAGCGGACGACGAGCATCACTGCTGGCGCTGGACACGTCGTCGCAGCCGGCGGATTCCAACGCCAAGAACCAGGGCGAGCACAGAGAGCCGAGGTCTCAGCAGCCCCGCCGCCTCGACGTCGAGGAAGACACTCGATAAACGGACGAACGGGAAAATATGGAGAAATAGGGGACAAAAGGGCGCGTTCACGAGAGCCTCGAGTCAGGAGAAGGGATAGTGGCGGCCAGCCGATAGAATTGAAGCACCCAGGGTAGTAATAACTCACGCAGCCATAAAATGCAATCGGATTGATACACACATTTTTTACTGTTGCTGAGAATAGAAATTGAAGTGAGACCGCTTGACAATTGTCCCTTATTGTTACGCTTAGTATGCAGTCTTCCAACCCCGCGACAGCCGAACACACATGTGCTCAGGAGTGCAGCGAGTTTAGAGTCGAACTGAGTCTGACGAACCAGGGTCCGAGGGCGCACCGAGGCTCAGCCGCCGGGGCGATATGGCTCGCAGGCCGCCGCCCCACACTTCCGGCCAGAGCACCTCCCGCACGTCCCTGCCCCAGCAGACGCCAACCGCCTCGGAGTACCGAATCCTTCGCCGTCGGACTCTGCTCCGGTCTCGACTCCGACGGCAAGCACCCGGCCCGACCGACTGAGCACCGTCGCGCTGGTCATCTTCACGAGCGTCTACGCCTTCTTCTTCCCCCTCCACCTCGGCCACTTTCTCATCCCTCGGGGACGCCGGCCCCGCAACCGGCCTCGCGCTCTACATCGCTCTTCGCCGTCGGCTGCGTCGCCTTCCGCCACCCGCTGGCCCGGGCCGCCCTGTCAGGTAGCGGCCCGTGCAGCGGCGGGCCGTCCTCACTCATCGTGGGCGGACCTCGCCACCCGGTGATCGAGCCATCGGCGGCCTGGCGTCCTCGGCCCCGCTCAACCCTCGCCGGCCTGTCCGGAGCAACCCCTGCAGAATGACGCCAGCGTTGCCGAAGTCAGTTTTCAGTTGTTCTCGCCGATCGTCATCGTCGTCGTGCTCGGGATCGGGGCCGATTGTGGAGGAGATGTTCTTCCGTCAGTTCCTCATTGGGCTCACTCGAGCGCTTCGCACCGACCTGGGTGGCTGTTGTCGTCTCCAGCGTTCTGTTCGGTGCGCTGCACATGCACCGTTCGCGCTCTCCGAGGGTACTGAGCGTCACCCCGCACGCCTTCTTCGCGCTCAGCTGCGGGCTGCTCTATGTCAAGACCGACCGCAACCTGCTCTACCCGGCGAGCATCCACTGCCTCAACAACCTCAGCGCCTTCCTGCCCTTCCTCCTGTACTGAAACGACTTCTGCCACCCCGCCCGGGCGTTGCGGGAACATAAGCGTTTGCGCCAACACCCCTGCAACACTGGCTCCGCTGGCTTGCTCGACAGCTTCACTGCTGACGGCGCCTGAGGCGCCTCGTCAGCACGGGACACGAGGAGGAGATACAGACCATCACAATCAGGCCGAGCGCCGGGAGCGGCATTCTCATCCATAACTTCCTGCCCTCATTTCGCACAGCGCTCGGCCCGAGCCTCACCTTCCATCGAGGAGAACGGCTACTCGAGCAGCAGGACCGTGGCCCTCACAGCGCACTACTCTCCGCCACCGCATGGATCGCATGCGCGACGGAGACCCGCTGCGAGGCCGCACGTCAGGAGGGTGAGGAGAGCAAGGGCGGGGACAGCAAGCACTCGCCTTGTCGGGACAACATCCGCCCTGGGGAGACGGCGCGTCTCAATCGGAGTAGGCAGTCGTCTCCCCCTGTTCCGGTTCCTGGCCCCGTGCCCGCCGAGTCCATCCCGACCGAGCCGACGCCTCGTTGCTGTTCAGCGGGGCACGCACCGCCTGACACCTTCACCGACGAGTCGGTGACCGACGCCCAGCTGCGGGCGATCCACGAGCTGGCCAGTGGGCACCGACGGCGGTCAACGCCCAGCTGCTACGGGTGGTAGCTGTCCGATCGGCGGCGGCCCGCGAGCGCCTGCTGCCTTGTCTTCCCAGCGGTAATCGCGAGCAGGCCGCAGGGGCGCCTTCACCTCGTCTGCGCAGCCGATCGGTCCTTTCGCCGGGTCCCCTGCCGCAGCGCACCCGCGCGGCGAGCGCTACCAGCGGCTGCTGGAGGAGGGCGGGACGGAGATGCGGGCGCAGTGAGCTCGCGCCTCAGCGCTGATCCAGACGGCCTACGTCATTCAGGCGATCTGCGCCGCTCAGCTGGCAGCCGGCCCCATGAACGGAGACGACGCTGAGGCGTTGGCGACCGAGTTCTCGTCGGTCAGGACGTGGAGGTACTCGCCTGGTCACAACGTCGGTCACCCAGGGCCAGACGCGCTCACCAGGAGCGCAACCCGCGCCTGCCCTTCGAGGAGGCTCCATCGGGGTGCTACGAGCCCAGCGGGTCGATCGCGCTCAGGCCTCGGGACCGGGCGGCGTCGGCCAGCCGAGGCGTCGCGAGTCAGAACCGTGACAGGGTGACGAGGGTCGTCCAGCAGCGTCGCAGTCGCCAGGGTGAATGGCATCGAGAGACTTCAGCTCACCAGTCAGGCGCTGGCACGCGCAATGATATCCGGGCCGATCTCGACGAGCTCCACTCCCGCGATGAACTCGCTCGACCACGTGGATATCGAAGTGCCGATGCGCCTCCCGCGCCATCTCCACCGTGAGCAGACAGGAGGGAGACCAGCCCCTCGGTGGCATGCGGCATTCACGATGAGCCGCGCGGCCTTATCGGCCCTGGCTGCCCGAGGAGGAGGCAGCGCCACCGAGGTATCGAGGTAGATCACCTGTCCTCCGCGCTCACCGAGGAGGAACTGCTCCAGGTCGAAACCCCTCAGGCGTCCCCACCGCCCGGCGGGCAGCGCCCACTCGCCTGCAGCCCGACGAACCTCGCCCTCACGGACCATCCGCTGCATACCAGGACTCCGTCATCACGGATCGACGATCTGCAGCGATCGGGCGGCCACGATCGGTGACCGTCACAGGCACACCGAGTGGACTCTCGACTCACGCAGACCCGCCCGGCCTGCTGATTGACCTCCCGCAGTCCCACCGTCCTACTCCCCGGAGAAACCGGTACACCCGCTGCACGCATGACACGAGAATACGACAAAGGTTCTACATGTACTACTTAGTGGCTGTGCGGCGGAGGCGGGGTCGAAGGCTCCAGGCTCAGCGCCAGCCCCCTCGCCGCTACGGCCGGAAGATCGAGTTGTCCTCGCTCGACGTAGGCAACCGCGAGCCGCTGTGTCCAGGCCATCTGGCCGACGATCTGACCAGCGCGTTCGCGTCCGACCAGCCGACACTCGATGTAGATGTAGTCGGCGCCGATGGTGTAGTCGGCGACCGGAAGCCCTTCGACCTCCCGCTCCTCCAGCTCCGCCTCACTCAACGCGTCGGGACCGTTGAACGGAGGGAAAACGCGGATGAGGTCGCGGTAGAAGGCCCTGATCGCCGGGGTGGAGCCGTCGATGGTACTGAAGTCGCCCGGCTCATCCCACTGGGCGACCACCTGCCCCACCACCGGGGAAAGTCCTCATCGGTCGCGGAGTCCGGCTCGAAGATCAGGAGGTCGAAACCATGCGCCGAGGCTAGGAGTGCGGCCCGTCACCAACTCATGGACACCGCCTCACCGCGACCTCCGACGGCGGCCCACCGCCTCCGGCTGGGAGGTGGCGGGCCGCCGTCGGATACCGGGACGCAGTGCTCAGAGTACGTAGGGTCGTTCATCGGATCGGTCAGGGTAGTCGGGTCAGCCACGTTGGTGTCACGGCCGCCGGGCCGAGGTTCGCGGCCGAGGCCGGGGCGGCGGCGACGTCGGGACGTCGAGCTCGGCGTTGGCGCGGCTGCGCGCGAGCCACAGCTCGTAGAGTCGGCGGTAGCGCTGTCGAGGTCCACGCTGTCGATGTCGATGCCCAGCGCCTCGCCACACCACGGCCGTAGTCAGTCCGCGTGGTAGCAGTTGAAGATGTGGCGGTGCTTGATCTGCAGAGTCGAGTCACCCATGGCGCGGGCGGTGCTCTCGCACAGGACGAGCTGCTGCTCAGGCGTCATGGCGCGCCAGAGCATGCCGGGCTGGGTGTAGTAGTTGTGGTCGTCCTCGCGGAAGTCGTACATGGCGACGTGTCGCCTCCGGCCTGGACGGGCTCGGAGAGCTCGCGCGAGTCCTGCCAGTTGCCGTGGGAGTTGGGCTCGTAGGCGTTCTGGGACCCGGCATTGCCGTCCACCCGCATGGCGCCGTCACGGTGGAAAGCCATGGGGCAGGCGACGCCGCGCGGGGAGTTGACCGGAATCTGGTGGTGGCTGACACCGAGGCGGTAGCGCTGAGCGTCGCCGCAGGAGAAGAGGCGGGCCTGGAGCATCCTGTCCGGCGAGTAGCCGATGCCGGGTACGATGTTCTGGGGCGTGAAGCCGCCTGCTCGACGTCCTGGAAGTAGTTGTCGGGGTTCCTGTTGAGCTCGAGGACGCCGACCTCCCTGGAAGGGAAGTCCGCCTGGGCCACATCTTCGTCAGGTCGAAGGGGTTGAAGTCGGTCAGGGCCTCGGCCTGCTCAACGGTCATGGTCTGGACGTACATGGTCCAGCGGGGTACTGGCCCTTCTCGATGGACTCGTACAGGTCGCGCTGGTTGACCCGCGGTCCCTGGGCGATGACGGTGGCGGCCTCCTGGTCCGTGAGGTTGGCGAGACTCGCTGGGAGCGGAAGTGAACTTGACCCAGGTGCGCACGCCCTCGGCGTTGATGAAGGAGTAGGCGTGCGAGGAGAAGCCGGCATGTAGCGGTAGGATCAACGGATGCCGCGGTCGGACATCGTGATGGTCACCTGGAGGAGCGACTCGGGCAGGCTGGTCCAGAAGTCCCAGTTGGTGTTGGGGCTGCGCAGGTTGGTGCGGGGAGTCGCGCTTGACGGCGTGGTTGAGGTCGATGAACTTCTGCCGTCACGGAAGAAGAAGACGGGGGTGTTGTTGCCGACGACGTCCCAGTTGCCCTCGAAGTGAAGAACCGCATGGCGAAGCCGCGAATGATCGCGCTCGGCGTCGGCGGCCCCACGCTCCCCGGCGACGGTGGAGAAGCGCATGAAGAGCTCGCACTGGTTGCCCTCGGCGGAGAAGATCGCGGCGCGAGTGAGCTCGGGAATAGCGCGGGTGACGGTGAAGGTGCCCCAGGCGCCTGAGCCCTTGACGCATGCGGCGCTCGGGGATGACCTCGCGGTTGAAGTGGGCGTGCTTCTCCAGCAGCCAGGCGTCCTGGAGGGCGACGGGACCGCGGGCCCGGCGGTCGCGGAGTCCTGTTGTTGTAGACGGGCGAGCCGTTGGCCATCGTCATGTGACCCCAGGGCGACGGCGTTGCTGGTGGCTGGGCAGGCTACGCTCGAGGCCGGCGCGCGGGACATGGGGCAGCCGGCGGAGCACCATCAGCCTGAGGGGTCTCGCGGTTGGTGTCGTCTCGCGAGTATCTCCCTTGCTCGGCCATCGGGCCGGGGTATCGCGACGCGCGAGGTGCGCCTGCCGAGCCGGTCAGGGGCGTCGGGTACCGCTGACCGCTGTCAGCCGCAACGACGAGATGACCGCCCGTCAGCAACCATAGCCGAACAATAGGAAATGTCTCAGTAGTTGCTCCACTGAATGGGATCACCACGTGTAGGTGGGTGTCGGGCGCTCGTGCAAGTCTCGCCGGCGGTCACCACCAGCGCATCGGTTGCTGACCAGCAGACACCGACCATGGACACCGTCGTCCACGGCAGCCCCCACGCCGGGGCGGTGGTGAAGCGGTCCCAGCCCAGGGCCTCGATGCGCTGCCCGGCCATGCGCTCGCACATCCTGTCCCAGCCGGGTGCCACGACGTCGAACTCGCCGCTCGTCCCCCAGAGCGGGCCTGCTGGAGTGGCGTAGACCCGCGCCCCGCCGCGCACCCTGCCGAGCCACCTCGACGGCGTCGTCGGCCGTCACGTCCCCAGGCACCACGGTGGTGCGCACCTCGAAGTCGGGCCCGCCGCAGCCGGCCGCCTCGATGAGCACCTCCAGGCTCTCCCAGGCCCTCGCGGCCGCGTTCGCCCGGGCGACCACCCGCCCGTAGTGCTCGGGCAGAGCCTTGATGTCCAGCCCCACCCAGCGGACGAGCCCGGCCGCGATCATGTCGTGCAGCCGCCGCGGTAGGCCCGGCCGTGCAGTCCCACCTGGAAGCCCATGTCGATGACCTCGCGGGCGGCGTCGGCCAGGGCGTCCTGGCGCAGCGCCTCACCTCCGGTCAGCACGACGCCGTCGAGCAACCCCCGCCGGCGGCGCAGCAGGGCGCGCACCTCCTCCCAGGCCACCTGGCCGGGCGTGCGGGCCGGGATGAGGTCCCGGTTGTGGCAGTAGAAGCAGTTCCAGGGGCAGCCCTGCAGGAAGACGGTCGCGGTCAGGTGGTCGGGCCAGTCGACCGTGCTCATGGGGACGAGCCCGGCGATCACCAGGTCGTCGGCGGGCCGGCGGTCGAGCTGATGGCGATATCCGCCCGAGGCCCGGTCGCTCCCAGCCCGGTTTCGGGAAGCGCTGGCTCGCTGGTTCCGCGCGGTCCCGCCGGCGTTGGCACCCGCGGGCCCTCGAGCTCGCGGAGGCGCCCCGGCCCGCATCACCCTCAGCGGCCCGGGCCGGCTGGGCCGTGTGCGAGTCGGCCGGCGGACGTGTCTGCGGTGATGTCACTGCCCCTCCTTTCGGGACGTCGTCGGGGCTGCCGGGACTGCGGGGCCGACCCGAGGGGCGGCGATTGCAGACATTGAGCCTCGCTGGGCGCCGTCGCCGATCATCCGACGGCACCAGCGCCCCGGCGGGTCCTGTCAGGCGCTGACCGCACTCAGGCGCGAGACGGCCGGGCCGTGACCGCCGGCCGCGACCTCGGTGAACATCTGCTGCTCGGCGTACTCGCCCTTCTGCCGATGCTGAAGGAGCGCACCGGGCGGAAGTAGCCCATGACGCGCGTCCACACTCGCACTCGACCGGCTCAGCCTCGGGATGGAGCTCGGCGCACTTGTCGCAGGTGAGGTGCTCGCCGACCAGGCATCCGTGGACGGGGCAGATGGAGAAGGTCGGCGGATGGTGATGTAGGGCGTGCGGAAGGCGGTCAGGGGAGCGGCGCACCAGCTCTGCAGGCGGCGGCCGAGGAGATCCGCTCGTCTAGCGTACAGGCAGGACGGTGCCGCCGTGTGCTAGTCTGGAGCTCCTCCTGCATCTCCTGGGCCTCGAAGGGGTCGTCGGTGTAACCCACGGGGATCTGAGAGGAGTTCGTGCAGTGGGGTTGGTCTCCGTACCGGCCTGGAGGATGCCGGGGTAGCGCTATGCGGTCCTCCTGGCGGGAGCGGTAGTGGTGGCCTCGGCCGGTGGCCTCGAGGTTGTAGAGGTGGCCGGCGGCTTCCTGGAACCCGACCATCTTGTCGCGCACGTGGTCCAAGAGGCGCACGCACATGGCGTGGCCGCGCGGGTCGGTCAGGTCGTAGGAGTCATGGGTGAAGTTGCGGACCATCTCATTCATGCCGTTGACACCCAGAGTGGAGAAGTGGTTGTCCAGGGCGCCCGGTACCGCTTGGGTGAAGGGGAACAGGCCGGCGTCGATGTGGTGCTGGATAACGGTGCGCTTGAGCCCAGGTGTCGCGGCCGATCTCGAGGAGCTCGTCCAACCGCGGTCAGGCCGCCTCGTCGTCGGCGTAGAGTGCAGCCGAGCCATGTTGATGGTGAGACGACACCGACCGAACTGGTCTGCCTCGGCCGAGCCGAACAGGCCATTGCCGCGCTTGAGCAGCTCGCCGGTCGAGCTGGAGGCGGCAGCATGGAGCGGACTGCGCTGGGGTCGAGCTCGGAGTTGATAAGTTCTGGAAGTAGGGCAGGCCGTACTTTCGCGGTCATGGTGAACAGGGAGTTCGGTGTTGGGGGCGTCCCAGTCGAAGTCGCGGGTGATGTTGTAGGTGGGGATGGGGACAGAAGACGCGGCCTCGGCGTCGCCTCGGTCATGACCTCCATGAAGGCGCGGTCTGATGAGGGTCCATCTCCACCTGGAGGTCGCCGTAGGCGAAGTCGCAGACGTCGCGCCGATGAGGGGTGCTCGTCCGCGAGGTCCGCGGGCAGGTCCAGTCGAAGGTGAGGTTGGTGAGGGGTCTGGGGTGCCCCAGCGCGAGGGGACGTTGAGGTTGAAGATGAGTTCCTGCATGCACCGCTTGACCTCGGGCGTAGGTCATGTCGTCCAGGCGGACGAAGGGCGCCATGTAGGTGTCGAAGGAGGAGAAGCCTGGGCGCCGGCCCACTCGTTCTGCAGAGTCCCCAGGAAGTTGACGATCTGCCGACGGCTGAGGAGAAGTGCTGGCGGGCCGGCGGCGATGGCGCCGACGCCGTTGAAGCCCTGCTGGAGGAGATCTTTTTGAGGGACCAGCCGGCGGTAGCCGGCGAACACGCCCAGGTCGTGGATGTGGAGGTCCGCGTTGCGGTGGCTCCAGCCGGCGACGGCCGGGTAGACCTGGCTGAGCCAGTAGTTGGCGACGACCTGCCGGAGGTGTTGAGCATCATCCGCCCAGCGAGTAGCCCTGGCTGGCGTTGGCGTTGACGCGCCAGTCGGAGCGGTCCAGGTACTCGGTGATGGTGGCGATGGCGTCCACAGTGGAGCTCGCCGCGGGCGACGGCGGAGTCGGCCGAGCCGGGGCCACGAGGCGTGGGTCGGTGGCGGAGTGGCGGCTGACGGCTGCGCCGAGCCGTCAGCTGCGGGGTGGTGAGGCAAGGTTCTTCTCGAGCACGGGCTCTCCGATGGTCCTTCTCGTTCCCGTTCGCGGCCCTGCCAGCATGGGATGGGCCGGTCCTTCCGCGTGCCGTCAGCGGCTGCGCGCTGCCTGCGGGAGCGGGTCGGTCAGCGGCACTCGGTGCCGACCATCACGCCCACATACACCTCAATCAGCGCATTGAGCCACATCATGTTGTGTCCCTGATTGTATCTGGACCACAACATCTTGCGATAGAGGTGAGGACTTTTGTCCTGATAGGCAACACTTCTCGTGCGATCCCGCGGATGCCGTCGAAGCTGGAACACGAGCCGGCAGGGACCGCCCGGAGCGCACATAGGCGAGGTCCAGATCACTCCCCACCGGCGTGTTGGGAGCGAGGTCGGGAGCGCACCTCTCACCCCCGCGCGCGATCACCTCCGCACGACCCATGTGCCCGGCATCGTTGCCACCGACCTCCCTGTCATCCCCGGCGAAGTGGCATCACCGGAACCGTGGAAGCCCTCTTGAGGAGGTTCGTGTCCAAACGGACACAAAGGAGTCCAACCACTTTTTCACTGAGCCACACGAACCGCGGAATCATGCGGTTCTATCAGACGCACTCAGTACTGTTGCCGCCTTTGTATCCGATTTGGACACTTCCCACCTTCCAGGCTCTCTGCACGTCCGGAACGACCCGATGCGCATAGACGTCCTTCCTTAGAAGCGCAGTGGCAGGAAGCCGCGGGCGACGAGCCGGAAACGGTCGCCAGCGGTCGAGGCCGAACTGGTACTCGTCACAGCGGTAGGTAGCCGTCGAGCCCGACGACCACCCGCCCTCGATCACCAGGGTCCACCTCGCCGACTCCTCGATCTCCACTCCGTCTCGAAGCTCAGTCCCGTGCAGTGCGGTCCATTCGCGCCAACGTCTCCAAGGGGAACGGGCCCGGACGCTGGCGCGATCGAGTCGAGCGAGCGCCCGAGCCGAGCTGCAGGCCGCGCAGCAGGTCCCGAACCCGATCGGCAGTGACCCGCTCATCGTGAAGTGCTGCGTCGAGCGCGATGAGTGGAGAGTCGTCCTGACGTGGCAGCGCAGGAAACGAGCCAGCGCCTCAGGGAGCGGCTGAACCGGATAAGAGGTTGGCGATATACGAGTCCGGTACCGGTCTGCATGGAGTATCCCGCCCGGCAGTCGAGAATCGCCTCGCCAGGGCGCAACGACAAGATGAACCTGTTCAGTCTTCGCTACGGGCAGCCCGTAGTAGCGCATAGCGGCCTGGCAGGTGAGGAGCCCTCTCATGAATGCGCGCCAGCACAACGGCACCGCTCAGCACCCGGGATACTGACAACCCCATGCTCATAGGCGATGAGCTCACCGGCCCTCACCAGCGAGGCGACATGACGGCGCTGGGTGCGGACAGGTCAAGGTCCCGGAACGCGCACCGCTCCCGTAGCAGCCACGAACAACGGCGAGCAGGTTCTGCGCTCAGGTGCGTCATGAGCCCACGCCGCCCGCCCGCGAGTGGGCGCAACCGGCCGCCGACGCCCCGTGGACAACTGGCGCATCCGTCCGCCTGTGGCCTCCAGGACCCATCGAAGTGTCACCGATGTCCTGACACAGAACTGTCACCCATGTCCCGAGACACAACAACCAGAGACTTCACGCCCAGTAGTTATGGCATGAGTTCAAAATCGGACACAAAGGAGCCCAACAACGTTTTCCACCTCCAGCGATACGAACCGCGGAATCAGCGTGGTTCTGTCAGACGCGCTCAGTACTCGTTGCCGCCTTTGTATCCGATTTGGACACTCCCCACCGCCCAGGCTCCTCAGCATGCCTGAACCACACGGGAGGCCGTTCGCCGGCATCACCGTTACCCGCGCTCACCCGGATCCGGATGGGACACCCCACTCACCCCGCCACCCCGTCCTTCCGTCGGACTCGTCACGGTGTTGTCGGGCTGGCCCGACATCGACCGACCAGGTGATCTGGATCGTGGGACGATCATGCTCGACAGCCTGGGTCTCGCGAGCACGGATACCTCTCCTTCCACCGTTCCCGACCTCCGTCGCAGCAGGTCAGACCCACATCTCCATCCACTCGGGGCCCTGGGCGCTGTGCCCACCTGATCCTGGCGGCGGCATCGCCGCCCGGCCTGTACGGGATCGTCCGAGGCATCACGCAGTGGCCGGACCCGCTCGCCCTGCCGCGTCGCCGGGCCTGGCTCAGCTGGACGCAGGTGGCGCTGACTGTCGCCTTCGTCGCCGTCTGCCCTGGTCGTCGCCTGGCCCAAGGCCCGAGCCGGCCACGCCCTGGCGTCGCCTCGCTCCCCACGCCGCATCCCGGGCCCCGTCCTCACCGCCGGCGAGCTGAAGGCGTGAAGGCAACGCTGCCCTCCTCCCCGTTCACCACCGATTCACGTCCGGAAGCTGACACCATGACCGATCGCCGTCTCTCACGCCCGGTCTCACCCGGCGCCTGCTGGGCCTGATCGCCGCCCTGCTGGGGCTGGTGGCGGCCTGGAGCGTCCCTCATCCTGCCCTCCCCACACCGACCACCGCCGACCCGACCGAGTTCTCCGCCGAGCGCCGCCATGGTCGCCATCAACCGCCCGCCGACGAGCTCATGGCGTCCTGCGCCGCGAGGCGCACGACCGGGCACGCGACGACGTCATCGGCATGTTCTCCGATCTCGGGCTACACCGCCGAGTGCACCCGACCCGATGTTCGATCTCAGCGACCCGGCGGACAAGAGGATCTCGACGTCTTGTCCGCCGAGCAGCAGGCGGTGCTCTGGCGACGCGCCGGCTGAGACGATCGTCGTCGACGTGCCGGGGAAGTCCGAGCACACTATGCGCGCCATGGCCTACCACGACTCGGCCACGGTTGAGGCGGACGAGAGCGCTATCAGTACATCACCGACGGCACCTCTCGGCAGCCGACGATGGCTGACTGGCGTGGCCGCCATCGTCGAGACACTTCGTCCTCAAGGTCGATGGGCGCCAGCCGGAGAACCGCTGAAGATCGTCATCACCGACGGCGAGGAGGTCGGCCTCGTCGGCGCCCGCAACGAGATGCGCACCACCGCGCCGACTACGAGAACGTCGACCTGGTCCTCAACCTCGAGGCGCGCGCACAAGCGGCCCGGCACTCATGTTTGAGACCCCTCGAACAACAGCGCCGTCGCCGGGTTACCTCAGCCACGTGAAGCAGCCCGTGGCCGCCTCATTCTCCCTCGCTGCGCCGCGCGCATGCCCAACACTACTGACATGGCGGCGTTCATCCCGGAGGGCTTCACGGTGCTCAACATCGCGGCGATTGGGGACGCCGAGCACTACCACCACTCCCACCGACGCCCCGCGCTACGTCGACCACTCGACCCTCCAGCACTACGGCGACCAGGTCCGGACCTCGCGCGGGCTGGGCTCGACTGGCAGGCCCCACGCTCACGGCCGACGGCGACCTTCACTTCTTCCAGCCGTGGCGGGCTGATCGGTGCGCTACCCGGCCGCGGTCGGAACAGGGCTGGCGCTGCCTGCGTCATCGCGGCGCTCGGCGTCAGTTGCGGGTGCGGGCACGGTCGCTGCGCTGGAAGCGGGTCCTGGGAGCGTCTGCCCGAGTCTGACGTGGCGGGCTGCGTTCGCCTCTGCCGCCGCGGGCAGCGCGGCCATGCGACGATGTCGGGCGCCGGAGAGCGGCTCGGACCGAACCCTCTCGCTGGTGTGGATGTTCGCCGGCGGGGCCTCGATCGGGGCCGGGCTCACGGTGCACTTCGTGGTGCGGCGCTGGAAGGAGGGCTCGGGCAGGACACCTCGTCGCGGTGCTGCTCCTGCTGGCGGCGCCCTGCGTGCCGCTCATGCGTGCTGTTGCCCGGCGCTGCCTACGTCCCGGGTCCTTCCCACGCTCGCCCTGGCGCTGACCGCGCTGGCGCCGAGGCCGGTGCGGCCGGTGGTCGGGGCGCTGGCGGCGCTCATCAGCGTGGTGATCCTCTGCTCTCGCGGTCCCGCCCATCCACGAGATGCTCAGCCTGAGCGCGGTGGTGACCGTGCTCGCGATCGTGCCGGCGGAGCGCTGCTGGCGCTTGTGCTCCTGGAGCCGGTTCCCGGCGCACCCGGAGCACCACCGCGGGACTCGCAGCAGCCCTGACGGCGTTCCGACGGCGCTGCCACGGCAGGTCGGGCTGCGCGACGGCGTGGTCGGCGCGCAGGAAGCAGCGCAGGAAGCGATAGCTGCGAGCGCTTCGGGTCTCGGGACCACTCGGTGAGTGGCACCGAGGCCCCGGCCTGTTGAGCGGGTGAATCATGGCCCAGCCGGGTGCGACGGGCTAGTGCACGGGTCTCTTTTTCGAGGTTTTCCACAGGTGTCCTCGGGGGTCCGGTTTGGGGACGTTGGGGCAGGTAGTGTCAGTCGCACCGTCTGGACGGCAGTGTCGCCCGGCCGGGCGTGGGCATGGAGTTGCCTCGGTGGCGAGGAGGCTTCCGTGATGAGTGCGTCCCCAGGATCCCCAAGCCCGTGCAGATACCCGGCTGCTGGCAACCGGCCACGGCCAGATGGCCGCGCGGGCAGCAGTCCCGTGAGCCAAGGCCACTCCTGCCTGGCTGACGGCCCCGGCGAGCACATGGAGCGAGCAACCCGACTGGAGGGGGTAGAGCGGCCGAGCAGACGGCCAGCACCTGAGGGTGGCGTCCCGCCACATGCGCAAACGTCAGACCGGCACTGAACCTCGATGGCGTCGACGGACACGCGGAGCAAGAAGCCTGGCCGTCAGTCCGGGGCGGCTGCGGTGGTGCCGTCGGGGCCCAGGCCCCGCCCTGAGGCTCGACCCGGGGTCTCGTCTCGGGCACCGGAGGCGTGGCTGGGCTGGTGGCGGTGTGCTGGCGCTGGGGTGATGGCCTGCTCGGTGGCGACGCCAAGGCAGGGAGCAAGTGCGAGCGCGTCGGCGGCTGTGCTCGGCGGAGAAGGGCATCGCTGATGCCAACGCGAGTGCGACCGCCCCCGGAAGCGGCTCGACCGAGCTGCGCGCAGCGCGATGCCGCCCTGGCCGAGCCCGCCCCGGAGAAGCCTCAGCAGATGAATGACCAGACACGCGAGGGGCAGCCATGACGGCCTGGTACTCGAGCTGTACCGCTACGCCTACGCGACCGGCAACACCACCGAGCTAGCAAAGATGAGCGACGACCGCTGCCAGTTCTGCAAATCCGTTATCGATCTGAGCCACCAAGCTCCATCGAGGACGGCGGATGGACCGATAGTGGGACCAAGAAATCACGAAACACATACTACGAGAAAAATCGAAGGATAGCGACTGCAACGAACTAGATGTCACCGCCAATCAAGGAAAGGTAGTGTCACACCCAGGTGGAGGGAAAGATCCGACACATTTCCGAGCCCAAAGATAACCAAGTCCGGACTTCGCAACTCCGACACAACGGAACTCGCTGGATGATCGGCGGAGTCAAGGTGTTGGAACAATGAAATTCCACGACCATTTCACCATTAGCTCTATTGCTATGCGCGGGAGCGCTGTCTCAGTGCCGTGAGTGCACCAGGTTCCTCTCAGGACTCTGGAACAGCCGTAAGCTGGGGAGCGGAGTCCGGCGACAATCACGCTCGCGGAGAACGTCGGAAACTGTGACCCTGCCTCAGCCAGCAGAGCAGCCTGATCCTTCCAGCCCTCTGGAACGACGGTGCAGTACTCAGACAGTCAAACCAAATTAGCGACAATCTCACGGCAACTGCAAATCTATCAAGATGAGAACAAGAAAATGCGGCTGCATGCAATTTGGCTCCAGATCCTGAGCCCTCCGGAGCCATCATGCAGACCGACCGTCATTACGCTGGACCACTCACCAGGCTGCCACGCTGATCGCCTCTGCCTGGGTATCACGCGTCAGCCCTGGACCGCAAGGTCATCATCTCCAAGGCCTTCATCGTCACACCAACCCCGCCGTGCCACCAGACCACCACGATCCTGGGTACCTCCATCGAGGTGGAGTTCACCCGTCTCCACCACCTGGGGCTGGGGAGACGGCACCACCACAACCACCACCGACCCCTGGCGCCCCCTACCCGCAGACAGTGACCCACCACTACCAGCACCGCCACCGGCGTCACCACCACCCAGACCACGACCTGGACCACGAGGTTCCGCCCGCCGGCGAGAGCCAGTGGCGTCCCATCGAGGGCACCATCATCACCACCGAGACCTCCACCCCTACGACCTGGTCCGCATCATCACCTACCCACCGACGACGCCGAGAAGCCCAAAGGTCACTCAACCCCCACCCCAGCACCCACGCCCACGCCCAGGCCACAGACCACCAGGCACACCTACAAGCGGTGTCGCAGTCGGCGACTTTGGAAGAACACGCTTGGTCGATGACCGTCGAGCCCTGACACGCATGCACAGGTCAGAGCCCCACAGATCCGGACATGCCAACCAATGGGCGCCCCAAAAGTCGCCAAACTGTGACACCAAGACCCCACAACCCACCACCGAGACCCCCACTCCAACCCACAGCACCTAAGCCTCCAGAGCCGGCACACGCGGCCGCACCAGACCACCAGCTCGCGCCGGCGAACGCGTCACCATCGGCGACTTTCAGCGACCACCCTTGACCGATAACGTCGCGCCCGGCACGGGTATGCGCTGGTCAGAGCCATACAGGCCCAGGCACGCCAACCGATGGACGGCCTAAAAGTCGCCAAACGTGACACCAAGACCCCACAACCCACCACCGAGGACCCCCACTCAACCAGCTGACACCCGGCGCACCCGGTCGCACCGCAGGCCACCGACCGCACCCACTCCCACATACACAGGCATGACCACGCCATTCAGGAGCGGACATTAACGACAGCCGCCAGCACCCATCGCACCGACCGCGCCATCAGCAGTTACGCAACTGTCTCGCCTTCCAAGAGATCACGACGGTCTTGATCTGCTGAAGTTCAGGCATGGAGCGCCGTTCCTCCCTCAGGAAAGGTTGACGAGGACATCAGCAGATTCACTCACACGGCAAAACCTCGTCGCGGTGGAACTCCTCCGCTGCCCAGCCATCCGAAGTTCACAGTGATGTTGTCATCCTGGTGATGATATCCACGATCACCCTCTTCTTTCCCTCCCGAAGACGCACGTAACGCAGCTCCGACAGGGGAACGCTTTCGTTCGATGCTCCGTGCTCCGGTCAGCGCCGACTGCGAGGTGAGGAAGAACCGCGTCGGCGTGATACCGAGGTAGCTGGCGCCCATCAAGCGCCCCGAAGCACCCCCGGAGACGGCGTCAGAACCAGGGATGGCCTTGGCAAAACCGCTCTCGAGAGACCTCCGCCAGGACGAGAAGGGGCTCCTCGCGGGGCAGCACCCACCTGAGAATGTCCAGGACATCATCCCAGGTACCACCCGCGCCTTTGACAACCTCGATGCTCGGCCTCAGCTCGCTGGGCCCCTCATAAAAACACATCACACACACTATCGATATAGTTAATCATCGCCCCCACAACCTGACTGGCAGGGCCTGACCGACGGACCGGAAATCACGTGAGACTCCTACTTCCCGCCACATAACTTATCAGCGAGATGGCAGTGAGCGTCAGTTCTCGAGAATTCTAGCGACCCTTTCCACGCCTTTCTGCGCCTCACAGGGACTTCCTCTGCGAGATCTCATGACCCTGTCATCCTCGTCAGTGCGAGTCTTTGTCGGCCGCAATCGCCGCAGCCCGAAGCACCTGGTAGCGATAGCAGGCCTCCTCCACCATACATGAAGCCCTGAATATCCCCATCAATGGCCTCACCGTTATCCTCAGGTAGAGGTGCGCTCGCTCAGCATACTCAGCACTGTCAAGTTTCTCCAGATGATTCTTTTAGATAATTGGAGAAAGTTTCGCGCTCACATTCTATCGATACCTCATGAGTTTCAACACGCCTGAAAATCCATGGCGACACAGACCCCACTTTACGCGCTTCGTCGATGGTACCATTAATGACACCATATAGGCCGGTTGAGTTTGTCTCAGTGGTCTTCCGAAGGGCTTTAAGTACGTCTCGGGTCAGTTCGATATTCTGGTCGACCTTGCTGGAGATTGCGGTGAGCTGAGCGCTGATCGCCAGAAGCGCGAGTTAGGCCCTAGTGTTTCTAAGACGGATGCCGCCTGAGCACCCGCAGCTGGCGCCCAGCGGACGGAGGCGGCGAACTTACCACCCTCTTCAGCGTGCCCAGGTAGTACCCATCCTTCGTCAGTGGTCTGCATGGTTTGAGGTTACGAGCGTCTCCGGGAGAGCGGACCAACTCCCCTGAGCGGAGACGAGCCTGCCCAGACCCCGCGCCAGCAGCGCTTTGCGGCGCCGACTGCGCTGCGTCAGCTGCATCGATGATCCGCGGTCGCTGGGGGTCTCCCAGCCCGAAGGGCTCGACGTCCCATCCTCCGGCGCAGCCTCCGAAGAGGGCATTTAGAGCTCCACCTCCAAGAGAGCCAGTTCGCCTGCGCCCTGTGTTCTCCCGCAGTGAGGCCTCGCCCTCGTTCGCACCTCATTGTTTTGGTCTCCAGACGTCTTCGTCGGTTGCTTACGGAGGAACAGTAGTCCCGGGTACGACAACCCCACACGAGGATGAAGTCACCAACTCAACCCACAGCACCTAAGCTCCCCAGAGCCGCACACGTGGCCGGAGAGTGCACGCTGCTGGCTCGCTCGGCAATGGTGTCACCATCGGCGACTTTCGACCACTCCTTGGCCGATAACGTCGCGCCCTGGCACGGGTATGCGCTGGTCAGAGCTGACACAGGCCCAGGCACGCCAACCGATGGACGGCCTAAAAGTCGCCAAACGCGACACCAAGACCCCACAACCCACCGCCGAGGCCCCACGGACGCCTCCATCCACCGGTGCAGACAGCCCCATGGCAGACGGGACCACACGCGACCTCACCGGGCCCCTGAGTCCATCGGCGTGCGCGCGGCTCGCTCCACCCCTCCAGCGCACCCTGGCCCGCCCCGGCCGCCACGCCGACTGGCCCGCCTGGGCGGACCCTGACCTCGTGGCCGCCTACCGCCGCCCGCGTCGAGCGCCCCTGACGCACCAGGTCGCCGCCGCGCACTCCGCCCACGCCGGCCGCCACACGGTCCCAGCCACCGGCACCGGCTCGGGCAGTCCCCTGGCGGCCTGGCTGCCGGCGCCTCCGACGTCCCGCCGCCCAGTCTCGGCGTGCCAACTCGCGCATCTCCGCCCACACCCGAGCGCCCCCACCACCCTGTACCTCTCCCCACTCAAGGCGCTCGCCGCCGACCAGGCCGCCGCCCTGGCCCGGCTCATCGGCGAGCTCGATGCCGTCCAGCGCGAGGCCGGCACGCCCGCCAGGGCTCCCCTGCGCACGGTGCGCGCGGCACCCTGCGACGGCGAGCACTCTCGCCCGAACGCGACTGCGCGCGCCCACGCCGACGTCGTCCTGACCAACTGACTCCTCCACTCTCCTGCTGCCGGGCCACTGAACGTTGGAGCCGCTCCTGCAGGGGCCTGCGCTACATCGTCATCGACGAGTGCCACGCCTCACCGCGGGATCCTGGGGGCCCACGTCGCCTCGTGCTGCGTCGCCTCCTGCGACTCGTGGCGCGCTGCGCCCACGCGGCCCGCAGCCGGTCGTCCTGTGCGCCTCGGCGACGGCAGCCGAGCCGGCCTCACCGCGGCCCGCCTCATCGGCGTCGAGCCCGACGACGTCGTGGCCGTCACCGACGACGCGCACCCGCCGGGGAGCGCACCCTGGCCCCTGTGGCAGCCGGGCCCCTGCGCGACCCTGCGTGCTACTGGCCCCGGCGAGGGCGGTCCGGCCCTGCGGACTCTCTGAGCCCGACGCAGCCCCAGCCCGCGAGCGCCAGCCGACGGCGAAAAACCTCCACCCCAACGTCACGCCGTCCCTCGCAGCAGGTCGCCGGAACAGAGGCCCGCCGAGCAGCCGGCACCGAGGTCATCGCCCGCCGCCCACCGTCGGCCTCCGGTCACGAGCGGCGCTACCCCGCCCGGCAGCGCCGAACCGACCGGGCGACCCCTAGAGGACCTCGGCACGGCGCAGCGCCGTCGTCGAGGCCGCTGAGCTGCTCGTGGACCCTGCTGAGCGTGGGGCGCCCGGGCGCTGGTGTTCGTGCGCTCGCGTCGCTCGGCGGAGGTCGTGCCGAGCGGCCCGCCACACGCTGGGGCTTCTCGCCCGAGCTCGTCAGCACGGTCTCGGTCACTCGCGGCGGCTACCGCTCGAGGAACGCCGGGGCTCTGGAGGCCGACCTGCGTCGGGCCGGCTGCGACGCCCTGGCCACCACCAACGCCCCTGGAGCTGGGCATCGACGTCACCGGACTGGACGCGGTCCTCATCGCCGGCTGGCCGGGCACGCGCGTCCTGCTGGGCAGCAGGCGGGCCGGGCCACGCGCCGGGCACCCGCGGCCGCGCCGTCCTCATCGCCTCCGACAACCCGCTGGACGCCTACCTCGTGCACCACCCTCGAGGCGGTCTGCCGCCCCGAGGCCACGGTCTTCGACCCGGCCAACCCTACGTGCTCGCACCCCACCCGTGTGCCGCCGCCTCCGAGGCTCCCTGCGGGTCCCTCGGACCCGGCCCTGTTCGGCCTGTCCCGACGACGCCGGCTGCGCGAGCTGGAGGGATCGGGAGCACTGCGGCGTCGGGCCCACGGGCTGGTTCTGAACGTCAACCTGCCCGGCGGCCCCAGGACCTGACCTCCTGCGCGGCGACGGCCCGCCTGAGGTTCCGGTGGTGGAGGCCGACACGGGCGTCATCATCGGCACGGTGGACGGCGCGGCCGCCGACTCCACCGTCCACGAGGGCGCGGTCTACGTCCACCAGGGGCGCGTCTACGTGGTCGAGGAGCTGGCCGACGACGTCGCCCTCGTGCGGCAGAAGGCGGCGGTCGGCTACCGCACGCGGGCCCGGTCGCGCCGAGCGTGCGCATCATCGCCGAGCGCGAGCAGCAGGTCTGGGGCCGGTCGGTCAGACGACGCCGGGCGAATAGCCGTGAGCCGTCGGCGCGAGAGCCGGAAGAGCCCGGCCGGTCCCGGCGACGGTTCCCAGCGAAGTTCCATTCCAGCCAGTACCGGCCCCGGTCCGGCCGGCAGCGGGCGGGCCGGCTCATCCCCGGTGACGCCCCTGAATCCCACGGGCACGTCCGCCATCACCTGGTCCTTCGGCTCGGTGGAGGTCACCAGTCAGGGTGACCGGCTACCAGCGGATAGCGCTGCCGGGCGGGAGGCTCGTCTCCCAGCACGCCCTGGAGATGGACGAGCACGTGCCCACCGCCGCCGTGTGTGGTGGACGATCCCGCAGGAGGTCTGCGAGGCGGCGGGGCCTGGAGCCCACCGACCTGCCTGGTACTGCACGCGCCGAGCACGCGAGCATCGGGATGCTGCCGCTGCTGGCCACCTGCGACCGCTGGGACATCGGCGGGCTGTCAACAGCGATGCACCCGCAGACGGGCGGGCGCCCACGGTCTCGTCCACGACGGGCACGCCGGCGGGCGGGCTCTCCGAGCGCGGCTACGGGCCGGGCGCGACTGGCTGGAGGCGACGCTGGCCGTCATCGAGGCTGCGACTGCGCGAGCGGGCTGCCCCTCCGCAGTCGTCCGCGGCAGCAACAACGAGCCCCTGACAAGGCCAGCCGCTGTCCTGCTGCGGCTCTGATTGATGCGCGCACCCAGAACCCCTCAACCACGACCCCGCCCACCGAGACCTGTCCAGAACGGACGACTCGACGCCTCGACCCCAGTGACCAGAGGCAACTGAGCTCCGACCTACTGCTTTGCAGAGTCGCACCTGCAGAGCGCGGCGAAGTCATCCGACACGGTCAATCCAGCCGCCGGACCTGACGCTGACGTGAGCCCGCCCTCTACGCGGGCATGAACCAAACATCTGCAGACACTCTCCTCATATTCATGAGATGCTCGCCCTCACGCACCGTGAGGCTGATACGTTCCCAGCATGCTCCTTCGATTACTGCGCACGCACCTGCGCCCCTATACCGGGTTGCTGGTGTGCGTCCTGGTGCTTCAGTTCGCACAGGTGATGGCCTCCCTGTACCTCCCTCACCCTCAACGCCGACATCATCGACAAGGGTGTGGCCACCGGGGACCCGGATATATCTGGCGGATGGGCGCGTTCATGCTGGGGTGAGCCTGGCCCAGGGCGTGCACGGTCGCCGGCGACCTACCTGGCGCAGCGCGCGGCGATGAGCATGGGCCGGGACCCGCGGCGAGGTCTTCGACCGGCCAGCGGCTTCTGAGCGGGAGATCTCCGCCTTCGGGGCGGGTTCTCTCATCACCCGCAATACCAACGACGTCCAGCAGGTCCAGATGCTGGTGATGATGAGCGCCACGATGCTGGTGACGGCGCCGGTCATGGCGGTGGGCGGCATCGTCATGGCGGTCACGCGCGCCCCGGGTCTGTCGTGGCCTGATCGGGCGTGGTGCCGGTCCCTGCTGGTCGCGGTGGGCCTCATCGTGGGCCGCATGCTGCCCCTGTTCCGCTCCTACCAGGACAAGCTCGACGCCATCAACCGGGTGATGCGCGAGCAGCTCACCGGCATCCGAGTCATCCGCGCCTTCGTGCGCGAGCAGGCTGAGACCGAGCGCTTTCGAGGACGCCAACACCGATATCGCCCGGTCGGCGAGCGCGTGGGCAGCTCTTCGTCCCTGCTGTTTCCCGCTGGTGATGCTGGTGCTGGACGACGATCGTTGGCGTCATCTGTCTCGGCGGCCACCGGGTCGGCGACGGCGACGTGGAGGTCGGCACCCTCATCGCCTTCATGTCCCACCATGCAGATCTCGCGGGCATCGCGCATGGCGAGTTTTCATGACGATCATGATCCCGCGCGCGCGGTGCGCCGAGCGCATCAGCGAGGTGCTGGCGACGCCGCCGACCATCACCTCCTCCCCGACGCCGTCGACACCTTCCCGGCTCCCGGACGGTTGAGATGCGGGACGTCACCTTCGTCACCCCCTGACGCCGACGCCCGCGTCCTGGCGGAGGTGAGCTTCACGGTCCAGCCTGGGACGACGACGGCGATCGTCGGCTCGACGGCGTCGGGCAAGTCCACGGCGGTGCGGCTGCTGGCACGGCTGCTGGAGGCCAGCAGCGGGCAGGTGCTCATCGGCGGCACCGACGTGCGTGAGGCCGGGACCCCGAGGCGCTGTGGGCCCAGATGGGGCCTGTGCCCCAGCAGCCCTTCCCTGTTCGCCGGGACCGTGGCTCCAACCTGCGCCTGGGCGCGAGGAGGCCACCGACGATGAGCTGTGGCAGGCCCTGGAAGTCGCCCAGGCCAAGGACTTCGTCTCCAAGATGGACGGGGGCCTGAGGCACCCATCAGCCCAGGGCGGCACGAATGTCTCGTGGTCAGCGTCAGCGCCTGGCCATCGCCCGGCCCCAGTGCGCCGACCCGACATCCTCATCTTCGACGACTCTTCCGCCCTGACGTGCCCACCGACGCGCGGCTAGCTGCGAGGCCATGGGGCCGGCGACGCCGGCATCACGAAGGTGATCGTGGCCCAGCGCGTCTCCACGATCGTCGAGGCCGACCAGATCCTCGTCCTGGACGGCGGCCACCTGGTGGGTAGCGGCACGCACACTCGAGCCTGCTGGCCACCTGCGCCGTCTACCGCGAGATCGTCACCTCCCAGCTCGGAGCGGAGGCCGCAGCATGAGCAGGAACGCGACAGCCACATGGGCAAGAACGCCGGCGAGAAGGCCGGGAGCGGAGGCGTAGCGCGAGCGCCGTCGTCGCCCCTGATGAGCCCTCAGCGAGGAGGACCTCGTCTGGCCGCTGAGGCGCAGGCCGCCTCGGGCGACTGGCACGACGGGCCGCCTCCGGGCAAGGCTCGAGGCCTCTGGCCCTCCTCAAGCGGATGGTCGGGCTGCTGGGCGCCCACCGGGTCTCCCTGGTGGTCGTGGCCCCTGGCCGCGGTGGGCACGTGGTGCTGGCGGTGGCGGCCCCAAGGTGCTGGGTCAGGCCACCAACGTCATCTTCGAGGGCGTGGTTCCACGATGCCGCCGGCCGGCACCACCAAGGCCCAGGCCGTTGAGGCCTCTGCGAGCGCGGGGGATGGACGACTTCGCCACCATGCTCTCGGCGATGGACGTCGTCCCCGGCGCGGGTATCGACTACACCCGCCTGGGCCGGATCCTGACAGTGGTGCTGGGCCCTGTACGTGGGTCGAGCCTGCTCAACTGGCTTGAGGGCTGGCTCATCAACCGCATCACGATCAAGCGCCCTCTACCGGCTCGCGCGCCCAGGTGGAGGACAAGGTCCACCGCCTGCCGCTGAGCCCACTTCGACACCGTCCAGCGCGGCGAGTCTGCTCAGCCGCCTGACCAACGACGTCGACAACGTCACCAACACCCCTCCAGCAGTCCCTGTCCGGCGCCCTGACCGCGATCCTCACGGTGGTGGGCGTGCTGGGGATGATGTTCTCCATCTCCTGGAAGTCTGGCGCTGGTGGCGCTCATCATGTTCCCCGCTCATGGGCGTGGTCTTCGGGGTCATCGGGCCGCGCTCGCAGAAGGCCTTCACCCACCAGTGGGCGCGCACCGGCAAGATCAACACCCGGGTGGAGGAGTCCTTCCGGGCACGCCTGGTGCAGGTCTACGGCGCACGGCCCTCGGTGCGCGAGGCCTTCGCAGCCGAGAACGAGGAGCTGTTCCGGCCCGCTGCGCGCCCAGTTCCTCTCCGGGACTCGCGATGCCGATCATGCTGGTCATCGGGAACATCAACTACGTGGCCATCGCGGTGGTCGGCGGCGCCATGGTCGCCTCCGGTCGCTGCGCCTGGGCGATGTGCAGGCCTTCATCCAGTACTCCCAGCAGTTCTCCCAGCCCTGGGCCAGCCCGGCGGCATGGCCACGGCCGTGCAGTCCGGACCGCGAGCGCCGAGCGGATCTTCGAGCCTGCTCGACGCCGAGGAGGAGCGTCCCGACGACGTCGCACCGGAGAGCGGCGCTGCGACCGCGTGCGGGCACCGACGGCGGCTTCGCTGAAGAGCCCGGCGGGCCCGCGTCATCGAGATGGAGCACGTGCGCTTCTCCCACAGCCCGAGGTCGAGCTCATCCGGGACCTGTCGCTGCGGGTCGACCCCGGGCACACGGTTGCGATCGTGGGGCCCACGGGGCGGGCAAGACCACGCTGGTCAACCTGCTCATGCGCTTCTACGGAGCTCGACGGGGGACGCATCCTCATCGACGGGCGCGATATCGCCACCATGACGCGTCACGACGTGCGTCGCCGCACCGGCATGGTCCTGCAGGACCCGAGGCTGTTCGCCGGCACGATCCGCGAGAACATCCGCTATGGGCGGCCTCAGGGGCCAGTGATGGGGAGGTCGAGGCCGCCGCGAGGGCGTGCTTCGTCGACCACATCATCGGGCGCCCTGCCGCAGGGCTACGACACGGTTCTGGAGGAGGACGCCGCGAACATCTCCGCCGGCGAGCGCCAGCTGCTCACGATCGCGCGGGCCTTCGTGGCCAACCCGGCCGTGCTCATCCTCGATGAGGCCACCAGCAGCGTGGACACCCGCACGAGCTGCTGGTCCAGCAGGCGATGAACGCGCTGCGCGAGGGCCGCACGAGCTTTCATCATCGCTCACCGCCCGTCCACGATCCGCGACGCCGACACCATCCTGGTGCATGGAGCACGGCGACATCGTCGAGCAGGGCAGCCACTGATGAGCTCATCGCGGCGGATGGCGCCTACGCGCGCCTCCACGCGGCCCAGTTCGCGGGCGGCGCCACCGTCGCCATCGAGGACCGAGGGCCGGGCTGCCCCCGATGTCCGGCGGCGCCGGCCCGAGTGGAGGCCGGTCCCGCCAGTCCCCACCCTCGAGGATGCGACGTGGCCTCGCGGACTGTACCCGTGACAGGCGTCGTCGAAGGCTGACGTGCGTCCTCGACGCTCAGGCGCCCGGGCGCACCGTGCACTACACCGGGTTTGCCGGTTCACGGCTTAGGCGGGGCGTCGACAGGGCCGGCGCGGGCCTGGGCGGTGGCCTGGCGGGGTCGGCCGAGATCGTCGTCGGACGACGACGCTGACGGTGACGTCCCTCACCGGCCACGGAGCAGGCGCTCACCGAGGCACCGTTGGCGGCAGCCACGCGCTGCGCCATGGCGCAGGGGTCGCCCGGGGCGATGACCGAGGACAGGACCGTGGCACCGGAGATGGCCGCGAGGTCGGCGGCCGCCCGGGCCCGGCTGGGCGGCGCTCTGAGCCTGGATGAGGCCCGCGATGCCGACTGCCGCAGCCAGCAGCACGGCGATGACGCCGAGCGCGTAGACAGTCCCTCGAGCCACGCCTCGTCCCACCCGGGCGGTTTCCTGCGCCCTTGCGGCTGGTTGCTGCGCCGATCGTCCAGCCGGGCGGCAGAACGGACGTCCGGCCTCCCGGCTGGAGGTCGCGAGCGCGGTGGAAGCCACGACGGGGAAGGCCAGCGGATCCGGAGCATGGGCCATCCGTCGGCTCCGGGTCTCCATGGCGATTCATGCGGGCTGCTCGGCTCGGTGAGGGTACAAGCGCGGGCGCGCTGTCAGGCCCAGGCCGCCCAGGGGGCCGGGACGGTCGGGCGACGGTGACGCCGTGAGCCTCGCCCTGCTCGACGCCGAGGCTCACCCCTCCGGCCACGCGCTGGGCGGCGCCGGCGTAGTCCTCCTGGCCGATGGCGGCCTGACGGGCGGCGGTGCGGGCGGCGTCGGCCACCCGCAGCTGAGTGACGCCGGCGCCGACCGCCGCCAGCACCATCAGCAGGACGAGGACGACGGCAGGGCAGTGACAATGCCGTCTCAGCCGTCACCATCCCTCCTCTCCTCCTGGTGCACCCGCCCTGGTCGCCGCCCCCGCGGCCTCGTCGGGGCCGGGTGACCAGGTGAGGGATGCGGTTCCACGCGGCCGGAAGGCCTGCGGGAAGCGGGACCCGGGCGGCGACGTCGGCCACCGCAGGGTGACCCGGGCCACTCAGGCGAGCGCGCCCACCTGCTGCGATGACAGCGCACATCACACCGAGAGCGCCTGACTCGATGATGGACTGCAACGCCCCGCTCAGGCTGCCCGAGCGCATGAGCGCCAGCAGCAGGTCGGCGAAGGCCGCGGCCGCCAAGGTGCCGATGGCGTACTCGGCGGTGGCCATGCCCTCCTCCTTGGTCGCCAGTCGCCGCAGGAGCGCCGGCAGCGTCTGAGGCGTCACTCGGGCGGGCCAGCATCACGCTGGTGCGCAGGGGCGCAGGGTGGTCCGGTGGGTGTCCCTCATGGTGGTTCTCTCTGATCGGTGGGGACCAGCGCACCGCTGCTCCCAGCGGGCGCCGTGCCCGCCCCACCAGCATCGGGCCGCCCTGAGCCGCCGCGCTCAGGGGCTTGTCAGCCCTGTGGAGACCACCTGCAGTCCCGGGCTCTGTGGCATCGGGGGACCGCCTGAGCCCTGGCCGATCGGCGTGGATGGGTCCGCTGCAGGCGCCCGTGAGGCGATGGCCGGATGCTGCGGACGACACCGGGAGGAGGTGCAGGGCTGCCACCGGCCGCCACCCCCATCACTCCCGGCCGGGACATTCCGCGCCGGGCTGCGTGCTCGCTGCGGCCAGGGGCATTCGACGCCGTCGGGGACAGCAATCCCGTCCCCAACGCGCGAGACATGTCCCCGACCGGAAGAAAATGTCCCGGTCACGCAGAAGGCCCCCACGGGCACAACCGGATAGGGGGCTGCAGCGCAGTCGCTTGGGCACGGCCGGCCCACGGCGGCGCTCCGACGACGTCGAGCGCCCCAGCCCTCGATGAGCTGCGGATCCTGGCGGCGGTCAGGGCCGCCGGGACTGAGCCCGCCCGAGCCCGCCGCACCAGCGGCACCCGCACCGGCGCCCGCAGCACCCTCGCCGCCGGTCTCAGCCTCCCGGCCCTCGACGACCCGGGCGAAGAGCTCGGCCTTCTTCTCCTGAGGGCCATGACCTTCTCCTCGATGGTGTCGGCTGAGACGAGCCGGTAGACCATGACCGGCTTGCCTGGCCGATCCGGTGGGTGCGGTCGACGGCCTGCTCTCGGCCTGCGGGTTCCACCACGGGTCCAGCAGGAAGACGTAGTCGGCCTCGGTGAGCGTGAGCCCGAAGCCGCCGGCCTTGAGGGAGATGAGGAAGACGTCAGCCTCGCCGGCCCGGAAAGGCGTCGATGACCTTCTGCCGGTCGGGGGTGGAGCCGTCCATGTGGCGTTCGCACACCGGTGGCCTCCAGGTGCTCGCGCACGCCGGAGAGGTAGCGCGTGAACTGGGAGAAGACGAGGGCGCGGTGCCCCTCGGAGAGGATCGGCCCCAGGTGCTCGACCAGCACCTCGACCTTGGCCGACTGGGCTCGACCGCCTCCCCGGTCCCCCTGCGGCCCGTTGCGGGGCGCCGGCAGCCCTGCCCTTCACGGCTTTCGCGCCGCGGGCCGTCTTCCTGCCGGAACCGCCCTGTCCTGCCGGCGGCCTCGCCGGCCTCCCGGGCTTCCCCGCCACCCGCGCTCCCGGCGGCCTCAGGCTCATCCTGTCCTCGCCGTCGACGAGCGCCGGGTCGAGCGCCATCTGCCGCAGGGTGGTCAGCGCCTTGAGCGCGATGAAGCGCGACTGGGCGGTGTCCTCCTCCAGCAGCCCGAGGATCCGCTGCCGCTCGCGGGCCAGGCGCTGGTCGTGGGCCTTGCGGTGCTTGGCGCCGAGCTCGACGGTCAGGACCTGCTCGGTCTTGGCGGGCAGGTCCGCGGCCACCTGCTCCCTTGGTGCGCCGCAGGAGGAACGGCCGCATCCTGCGCCGCAGCCGCCCAGCGCCTCGGCGTCCCCGCGGTCGATCGGCTTGCGGTAGACCCTGCCCGAAGCGCTCCGGGTCGGGCAGCAGCCCCGGCGCCGCGATGCTCGCGAGCGCCCACAGGTCCATGAGCGAGTTCTCCAGCGGCGTGCCCGTGATCGCGATGGTCGACGGCGACCGCAGCCGCCGCACCGCCTTGTAGGTGGCCGAGGTGTGGTTCTTGACGAACTGGGCCTCGTCGCACACCACCCAGGCCCAGTCCCGGGCGATGAACTCCTCCTCGCACAGGCGCGCGATCGTGTGGAGGTGACGACGACGTCGCAGCCTCCACGATCTGCGCCAGAGTCTCCTCGCGCTTGGCGGCGGTCCGCCCTCACGGCCTGCACCCGCAGCCCCGGGCAGAAGCGCTCGGCCTGCTCCACCCAGGAGCCGACGACGGAGGTCGGCGCGATGACGACACCGGCCCGGTCCCTCCGGCTCACCGGGGTCACCGGAGCTGGTCGGCCTGCTCCCTGGCGCCTCCCTCACGCTGCTCGATGAGGCGCTGGACGGCGGCGAGCACCCGGACGGTCTTGCCCAGTCCCATGTCGTCGGCCAGGACCCCGCCGAGGCCCGCCTGGCGCAGGAAGTCCAGCCACCGGTAGCCCTCGAGCTGGTAGGGGCGCAGCGTCGCCCGCATCCCCGCGGGCACGGCCGCCCCGCCGCCCCTTCACCGGTCCCTCTCACCGACACCGCCCGCGTCGTCGCCCTCCCGACGGGCCGTCCACCGGAGGGCTCGGCCGCGGCCTCGGCGGCGCGCGCCCGCTCCAGCAGTCGCCCGACCCGCTCCTTCCAGCGAGCCGTGGCCCGTTCGATGACTCCCGAGTGACCCAGGACCTCGTAGTAGCCGGGCGTGCAAGGCACTGACCCGCAGCTCACCGCAGCCTGCGGGTCGGCCAGCTCGCGGCCCTCCTCCATGAGGCGGGCCAGGGCCTCGATCTCCGGGCGGTCGATGCTCACCCAGGTGCCCGACCCAGGAGCACCTCAGGCTCTGCCGGCCACGGCCGCCATGAGCAGCGCCAGGGGATCTCCTCTTCGCCCACGTGAACGCGCACGGACAGGGAGAACCAGTCGGGGCGGTCCTCGTCGTCGCTCACGCTGGTGGTGATGACCGGGGCTGCCTCGGCCTCGCGGTAGTCGGGGGACGTCGTCGTCGACCTCGATGTCGAAGGCCTCCAGCCCGCGCAGGACCGGCAGCGTCTCGGTCATGAAGCGGGCCGTGTCCATGCCGCTGCAGGTCCAGGGGCTGCCAGAGGGCTGCGTGCCGGCCGGCCAGGCAGCAGGCGGTTGAGGACCCTGCGGGCCAGGCGGGTCTCCCCGTCAATGTCCCGGCCGGCGGTCCCGTCCCTCGATGCGGCCTCGGCCGCCGCGGCCAGGTCGGGCAGGGCGTGACTGCTCCGGACCCGCCGTCCTCGCCGACGTAGCGGATGGACCACCTGCGCTCAGGTGGTGCTCGGCGGTATCGACGTGGACCGCGAGCGCGGCGCGCAGCGTCGTGGGGCGGGCATGTGATGGAGGTGTCGGCGGACAGGACCGGCAGCGCCCGGGTGAGGGCCTCCAGATGCCCGGTCTCGAAGCGCTCGACGTCCCCGGCCGGGATGGTGATGGCCTCGCCGTCGCCCCGCAGCACCCGGGAGAGGGCCTCGGTGGGGCGCGGCTCGAGCGGCATGAGGAGCAGCTCGCGCCCGGGCATCCACGTGTAGTAGCCGTGAACCGGGTCGCCGATCGGCATGAGGGAGAAGCTCAGGCGCAGTCCGGGGACCTGGAGGCGCGCAGCCCTCGACGTCGTCGATCTCCAGGGCGGGGGTGATGGCGATGTCGCCATCGTCCTCCCGGGTGAGGTGGATGCCGCCGCGCACCGTCGGCGAGGTAGACGGGCATGCCGTGGCGCTGAGCGGTGGTGAGGGTCAGGCCGGCCGCCACCCGGCGGCGCAGCACGTCCCAGACGTGGCGGGCGCGGTCGTCAGGGGAGGCGGTCGTCGGCGTAGTAGAACTGTAGCCGCCGCCATGCCGGCCAGCTCGCGCAGGACGCCCATGACGGTGGGGTCGACGTCGTCGTCCAGGCCCCCGGAGACGATCTGGGTCCAGGCGGCGCCCTGCCGGTTCCAGCCGCGCTTTGCCCTCGATGAGCGGCAGCATGGACAGGCCGGCGGGGTGCCCCATGTTGCCGGGGTCGTCGATGATCTCCAGGGCCATCCGACGGCGCGGGGCCTGCTCCACCTGCAGCAGGTCGGCCAGCCGGCTCTCCCAGGGGGCGGGCCCGCCGGAGGGGGCGGCGGCGTCGGGACTCGGCCTGCGCCAGGGCGCGCGCGGTGATGAGCAGGGCGGCCGTGTGCTTGCAGTCGCTGCCCACCGGGCACGAGCAGGTGCCGGCCCCGACGCCGCGGCGCTGCGGGCGCCCTGCTTGCGGAAGCACCATGGTCTGGTAGGTGTGCGCGCCCGAGCCCTGGACTGGGCGCTGATGATGTCCCCGTCCCCGGCGACGCTGATGCCCCGCACCCGCCCCTTTGCGCGCGTAGTCAGGCCGCGCCTCAGCGGCCCGGTGGTCGACCCGACTGATGATCTGGTCATCAGTGAGCTCCACCGGGCCAGTCGTCATGCCGAATCGCGCGAGCCATGACCCCAGGTTAAACGCGGTACGACAGCTTCGGGCGCCGTCCAGCTACTGATCGCACGCTGGGCGCGAACGAGCACTGGTCTCGCACCCGGTCACGTGGGGCCGGGGTGAGGAGCAGGGGTGAGCGACCGGCCGTAGCCCGGTCGGATGGCGGGTGGAGACCTCCCCGTGAGGAGGAGCCGGGTCGGTCCTGGATCTCGCACCCCGGGTGGATCACATTCTGATGACGGTGCGTTGTACTGGATTCACATGAACGCGATGCTGACCCGAGAAGAGCTGTTCCTGCTGCTGACCAGGATTCCGGCAAGCCGGAGAGCCGCATGACGTACCCCGCCTACGGGCTCACCGGCGCGCTGCTCACCGATCTGCTGCTGGCCGGCCGTATCAGCCTGACCGAGGAGCGCAGCCCCCGCGTCTACATCGTCAGCTCCGAGCCGACCGGGCACCCGTCCTGACCGGGCCCTGGAGATCCTGCCCGCCAAGGACGGCAAGCGCCTTCCTCCCTGGTGTCGTGGGCAAGCTCAACCCCACCCGCCACATCGCCGAGTCTCTGAGGCGGCCGGGTGGTGCGCATCCACACCGGCGGGCTGTTCGGTTCGCTGAACCCCAGCTACCCCACGCTCGATCCTCCTCGAGCGGCAGCTGCGTGCACGCATCGACGCCGCCCTGCACGGGGGTGCAGCCGCCGACCGCCTCCGACGTCGCCCCGCTGTCGATCCTGCGGCGCTCGGTGTCGCACCGACCGTCCTGCCGCAGCAGGAGACCGGTCTCAGCCGCAGCGAGCTCAAACGCCGGATCAAGGAGCTCGCGGGGAGAACCCCGTGGGCGTGCGGTGCAGCGGGCCGGAAGCCGTGACGATGGCCATCATCGCCGCCGAGCGTTGCGGCGACCTCGTCGAGCTGATCGCGACCGGCACTCCGGCACCACCGCCCCACCCCGGCCCGTCGAGACATCTCTGCGCCGCGGGGACATTCCGCGCAGACGGGACACCACCATCACCTGGCCGCAGCACGACGAAGGATGCGGCGGGGATATTCTGCGCGGCGGCGCGTGTCCTCCGGCGGGGACCTTCGACGCCGTCGGGACCGGAATCCTGTCACCGAACGCGCACCATGTCCCCGGCTGAGCGGAACGTCCCTCGCCGCGTGAGATGTCCCGTCGGCGGGGTCGGCGGGAGGACGGACACGACGACGGGCAGGAGGCTAGACGAGAGGCTGGGACCGTCAGTGAAGGCTGCCGGTCGCCACTAGGGCTGGGCCGACCGTCACCGCCGCGGGGCCGACGACGGCGGGCCGCCCGAGGTGCCGCCGCGCCTGCGCGCGCGCGGTGCCAGCGCTCGCGCCACAGGGCGTGATCCTGCTCGATCTCGGCCAGGCGGGCGGGCCAGGCGGTGCGACTCTCCAGCGACAGCCCCTCGGGCGTGCATCCCAGTTCGGCCAGGCGCGCCATCGCCGGTGTCGCCGCTCGCGCAGGTCGGGCAGGCCCACCAGGTCGGGCTGCGCCGGCCGCCTCACTCCTGTCGCCGGTGCGCCCCCCGCCGGCAGCCTGATGCCACTGGGGCGACGCCGGTCGGCGCGGCCCGAGACCTGCTCGCCGGACCGGGGCCGTGGCCTTCCGTGCGTCCGTCGGGGCGGCCGCCCCTGACCACGCGCATCACCTCGTTGGCCGGCACGTGGTCGCTCCGGTGGCCCAGCGCCAGCCCGGCGGCCGGCAGAACCAGCACCGACAGCACCCCGGCCAGCACGAGGCGTGGAGGCGAGGAGGTCGACATGGCCCCTCGCGCTGACCGCCACCTGGGTGACGGCCACGATGATGGGCAGGCGGTCGTCGAGTAGACGGCGATCTGGAGGCTCTGGCGCATCGAGTAGATGCGCGTGCCGTCCCCGCGGCGCTCCGCCCGAGGCCAGCCACACCGGCACGCCCCGCACGAGCACCAGCAGCGAAGAAGGCCAGGAGGTTGACCAGGTCCCCGGCGTCGAGCCCGGCCTCGATGCCCATGCCGGAGGTGACGAAGAAGATCGGACGAAGAACCCGTAGGCCAGCCCGTCGAGCTTTTCCTCGAACTCGGCATCCCCTCGGGCAGGGCGTGACGCGGACGAAGCCTGCGGCGAAGGCCCCCAGGATGACGTCGAGGTCGAAGATGGCGGCGATGGCGCACAGCCCCACCAGGAGCAGGACGGTGGCGCGGATGGTGGTTCGTGCGCCGTCGTCGAGGCCCCCAGGTGGATGGCCTCGACCAGGCTGGCGCCCCACGCGCCTGACGCGGCTGGTGAAGCGGACGATGAGCAGGGTGATGATGAGGAAAGACGCCGGGATCGCCATGCTCGCCCAGGTGGAGCGCGATCCAGCAGCAGCGCTATGACGAGATGGCCTCGACCCCACCGACGGCGCCGTGGTTGAGGATCGAGGCACCCACCGCCGTGGGCAGCAGGCCGCGGTCGCGCAGGATCGGCAGGATCGTGCCGATGGCCGTGGAGGTCATGGCGGTGGCGATGGCGATGCCGTTGGCCGACGCCGCCCCTCGGTCACCCTGATGACGCTGACCGCACCGAGGCCAGCCCCAGTGAGAGCAGCCAGGCGACGGCGGCGTGGCGCCCGCCCGCCCCGCGCAGCTCGTTGATGCTCGATCGTAGCCGGCCATGAGGAAGAGGAAGGCGACGCCGAGCTCGCGCAGCAGCTCGATCGAGGAGTCCTCGACGCCAGCCCCAGGCCGTGGGGGCGATGAGCATCCCGCCCAGGATGAGCAGGACGACTCGGCACGAGCCGCTTGGGGATGGCTCCAGGAGATCAGCGGCGCCACGAAGGCCACCGCGACGATGAGGCAGGAGGTGAAGCACCGGCCATATCGTCTCCTTGTCTCCCCAGTCGGGTGCGGGGGTGCAGGGATGGGGATGTGCGGGGCGCAGGGCCGGGCCCGGCGCAGGTCCGCACGAGCTTCGGAGACTACCCCGACCGGCCGCCGGCCGCCATCGGGCCGGGTACCGGGCCGCCATCACGCGTCACAATGGGATGACTCATGCCGTACTCACCTCCGCCGAACCACTCACGCGCCTGGCCGACGGGACGGTCAGCAGATCAGCCCTTCACCGGAACCGAGGTGTGGACCGTGCCGGGCCGCGCCAACCGCCCCATCTCGCACCCGGTGGCAGAGGTCCGCCCGCTGGAGGAGGCCGACCGCACCACAGCTGCGCCTTCTGCTCAGCGCGCGCACCTGGAGACGCCCCGGAGAAGGGCGCGCGTCGTGCGCGGGAGCCGACGGCGGCTTCGAGCGCTCGACGCCGTCGCCGCCTCCGCGCTGTTCGACACGGTGGCCGAGTTCCGGCGGGTGCCCAACCTGTTCGAGATCCTCCTTCGACTACTGGCACATCAACCACGGCTACAGATCCTGACGCCGCCCGCGAGCGCATGGAGGCCTACCTGGCTGACCCGGTCGGCGTCGAGCACGTGGAGCGGGTGGCGCGCACTAAGCTGGCGGCCGCGGGCGCGACCCGGACCTCCTGGACTCGATGGACGAGCGGACCCGCCACACCTTCCTGGCGGCCTTCTTCGCCGGGGCCATGACGACGTCATCGGCCGGCGCCACTTTCACCGACGACGCGCACGACACCACGGGCTTTGGCCGGGCTCGGGGACGCTGGAGCGCTGAGCACCGCGCCTACACGCGCCTGGCGATCCACGCGATGCACAGCCTGTACAGAGGCCAACCGGTGGGTGCGCTACGCGGCCGTCTTCCAGAACTGGCTGCGGCCGCCGGGCGAGCTTCGACCACCAGCACAAGCAGCTGGTGGGCATCGACGAGCGCGGGGTCACCAGCCAGCTGGAGCTGCAGAAGGTGCGGGCCAACCCCAACCTGTACAACGAGATGGCGGTGGACTACGCCGCCTACCAGGGGCTGCTGGTGGCGAGCAACGAGCACGCGGTGGCCTTTCGCCGGGTCTCGGGCACCGCTACCCGACACTGGAGGTGTACTGACGTCGGCCATGCCTGAGCCGTGGCTCGCTGAGCCGCGAGGAGGTCGACGCCGTCTCCGACCCGGTCCACGCCCCTGCACGCGGCCACGGCGCGGACGTGCCCAGCAACGAGGAGTGGCACCACAAGCCGCTCGACGGGATCAGCCCATGCCCTGGCACATCACGCCTCGCGGCGGGTCTCCACCCTGGCGGGCTTCGAGGGCGGCACGAAGATTCACCTCAGCACCATCGACCCGTGGACGCTGCGCGACCGCGTGGTGGCGCGCTGGAGGACCCGCGAGCCGACAGCTCATCGCGCCGATGGCCGGGCGAGGAGGCCCGACGACGCCCAACCGGCCCTGTACAACCCAGTTCTCACCGCCCGGCCGTAGCAGTGTGGCCCTGCGACGCTGCGGCGCTCCGGCCGGCGCAGGACCGGCACGGCCTTCAGCAGCCCAGGGCGCGCGCCCTCCGGCCCCACCTGGCCACACTGTGCACGCTCGCTGACCTTGCACCCTCCCACCTGTACGTACATTATCCGTACCATCAAGGAGGCCGAGCATGCCGATCTCAACAGCCCGCAGAACCCGGAGAATCGATCTGCGCGCCACGCCGCGCCAGGAGACTCCTCATTCAGCAGGCCGCTTCCCAGACGGACCGCTCCGTCAGCGAGTTCATCCTGTCCTCAGCAACGCTCGAAGCTGAACGCGTCCTTGCTGACCGCCGCTGGTTCTCCGTGACGTCAGAGCAGCTCTGATAGCCATTGAGGCCGTGCTGGACGCTCCGTTGGAGGAGACGTCCCGCCTGCCCGCCTATGGAACCGTCCCTCCCCTTCGGGACCCGCATCGACCTTGACGACGAATCGTGAGCACCGGAGCTCTCGAGTCCTCGCGGCGCCTCGTCCGCCAGGACGTCACGGCCGGTTTCCGCAGCGGGCCGCCGAACTGGATGACTGGTTCCAGCGCTACGCATGGCAGAACCAGAAGGCCAACAACACCGTCGTATAGTCACCGCCCAGGGATGACGTCATTCTCGGTTATTACGCCATCACGACGGCCTCATACTCCCGCGACGATGCGCCACAGGGGTCTCAACCACCGCAGCCGCCCTGAGGAGATCCCGTAGCATCCTCTGGCCCGGCTCGCGGTGGATGAGCGCCTGCTCAGGGCGGGGCGTTGCGCAGCACTGCTCAAGGACGCGATCGAGCGGTGCTACAGGCTCAGCTGAGAAGTGGGGCGCCGCCGCCCTCATCGTGCACTGCCGAGACGAGCAGGCGCGCCTTCTACCCTCGCCAACGGCGACTTTCTTCCTCACCGGCCAACGCCTTGCACCTGCTGCGTCCAGGAAGCAGCTGAGCCGGATGCTCGAGTCCTCCTGACCCGGAACCGGACACAAGAGCCGAGGGCAGGCCTGACCGCTCGCGCTGACGGCGCCGACCCGACGCAGCCTCAGCAGCCCAGGGCGCTGCGCTCCTCCGACCCCACCAGCCCGGAGCGGCTCTCCAGGGCGCGGAACCAGCGGGCCAGCGCCGGCCAGAAGGAGATCGACGGCGCCTCCCCGCCGGGGTAGTGCTGACGCCCGCCGTACTCGTAGGACCGGACGGTGGTGAACAGGCGGATGTCGCTGCCGGTGGGCTTGTCGCCGCACAGGTACTGGCCGATGGCGACGACGGCGGACAGGGCCGGCCCTGTCGAGCATCGTCAGGCTGTCCTCGCGGGAGGCCTCCATCCGCGTGGCCCGGGCCAGGAGAGTGTCGATGACGTCGAAGCCCACGAGACGCCGTTGCGCCGCCGCCGCGGTCTTCCGGGTCCTGGAGTGGGGTAGCCACCGCGTGGCCGACGTTGATCTGCGAGCCGATCCAGGCGTCCCAGGCGTCGGTGGAGCTGGGCGGCGGTTGAGCGGGTAGAGGTCCGGGGCGCCTCGTGGGAGGGTCCTACCAGGCGGTGGACAGGTCGAAGAGCAGGTGCCGGAGTCGTCGCTGACGACCCGGCCGGTGGTGGTGTCCACGAGGCCGGGACGGGGGAGGCGTGTAGCCGGGGGTCTTCTCAGACCTCAGCCAGGAGCGGGCGCCGAGGCCGGATCCACGCCGGGCTCGCCGTCGGGGCCGGTCAGCTCCCAGTGACCCGTCCGCGCCCTGCGCAGCTCCAGGACACGGGGATCGCCTCGGTCAGGCCCAGCAGGCGCCGGCGATGCAGGGACGCGGCGGCACCACGGGCAGGCCTCGACGCCACGAGTCGGTAGCGCCCGCCTCTACGGGAAGGTCGCCGCTGGTGACGAATCGGTGTGAGACTGCGATGGCCAAGGGGTACCTCCCGGAAGGGTCGTCGAGGGGTCGTGATGCCAAAGCTAATCATTCCTCGCGCATCGGCCGCCGTCACCCGATCACACGGGGCGGAATCTTGCACCCTGCGCCCGACCGACGCCGGATCAGTCCTCACTGAACGGGACATCTGCGCGTCGAGGGGTCACTATCTCGCGGCCGGGGACACAAACTGTGCGAGACAGGAATCCGGTCCTCGACGGCGTCGAACGCCCCTGCCCGGAACGAGCACGCACCCGGCCGCGTCGAATGTCCTCGGCCGCGAGGCAACAGCGGCAGCATGGGGCGCATGTCTCACACGGCGTGCAGCGCAGCGGCTCAGTCGCGTCTCCACGGAGGCCACGAACCCAGGGCGTCGTGACCGTCCCGAGTGCGGCTCGCCCAGCAGGTCGCGCACTCGGGCGCAGGCGGCCAGGCCTCGTCGCGCTCGCCGCGCTCGGCGTGCAGGCGGGCCAGCATGCACAGGGCCCGCGAGGCCGAGTCGCGGTCCTCGGTGTCCATGTAGCCGTCGTAGGCGGACTCGCAGTGCCGGACGGCCTCGCCAGTTCTGGCCGGTGCGCACAGATCCAGCTCATGTCGTCGTGCCAGTCGCCGATCTCCCAGGCCGAGGATGACCCTCGGTGTCGGCCACGCCGGCGAAGGCCCGACGGGCCTCCTCCATGATCTGGCGGGCCTCGTCGAGCCGCCCCGGGCCATGGGCGGGGTGAGGTCATCCACCAGCGCCCGCGCCGAGCGGCGCAGCGCCTCGCCCGGTCCAGGCAGCCCTGGTCGAGTGGGTGTCTCCAGGTCGGCGGCCTGGCGGAACAGGGCGGCGGCGCCCACATTGTCTCTTGAGGTTGAGGCGGCCATCGCCGCGTGCGAGAGGTACTTCCCGCCAGCGCCCGCGCCCCTGTCTCCTGCAGGATGCGGGCGGCGGCCAGCGCGAGTGCTCGGCGACGCTCTCCTCCTCGCCCATGGCCATGCCGGTCTGGGGCCAGGAGCCGGTGCAGGTACAGGGCGACGCTCTGGCCCTCGGTGCGCTGGGCCAGGACAGCGCGGACCCAGGACCCGGCGCTCTCAGGTGGCGCTCGGAGGCCTCCAGCGCCGAGCCCAGGACAGCAGGGAGGCACGGCGTAGCAGGGTGATGCCGGCGGCCAGCATGATGTTGGCCTCGCTCGCGAACTGGGCGATGGCCTCGTCGAACTGGCCCACCTCCATGCGAGGATGCCAGCAGGCGCCGACCGCGGGCGGCCAGGACCGGGGAGACCTTCTCGTGGCGGCGCATGACCTCCTCGGCCAGCAGGCAGCCGTTGTAGACGTCGCCGCACTCGGCCAGGACCTCGGCGCGCGCCATGTCGAGGATGTCCTCCATCCAGCTCGGGCGCGTCCTCGGGACGGCCTCGGCGGCGCGGGCGACGACCTGATCGCCCTGAGCGCCTCGTCCTTGGCATGCAGGTCGGTGAGGACCGAGGCCCCACGAGCAGGGCGTCGGCGGCCAGGACGAGGGCATCGGTGCCCTCGGGTCGAGCAGCTCGGTGGACACCAGGTCCTCGACCTGAGCCTCGATCTGCCCGATGAGGGAGGTGGCTCGCTGCAGGCGCTCATCGCGCACGGCGTCCTGGGATAGCTCGGCGATGGAGTCGGCGGTGATCTCGTTGTCGAGGTTGAGCAGGTCCACGTAGTAGGCGCCCAGCGGCTGAAGGCCAGCCTCGATGAGGGGCGGATCCGCAGGCGCTCGGCGATGGCCTCGTCCATCTCGGTGGCAGGCCGCGGCGGCGGCCCGCAGCAGTCCCGTGTGGTACCCAGGCCCGATCTCGCTACCGATCGGGGGCAGCAGGTCGCGCGTGGCCACCGTCGACGACGTACCAGTAGTCCATCGTCGAGGAGCCGATGGTGCGGCGGTGGTCGACGGGCGGCGCACCGCCTCCTCGCCGTTGCGCACCGCCGGGGCCGCACGAGTCCACCAGCGGGAAGGTGCGTCGCCGCTCTGGCGGCTGGTGGCGGCGCACGTCGGCCGGCCGCCTCCCGGCTCGACGACGTCGTGCGGGCGCGTGCTCTGGACCAGGCCGTCGTCGTCGGCCACCAGGCCCAGGAGGGAGGCGACGTCGGGCGCAGCGCCGTCCTCGTCCACGGTCAGAGCTCGTCTGGGCCGCCTCGGGCAGCTCCTCGGAGGGCTCCAGGAGGTCGACCTCCACGCCCAGCCTGCAGGACCGCGCCCGGGGCGGCGTCGAAGGCGGCCCGCCAGGAGCGCTCCAGGTGGTCGGAGATGGTGGAATTGCGTTGCGCGTGTCGAACTGCTGGGCCAGGCGCCGGGCTCCAGACCGGTCATCTCGGCGTAGACGCGCGAGATGGTGGTGGAGGCATCCAGTCCCGGCAGCGGGTACCACAGGTCGGCGGCCGACTCGACGCCGAGGGCCTCTCGCCGCGGCCGGCCCTGCTCGGCCTCGCGCAGCACCAGGCTCATGCCGCGCAGGGCCGACAGCAGCACGTGAGCGGACTCGGCCTCGTCCCAGCGAGACAGGTGGCGGCGCAGGAGCCCAGGCCCGGGTCCACCCGCCCCACGAGGGCCAGGTACTCCAGGTGGTAGGCCAGGGAGATGAGGGCCTGGGGTTGCGTGGCGATCTCCCCAGTAGAGCGCGGTGCGCCTCCAGGTTGCCCGGGGCCGGCCCGGAGGCCAGCAGGGGCAGCAGCACGAGGGACTGCGTGGTCTGGGCTGCACGGGCAGCGGACGGCGCCGGTCAGCACGGGCACGGCGGTCGCCACGGCCAGCTCCCAGGCCTCGGTGCGGCAGGCGAAGGCGACCTCGCGCGCGTGCTCCAGCCCTCGCAGTCGGCGTTCTCGTCGCGGTGAGTGGCCCGCCAGGCGGCCAGCTCCTCGGCGGTCCTCCTCGAGGCCCCAGCAGTGCACGGCGACCGAGGCGCGCTCGCCGTGGACGACGTGCATGGAGGCGCCCCGGAGCGGTAGAACTCCTCGAGCTGGCCTCGAGCTGGCGCACCTTGTCCTTGGAGACCCGGGGGTTGGCGCCCGCCACGGCCACCGCCCACTTGAAGTGCCAGTGCAGGGTTCGCACCTGGGCGTCGTCGAAGGCCTCGGGGCGGCGCTGGTAGCGGCCGAGGTTCCACGAGAGGGGCCAGCGCCTTCACGCCTCGTTGCCCCTGCTGCAGGCCTCGGTCAGGCCAGCCGGTGGCGATCCGCAGGTCCTCGTCGCCCAGTGCGTCCGCCCAGCCGACGGCCTCCGCGATGAGGGCCGAGGTCTGGGGGCCGCCGAGGGCATCGGCGTAGGCCAGACGCCTGAGGACGCTCCGCGCGTGGTCATGGGAGTCTGTCCTTCCGGCGGAGCCTGACGTTGCACCGTCATGAGGCGAAGGCTTCCACCGTGTGCTGCAAGAACGCACGGAATGCGCTCCGCCAACCCCAGGGACGCCGTGGGTGGAGCGTCGTCCCGCACCGCTCACCGGTGAACGGCGGCATGGGCATCTCGGGCCCTTTTCGTCCAGAGGGCGGTTGTCCGACGTCCAGTGTTACCGAACAGTTGTAGAATCCGCTACTGCAACGCCAGCGGCAACTCGGTTGCCGGGGGCATGTCGGGGTGGCGCTACGCCCTGACGCACCGGCCACTCCCAGGACCGGGCTCCCTGACGTCGGGCGCCCGCACTCCAGTATTTCCAACGGATGTCGCTCGCACCGCGTCTGGCGAGGCCGGTGCGCGCTAGGACACGAGCAGGGGCTTGGGGTGTCGGTTGTCTCAGACCTCGGTTCCGCCTCAGCATCACCTGGCTGCGACCGGCCCGTCGACGACGGCGGCCATCTCCACTCGTCGCATCGGCCCCGCCCGCAGCCGTGCTGACAGCCATGCCGGCAGCCGCGCCTCGCGTCGCCACCACAGAAGCCTGCGCACCTGTCCCGTGGACCGCCTCCCGCGATCTCAGCAGCGTCGTACGACGGCGCTGACGGCCCGGCCGGGCCAGGGGCGCCTCGGGCAGGGCGATCACGGTCGCCCTGCCGTCCTCTCCTCAGTGGCGATCTGCGACCCGACGACTCTCCGCGCGCGCCTCAGCCTGCCGTCCTCGGCGTCGGGCCGGGCTGTCAGCAGCGGCGTCCTGGGCGGCCAGAAGGCCGAGGACCCGCGCAGGGGCCCTGATCGACGCCGTCGAGGATGAAGTCCAGGGTGCCGGCCAGCTGGGCGTCGTCGAGCCCGGCCCGATGTTGGTGAGGACCTCGGCGCACAGGCTCAGGCCGGCGTCGTCGACCTCGGTATGAAGGCGGGGATGAGCCGGCCGCTGGAGACCTCCTGGGCCACGGCGCGCACCCGGAGCTCCGCGGAGCCCGGCCGGGTGGCGGCGAGCCGGTGGTGGACGCGCACGGCGAGGATCCGGCGGTCGACCACCATGAGCACGTAGTCGAATCCGGCCACCGAGAAGTGCACCACCCCCTCGGACACGGGTCGAGGTCGTGACGGTGGCCGCGCACGGCCAGCCAGGCGGCGAGCCGCCTGAGGGTCACGGTCGGGGTCACCGACCCTCCGGCTGATTCCACCAGGCCATCAGTCCTCCTCCCAGGTGACGAGCTCAGGGGAAAGCGCCTCCACCGTGGAGAAGAAGGCGCGGGTCATGCCCAGGCCCATGTCCATGAAGGCGTCGAGCTGGGCCTGGCTCATGCCCGCGCCGACTAGGCCACCATCTGGGTGCTCAGCAGGAGGTGGCCGGGGTCGGGCGGGGGTGACGGCCAGGTCCGGGCCGTAGGTGGAGCGGTGCTGGGCATCGATGAAGGCGCGCATCTCGTCGAGGCGCTCGGCCTCGGGCGCCTCGCGCCACATGCCGGCTACGACGAGGGCGTCTCTCGTCGTGCAGGTAGACGCCGATGTCGCAGCCCGGGAAGCGCATGAAGACGGCGCCGTCCTCCGGGGCCGGCGGTGATGTCGTGCTGGGACAGCTGGTCCTCGACCCGCTGTAAGGGTCAGAGCCGGTTGAGCGCTCATGATCTCGCCCTACCCGGTGCGGGACGTGATGCGGATTCGGTGCGATGGCGCCGCTGGGGGTGCGGCGCGCAGCTGGTGAGCCGCCTCGGGGCCGGTTCAGGCGCAGGGCGGGCCGTCAGAACTCGATGTCGGAGGCGATGTCCGCGACCGTGTCGACCTGGCCGGCGCCGGCCTGTAGGCTGCGCACGCGTACCCGCTGAAGCCCCCGACCCCTAGTCGAGCGCGGGCGCCGACGGCGCCGGAGCGGCCCCGGCAGCCGCCGCTGCGCCTGCCGGTCCCGGCGGGGCCCCGGGAGGCGGCGGGGGCGCCGAACCCTCCGGGAGTCGTGCCAGCGCCTGGTCCAGGGAGCGCCCCAGGACGCCGGAGGCCGACCTCGGCCAGGGTCAGGCAGCGTGAGTCCATCTGCTCGGAGGTCTTTGTATCCGCGGCGGCCGGCGGCCGGGCATGCGTCGCCCTTGCCGGCGCGCGCGGTGGGCTCGTTGCGCCCTGCGCGGGAGCGCTGGGGCAGCACTCTGAGGAGGCGGGTCGCTCTCCGTCCGCCCTTGGCACCGGATGACCGGGAGAAGGAGGCGCTGTCTTGGGACTTCTTTGCGAAGCCGACCATGGTGGTCCTTTCGAACGGTTCCGAGCGGCGTCGGGCCGCCTGGGGGACGAAGAGCTGACAGGCCGACGGGAGGGCGAAGCGAGTCGCGCGATGCGCCGTCGGCCTCGAGCTGTCTGCGCGCCGCCCTGCGTGCCAGGCCGGGCGGACGGCGGGTGGAAACGCTAGCGGGGCACCTCGCAGGAGAGCTGGTCGGCGGCGTGGGCCTGCTGGCCCACAGCTCCTCGGTGAAGGTGTTGTCCAGGATGGAGCGGGCCAGGGGCTCGTCGGGGCGCATGATGTCGCGCACCGTCTGCAGGATGAGCTGGCGGCGATCGTCGAGGCCCTCCTGGCCCAGGATCTGGGCCGAGCGGCCCAGGCCGCCCATGAAGTTGACGTACCCATGGCGTGGTACTGGGGAGACCCGTCGGGGCGCAGCTGGTGGGTGCGGGTCTCCAGCGCCTTGCGCACGTCGCGGCGCAGGGCCTCCTGGCCGCCCTGGGAGCGCACGTAGAAGGGCAGCAGCCGGTTCACTCGCGAGGTGGTGGGCGATGGCGTAGTCGACGTAGTAGAAGAAGGCCAGGCCCACCCCTCCTCGGCGGCCTGCTCCGACTCGGACTTCTGCCACTCGGCGTAGCAGGTGGTCTTGGCGACCTCCTTGGCCCAGGTGGGCGCGGCCGCCATGGCCTCTGTGGGCTGGAAGGCCACACGCGACTTGCAGCGCGGGCAGGTGATGAACACCGGCATGTGGTAGAGCTCGGGCAGCGGCACCGGGTCGCCGCACTCTGTCGCAGGTGAAGGAGAACTGGGCCTGGCGCCAGTCGGTCGCGGCGCGGTTCCACCTCGCGGAGCCTGCTCGGCGCGGCCGGGGGCGAAGACCCCTCGATGATGTTGCGCAGGCGCACCTCGAAGCCGCCCACGAGGCTGGCCGCGTCCTGGAGGCGGGCGGAGAGCTGACGGTCCTCGTCAATGGACAGGTCGGCGTCGATGTCCAGGAAGGGGGCGAAAGTGTTTGGCGAAGACCCGCTGGGCCTTGGTGTGCAGGAACATGATCTGGGCCTCGACCTCCGAGCGGAAGGCGGAGACGGAGGCCGGGTCGGTGATCTGCATCTCCATCGCGGTGCGGGCCGAGCTGACGCCGAACTCCCGGCGCGAGCCTCCAACCGTCCAGGTAGGTGCTCAGGCGCTGAGTGAGTGCCTGAAGCCGCCGGTAGTAGCGGACGTAGGCGGACATGTCAGGTTCCTTTGCGGTGGAGGATCGGGATTATCACTGAGGAAGGCGCCGATTGCCGAGGATGGAGACACGCGACCTCGGGGCCGGCGACAACGCTGACGCACGAGCCCGAGCGCAGAGGCGCCCACGGCTGCCAGCACTGTGGATGCTACTCAACTGGAGACTTCAACTGCGACCTGTTCGTGATCTTTTGGGCATCGCCAGGCTCGACATCCAGGGCAGGACTCCCCTCGCCATTCCTCCGACGCTATGGCTTCTCGCCCGCCCACAACGGCGGCGCCACGGGAGAAAAAGTCCTGGTGGAGGCCGTCGGGGCGAGCCGGGAAACGTCAATAAGTGACAAGGATCACGGCGTCACTCGGGTGTGATCCGCCCCTGCTGGACGCATGCTGCGAGACCTTTCCGTGATCCGCAGGTGGCCCAACGGCGTTTAACCGCGCGGTCGTAGGGTAGGTCGCGAGTTCGTACCCTCTACCTCGATCGCGCGGCATAAGGTACGACACGCGACGGCGGGGGCTTCCGCACCCGTGTCTTACAGCCGGGCCGTGCGGGCGAGGGTCGAGGCTCAGGGTGACGCGCGCCCCGGGACGCGTGGGGGCGCCGGGTCAGGGCGGTAGCACGGGTGGCACGGACCGGCTCAGGCTCAGCCGTAGCGTCGGCCCCGACGCCGGACGGCTCAGCCGACCCCGTCCGCCCGCCACCTCGTCTGGCCCCGCCACCCGGGCCGTCCCTGCCAGGGCGGCGAGCCGCTCGGGGTCGAGCTCGACCTCGGCCTCCCACTGGCCGCGACGCAGCCGCGAGGCCAGCACGGTGGCCGCCAGGGTGGCCGGCAGTGTCTCCGGTGTTGCTGGCGTCGCCGGTGTCTCCGTTGCGCGACCCCGCCCCGCTCCCCCGGTTCCCTGGCTCCCCGCCGCGGCCTCCACCACGCGCAGCGCGCCGGGGGCGAGGGCGAGGTCGCCGACGACGTCGAAGCCCAGGAACCGCGCCACCTTGCTGCTTGCGGGGTCGGCCCACAGGCGCTGGGGGTGTCCAGGCGCAGGAGGCGGCCGGCCTCCATGACGCCGACCCGGTCGGCCACGGTCGCTGGCCTCGTCCTGGTCGTGGGTGACGTAGAGCGCCGTCGTACCGCCCTGACGCAGGATGGTGCGCACGTCGGTGGCCAGCTGCTCGCGCAGGGCCCGGTCCAGGGCGGACAGGGGCTCGTCGAGCAGCAGCAGCCTCGGCGCCGGGGCGAGCGCCCGGGCCAGGGCCACCTGCTGGGCCTGCCCGCCGGACAGGGTCGTCACGCGCCTCCGCTCGAATCCGGGCAGGCCGACGAGCTCGAGCATCTCGCGCACACGCTCGCTGCGCTGGGCGCGCGGCAGGCCGGTGAGCCCGTAGGCGATGTTGCTGCCGACGTCGCGGTGCTCGAAGAGCTGGCCGTCCTGGAACATGAGGCCGAAGCCGCGCTTGTGGACCGGGCACGCGCACCATGCTCCGCCCGTCCCAGGCGACCTCGCCGGCGGCCACGTCCTCCAGGCCGGCCACCGCCCGCAGCAGGGAGGACTTGCCCTGAGCCGGAGGCCCCCAGGAGGGCGACGACCTCCCCGGCAGCCACCTCCAGGTCGACGCCGTCGACGGCGCGCAGGTCCCCATAGGGTCACGGCGAGCCCGCGCACGGACAGGCCCGTCGAAGCACTGGTGTTACTGGCAGTCGGGCTCAGGCCGCTCGCCTCCGTCCGTCCTGGGCCCGCGCGACCGGGCCGTCTTGTTGCCCGTCGCCCGCCGCATGCTGGCCGGCGTCCACGGGAGGTCGCGCTGCGGAGCGCTGAGCGCCGACGCCCCACGGGCCTCGACGCGCCCGCGCTGCCGCCCGGGGCCGAGCCGGGTCTGGAGCCACTCGCAGCCGAGCATGACGGCGGCGCTGCCCACCGCCAGGACCACGCCCCTGCCAGCGCCATCCCCTGGTTCTGAGAGCCGGGGCTACCGATGAGCCGGTAGACAACCACCGGCAGGGTCGGTTCCTGAGGCGGGCCAGGAACGACGTCGCCCCGAACTCCCCCAGCGACGTCGCCAGGGCGAAACCGGCCGCCAGCCCGCCGGCGCGCAGCAACTGGGGACCCGTCCACGGTCGCCAGCACCCGGCCGGGTCCGGCCCCCAGAGCGGCGGCCGCCTCGCGCTGACGCGGGTCGATGGCGCGCAGCGCCGGCAGCAGGGTGCGCACCACGAGCGGCACGGCCACGACGGCCTGCGCCAGCGGGAGGATCCACCAGGAGCGGGTCAGGGCCAGCGGCGGGCGCGCCAGGGTGATGAGGAAGCCGAAGCCGACCGTCACGGCGGAGACGCCCAGCGGCAGCATGAAGGCGGCGTCGAGCCCGGTGATGACCCGGGCCAGCGCCCGGCTGCGGGGTCGGCGCGAGACGACCAGGCACACCGCCACCCCCAGGCTCAGGGCGATGGCCGCGGCCGCCACGGCCACGGACACCGAGTTGGCGGCCGCCTCCCACACGGTCACGAGCAGGGCACTGCGCCCGCCGGTCGATCCCAGGTCGGTGTAGTTCGCCAGCGTCCAGGCGCCGTCGCGCTGCAGGGAGCGCGCCACCAGCACCGCCATCGGCGCCACCAGCAGCCCCCCGACTGTGGCGGCGGTGACCACGAGCGCGGGGGCGTCGGTGGCACGCAGCCGTGGGGCGGGCACCTCGGTGCGCAGGCGCAGGCGCGTCTGGGTGGCGGCGCGCGCCCGCTCGGCCACCCACAGGGCCAGGGCGATGACGCCGAGCTGGACGACCGACAGGACGGCGGCGCCCCGCAGGTCGAGGTACTGGGTGGTCAGCCGGTAGATCTCGGTCTCGATGGTGCCGATCCCCACCCCGCCGAGTACGAGGCACCACCCCGTAGGCGGTGGCGCAGAACAGGAAGGTCAGGGAGGCGGCCGAGGCGATCGCGGGGGCCAGCGCGGGCAGGGGTGACGGTGGCGAAGGCCCGCATCGGCGAGGCCCCCAGCGCCCGGGCGGCCTCCACGGCGCGCGGGTCGAGGCGCGACCACATGGTGCCCACGGTGCGCACCACGAGCCCGTAGTTGAAGAAGGCCAGCGCGGCACCACCGCGGTCAGGGTTCCGTCCAGGTCCAGGGCCTCCAGGGCCCGCCGCGGGTGACCAGGGCGTGGAAGGCGACGCCGACGACGACGCTGGGCAGCACGAAGGGCACGGTCACCACCCCGCGCAGCAGGGTCGCGGCCGGGGAAGGCGCGCCGGTAGAGGACGAGGGCTCCGGGGATGCCGAGGACCACGCACACGGCGGTGCCCAGTACCGCCTGGGTGAGGGTCTGCGTGAGGATCCGCCAGGGTGCGCTCGCGGGCCAGGACCTCGCCGAAGCCGCTCAGGTCCAGGGGCACCGTCGGGGGCGAGGCCGCGGCCCATGAGTGTGGCCACGGGCCAGGCGAAGAAGACCGCCAGGAAGGCCAGTGGGCCGACGACGGCCAGGGTCCAGCCGGCCCGCTCGCCCCAGCCGGGCCGGGGGCCGCCGGCGCGCCGGGCAGTCGCCGCGCCGCCCTCGGCCGGCCGGACTGCCGGCCCCGACACCGGCCCCACACCCGGCGCCGCTGTCACCGGGGAGGCTCCGGCGTCGGCTCGCGCGGCGGCGTCGGCCCCTGGCGTCTCCTCGCCCGGCGCGCTCACTTGCCGACGGCCTCGGTCCAGGTGTTCAGCCACTCCTCGCGGTGGGTGGTGATCTCCTTGGGCTCGACCTTCACCGGCGACTTCGACAGCGGCCCGAACTTCGTGAGGGCCTCGGGCAGGGCGGCGTCCGGCAGGACCGGGTACATGTACATCTGCCCGGGGATGTCCTCCTGGACGGCCTTGGAGAGCATCCACGTCACGAAGGCCTTGCCGCCCTCGGGGTTGGCGGCGCCCTTGAGGACTCCGGCGTACTCGACCTGGCGGAAGGCGGTGTCCAGCAGGGCGGAGGTGGTGCTGGAGCTCTTGTCCTTGGAGACCGTGAAGGAGGGCGAGGAGGCGTAGGACACGACGATGGGGTAGGTGCCCTTACCGCTGCCGGAGAAGTCGGTCTCGTAGGCGGCGCTCCAGTCCTCGGCGATCCGGGCGCCGTTGGCCATGAGCTGCTTCCAGTAGCCGGCGAAGGAGCCGGCGCCGAAGTGGCCGATGGTGGCCAGCAGCCAGGCCATGCCGGGTGAGGAGTTCGTGGGGTTGATGGCCACGAGCAGGCCCTTGTACTCGGGCTTGGTGAGGGTCCTCGAAGGTCGCCGGGGGCGTCAGGCCCTTGCCGGTGAAGTAGCCGGTGTCGATGTTGAGGCAGACGTCGCCGACGTCGATGGGCGCCAGGGCCGGGGTGTCGGCGACGACGTAGCTCTCGGCGCCCTTGGGCAGGGTGACGGTGGCGGAGGTGTCGATGACGCCCTGGTCGAGGGCGCGGGTGGCGTAGGTGTTGTCGATGCCGAAGACGGCGTCGCCCAGGGGCGCATCCTTGGTCAGGACGAGCTTTGTTGACCAGGGCGCCGGCGTCCCCGGAGGTGGCGATCTTGAGGGTGTAGCCGGTCTCGGAGGTGAAGGCCTTCTGGAGGTCCTCCGAGACGTGGAAGGAGTCGTGGGTGACGACGGTGACGGTCTTGGAGTCGCCCTGGGAGCCGCTCTTCTGCCCTTGCCGCAGGCGGCCAGGCTCAGGCCGACGGCGCCGGCGGCGGTTCCGGCGAGCAGGGCGCGGCGGCTGAGGGCCGGGCGGGGCCGGCCGGGGCGGTGGGTGGACTGGATGCTCATGTGTGCCTCCTGGATGGTTCTCCGAGGGCCCGGCGACCACCTGCGGCGCGCCGGGGAGATGGTCTCGACTTCCTTCGCCGGTACTAACCGGAGCAGGTTCGAGGGTCTGCGGGCTTCCGCACTCTCAGCGCCGTCGGCGGCGGCCCGTCGGCCAGTGGCGGCCGGGCCGACGACGGGGCGCTCCCCTGTCGTTGCAGGTCAACTGTAGTTCGACGGCGCCCGCCGACACCAACTCCGCCCGGCCCGCGCCGTGCGCCGGAGCCCTGCCGCGGACCCACACGCGTCACCCTCCCGCGCGTTCGTAGGGTAGGTCGCCGGTTCGTACCCTTTACCCCTCGAACGCGCGACCTACGGTACGACCGCGCGCCGAGCAGCCAGAGCCTTGGCCGCGACAACGAGCGGATCCGTGGGCTCCCGGCCCAGCAGGTACGGAAGGTCATCACCCGTCCCGGCCAGGAACCCGTGCCGGATGACACTGGCGATCGAGAGCATCAGGGACTGGCGGAAGGACGGCATCCCACCCTCGGCGAGCAGATGCCGGTAGTCACCCAGGCTGATGTCCCTCACTTCGCAGCCCAGGCTGCCTGCGACGTCAGCGACGGACACCGCACGGCTTCCCACTAACTCGTAGACCTTCCTCCCGTGCTTATCTGAGTCGCTGAGGACGGAAGCCGCCGCGCAGGCCAGGGTCTGCCGTGCCACCGCAGCCACGGCCCCCAACCCCAAGCGGCGACACGATCCTCGCCGGCGCCCCATTTCGTCTCTCCCACGAGAGAGGAGCGCCGAGAATCTCGGCGTAGACGCCGTTGCGCAGAATGGTCCATGTCATGCCGCTGGCCATGATGATTCGCTCGGCGACTCGGTGCGACAGCGCCATTGACAGGTGGTCGCCCGCACCAGTGAGGCTCGTGTAGACGAGATGGGAGACGCCGTCGCGCTCCGCGACCTCAACGGCGGCGCGGTTGAAGGCGATCTGCCGGTCGTCCTCCCAGCGCCCCGGCGGGCACCAGCAGCAGGGTGTCGACGCCGTTGAAATCCAGGCTGTCCGGGACGCTGAAGTCAACATGCCGTTGCCCCGCCGACGGCGTGCGGCTACCACCCACCGCCGGAATGCCGCGAGCGCGCAGCTCCGCCAGGAGAGCTGAGGAGAACCGTCCGCTTGCACCAGTCACCAAGATCGTGAGTAGCCTCTTCAGGCTCAACCACACTCTGGAAGCTGGCTCCTGCAGCCACCGAACCTTCTGCGCATGAGCCTGAGGCATCGTGCACGCACCTACAAGGAGGCAGTTTCTTGTCACCAACGCACAGCGATGTGACCACCGGCGATCCCAATCCGGCGCCTCTGGAGCGCTGCACCCGAGCGCACCGCGAGGATCCTGGCATCCGGGCGGTCCACGACCGACTGGGAGACAAATGGTCCCTACTGGTCATCGTGGAGCTGACGCGCGGCCCACTGCGTTTCCGTCAGCTGCAGCACGCCGTCGGCGGCATCTCGCAGCGCATGCTCACCCTGACGGTGCGGCGTCTGGAGCGCGACGGGCTGGTGCGCCGCACGGTCTACCCCACGGTTCCCGCCCAAGTCGACTACCGGCTCACCGAGATGGGGGCGAGCCTGACACATCTGCTGAAAGCCCTTGCCGACTGGTCGCTGGCGCACCGGAAGGACATCGCCCGGGCCCAGACCGATTACGACCGCACTCACCCAGGCAGACCCGTGCGTTAGATCGTGGCGTGAGCCTCTCACAACCGGTCCGGCCACCTCACCCCAGGGGGAGCCGGGGCGCGCGCCGTCGTCCGAAGGGTGGAGGGCCGCCTCCCACGAATCGTTCCAACGACGCTCACACCCACCGGCCGCCGCCTCCTAACCTGCTCGTATGAGCGCGAGGCGGCACCAGACGGCCCCAGTTCTATGATGAGCGCCGCCACGTAAGCATCCACCGTCCCGCGCCATGCCGGGAAGGCCCCACCTTCCCACATCCAGGACAAACCCAACCCCTGCACCACGAGAGGAACCCACACCGCGAGCACCCCTGGTTCCTCCCCGCTCCGCTGGTCGACGTCGCCGCCCTGGCACTGTGGTGGGGACTCCTCAGGCTCTCGCGACGCCGCGACAACCGCCGACTTCGCAACGGACTCCTGTTCCTGCTCCTGGTCGGCGCCACGGCTAGAGCACTGCTCCACCTGGCCTCCCTCATCCCCGCCCTCAAGCTCCCGGTGGGACTGAGCAGTGCCGCCTTCTTCCTGCTCATCGCCCTCATGCCGTTCCTGCTCATGTTCAACGGCGTCGTCCTCATCCGCCGCGAGGGCCGGCGCCTGAGCAACCTGCTGTGCCTGGCGGCCGGCCTGGGACTCATCGCCACGCCGATGGCCGCCTCCGCCCTCGTGGCCACCGGCAACCCCTGGGCCCTGCTGGTCGCCGCCCTCACGTTCTGCGCCTGCGCCTACCTGGGAGTCTTCCTCCTCATCTTCCTGGGCCAGACGGCGGTGCAGCGGATCTGGGGCGGGCGCCGGGCCATGCCGCACCCCGACGTCGTCGTGGTCCATGGCGCCGGCCTCATCAACGGGAAGGTCGGGCCGCTGCTGGGCTCGCGGATCGCCGGAGGCATCGAGGCCTGGCGCGACGAGGAGGGCCTGCGCCCCGGCGTGCCGCTGCTGGTCATGAGCGGCGGGCAGGGCGCCGACGAGCCGGTCAGCGAGGCGCGCGCCATGGCCGACTACGCGATCGCCCGTGGCGTCCCGCCTGAGCGGATCCTCCTGGAGGACCGTTCGACGACGACTCGCACGAACATCTCCTACACGCGCGACCTGCTGGCCGAGCGCGGCATGACGGACCCGCAGGTGCTGCTGGTGACGAGCTCCTTCCACGCGGTGCGTACCGCGATCCTGGCCTCCGACATGGGGGTGCCGTGGGCGGTCGCGCCGGCGCGCACGGCCTGGTTCTACATCGTCAACGCCTGGCTGCGGGAGTACGTCGCCGTCCTGACTTACCGGCGCCGCCCCGCCCTGGCCTGCGCTGGTATCGCCGGGGTCTTCGCCGTGCTGTACGCGCTGCTGGTCCTCGGCGCGCAGACGGGGCATATCGGCTGAGGGAGGCGGCCTTTCCCGCCCAAGAATTTCAGAATGGTTGTTCTTGACTGACCGTTCCAGAACGTCTATTCTGGATTCATGGGACGACGACGAACCTTCATCGAGAGCGAGGCCATCGACTCCGCCACGGCGGTCTTCGCCGAGCGCGGTTTTTGCGGGAGCCTCCGTGGACGACCTGGTTCGAGCCACCGGCGTCAATCGCGCCAGCCTCTACGGGGTCTTCGGCTCCAGGACGGGCTCTTCCAGCGCTGCCTCACTGAGGCGCTGGCCGCTCTGAGTCCCGCGGCCACCCCGGGCGATTCCACCGGCGCCGCAGGGGCGAGCCGTGACGAGCCTCGACCTGGTCCTGTGGCGCTCATGGAGCTCGCCCTGGGGACCCGGCCGTGCGCGAGGCCCTCGAGGTCGCCTGACCAGGGCGGGCGTCACCGCCGAGGCGCTCGGCCGACGCCTGCTGGAGCGAGGCCGGCGCTGCGCGTCGGACTCAGCAGCACCGGTCTCGCCGCCGGCATAGCCTGCACCGACCCCGCCAGCACTCGAGCCAGAACCAGCACCTCACCCAGCCGACCTGCCCACGAAAGGAACAGACATCATGAGCCGCAACACCGTCACCATCACCGACACCTCCCTGAGCGTCGAGCCGCACGGGCTGGACAAGATCTGGTCCTTCACCTCCCGACTGGAGTTCCCGCTCGCGCACGTACGCGGCGCCACGCACGACCCGGACTGCGCCACGAGCCCAAGGATGGCGCGGGCCCGGGCTGCAGACGGGCGGCAAAGATCTCCGGGACCTTCCACGCCAATGGGCACCGCGCAGTTCTGGAACATCTCCGGCTACGAGAACACGCTGGTCATCACCCTGGACGACGAGCGCTTCACACACCTCACCTCACGGTCGACGATCCCGCCGGCCTGGCCGTGCAGATCAACGCCGCCATCCGCCCCGCCCAGGACGTGAGCCCAGGCCTGAGCCGCCGCCTCATTCAGGCAGCGGCTCGGCACGCACGCCACGACACCCACCACTCTCGTCGCGCGTTCGTGGGGTTGGCGCTGCTGCATTGCTCACCATGACCCCCAGAACGCGCGGCGCGCAGCACAACCACCCGAGCCCGGAGGTTGGCGCCACGCGGGCGGGCATCGCCGCCGAGGCGCTCGGCCGGCGACTGCTGGAGCGGGCCGGCATTGCGACGTCGAGCTCGACCCCATCGGCCTCGACGACATCGACCTCACCGCCGACGTAATCCGCTCCAGCCCCGCACTCACCAGCCAGATCACCAGCTCACTTCCACCCAACCGACCTGCCCTACGAAAGGAACAGACATCATGAGCCGCAACACCGTCACCATCACCGATACCTCCCTGAGCGTTGAGCCGCACGGGCTGGACAAGATGTGGTCCTACACCTCCCGGCTGGAGATCCCGCTCGCGCACGTACGCGGCGCCACGCACGACCCCGGACTGCGCCACGAGCCCAAGGGCTGGCGCGGGCCCCGGACTGCAGGCCGGCAGCAAGCTCTCCGGGACCTTCCACGCCGAGGGCACCGCGCAGTTCTGGAACATCTCCGGCTACGAGAACACCCTGGTCGTCACCCTGGAGGACGAGCGCTTCACACCTCTACCTCACGGTCGACGACCCCGCAGGCTTGGCCGCACAGATCAACGCCGCCATCCGCCCAGCCCAGGTGTGAGCCCAGACGTGAGCCGCTACCCCATCCAGGCAGCGGCTCGGTACCGCACACCATGACACCCATCATCCCCCGCGCGTTCGTGGGGTGAGGCGCTGCTTCAAGCCCCCGAACGCGCGCGCACGGTACGACCACACGACCCAGCAGCTGGCGCCACGCGGGCCCGGGACTGGCTGCGCCGTCGGCCCGGGTACGGCATGATCGGGACAGAACGGGCCGACACCATCGGTCCGCCGCCAGCACGCAGGTACCCACGACACCGCCCGACCGGGGCGCAAGGAGGACTCATGAGCGCACAGGACCCCGCCGAGATCGACCAGACCACCGACTTCATGTGGAAGGCGACCGCGGCCGTGGCCACACTCGCCTCCGGGTTCGTGGCCGAGAAGGTCGTCGCGCTCGGCTGGCGAGTGGTCTCCGGCAAGCCGGCCCCGCGTGAGGAGGACCAGCTCCTCAACTACAAGCTGGCCGAGATCGTCACCTTCGCCATCATCTCCGGGGCCACCGTCACCCTGGTGCGTGAGCTCGGACTGCGCCAGGCCGCCAGTGGTACAGCGCCCGCCGCCCCGACTCCCCTACGCGATGCGCGCCATCAGCGCCTGAGGACTCCATCCGTGCCGCCCCATCGCGGGGCCGGCACTGTTGGTGGCTACGTGTCACGATTGGCGACTTTTCCCGCCCAAGCACCGTTCGAGAGGGACCTCCACACTCGGCACCACGGCGTCTTCCCAGGTCAGAGCCAGTCTCCGGAGATCCAGTCGGGCTGCGGCCGCCAGCCGCGCCTCGAAAAAGTCGCCAATCGTGACACTTTTTCCTCTGCCGCGCTTCAGCCGCCTCTTCCAGCTCCCCGCCGACCCACAGGTAGGCTGAAGGGAAGCGCCAACGGTGTGCCGCGCAGGCGACCCTCCGGGGCGCCACCGGCCATCTCCCAGCGCTTCCGCCTTTGCCTTCGGAGACCTGAGGAAACCCGCCCCGATGAGTGCCGTGCAGATCGCCTGTGTCGTCATCGTCGTCATCGCCACGACGATCGGTATCGCAGTTTTCGCACGCGCCTGTTGCACTATTGGCGCCCGCATGGCCGTGGGCCGCGCAACCGCACCGGAGCGCCTGCGCCCGGTCAGCCGGCGCCTGGCGCTCACGCTGGGCGCACTCGTGGGCCACACCGCTTTCAGGGCCGTCCTTCGTCAAGGCCGCCCACTGGCTGGTCATGGTCTCCTTCCCCTGCTGTTCCTCACGCTCGTGGCCGGCTACGGGCAGGTGCTGGGCAGGGCCCGACTTCGCGCTGCCGCTCATCGGGCCACGCCGCCTGGTGGGCCTGGATCGTCGAGCTCATCGCCTGGCTGTCCACCTTCGGGATCGTGGGGCTGACGATCCTGCGCTGGCACCTGACCCGGGCCGGCCGGGCCGCCCCGCCCTACGCCCCGGACTCCGACGGCGGTAAGCGCCCGCGCACCTCCCGCTTCGCCGGCTCGACGTCGGCCCAGGCGAAGTTCGTCGAGGCCACCATCATCGGTGTGGTCGCCTGCGTGCTGGCGCTGCGGATGCTGGAGCACGCCCACCTGGCCGCCTCCCCGACCCGGCGCAGCGAGCCCTGGCCTCCTGGACGCACTTCCCGCTGACGGCCTGGACCGGCCCGCTGCTCGCCCCCGCGAGCGCCGGCGCCCTGGCCAACGCGATCCTCGTCGTCGCCACCATCAAGGTGGTGCTGTCGATGACCTGGTTCGTCGTCGTGGGACTGCAGCCCTCAATGGGCGTGGCCTGGCACCGGTTCCTGGCGATCCTCAACGTCTACGCGCGCCGCGAGGTGGACGGCTCCAAGGCCCTGGGCCCGCTCCAGCCGCTCATGGTCGGCGACGAGCCCCTGACCGAAGCCACCATGGACACGCTGGAGGAGGCCATGGAGGCCGCCGACTCCGGCGATGGCCCCGAGGTCAAGCTGGGCGTGGGCCGCATCGAGGACTTCACCTGGAAGGGTCTGCTGGACTTCTCCACCTGCACCGAGTGCGGCCGCTGCCAGGACCTGTGCCCGGCGTGGAACACCGGCAAGCCCCTGTCCCCAAGCTGTTCGTCATGGCGCTGCGCGACCACCACGCCGCAGCCGCCCTCCCTGCGGGCCGCGAATGCCCTGGGGGTCGAACCCGACGACGTCACCGAGGAGATGGTGGCCTCCCGCCCCACCTCCGGCGGACTGGTCGGCAAGGCGCTGGGCATGCACGACGGGCTGGCGCGCGAGACGAACCTGGGCCTGGAGCCGGGCACCGCGCACACCGGCGACGTGCTCGGTGCGCTGCTGGCGGCCAAGGCGGCCCCCACCGAGACAGGGTGTGGCCACGCGGCCCGGCGCCCTGGCCGGGGAGGTCATCCCCGCCGACGTCCTGTGGCCTGCACCACCTGCGGGGCCTGCGTGGACCAGTGCCCGGTGGATATCGAGCACGTCGACCACGTCGTCGACGTGCGCCGCCAGCAGGTGCTCATGGAGTCGGCCTTCCCCAAGGAGCTCGGCGGCATGTTCCGCAAGATGGAGTCCAAGGGCAACCCGTGGGGACTGCCGGCGCGCAAGCGCCTGGACTGGGCCAAGAACCTGGACTTCGAGGTGCCGGTCATCGGCGACGACGTCGAGAGCGCCGCGGACGTCGACTACCTGTTCTGGGTGGGTTGCGCCGGCGCCTACGAGGACCGGGCCAAGAAGACGACGCGGGCGGTGGCCGAGCTGCTGCACACCGCGGGGGTGAGCTTCGCGGTCCTCGGCGATGCCGAGACCTGCACCGGTGACCCGGCCCGCCGCGCCGGCAACGAGATCCTCTACCAGATGCTCGCCGCGCAGAACGTGGAGACCCTGGGCGAGGTCGGGGCGCAGAGGATCGTGGTGACCTGCGCGCACTGCTTCAACACGATCTCGCGGGAGTACCCGCAGATCGGGGGCCGCTACGAGGTCGTCCACTACACCCAGCTGCTCAACCGGCTCGTGCGCGAGGGCCGGCTGCGTCCGGCGCCGCCGCAGGCCACGGGTGGTTCGACGGCGTCCGACGTCCCATCCGACTCCGCCGCCCCGGCCACGTCAACACCCACCTCCGGGCAGGACGGCGACTCACCGACCGAGGACGCTCCAACGTCGAGCACCGAGGACGCTCCGACGTCGAGCACCGAGGCCGCCGAGCCGCAGGCCGCAGCCCCGGCGGAGTCGTCGGGCGAAGAGGAAGCCGGTAACGCGGCGGGCGAGCCGGTCATCCCGACGGTCACCTACCACGACGCCTGCTACCTGGGCCGCCACAACCAGGTCTACTCCCCGCCGCGCGAGTTGCTGGAGGCGACCGGCGCGACCACGGTGGAGATGCCGCGCAGCCGCGAGCGGGGCTTCTGCTGCGGCGGCGGCGGGGCGCGCGCCTTCATGGAAGAGACCATCGGGACACGCATCGCCGTGGAGCGCTCGCGCGAGGCCATCGGCACCGGAGCGCAGGTCATCGCCACGGCCTGCCCCTTCTGCACCACGATGCTCTCCGACGGTGTCGCCTCCGAGGGAGCCGACGTGCGGGTTACGGACGTGGCCACCCTCATGCTGGAGGCCGTGCGCCGCGGCGGGGAGTAGGCGGACATCGGCCTCAGCCCGCCGGCTCAGCCGGGGACATCCTGCGTGTGCGGGGACAGGAATCCGGTCCCCGCACACGCGAACCGCACCCGGCCGTAGAGAAATGTCCCCACCCGCGCCGCAATGCCCCTGCACGCGTCGATCGTCCCCGGTCGATGAGCGGCACCGCAGCAACCGGTTTACGTCTCAGTCCCCGTCTGGCTCTCCCCATCGCCGACGCCCTCACCCAACCGACCGTCGCCTCCCTCACCAAAGCCCTCACCGCGCTTGCTCGCCCGCAGTGCCTCCCAGTACTCCAGCCGCTCACGGATGCGGCGCTCGTGGCCGTTGGCGGTGGGTTCGTAAAGGGCCTGACGCTCGACGCCGTCGGGCAGGTAGTCCGCACCGAGAAGCCGTCGGCCGTGTCCGGGTCGTACTCGTAGCCCTCGCCGTAGCCGAGCTCCTTCATGAGTCGGGTGGGGGCGTTGAGGATGTGGGGCCGGCGGTATGAGCGAGCCGGTCTGGCGGGCCAGGCGCACCGCCCGGCCGTAGCCGCGGTAGACGGCGATGGACTTGGGCGCGGTGGCCAGGTAGACGACCGCCTGAGCGATCGCGAGCTCCCCCTCAGGCGACCCCAAGCGCTCGTAGGCGTCCCAGGCCGCCAGCGTCACCTGGAGGGCGGCCGGGTCGGCCATGCCGACATCCTCGCTGGCAAATCGCACCAGACGGCGCGCCACGTAGAGCGGGTCCTCGCCCCCGCCCAGCATGCGCGCCAGCCAGTACAGAGCGGCGTCCGGATCGGAGCCGCGCATCGACTTGTGCAGGGCGGAGATGAGGTTGTAGTGCTCCTCGCGGGACTTGTCGTACAGGGGAGCCCGGGAGGCGATGACACCGCGCAGCCCTTCAACGTCAAGTGGTTCCGGGCCGCCTGCGTCCTGGGCGGCGAGGACCTGCTCAACCATGCCCAGCAGGTAGCGGCCGTCGCCGTCGGCCATGGACAGCAGGGCGGTGCGGGCATCCTCAGTCAGGGCGAGGCTGCGACCCGTCAGGGACTCGGCGCGCGCCAGCAGCTCGGTCAGGGCGGCCTCGTCCAGGCGGCGCAGGACCATGACCTGGCAGCGAGACAGGAGGGCGCCGTTGAGCTCGAAGCTCGGGTTCTCAGTGGTCGCACCGACCAGGACGACTGTCCCGTCCTCGACATAGGGCAGGAAGGAGTCCTGCTGGGCGCGGTTGAAGCGGTGGATCTCGTCGACGAACAGGAGCGTGCCCTGCCCGATCTCGCGGCGGCGGGCCGCGGCGGTGAAGACCTTGCGCAGGTCGGCCACCCCGGAGAAGGTCGCCGAGACCCTGCTCGAAGACCAGGCCGGTGCGGTCGGCCAGGAGCCGAGCGATCGTCGTCTTGCCGCAGCCCGGCGGGCCCCACAGGATGATCGATGACAGGCGGCCGGACGCGACCATGCGGCCCAGCGGGGCGTCGTCGGCGAGCAGCTGGTCCTGGCCGACGACGTCGTCGAGCGCCCGCGGGCGCAGCCGGTCGGCCAGCGGGCGGGACGGGTCGTCGACGAAGCCGGAGCCATCGGAGCCGGCAGCGTCAAACAGCGAGGGCGAGTCCGGTTCGGGCACGTAACGAGCCATGCCCCGAGCGTAGGACCTGGCGGTGACATCAGTGCCGACGGTCGTCCGTCCGACCATCTCGACCCGCACCGTTCACTCGGCCCTCCCGCATCCACGAGGCATGTCCGTGCGGCCGGGGACAATCCCGGGCAGCCGGGGACATCTTGCGCGTCCGAGGGACAGGATTCCGGTCCCCGCACGCGCGAACCGCACCCGGCCGCACAGAAACGGCCCCTACGGCGTCGATTGTCCCCGGCCGCGCCGCAATGTCCCTGCACGTGTCGATTGTCCCCGGCCGGGGTCGGACGCACCCGCCGATGGGATACCGGCGGACCAAGCACTGCAGGCCGGGCAGGACAATTCCCACCATCGGGCTGACATGGCCCCTCCGCCCGGGGGAGACTACGAGGTGCGCGGCCCCATCGCCGACCCCCGCACACGGGGCCGCACGCGACACGACCGGCAGGACCGGCGGCGTCCCACCACGGCGCCTCCACTCGGGAGGACACCCCATGACCTTCACCTACACGCTCACCTGCACTCGACACCACCGCGGCCCTCCCACCCGTGGCCGGCAGTGAGGAGCAGCGCGCCTACTGGGTCACCCCCACCATCCTGGCGTGGCCGCTATCGCTGCTGCCCCGGGGGATGGACCGCGAGGTTGTCGTCACCGACGCCGGCGACCCCTCCCCGGCTCCGGCCTCGCCCTGCGTCTCATCACGGCGCCCGACGGCGGCGCCGCAGCCATCCACGGCCGAATCCTGGGCGCGGACGGCATGCCCGCCCCGACGCTCACGCCCCCTGCGCATCGTCAGGGAACCTTCCCGGCGAGGTCCCTCGCCGCGCACCCCCACCTGGAGGGCTACATCGCCCTGAGTGCGACCAGACGCCGCCGGCACCCCCTGCTCGATGACGCCGCCGTCGCCTCCGCCCTGACCGGCCAGGTCGCCATCGCCCAGTACGTCGGGGCCCCGGACCCCACCGAGGACGCCGACCTCAGCGGCGCCCGCCTCGACGCCTTCACCGGGGTGCAGACCGCCATCCTCCTGGACCACCTCTATGCCGAGGCCGCCACCCGCGCCGAGCTGGGCGTCACCTTCACCGGCGGCCGGCCCTCCTTCGCCCTGTGGGCACCCACCGCGCAGGCCGTCACCCTCCTGACCTGGGAGACCGGCGACCCGCTGGGCTCGGTGCCGGAGGTCCCCGGCCCGCCGCGACGCACCCCGGCCGTGCGCACCGGCGACGGCCGCTGGGTCGTGGCCAACCGCCCCGACTCCCCGGCCGACGCCGCCTCGAGCAGCCCCGCCGCCCCCCATCAGTGCCGGCTGCCAGTACCTGTGGGAGGTGCGGGTCTACGTGCCCAGCACTCGGCGCGTGGAGACCAACGTCGTCACCGACCCCTACTCGACGGCGCTGACGACGGACTCGACCCGCTCGGTCGCCGTCGATCTGGCCGACCCGCGCCTGGCCCCCGAGCAGTGGGCCGCCACCCAGGCTCCGGCGGTCCGCAACGACTCGGCCCGCAGCATCTACGAGCTCCACCTGCGGACTTCTCCGCCGCCGACGGCACCGTCCCGCCCCGAGCTGCGCGGCACCTACCGGGCCTTCACGGTGGCGGGCTCCGCGGGCGTGCGCCACCTGGCCGAGCTGGCCCGGGCCGGCATGAACACGATCCACCTGCTGCCCACCTTCGACATCGCCACCATCCCCGAGCACCGAGGCTCCCAGCGCCACCCCGACATCCCCGACGGCGCGCACCCGGCCTCGGCCGACCAGCAGGCGGCCATCGCGGAGGTGGCCGACCACGACGCCTGACAACTGGGGCTACGACCCGCTCCACTGGGGTGCCCCCGAGGGCTCCTACGCGACCGAGGGCCACCAGGACGGCGGGGCGCGCGTCGTCGAGTTCCGCGAGATGGTGGGGGCCCTGCATGACCTGGGCCTCCAGGTGGTCCTGGACCAGGTCTACAACCACACGGCCGCCTGCGGGCAGGATCCGGGCAGCGTCCTGGACCGGGTGGTGCCGGGCTACTACCACCGTCTCGACGCCGTCGGGCGGGTGACGAACTCGACCTGCTGCGCCAACACGGCCACGGAGAACGCCCTGTGCGCGCGCCTCATGGTCGACTCGGTGGTGCGCTGGGCGCGCTGGTACCGGGTCGACGGCTTTCGCTTCGACCTCATGGGCCATCACCCGCGCGCCGTCATGGAGCGCGTGCGGGTGGCCCTGGACGAGCTGACGCTGGAGGCCGACGGCGTCGACGGCCGTTCCATCTACCTGTACGGGGAGGGCTGGAACTTCGGGGAGGTCGCGGGCAACGCCCTGTTCGTGCAGGCCACCCAGGGACAGCTCGACGGCACCGGGATCGGTGCCTTCAACGACCGCCTGCGCGACGCCGTCCACGGCGGGGCGCCTTCGACCCCGACCACCGCGTCTTCCAGGGCTTCGGCACCGGCCTGCTCACGCAGCCCAGCGGCCTGGACCACCGTGGCTGGAACGAGCAGTCGGCGGACCTGGCCCACCGCACCGACCTGGTGCGCCTAGGGTCTGGCGGGCAACCCTCAGGACTACGTCATGACGATCTCGGACGGGTCGGTGCGCCGCGGCATCGACCTCATCCACAACAGGGGCGCCGGCGGCCTCGCCTCCACCCCCAGGAGAACGTCAACTACGTCGACGCCCACGACAACGAGACGCTCTACGACCTGCTGGCCTACAAAGCTGCCCCAGGGCATGCCGGTGGCCGAGCGGGTGCGCATGAACACCGTGTGCCTGGCCACGGTGGCGCTGGCGCAGTCGCCGGCCTTCTGGTGCGCGGGCACCGAGCTGCTGCGCAGCAAGTCGCTGGACCGGGACTCCTACAACTCGGGGACTGGTTCAACACCATCGATTTCACGGGGCAGTCCAATGGTTTCGGGCGGGGTCTGCCGCCGGCCAGCCGCAACGAGGGCTCCTGGGCCATCCAGGGGCCGCTGCTGCAGGACGACTGGCTGCGGCCCTCGCCCGAGGAGATCGCGGCGGCCCGCTCCCAGGCCCTGGATCTGCTGCGGCTGCGCGCCCTCGACGCCGCTGTTCAGCCTGGGCTCGGCCCGCCTCATCCAGGACAAGCTGAGCTTCCCGGGGGCGGGTTTCGGGGCGCCGGCGGGAGTGATCGTCATGCTCATCGACGACACCCGGGGCGGCAGCGACGTGGACCCCGAGCTCGACGCCGTCCTGGTGGTCTTCAACGCCTCGGGTCAGACGCTCACGCAGTCGCTGCCCGAGCTGGCGGGCCGGGACTTCCGTCTCTCCCCCATCCAGGCCGAGGGGGCCGATGAGGGTGGTGCGCCGCACCGGCTTCGACCGCGCCAGCGGGACGATCTCGGTGCCGGCGCGCACCGTGGCCGTCCTGGTGCAGCGGCAGGCGGCTTGAGTGCTCGCCTTCAGGCCCGGCCCAGGACGTCGTCGAGGTCGACGACGCCGCCGCGCAGGGCCAGTAGCACCAGCTGGACCCGGTCTCGGCAGCCGGTTGTGGACAGCAGATGGCTCACGTGGGTCTTGACCGTGGGCATGGACAGCCACTCCCGGTCGCAGATCTCCTGGTTGGTGAGCCCCAGGGCGATAAGCGCCAGGATCTCGCGCTCACGCTGAGTGAGGCCCGCAACCTGCTGGGAGGCCTCGGCGGCCCGAACCGCCTCGACTGAGTCCTCGGAGGCGTGGCGTCCGGCCCCCTCCCTGGCCCGTGCACCCCTGACGTGACCAGTGCGCGCGGCGGTGAGCAGCCGGCGCGTGGGCCCCGGGGAGATGACGGAGCTGCCGTCGTGGACGGTACGGATCGCGGCGGCGAGCTCCTGGGGCGGGGTGCTTGTGAGCAGGAGGCCGGAGGCACCGGCCTCGATGGCGTCCATGACGGGGGCGTCGGTGTCGGAGGTGGTCAGGATGACGACTCTGCCGGTCGCGCCGCGGGCCATGAGCTCGCGGGTGGTGGCCGGGCCGCTCAGGCCCGGCATCTGCACGTCGAGGAGGAGGACATCGGCCGGGTCGGCGGCGTTGCGCGCGAGCGCTTCCTTGCCGTCGGCGGCCCGCCAGATGATCTCCATGTCCGGCTGCGCCCCCAGCAGCGTGGCCAGGCCCATGATGTGCAGCGGCTCGTCGTCAGCCAGACCCAGGCGGATCACAGGCGCCTCCTCTTCTTGACGGCAACTCACCGGAAGTATCCGCCCTTCCGGTTCGGCCGGTGCGGTTTTGTCCTGATGAAGTGCCGACGACGCCCTGCGAGGTTCGCCATATCAGAGTGATTGGCTCTCACTGCGGGCAGGGCGGGGAGCCATACCGCCACCCACCACCCCGGCGGAGCCGGCCGATCCGACCCGCCGGCGCCCGGACCTCACGCACCCTTGGCGAAGTGGTTGAGCAGGAGTCGATGTCCTGCTGCATGCGACCCCAGCGCACGATATGGGCGCCGGTGTCCTCGTAGCGCTCGTAGCCGATGCCGGCGCCGTCGAGCGCCTTCTCAAGCTCTGCTGGCTGGGCAGCACGACGCTCTCGTAGCGATCGCTCTCAGTCCCGGAGACCAGGAAGACGCGCTTACCCCGGTAGCTCTCCACGTGCTCGACCGGATTGTCCGCGCTCACCCGCGCCTGGTCCCACGGGATCCCGTAGATGGTGCCGCCCTGAGGTCGGTGGCTCCGGCAGTGAAGTTCGCCCAGTGGACCACCGCCCCGTCCTGGATGCGCAGGTCGGCCGGCCCCTGAGTGGCTGGAGACCGACGCGAAGAGCTCGGGGTACTTCGCGGCGTACTTCAGGGCCCCGAAACCGCCCATCGAGAGCCGGAGACCGCGCGGCCGGAGGCCCTGCCCGGTGGTGGCGAAGGTGGCATCGACCCAGGGAGGAGCTCCTCGATGTGGAAGGTCTCCCAGTTGCGCGGACCCACGTTGGAGGACTCCGGGGTCGCAGTACCAGCCGCCGCCCCGCCGTCGGGCATGACGACGATGAGGTCGCGCCCGCGGTGTGGTTGCGGATGTCGTACTTCGTGTCGAAGGTCGAGTAGTTCTCGCCGCCGCCGTGCAGCAGGAAGAGCACCGGGTAGCGGCGCGAGGTGTCGTAGCCGTCGGGCAGCAGCACGTTGACGCGTGGCAGCCAGCCGATCGACGACGTAGCCAGCCTTGTAGTACTGCATGCGGCCGTGGTCCTCGTGCTCGGCCACCGTGAGGGCGGCCTGGGCCGGGGCCGAGCCGGCGACGACGGCGCCGCCCCCGATGACGGAGGCGGCGGCGAGACCACCCACCCCCTTGAGCAGGGTTCGGCGGCTGAGCCGATGGGCGCAGGCGCGGCTGGACTGGAGGTGGGATGGCGAGTCGGCGGGCGAGGTCTGTGCACTGAAAGGCATGGCATGTCCTTGGATGTCGACGGTGACGGGTATGGCGGGGCGGACCTGCCGCCCCGGGGACCGGCCGGCTGACGGGCACCGGCCGACCCTTGCGACAAGGCCTCACGGCAGCGCCTCCATCGGCACCCACCTATGAGACTTGCTTCACACCATACGCTAACCGTTCGGTTAATACCACCCCCTGTCGCCGCCGCCCCCGGAGGACCTCAGGCGTCGAGCAGGGCGCGCAGGTTGCGCACGTACCGCTCGAAGGCCACGCGCCCCTCAGGGGTCAGTGCCAGGTAGGTGGCAGGACTGCGCCCGGAGTAGGTCTTGTTCTGCTGCACGTAGCCCGCCCCCTCCAGCTTGGACAGGTGCGTGGACAGGTTGCCCGCCGTCATGTCCAGCAGCTCGCGCAGCCGCGGGAAGTGCAGCTCGTCGCCAACGGGCACGGCGGCCAGGGTCGCCATGATCCGCAGGCGGGCCTGGGCGTGAATGACAGGGGTCGATATCGACGGCGGAGGCCGTCGCGGCAGCGAGACTTTCGGCTCCGGTGCCGGCCGACTCAGCCGACTCATCCGATTCCTCCGACTCCTCTGCCCGGCCGGCGCTCTCCGGCCTCTCGGGCCGCTGCACCCTGGCCCCTCCGGTCACGTCACGCACCTCGCTTCGATTCTGCGGCAGCAGCGACGACAGCGGCCACCAGCATGCCGCCCCCACCGGCCACGGACATGATCCACCAGGCCCAGGGCATCCCGACAATCGTGACCACCAGGGTGACCAGGAGGATCCAGCCGCCCAGGACCCCCATGACCGCCTCATTCCACAGTGCGGCACTCATGAGGAAGATGACGCCGACGACGAGGCAGGGCAGGGCGTTGGACACCACGCTGGCGACCTCGTTGGCCTGGCTCGTGTTGAGGGCGGCCAGGAAGGCATTGACCCGGCTGAGGATGAGGGCGCTCAGCGGCATCCCGAGGAACCAGGCGAGACTGTAGTAGGTGCCCTCTCGGCTGCTCCGGCCGCGGATGCCGCGCACCTTGGGGACGATATAGGCGAAGGTGAACAGCAGGGCCGCCGCGAGGCAGCCGCAGAAGAACAGGTAGGGCACCAGCGGCAGGCTGTAGTCCGCCCTGCGGGAGAGGGCCAGGGCGGCATAGCCGAGCAGCCAGGCCAGCCCCCAGGCGACCAGGACCGGAGTCGCCTTGACCCTGTGCCGCTTGAGATAGGCGCTCCGCTGGGCCTCGACGACGGCGAGGGCCTCATCGGGCCCCGCCGGAATCCTCTGATCCTCAGTGGCCGCACTCATGGTGAACCTCCTCGTCAACATGGGTTTGCGTTTCAAACCAACTCCAGGATAGCGCCCTTTGGTTTGCGTTGCAAACTACTTTGAACAGACCCAACGCCGCCGCGCGCTCCTTCCGGCGTAGGAGGGTCCGCCCAGGCTCTCCCCCTAGAATCGGCGTCATGACAGATGCGGCACCAGGCTCGCCCCCGCCGGCCGGCGACCTCGACCACGCCTCGATGCACACCGAGCCTCCCGGCGAGCCCGCCACCGCCGTCGACCAGCAGGCATCTGCGGCCGCCGTCCCTTCGGCCGCCTCCGCACCCTCCATATCCCTCTGCACCCTCAGCGGAGTCGACCTCCACCTCGCCCGTCGGCATCCCCGGTCATCGGGGTCGCCCCCGGTGGCCGAGCCCACCCCGGCCTCCGGTCCCGCCGCCCCCGCTCGACGACGCTCCTGGTGGACACCACCGCGCACCGCCTGCGCCGCACGGAGGATCTGCTCGACCTGACCCTGACGCTCCTGGGCATCTTCGCCGTCCTCGTCCTGGCGATCTACGCCCGCGAGACCACGACCGGCGTCACCCAGGACGTCCAGAACGCCCTGGCGGTGGTGCTGCGCCGCATCCTCGTCTTCCCCCTGCAGACCATTGAGGGCCTGGTCACCTTCATCGTGCCGCTGGCCGTTCTGCTGGACCGGGTCCTGCGCCGCTCCTGGCGCTCCTTGGGCCAAGCCGTCCTGTCGGGGATCGCCGGTCACCTGGTCGCCGTCGCCGCGATGACCGGCCTCGTGGTCTGGGGCCCCACCGCCCTGGTCATGGGGCTGACGGTCACCGCCTCGGGCACCGCCCAGCTGGGCGTCTCCACCGTCTTCGCCTCCATGGCCGGCCTGCTCACGGCCGCCGGCGACCGCAACAGCTCCACCGTGATGCGCTCGGGCTGGGGCGCCCTGTGGGCGGTCCTGGGCATGGCGGTCCTGCGCGGCGCCCTGACCCTGCCGGGCGCGGTGCTGTCCCTGCTGCTGGGCCGCGTCGTCGGCCTGCTGGTCCGTTACGTCTTCGGGGTCGAGGATCGCCGCGCCCACGGGGTCACGCTCGTGCGCGCCCTGCGCCGGGCCGGGATCGACGCCGTGCGCGTGGTCCGCATGGACCGCGCCCCCGAGGCGCGCGCCTGGGTCGTCACCACCGACGCCCCCTGGGCTACACCGAGCAGGTTCGTGAGCAGGTGCGCGAGAACCCGCTGAACCCACCGCCACAGGAGCCCGGCGGGCCTCGAGCCCGCCACCGACGAGGCCTCCACTCCCGCCGACGAGCAGGTCACCGACGCGACCGCCGCCCCATCGAGCGGACGAGGCCGCCTCCCTCTCGACTCGGCGCCAGTGGACACGGCCGGGACCGGGGAGCACGCAGACGCTCGGCGGAGGCGAACACGATCAGGCCGGCCACCGACGTCGACCTGGCCGCGGTCCTGGCCGAGGCCTCCAGCGAGGCCCTGTCCCAGGAGCGGGCCTCAGTCCACCGCATGTACGCCGTCTGGGACTCGGCAGGTGAGCGCCGCAACGTCACCCTCCTCGACGCCGACCGGCAGGGTGGCCGGGATTCCTCTCCAACATCTGGGACCAGATCCGCGTTCAGGGGCCTGTCCCCCACCCGCGACCTGTCCCTGCGCCCGGCCGCCGAGCACGCCGCCCTCATGACGATGGAGGCCCGCCGCGCCCAGGTGCGCACCCCCGGCCTGCTGGGGATGGCCGAGGCCGCCGAGTCCGTGCTGCTGGTGACCGACCACGTCGTCGGCGCCCGCTCCATCAGCGACCTGGGGGCCGAGGTCGACGACGACGTCCTGGACCAGCTGTGGAGCCAGCTCCAGCGCGCTCACGCCGCGGGGCTGGCGCACGGGAGCATCGACGCCTCGAGCGTCGTCGTCGACGAGTCCGGGAGGCTGTGGCTCCTGGACTGGGCCTCGGGCGAGACGATCTCCTCCGAGCTCTCCCGCCGCGTGGACCTGGCTCAGGCCCTGGCGCTGACGGCGCTGGCGGTCGGTGCCCGAGCGGGCCATCGATGCCGCCTCCCGCTCACTGACCACCGCCCAGCTGGCCTCGATCGCCCCCATGCTCCAGCGGGTGGTGCTGCCGCGCCAGACCCGCGAGGTCATGGGACGGCGCGGCGCCAGCCGGCAGGTGCTCCAGGACCTGCGCGACGCCCTCGTGGCACTGACCCCCACGGCCGACGCCGAGCCGGCCCGCCTCAACCGCTTCTCGACGCGCGTTGTCCTCATGGTCGTGGTCGGGCCCTGGTCGCGGTGTGGACGCTGCATGGCCCGGGATGGACTTCCAGCAGGTCTCCACCGCCGTCTCGCAGGCCAATGTCTGGTGGATGCTGGCGGCCCTGGTCTTCTCGGTGGCGACCTACGTGGGCGCCGGGGCTCACGCTGGTGGCCTTCAGCCCCGAGCGGCTCTCCCTGTGGCGCTCCACCGAGGTGCACCTGGCCAGCGCCGTCGTCTCGCTGGTGGCCCCGGCCGGCGTGGGCGGGGCGGCCATCAACCTGCGCTTCCTCAACCGCAAGGGGGTGCCCACCGCGGTCGGCGTGGCCACGGTGGCCCTGGTCCAGGTGGTCCAGTTCATCGTCACCGTGGTGCTGCTCGTGGTGCTGGCGGCGATGACCGGCCAGTCCACGGGACTGACCCTGCCCGTCCGGGCTGGGTGCTGGTCGCCGCGGGCGCCGTCGTCGTGGTGGCGGCGGTGGTCCTGACCATCCCCAGGGCGCGCACCTGGGCGTGGGCCAAGATCGAGCCCACCTACCGCCAGGTGTGGCCGCGGCTCGTGTGGGTCATGTCCAACCCGATGCGCCTGGTCCTGGGCGTGGGCGGCGCACTCACGCTGAGCCTGTCCCACATCCCTGTCCTTCAGCGCGAGCCTGTGGGCCTTCGGCTACACGGTGCCCTTCGCGGTCCTGGCCATCACCTACCTGGCCTCCAACACGGTGGGCTCGATCGTGCCCTCCCCGGCGGTATCGGGCCGGTCGAGCTCGCCCTGACCGCCGGGCTCGTCGCCGCCGGCGTCCCCTACGGGTGGCGCTGTCCACGGCGATCGTCTACCGCCTGGTGACCTTCTGGATCCCGATCCCGGTGGGCTGGCTCAGCCTCCAGCGCCTCCAGAAGGTCGGAGACCTGTAGCGCGCGTGCACGGACAGGGCCCTGTCATGAAGGTGCCGTCGATGCGGGCCGGTCACGCCCGGGCGGAGGCGCCCACGCGGTAGAAAGTCCGCAGGTACGACGCGTCGATGGGCTCATCGACGATGCGATCGTCGGCCCTCGATCCAGGCGTGGGCGGCGAAGGGGGCGTGGCGACGACGCCGACGCACCACGTCGGCGCGTAGCCGCGCTGCCTGCACAGGAGCATCGCGGCCACCGACCTGATGAGGCACGCCCTGTCCCCGCGGCACACGGCGCTGGCGGAGAGGATGTCGTCCCTGGCGTCGCGGGCGATGCTGTAGTCGGCGGGCTGCGCGCCCCGCACGACAAAGGACATGAGGCGCTGGAGACGGTGGGGCTTGAGATGGCGCAGGAGGCGGGACAGGCCGACCAGCACGGCGATGTTCGTGCGCTGGACCAGGCTGATCGAGTGGCGGGTGGTGGGGAGCATCTGGCTCATGTGAGGACACCTTTCTGAATGCGAGCCGGCTTTGCTGCCGATGCCCTGGTGGTGGCGATGGGCGGTCAGTGACGGGTGGGAGGGACTCAGGCGTGCGTGTCCGTCCGATTGAAGTAGCGCGCTGTGGCAAGAACGCAGAGCGCGGTCAGCGCGACGGACAGAACGACGGTGAGGGTGGCCGACTGGATCGTGAGCGCCGACGCGTCCGCCCCAGAGCCTGATCCGAGCTGAGTGGTATGGGCCAGGAGGCAGTAGGGGTAGATCAGGGCCGCCCTGACCTTGATGGCGAGGAGAACGGCACCGACGCACGTGAGCACGAACCCGATCACGACGGGAAGGACGAACGAGCGGGACCTCGCTGACAGAGCGGACTGTGCCGCGCAGACGGGCACGCTGGCCACGACCACGAGGACGCTGACGGCGTAGTAGCGAGCCGGGAGCCAAGCGGGCAGGTGGAACACCACCTTTCCCAGGAAGAGCACGGTCAGGAGGAGGACTGCCTGCATGAAGGTCGCGAGGAGGGCGAGCGCGAGGACCTTGGCGGAGGCCAGCCTCCAGGCGGCCACCGGTTGGGCGGCCATGGCGTTCCAGTTGTTCCCGGTGTGCTCGGCGCGCCAGACGAGGGAGGCCAGGACGGATAGTCCGACGCCGAGCATCAGCATCCCGTAGAGGCCGATCGATCGGATCCACAGGGTGTTCCAGCCATCCTCGAAGCCGCCAGAGGTCCAGGCTCCCATGGCGCTGGCCACGGCAGTGACGGAAGGGACGAGTGCGGCGAGAATCCACGCCGCTGAGCGCCGGATCTTGATCAGCTCCGCAATGAAGACTCCCATGTCCTACACCTCCTTGCGGTCGAGACGAGTGGTGATGACGGTGAAGGCGACGGCGCCCGCGATGGCGAGCACCAGCGCCCCGGGGAAGGGCGCGTCCAGGTACACGGGATCGGATCCCGCGAACGTCATGGGCGCAACGAGGGAGAAATAGGTCCAGGGGGTGAGGTATTGCGCCCAGGTGGGTGCCATAGCGCCGATCATGCTCAGGAGCACCCCCAGCATTCCGGCTCCTACTGCCAGCAGCTGGTTGTCCGATGCCAAGGAGATGAGGAGCTGGAGCGCGAGAATGACAAGACTGATGACGCACACCGAGGCGGTGTACGCGACGATCCTGCCGGTGGGCACTGGGGCGGGGACGCCAAGCAGTGCCCCCCACATCGGCACGCACAGTCCCCACAGCACGCAGACGGCTGCCAGCGGCACACCGAGGGCGAGGAACTTCGCACGGCACAGCTGCCCAGGCGTTGTTCCCGACGCCGCAAAGAGAAGCCATCCATTGCCCGCACGCTCGATCTCCGTCACCCTGCTGGCGATGACCGCGATGAGGAGCGGAGCCAGGAGGCACACCCCGGCGTGAAGGCCACCGAGCAGCACCTTCCAGCCATCCCCGTCAGGAGCCTTGAGATCCACGGAAACACCGGCGCCGAGGGCGAAGAGCACTGCGATGCCCACCGCACCGAGGAGCAGGAAGAGCAGAAGGGGGAGGATCCTCAGATTCCTCATCTTGGAGTACTCAGCACGCAGGACGCGTAATGGGCGGGGTCTGGTCGAGGTCCGGGTTGCCGCTGTCACCGGATGCCACCCCCTTGCGTCATCCGCATGAACGCGCTTTCCAGCGTCTGCTCCTCCGGGACGGCGCTGTAGATGTCGATGCCTCGGCCGACCAGGCTGGAGATGGCCTGCGCAGTTGTCTCCCGTGTGATCCCACGCAGCCTGATGAGAGCGCGGTCTGACCTCTGCTCGAGGATCGGGGAGAGGGAGGAGAGGGATTCGCAGGCGCGCGATGGGGCCGCGCAGTCGATCAGCATGTCCGGCGCGGTGACGTCGAGCATCTCCGAGCGGTTCCCCTGGAAGACCAGTCGCCCCTGGGCCAGGACGCCCAGCACGGTGGCCGTCTTGTCGATCTCACCGAGCAGGTGCGAGGAGACCATGACGGTTGTCCCGCGCTCGGCGAGCCGCTGGAGAAGGTCTCGTATCTCCTCGATCCCCGCGGGGTCGAGGCCGTTGGTCGGTTCGTCGAGGATGAGCAGGCGGGGCCGGCGGACCAGCGCCATGGCGATGCCGAGGCGCTGCTTCATGCCGAGGGAGTAGGCGCGCACCTTCTTGTCGATGTGCCTCTCGAGATGGACGGTCCGCACGGCGTCACGCACGTCGTCGTCATTCAGACCGAGGAGGTGCTGAACGATGCGCATGTTCTCCGCGCCGGTGAGGTGGCCGTACCCCGGAGGGGACTCGATGAGCGAGCCGATCCGGCCCAGGAGCCTGTGACGGTTCTCGCGCGTCATCGGCTCACCGAGAATCCGGATGCTCCCGCTGCTCGGGCGGATGAGGGACAGGAGCATCTTCATCGTGGTCGATTTGCCAGCGCCGTTGGGTCCCAGGAACCCGTACACGACGCCCTCGGGAATCCGCAGGTCCACGTCGTGAACGACCTGTCGGTCGCCGTAGCGCTTGCTGAGCTGATGGGTGGTGACGATGTCGCTCATCGGGCGATGCTCCTCTGTCTTGTCTGCGTCGTGGATCGGCGTCTGCGCCTCGTGGCGGCTTGATGGCGCGCCCGAGCACCGGCGGCTCGTGGGTTCTGTGGGCTCGTCCTGCGTGCGCGCCGGCCGCCCTCGCACGCCTTGTGCCGGGCCGAGCCTCGTCGACCGCCGGAGCACCTGGAGGCGCGGCGCAGGGCTCTGCGAGCCAGCGAAATCCCGATGACCAGCCAGATGAGGGGAACGATGAGGCCACCGACCAGCACCGTGAGGTCGCTGGGATCACCCGAGTGGGAGGACTCGGGCAGGAGGGCGTTGCGCAGGCTCGCACTCACCCAGAAGGTCGGCAGCGTCATCGCACCCGCCTGCGTGAGCCCTCCCGATCCTGCGATCGGATGGAACGCCCCCGAGGCTGCTCCGATGAGCATGACGCTGATGGAGGCAAGGCTGAGCTGGCGCGGACTCCTGAGCGTCGCGCCGACGACGACGGCCAGCGGGAGCAGTGAGAGGAGCCCGGCAGGAGCGACGACGAGGAGGGCCGCGGTGCTCACGGGGGATAGTGCCGTGCGGCCCGTGACCAGCCACAGGAGCGGGAGCGCCACTGCGAATGCGGTGACGGCGAGCTGGAAGTGGCTGAGGACCTTGCTGATGGCGTACGCCGTCGTGCCGTGGGGCAGACAGCTCGACCTGAGCAGGGTGCCGTCCATCCTCTCCTGCATGACGGTCGAGGCGGCGCCCATGACGCCCGACAGCAGCGTGTTGATGAGCAGGATGCCGATGAGGGCGTAGTTCCCGAAGGAGGCGCCCCGGCCGTGTCCGGTACTGCGATGGCGAATGCCTGAGGCAGGATGATGGAGTTATCTTGTTGATCGACGGACCGGACGGTGATCGTCGGGTTATCCGCGTGATCCGATTCCGTCATCTCCGGGGCGGTGATCGTCATGGCGCTCGCCTCCTTCCTCACTGATCTCGTTGGTGTGTCGTTGTCGATGACTTAATACTGCCGGTTCCGGACAGCCATGTAATCCGCCATTCGGGTTATCCGGTCGATTGATATCTGGTCACCCATTCGTTCAACGGGCGCGAGCACCACTCGGGAAATGACGGATTCGGCTATCTCCCGCAGCTCGACACCACCATCCACCCACCACTCACTTCGACCGAATCTTCATAAACAACGCGGCTCCGGGTCGTTTATGAAGATTCGGTCGAAGTGTTGCGCCTCCAGCACCCGAACGAGCACTGCGTATGGCTGCAGACGCGACGGGGCGCCAACACCCCGCAGGATGTCGGCGCCCCGGCCTACGCGCCCCTGAGGCGTATCCTCCTGAGGCGTGCGCCCCTTAGGCGTCTCGCGTGAGGAAGATTGCCGCCGCGATGGGCAGAGGAAGCACAGTCCAGGCGAGGAATATCAGAGCCGTCTGCGCCTGGGAGAGGAAGGTCGCCGTATCCTCAACGCCCCAGGTGTTCGCCACGGCGAAGGGATCCGTGATGGCGGCGTCGGCGGAGGTCGGGAGCAGACCCGCGAGCTCTTTGGCCCACTCCCACTGCGAGGCCATCATCTGCAACGGCACCATGATGACGAAGAGCACCACGACGACGGTCGTGATGGCGCCGGCCGTGGAGCGCAGGAGGAAGCCATAGGCAAGACCCATCAGCGCGATGGCGGCGAAGGCGAGTCCGGAGCCCCAGAAGAAACCCAGGTACTCGCTGTCGGTGATACTCCCGGCGTCATCCTTGAGGAAGGGGACGGTGACGGCCCACGTCGCCATGGTTGACAGTAGTCCCAGGAAGAAGGCAAAGACTGCGACGACCGCGGCCTTGGCCATGAGGAGTCGACCCCGGTGGGGGGTCGCAGTGAGGCTGGAGCGGATCTGACCGGAGGCGTACTCCCCGGTGACTTGGAGTGCGCCGAGGACGGCGACGATGATATAGCCGAAGGGCGCGGCGGACGTGATCTGGTACTTGGCCTGATCGACCTGCTCCGGGATGTCGTGGTAGCCGATGGCGGTGGCCGCCCCGAAGACGACCATGACGCCCATGGCGACGGCAGAGGTAACCCAGGTGGAGCGCAGAGGCGGATCTTGATCCACTCGGAGCGCAGAGCGCGGCCGAAGGTCTGGTGGCCGTTGATGCGGGGGCACGTAGCTTCGTGCCGGATGCGGTGATCGCGGTCATGGGGTTCTCCTTGAGGTCTGCGGGGTCAGGCTCAACGCAACGCGTGCTGCTGGGTGACCGGCTGGTCAGCCTGGCCCCTGGGGATGCTGGTGTTGTACTCGGTGTTGCCGCCGGTGAGCTCGAGGTAGGCGTCCTCGAGGCTGGCCTTGATGGTGGTCAGCTCATGCAGGGACGATGCCGTGGGCGGCGGCGAGGCTCGCCGATGCGAGCGGCAGGGGCGGCGGTCAGGGGTGAGCACGCCACGCTCCGGGGTCTCGACGGCGATCCTCTGGGAGGCCAGGGAGGTCGGCGAGGTCGGTTGCCTGGGGGGAGGCGACGCGCACGGTGTCGCAGGTGGCCGAGGCGATGACGTCGGTCACGGGACCGGTGCTGAGGATGCGGCCGCGGCCGATGACGATGAGGCGATCGGCTGTTTGGGCCATCTCGCCCATGAGGTGGGAGGAGATGAAGACGATGCGTCCCTCGGCCGCCAGGGAGCGGCAGATCTGGCGAACCCAGATGACGCCTTCGGGGTCCAGACCGTTGACGGGCTCATCGAAGATGAGGATGTCAGGGGTCTCCCAGGAGGGCGGCGGCGATGCCCAGACGCTGCCCCATCCCGAGGCTGAACCCCTTGACCCGCTTCTTGGCCACCGAGGTGAGTCCGGTCATGTCCAGGACCTTGTCAACCCGGTTGACGGGGATGCCGTTGGACACAGCCAGCTGCGTCAGGTGGGTGCGGGCCGTTTGCGATCCGTGCAGGCCCTTGGCGTCCAGCAGGGCGCCGACGGTGCACAGCAGGGGCGTTGAGGTCCTTGTACTTCTTGCCGGCCACGGTCACGGTGCCGGTCGTAGGGCTTGTCCAGGCCCATGATCATGCGCATGGTGGTGGACTTGCCTGCGCCGTTGAGGGCCCAGGAAGCCGGTAACGGTGCCCGGCTCGACGGTGAAAGAGATGTTGTCTACAGCAACCTTGTCGCCGTAGCGCTTCGTTAATCCACGTGCCTCGATCATGAGGGCGCTCCTTTCTCGCGTGAAGAAGAGGAGGTGCGGGCGAGGCAGCCCTCTTCTGCTCCGTGTTTGTCCCGTAAACCTTAGGCAGGGCCAGGAACGGCGCGGATCGCCCATGTGGGGTACCCGATGGACGGAGAAAACCCCCACCCGTCGGCATGAGAGTTCCTGGCCTTCGAGAACACCTCAAAGGGCGAGGCGACGAATCATCTATCGAGGCGGCCTCAAGACCTCGAGGCCCCACAGCATGCTCGATCTGTTGCGATGAACGGATCGGACTCGCGTACTACCCGACCAGGGTTCCCCCACAGCCCCCTCGGCGCGTCCGCCGGTCGACCCATCCGATCGACCGATGCCCAAGAGAGCTCACCATCGTTGAATGGTGAGATCGAAAGAACTCCGCTCCTCCAACGGGAAGGAGCCACTGATGACCACCACAGAGTTCCGGAGGTGATAGCCCGTGCTTCACGAACGAGCAGCGAACCATACGCCCAGCCTTTACGCCGACGACGACGCTCACCGACGCTGGGAGCTCGCACGCCGGGACAACACCGAGATCACCTCGATCCTCAGCTTTCTCGACACCCTGCCCGATCCGGCACTGGCCGGTTTGCGAGTCCTCGAGCTCGCGTGCGGCTCAGGACGCACCACTGTGCCCATCGCAGCCGCGGGACACCACGTGCTCGCCACAGACATCAGCATCGACGTGCTCAACCTCCTCGCCGATCGACTGAAAGAACGGCGGGCCATCCAGTCGGGAGCTGCAGACCGGATCGAGCTCCGGCAGGCGGACATGGTCTCCTTCGACATCAAGGGAGTTGTTCAAGGCGGTCTGCCTCCCCATGGCATCCATCAGTCTGTTGAATCCTGAGCAGCGACGAGCAGCCATACGATGCATGGCCGCCCACATGGCGATCGGCGGAACCCTCATCACCTCCATCGATCACGTACTCCCAGAGGCGGCTGAAACCAGCACCATCCAGCTCCAGCCAGATACGTACCTCACCGAGGAGATCGACCAGGTGGGTCGCCGGCGACGCACCATCCTGCGCTGCCGCGACCAGGAGCACGTCTCCGAGCACCACCTCGTCGCGCCCGAGGACCTCGTCAACGACCTCAAGGGGCCGGCCTCTTCCTGGCCACCCAACGATCCACCCCAGACCCGGTCCTGCCCCACCACATCAGCGTCACCCTCGGCGCCGTCAATCGACGGTGACACACCCGGGCGCGAGCACCCCTGACCCCACGCCTTCATAGTGGGTGAGGCAACCGATCTTGTCTGACCACCGGCAGCCCAGTTCCTCGTCGGGAGTGCTGACAGCTTGCAGGGTTCGAAGAGTGGCACCGCAGGCTGGTCAGGCACCACGCTCACCCACCCCACCCCAGCGCCTACCACCAGCAACGCACGACAACCGGTATCCCCCGAATTCACGTTCATAAATAGCACTTGACACCAATAATTTATCCGGTATTAAAGTGTGGTGAGTAACTTCTTAGATGCCATCAGAACCCACTCCCACTGGTGGCCGGGCACGCATCTACGGAGCGCCACTCGAACTCAGCGGCGATATGCCGCCATTGGCACTATGGTTGGTGTCATCAACATGACACTCATGCTCACCCTTGTCACATCACCTACCCCAGAGCGCCTCTTTTTTCTTCTCTTAACAGTTGTTGCTCTATTCCTGATCCCCATATTCCCCATATGGGGTTCTCTCGGTTATCTGACCCTATGGATCGTGCTTCTTCAGGTTCCACACGTTCCCGCCAGCGACATGACCATCACCAACGCCGCCTTTCTTTTTCTTCTTGGCGACATTTCTCCCCTTGCGGGTGGCACTCACTCTCGCGTTAGTCGTCCCAGCGGCGCTCATCATACCAACAGGACCCCCTTCCGGATGCAGTTTCTTATTTGTTCCTCGCAGCCTGCACCCTTCTTCCCGGATCTATACTGCGTCACACGGAGGCATCGTTAGAGAAGAAGTATCAACCGCCACGAGAAGCTGAAGTCCATCCGCTCCGAAATTGCACGGGAAATGCATGATCTCGTCGCCTACTCGATGTCCCAGACCGCCTTGCGGGCGCAACGCGCGGCTGCGGATCCCTCCTATCCCGTCGCCGCTCAGCAGGGAGTTCGCCGCGATCGAGTCCACCGCGACCGACGCGCTTCACGAGCTGCGCCTCGTGCTGCGAGCCCTAGAAGCAACGAGGACGAGCACACCGATCATGCACACACCACCGGATTGGGAACCGTCGTACTGGATCTTGAGGAGTCCGTGCGCGCCGTCGCCGACGACCTCTCCGCGTCCGGCTACTCCGTGACCTACCAGTGCAGGGGAGACGGGCACTACACTCGCCTTCAAGCTGCCATCCTCTCCCGGGTGCTTCGGGAGATGAGCTCAATGTTCTGAGACATGCGGATCACGATCAACCGGTCACCATCACCCTGAGTCAAGACGCTCACAAGGCTCGCCTGGTTGTGACCAATGGGGTCCTCTCTTCGCATCACAGGTTTCCCTTCCTCCGGGATGGGGATTCTTGGTATGAAGGAGAGGCTCTCAACCGTCGGCGGCTCACTGGATACGTTGATGGACAACGGCACCTGGCTGACATCCGCCTCCATCCCTCTCTCACAGCCACCCACCCGAGTCATCGAGGATGAGTCATGATCAGTATTGGTATTGCGGACGACGACGCCCTGGTTCGTCAGACGCTGACGGATCTTCTCTCCAGGAACGACGACATCGTCGTTGCCTGGACAGCCAAGGACGGCCAGGAGGCGCTCGACCTCTTCCACTCCTCGGAGGTCGAGAGCAGGGTCCAAAGCCGTTCTCGTGGACGTCCAGATGCCCAAGATGGATGGCCTCGCACTGGCTCAAGCACTTCTCGAGGAGAAACCAGATATTGCGATCCTCATCCTGACGACTTTTACAGCCGACTCCATCGTTGACAAAGCCATGGCACTGGGGGTACGCGGATTCGTTGCCAGGAGGATGGTGCCTCATCCTTGGCCGGCGCCATCCACCAGGCGGTCGCAGGCAATCTCGTCCTGTCACCAACATCATCGGCCATCATCAGCGACCAGGCCAGACTGTGGGCAAGCGGCTCCTCCCGCCCTCGGAGTCCATCCCGGTTCCGACTCACGCGCAGCAGCCCCTTCCCCCCTCCCACGGGGTCACCCTCTCAGAACGAGAACGGGAGGTGCTGACACTTGTCGTGGACGCCAAGACCAACAAGCAGATTGCCACTCGATTGAGAGTCAGTGAGGCCACGGTCAAGACTCACGTATCCGCCATTATCGCCAAGCTCGGAGTCCAAGACCGGGTGGGAGCAGCCGTGTACGCCCTGCAGCACAATCTGGTGTGATCGGACTCATCCGATCCGCCTATCCGGTCGGGCGATTCGCCCTGTCACTTAAACAAGAGACTTAGTGCGTTGCCAACACCGTAACCGGAAAGGACGAACGATGTTCCACTTCTTCCCTTCTCACTCAACCTCACCTCTTTCAGCAAAGATTTCGACTGGCGGAATTTTTCGGAACTGGGGATAACAGCTTCTGACCAGAACACACATGCTTGTTGCCGCAGACCCGGGCTGAGCGAGAAGCTCCGACATTGCCGCCTGAGCCGCCGCGCGTTTCGTCGGGGAAAGTCACCCCTGCGCCCCTGTCGTCGAACGCACGCCCTCAGTGACGTGAGCGGGCGGGCCGAGTGCACCTCGGCCCGCCCGCTGAGTCGTTGGCTACGCGCCTACTCGTTGCCGTGGCAGGTCAGACCCTTCTTGGGCATGGTGCCGGAGATCAGGTAGGCGTCGACGGCGTCGTTGACGCAGGAGGCGTCGCCGCCGTAGGCGGTGTGCCCATTGCCCTCCCAGGTCAGCAGCTGGCCGGAGTCGAGCTGCTCGGCCAGGGACTTCGACCAGGCGTGCAGGGGTGGCCGGGTCCCCGGTAGTTCCCACCACGAGGATCGGCGCAGCCCCACGGGCATGGATCTGCGCGGGCTTGCGGGTCCCGTTGTGCCCCCACACGCTGCACACCAGGTCCATGCCGACCGCGGAGTCCGCAAAGACCGGGGCCTCGCGCTTGGCCTGCTCGTACTGCGAGGCCCAGGTCGTCTTGTCACCCTCCACCGGGTAGTCAGGCAGGGTGACGGCCTGGAAGGCACCGCCGCCGTCATCCTTCGAAGAGGTGTCCTGCTCCTCGGAGGCCGCGAAGGCCGAGCCGTCGCGGTGGTTGATGGCCTGGTCGAGGGCCTTGTTCAGGGGCTCCCAGTTCTGCTCGGTGGTGTAGAGGTACTCGCTCAGGGCGGTGACGATGTCCGCACCGGTCACGGTGCGGTTCGGGTCACCGGTCGCCAGGGGGCGTGCTGTTGGCGGAGGTGATGAGGTCGCGGATCTGCTGGACTCCGGCGTCGGTGCCGCCGCTCAGCGGGCAGCCGGTGGAGTTCTGGCAGTAGTCCACGTAGGTGCGCAGCGCCTGCTCGAAGCCCTGGCCTGCCCCAGTCCCTGCTCGGCGAGGGACAGGGGAGGGGTCGATGGCGCCGTCGAGCACCATGCGGCCCGTATTACCGGGGAAGGTCTCAGCGTAGACGGAGGCGAGGTAGGGTGCCGTAGGGAGAAGCCCAGGTGGTTCAGCTTCTCCTGGCCGGCCAGCGCCCGCAGGATGTCGAGGTCCCGGGCTGCGGAGACGGTGTCGACGTGGTCGAGCAGGGGCGGCGGGCTCGGTGTGGGAGGCGCACTGCTCGGTCAGCTCCTGGAAGGACTGCCGAGTCGACTCCGCCCACTCCTCGTAGGACTCGCCGCCCGAAGCGGTCCCGGCAGAGGACTCCGGGGAGGGCTCAGTGCCTGCCGACGGCGTGCCCGAGGCCGACGGCGAGGCCGTGGCCCCCAGCCGAGGCGGAGGGGCTCAGCGGTGCCGGAGGATGAGTCGTCGTCGCTGGAGCAGGGTGATGGCCGTGGAGGCCGACCCGCGCGGGTCGAAACCGATGATGTCGTAGGCCTCGAGCAGATCGGGGCTGAAGGCGTTGCCCGCCCGCTCGGCGAAGAGACCCCGGGTCGCCGGGGCCACCGGGGTTGATGAACAGGGCGCCCTGGGCGTGGCCGCCGGTGGCGGCGCGCTTCTTCACGGCGATCGAGATGGTCTCGCCCTTGGGGTTGGCGTAGTCCAGGGGACGGTGATGACGGCGCAGCTGAAGGTGGCCGTGTCGGTCTCCTCCTCGGAAGAGCCGGCCGTCCCAGTCGCGCCGGTCGCGCCGTCGGAGCTCGGGGCGGCGGTTGCCTGCGCCGAGGCCGTGGCGGCCGTCGTGGAGGCGCTCGCCTGGGCGGTCGTCTCCGAGGCCTTCTCCATGCCATCGGTGGCGGCGCAGGGGTACCAGGTGACGGCCTGACGGTAGAAGGACTCCAGGCCGGAGGGAATCGGGCCCGCGACGGTGGCCGAGCCGCCCGCTGCGGGGGCCAGTCCCGTCCCGCAGGCGCTCAGGCATCCGCCGACGAGGGACCGCCAGCACACCGATGCTCGTGCGACGACGGCGCGGTGCGCCGCCTGTCATCGAGGACTGCGCGGACGTCCGCGCCGCGCTGGCGCGCCCCGAATCAGCCGGGCGCTGCCTTAGTGTTCTTGTCATGCGCGGCATCTTACAAACACCGCCTATGTCTCTGCACGACGTTCCGTGGCCAGCTCTAACTGCACGACCAGCAGACCTCCCAACTACTGCACTCTCATCGATAACGATTACTTTCACCCCAGTACCGACAACCACAAAGACACAGCCACAAATCATCAGCACCCAGAAAATCACACAGGACCAACCCGCCACTGCACACAGGTAGACAATTCGTACCCCGACAACTAAAGAGAAGACAACTACAAGATTCAAAAATCGACAGAAACTATTGAGTTGACGCCTCAACTAGAGGGTCGTGCGCTGGCATACCCAAGCGAGAAACCATGGGAAATCCTGTAAGTTCTGTGGGAATTTGTTGAAATTTGCCGTATGTGAAGACCTGAACCTTCGAATCGTGTAACATCTCAAGTACCACACAGGAGCCTCCTATTTTCCATCGAACCACAAGGGCGTGCCTTAACGAAACGGATCAAAGAAGGTGAAGCCGATCGAGTCAAAAAAATCCCCCGACTCTATGAAACCTTAGAAGCGCTAGTCTGACTCTTTAAGTTTTAGGGGAGACCAATGAACAACAAACGCATCACTACCCTATGTCTAGCTTCTTCACTTCTGCTTACATTTGGAGCAGCAATTACCCCTCCGGCCGCGGCGACCACCTCAAACTGCAAGTTCAACGAAAGCAAAGTATCCTCAACTATTGAAAGTTATGCGAAAAAAGTCGACTCAGAATGGCTAGAAAACTCGACTAGCAATACGAGCAATAGGGGACCAAATAGTTCGAACCCCTCGGCATTGACATCGACTGAGCAGATAAACCAGCGCGTACGTGACGCCATATCCACACAGGGAATAAGAGTCGCTTCAGCGAGCAGTAAACCTCAGATTGTCAATATTTCATGTCAGACTGACGGAAAAATTGCCGTAACGACGGAAATTTCCACAACCTTTACGTTCAACTATGAGGGTTATGGCACATCAGAAACCCCCGGAATTAAGAGCGACCAGCATGTTTTGACACTCTCAGTAGACTCTTCTGACTATTCGGTTCTTGAGGATAAGATCACCAGCCATGAAGAAGTGGCTACACCAGGCGACACGCCCCCTGAATACGATCCCACTATATCAAACTCCGATCATCCCGAAGCGGGACAGACCGTAGAAAGTTCCGGCACATCAGTAGGTGGCGGCACTACCTCAGGAACTCCACTGATTCTCCCAGCGTATAACACCGTTTCTCCAGATGTCTCAGCAATGCAACAGTATGCGCTAAAATGGACCTCTCCTCCATATGACGGAGACGAAAAAAAACACTTTAATCCAGAGTTCGACTATTGGAACAACAACTGTGCCAACTTCGTCTCCCAGGTTCTTCACGCAGGAGGCTGGAGTTACGACGATTGGGGAGTTAATCCACATTCCACAAAATTCTGGGGCCCCGACTTGTTAGGACCGGCAGGCGCTTCACGTACTTGGACATACTCTGCATCCCAGTACACGTATGTCAAAGAAGGAGCCTACACCCCTCTCGATAACATTTGGAACGCAAAGCCAGGCGACCTGCTGTACGTGGACTGGGACCCAGACGGGAAAGCTGATGGATTAATTGATCACGTAATGGTAGTGACAGGATCTGCCAGTAGGATTTCTGGGACACCGCTCGCTCTCTACAATGAACCACTCATCTCCCAAAAAACACCGAACAGAAGCAACTTGCCACTTAGTTTGTCCATTAAGTTTGCCACAGAACAACAGAAAACAGACATAAAGTGGTATGGACTCCAGCGCGAAAGTTAAGGAGCGGTAGTCAGTGTCTCCTGGAAGTTTGGGAGGCGTAGTCGTCAACGTCACGTTCAGCATATTGGTTGTCATTGCTGGCGCTCTACCTTGGTGGAGAAGGATTACTCGAGGCGCCAACCAGCAAGAAATCCGCCGACGTTGGCGAACGCTCATCAGTATGATATCAGTCGGCATTATGGTGTATCTATGGATGTACACACTAGTTGACGCGCACACCACGAACGCGAGCGGCGATATCGTTCTCTGTGGCAACAGCTATTCTTTCATGCTTGATAGCAGCCTAGAGCACACTGAAGGCCTACCACATGCATGCATTGTGCACAGCCGGATCGCCATCACGCTACTGGTCCTGAGCGCATTCCTTGTCCCTACTGATAGAGCGGTGTATTCTCCGTCTTGTGTTCGCGAGGTCGCACCCTCTGCCTCACAAACGCGAGACATGAGGCACGGCCGGAAGGGCGAGCCACACCCTGACCTGCCCTTCCGGCCTCAGTCGCCGACGGCACGATCACGAACGTCGACTGGTACATCCAGCACGCCGACGGCACCGAAGAGATCCTCACCGGCGTCCAGGCCACCACCACAGTCCCCGCCGACCAGCAGGGTCTCCATCACCGCCGTCGTCTCCGACAACCAGGGAGCAGGAAGACTTCTACCACCCAGTAGCCCTCGCCAGCTGACCACCCGCGCATTCGCAAGGTAAGGCGCGCGTTCGCGCCCTCTACCCCTCGAACGCGCGTTCTAAGGCACGACCACGCGGGTCGTATGGTCACGAGGCGAACAGGTGTGAGACCTCGCTCTTTGCGCGCCGTCCGGGGACCGTCAGGGCCAGGTGGATCGCGACGGCGAGCATCACCGCGGCCCCCACCCCCAGGCTGACGCTGAGCCCCGCATCCGTGGCGGAGCGGACCAGCGGTGCCAGGTGGGAGCGCATGTCAGCCGTCATGGCGGTGGGCCCAGCCGTCCAGTGCCCGCAGCCCCTTGCCGGAGGCCACCAGGGAGATGAGACGCTCCCGATCCGCAGTCCGCCCCAGGACACCGATCTGCGGGGCCATCGTCATTACTCTGCGGATGACGCGCTCATAGCTCACACCCATGACCGCGACCCCCATGACGATGCCGAGCTGCCGGGCCGAGGCGGAGAAGCCCGAGGTCATCCCCGCGGTGTCCTCATCGGCCGAGGAGACCGCCAGCTGGTTGACGATCGTCCCGGTGGCCCCGGTGGCGGCCCCCTGCCAGGACAGGCCCGGGAATGAGGACCAGCCAGGTACTCGATCCGCGCAGGAGCATGAGCAGGCAGGAGCCGACGACGCCGCCCAGCACGATTCCCAGCAGGCTCGCCCTGGCTCCGTGGCGTCTGACCGCTCCCCCGCAGGTGGCGGCCACGATGAGGGCGGAGGCGCTGAAGGGCAGGAAGCACAGTCCGGTCTGGGCGGGGGTGAGCCGGTAGATGTTCTGCGCGTACAGGGACAGGGAAGGCCATTGGCCCGATGAGGGCCGCCTGGATGATGAAGCCGACCAGGACGCTGCCGGCGTAGGTGGGTTCGGTGAGGATCGAGACGTCGACCATGGGGCTGGCCGATCGTCTCTCGACGGACAGAACGCGGCGAGCAGCGCCGCCGAGCCGGCCAGCAGGGAGACAATCATGGGCGAGGCCCATCCCACGTGTTTCCCTGAAGGAGCGCCAGCGTGAGCGCCCCCGTCATGGCGACGCACAGCACCGTGCCCGGCCAATCGACCTTCCTGGATGCCGCCTGCCCGCAGCGCCGCCCGGTCGCGCCAACCTCGGGAACCCAGCGCGATCCGAGCCAGACCGCCAGGCCCACCGGGACGTTGACCCAGAAGATCGAGCGCCAGCCCGCCATCAGCACGAGCCCTCCGCCAAGGAGCGGGCCCAGGGCGATCGCCGCACCGGAGACCGCGCCGTAGACACCGATCGCCCGCGCCCGGGCGGGGCCAGCCTGGTAGCGGTCCGAGATCATCGGGGACGCCGACGCCCAGGAAGATCGCGCCACCGACCCCTGAACGAAGCGGCTCCAGTCCAGGACATCGACCGACGGCGCCAGCGCGCAGACCAGGGAGCCGGCCGTGAACAGGGACAACCCCCAGCGGAAGAGCGCAGCCGCCCCATCGATCCGCTCAGCGTCGCCGCCGACATGAGGAGTGTCCCAAGCGGCAGGGTGTAGGCGTTGACCACCCACTGGAGCTCGCTCAGCGACGCCCCCAGCGCGGCCCCCATGTCAGGCAGCGCGACGGAGACGACCGTGACGTCCAGGACGTTCATGAAAGCTGGCGGTGCAGATCAGCAGCAAGACGAGTGTCTGCCTCACATGGCGCACCTTTCGCGAGGGTTCCCGGGTGGCGGCACGCACCCCAGACCTAAACGACCGCCACACAGATTAACACCGGGGCGACCACCTGTGCGCAGCGCTCACCCGGCTGCACGACCGCGCGGTCGTAGGGTAGGTCGCGCGGTCGCACCCTGAACCCTCGATCTCGAGGCATAAGGCACGACCGCACGAAGGCAGGCACCTGGCCCGCCGCAGCGAGCCTCAGGCCCCGACGGCGCGCAGGTGCCCCAGCACCTCGGCGTGGGCGGTCAGGGGGTGCCCACGAGAGCGAGCCGGCGCGGCGCACGTCGAAGGGCGCCCCGTCCATCAGGGTCAGGGGCCGCGCCGGTCTCGGCGCACAGCAGCGCACCGGCGCAACGTCCCAGGGCTGGAGCCGCGGCTGGGCGTGAGACGACCGCGCCGCCCGCAGCCACCTCCGCCATCTCCAGGGCGGCCGCCCCGTAAGCAACGCATGCCGCGCGAGGCCTCAATGAGCTGGCCGATGCCCGCGTTCTGCGTGAGCTGGTAGTGGGCGATGAGCATGCCCTCGCTCAAGGGCAGGTCCTCCAGCCGCTCCAACGCCCGCGGCGCCGCGTCGTCGGTGCCCGCCGACCCCGCCAGAAGCGGCTGCACCCATGCGCCCCGCCCGCGGATGGCCGTGTAGAGCCGGCCCGCCACGGGGTCGGCGAGGACGGCGAGCGTGGGCGCGCCGTCGTCGACCAGGGCCAGGGAGATGGCCCAGTCGCGGTGGGTGGCCACGTAGTTGAGGGTCCCGTCGATGGGGTCGAGCACCCAGGCCCGCCCGCGGTAGGTCTCGAAGTCCTCGACGCGGTGCGCCTCCTCGCCGTGGATGGGCACGCCCGTGGCCTCCAGGTGGCCGGCGATGCGCTCCTCGACGCCGCGGTCGACCTGGGTGACCAGGTCGTTGCGGTGGGCCTTGGCCTCGATGCGCAGCTCCTCACCCGGGTCCAGGGCGAAGGCGCCGCCTGGCGGACCGCAGCCACCCGCAGGTGAGCAGCTCCTCCAGGCAGGCCGACGACGTCGGCCCGACCGACGGCTCCGGTGTCACTGACCCACCACCGGCACTCACGACTGGAGCTCCTGCTGCCTGGCGAGCCGGCTGCTGTGGACGAGCCAGGCCACGCCCAGCACCACCAGCCACAGGGGCGAGGCGAAGACCGCGATGCGAGTGTCGTGGGCCTGGGTGAGGGTCCAGATGACGAAGGCGAAGAAGGCCAGGCACAGCCAGGCCGCCCCACGCTCACCGGGCAGGCGGAAGGTGCTGGCGCGGTGAAGCTCGAGGCCGCAGGGGTGAGGAACGCAGGTAGCTCACGACGATCACGCACCACACGAGGATGAACAGGACGCTGGCCACCGTGGTCACCGTCGTGAAGGCCGCGATGATGGACGTGGAGGTGTAGAGCAGCGGGATCGAGGTGAGCAGGCTGGCGCAGGTGACGGCTAGGGATACTCCCGGCACCGAACGGGCCGTCAGCTTGCGGAAGATGTGGGAGGGCGTTGTCCGCCCAGGACAGGCCGAAGAGCATCCGGGAGGTGGAGTAGACCCCGGGTTGGCCGACGACGCCGCAGCCGTGAGCACCACGAAGTTGACGACGCTGGCGGCCACGCCGAGCCCGCCAGAGGCGAACATGGCCACGAAGGGGCTTGCCTCCGGGTTGATCTCCTGCCACGGGGTGACGGCCATGATGGCCGCGAGCGCCCCAGGTAGAACAGGACGATGCGCACCGGGATGGCGTTGATGGCCCGGGGCAGGGGTGACCTCCGGGTCCTTGGCCTCGGCGGCCGCGGTCCCCACGAGCTCGGTGCCCACGAAGGCGAAGATGGCGATCTGGAAGGCCCCGAAGAACCCGCTCGCACCGTTGGGGAAGAATCCGCCACTCCAGATGTTGGAGAACTGGGCGTGGGCGCCGTTGGGCGCCGTGAACCCGCGCAGCACCATGAGGACACCGACGACGACGAGCGCCATGATGGCCACGATCTTGATGATGGAGAACCAGAACTCGATCTCCCCGAAGGCTTTGACGGTGGCGAGGTTGAGGCTGAACAGCAGGGACCACGGTGGCCACCGGCACGATCCACAACGGCAGGTCCGGCCACCAGTACCTCACGTACCCGGTGATGACGATGACCTCGGCAACGGCCGTCACCAGCCAGCACACGTAGTGGGTCCAGCCCACGAAGAAGCCCGCCCACGGCCCGATGAGGTCGTGGGCGACGTCGGCGAAGGACTTGTAGGACAGGGTTGGACAGCAGCACCTCGCCCAGGGCCTCGCATGACCAGGAAGAGGATGGCGCCGATGACCGCGTAGACGAGGAACACACCGGGGCCGGCCAGGAGATCGTCTTCCCGACCCCATGAACAGCCCGGTTCCGATGGCCCCGCCGATGGCGATGAGCTGGACGTGGCGGTTGGTGAGGTGGCGCTGGAGCTGGGGCTCGGCGTCGTGGTCCACCATCTGGTCGAGGTCAGGCCGCTGAGGCGGCGAGGGACTCGGCCGCCGAGGTGGAATCGGCGGGCGGCGGCGTGAGGGGCATCTCGTCTCCTGATCGTGGGTGACGCCACGAGCCTAGCGCTACCAGGTTCATCCCCGATTCACACGGGTAGGGCTCGGCGCCGTGAACCTCAGGAGCAGATCCGCCACTCGATTCCGGCTGCGATCGTCGTCGTCATCGGCGCCTGGGTGATGATCTACTACTCGATCGTCCAGTGGGGAGACGATGAAGCCGGTGCCCAGCTGGGGATCTGGCGATCTTCTCCGAGCTGGCCAAGGCCTACGCCCACTTCCAGACCCCGATCGTGCCGGTCAAGGGTGACGGATACAACCTCCTGGGTGACCACTTCCACCCGATTCTCATTCTGCTGGGGCCGATCTGGAGGCTCTTCCCCACGCCCCTGAGCCTGCTCATCACTCAGGACCTGCTGCTGGCGTTCTCGGCCTGGCCGCTGACCCGCCTGGCCAGCCGCCTGACGAATCAGTGGGTGGCCGGCGGGCTGGGGCTCGTCTACGTCCTGTCCTGGGGGATGCAGGGGGCCGTGGCGGCACAGTTCCACGAGATCGCCTTCGCGATGCCGTTGCTGGCCTATGCCTCGGTGGCCTTCGTGGAGCGGCGCTGGGGGGCGGTGACGGCCTGGTCGGTGCCCCTGGTCCTGGTCAAGGAGGACATGGGGCTGACGGTGCTCATGATCGGGGTGGCCGTCATCCTCACCTCAGCCGTCCCGGCCTGGTACCGCAGCTGCACGGTCATCCGGCCCGGTGACCGTGGGGCCGACGGCCTCAACGCCGCCGCTGGGAACGCTCCCAAGGACGAGGCCACCCGCAACCGGCATCGGGGGCTGCGCCTGGGCGTGGGCATGATCGTCGGCGGGATCGCGGCCTTCCTCTTCGCCATCCAGGTGTTCCTGCCGGCCTTCAACATCAACGGGGTGTGGGACTACGGCCTGAGCTCGCAGGACCAGCCCGCCTCACCCGACGCCCTGACCCAGAAGGCCACGGTGGTCGTCATGCTGATCCTCACCAGTGGGGTCGTCGGGGTCACCTCGCCGTGGCTGCTCGTGGTGCTGCCGACGCTGGCGTGGCGGTTCCTGGGGTCGGTGGAGTTCTACTGGGTGTGGGACAACTGGCACTACAACGCCACCCTCATGCCCATCGCGCTGGGGGCACTGCTCGACGTCGTCGCCCGGCGCCGGGCGCACGGCTCCTACGTGGCCGACCGCCCCGTCAGGCAGGTGGGGGTCGACGGCCGAGCGGTCGTGGGGCGCTCCGCCCAGGCCGCCCCTGGCGCGAGCAGCCCTGATGAGTCCGACGTCGACGGCCCGCGCCGGAGCCCAACCGCCTTCCCCACCTGGCTCACGGTGCCGCTGCGGCACCGCTTCGTGGTGGCCACGAGCATCCTCACCACGGTGGCCACCGGGGTGCTGACCGCCCCCTACCTCCCGCTGTGGCAGGCCACCAACAAGAACTTCGACCCGCTCGCCGCCGAGGCCAAGCAGAGCGACGAGGCGAAGAGAACCGAGACGCATCGGGTGGCCGTCGCCCACGAGGCCATCGCCACCATCCCCGAGGGGGCCACGGTGGTCACCGACCTGTCCCTGCTGGCCTACCTGGTGCCCCGGGCCGAGGTCTCCTGGGTGGGCACGAGCGGCCCCGACAAGGAGTACATCGTCATGACCCCGACCAGCGCCAACCAGTGGGGCACCACCAATGCCGCCACCTGGGGCGAGCAGCACTCCAAGCAGGGGGCCACCTACACCGTCATCTTCAACAAGGACAACTACCAGATCGCCAAGCGCAATGGCTGAGGCCGTCCCCGGCGCCGGTGCCGGAACCCGCGACGCCTCCGAGGCCGGGGGCTGCTCCCACGCCGGGGCCGTCGCCGCCCGGGGGCCGGGCCGAGGGACTGGGCTCGGCCCCGTCCGTGAGCTCCCTCCCCTCGGCAGCCGCCGCAGACTCCCCGCCGGCAGCCGGCTCCCCCTCGGCAGCCGGGCGAGCCCCGTCCGTGGCCGCCTCCCTGGCCCTGGTCGCCGCGGGCGGATGCGCGGGCACGCTGGTGCGCGCGGCCCTGGAGCGGGCCTGGCCCGCCTCCCCGGGCACCTGCCGGTCACGACCCCTGGCCCTCAACGTCGTCGGGGCCCTCGCCCTGGGGCTGCTGCTCGGGGCGCTCGGCGAAGGCCGCCCCGCCTGCGACTGGCCCTGGGCACAGGGGTGCTGGGCGGGCTGACGACGCACTCGACCTTCATCCTGGAGAGCCACCGGCTCCTGACCTCCAGCGGGACGGCGGCCACCCGGTCCCTCGGCGCCGCCTCACCTGGTGGGGTCGATGGTGGCCGGGCTGGTGGCGGCCGGGCTCGGGCTGTGGCTGGCCGGCCGTCTGCGCCGCACGGGTCGCACGGGTCGCACGGGTCGCACGGGCAGTGGGCCGAGCAGGCCGAGTGGACCGAGTGCAGCGGCTGCCTCCCGGAGGCGTCATGAGCGAGGGGCCGCCGCCGGGCTGAGAACCTGGCTCACCGACTGGCTCCCCCTGGCGCTGGCCGGCGGGGATGGGGCGGCCTGCCGCTGGGGCGTGGACACCTCCGTCAGCCGCCTCAGCAGCCGAGTCGCCCGGGAGGCTGCGGCGGGAGGCCGGCAGCGGCGTCGTTCCGGGTGCGGGCGCCCTGGATGTCGCGGATGCTGCGGATGCCGTGGGGCACGGTCGTCGTCAACGTGACCGCCTGCCTCCTCATGGGCCTGCTCGTGGGCCGGGCGGCAGGCCCGCCGCACTCCGGACCTGGGCCGCCACCGCGCTGACCGTCCTGGGGACCGGCTTCCTGGGCGGGTACTCGACCTTCTCACGGCCTGCGTCGAGGGGGCGCGCCTGCTGCTGGCCGGGCGGTGGGGGCCGGCCCTGGCGCACGCGACCCTCATGACGGCGGCGACGCTGGGCGCCGTCGGACTCGGGCTGGCTGCCGGCGCAGCCCTGCGTTAGAGCGCCGGGCCGGGCCCTGGCCTCACTTCGACCAAAACTTCACAAACGACGCGGCTCCGGGTCGAATATGAAGATCTGGTCGAGCGTGTGGGTCGGGGATGGACGACGGCGCCTCCGGGGCCGATGATTTTCGGTGACCTTCGTGAGCGTGCCGTAAGCGGCTCGTGAGCGCCCCGTGAGGTTGGCGGGCCTGCCGAGATCGGCCTGAGACGGCTGTGACGAACTGTGCTCTCATCAGCCATATCAGGCGTATTGCGGGGCCTGTCTCCTCTGACAGACTCGCTGCCATGAGTGTTCAGCCGCCTTCTTCGACGCCGACGCAGACGCAGTCGAAGACCAACCGCGCCACGGTCATCACCCTCGTGGTCATCGCCGTCATCCTGGCCGTCCTCGCCGCAGTGCTGCTGCAGAACGTCGCCTCCGCCGCCATCAAGCCGCCGCCGCCAGCCAGGCACCCGCCTCCTCCTCCGATTCGGCCGCCGCGGTCCTCGAGCCCGTACCGGCCCCGCCGAGTCGCCGACCAGCAGACCCTCGAGCTCATCCACTCCGAGATCCACCGCGACCCGGCCGACGGCCAGGCCGAGGCAAGGTCGACGCGCCGGTCGTCATGGTCATCTACTCCGACTTCGCCTGCCCTTCTGCACCCAGTTCGCCCGGAAATGTCGAGCCCGAGCTGAACAAGCTGGTCAAGGAGGGCACGCTGCGCATCGAGTGGCGCGACCTGGCCCAGATCAGCGAGACCTCGCCCTGGCCGCCCAGGCCGGGCGGGCCGCCGCCAAGCAGGGAAAGTTCTGGGAGTTCCACGACGCCGTCTACGCCGCCGCCGACCCCAGGGCCACCCGACCTACACCGAGGACTCCTGGTCGACTTCGCCAAGAAGGCCGGGGTGGCGGATCTGTCGAAGTTCCGCACTGACATGACCGCCGCCGAGACCGTCAAGGCCGTCTCCGAGTCCACCGACCACGTCCACTCCATCGGCATTCAGGGAACCCGTTCGCGATCGTGGGCGAGACCTACATCAACGGGTACCAGGACGCCGACTACATGACGTCCGTCGTCAAGAGCCAGGCCGCCAAGGCCAAGGAGGCCAAGGGGCCCAGGGCACTACCGGGACCGCGAGTCCCGACGAGCCCCGCGGCACCGGCGTCGGCGCACTGACCGCCGCGCAGCGGAACGCCGACGGCGCCCCGTCGGCGCCCGCGCGCCCGCCCCACCCCGGGGCTCTCCCCGACTCGCCCCACGGGCGGGCCGGGGGACGCTATTCTTCCATCACTTATCCCATTGATCGTCTGACGAGCGACACCGCACGCAGCGACGTCAGCAACGGTCGTTTCACCAAGGAGTGCGCATGGCACTGAGCATCGGAGTGGATGTCGGCGGAACGAAGATCGCGGCCGGCGTCGTCGACGACGAGGGAAGGTTCTTCAGACGATTCGGCGCGACTCCCCCGCCGCCGACCGCCAGGCGATCATTGACACGATCACGACGGTGGTGCGCCGGCTGCGGGAGGACTTCCCCGACGTGGCCACCGTGGGCATCGGGGCGGCGGGCTTCGTGTCCTCCGACCGCAACACGATGGCGCACGGCACCAACCTGGACTGGACCGGGATGCGGATCGGCGACGTCGTCTCCGAGGGCGTGGGCCTGCCCGTCGTCGTCGAGAACGACGCCAATGCCTTCGGGTGGGCCGAGGCCCGCTTCGGGGCGGCCCGCGGCAAGCGCAACGCCCTCATCGTGGCCATCGGCACCGGCGTGGGCGGGGCCATCATCGTTGACGGCCACCTCCTGCGCGGGGCGGCCGGATTCGGCGGGGAGATCGGGCACCTCAACGTCGTTCCCGGCGGACGCCCCTGCGGGTGCGGCCTGCGCGGGTGCCTGGAGCGCTACAGCGCCGGCACGGCCCTGGGCGTCAACGCCTGGGAGCTGGCGCAGTTCCGCCCCGGCTATGCGGCCCGCATCATCGAGCTCTCCGGCGGCGACCCGGAGCACATCTCCGGCAAGGCCGTCACCGCAGCCGCCCGCGAGGGGGACCCCGCCGCCCTGGAGTGCTACGAGCAGCTCACCCACTGGCTGGGGGTGGGACTGGCCGATATGTGCGCGCTGCTGGACCCGGAGGTCATCGTCATCGCCGGCGGCCTGGCCGAGGCCGGCGACATCCTGCTCGCCCCCACGCGCAAGGCCTTCGCCGACAACCTCACGGCCGGCACCCACCGCCCCGACATTCCGGTGGTCCTGGCCGAGGGCGGCCAGGAGGCCGGGCTCGTCGGCGCCGCGGACCTGGCCTGGCCCGCCCGGGGAGCCTCTGGAAGGGGCCGCGACGAGCTGAGCCGGGCCGGGAGGCCACGTCGTCGAGAACGTACTTTCTGCACGAGGACTGCGTTCTCCTCCAGATGACTGGGGACGGACCTCAGTGATCTGGAGGAGAAGTACGTTCTCGGGGCGAAACGCAGTCGCCGATTCCCTGAGCGCCAGGCTCGCCCTGCGGCCATCAGTGCGCCGGGGCGCAGGCCTGAGCTCAGTCCTTGGTGGCCCGGCTCGAGTCCGCGGGCGCGGAGACCTCGACGTCGTCGCCGTCCCCACCGCCGCTGGCGCGCGTGGCCGACTTGCCGGCCTTCTCACGCTCCTTGATGACCTCAGCGCGCTTCTCGACGACGGCCCGGCCGTAGTCGGGGTCGGCCTCGCCGACGCCGTCGCCGTCGAGGTCGAGCTGGTCGAGCACGCCCTGGTCGAGCTCATCGGGGTCGCGCACGGGCGAGTCGCCGGCGGACAGGAAGATCCCCACCCAGCGCGAGCGCGGGTCGGAGTCGATGAGGAGGGCTTTGACGAACAGGGTCAGCGGCACCGCCAGGATCGTCCCCATCGCCCCGGTGACAGTGGACCAGAACAGCAGGCACAGGAAGGTCGTCGTCGTATTGAGCCCCACCGCGTCCCCCGTGAACTTGGGCTGGATGAGGGACTGGATGACGAAGTTGGCCGCCGTGTAGGACAGCACCACCCACAGCGCCGTCCACGGGCCGGAGTCCACCAGCCCCAGGATCGCCGGCGGCACCACGCCCAGGACGAAGCCGATATTCGGGATGTAGTTGGTGATGAAGGAGACCACGCCCCAGGTGATGGCCATCGGCACGTTCAGGTACCACAGGGTGACCGCGTTGATGACGGCCACGATGAGACCGAAGACCGTCGAGACCATCCAGTAGGAGCGCACCGCCTCACAGAAGGAGACCAGGGCTGAGGCCATCCCCGGCTTGAGGACGCCGAGGGCCGCGGTGCGGATCTCGATCTTGGCGGTGTCGAACATGAGGAAGACGACCACCATCGACATGACGCCGAGCATCGCGCTGGCCGAGGTCAGCTGCCCCAGGACCGGCTGGGCCACCATGACCAGCTGGGAGGTGTCCAGGACATTGGTGACCTGCTTGAGCACCGCGGACTGGTCGACCCCCATGCTGTTGAGCTGGGTCTCGGCCTGCTTCCAGATCGCCTGGAACTTGGGGGCGTACTGCGGCAGGGTGTCGACGAGCTGGGCGACGGCGACGGCCAGGGCCGCGAACAGTAGGACGACGAAGGCGAAGATGAGCGCGATCGCCGCCGTCGCCGCGACCACGCGCGGCACCCGGTGGCGCGTCATCCACGACACCATCGGCCGGACCGTCACCACGAGGGTGAGGGCGAAGAAGGCCGGGGCGAAGAGGTCCTGAATGAGGTAGAGCCCCACCGCGCCAATAGTCAGCGCCGCCAGGAGGTAGGCGATGGTCTCCCCCTGCGTGCGCTCCCCAGGGAGGGGGACGGAGGCCTTCCGAGCTTTTTCCGACACAACTGCCATGGGCGCATCCTCCCACGGACTGGGCGGCGCGCTGCGCCCGACGGCCTGGACGCGCCGTGGGAGCTCTCCCCTTTTCCGCGCTCGCGGCGGTGGCGCGGCAGACGGCGCGGCAGCGACTCTCGGTGGCATTCCGGCGGCGGCCGGGTGGCTCTCCGGCTGCCTGCGACCCCACCTCAGTCCACTGGCAGGACCTCGGCCAGCCAGGCGTCGACGGCGCGGTAGAAGGCCTGTGGGTCACTGCGGCGCACCTGGTGGCCGGCCCCGGGCACGAGGACCGGGGTGATACGGGGGTTGCGGGAGGCGGTGGCCAGGCCCTCGCTGCCCACGCGGGCGCTGCCAGGCCGGTCGCCGGTGAGCAGCAGGGCGGGGACGTCGAGCGCCGCCATCGCCTCGTCCCAGGGGACCTCGGGGGTGACGACGCCGGAGAGCAGCAGGCCAGGGTCGGTGCGCTGGGAGGCCCATACGCCCGGGAGGGCCTCGGCGTCGGGCATGGTCTCCAGGGCGCGGCCGACGGCGGCCGGCAGGTCGGCGACCTCGGCGGCGCGAGCCCGCTCCCGGGCGGCGCCGCGGGCCAGGAGCTCGCGCGGGCTGCGGGTACCGAAGCGGGCCGGGTCCTCCAGGACGACGCCGGTGACCAGGTCGGGGCGACGGACGGCGGCCACCATGGCGGTGGCCGCGCCCATCGAGTGACCGATGACGACTGGGGCGGGCGGCGTCGGCAGGCCCAGGGCGGCCCGGCCGCGCGAGGCGGCCTCCAACTCCTCCAGGACGGCGATGAGGTCCTCCACAAGGACCTCCCCGGCCCGCTCGAGCTGGGCCGGCTCCCACCGCGGGGACAGGCCGTGCCCGCGGGCGTCAACCGCCACGACCCGGTAGCCGCGGCCCACCCAGTGGTCGATGGCCTCGGCCAGGGAGACCGCGGAGCCGGTGATGCCGTGGAGCAGAACCAGGGTGGGGGCGTCGTCGGGCCCCGTAACGATGCGCGCCAGTGAAGTCATGGCCCCATCCTGCCTCGTGACCGCCCCGTAGGCTGAGCCCATGAGCGAGACGAGCCAGCAGAGCACGCCGAGGATGAACGTCGAGTCCTTCAACCTGGACCACACCAAGGTGGCCGCGCCCTACGTGCGCGTGGCCGACCGCAAGGAGCTGCCCGGCGGGGACGTGCTCGTCAAGTACGACGTGCGCTTCTGCCAGCCCAACCGCGCGCACCTGGAGATGGAGGCCGTGCACTCCATCGAGCACCTGAGCGCAGAGCTCATGCGCAACCACACCGACCGGCTCATCGACTTCTCCCCCATGGGCTGCCAGACCGGCTTCTACGCCCTCATGCTGGGGGTGGGGACCGAGGAGTTCCTGCCGCTGCTGGAGGCGACCTTCCGCGACATCCTCACTGCTCAGGAGGTGCCGGCGGCAACGAGGTCCAGTGCGGCTGGGGGGCGAACCACTCGCTGGCCGCCGCCCAGGAGGCGGTGCGCGACTTCCTCGCCGCCCGCGAGGAGTGGACGCGGGTCATGGCCTGACGCGGCCGCGCGACTCTGTCCCGCCCGGCCGGGGACACTCCCTCCCAGCCAGGGGGACAACCTGCGCGTCGGGGACCTTTCCCGCCCGCCGGGGACATCCTGCGCGTGCGGGGACAGGGATTCCGGTCCCCGACGGCGTCGAACGCCCCGCCCGGAAGGACACGCACCCGGCCGCGCGGAATGTCCCCGCCGGCGAGACGCGGAGCCGGCACAACCAAGCGCCACCGAGACCAGGAGCCACCGAGACCAGGAACCGCCGAGACCAGGAAACGCAGAGAGGACCGTCCTCACAGTCTGGCAACACCGGGGCTGGCACAGTCATGGGAGCGAGACAGCGCGCCGTCGCCGGGACTCCGACGTCGGGCCCGGTCCAACACCGGCACCAACCGCATCCTGAATCGCACTCAGCCCCCCCCGCCCACCCAGTGCCCGCGCCGCGAGGCACCGAGACGAAGAGAACCTGACGCACGTGGAGAGCATCGAGACCGTCACCATCACCAACCCCGCCAACCCCATCCTCATCTGGTGGGTCATCGCCCAGCCGCTGCTGCTCCTGCTGTCCTTCCTCGTGGGGCGTCTGACGCGGTTCCTGCTGCGCGGACGGGTCTCCGTGTCGGGTGCGGCGGCCACGCTCATCGCGCTGGTCGGCCTGTGGCTGGGGCTGCTGCTGGCGGGGTGGATCTTCGACGAGGGCGACCTGTTCTCGATCAAGATGCTGGCGACCTCCTGCGGCGTGGCGGTCGTGGTGCTGGTGGCAACCTCCGCGGTGCTGGCGCGTGTCCAGCACCATCCCACGCTGCTGCCGATCGCGGAGGTCGCCCAGATGGGCGAGTCCGACCGCCTGGAGTTCAAGTCCTCGGCCCGCTGGAACCTGCGCGCGGACAAGCGCGATGAGGGCCATGGAGGAGGTCGTGGCCAAGACGGTGGCGGCCTTCGTGAACTCCGCGGGCGGCACGCTCCTGCTCGGCGTCGATGACGGCGGCAACCTCATCGGGCTCGGCCCCGACTACGCGACCCTCAAGCAGCCCGACGCCGACCGCTTTCGAGCTGTGGCTGCGCGGCATGTGGCGCACGCGCATGGGCACGAACGGCGGCGCTGCCGCAGGGTGGACTTCGCGCCCACCCGGACGGGACCGCGGAGGTGTGCCGGGTGACGGCGCCCTCATCCCCGCTGCCGGTCTCACCTCAAGCCGGCCAAGAGGGCCGCGACGGGGCGCGCGCTGTGGGTGCGGGTCGGCAACTCGACGCGGCGCCTGGAGGTGGACGACGCGGTCGACTACGTCATGCTGCGCTGGCCGCGGATCAACCACGTGGCCTGGCCGATCCGGCTGGGGAACTTCCTGCTGCGCCGCGACCAGTCGCGCCGGGCACTGCCCATCAACCCGGCCGCGGCCGTCACCGCCGCCACGGGCTCCCGGGACGACGAGGGCGCGGGTCAGTAGGGCGTCGTAGACCATGGGGTACCGCAACACAGTGGAGCCCGAGGCCTGAGGACCAGCGAAGAGGCGCGGCAAGGCACGGCACGGCGGTGGGGTGAAGCAAGGGCCGGCGGCCGCGACGGACTGGCCCGATACGCGAGGGACATCCTGCGCGTGCGGGGACCTTTCCGCACCGCCGAGGGACATCCTGCGCGTGCGGGGAACCGTATTCCTGTCCCCGACGGCGTCGAACGCCCCCGCCCGAAGCGACACGCACCCGGCCGCGCGGAATGTCCCGGCAGGGGCGGGCCGGGCGGCAATCCACCTGACCCGCCTCGCCAGAACCCCGCGAGCGCAGGCTCAGGACACGACAGCGGCCTGCCTGTCCTCGGCGTCCGCGGCGCCTCAGCATCCTCGGCCTCATCGCCCGAGCTGTCCGTCACCGGTCGGGCGGACTGGCCGGCGGCGGCCTCCTCCTGCTCCAGTGCCTGCTCAGGCCCTCCCCTCGACGTCGACGACGAGGAGCAGCCGGTCCAGCCATGCCGGCAGCCACCAGGCCTCTCTCCCAGCGCCGCCATGAGCGCAGGGGATAAGAGGTCATGCGCACGAGGAAGGCGTCAGCGGCGATCCCGACGGTCAGGCCAAGGGCGATGGGCTTGACGTACACGTTGTCGGTGTGGACGAAGGCCGTGAAGACGCCGATCATGATGACGGCCGCCGCGACCACGACCTTCGCGCTGCCCTGGAATCCGGTCTCGACCGCCACCGCGGCCGCCTCACGGCGAGCCTCAGGCGTCGCATCAGTCGCGTCGCCGCGCCGTCGGCTCCACTCCTCGCGCATGCGTGAGACGAGAAGACCTGGTGGTCCATGGCCGGCCGAACAGGACTCCCATGACGATGACCGGCAGGGAAGGAGATGACGGCGCCGACCTTAGAGACGGCCAGGAGGTCGGCAGCCCAGCCCAGCTGAAGACGGCCCCCGGCGCCCATGCCCGCGCCCAGGGGACAGCAGGTACCGAGGGTCGCGGTCACGGGAACGGCGATGGGTGGAAGACCACCACTGAGGGAGGATGAGCGAGGGCCCACCACCACGATGCCGAAGGGGATGAGGGGCGGCGTTGAGCTCCTCGGCGACATCGATCGCGACAGCGGTCTGACCGGTGACCATGACGTTAGTAAGCCCGTAGCGGCTCTCGTAGTCGCCGGCGTGGGGAGCGGATGTTGCGCACTGGCTCCATCGTGGAGGGTCGGCCTACATTTCTCGGGGCGGAGACTGGACGAAGGCGAGGGTCCCGTCCTCGTTGAGAGTGGCCAGGAGACTCCCTCGACGCCGTCGAGCCTGGGGAGGTCACGGGCCAGACCCTGGACCGCGGCGACGGAGCCGGAGGGCTGAGAGATGTCAGCGATCACGACGATCGGAGGTTGGCCCTCGCCGTAGGCCGCGGCAACGGCGTCGTGGGTCTCGCGCTGCTGCGACCGCTTTCTCAGCGAAGCCGTTGTCGGTCAGGGGCGAGGCGCAGGCCGCGACGGACGGCGCACAGTCCCAGAAAGGACGACGACGGCGCCGATGGTCACCCAGGGCGGCGGGTCACCGTGCGCACCCAGCGGGAGGCCGGCCTCCGGTCCGCGTCCGCACCGGCGTCGGCGGCCCTACGACGCCGCGGGAGCAGGCGCTGACCGAGGAGGCCGATGAGGCGGGACGACCGTCAGCGCCACGAGCACGGCCACTGCCACAACCGCCGCCGAGGCCGGTCCCATCGTGGTCAGGAACCTGATGCCGGCCACGCTCAAACCGCACAGGGCCACGATGACCGTGGTGCCGGCGAGACGACGGCCCCTCCGGAGGTGGCGGTGGCCGCCCAGCGGCCTCGGCCGGATCGACGCCGTCGGCGAGGTACTCGCGCGCCCGCGAGACGATGAATAGGGCGTAGTCGATGCCGACCGCCAGTCCGATCATGACGGCCAGGACCGGGGTGGTGGAGTTGATGTCGGTGAGCTTGCTGTCGCGAGGATGCCGAGCATGCCGACGCCCACGCCGACGGCGGCGGCGATGAGCGGGTACCCGCAGCCACGAGGGAGCCGAAGGTGATGAGCAGGACGATCGCGGCGATGGCGACGCCGATAGTTCTCAACGACGCAGAGATGCCGATCCCCACCTCCTGGTCGATGTTGCCGCTGCGCTGGACTGTCAGGGACGAGTCCATGGCCTCGGCGCGCTCGGCGAGGGTGTCGAGTCCTGGGCGACGGTCTTGGCCTTCGGTGTAGTTCCGGTGGTGATGGAGCCGACCGAGGCGTCTGTCTGCACCTCGGACGAGTACGTGGGTGCCGTCCGCGGAGACGAGATGACGCAACGCCGGCGGTCTTGTCACCGAAGGGCGGGGAAAACCGTGGCAACGCCGTCGATCCGCGATGCCCGAAGAGCAAAGGCGTTGACCGCCGGGGCGTGGTTCTCGATGCGGCCGTTGGAGCTGGTGATGAGGACCTGCTCGCTGGTGCCCGCCGCCTGGGGAAGCCGATCGGTGAGGACCTCCAGGCCGCGCATCGACTCGGTGCCGGAAATGGTGAAAGGTGTCGTCGAGCTGGATACCGGTGGTGGCGAGTGACGCCGCCGAGGGCAGCGATGAGCAGCGCCCAGGCCGCGAGGACCCGGTGGCGTGACGAGCGCACCATCGCCCCAGGGATAAGAGGAAGGTGGACATGACGGACCTTTCAGAAAGGTACGGAGATGATCGAATTCGATACGCAAACGTACTGGACACATTCATGTATTGAAACCCAGGACGTTGTGACTCCTCGCACCCCTATGGCGCCGGTAAGGTGGGCGGTCTCATGACACCGAGCACCGACCCGCCCGCCGCCGAGCGCACGCTACGCAAGCGGGAGAACACCCGCGCCCGCCTCATCGAGGCGGCTGCGGACATCGTCGCCTCAAGGGCATCGCCAGCACTCGCATTGACGACGTCGTCAAACAGGCCGGCTTCACCCGGGGCGCCTTCTACTCCAACTACTCTCGCTCCAGGACATCCCTGACCGAGGCCATCGTCACGCGCTCCAACACCTTGCTGTCACGGGTCACGCAGGCCATCGACTCCTTCGAGGGCACCCCACGATGGACTCGCTGATGGGCTGCTCGAGGCCATCCGCCCCGAGGCCCTGCACCATCTACCTGCTGACCACCGAGTACTCCCTCTTCCAGACGCGCAACCCCGACAGCCCGACGATCCCCGGACGGCGCGCGCCGACTTCACCGCCAGACTGTCCGGAACGGTCGAGAAGGTTCTCGCCCGCATGGGGCGCCGCCCACCGTCCCCACGGCGAGCCTGGCCGACCTCGTCAGCCTGCTCTTCTATGGACTCGATCACTGAGAACACGGACTGCGACAGGCTGCGAGACCTCATCGAGGCGGTCATTATCGGGCTGAGCACGCCGACGCAGGTCGGCGACGCCTGACATCGCGCTCGACGATCGTCGAGTGCGGCCTGCGGCGAGGACACTTCCCGCGGCCGGGGACATCCTGCGCGTGCGGGGGACCGTATTCTGTCCCCTGACGGCGTCGAACGCCCCGCCGGAAGGACACGCACCCGGCCGCGCGAATGTCCCCGTCAGTGAGCCCGGGAGCCGGGAGCCCGGGAGAAGGACAGCACTCAGGGCAGCCCTCACTGACCCCATCGCCCTCCACCCACCCCTGTAGGGCTCGGCGCGTGAGTCGCACCAGTGCCGCACCCGTCATCGTCTCCTGCGCCATGGCAGAGGAGCCCAGCCTTCCTGACGCCCTGCCCGAGCGCGCGGCCGCCCAGGCGCCGACCCTGCCGGGAGCCGCACGCGCCTGGTCCTCCAGCTCCCCGACGGCGAGCGCGAGCTCATCGTCGTGCGCAGCGGCATCGGGCTCGTGGCGGCCGCGAGCGCGCTGGCGACGGTCCTGGCTCAGGTCCGCCCCAGCGCCGTCGTCTCGGCAGGAACCACCGGCGGGCTCGGCCGCCAGGTCGAGGTCGGCGACGTGTGCGCCTCGGCGACCCTGGCCTACACCGACGCCGACGCCACCGCCTTCGGCTACGCCCGCGGCCAGACCCCGGGCCAGCCGGAGACCTTCGCCGGGGATGCGGCCCTGCTGGAGCGACTGGAGCAGGTGGGCCAGGAGGCCCTGCGCGGCGCCACGGCGTCGTCGGGCTCGGCGCGACTGCGCGTCGGTCAGATGCTGACGGCAACTCCTTCGTGACGGCCGCGAACGTGGCCGACACCCGCGAGGTCTTCCCGGCGGCACTGAGCACCGGACATGGAGTCGACGGCGCTGGCGCAGGTGGCGGCGGGCGCCGGCGTCCCCTTCGTCTCGGTGCGCGGCGTGTCCGACCTGTGCGGCCCCGAGGCGGGGCCAGGACTTCCACATCGCCGTCGAGGAGGCCGCCGCCCGCAGCGCCGCCGATCGTCCTGGCCCTGCTCGGCTGAGTCGCTGACGCCGCCCGCACCTCCCTCCCACCCACACTTCGACAGAATCTTCAGAATCGACCCGGAGCCGCGTCGTTTATGAGTTTTGGTCGATTTGCCGGGCGCCGCTCAGTCGGCCTGGCGCAGGCGGGCCTCGACGCGCTCGACCTTTCGCTGCCATCTGGCCGGTCCAGCCAGGGGCGGATGTCGGCCTTGAGGACGAGCGCCACGCGCGGACTCACCTCGGCGACCGCCTCGCAGGCCCGCTTGACCACGTCCATGCACTCGTCCCATTCGCCCTCGACCGTGGTGAACATCGAGGTCGTCTCATAAGGCAGGCCGGAGTCGCGCACCACGCGCACAGCCCGGGCCACCGCCTCGGAGACAGATCCGTCAGGGGCGTCAGTGGTGGTCGGGGACACGGAGAAGGCGACAAGCATGCGGCCAGGCTAGCCCGGCGGTGCCGCCCGGAGCCGCCGATCGGAGCATTCTTGCCTGCGAGCGCGCTCGAAGTCCTACGGTCTGCCCCATGACCAGCGCGACTGCTCCAGGCGGCGAGCCCGACGACGCCCAGCTCCGCGAGGCGCTGCGGCTCGCCTCCATCCCACGCAGCGACAACCTCGGGCCTACAGACGGGCCCGGTGCAGCCGGATGGGACATCGCTACCACCGCCGATCGCTTGGGAGTCAGCGCCCACACCCTGCGCTACTACGAGCGGATCGGGCTCGTGCGGGTGGACCGTGACGCCTCGGGACACCGTCATTACGACGCCGCGAGCGTGCGGCGTCTGGTGTTCCTCACCCGGATGCGGACCTCAGGCATGCCGATCCGCGACCTGCGGCGCTACATCGAGCTGGTCGAAGCCGGTCGGGACACGGTGCCCGAGCGCCTGGCTCTGCTCACCGAGCACCGCGACGACCTACGCGCCCGGATCGACGAGCTCCGCCTGGCGCTAGCCGCCACCGAGTACAAGATCGCCGCCTACACGCGGGAGCTGGAAGGGCCGGCCACCCCGGACAACATCAGCACCCCCAACACCAACATTTCCAGCACTGACAAGGAGAATCCCTCATGACCGCTGACACCACTCACCCCCAGCACGACGTCAACAGCCCCGAGAACCTGGCCCGGCGCGAACGCGGCCTGGAGGTCGCCCGCTCGGTCGACGGCGAGGCCGACAAGCCGTCATCGACTCGCTGGCGGACATCAGCCCGGCACTCGGCCACCACATCGCGGCCTTCGGTTTCGGGGACGTCTACGCCCGCCCCGGCCTGGACCCACGCAGCCGCCAGCTCGTCACGATCGGCGTGCTCACGGCCCTGGGCGGCTGCGAGCCGCAGCGAGGATCCACATCGGGGCCGCCCTCAACGTGGGCCTGACCCGCGAGAGATCGTCGAGGCGATCCTGCACGCCTCGGTCTACGCCGGTTCTCACGGGCGCTCAACGCCACTTTCGTGGCCCGCGAGGTCTTCGCCGGGCGCGACGCGACCGACTGATCGTCCGCACTCGCCCTCGTATCGCGCGGCCTCAGCAGGTCGCCAAAGAGGCGTGCGTGTCCACATCTGCGAGCAGAGGCGGGCTCGGGTACACTGCCGCCACAAAGAAACCGCATGATTCCGCGGTTCTAGTTGACGGCCTCATCGGGCCGCAGGCCTTTTGCTGCAGATGTGGGACGACCAGAGCTCACTCGGACCGGATCCGGCGGCCCGGAGACACTCCCCCACCCACCGCCGTCAGGTTCCGCGCCTACAGCGCCACGAGGACCTGGACCATGACGATCTTGACGACGATGGCCAGGGCGAACAGGGTCGCGTAGCCGGCCTCGATGCGCTCGTCATCGCGTTTGGACAGGGCGAAGGCGAGGATCGCGGGCTGCCCGACGAGCCCGGCCAGGCCGCCGGAGGCGCGCTGCGCGGACACCCCGGCCCACCGCGCTCCCGGCCAGCAGAATGATCGCGTTGACCACCACGATCAAGTGCGGCGAGCACTCCCCACCTTGAGTCCCGTCATCGAGAAGGCCGAGGCCGCGAAGTCCGGCCCCGAGGCCAGCCCGATCGCGGCCAGGAAGAACAGCAGCCCCAGCTGGCGGATGGTGGAGTTGGCGGCGTGCGGCAGCCCCACACGAAGGGGTCCGGTGCCCCCACCCACCCCAGGACCATGCCGACGACGAGCGGCCCGGCCGCCACCCTGAGCCGCAGCGTGATGCCGCCGGGCAGCGGGATCGCCACCAGCCCCAGGAGCACCCCGAGCGCCATGCCCTGCCCCGACGGAGAAGGCGTCGATCTCGGGCGATGGAGCGCTCGGAGTCGCCGAACCAGTCGGCGGCCTTCTCCAGCTCGTCGCTGGGGACGACCGCCAGCACCCGGTCGCCGAGCTCCAGGACGAGGTCCTCGCGGGCCAGCAGGTCCAGGTCGCCGCGCTTGACGCGGGTGATGACGCCCTGGAAGCGCCCGGGCATGTCCACCTCGGCGATCGTGCGCCCGGCCACCCGTGTCGAGGAGACGGTCAGGCGCCGAAGTCGACGGCGGTGCGGTTCTTGGCCAGGGCAGTTGTGGGAGCCCGGTGCCCAGGTCGTGCATGGCGGACTCGACGGCGGCCGGCGCCCCGACGATGACGACCTTGTCCCCGGGCAGCAGCTCCTCACCGGGGGCCACGACCCGGGTCTCGCCGTCGCGCTCCAGGTAGGAGATGCGGATGCGGCCCTCCTTGAAGGCCTTCATCTCGACCAGGGCCACCCGCTGCAGGAGGTAGACGCTGGTGGCGGTGATGCCGTCGGCGCTGGCGGGCCGCGGTCGCGCCGCCCCAGCCAGGTGCGCCCACGACCCCGGCCACGATGAGGATCGCGACGGGCGACGCCCACGGGGTGAGGCAGGGCGTAGCCGACGGCGGGCCTCCTGGGTCCCGGCCTGCCTCGATGGCGGCGTCGAGCACCGGTGAGGTGAGGGCCCCGCGCAGGGCGCCGGAGTCCATGGCGGGGCTCACCCCGGTCAGGTGGGAGTGAGGCCGCCCGCCGCCGGCGATCACGAGCGCGACGACGCACAGGGCCATGAGCGGCGGCTGCCTGCGCAGGTCACGGAAGAAAGGTACTGCCGGCGCGCAGTCCCACCGTGTAGCAGAACAGCGCCAGGCCGAGGCTGCGCAGCGAGAGTCAGATCGGCACCGAGCCGGGGTCGAGGGCGCCCACCGCGAGGCCCACGAAGAGCGCCCCGGCGGCGCCGAAGCGGATCGGCCCCAGCGGGATCTGCCCGACGGCGGTCCCCAGGCCGATGACGAGGAAGACGGTGAGGATCGGCGCCTGCGCGAGGACGTCGAGGACGGGATGGAGCACGAGACACGACGCCAGGTTGAGTCTGCACGCCCTGAACCCGCACGCGCACTGGACTCCCACCGGGCCCTGCCGGCAGTCATGCGCTGAGGCCGCAAGCGGCCACCAGAAGCACTATTCAATAGGTGGGATAAATGGTGCTGATATCAGGCTGAAAACGAACGCCCCGCCGTCGGACTCAGGATTGCTTCCTTTCCGCCACCAGGAGGAATACCCTGGAGGTCACCGGAGACGATGACGTCACACCTTTCTCGACGACGAGAACGGAATCGATGCCCCAGAAAGAAGCCTCTCTGCCGACCTACTCACCGGAGGAGGAGAAGCGGATCATTCGTAACGCCGACGGCGTCCCCGTCGGTATGCGTCCCGGATAATCGATGGACACCCGCGCGGATCGCCACATGGGTGGCCATCACTGCCCTGGGCGTCCTGGGGTGGTGGATGCTGGCGGTCGTGCGCGGCGAGCACGTCAACACCATCTGGTTCGTGGTCACCGCCGTGTGCACCCACGCGATCGGGTACCGCTTCTACGCCCTCTCACATCCAGCGGCGCATCATGCGCCCGACGACACCAACGCCACCCCGGCCGAGCGCATCAACAACGGGCGCGACTTCGACCCCACCCACCGCGTCGTCCTCTACGGCCACCACTCGCGGCCATCGCCGGCGCCGCCCGCTGAGTCGGCCCGGTCCTGGCCGCCCAGATGAGCTACCCTGCCCGGCACCCTGTGGATCATCATCGGCGTGCTCGTGGCCGGCGCCGTCCAGGACATGCTCGTCCTGTTTCTTCTCCATGCGCCGCGACGGCCGCTCCCTGGGGCCAGATGGCCACTGACGAGATCGGCCGGATCGGCGGCATCGTGGCGACCATCGTCGTCTTCGTCGTGCTCATGATCGTCCTGGCGGTCCTGGCCATGGTCTGCGTCAACGCCCTGGCCGCTCCCCTGGGGAGTCTTCTCGGTGGGTATGACCATCCCGATCGCCATCGGGATGGGCCTGTGCTGCGCTTCGTCCAGCCCGGCAAGATCACGCAGTCTCCTTCGTCGGCTTCGGCCTGCTCATCGCCGTCATCATCGGCGGCGCTGCGTGGGCCGAGTCACCCTGGGCCACTACCTGCACCTGTCCCCAAGACCCTGGTGGGCCATGATTATCTACGGCTTCCCTGGCCGCGGTCCTGCCGGTGTGGGTCCTGCTCACCCCTGGCGCGACTACCTGTCGACCTTCATGAAGGTCGGCACGATCACGATCCTGGCCCTGGGCATCATCATCGTACGCCCCTGGTGGAGATGTCCGCCGTCACCGAGTTCGCCTCTCAACACCGCGGGCCCGGTCTTCGCCGGAACCTCTTCCCCTTCCTGTTCATCACCATCGCCTGCGGCGCCTGTCCGGCATGCACGCCATGGTCTCCTCGGGCACCAGCCCCAAAGATGGTGGAGAAGGAGACCCAGGTCCGCATGATCGGCTACGGCGGCATGCTCATGGAGTCCTCGTGGCGATCATGGCGCTGGCCGCCGCGGTCTCGCTGAGCCCGGGCATCTACTTCTCCATGAACACCTCGACGGCGACCATGAACAAGCTCGCCGGCCCTCGAGACGGTGGCCGCGGCCCCTGCAAGACCACCGACGACCCCGAGCACCACTGCGAGAAGCTCGCCGGAGTCGCCGTCAGCAACCTCGGTGTCACCGACGCCCAGGGCCGCAAGCCCACCCCCGAGTGGGACTCCTGGGACGACAACAGCAACCCCAAGACCTACACGGGCGCCGAGGCCCTGGGCGCCTGGCCAGCGACGTCGGCGAGCCCAACGTCGTCTCGCGCACTGGCGGCGCCCACCCTGTCGGTGGGCATCGCCCACATCCTCCACCAGATCGGCGGAGGCCGGGCCGCGATGGGCTTTCTGGTACCACTTCGCCATCATGTTCGAGGCCCTGTTCATCCTCTCGGCCGTCGACGCCGTCACCCGCGTGGCCCGCTTCCAGCTCTCCGACGCGCTGGGCAACGCCTTCCCCAAGTTCAAGGACCCGTCCTGGCACGTGGGCGCCTGGGGACCACGGCGGTCGTCGTCGCCTCCTGGGGGCGCTGCTCCTCATGGGTGTCACCGACCCGCGCGGCGGCATCCAGACGCTCTACCCGCTGTTCGGTATCGCCAACCAGCTCATCGCGGCCGTGGCGCTCTGGTGGTCACCGTCATGGTGGTGCGCAAGGGCTACACGAAGTGGGTGTGGATCCCGCGATCCCGCTGGTCTTCGACACGGCCGTCACCTTCACGGCCTCGTGGCAGAAGATCTTCTCCACCGACCCGCTCGTGGGCTACTTCCCAGCAGCATCGCGAGGCCGTGGCCAAGCTGGGCACGCTCACCGACCCGGCCAAGATCGAGGGAGACCCGGGCGATCGTGCGCAACACGATGATTCAGGGGACGCTGTCGATCATCTTCCTGGTCATGGTGGCCTTCGTCATGGTCTGCGCCCTCATCCGCATCGTCCAGACGCTCCGCAACCGGGACACGACGACGTCGGAGGACCCGTACCAGGAGTCCAACTTACGCGCCCGAGACGATGATCGCCTCCTCGCTCATGAAGAAGGTCTCCCGGGAGTACGAGCAGGTGGGCGACCCGGCCCTCATCCCGCACAAGGCCCACGCGGAGAAGTCATGACACCTTCTCCTTCGACGCCGCAGCCGGCGGATCGACCAGCGCCCGACGTCGGGTCCGCCAGGTCCTGGCCCGGGCCCGCACCCTGTGGCGGGACATGACCGGCGAGTCCGCCTATGACCGCTACCTGGGCGCTACGCCCGCGAGCACGCGCAGTGCCCCACGGGACACGGGGGCGCCCACGGTTCTGAGCACGGCTCCGGGCACGGCCCTGATGAGTGAGCGCGAGTTCTGGCGCGCCCGGGCCAAGCAGGCCGAGACGAGATCAACGCCAGCCGCTGCTGGGCCGGGACACGGTCCGCGCCCCGATGTGCTCTGATCGTTACCGCCCGCCTGCAGGTTCCCGGAGGGCGGGCGGTAGCGTCGTGAGCGTGCCTGCCCAGCAGCCCGCGCCCGACGCACTGACGTCCGCCGAGTCCCCGACACCTCCTGGGGACATCGCCGGCGTCGCCCGCTTCGCCGTCGGGCGGCCGAGCCTCGAGGTCGAGGTCCTCTGAGGCCCTCCTGGCGCCACGCCTCCCACGAGCGGATCGCCCGCGTCGCGGCGGTCATCCTGCTGGCCATCGTCTGCGTGGCGGTGGTGTGCGCCTCCGGGCGCGAGGTCGCCAGAGCTCAAGGACACCGTGGGGACCGGGCTTCCCTCAGCTCCGAGGGCAAGGACGTCGTCCTCAACCTGGTGATGCTGGCTCCCGGCCACCTTCTGCGCGGTCGTGGGCTGGCGGGACATCCCTGGTGGATGTGGGCGCTGGTGGGCTGCGTGGTCTGGGCCGAGCGCCGAGGTGCCCAGAGCCTCCCTGCCGATGCTGGAGCGGCGCCCCTCGCTGGCCAATCGTCGGTCAGAACGCCGTCGGCGCCTGGGCCGGGGCCCTGGCCGCCTGGTACCTCGCTGCGCCGCCTGCACGCGCGGTAGTAGAACCCACCCCCGTCGAGAGGCCACCGCGGCCCGGCGTCCCACCAGGCTGACATTGGCGGCCCCGCCGTCGAAGCGTCAGAGAGTGCGCTTTGGAATTCGCTTTCTCTGCTCCGTGCGGCACCGGCACAAGCCAATGTCAGCTCTGTGGACACTGACGCCCGTCGGACCTCTTCCATCGCCACCCGCCGCCTTCTGAGCAACCGGCACGCCCGCCTGGCGCAAAGCGACAGAGAACGGGATGGCGAAAGGCCCGGACCATCTGGCCCGGGCCTTTCCGTTCTGTGCGCGGGGGACTCGAACCCCCATGATCGTAAGATCACACGGACCCTGAACCGTGCGCGTCTACAATCCGCCACTCGCGCGAGAAGCGAGCATGAGACTAGCCTGCATCCCGCCCGCGTCCAATCCTCACTGCCATATCCGGCCGTGAGGACCGCTCACGACACAATTACCTCACACAGAGGGGCCGTCTTCCTGCGATGGCTTCGCTACCGTTACGATGGGAACTGGTATCGGCCTGCACGCAGGTCCGTGCAGGCCCATAGCGAGGCGGGACAGTCCGTCTCCGGCTCCATCCCGAGCCGCCACACCATATTTGGGGAGGTACTGTCCATGGGATTCCTGGACAAGTTCGAGAAGGCGTCGAGAACGTCACGAACCGCGCCATGTCCCGTTTCTCCGGACGACATCGGAGCCCATCGAGATCGCCCTCGAAGCTCCGCGAGACCATGGGACAAGCGCGCCGCGTCCTTCGCCCGCGACCGCTCCGTGGTTCCCAAGCATCTTCGCATCCACCTCACCCCGCCGAGCATCGAGCGCATCACCGCCTGGGGCTGGACGAGATGGTGCGCCAGATGGAGGAGGTCGCCACCTCGCACGCCGCGACCAGGGCTGCTCCTTCGTCGGCCCGGTCGAGGTCTCCTTCCTCGTCAACAACCCCAACGCCCCGGCCATCGAGATCGAGTCCTCACGCGACGCGGCGCCGCTGCCCCGCCGCCTCCCGCCACCGCCACTGGCGCACCCGATCGTCGACATCAACGGCCAGCGCTACCTGCTCACCGGACCGGTCACCGTCATCGGGCGCGGCTCGGAGGCGGACATCATCGTCGACGACTCCGGCGTCTCCGCCGTCACCTGGAGATCCGCCTGACGCACGGCAACGCCATCGCCAGCGACCTGGGCTCCACCAACGGCACCTTCGTCGAGGGCCAGAGGTCGACGCCGTCACGCTCGTGGACGGCAACACCCTCACCATCAGCCGCACCAGATCCTGTTCTGGGATGGCACCCAGAACAGCGGAGTCAACGGTTGAGCGCACTCGCCTTCACGATCCTGCGGCTGGGCCACTTGGTCCTGCTCTGGTTCTTCCTGTACCTCATCGTGCGCGTCATGCGCTGCAGATATGGCCGACTCCGTCGCCGGCCTGTCGCGTCGACACGCCCGCGGGCGGCTCCGAGCAGCCTCGGGCTCCCCAGGGGCCGGCGCCGCAGCGCCACCCGCCTGGTCATCACCGAGGCCCCTGGCCGGCTCGACCGTGCCCCGAGCCCCTCGTCGATCATCATCGGCCGCTCACCTCCTGCACCCTGGTCTCGATGACCCTACGCCTCATCGCGCCACGCCCGCGTCTTCCCCAAGGACGGCGCCTGGTGGCTGAGGACCCGATCCACCAACGGAACGCGTGATGGACGGCCGCCCGTGCACGGCGCCGTGAGCCCCTACGAACATTTCCTGTCCGAATCGGCCAACGACGCTGGAGCTGCGCTCATGACCATCTCCTGCGCTTCGCCGCACGCTCCGACGTCGGCCTGGTCCGCCAGTCCAACCAGGACTCGCTACGCCGGCCCCCACCTGTGCCTTCTGTGCGACGGGATGGGCGGACCCTGGCGGAGACATCGCCCGGCGGTCGCCGTCGAGCACCTCATGCCCCTGGACGCCGACTCCCACCAGGCCGGCGAGCTGCTGGGCCTCATGCGCGACGCCGTCCAGGCCCTGCCCACACCGAGCTCGTCACCCTGTCCTCGCAGGACCCCGACCCCGCCGGCCTGGGCACCACCTGCATCGGCGTCAGCGCGCAGCGGCAACAAAGCTCGCCATGGTCCACGCGGGCGACTCGCGCGCCTACATGCTGCGCGACGGCACCTCACCCAGGTCACCACCGACCACACCCTTCGTGAGTACCTCGTGGACACCGGGCGCCTGACCCGGGACCAGGCCCGCCAGCACCTGCAGCGCTCTCGGTCCTCCCAGCGTCCTGGGGACACTGAGGGCGAGGTCCAGCTCGACGAGTCGATCCCGCGAGGCCGTTCCCGGCGACCGCTGGCTGCAGTCTCGACGGGCTCGAGCGGCCTGGTGACCGCCGAGACTCATCGGTGAGGTCCTGGCTGGCGTCGCCGACCCCGGTCAGGCCGCCGACCAGCTCATCGACCTGGCCCTGCGCGCCGGCGGACCGACAACGTCACCGCCGTCGTCTTCGACGTCGTCAGGACGACCCCGGAGCCTCAGACCGTCCGCCGTGGCGCAGCGCCGCCGCCGAGCGCCTCGCCCAGAGAGCGCTGCCGCCGCCGCACCGTGCCGGTGACGAGCAGGTCCGAGGCCCAGCAGACGCCGAGGGCCGCCAGCCCCGCCGCCACAAGGCCGCAGCCCCTCATGGCCACCCTGAGGAACAAGCCCAGGCCGCCTGCTTAAGGAGTCCTCCCGAGTACGACGAGGCCATCGCCGCCGATGAGCCGCCACCCAGGAGAGCGCCCGACGCCGCCACTCGCCGTCGGGTCCTCGGCAAACCGCATCCTCTGCTGGCTACGCTCGTCGTGCCAGCGCCCTGTTCTACCGCTGGACCCCAGACCCGCTACTACGTCTCCACCTCAGAGGGCGAGGTCGCCATCACCAGGATCCCCCAGTCCGTCGGCCCGCAGCTGAGCCACTCGGTCAAGACCCTACGCGGACCTGCCCGTGGAGTCCCTCGATCACAACATCCGCGAGCGCCTGGAGGCCACCGTCACCCAGTCGTCGATGAGCGCCCGCGGAGACCTACGTGGACAAGACGGTCCGTCCTACCGCAAGCAGCCCCCGCCCCGCAGGGCACCTCGAGCCCACGGCCCTACGTCCCCTCCTCGTCGCTCCTCCCACCCCGTCGCCGGCCTCCGCCACCGACCCAGCCCGCCAAGCCCGGGCAGGAGGGTGAGATGACTATCTGCTCCCGGTCCCTGGGCTGCCATCGTCGCGGCATCCAGCCCGCCGGCGTCGCCCGATACTCGGGACGCTGGGCGGAGGCAGCGCTGCTCGGCGTCGCCCTGGTCCTGGGGCTGGGCGGCTTCGTGCTCACCGCCCTCACACCGCACCGGCTCCTCCCCGGCGCAGGCCGTGGGCGTGAGCGATCGCCTTCCCTCGTCCTGACCGTCCTCGTGACCCTGTGCGGCACGCTGCGTGGGCCCGATCCGGTGCTCCTGCCGACGGCGGTGGCGCTCAACGGGATCGGCCTGGCCATGATCCGGCGCCTGGATCTCGGCCTACGAGGCCAACGACAACAGTGGCAGTTCTACGTGGGCTCCAGCAGCTGGTCTGGACGCTGCTGGGCGTCATCCTCTTCGCCGTCACGCTCCTCCTGCTGCGCGACTCACCGGCGCCTGGAGCGCTGGGACCGGTGAGCCATGTGGTCCGGCCTGGTCTTCCTCGTCCTGCCCTTCATCCGGGGATCGGCCAGAGCATCACGCAGCGCCCGCATCTGGATCCGGATCGGCCGATGAGCTTCCAGCCGGCGAGCTGTCAAGGTGCTTGCTGAGTCTTCTTCGCCTCCCACCTCGTGGCCAACCGGACAACCTGGCCTGGCGGGCCGCAGGTCCGTGGATGAGCCTGCCGCGCGCCCCGGCACCTGGGCCCCTGTTCATCGTGTGGGGCGTGAGCATCGGCGTCCTGGTCTCCAGAAGGACCTGGGCTCCTCCAGTGCTGCTGTTCCGGCCTGTTCGTCGTGGTCTGTACGTGGCCACCGACCGGCCCTCCTGGCTGCTCATCGGTGCCGCCCTGTTCCTCGCGGCCTGGTTCGCGGCCAGCACCAACCACGTCCAGCAGCGCATCGCGGTGACTCACGCCACCGACAATGCCGTGTACAACGCCGCGGGCGGTTCCCGGCAGCTGCTGACGGGCGTGTTCGGGATGTCCACCGGCGGGCTCATGGGGCGCCGGCTGGGGCAGGGCTCACCGACCCTGGTCACCTTCGCCAGCTCGACTTTCATCTTCGCCTCACTGGGTGAGGAGCGGGGCCTGACCGGCACGCTCGTCCTGCCTCGTGCTCTACCTCGTCCTCATCCAGCGGGGACTGCGCACGCCGTCTCGCGCGCGACGGCTTCGGCGCGCTCCTGGCCGTGGGCCTGTCCTTCGCCATCGCCCTGCAGATCTTCGTGGTCATCGGCGGCGTCACCCGGCTCATCCCACTGACGGGGCTGACCCTGCCCTTCCCCAGCTACGGCGGCTCCTCACTCATCGCCAACTGGATCATCCTGGCCTCCTGCTGCGCCTGTCGACGCCGCCCGGCGCCCGGCCACCCACGCCGCGGATCATCGACACCGCCGAGCTGCCGCTGTCCCTGCGCCGTCGGGTCCAGGACGCCGGGCCGAGTCGATGCGCCCAGGGCCGCTGATGACGCACCGCTGGAGGCGACACCTGCCGACGCCGGGGCTACGCTCTCCCGTCGGCCGCACCGGCCTTCGGCGACCTGGAGGACGACGCCCGCCCGCCGTCGCCGTCAGTCCGGAGGCGCCGCCTCCGCCGCACACCGCACCGGACGGGGCGACCCTGCGCTCATCGCGGGCCCCGGGCTCACCGAGGACACTGACGGGAGGCAGCTGCCGCGAACCGACAGATCCGTCAGGGTCGCTCTTCCTGGTGCTGGTCATAGCTCGCCACGCTGGCCCTGTCCGTCACCAGCGTCCAGGGACTGGCCCGCCCCTCCGTGTGGGAGTCGTGGTCGGCCAACGGGGGCCCCTCAACTCCGATCCGCGCAACCGCCGTACCGTCAGCCGCAACTTCGACACCGAGCGGGGCGATCCTCCTGGCCGGCGGCACCACGATCGCCAGCACCCAGAAGTCCGACGACGGCCAGGGCTCTGAGGACCACCAGCGCGTCTACGCCAACGGGCCGCTCTACGCCCCGGTGACCGGGTACTTCTCCCGCTTCGCCTCCACGACCGGCATGGAAGGAGGGCAACTCCGTGCTCAACGGGACGACCCTCCTGTTCTCCTCCCGGATCAAGACCTCATCACCGGTGACTCCCCAGCGGGGCCGGGGCCGTGGAGCTGACCATCAGCCCGGAGATCAGCAGGGTCGCCTACGACGCCCTGGCCGGGCGCGAGGCGCCGTCGTCGCCCTGGACCCCACATCGGGGGCCATCCAACGCTGGTCTCCACCTCCTACGACCCTCGGCCTTCGCGACCCGCAACAGGAACGCCGCCACGAGGCCAACGCGACCCTCAGCCAGGACCTCCTCCGTCCCCTGGACAACCGGGCCATCGCCGGCAACCGCCACCCGCCGGGGTCGACCTTCAAGATCCTCACCACGGCGGCGACTGCGCACCGGCAAGATCAAGCCCGATCAGGAGGTCGACGCCCCCGACACCATCACCCTGCCGGGCACCAGCCACTCCCTGGAGAACTACGGCGAGTCACTGCGGCGGCGGTCGGACCACCTTCTCCCACGCCTTCGCCGAGTCCCGCAACACCCCTTTCGCGCAGCTGGCCGCGAACGTCGGCGAGGAGGAGCTCTCCAAGGAGGCGAAGAACTGAGGGGCTTCGACTCTGACCTGTCCATCCCTGCTGAAGGTCGCGCCGTCGACCTACCCGCACAACGACTCCCAGGCGCAGACCGCGATGGCCGGCATCGGTCAGGCCTCGGTGCAGGCGACCCCGCTCATGATGGCGATGGTGGCCGCCACCGTGGCCAACACGGGCGAGCAGATGACACCTGGTCTCGCGCATCCTGGACCCCGACCTCAACGAGGTCAGCTCCACCTCCACGAAGGTGGCCCGCACCCCGATCGACTCTGGCCAGCCGCCTCCCTGTCCTCCCTCATGCAGACCGCCGTCGCCGAGGGCACGGGCACTCAGCGCCCAGGTCAGCGGGGTCCAGGTGCGGCAAGACCGCACCGCCGAGACCGGCACGGACAGCGGCCCCACCACCTGGTTCGTGGGCTTCGCCGGCACCGACATCGACAAAGCCTGAGAGTCGCCCTGGCCGTCGTGCTCGACGGCAACGTGCGGAAGACCGAGGACGGCGCCACCGGCGGCAAGATCGCCAGACCCGTCGCCGCCCAGGTCATCGATGCGGCGGTGAACCAGTGAAACCTGTTGCCGGGCTCAGCTCCAGGGCCACTGAGCTGGTCGAGCAGATCGCTCTGGGCGGCATGGGCCAGGTGGCGCGCCACCGACCTGCGCTCGTGCCGGGCCGTGGCCGCCGAGATCCTGCGCCCCGAGCCTGACCGGTGACGAGTCTTCCGTCCCGCCTGCGTGCGGAGCCAAGAACCCAAGGCTGCGCCACCCGAACCTCGCCGTCGTCCTGGACTCCGGGGAGAAGGACGGAATCGCTGGCTCATCATGGAGCTCCGTCCAGGGGCGCGCCCCGTCCGACATCATCGCCGAGAAGCGGGGATCCTGTCACCGCCGAGATCCTGCCGGTCCTGGCGCAGGGTGGCCCGCGCCCTGCAGGTCGTCCACGACTCGGCGTCGTCCACCGGGGACGTCAAGCCCTCCAACATCCTCATCAACCGCGAGGGCTCGGGCCAAACTCACCGACCCCGGCATCTCCACCGGCATCAACCAGCGCCCCTGACCGGGCCTCCGGCATGGTGGAGCACCCGCCCAGTACCCGCTTCGAGCAGGCCATATGGGAACATAGCCGACCCCGGCCGGCGACCCTACGGGTTGGGCATCATCGCTCACGAGGCCCTGGCAGGCGGCGCGCCCCTTCAGCGGAGCCACCCAGGTCGATATCGCCTTCGCGCACTGTCAACGAGGAGGTGCCCGCCCTCCCCGACGCTGTCCCGCCCCAGGTCCAGGCCATCATCCCCAAGCTGCTCGCCAAGAAGCCCTCCGACCGGCCGCACCCGCCCGCGAGGTGGCCTGCGCCCCTGGACCGGGCGGTGAGGAACCTGCCCACGGACGGTGGGATCCCGTGAGGCGCTCGGCTGGAGGCCACCGCCGCCAGTGGCCCGCAGACCCGCGAGCTCGCCGCCGGCCCAGCCGTGGCGTCCCGGCCGTCACGCGGCCGAGGAGCCGACGCCGTCGCGCACCGCCCGGCACGCCTCGGGACGCCCTCTCGGCCTCAACCTGCTGACGCTCAGGGCCCTCATCCCGGCGCTCCGCTCATCACCCCTGCACAGCACGGGTATGCTTGCCCATGCGCATCAGGTCGCCAGCCTTGATGCTGAGCATCCCTGTCGGCGAGGTACTGACCAGTCAGTTCAGGTCCTCGCGGGCCGTTACGAGATCCGCGACCCATCGGACGTGGTATGGCAGAGGTGCACCTGGCTACGACACCCGCTCCGTCGCGGTCGTGGCCACTGCTGCCGCTGCGTTCGGACATCGCTCGACACCCCACCTTCCAGGCCCGCTCGCCGGAGATCAGTCCGGCGGCGGCGTCAACCGCGCCGTCAGTCGCCGTCTACGACCCGGTGAGGAGGAGCCCTCTCAGCCCGGGCGGGCGCCAGCCGCACCGTCCTCAGCATCGTCATGGAGTACATCGAGGGGGCACACGGTGCGTGAGCCTCCTCAGCGAGGCGAGGTCGTCCCCGATCGCCGAGGTCGCGGAGATCGTCTCCGTCCTGGACGCGAGCACTCCCACCGGGTCGGGATCGTCCACCGCGCATGCCCAAGCCCGGAAAACATCAGCGCGCTGACCTCCACCGGCGCCGTGAAGGTCATGGACTTCGGCATTGCGCGGGCCATTGAGGACTCCCCTCCACGGTCACCCAGACACGCACGGTGGTGGGCACCGCCGTACCTCTCCCGGAGCAGGCCCGCGGCAGTCCGTGGACGCCCGCTGGACCTGTCTCCACGGTGTCTTCTCTACGAGCTGCTCACCGGCCAGCCGCCCTTCCAGGGCGACTCCGCCGTGGCCATCGCCTATCAGCACGTGCGGGAGATTCCCAAGCGCCCCTCCTCGCTGGCGGCCGATGTGCCCGAGTCCCTGGACCGGGTGATCCTCAAGTCCCTGGCCAAGAGCCGCGAGGACCGCTACCAGGACGCCGCCCACATGCGTGCCGACCTGCAGGCGGCCGCCCGGAGCCTGTCCGTGGCCGCGCCGGCCGCCGACTCCTGGTCGGCCACCTCGGTCATGGCCTCACCGGCCCGAACCGGTTCAGCCCACCTCCTCCTTCCTTAGGTGCCTCCGGCCTCCTCCGGCATCCACGGTGAAGGAGAGCGAGGAGCGAGAAGAAGTCCAAGAGCCATGCCTGGATCTGGGTCCTCGTGTTCCTGCTGTTCGTGGCGCTGGCCATCGTCGCCGGACGGTGGGCCTCGGGAGCCTTCGACAACGTACCCACCCCGACGCCGAGTCCGACCATCAGTAAGGTGGGGGTCCCGACCTCCGGTCAGGACGAGGAATCGGCCAGGAAGACCATTGAGGACGCCGGCCTGAAGTTCGCAGGACAGGGTCGCCAACGAAGTCGGTGCGGGACTGCCGTCTCCTCCGACGGGCAAGGGGCACGAAGGTCGAGCCGGGCTCCACCGTCACCGTGCACTTCTCCACCGGATCGGCGATGGTCAAGGTTCCCGACCTGTCGGCAAGACTCAGGAGGACGCCGCAAGGCCCTCAAGGCCGGGCTCCGGAAAACCTCCAGGAGGACTCCGCCACGGTCGCCAGGACCGGGTCATCTACCCAACCCGCAGGGGGAACTCCGTTGCGCGGCACCACGGTGGACCTGGTGCTCTCACCGGGAACACCTCCGTCCCCGACGTCTCCGGCCAGGACGAGGCCACGGCGAAGAGTCCATTGGGGACCCGGCCTGCAGTTGAAGGGCGACGACGTCGCCTCTGCTGAGGTTGAGCGCGGCAGGCCGTCTCCTCCAACCGGCCGCAGGCTCCAGCGTCTCCTCGGGAGACACGATCACCGTGAGCTTCTCCAGCGGCGCAGCC